>Ga0164242_10000021_pt1 | contig 188466 bp, 152 predicted proteins | sample OricomgcompostMG_FD_108783 | JGI IMG/M metagenome (GOLD analysis project Ga0164242, IMG submission 108783) | Miracle-Growth compost microbial communities from Emeryville, California, USA - Original compost - Miracle growth compost (MG) ...
GATCGGTACGGGCCCATAGGCGAAGCCCGAGCGATCGGCTACTTATTTAATTAAGCAGCAAGTGCGAATTGAGGTTCGGCACTTATAGTTTTGTGAGCGATTACGGGTGTCCACACCCCGGCATGCCTCTCTGCCGCAAGCAATCCCGTCGAAGCCGTGACGCCCCCATTCTGGAGCTGGCACCAACATTGCATTGGGCCGTACAAAGAACTGTCTCTATTATAGCTGCGTTGTCAGCGTAAGCTGCGTGTTCGCCATCAGGCGAACGCCAGGATGACTGCGCCGATTGCTATCAGGGAAGCGCCGCCAACTTTCATGGGAGTCAGCTTCTCACCAAGGAACAGCCACGCCCCAAGGATGACCAGAACCACGCTCAACTTGTCCACGGGAGCGACGCTCGAGGCTGGCCCAAGCTGTAGCGCCCGGAAGTAGCACAGCCAGGAGAGTCCCGTGGCGATTCCGGAGATACCCAGGAAAAGCCAGCTCCGCGGCGGTATCTGGGCTATTCCGTGGGGAGCCTCAAAGCTGAGGGCGATCGCCCAGGTAAAGACGACAATGACGGATGTCCGGATGGCCGTGGCCAGATTCGGATCGATCCCAGCGACCCCGACCTTTGCCAGCAGCGCGGTCGCTGCAGCAAAGAAGGCCGAGAGTATCGCCCAGAAGAACCAACCCATAGAGTTGGAGCATACCTTCTTTTCCGCCGAGATGTGGCTGAAGTGATTCGGTTATAGGGAAGCGGACTGCAGATCTACGTCCTGCCAGTCACCGCGTTCAATTCCAGCTCGAATCTGTGCCGGAGTCTTCCCCTTTTTCGTCTGCTGGTAAGCGTAGACGGCCTCCTGCATGCAGGTTGAGCAGGCCGCACCGTGGGTTCCTTCAAAGCAGCTATGCAGGCTGTTGTGCCCCAGCGCTCGATCGCAGCGGCAGTAGCAGGGCATCTGATGAAGGACCGCCGGAATCTTCGCCGCCATCTTATAGGCCGTTACCTGATAAGGATGTGAGAAATACGGGCCCGTGAGCTGATTGCCGCTCATGACGGGAGGAAGTGGCTTGGCGGGTGGCTTGGCGTTGTATGCCGGAATCTCCACGGCAGGGTTACTCCACTGTGCTGATGCTGCAACCGTGATCAGGCCTAATGCGAAGAGACCAAGAATCCGCTTCATGGATCCATGATAGGCAAGTCGGCCAGCAACGTGGGCAAAAAAAACGGCACGAACGAAAGTTCGTGCCGGGAGGCCAGTGACGCAACTTGTGTCAGCCGAGGGTCGATCACTCGAAGCTGAAATCTGTCCGGGACCAATCATCCCGTAAAGAAAATATACCACAAAATGGAAAAACAACTGCTGAAAATATGGAGCGCCATAGAATTTTCACCCCAACGCAATTGGTGAGAACTTCTCTTTATCTTTCAAACCACTGATAATAAAAGACATTGAGGATAAACATCTCACGATCCGTCCATCAGAAAATATTTTCAGCGCTGTTTCCAAAATCTGGAAGCAGCTATGGGCGAGGCGAATTTGCCTGATCCAGACGGGCAAAGGCAGGCAAACGGAGGCCAATCGCTTTACCTGGCCCATCTGCATTTAGAATCATGAAACTGCTGAAAACTAAAAAGAGACGTGCATGACCGCCATCAGTGAGAAAAAAAAGGCTCTGACCTTCCAGGAGCTCTTGTTCAGGCTTCAACGGTTCTGGGCCGACCAGGGCTGTGTGCTCCAGCAACCCTATGATGTCGAGGTAGGCGCCGGCACCATGTCGCCGGACACCTTCCTCCGTGTGCTGGGTCCAAAACCGGTCCGGATCGCCTATGCGCAACCCTCGCGCCGTCCTGCCGACGGCAGATACGGCGAGAATCCGAACCGTCTCTTCCGCCACACACAGCTCCAGGTCATCCTCAAGCCGCCACCGGAGAGGATCCAGGAGCTTTATCTCGAATCGCTGGAGGCGATTGGGATCGATCTGCGCGAGCACGATATCAAGTTCGAAGAAGACAACTGGGAATGGCCTGTAGGCGGCGCCTGGGGAGTCGGCTGGCAGGTCATGCTGGACGGGCTGGAGATCACGCAGTTTACCTACTTCCAGCAGTGCGGCGGAATGGACCTTGACCCAATCTGCGGAGAGATCACCTACGGACTGGAGCGAATTGCCGGGTTCCTGCAGGACGTCGACTCAATCTACGACATTGTCTGGGCAGTCGAGCCCGATACCGGCCGCAAGGTGACCTACGGCGAGATGCGCCTGGCCGAAGAAGAGCAGTTCTCAGCCTACAGCTTTGATTATGCTGAGGTTCCCAAGCTGTGGGAGCACCTGAAGCTCTATGAGGCGGAGTGCCTGGACCTGCTGGAAAAAAGCAGGAAGATGAGTGAGATGGATCCGCTGGCACTCAAGCGCTTCCCTGTGCTCGGCGCTTATGAGCTTGCCCTGAAGTGCTCTCACGTCTTCAACCTGCTCGATGCGCGCGGCGCAATCTCGGTAACGGAGCGCGTCGGAGTGATGGCGAGGATTCGTTCGCTGGTCGTGGGTGTCGCCAAGGCATACGCTGCGCAGGGAGATCTTCGCTCGAAGGAAGCTGCCGCCGTCGTCGCTGGGTAGGTTGGCTTCATTGGCCTTTTCAATGTAGTAGACGGATACGGAGATGTAGTCCGGTCCAAGGAAAGATGAGTTCAAGATGGCGGATTTCCTCTTAGAGATTGGTTTGGAAGAGATCCCTGCGCGCATGATCGCGGGAGCCGAAGCAGAGCTGAAGCGTCGCGTGCTGGCGTTGTTGGAGCGGGAGCATCTGGCGCAGTCCGATGCTTCAAGCAGGAGCTTTTCTACTCCCCGCCGGCTTGCCGTCCTCGTCTCGGGCGTTGCCGACCAGCAGGAGGATGTTCGCGAGGAGCTTACGGGCCCCTCGGTGAAGGTCGCCTATAAGGATGGCGTACCCACTCCTGCTGCGGTGGCCTTCGCGAAGAAGGCAGGCGTAGCCGTCGACGACCTGAAGACGGTGACCACCCCCAAGGGAGAGTACCTGGTTGCATCGGTTCTGAAGCAGGGCAGGGGTACCTCCGAGGTGCTGGCCGAAGAGCTTCCTAAGGAGATCGCCTGCATCTACTGGGCCAAGAACATGTACTGGCGGCCCGGTAAACCGGAGCGCTTCGTGCGACCGGTCCGCTGGCTGCTTGCTCTGCTCGACGATCAGATCGTTCCTCTTGAGTTCGGCGGGAAGACCGCCGGCAAGGTGACGTATGGACACCGCATCCTGTTTGGCGAAGAGGCTCTCGCTCTCAAATCTCCTACGGATTATGAAGCCGCATTGCTCGACGCGAAGGTGATTGCCGATGTGGAGACTCGCCGCCAGAAGATTCGCAAGGCTCTTGACCACATTACCCGTACCATACCGGGCGCTCGGTGGCGGGAAGATCATGCCCTGATCGATACCCTTACGCACCTGACGGAGTGGGCTTCCGATCGTGCTGTGGTCCTCGGCAACTTTGAGTCCGAGTATCTTTCACTTCCCGAAGAGGTTCTGGTCACCGTCATGCGTGACCATCAGAAATACCTGGCGCTTGAGGACGAAGCTGGCAAGCTGACGCCGCACTTTTTGGCCGTCTTGAATACCGAAGCGACTGATGCGGGCCTTGCCGTAATCCGGCACGGCAATGAGCGGGTGCTTCGGGCACGGTTCAACGACGCTCGTTTCTTCTGGGAATTCGATCAGCGAGTTCCGTTGAAGGAACGCGTCAAGCTGCTCGAAAACGTCACCTTCCAGAAGGAGTTGGGGAGCTATGCTGCCAAGACCGGCCGCGCCCGCGGGCTTGCGCTTGGGTTGGCGGAACTGGCAGTCTCGCGCGGATGCCAGGTAGATGCAGTGGCTCTGGATGAGGCGGCGCTGCTAGCGAAGACCGATCTGACGACCGAGTTGGTCAAGGAGTTCACAGAGCTTCAGGGAATCGTGGGAGGACTGTACGCCAGAGCACAGGGAACCTCGGCGGCTGCGGCGGATGCCATGTACGACCAATACCTCCCCGCATCGATGGACGACAGCGTACCGCGTACGGTGGAAGGATCTCTGCTGGCAATCGCTGACCGAGCCGACACGATCGCTGGTATGTTCGGACTTGGCATGGAGCCGACCGGTTCCAAGGATCCCTTCGCGCTCCGACGGGCAGCCAATGGGATCGTCAAGATTCTTGCTGAAACTTCGGTTCCGCTGCCCCTTACGCTCAGCGAGATTGCCGGGCGAGCCACGGAAAATGAGGCAGTTGAGAGCCGTGTCCGCGCCTTCCTGGTGGAGCGCCTGGAGTTCTATCTTCGCGAGGTTGGAGGAGAGGCCTACGACGTTGTCGCAGCCGTGCTGGCGGCAGGAAACGATGATGTACGTGACGCAATCGCCCGTGCACAGGCTGTCACCGCAGTCAGAGCGTCTGCCGATTTCGAGGCGGTGAGCGCAGCTTTCAAGCGAATGAAGAATATCCTCGGCCAGGCAAAGGAGAAGGGGTACGCCGATCTGGCGCCGCATGAGGCGGAGGTGGGCAACATGCACCCCACCCAGGCTGATCTGAAACAGGCGGCCCACGCACTGCAGCACAAGGTGGCGCAGCTTCGTGAAGATCACCAGTATGTGCCGGCGCTCGAAGCGGTGGCTACTCTGCGTCCGCAGGTGGACGCCTTCTTCGATCAGGTGATGGTCATGGATCCTGATGAAAAGGTGCGCAGAAGCAGGCTGGCCCTGCTGACTTCAATCCTGAAGAGCTTCTCGGGAATTGCCGACTTCTCGGAGATCGTTACCGCGGGATAGGCAAGACTTCAATTCAGCCGCTGCAGCCGGGCGATCAGTTTTTCGGCCAGCGGCTCTCCGGACTCGGTCCACAGCAGACGGCTGGAGATGCCGCAGTTTTTCTCTACGGAAAGAGTAAAGGCCAGCAGCATCTCAATGTTCTGCTGAACGTGCTTCTGAGCCTCGTCGTCAAGCACGTTCTCCTGCTCTTCATCGAGAACCCAAGGGGTGTCCAGGCCGAAGTCCACCCGGATATGCCCGTTCTGCTCGTAGGCGGCCTGGTCAAACTGCGGTCCGAAGCCGATGAATTTGACCGTGAACGGCTCCCGGCGCCACAGCGTATCGAGAGCTGCCTCCGAGATGGGGGCTTCATTGGCCTCCGGCGTCCAGAGTCTCCACTTCATCTCGAACTCATACGCCATGTCGTCGTGAAGCTGTTCCGTAGCTTCGGCGACGGCGTTCTCGATAATGGAGTCCTCTCCGCTCTCGGAACGTTCGTCGTTGACGTAGACGCGCTGGAAGACGGGAGATTCAGTGAAGCCGAGTGGGTAGACCGTTGCTGCGGAGATGCGCTTTTCGCCACTCACCTTTGCGAACTGCCGCAACACGGTGACGAGCGCTGCGGGAAGAGCTTCAAAGCGAAAGTTTGGAAACCAAAGGCTGAGATAGAGCTGGTCTGCCATTTCGTTAGTGTACAGGCGGAAGGATACCCGGGCGAGCCGCAGCCGACACGGGAGATGAGAAGATATTAGGACGGTTCACGATGCAGGTTTCGGTAGATCGGCTACGAAAGGTTTTGCTCGCCGGGGCGGGCCTTCTCATCTTTGTGATCGCCGGCTTTCTGGGCTATGCGCACTACCGCACGCATCGCTTTCTCAAAGAGCTGCCGCGCAAGCTGGGTGCCGACATTCGGCAGGAGACCAACTCCTTCACATGGTCCCAAACCGTCAAGGGACGAACGATCTTTACGGTCCACGCGGCGAAGGCGATTCAGCACAAGAATGGCCAGTACACGATGCATGACGTAGGAATCGTTGTCTATGGGAAGGGCGAGGGCGACGCCAAGCGGATTGATCGAATCTACGGCAAAGAGTTCGAACTGGACCAGGCTGAAGGCGTGGTAAAGGCGACGGGAGAGGTTCATCTTGATCTTCAGGCTCCGGCTACATCCAGCGACTCTGTTGTGTCCGACGGCTCGGTTCCTGCGCACGACGAGGATCTCAAAAGCGCGAAGCTGATCCACGTGAAGACCAGCGGTCTGGTGTACCAGCAGAAACTTGGTATAGCAGCTACCGATCAGGAGATTGAGTTCGAGTACAACGGCATGACGGGACATGCCACAGGGGCAGATTACAGCGCCGACACGGGTGTCCTGATGCTACATTCGGCGGTAAAAATCAGCGGGGTAGATCATGGCAAACCAATTCTCCTCACGGCAGCTCGTGGTGAGCTAAATCGCATGGACCGCCGGATTATCCTGACGCAGGCAAAATTCGTCATCAATGATGGCAAGGGAAACGATTCCTCCACAAAACAGACTGTGGACGCGCAGCGCGCGATGGCGTTTCTCCGTACAGACGGATCTGCCGAAAGGCTTACGGGTGAGGGAGGTGTGACCATCGCCTCCGAAGACGGCTCAAAGATCACGTCCCAGCGTGGCGAGATGCTGCTGACAGAGGCAAACAGGCCTGTGTCGATGTGGATGAGCGGCAATGTGCACTATAGCTTCTCGACCCCGGGCCGGAGTGCGACGGGGGAAGCCGCGGTCATGCGGACCAGCTTCGATCCCCAGGGGCATCCGACAAAAGTCACGCTGCAAGGCGCAGTACGTCTGCTGGAAGATAGTGCCTCTCCAAAGGCAGGGCAGGGAAACACAGAGCGTGAGCTGACTGCGAATAAAGTGGATCTCGAGATGGCGACGGAAGCTGGCAAGAGATCCTGCTTACGCAACGCGCAGGCTACCGGAGCTGCCAGCCTGCGCACCTCCGAACCAGATGGAAAGGAAACACGCCAGAGCGTGATACGCGCAGATATCCTTACTGCACGCTTCGAGTCGCTGCAGGGTAAGCCCCATCTCGTCTCAGCTCACGGTTCCGGCGCCACGTCGCTGGAGCAGCGCCGTCCAGACGGCTCCCTGCAGGCCAGTTCTGCTGATTCCCTCGATGCGACATTCCGTCCCGCAGCAGCAGCTGGCGCTACTGCCGGCACGTATCCCGGAGGTCGCGGTCAGATCGATACGGCCTCTCTGAACGGTCATGTCATTATTACGAATGTTCCAGGAGCAAAACACTCCTCCAATTCTGCGTCTGGTGAGGAGCGTGCGACGGCCCAGAAGGCTACCTATGATGCCCGCACTGGTCGCGTTCTCCTGACGGGCGGTGTCGAACTGAAGGACTCACAGAGCGATCTGTGGGCTGACCGCATTGCGCTCAACCAACAGACTGGCGACGCCTCAGCAGCTGGTACAGTGAAGGCGAACTTCCAGCAGAGCGCGTCGAGTGAGCCGGTCCACGTTCTGGCAGACCATGCAGATTTGAAGAAGTCGACGGATACGGCAATCTTCTACGGAGCGGCTCGTCCAGCGCGTCTGTGGGAGGGGTCTTCACAGATTGAGGCTCCGGTGCTTCAGTTTGATCGTGCCAGGCAACGTCTTCTGGCGCATGGGGCAGCCACCACGCCGGGCGCTGCCGTCCAGACTGTCCTTGTCAGTGCGGGGCAGCCTGCCCAGCATCGCAGGTCCGCAGTAATTCGCATCTCCAGCCACGAGATGGAGTATTCCAACGAGCAGCACATGGCTGAATTTCTTGGAGGCGTGAAGATCGTTAGCGCAGACGGAACCATGCAGGGAAGGCGGGCGACAGCCTATTTTTCTTCCCCGCCAGAAGAGAAGCGGGATGCTGCGCTCGTCCCAGCTGGCGGCTTCCTGCAATCTGGAGTGGAGCGCGTTGTCGTGAATGGAGATATCGAAATTCAGCAGCAGGGACGCCAAGCCATTGGCGAGCGTTTGGTCTATACCGCAAGCGACGGTGTGTTCGCTCTGACGGGAACCGCGCAGCATCCGCCCCGCGTAATGGACGTGTCTCGGGGAACGATCACTGGAAGGGAACTCCGTTTTCGCGAGCAGGATGCCAGCGTTGTCATTTCTAATGGAGATGGAAACCAAACGGGCCCGAGGGTGCGCACGGAGACGCGGGTGAAGAAAGAGCCATGAGGACGCTATCCACGGAGGAACTTGGCAAGTCGTACGGCGGCCGCCAGGTAGTAAGAGGTGTAAGCCTCAAGATTGAGCAGGGTGAAGTGGTTGGTCTTCTCGGGCCCAATGGCGCTGGAAAGACCACCAGCTTCTATATGATCGTCGGCCTTGTGCGTCCTGACAGCGGACGGGTGCTCGCCGATAGCAATGACATCTCCCGGCTGCCGATGTATCTCCGCGCGCGCGAGTACGGTGTCAGCTACCTTCCCCAGGAACCATCCATATTTCGCAAGCTCACGGTCGAGGACAATATTCTCGCCGTGCTCGAAACTCAGCCGCTCAGCTGGGAGGCTCGCAGGACACGCTCCGAGAAATTGATTGAGCAGCTGAATCTATCCCACGTGCGCAAGACTCGCGGCTACGCTCTTAGCGGAGGCGAGCGCCGGCGCGTTGAGATCGCCCGCTGTCTGGCCATTAATCCCGCGTTCATTCTGCTGGACGAACCCTTCTCTGGAATCGATCCCATCGCTGTGATCGATCTGCAGGAGATCATCTTCGATCTGAAGCGATCAGGGATCGGCGTTCTTATCACGGACCACAACGTTCGCGAGACGCTCTCGGTCACAGATCGTGCTTACATCATCAACGAAGGGAAGATTTTTCGTGCAGGAACTCCCGGCGATCTAGGCAGAGATCCCGAAGTGAGGAAGATCTATCTTGGCGAAAAATTTTCAATGGACTGACCCTCTACAACTTCTGTTGTAACATGGCTCTCCGCAGTGGGAACGCGTGAAAACATCGACAGCGGTAGACTTACAGCAATGAGAGGATTCAGCGTGTAGACTAGTGATCTGGACGCGTTCGGACCGATCACCATGATCCGCGTGGGTGTCGAAGCGATCTATCCCAAATCTCACAATCTGACAGGCTTTACCGAGGATCAACAAACGTGCTCCTGCAACCCAAGCTCAATCTGAAGGTCTCGCAACGCCAGGTGCTCACTCCTGGGCTGGTGCAGATGGTCAGTGTGCTTGCTCTCAACAAGCTTGAGCTGAAGGAGATGATTAACACCGAGATCATCGAAAATCCCGTCCTCGAAGAGATTGAGGAGAGCGGCCTCTCGCTCGACGAGCGTGCAGGAATGGAAGGGGACAGGGAGCGGTCCGCAGAAGAAGTTGTCGCAGAGGCCGACCGCGCCGAAAAGGATCCTTTTGAAGAGATCGATTTCGGGAGCTACTTTCAGGATTATCTGGATCCAGGTTTTCGGACGGCTTCCAACTTCGAGGAGTACGACAAGCCTTCACTTGAGAGTTTTCTTTCGAAGCCCAGCAGCCTCAGCGATCATCTGCTTTGGCAGCTGGGATCGCTCAACCTCGAGCCGGAGGTTCGTGTCGCGGCTGAGCTCATCATCGGGAATCTGAATGAGAACGGATACCTGACCGCAACGGACGAAGAGCTGGTCGATTCGCTTCTACAGCTGCAAACTTCCGCCCAGACAATTCCGTTCCATTCGCCCGACCGGGCTGCAGCGGACACCCGCAACCAGGATGAACCCGCGTCGGCACAGGTAGGACTGGCCGCCTCCGCGACAGACGAGGAACGTGAGCCGCTGCACGAAGCCCTGAGAAAGGCGCGTGCCGTCGTAAACAATCTGGATCCGGTAGGTGTCGGCGCGCGAGACCTGCGCGAGTGCCTTCTCATCCAGATAGAGGCCCAGCGAAACGAAGCTGCCATCATGCTCCGTCGCCGGCAGGAGTACGCTGCCAGCAATGGTCACACAAGTTCAGCGATGAGCAACGAAGCCGTTGCTGCCGACAAAAACGACGTCTTCACAGCAGCTGCGTTTATCGTAGAAAACTGTCTGCCGCTGCTTCAGAAGAAGGACATGCGCGAGCTGACCCGCAGCTGCGGTCGCTCCAGTGAGGAGGTTCAGGCCGCCGTCGACTTTATACGCTCCCTCGACCCCCGTCCCGGACAGCGCTACAACCACACAGAGACCCGCCTAATCGAGCCCGATGTTGCGTTCGTAAAGCGTGACGAGCAGTATGTCGTTCTTGTCAACGACGAAGACATGCCCGCCTTGCGACTGAACCACAATTATCGACGGATGCTTCAGGAAAAGCAGACTGATAAAGAGGTCAAGGAGTACGTCAAGGAGCGGTATAAGTCCGCCATCCAATTGCTACGAAACATCGAGCAGCGGAAGAACACAATCGTGCGCACCTGCGAAGTCATCGTCCGGCGTCAGACAGAGTTTCTGGAGCGTGGAGTGGATGCTCTGAAGCCCATGATGATCAAGGAAGTCGCAGAAGAGATCGGGGTTCACCCCTCCACGGTGAGCCGTGCCGTTGCCAATAAATACGTGCACACCCCGCAAGGTGTGTATGAGCTCCGCTTCTTCTTCTCGGAAGGGGTTAATGGCCCCGAAGGCGGAGATCTGCCTCTTGTTCTGCTCAAGCGCAAAGTTAAAAAGCTGATTGAAGAAGAAGATCCTCGCAAGCCATTGACGGACGATCAGCTTGCAGCAGAGCTTCAGCGACAGGGAATTCAGGTGACCCGCAGGACTGTGGCAAAGTACCGCGAAGATATGCAGATTCCGAGTACCCATCAGCGCCGTGTTCGTTGAACCGGCGTAAGATGTTCCACACGAGGTACCCCGATGAATCTGGATTACACCGGTAGACAGACAGCGATCACAAAAAAGATAAAGGCTCAAACCGAAGCCGGAATCGCTCGCATCGAAAAAGTGCTTGGAGATGCGGGCAGCGTGCACGTAATCCTAACCACGGAAAAATATCGTCACATGGCCGAATTGACCGTGCAGACCCCAATTGTCAAACTGGTCGCTGCCTGTGAGGCGACTGATATGGAGACGGCCCTCCGCGATGCATTGGCCGCCCTCGAAAAGCAGGCAATCCGGCAGAAAAAGAAGAAGACGACCATCAAGCGCAACTCCCGGGAGAGCGTTCGTCAGGTTGCTCTTGCGCCTGAGGGGCCCGTACCGGAGGCAAGGAAGCTTCCGCGGCCTAACAGCTCTCAAAACGGGTCTTCGCGCAACACAGTGGCCATGCTGGTTCACTCCTTTCCCTCGGAGACTCCTTTGGTTGAGCCTCATCTCGTCCGTTCGAACGATGGCGTGGCGATTCGTCCCATGTCGCTGGAGGAGGCAGTCAAGGAAGCTGCCTTCCGCGACCGCGAGGTATTCGTTTTTCGCGACCATGGCGGTCAGGCCCTCGTCCTGCACCGCAAGCGGGACGGCAAGATGGAACTCATTGAGGTTCCGTAAATCCTTCCACGCACGGCGCTTCCAGAGGGCGTGACTGGTGCTACGATTCCAGTCATGCCCCGGAAGCAAGCAAAAAAAACATCCAAGCCAAAGCCTGCCCGGCCTGCCAGCAAAGAGCTGGTGATTCTTACCGGTCTCTCCGGCTCCGGAAAGCTCTCCGCTCTCAAGACGTTCGAGGATCTCGGGTTTTACTCCGTCGATAATCTCCCTCTTGACCTTGTTCCTCAGTTCGCTGATCTGGTCCGCCAGTCAGCTGAAATCGAGCGCGCCGCTTTGGTCGTTGATGTACGCGAGGGCATCCGGCTCGATGAGTTTCCTGGAATCCTGAAGAAGGTGCGGCGAGTCCTGCCGACACGCGTCCTCTACCTTGAAGCCAGCGACGATGCCCTGATTCGGAGATTCTCCGAGACCCGGCGCCCGCATCCGATGGGTCGCACCGATACCGTGGTGCAGTCCATCCGTGCAGAGCGAAAGCGGCTGGATCCTATACGCAACGTCGCCGATATCATTCTCGATACCACAAAGTTCACCGTGCACGATCTGCGCGCGCATATTGGTGCTCAGTTTGAGCGGGATGAGAGTGATCGTAACCTCACCATCTCTTCCAACAGCTTCGGTTTCAAAAACGGCGTACCCGCCGAGGCCGATCTCGTCTTCGACGTTCGCTTCCTTCCCAATCCTCACTTCGTTCCGGAGTTTCGCAAGCTCACGGGGAGGCACCCAAAGGTCGCCAAGTACGTGCGCGACTTCCCGCAAACTGCCGAATTTCTTGATCGCACCGTGGATCTGCTCAAGTTTCTTCTGCCTCATTACATCAAGGAAGGAAAGAGCTATCTCACGGTGGCCTTCGGCTGTACAGGAGGTCAGCATCGATCGGTCTTCATCGCTGAAGAGATGAAGAAACGCCTTGCGGCTGCTGGCTATCGCGTTCAGACGTCGCATCGCGATATGCCCCGATAAGCCGACAAGTACCCTCATCCGCAGCAGGCGAATAGAATAGGAAGATGGTTCGGATTTCAGAAGACTGGAGAGTAGCAGCATGAAGCGTGTGTGGCGATTGCTGCTCTACGTGCGGGCCTATCTGCTGCACCTCATCGCCTCGGTCCTTCTGATGGCAATGGTCGGTGCGATGGCGGCGTTTCGCATCCTGCTGGTCAAGCCGATCTTTGATAACGTCCTCACTCCGGACGCACCTTCGCGCGACGTTCTCAGGTTTCACCTTCCGCATATCCACCGCGAGCTTAACCTTCAGTTTCTCGTCCCCAGCCACTTCCATAACGCCTGGACGGTTGTCGCCTATGCTTTGATCGTCTCCGCGCTGCTCAAATCAGTATGCGATTACCTGGGGACCTATCTGGTCAACTATGCCGGATTCGGCATGATCACCGATCTCCGGAATGATCTTTACGACGCGGTCCTCCGGCGCTCCGTGGCTTTCTTTCAGAAACATACCACCGGAACGCTTCTTTCCACCCTGATCAACGACATTGAGCGTGTGCAGTACGCCATGTCCAGTGTGCTCGGAGACTTCCTTCAGCAACTGTTTACGCTTTTGTTTACTGCGGGCGTGGTCATCGTGGTGGGCGGAAAGCTCGCGTGGGTTCTTCTTCTCTTCGTCCCCGTAGTTATCTCCTCGGCCCGGCGTATCGGACGACGCGTTCGCCAGACCACTCGCAAGGGACAGGACAAGCTGGCGGAGATTCAGAACATTCTGCACGAGACGATTACGGGTAACCGGATTGTCAAGGCCTTCGGGATGGAGCTTTGGGAGATGAACCGCTTCCGCAGAGCGGCGCGCCGACTCTTCCGCGCAAACCTCAAGTCGGTCAGCGTTCAGGCGATCAGCTCTCCGCTGATGGATGCATTGGGCTCGGTCGGCATCGCTCTGTTGCTTCTGCTTGGCAGAGGAAGAATCCAGCATCACGAGATGACGGCCGGTTCCTTCATCGCCTTTCTGGTTGCCGTCTTCACCCTCTACGATCCCGTCCGAAAATTTGCCCTGTTCTACAACAGCTTCCAGCAGGCGCTTGGCGCCAGCGAAGATATCTTCAAGTTCATGGACGCGCAGGACGATGTGCGCGAAAAGCGGCGCGCGCAGGTCCTCAAGGGCTTCCAGCAGGAAATCCGGTTTGAGCATGTCGGCTTCGGATACGTCGGCGAAGACGGATCCACGACCCAGGTTCTTCACGACATCAACCTTGAGGTGAGACCCGGCGAGGTCATTGCGTTTGTTGGACCAAGCGGCGCCGGGAAATCATCGCTCGTCAATCTTCTTCCTCGGTTCTTCGATGTCAATGAGGGTTGCATTCTGATTGACGGACATGACGTTCGTGACGTGACGATCGCCTCACTGCGTCAGCAGATTGGTAAGGTCACGCAGGAGACAGTTCTGTTCAACGACACCGTGCGTAATAACATCGCATACGGTCAGCCGGACGTTCCCCTGAGCAGGGTGGAGGAGGCGGCTCGAATGGCGCTCGCTCACGACTTCATCATCAAGATGCCAGATGGATACAATACGCGCATCGGCGAGAAAGGGCTGCGGCTCAGCGGCGGCGAGCGGCAGCGGCTGGCAATCGCCCGCGCTATCCTCAAGAACGCTCCCATTCTGATTCTCGATGAAGCCACCAGTGCACTTGATGCCGAGAGCGAACAGTATGTACAGACGGCGCTTGCCAACCTGATGCAGGGGCGAACGGTCTTCGTCATCGCGCACAGGCTGTCGACTGTTCGCAGAGCCACAAAGATCGTAGTTCTCGAAGAAGGGAAAATCACCGAGGTGGGCTCTCACGAGGAGCTGATGAAGAAGTCAGGGACATATCGCAGGCTCTACGACTTGCAGTTCGGCGAAGATGCGGGCGTCATCCCGGTGAATCAGCTTTCGGTAGAGGCTGCCGAAATGGAGGAGTTTTCTTGAGCCCAATCTTTTCGATGACAGGCTTCGCCACCGCGCAAAGCCCGTCGGACGCAGGTATCGGCTTTTCGATCGCCATCAAGAGCGTTAACCACCGTTTCCTCGATCTGCATCTTCGGCTGCCATCCTATTGTGACTCGCTGGAGATTCAGCTCCGTCGCTTCCTTAAGGAGAATTTGAAGCGCGGCCACGTTGAAGTCACATTGCAGGTGGAGCGTAAAGGCAGCTCGCAGATTGAACTGAACCCCGACGTGCTGGACAGCTATTTGTCCGCATTTCGAAAGGCTGCCGATCTCTTCGATCTTCCCAGCCAGCCGGACCTGAATTCGCTGCTGCGCATCCCAGGCGTCATGAGCGCGGAGAGTAATCTGGGGGCTGAAGGAGTTCCTGAGCTGGATCAGGCCGTCATGGCTTTGATGCCTTCTCTGATCGACAAACTGAACCAGGCCCGCGCACAGGAAGGCGCGGTCCTGGCAGGTGAGTTGCGAGCTTCCATGGGACGGCTCACATCATTTGCCAACGAGATGGCTACCCTGCGAAACGGCGTGCGCGAAGCGCAGTTCGAGCGTCTGCGCTCCCGGCTCAGCGAACTGACCTCCGGGGTTCCGGTAACAGAGGAGCGTCTGCTTTCTGAAGCTGCCATGCTTGCAGAAAAGAGCGATATCGAGGAAGAGATCGTTCGCCTCAGAACACATATCGATCGCTTCATCGCGATGCTCGATACTGGAGGCGAACTGGGCAAACGCATGGACTTCCTGTTGCAGGAGCTGAACAGGGAGGCGAACACGATGCTCTCAAAGACCAGCGCGGCTTCCGGAGAGAACAGTCTCCGCATCACCGAACTTGGGCTCGAGATCAAGGCGGAGATCGAGAAAGCGCGCGAGCAGGTTCAGAATATCGAGTAGTCCGTTTACACTGACTCATATCCGAACAGAAGAGCAATCAGGGAGTCGATGGCGGGAATTCTCTTTATCATCTCAGCACCCTCCGGTTCAGGGAAGTCGACGTTGGTCACACAACTGCGAACTTTGGTGGAGGGGCTGGATTTTTCCATCTCTTACACGACCAGGGCACCGCGCGGCTCCGAGGAGAATGGGCGCGAATATCACTTCACCACCCGGGCGCAGTTCGAGCGGATGGTTGCGGCTGACGATTTCCTGGAGTGGGCCGAGGTCTTCGGCAACTACTACGGCACAGCCAGATCGGCACTGCAGCACGCGAAGGACTTTGGCAGAGACCTGTTGCTTGACATCGATGTGCAGGGAGCCCTGCAGGTCATCCAGAAGATGCCGGCCGCAGTCTCAATCTTCATCCTTCCTCCCAGCCCTGACGTTCTGGAGAAGCGGTTGCGGAACCGGAGCGCGGCTGAGAGGATGGCGGACGAGGCTGTAATCCAGAATCGCCTGGCAGGCGCCCGCAACGAGCTGAAGCGCGTATGGGAGTACAAGTACGCGATCGTCAATGACGTTCTTGAGAATGCCGTCGCTGAGATGCGAGCCATCGTCCTCTACGAGCGCGGAGAGGTCGAGTACGAGGCGACGGCCCGAAGCTGCAGAACGGATGTGGCCTCGCCGAAGCTGAAAGCCGTTCTTGAAGCTTTTGGAGAAAAGTGACCGGATTTCCACCGTTATTTTTCTAGCCGCCGTTTTGGGGCTGAGATAGAGTCAGACGACAAGGGAGGGCAACTTACCCATGACGGAAGAAACTGCATTCCATAATAAGTACAGTCTGGTGAAAGGTGCAGCGCGCCGGGCGCGGCAACTGCAGTCGGGAGCGCCGGCGCTGATTGCCGCCAAGTCGACCAAGGCTTGCCGGGTCGCCCAGGATGAGATCAAGCAGGGGATTGTAAAGTTCACTCTCGCAAAGCGTCCGGACCCGTTTCACTAAGTGAAGGCGCAGCCTCGCACGCGGTAGCATGGTAGATATGGCAGGAGAGGCAGAGCAGGAGCTGCGCGCCTACGTCGAATATCTTCGCGACCTGGGCATCTACGATTTGTATCGCCGCGGCGAGCCGATCTTGGAAGCGGCACAACCAGACCAGCCGGTACCGGCTGAGCCAGCTGCCACGGGCGTGCCGGAGCAGGTTGCTGTGACATCGGTGCAGGCGCCTGCGTTCGCCACAAGCCCCATAAGCACACCCCCCATCCCTGCTAAGCCGATTCCTGCAACTCCGCTCACTATCAGAGCGTCTTCGGAGCCCGAAATTCCAAAGCTGATCAGTTTCAATGACCTGGCGCCCATGCCTGAGGTCCGCCTCGCCCCTAGTGACAAGCCCGCAGCCCTTGAGGCCATCCGGCAGGACATTGGTGACTGCACACGGTGTCCGCTCGCGTATGCGGGGCGCCATACGATTGTGTTTGCGGACGGCGACCCCAACGCTCGGCTGATGTTCGTCGGTGAGGGGCCAGGCGCTGACGAGGACGCGCAGGGCCTTCCGTTTGTCGGCAAAGCGGGCCAGCTGCTCAACAACATGATCGGCGCCATGGGGCTGAAGCGCGAGCAGGTCTATATCGCCAACATTGTGAAGTGCAGGCCGCCGGCCAACCGCGTCCCTGAGCCGGTGGAGGCGAATACGTGCAGCCAGTTCCTGCTGCGCCAGATTGACGTTGTGCAGCCAGAGATCATCGTGGCGCTGGGCTCCACGGCAGCGACCTATCTGCTGGGAGTAAAGCAGTCGCTGGCGGGGCTCCGCGGACGATGGCATAGCTGCCGTGGAGCAAAGCTGGTCGTCACCTATCATCCGGCCTTCCTGCTGCGGGATCCGCGGCAGAAGGGCGAGGCCTGGAAGGACCTGCAGATGGTCATGAAGGAGATGGGGTTGAAGGCTCCAGCAAAGGGGTGACCCCCCCCCAATTTTTTCGCAAAGTCTTCAAAATAAATATGTTAAGTCTGGACTTCCGTTTCCGGGTGGGTGTGCGAATCGCCTGGCAGAACGCACGAGAGTTCTGGTTCGAGCAGCCCCAGCCGATCCTCATTTGCTTTTTTAATTGTAGCGAGCGAGCCTAGGGTATTCGGCAGATTTTCTCGCGGACGCCACCTTCCGCAAGTGCCTGTCCAGAAGGGTTTTCGCTGCCACCTGCCGGCGCAAAGCATGGCGCTGGGGCTTGACAGTATTCAGCAGGCGGGTGCCGGGCGGGGATGCTGTTATTGGGGTGGTGGTATACGGACGGTGTTGGCGCGGCAGGAGCGTATGCCGCTGCAGGCGACCGGACGCAATGATTTGTCCAGGCAGACCTCAACCGCGGTGAGATAGTTGTTGCCGCAGGTCAGGGTGAGGCTGGTGGCCGGAATGGCTGGATTGGCTTCTGTGAACATGCCGAGGATCCTGGCAGGCGGAAGCGAGATCTGCCTGTTAATGTTGGCCAGGGTGTCTGGGATAGCGACGGAGTGCAGGGCTTTTCGAGCCAGTTGGAAGAAGGCGTCGGGCGTCAGACCGGAGCAGGTTCCATGGGTCCTCCATTCATGTGCGAGCAGGCCGGAGTCGGGGTAGATGTCGCTGTACTGCGACGCGTCGGACGGGCCGGGGGCTGCGCTGCAGTTCGCGGGATAGCTGCCGTTGTTGTTCTCGGGCCAGAGGCCGTGCAGGACAAAGGTGGAGTGTTGAGCGCACTGGATGTCTGATGGGTGAGAGTGACAGAACTCGGGCGACCAGGAGAGATTCAGCAGGTAGTAGTCGAAGTTCTGCCCTAGTGCAGATGCCGCCCGTGGCGAAGGCGCTGCACGGCGCTGGGCGCGGACAGGATTCTGCGGCGAGGGCTGATTGGTACAGCTTGCAAGGAGAACAGAAAGAAGGGCACAGGCGAGGGCTGTCATCTGCTTCTGCATGCGGGAAGCATAGCAGTTCGGCCCCACGGAAAATGGTCGTTTGCCAGTAGCGCATTCCTGGCAGGTTGTGGTTCACTTTTGGGCATGGCTAACAAACACACTCGCCGCAACTTTCTGCTGACGGCTCCTATTGCCGCCGCTGCCGTGTCTCCTATTGCCGACGCGATGCTCCACGCCTCTTCGGCCACCGCGATGGGGCAGGCGGCTGACGGCAGCGACATCAAGGCATTCACCGCCGAAGAGATGGCAAGTGAACTGAAGGGTGTGCAGGCAAACCATGCGACGAAGAACCTGCTAACCACGCCAGGCACGCTGATGATTTTGAGTGAGGAGAGCAACAAGGCGGCCAAGGAGTTTGAATGGCACGCAACGCGGGACCACGTGTTTCAGGTGCTGGATGGTGAAACGAAGTATGAGCTGGGAGGTACGCCGAAGGGTGCACACCAGACGAAGCCGGGCGAGTGGCTGGCTCCGGAGAGCGAGGGCGCTAAGACCGTGATGCTGAAGAAGGGCGATTATCTTTATGTCCCACGCATGACGCCGCACAAGAGAACTACGGCTGGCAGCGTAAGTCTGCTGCTGATCTCCTCACAGACTCCTGCCTAATCCGCTCCGGGGTGTGGAATGCAAAAGACTGCTCGATGCGCAGTCTTTTGCATGTACGGCATTTGTTTGACACCGCTCGCTGGGCATTCTGCAGATCGCGACGATATATCGATCACTGCCGTCCTTGGCTGGGTTTGCGGCGAGGGACATGAGAGTCCCCCGGAGAGGCAACGACCTCAACGGAACCGGTTATGCAGCAAGGGATGAGCCCTTTTTTGCCTGCTCCTGCTTGGACATGTCATGGGCGATCGGTTTCAGATCGGCGGGAGGTGACTTTTTCGCGAGGCGCCGTAGCGGGATTTGTGACAAGGCGATGAGGCCAAGGCCCAGCAGAAACAGGGTGGAGGACTCCGGCACAGGAACGGCGTCGACGCCACCGAAGAAGACATCACTGCTTCGTGTAGCGAAATCAGCCATCGCAGTTTCGATGGCAAATGGGGCGGGGCTTGCGCTGATGCCTGATGCGGTTCGCAGCAGATTGGTCACAGTGTAGGTTCCGTTTGACGGCACGGAGGGGGTGTTGGTTGCTCTCTTGAAGAGAGTGTCGGGGTTGCCCGGAGCACCAAAGCTGCGGAGCGCGGATGCCTCCCCTTCGAAGTTGGTTTTTGTGGCGATCGGATGGAGCGCGGGAGACACGGGGCCAAGCGATCGGGCAACCGGATCGGCATAGATGCTCTGCGAGGCCGACAGCAGTATCAGGGTGATGCAGAAGACCGGGAGAAGAGTACTGCAACCAACGGGTTTCATATCAGATGACTCCTTGCGGCGCATGGTAGCGAGCACGACTGAACGACGCAGGCGACGGTGGGATTCGGCAGGTTTGGAAGACGGGACAGCGCTGAAGATTTCCCGGCAAGATTTGCAGATGGAAGCCCAGTATGGAGGTACAGCGCTGGGTTATCTCTGTATGGATGCGTGGTGAGAAGTCAGAGTGGCCCCGTGCGGGCCCAAACGGGACGGTGAACTTACGTGCCGGTAAGAGAACCGGTTAAGCTGGGGAGGTGCCTCAATTCTGCGATGTCGCTCTTCCGGTTCCCCTGGATCAGGCTTTTACCTATCAGGTGAATGGAGCCGTTCCCGTGGTGGGAGCGCGCGTGATTGTTCCCTTCAGCGGGCAGAAGCTGATGGGAGTTGTCCTTCGAGTGCATGATGAAGCACCTGACGATGACTTTGAGATCAAGCCGGTCCAGCAGGTACTGGACGACGCGGCGCTGCTTCCCGATGAGTTGATGGAGTTGGCGCGGTGGATCTCGCAGTACTACCTGGCCCCGCTGGGAGAGGTGCTGCGGGGGATGCTTCCTCTTGGCGCGGAGGTGCGGCGGCAGTTCACATACGCCATCACCGAGACTGGCCGGAAGGTGCTGTACGAGGGAGCGGAGCGCGGAGCTTCGCGGCGGTCGAAGCTGAGTGCGGAGGATCAGAACCGGGAGTATGCCGTGCTGAACTATCTGGACGGCGGTGAGGCTGCCAAGATGTCGGCGCTGCGATCAGCAACGGGAGCCAATAGGGCCCTGCTGGAGGGGATGGTTCGCAAGAAATGGCTGGTGCGTCAGGTGCTGGCGGAGGAGCGCGATGCGCGCCGTCTGATGAAAGTGGCGGTGCTGGTCGATGAGGTCCGTCTTCCCAGATTGAATGCGAACCAGACGGCCATTCTGGCGGAGCTGGCGGCGGTGGGCGGGCGCATGCCGGTGCGCGATCTGAAGGACTCTGTTGGGCGTAAAGGCATCCCGGAGTCAACGCTGGGGACGCTGGTGAAGCGCAGTCTGGTGAAGATCGAAGAAGTTGCAGAAGAATTTCATTTGGGTGGTGTGGCGGCTTACGGCAAGAAGCACGCCCATGAGCATGTGCTGAACGAAGTCCAGATGGAGGCCCTCAGCACGATTGCCGCAGCGATGGCACAGGGAGGCTTTAGACCGCATCTGCTGTACGGGGTGACGGGCAGCGGCAAGACGGCCGTGTATTTTGCTGCGATGCGCCGGGCCCTCGATGCGGGGAAGTCCGCACTGCTGATGGTTCCGGAGATAGGGCTGACCCCGGCGATGACAGGACAGCTGGTAGCGGCGTTTGGAGACGAAGTGGCACTGCTGCACTCGCAGCTTACGCCGGACGAGCGCGCAGAGCAGTGGCACCGCATACGGCGTGGCGAGGCCCGCGTTGTTGTGGGAACAAGATCGGCGGTGTTTGCGCCGGTGCGCAATCCTGGGTTGATCATCGTAGATGAAGAGCACGATGGAAGTTACAAGCAGGAGGAGACGCCGCGGTATCACGGACGCGATGTGGCGGTCATGCGAGCCAAGCTTAATAACGCTGTCGTCGTGCTGGGTTCTGCAACTCCGTCGCTTGAGAGCTGGGCGAATGCTGAGAATGGCCGCTATGCGCGGATCGAGATGCGACAGCGTGTGGCCGACCGGCCACTGCCGGCGGTCGAGCTTGTGGATATGCGGAATGAGTTCCGCGAGACGGGCCAGGAGCAGCTTTTCTCCCGACGCTTGATCGAGGAGACGGAGGCAACGATCGCACGCGGCGAGCAGGTGATCATTCTTCTGAATCGCCGCGGCTACGCGTTTGTGGTGATGTGTCGAAGCTGTGGAGAGAAGATCGAGTGCGAGAACTGTGCGATCTCGATGACCTACCACAAGGCGGGGAGCGGCGATGATGCCATCGCGCAGCCGGGACAACGGCTTGTGTGCCATTACTGCGGCTTCCGTCGAGCCGTGCCGAAGGAATGTCCGAAGTGCCAGAGCGAGCACCTCTACTTTCTGGGCGCCGGATCGCAGCAGGGGGAGGAGCGCCTGCAGGAGATCTTTCCGCATGCGCGCATCGGCAGGATGGATCGCGATACGGTGCGCGGACGCAGCGACATGGAGCGGCTGCTGGCGCGACTGCACGCAGGTGAGATCAACCTGCTTGTCGGGACCCAGATGATTGCCAAGGGGCACGATATTCACGGGGTGACGCTGGTCGGGGTAGTCGGAGCAGACTTCGCGCTGGGGCTTCCGGATTTTCGCGCGGCAGAGCGAGTCTTTCAGCTTCTGACGCAGGTCTCAGGCAGGGCAGGTCGGGGAGAGCTTCCGGGCAAGGTTCTGGTGCAGACCTATCATCCGGATCACTATGCGGTGAAGTTTGCTGCCGAGCATGACTATCCGGGTTTCGTCGCGAAAGAGATGCAGTACCGGCGCTGGATGCACTATCCGCCGTTTGGCGTGCTGGCCAATGTCGTGGTCCAGAGCGAGAGACTGGAAGAGGCGACAGGATGGTCGGCAGAGCTGGGACGATGGTTTCAGAGCGCTCATCCTGGAAAGGTGAGGGTCCTGGGGCCTGCAGCCGCACCGATATCGCGGATCAAACGCATCTATCGGTTCCACTTTGTTTTGAAGGGCGAGACGAGGAGCGCATTGAGTGAGGCGCTTCGCGGGATGCTGCGGTTTGCGGCGGAACGCGAGATCTCGCGCCGGCACCTGGTCGTTGATGTGGACGCACTTCACCTGATGTAGCGGAACGTGACACTGGCCTGGGCATGGAGAGGAGCTGTCGCCGTCCCACCAATCCGATGGCGACAGGGGCCGTCTCCATGCCTACGGCATGATAGCCAGACCTTCCAGGCTGTGGACTCTTTCATTACTCGACGGCGCCAGAGATCCGTGGCAGAGCATTTAGTTGAGCAGATGAAGCTCTTTGCCGGGTTTGAACCGTACGGCCTTGCCCGGAGCGATCGTCACCTCGGCACCGGTACGCGGATTGCGTCCGATTCCGGTCTTGCGCGGTTTGACGGTAAAGACGCCAAAACCGCGGAGTTCGATGCGGTCGCCAGCGACCAATGTCTGCTTCATGCTCTCGAAAATGGCATCCACCGCAGCCTCTGCTTTTGTGCGTGGAAGGCCGGTGCGTTCAACAACCCTTTGTACTAAATCCTGCTTGATCATGTATGGGCCGCCGTCCCTTTTGGGCTGTAAATTTGTACGAACTAACGTTTGAAGCCTTGTACGACCTGGTGTAAGTAACGTGATGGTAGAAAGTTGAAATCCCGTTGTCAACGACGGAACGCTACCGTAAGATGAAGAATCTAATGACGCAATCTACACCTGCGGACCGCCGGGCCTATTTTGCCATAAAGCAGGCTGAACTCGCGATAAATTGTTAAGCGAAGGTTTTTTCGATACCGGGTAATACCAAGACTTACGAGTAGAAGGGAAGTAGAGCTGCGTGGCCATTAAAAGCGACCGTTGGATTCGCCAGCAGGCGAAGGAAAACGGAATGATCTCCCCGTTCAGTGAGAAGCAGGTTCGAGAAGGCGTCATCTCGTACGGTCTTTCTTCGTATGGATATGACCTTCGTGTCTCTGACGAATTCAAGATTTTTACCAATGTGAACAGCGCGATCATCGATCCGAAAGCGTTCGATGAGCGGTCGTTTGTGACCGTCGTCTCCGACAGCGTCATCGTTCCTCCTAACTCTTTCGCACTGGCCCGCTCCATCGAGTACTTCAAGATTCCGCGCGATGTTCTGACGATCTGTGTCGGCAAATCCACCTATGCCCGTTGTGGAATTATCGTCAATGTGACGCCCTTCGAGCCGGAGTGGGAGGGTTTTGTCACACTTGAGATATCCAACACAACTCCCCTGCCTGCAAAGGTTTATGCGAACGAGGGTCTCTGCCAGATTCTTTTTTTCCAGTCCGATGAGCCGTGCGAGATCAGTTATGCGGATCGTAGTGGCAAATATCAGAAGCAGCAGGGCATCGTATTGCCTAAGCTTTAGGAACATGGGCCCCGCCGGGTGCTGTCTCTTCGGAAGGTGATCTTCTCCAGGTCAGCACGTTTTTAGCTTTTGACTTGTCGACTCGTTCGAGGCCATGACTGAGACCAAGCAAGACGAGCCCTTCCGCATCGGTTTGATTGCGACCGATCCCCTGCGTGTTGTGGGTCTGCAGACCATTCTCTCCGAGGCGGGCGGGGCGGAGGTGGTCACCGTGGCCAGTCCGGGGGCGCTGGATGCCTCCGGAGTGTCGCTGGTTCTTGTGGACGCGGCCTGCACGGGCCATCTGTTTGAACTGCTGGAGACCTTTCGCCGTTCCCGGCCTCATCTTCGCCTGATCGTCATTGGACTCGAGGAAGATCACGAGTACATCCAGAAGGTCATTGGTGCAGGCGCCAAGGGCTACCTCTCGCATACGGCGCGGGAGAACGAGATTCGTCTTGCGGTGGAGATTGTGCGGGATGGTTCGGTATGGGCGCCGCGGAAGGTCCTGGCCCGTCTGCTCGAGGCCAGTGCAGGAGAGAGAAGGGGACCGCTGCCGGAGCCGAAGTTTACCGAGCGAGAGACGCAGGTGCTGGAGTTACTGGTCGCTGGACGCCCGAATCGCGAGATCGCCGAGGCGCTTGGCATCGATGCTGCGACCGTAAAAGCCCACGTAGGACGGCTGATGAGGAAGATGGGCGTGGAGAATCGAATCGCCCTCAGCGTGCAGGCAGTCAATCGGAACTTGGTCCGTAAGTAGGACCATTGCAATAAGTTACCGGTGACGTTGGGCGCGAAGGTCTACATACCTCCGTACTGTTGTAGATCCGGGGAAGGTGAGGCACTCTCTTTATAAGCAACACAGACCTGGGAGAGGGGTTGTAGAGAGCGCGCCTGACGATTCAGGCGACTTCTCTACAACCCCCATTTTTTTCTCTGGGGTGGCGGATGGGAGAAAGCAACGTACTCCATGCCGGATTCGTCCAATATGTCATTGCAAATACAGAATTTATTCAGTAGATCGGAAGAAGAAAGGTTTTGAATGATGGAACGATGGATGAAACGTTTGACTGTGGCTGTGTGCGGTGTTGCGATGATGGCCAGCTCGGCGGTGAGTTATGCGGCCAGTGACCGGGCGAAGCTGGTCGAAAGGCTGCAGGACTCTCAGGCGGTGATTACCCAGATTATGGCTGCCCCTGACAAGGGTATCCCGCAGGAGATTCTCGCCGCTGCGAACTGCGTGGCGGTTATTCCGAGCTTCAAGAAGGCCGCCTTTGTCGTGGGAGCCCAGTATGGGCAGGGCGTAGCGACCTGCCGTACACCGCGCGGCTGGAGCGCCCCGGTGTTTATTCAGCTCGCTGGGGGAAGCTTCGGTTTCCAGATCGGCGGCCAGGCTACGGACCTGATCATTGTGGCTGTGAATGATCGGGGCATGCAGGACATGCTGAAGAACAAGTTCAAGATCGGCGCGGATGCCGCAGCTTCGGCTGGTCCTGTGGGACGCAATGCGCAGGCCGGCACGGACTGGAAGATGAACGCGGAGCTGCTCACCTATTCACGCAGCAAGGGGCTCTTTGCCGGCATCGATCTGGACGGTTCCGTCCTTTCGCAGAACGAGGACGATACCCGGGTGATGTACGGAACTGCGATCCCTTTCGAGACGATCCTGAAGGGAAGCCGTGCGACTCCTGAAGAAGCTCGTCCGTTTGTCCGGACGGTGGCCAAGTACTTCGTCGCGGCCAAGGCAGACAAGTAAAATGTCGTTCCAGCAGGAGAGGGGCGATGCCACCCCTCTCCTGCGTCTTCCCTGCGAGAATTGAACACTCCATTTAGACTGATGGCTTGAAAGACTGGAAGCAAATGGAGCCGGTGACGGCGAAGGCGACGCTGCGGGAAAGGGCGGAGTTTGCGGCCGTGTGGCTTCTGGTTCGGATTCTGGGTTCGCTGCCCCGGAGCGTGGCGCGCGCTACCGGCGCCGCCATCGGAGACCTGGCGTATTTCGGCCTTGCGCGGCTGCGCAATGTAGGCAGGCGTAATCTGCAGCTGGGTCTTCCAGCGATGCAGCCCCAACGCCGAGAGCAGATTCTTAAAGAGCTATATCGCAACCTGGGATACCTTCTGGCCGAGTTCTGCCTGATGCCGCATTACACGCCGGAGCAGGCGAGTCGTTTTATTCGCTATGAGGGACTCGAAAATTATCTGCGCGCGCGCGATCGCGGCAAGGGAGTTCTTGTGTTGACCGGGCATCTGGGTGCGTGGGAGTTGTCCAGCTTCTACCATTCGCTGATGGGGTATCCGATGGGGATGGTGATTCGTCGCCTGGATAACCCGCTGGTGGACCGCTTTGTGAATCGCATCCGCTGTCTGCATGGCAACCGGGTGCTCCATAAAGATGACTTCGCCCGCGGTTTGATCGCTTCCATGCGTGCAGGTGAGACCGTGGGGATCCTGATGGATACGAATATGACGCCACCGCAGGGTGTCTTTGTTCCGTTCTTTGGAATCGAGGCGTGTACGGCGAGCGGGATGGCGCGCGTGGCCGCAAAGACGGGCGCAGCCGTGGTTCCCGGGTTTCTTTTGTGGGAGAAGAAGGAGCAGCGCTATGTTTTGCACTTCGGCCATGAGATACCGGTGCAGTGTACGGGCGATGCTGAAAGAGATGCGGTGAGCAATACTGCCACCTTTACCTCTGTGATCGAAGGCTATGTGCGGCGGTATCCGGAGCAGTGGCTGTGGATGCACCGTCGCTGGAAGACGAGACCTGCGGGACAAGAAGGAATTTACTGAGATGGCGAAGCTGAGAGAGATCGGAGCGTGGATAGGAGCTACGCTGCAAAATGCTGAAGTCTCTGTCGAGATCGTCCGCGTCTCGAGTATCGAAGCTGCGACGGCGGACAGTGCGGTCTTTGCTACCGATTCTGCGACGCTGCAGGCTGCACTGGCTTCGGAGGCCGGGCTGGTTTTGGCAGGCAACAAGCTGCAGAGTTCCGCTTCCGGGGCTTACGACCCCCGCGTGTTGTGGGTGCCGGATGCAAGGTATGCCTTCGCTTTGGTGGCCCAGAGACTTGCTGGAAGGCTTTCTATATCCGGCATCCACCCGACGGCTGTTATTGGGGAAGACGCCCACATCGGGCCGGGTAGCTGGGTAGGACCGGGAGCTGTCATTGAAAACGGGGTTGAGATTGGCATGGACTGCCGCATCGAGGCGCGGGTCACCATCTATTCCGGCGTCACCCTGGGCAACGAGGTTGTGGTGCAGGCAGGCGCGGTGCTGGGCTCCGCGGGATTTGGATATGCGTCAAATGCCGAGACCGGAGAGTATGTTTTGTTTCCTCAGCAGGGACGGCTTGTGATTGAAGATCGTGTCGAGATTGGCGCCAATACGACGATTGATCGCGGAGCCCTGGGAGAGACGAGAATTGGCCGGGGCACGAAGATCGACAACCTGGTGCATATCGGGCACAACTGCGTGATCGGCAAAAATGTTGTCATCGCCGCGCAGACAGGAATCTCAGGGTCATCCATCGTGCAGGACGGTGCGATTCTTGGCGGCCAGGTTGGTATAGGCGAGCATGCGATCGTGGGCGAGGGCGTGATCCTTGGAGGCGGAGCCGGCGTGCTGAGTGGAAAGAAGATGCACGGCAAGGGGCAGGTCTTCTGGGGAAGGCCTGCGAGGCCGCTGAAGGAATATCTGCGGGATCTCGCCCGCCTGAAGCACGGTGGAGATCGCGCCTAGAAGGGGGTGCCGAATGGCCGTTATCGTGGTCGGGGGACATTCCAGGAACATCGGCAAGACCAGCGTGATGGAAGGGATCATCCGGGGACTGGCTGAGATGCAGTGGACAGCGATCAAGATTACCCAATTTGGTCATGGGATGTGTTCGGCCAATGGAGAGCCGTGTGACTGTGAGACGGCGGAGCATAGCGTTGCGGTGAGCGAGGAGCGCGATCGGAGCTGCAAGACCGACTCCTCGCGTTATCTTGCTGCAGGTGCAGCGAGATCGCTCTGGGTGAGAACCAGGATTGGCGATCTCGGAGAAGCGATGCCGCGAATCCGGAGGGAGCTTGAGCACAGCAGCAATGCCATTATCGAGTCCAACAGCATCCTAAGATTTATGCGCCCCGACCTCTACCTCAGCGTGCTTGATCCTGCAGTGAAGGACTTCAAGGACTCTGCACGGATCTATCTGGATCGAGCAGATGCTGTGCTTGTGCCTGAGGGAACACTGGGCGTTCCGGAATGGAAGGGAATCTCGCTGAAGCTCATTGTCGGAACTCCTGTACTTGCAATGCGGCCACCTTTGTATGTGACGGATTCCATTGTGGAGTTTGTCCGGGACGCCGTTGCTCGGTAGTTTCCGCGCTTTCTAAATTCATGCTTTGGATTTTCAGCTGCTGGGTATATGCTCGGCGTTCAATCGTTTAAAGAGCTCTGCTGGGCTGCTGTGTCCCAAGAGGGCCTACAAGATGGAACGGGGTCAGCCATTCTTCTTTACCTGAGATGAGAACGTAAAAGATCCAGGCGACTCAGCCTGGATGGCGGGTACGATGGACGTGACGACGCTGGTTCTTGCAAATGTACTGCTGTTTGCATTATGTGCAGGTGTAATGCTTTTGAATGCCAGGGCTGTGGGAGGTATGCGAGGAGCGGCATGGTTCGCGGGTGCGAATCTATGTCGCGGCACCGCAATGCTCCTGCTTGGCATCGGATTACTGCGCGCCAACTTGGAGGATCAGCTGGGCGCTGCTGCCGGAGTTCTTTCGATGGCAGGTCTTCTGATGCTTCACAGAAGCTTTGCCGCTCTGTTAGAGCGCAAGATGCTGTTTCCCTTGATACAGCTAGCGATCGCAGCTGTCGTGTCGGTGTGCCTGATAGGCTTCCTGTTCTTTCCCGTGGATCCCGGCCTGTCGCGAGCAGTCCTTCTTGTCTCTCTTTCCATGCTGACATCTCTTATTGGAGTCCTGATCCTTCGATCCTCCGAGGAGGAGGGAAGAGTTTTTGGGTGGTTTACGAGCCTCGTGCTCGTTGGGTATGCGCTTCTGCTGTTCCTGCGGGGGATAGCCAATGCAGATCGCGCCTGGACGGGAGTTATGGCACACACGGTCCGCGGCAATTCACTCTGGCAAGCAGCCTGCCTGATCACGACGGCGTCGACGGCCTTCGGATTCATGTCGCTCTCTGCGACCAAGCTGCGCGTTGAGTTGCTGTGGAGAGCCCAGGTGGATGATCTCACGGGTCTTCTGAATCGCTGGGCGCTGAAGCGGACCGCCCTGAGAGAGATCCAACACTGTCGTCGTACGAACTCGACCCTCGCGGTGGTGATGCTGGATCTGGACGGGCTAAAGGGAGTGAACGACACCAAGGGGCATACCTGCGGAGACATCGTTCTGCAGGCCGTAGGAGGCATTCTGCAGGAGACAGTTCGGGCGCGTGATTCGGTAGCGCGCATTGGTGGAGATGAGTTCTGTCTGGTACTGCCGGACAGCTCGATCCACGACGCGGTCCATGTAGCCGAAAGACTCCGTGAAGAGATCTATGATCTGGTCATCCGCTACCGTGGAGAGGTCATCCAGACCCGCGCCAGTCTTGGGGTTGCGTCTTCTGATATCTCGGGGCTGCACTGGCAGAACCTGGTGGAGGACAGTGACTCCGCTCTGTATCAGGCGAAGAGGAATGGGAAGAACCGCGTCGTTGTGGCATCGCCGGACTGGCAGGGTGACTCTGACCGCAGGCAAGCAGACAGCAATAAGAGCACCTCGGGAACCGTGTAGCGGAAAAGCCGGTGTCAGATCGACTGCACCGGAAGCTCCATCAGATCGTGCACCAGCCCAACTTCCTTCTGGACGAATGGCTCCGCGTAGCGAACGCCGGCGAGCAGACCATAGTGCCGGGCCGTGGCGAAGGTCCGTTCGCGGATGTCTTCTTCGGGAACGAAGAGCCCGCCTCCTGCCTGCTGATTGGCATACTGGGAGCGATAGGCGAGCAGGGATTGCAATCTCTGTTCAACATACGGGGTGATATCCACTACAAATGAGGGACGAACGTCCGCGTAGAGCGAGGCGTAGAGGATTTTGTAGGGACGATGCGGAGGCAGATCGCTGCCTGGAATCTCTAGCTTGCTGAGACCGCTTACAAAGCAGGATTCGTAACCAAGGGTCGCGGTGGTGTAGTGGTCCGGATGCCGACCCGCCCAGTAAGGCAGTATCACGACGCGGGGACGAAGCCGACGCAGAACGGCGGCGATCCTGACGCGGTTCTGCAGGGTGTTTTCTACGTTGCCGTCCGGCAGATCGAGCGCCTCGCGATGGCCGACGTGCAGAATCCGTGCGGCCTCCTCGGCTTCTGCACGCCGCTCCTCTGCCGTGCCTCGGGTTCCGGCTTCGCCCTGGGTCAGGTCGAGGATGCCGGTGGTCCACCCGCGTGCGTGCATCGAGAGCAAGGTTCCACCGCAGGTCTGTTCCACGTCGTCACGGTGCGCCGCAATGGCAAGGATATCGATCATGTCTCCCCAAAGAATAATGGGAGATCGAATTTCGATCTCCCATCCATTTTGTGAATCGTTCGAAGCGTTTAGTTCGCTGAGTTGGTGGCAGCGTCCATAAAGGCGACGTCTAGTGCTGTTCCCTGGACCGTAAATTGCGCGTTGTTGATCTCAGATCCGTCAGCGGTATTGAAGGCGTGAACCTGACCGCCGTAGGCCGTGTACATCTTGTGCCAGCCTTGTACCCAGCACAGTCCGGTCAGGTCGCCGTAGTAGTACTTGTTTTCGTTGGCGTTCGGATAGGGAACCTTGGAGTTGGGATCGTTCGGGTTGACCTCAGGCACGACCTTTGCTGACCTTGCACCGATGTCATAGCGAGTCAGGCAGTTGTAGTTCTGCTTCAGCTTGGCACGTTCCCCGGTGGCGCAGCCCTGGGATCCGATCCAGAGGGTATTGTCGTCGCCCAGAAGCATCTTGCTGTGATAGCCATCGGAGATGGAATACTGCCCGGTGATGGTATTGGTGTTCAGATCGAGCGTCGAAAGCACGCCCGCGAACAGGCCGTCCGGCTGTAATTGCTGTCCAGCGATATAAAGGGTTGTGCCATCTGCAAGGACGCTGGTCACGCCTCCTGGCACGGCTATGCTTCCGGTCACGGGCGATGCGTACGGCGTGGAGGTGGGGTAATTATCCACGCGCAATGCATCCTGCGGGATGGTCGTGAGACCGGCGGTGTTCCCTCCGCACTCCGGGCCGCAGTTCAGGACATACGCCTTTGTACCATCGAGCGAGAAGTAAGCTCCCACGGGCCGGTCCAGGCTCGGCTTGCTTGCGCTGTCCGGCACTGGCACCACGCACCATACGGGAACAGCATAGGGCTGGCAGTCGACTGCGCCGGGAACGGCTGGCTGGTTTTGGTTCAGCCGCAGCAGCCGATAAAGCGTGTTCGAGTTGCGGACCATTGCCAGCACAACCGAGTCGCCCTGGTTGACTGCCACGCGGTACACGTTTGGCAGGTTCAGGTAGTACGTCTGCCCGTTGGTGTTGTCGATGACCGTCAGGACACCGAGCGAGGAGACGGCAGCATAGACATGCTTGAAGTTGACGGGAACCGCTATTGAATCAGCTTTGGCAGGCAGCGTTCCGCCCGAGCCAGCTACGGCTTCCTTTCCGTAGTCCACCTGGGTAAGGCTTCCGTCGGAGTTGGAATAGACATATCCCAGGACCTGCTCCGGGAAGTTGAAGATCATATTCGGATAGCCGGAGGCATATCCCGAGACCGGAAAGGTCGAGTTGGGATTGAAGATGCTATTGCGGATGTCTCGTTGGGCATCAAGAATCTGCAGCGCCCCCTGGGCTCCGTTGACCGTGATGCTGACCAGTACGCGGGTGCTCAGCTTGCTGGGTGGAACAGGGCGATTGGCGAAGGTGTAGTCACGGAACTTGTAGTACCGCGTCCCGCAGGACGTAAGGCCAACGGTGACGAAGGCGAGAAGCAGACCGCAGAGCAACTGCGCGCAGAACGACTGGAAAAAACGACTTCTATTCTTCAACGGTGACTGACTCCGAGCTGCGCTAAAAGTGTGGGTTTTGCGGCCACAACTCTACGGCAAAGTATAACAAAGCGAAGCGCACAGAGGACTGACGGCACGTGATTTGGAGCCACCTGCCGCGGTGGCCTAAGATAGATGGATTAGGCCGGTATCCCTGAATGAATGACAAGATCCTGCACCCGACCCGCGGCTCACAGCCTGTACGACGACTGTTCCAGGGAGCCCCCGTGCTCTGTGACGGAGCCATGGGCACGATGCTCTATGCCCGTGGTGTCTTCATCAATCGCTCCTACGATGAGCTGAACCTGACTCAGCCCGAACTGGTGCGCGAGATTCATCTGGAGTACCTGCAGGCAGGCGCCGAGGTGATTGAAACCAACACCTTCGGGGCAAACGCCTTTCGGCTGGAGCACTTTGGCCTGCGGGACAAGGTGAGGGAGATCAATGTCGCGGGCGTGCGTCTCGCTCGCGAGGCCGTCAACCAGATTCGCGATAAGCAGGGGGTCGAAGCCTTCGTCGCCGGCGCTATAGGGCCGCTGGGGGTTCGCCTGGAGCCCCTCGGTAAGATCGGACTCGACGAGGCACGAGCTGCCTTTGCGGAGCAGATCTCTGCGCTTACGGAGGGAGGTCCCGGCGTAGGCGTGGATCTTCTCTCCATAGAGACGATGACCTCGTTGATTGAGGCTGAGCAGGCGATCGCTGCCGCTCGCGCTGTCGCGCCGGAGGTTCCTGTCATCGTCATGGTCACGGTTGACGAGGAAGGGAACTGCCTTGACGGGGCTACTGCCGAGACGGCCGCGCGGCGTCTTTCGGCTGCAGGCGCGGAGGCCGTCGGGTGCAACTGCAGCGCAGGTCCCGCAACGGTGTTGAGTGTGATCGAACGGATGCGCCCGGTAACCAACCTCCCGCTGGTGGCCATGCCCAACGCCGGGATTCCGCGAGCGGTGGAAGGGCGAACGATCTACATGACCTCTCCGGAGTACATGGCCAGCTTTACCCGCAAGCTGGTCAAGGCCGGCGCCTCACTGGTGGGAGGCTGCTGCGGCACAACACCTAGCTACACGCGGGCAATGCGAAGCGCGCTTCGCGCACTGGACGCGATGGAAACCGGGGCGCAGGTAATGGAGAGCCGCGCAGAGACTCCGGCTGCGCCCAGGATTACGCCACCCCCGCTGGCACAGCGCTCGAAGGTCGGAGCGATGATCGCCGCCGGCGAATTTATCTCGATGGTAGAGATCGTTCCTCCACGCGGGATCGATTGCTCACGCGAGATCAGTGGAGCCGAGCAGCTGCACAAGCTGGGCGTCGATGTCATCAATGTGCCGGACTCGCCGCGCGCCAGTGCACGCATGAGTGCGCAGAGCCTCTGCGTTCAGATTCAGCAGAAGGTGGGGATTGAGACGATCCTGCACTATACCTGCAGGGACCGCAACGTGCTGAGCATCCAGAGCGACTTGCTGGGAGCCTCATCGATTGGCCTCAAAAACATCCTCTGCCTGACCGGGGATCCGCCGAAGCTGGGAAATTATCCGGATGCGACAGCGGTCTTCGACGTCGATGCGATCGGGCTGGTGAATATCGTTCGCAATCTCAACTGCGGTTTAGATATAGGCAAAAACTCAATCGGCGAGTCGACAGGTTTCACCATCGCGGTGGCGGCGAATCCTGGCGTGCCTGATATCGATCAGGAGGTCAGGCGGTTCGCATACAAGGTTGAGGCTGGAGCGGAGTTCGCGATCACGCAACCGGTGTTCGACCTGCGAGTTCTCGAGGAGTTTCTCCGGCGGGTCGAAGAATTCCGCATTCCAATCATCGCTGGAATATGGCCCCTGACAAGTCTCAGGAACGCGGAGTTTATGAAGAACGATCTTCGCGTCAGCATGCCGGACGAGATTATGGCCCGTATGGCTAAGACCAGCTCGCCCGAGGCAGCACGGGCCGAAGGAATCCGCATCGCGCAGGAGATGCTGGCGGAGGCCCGGCCGATGGTCCAGGGTGTTCAGGTCAGCGCGCCGTTCGGAAAAGGGAAGTACCTGTCGGCGGCGCAGGTGCTTGGGCTGACCGAAGGAGTGGGAGTCTAAGCATGGCCGACTTCGAACGCAAGCTGACGGACCTGGAAGCAGTTGTCGAGCGCCTGGAGCAGGGAGATCTTTCGCTGGAAGAGTCGGTTCGACTCTTTGAGGAGGGCATGAAGCTCTCCGAGAGCTGCAGACAGGAGCTCGAGGCTGCGGAAGGACGGATTCAGATTCTGATGCGGCAGTCTGACGGAAGATTGCAGGCTCGTGAGTTCGCGGTCGGAACTGAGCTGGATGAAGAGATCGCCGATGAGATGGAAGACGGCGAATAGGTTCCAGTCCTTCTGCTGAACGCTTTTGGCTCTAGCGGTCGCGGCTGGTGACAAAGCCGGGAACCCACAGCAGAGCGCGTTTCGCGTCGGAGGGAGGCAGGTCGGCGACGGACTGGCGAGCGGCCTCCGCGTAGGCACAGGCTGTGTCCATCGCGTATTCGATGGAGCCGTGGCGGCGGAGGACCTCGAGGATCTGGTTGTGGGAGACGCGGGTGAAGCTGCGGTCCGCAAGTACAGTGCGGATGGCTTCGCGGTCGGCTCCGGTGCCGCGCTCGAGGGCGTGGATGACGGCGAGGGTGGCTTTTCCTTCGCGCAGGTCGCTGGCGACCGGCTTGCCGAGAACCTCTTCGGCTGCGGTCAGGTCGAGGACGTCATCGACGATCTGGAAGGCGAGGCCGAGATTGCGGCCGTACTCTCCGAGCTGCGCTTCGATCATATTCGGGTCGCCAAAGCTGTGGGGCGTGATTGCCGCGCCGAGCTGCATGGAGACCTTGAAGAGGCAGGCAGTCTTGCGATAGATAAGGTCGAAGTACTCTTCTTCGTTGATCAGGTGGCCGAGCTTTTCGATCTGGAGCAGCTCGCCTTCGACCATCTGCTGGGTGAGCGAGATGAGCAGGTCGAGCACGTGAAAGTTGCGCTCCTCAAGAGCAGAGGAGAAGGCCTGCATGTAGAGCCAGTCGCCGGCGAGCACGCATTTGGAGTTGCCCCAGGTGGTGTTCGAGGAGGGGCGGCCGCGGCGCGTGTCGGCCTCGTCGATGATGTCGTCGTGGACGAGCGTCGCTGTGTGGAGCATCTCGACGACGGATCCGAGGCGGATGCGGCTGTGACCGGTCGAGCCGAGCGATTTTGCCGCGAGCAGCAGCAAAAGTGGACGGATGCGTTTGCCGCCGCCGGCGATCAGGTACTGTGCGATATCGGTGATGACGGCGACGTTCGAGGCGGATTGCTTTGAAAACTCCTGCTCGATGGCGGCGAGGTCTTCGCGGAGGAGCTCGAAGACTTCGGCAGCGGTCGCGATGGAGAGGGTACTCACTCAGGATTCAGAGTAACAGGATGTTTATCGAACGGCTGAGCCGGCTCGAAAATCGCACGAAGATTTTCGAGCCGGGGCAGGTAACCAGAGTAGCTTCGGAAGAACCACAGATCCTTCGACTTCGCGGCTGCGCCGCTTCGCTCAGGATGACATTTTGGAGGGTTGTCGGTCCGGCCGTTGTATCCGTTACTCTCAGTTGCTCTCAGTTGCTTCGGTAGTTCGTGAACTGAAGCTCAACGCCGTAGTCGCCGGCGCGAAGCTTGCCCATGATCTGCTGGAGGATGTCGCGGTCTTTCGAGACTACACGGACGGTATCGCCCTGGATGCTGGCCTGCGCCTTGAGCTTCGACTCCTTGATGGCGGCCACGATCTTTTTGGCGGCATCGGAGTTGATGCCCTGCTTGAGCTTGATCTTCTGGCGGACGGAGGAGCCGGAGGCAGGCTCGATCTTCTCGTACTCGAGGTTCTTGAGCGAGATTCCGCGCTTGACGAGTTTTTGGGAGAGGATCTCCTTGACGGCCTCGAGCTTGTACTCGTCCTGGGAGGCGAGCTGGATGGCCTCGGTTCCTTCAAGTTCGATCTTCGATTTGGAGTCCTTCAGGTCGAACCGCGCACCGACCTCCTTGGAGGCCTGGTCGATTGCGTTCTTCACTTCCTGAAGCTCTACTTTGCTGATGACGTCGAAGCTGTTATCGGATGCCATGTAATTTCCTTCTCTGAGTTGGTCGGGTTCTATTATGTCAGGATTGCAGGGCCCGGGTGGAAGGGAAGAGACGGTGGAAGTTTTCGGTTGTAAGATCTGCCAGCTCCTCGGGTGAGATGCCGCGCAGCTCGGCGAGAGCTGCCGCGGTATGGGCGACGAAGGCGGGCTCGTTGCGCTGTCCACGCAAAGGAATGGGTGCGAGGAAGGGAGCATCCGTTTCGACGAGGATGCGGTCCGCTGGTGCGAAGGCCGCAGCGTCACGGATGCTTTGAGCTTTTGGATACGTCAGATTTCCGGCGAAGGAGAGGTAGAAACCAAGGTCGAGCGCGCGGCGAGCGTCCTGAACCGAACCGGAGAAGCAGTGCATGATGCCAGGCAGGCCACTGGGGCGGAAGTGTTCTTCGATGAGGTTGCAGGTGTCGGCGGCGGCGTCGGCGGGGCCATACTTCTCTTTCGCCTTTGGGGTAGCCAGCTCCGAGGTGCGGCAGTGGATGATGATGGGCTTCTGGAGGTCGGCGGCGATCTTCATCTGGGCGATGAAGGCCTGCTGCTGGGTGGGAATGTCGGGATTCTCGAGATGGTAGTAGTCGAGGCCGATCTCGCCGACGGCGATGCAGCGCGGGTGCCGGGCAAGGCGGGTGAGCTCGGCGAGTGCGTCGGGGGTAGCGTTGCTGGCCTGCTCAGGGTGGATTCCGGCGCTGGCGAAGACGCGGGGCTGATCTTCGCCGGTGATGCTGGTGGCGAGGTCGAGGGCAAGGTGCATCTCCGACGGGTTCTGGCCGATGCCGATGGCCAGGATGGTGGTTACACCAGCGTCCCAGGCGCGACGGAGAACCTCGTCGCGGTCGGCAGGGTGGGTGGTGTAGAAGTCGAGATGTGCGTGCGAGTCAATGAGCATAGTGGCTTCGTCTGGCCCCCCCCTTATTTTGCGCAAAGTCTTCTAACAATTGATTTTAGTCGTGGACTTCCATTCGGGATTTGGCTAAAAGTCCCATATTTTAAGTTTTATTTCTGCAAAGTCTTCTAAACAAATGAGTTGCTGGATTGTATCGGAGGAGTTCGGCCTCCATGAATCTCTCTATTTCAAGTTTACTGGAGGCGATGGTATTGGTCGGCAAATCGATGTGATTGAAGGAGAGAGAGTTAGAGGGACATGGGGGTTGACAGGGTCGGGGGAGGGATCGGTGGTTCCTTGACTGTGACCCCTCTGGGGGGGGGTGAGTAAATCGCATTTGAGACGTGAGGCTGACATTTGGCCTTGAAGATTGTCCTCAGGGGTAAGGCCCCTTTTCCTCTCTCGAATGCGGCACGGTTGAAGCCGCGCCCTTAAGCAAGACCGTTCGGGCTTCGTGCGAATGATGCTTATGCGGCGGCGAGCGAATTCATAGACGGGATAGGCGGAGCTACTGATAAACGGATATCCGTTCTGTGCGCTTGTTGGGGGAAATAGACTGTGGGGATGAAGATGCCCTGCTCCTGGTTGAGGCGAGTCGGTTGTTGTGTGGGTGTTGTGGCTGCGGTGGTGGCAGCGCCTGTCGCGGGGGCGCAGCAGCGTGCTCCGGAGAGGTTTTCTTTGCTGGATCGTGGTTTTCGTACGCCGCCGGCGGAGGCGCGCCCGTGGGTGTTCTGGATGTGGCTGCGGGTGCGGTCGAATCGCGCTGCCATTACGGCGGACCTGGAGGCGATGCATGCCAAGGGGATTGAGGGAGCGATTCTGTATGACAGCGGCGTGGGCGATGAGATGCAGGCGGCCAGCAGGATGGTTCTTGGCGATAGGGGTTACGTCGAGAAGAAGACGACGGACTTTGCTGGTGCGCATTTTACGGAGGTTCCGTTTGCTCCGATGCAGTCGTGGCAGCCGGAGTCGCGTGAGCTGGTGCGGTGGGCGGCGCGCGAGGCAGGCCGTGTGGGGGTGAAGCTGGTGGTGACGGTGGGGCTGGCCAGCACGTCGGGCGATATACCGCTGGAGGATTCGCAGCAGAAGCTGGTGTGGTCGGAGACGGAGGTGAGGGGACCGATCCGCGTGGATGCCGTGCTTGCCGAGCCGAAGAGCGTGATGCGTCCGAGCGAGAAGGCGGTCCACTCGATGGTGCCGGAGAGATTTACGGTTCCGGATGTTGCGAAGTACCGACATGAGATTGCCGTGCTGGCGGTGCCGGACCGGGAGACGTTTGGCGAAGACGAGGTGATCGACCTTACGAAGAAGGTGGATGCGAATGGGCGGCTGCACTGGGATCCGCCTGCAGGCGCATGGAAGGTGCTGCGGTTTGCCTACGAACCGACGGGAATGAGAAATGCGTGGGGGCTGTTTACGGACGGCATGAGCAGCGCGGCCCTGGACCGGACGTGGGAGATCACGATGGGCCGGTTGCTGGGCGAGATGAGCCCGGCAGAGCGCAAGGGCCTGTACGGAGTGGAGGACGATAGCTGGGAGGCGGGCCCGACGACATGGACGCGGCTGTTGCCCGCGGAGTTTGCACGGTTGAGAGGATATGACCTGGTGCACTGGCTACCTGCGCTGGCGGGCAAGCAGATGGGCAGTGCAGCAGAGGCCGAGGGCGTCCGGCGCGATTACTATCGCACCATTGCGAACCTGATTGCGAAGAACCACTACGGGCATCTTGAGGAGATTGCGAAGCGCAATGGTCTGAAGTTTTATTCCGAGGCGGCGGGGCCGAATTCGGGACAGCTGGATTCGCAGATGGACGTCAGCCATGTCGAGGTCCCGATGGGCGAGTTCTGGGTACCTTCGCCGCACCGCCCAACGGTGGATCGCAGGTTTCTGATGCGCGATACAGCCAGCGCAGGCCATGTGTATGGAAAGCGAGTGCTGGGGTGCGAGAGCTTTACGTCGGTAGGCCCGCACTGGGAGGACTCGTTCTTCGAGATGAAGAATACGGGCGACCAGGGATTTGCGGATGGCTGTAATTTGATCGTGATCCACAATTACAGCCAGTCGCCTTCGATGACGGCGAAGCCGGGCTATGTGTATTTCGCAGGGACGCACTACAGCCGCAATACGACATGGTGGGACGAGACTCCGGCGTTCAACGCGTACCTGGGGCGCACGTCGTTTCTGCTGCAGCAGGGATTGTTTGTCGCCGATGCGCTCTATTATCGCGGCGACGGTATTGGGCAGATTGAGCAGAGGAAGACGGAGCCTGCGCTTCCTGCACCCGGGTACGACCACGACAACATAAGCCTGGATGCCCTGCTGCATCGGCTGATGGTGAAGGAGGGCAGGCTGGTGCTTCCGGATGGCATGAGCTATCGCATGATGGTGCTGCCCGCAGGAATGCCGATGGCTCCTGAGGCGTTGAAGAAGATTGTGGAGCTGGTTCGCGGAGGAGCGGTCGTGGTGGGGCCGAAGCCGACGGGGATTGCGGGACGTGTGCTGAGTGCGAATACAAAACGCGAATTCGATGCTGCGGTTGCAGAGCTTTGGAGCGACAGAATGGAGCGTGGCAGGGTCTTCAGCGGAGATGCGCAAGAGGCTCTGCGTGCGTTGAAGCTGCCGCCGGATTTTGCGTTCACGGGGCTGAGCGATCGAGGGACGATGGACTGGATTCACCGCAGGTCGGCGAGTACCGATATTTACTTTATTGCGAGCCGATGGGATGGGGAGGAGAAGATTGCGGCCACGTTTCGGGTTGGAGGAAGGCAGCCGGAGTTGTGGGACCCGGTGACCGGCGAGATTCGCGATGCGCGGTCGTTTACGCAGAGCGATGGAAGAACGACGGTGCCGCTGGAGTTCGGTCCGCGGGGCTCAATGTTTGTTGTGTTTCGCAGGCCGATCTCAAAGCTCGCGGAGGGCAAGGCGAGGTCGAACTATCCGGAGCTCCATCGCCTGCAGGAGCTGAAGGGGCCATGGCGGGTGGAGTTCGATCCGAAGTGGGGCGGGCCGGCGAGGGTTACGTTTGAGGAGCTGGTGGACTGGACGAAGCGGCCGGAGTGGGGGATAGAGCATTACTCCGGTGCGGCGCGCTACAGGAAGGAGTTCGTGCTGGATGCAGCGCCGACTGCCGGGTCGCGGATACTGCTTGATCTGGGCGAGGTCCACGAGGTGGCCTCGGTGCGGGTGAACGGAGGGGAGATTGGTACGGTGTGGGCGAAGCCTGCCCGTGTCGATATCACGAAGTTTGTACATTCAGGGCGGAATGTGCTGGAGGTCAAGGTCGTCAATCTGTGGCCGAACAGGCTGATTGGCGATGCAGGCTTGCCGGAGCCGAAGCGGCTGACGGAGACCAATGTGCATAAGTTCAGTGAGAAGACGCCGCTGTATCCGTCGGGTCTGGATGGGCCGGTTGTGCTGGAGGAGGCGACCGACTGAGCCGGTCGCCGTGGTGCAATTTAATGTTCGCGTGCGGCGGCTTCGAGAGCAGCCACGTCGAGCTTGATCATGCCCATCATGGCTTCCATGGCCTTGGGATGACTGACGAGCTCGCCAATGTTGCGGGGGACGATCTGCCAGCAGAGGCCGAAGCGGTCGGTGAGCCAGCTGCAGGCCATGGGTTGGCCGCCGCCTTCCATCAGCTTCTCCCAGTAGGTGTCGATCTCCTGCTGGGAGTCGCAGCGGACGAAGAAGGAGAAGGCGGGGGTGAGTTGTTGGGCAGGGCCGCCGTTGAGGAAGACCATCTCCTGACCTTCAAGCTCGATGGTGATGGTGGCGATCTTGCCTTCGGGCCAGGGGCCGACTCCCTTGGAGCGCAGCTCGTCGACCTTGCGGGCGTGGGGGAAGACGCTCAGGTAGAACTCGGCGGCTTCTTCAGCGTTGTCATTGAACCAGAGGAAGGGTGCGAGTTTGTTCATGGCTGGACATGCTAGCAGAGGGGTAAATAGGCCCTGCAAGGCAGCTTGTCACTCTTAATTGGAAATTTTCTCAAGGTGGTCGGCGAAGTTCGTTGACCCACTGCTGCCGCCCGGCAGGGGGTTCGGACGTGTTTGCGAGGCACGGTGCTCGTTCCTGATGAGCGCGATAAGCGCTGCATTTACAAGCGTAAGGCCGGCGAGGAGATACAAGCCTGCGTGTGGGGAGTGGAAGGTCTCATCGGCCCAGACCTTGAGATTGGGGGCGAGAAAGCCTCCGAGATTGCCCATCCCGATGACGGCGATACCTCCGGCTGCTGCGCGGTCGGCGAGGTATTTTGTGGGAAACATCCAGAAGAGGGGTTGCACGGCGATGAAGCCGGAGACGGCAATCGAAAGCGCGAGAAGTCCCAAGCGGGGGCCGGAGGAGGGGAAGGCGAAGCTGGCGCAGCCTGCTAACAGCATCATCAGTGACGCGAGCAGTCGATGGCTATCGAATCGGTCAGCCACGCGGGGCAGGAAGTAGACCGCGGCAAGGGTGCAGATCCAGGGAATGGAGGACACGAGGCCGACCTCGAAGCCCACGGGCTTGTGCAGCAGGGCCGATATTTCGACCGGGAGATAGAAGACGGCTCCGTAGGTGCTGATTTGGATGAGACCGTAGATGAGCAGGAAGTGCATGACGCGAAGGTCGCGAAACATGGGGAGGATGTTGGCCGGTCCGGTGGAACGGCGCTTCTGTTCCTCGAGGGTTAAGGTATCGATGAGGGCTTTTTTTTCATCGGTAGGAAGCCAGGAGGCTTCGGCTGGCCTGTTGTCCAGATACCAGAAGGAAAAGAGGCCGAGAAGAACTGCGAAGAAGCCTTCCACGAGAAACATCCATTGCCAGCTTTGCAGGCCGAAGAAGGGACGGACCTCAAGCAGCATGCCTGAGAGCGGGCCGCCGAGGATGAGTGCGAGCGGCACGCCGAGGTAGAACATGCCCATGACGCGTCCGCGAACCCGGTCGGGGAACCAGTAGGTGAGGTAGAGGATGGTTCCGGGAAAGAAGCCTGCTTCGAGTACGCCGAGCAGAAGGCGCAAGAGATAAAACGAGGTGGCGCCGCTTATGAACAGATTGGCCATCGAGACCAGTCCCCAGCCGACCATGAGGAAGGCCAGCCACTTTTTAGCTCCGAGCTTGTGCAGGATGAGGTTGCTGGGGAATCCGCAGAGCGAGTAGCTGATGAAGAACAGGCCTGCCCCAAGAGCGTAGACAGCTTCGGAGATGCCTTCGGATCGTTCGAGCGCCTGTTTGGCGAAGCCGATGTTGGAACGGTCCAGGAAGGAGACGATGTAGATGAGCATCAGGAAGGGCGCCAGGCGTTTGACGGTGCGCGAGATTGCGCGGGCCAGCGCCAGATCGGATGTGCCGGGGATGGCGGGCTGGGAATGAACTGCCGGCATCGTGCCTTCCTGTGCTTCGGGGATGAGATGTTTTGCGGCGTTTCCTGTCCACCAGCTTTTACATGGGCCTGGAATGGGGAGTCAACACCTGGATGTTTGCGCGTGGAGGCAGAGTTTCGGTTAGGATGGCGGGCATGAATACTCTCAATCGTCGTGAACTCTGTATTGCTCTTTCGGCGCTGGCAGCGGTAGGAGGGCTCTCGCAGGAGGGCGAGGCGCAGGCCCGGTCGAACGATGTTCTGTCGCAGTCGAAGACATGGACCTTCGATGCACTGCCGGTGAAGCACAACTCGAATGGCGGCGCGAGCCGGGCGGTGGTCCAGGGAGTTCTGGCGACAGGGGAGGCCGTTGAGGTGCATGAGACGACGTTGCCTGCAGGGCAGATGCCGCATCCTCCGCACAAGCATCGCCATTCGGAGTTCATGTTTATCCGGGAGGGCGATCTGGAGTTTCAGAATGACGGAAAGCCGGAGAGAGTGGGGCCGGGTGGAGTGGTCTTCGCGGCTTCGAACGTGATGCACGGGCTGAAGAATGTGGGGACGACGCCGGCGAACTATTTTGTGATTGCGATTGGGCGGGAGTCGGCGATGCTTCCGGCGGGGTCGGGAAAGTAGGACCCAGGGGCCTCAAGCCCCTGTGCCGTGAGGAGAGAGGGGTCGCGCTTTCGCACGGCCTTGTGGTGCTTCTTCATGGCTACCTTGCTCCGCGGTCAGTCGCGGACGCGGATGACGATCTTGCCGAAGGCTCCTTCTTCGAGGCGGTCGAAGGCCTTGCGGGCTTGGTTGAAGGAGTAGACGGAGTCGAGGACGGGCCGGAGCTTGATCTCGTCGAATTTGCGCAGCATGTCCTCGAGCGCGCGACGGGGACCCACGGTGATGCCGCGGAGGACACCCAGTTTCTGGATCATGCCGAAGAGCGGGATCGTGGCGTCGAAGCCTTCGATGACACCGATGATGGAGATCTGACCTTCGGGCCGGATCGCTTTGATGGAGCGGGCGAGGTTGGGCCCGCCGACGACTTCCAGGATCTGATCGACGCCTTCCTTTTTGGTAAGGGCGAGAGCTTCGTTCTCCCAGTCGGGGTGAGTTTTGTAGTTGATGGTGTGGGTGGCGCCGAGGGCTTTGGCGCGTGCGAGCTTTTCGTCGCTGGATGAGGTGACGATCGTGGTGGCCCCGAAGGCATGGGCGATCTGAAGGCCGAAGAGAGAGACTCCGCCGGTGCCCTGGAGCAGGATCGTCTGCGAGGAGTTGAGGCCGCCCTTTTCGACGAGAGAGTACCAGGCGGTGAGCCCGGCGCAGGGAAGGGCCGCGGCCTCGTCGTTGGAGAGGTAGGCGGGCGCGAGAGCCAGCGCCTGTTCGTTGAGGACGAGGTACTCGGCGAGGGCACCGGGAATGACGTTGCCGAGGGTGTAGAGGGACTCCTTGGAGGTGGGAGGGCCGTCGATCCAGCGGGTGCAGTAGTTGGTCACGACGCGGTCGCCTACCTTGAAGCGGGAGGCATCGGGGCCGAGCGCGACGATCTCGCCGACGGCATCGGCGACCTGGGTCATGGGGAAGTCGAGGTGCGGGTTGTAGAGGCCGTCGTACAGCAGCTTGTCGCGGTAGTTGAGCGCGACGGAGGAGATGCGGATGAGAGCTTCGCCGGGACCGGGCGTGGGCTCGGGGACGTCATTGAGGACGAGGTTTTCGCGACCGAATGCCTGAAGCTGCCATGCTTTCATTGTTGATTCCTCTCAAACGTTATGGTTCGAATACAATCGAACTGTCGTACAATCGAACTATGGACGAGGCTTCATGGCTTGTCAAGTTACTGTAGTTGGATGACTGATGTTGCCCTCAGGGGCTAAAGCCCCTTCTTCGAAAGACCTATTCGGCACGGCTGAAGCCGTGCCCTTAACAAGACTGAAGCCGCGCCCATGGCAAGACTGAAGCCGTGCCCGTAGGAAGACGATGCCGTGCCCCGTAACAAGACCGAAGCCGCGCCCATGGCAAGACTGAAGCCGTGCCCATGGCAAGACTGAAGCCGTGCCCATGGCAAGACTGAAGCCGTGCCCCGTAACGAGACTGAAGCCGTGCCTGTAGGAAGACGATGCCGTGCCCCGTAACGAGACCGAAGCCGCGCCCATGGCAAGACTGAAGCCGTGCCCGTAGGAAGACGATGCCGTGCCCCGTAACGAGACTGAAGCCGCGCCGTAGCGAGACCGAAGCCGTACCGGTAGCGAGACGAGGCCGTGCCGGTAACGAGACCTGCATATGAGAACAGAGTGGTTCGCTGGTTGTGTCACCAACGAGACGAGATTGTCAGGCCGATTGGGCTTCACTCGCCGCGCCTCTGACGAGGCATGTGGTTCTGAGGCGACATGACTTCACTGGCCGTGAGACTGGCTTCTCAGGCCGAGGAACGAACGCAAAGGTACAGGAAAACGGCATGCCGATTTTTTTGCCAAAGGAACCGGAGAGGAAGGACCTGCAGCTGACCGCGGTGCTGTATGCGCTGAGCGATGAGATTCGCCTGGGAATTGTGCGTCAGTTGTCGGAGGAGGGTGAGCAGGCGTGCGGAGTGTTTGAGGTGGACAGGCCGAAGTCGTCGCTGTCCCATCACTTCAGGGTGCTGCGGGAGTCGGGTGTGGTGTCAACGCGACGGGACGGGAAACAATTGCTGAATACGTTGCGTCGACAGGACCTGAATGCACGGTTTCCGGGACTGTTGAAGGCTGTGCTGCGCTGAGCGTATGAGGAGAGTGCAACGAATGCGTCGCCCGTGCAAAAAGGTGGGTTCGAGGGTGGAGAAATGATGGCGCAGCAGGCCAGCACACGGAAGTTGTAGCAAGATCTTTCTTCGGAGAGTGAAAGTACTGTTACCGTCGAGCTGGGCAGGTTCTGCCCACGAGGGAAAAACGATGCGTTGCACTCTCTTCGCTCTGGCGCTTGCTGCCTTTGGATTCAGCGGTGTTGCACAAGCCAATACGATTTCGCCAGGTGTCTACAATCTCTATGGTGCCTATGTAGCCGGATATTCGGTCACGGGTACTGTAAACCTTAAGGGCTCCGGGATGATCGCTTCGTCCCATCTGACGTTCAACGACCCGGACGTGGCGAATATCGACTTGCCTGTGTTCAATGTTGTGAATATTACGAACGTCTATAACGGGCTTAGCCAGAACTACCTTACAACCAAGACATCCGGCGGCCAGATTGCGTTGTACTTCAATACGATTGCCGATGAGAACGGCAATCTGAACCTGTGCATCGGCAATGCGCAGTGTGGAACGTCCCCGGGGACTGCGGGTCCTTCAACACTGCAGATCTATGGTTTCTACAATCCGGCAGATGGAAGCAACCCCGGTTTGCAGGTGACGCAGTTCACGAGCGGATATCTGTCGCAGAACGACGTCACGACGGCTGCTCCGTCTATCGTGTCTGAGCCATTGTCGGTGCTGCTTGTCGGTACGGGTATTCTTGGGTTGGCGGCCGCAACACGGCTTCGCCGGACGTAGGTTATAGAGGGAAGCCGTGCCTGGAGACCGCAGATCCTTCGACTGCGCTTCGCTCGGGGTGACATCCCTAATTTTGGGCAGAAAAAAGCAGCACACGATATGTGTGCTGCTTTTTACATGCAGTCAGGTGCGTCTTACCTGAGCCGGGAGCCGAGTTCGATCTCGTCGGCTTCCGCGAAGGTGGCGAGGATGGGTTTGCCGTCTTCGCCGTGGGAGGCGGCGAGGAGCATGCCGTGGGACTCCAGGCCGCGCATCTTGCGGGGGGCAAGGTTGGCAACGATGATGATGCGGCGCCCGATGAGATCTTCCGGCGTATACCACTGGGCGATGCCGGAGAGAATCTGGCGCTTTTCGTAGCCCAGGTCGACTTCGAGGCGGAGCAGCTTGTCGGCCTTGGGGATGCGCTCGGCGACGAGAACGCGGGCGACGCGCAGATCGACCTTGATGAAGTCGTCGATGGCGATCTGGGTGTTCTCCTGCTGGGCAGGAGCAGGTGCGGCGGCAGTGGCGAAGATGCCGGAGGCTGGAGCTTCCTGATGCGACGCGGGAGGCTTCGCAAGCTCAGGCACGGGAGCGGAGGAAGCTCCTACGTTGGCGCCGGGATTGTCGTGGGGAAGTCCGCTGGTGCGAGGAGCAGCACCGGGGTGCGTGGATTCGCCGGGCGGAGGAGCTGTATGAGTGGTTTTCTCGTCGACTAGCCGGGACGGAATGGGCGCGGTGGGGTTCTGTTCTGCGTCGGTCATGATCTGGATGAGTCCTTTGTCGGCGCGGGGGAAGATGGGGCCCAGGATGCCGAGTCTTGTGCCGGGCTTGAGGCCGCCCCAAGTGAGGTTGTTCAGCTCGCCGTTTGTGGCGGCTGCTTCGATGTCGCCTAGACCTAGCTGGGCCCATACCTTAGCGGTGGAATAGGGAAGGATGGGGTAGAGGAGCGCTGTGATGGTGCGGATGGCCTCGGCGGTAACGGCGAGAACGGCACGAAGATCCTGGCGCGCCTGGGGGGCGTCGGATTTGGCGAGCTTCCAGGGAGTGCTGAGCGAAAAGAAGCCGTCGACTTCGGTGATGAATGCCGAGATGCCGGTGAGGACGCGAGTGAGGCGCGTGCCGGCGAAGTCGTCTGCGATGGAGGCGATCAGGGCGGACGCGGAGTCCTGCAGCTTCTGTGCGGCCTCTGCCAGTGCCGGAGTTGCTGGCAGACGCAGCTCTGGATGCGTGCTCTCGAGATTTTTATCGATCATCGCGAGCGTGCGGCTGACGAGGTTGCCGTAGCCGTTGGCGAGGTCGGAGTTGTAGCGCTGTACGAGAGCGTCGAAGGAGAAGCTGCCGTCCTGACCGAACGGGATTTCGCGGAGGAGGAAGTAGCGGAGGACGTCGGAGGCGAAGAGGTCCTGCTCGTGTTTCCAGGCTTGAGCCTCGGCGTAAGAGAGTGGCACCTCAGCGGCTGAAGCCGCTTGCTGGCCGGCCTTTTGCGGCACGGCTGAAGCCGTGCCCTTAACGAGGCCTTCTTTTTGAGTTGGCTTTGCGGGACGAGCGCTTTCAGTTGGTTTTGCGAGTAAAGCGCCGAAGGCTTCGAGGATGGTCTCGGTTCGGACGATGTTGCCGCGCGACTTCGACATCTTCGACTCTTCAAAAAGCAGCCAGCCGTGGGCCTGCACCTTTTTGGGGAGGAGCTTTGTGGATTCGGGATCGAGAATGAGCTTGCCGGATTTTGGATCGCCGTTGTCGCCGTGAATCCATCGCGAGCCTAGACCGAGCAGGAAGGCGGGCCAGTAGACGCAGTGAAAGCGGATGATCTCTTTTCCGACGAGGTGGAGGTCGGCGGGCCAGAACTTCTCGAGCCGGGTGACGTCTTCGGGATTGTTGCTCCCATAGCCGACGGCGGTCATGTAGTTGGCGAGGGCATCGAGCCAGACGTAGATGACGTGCTTCTTCTGCGAGGTGGAGGCGGCTGGCTCCGGGACGGGGATGCCCCAGTCGAAGGAGCTGCGCGAGATGGAGAGGTCCTTGAGGGCTCCGGGGACGTAGGGGGTCCCTTTGGCGGAGAACCGCAGATCCTTCGATTCGCTGCGCTCGCTCAGGATGCCGCTTTCCGACGAATCGGAAGGCGAAGAGAGCGGGGAGGCGCCGGACGGAATGTTGCCGCGGAGGAAGCTGAGGACCTCGTTGCGGCGGGCTTCGGGTTCGATGCAGAACTCGCCGGATTCGATGAGATCGATGAGCTGGCCCTGGAAGGCGGAGAGGCGGAAGTAGAAGTTCTCTTCGGTGACGGTCTCGGTGGGCTTGCCGTCGGGGCCGATGGTGCCTGGGGGACCCTCAACGAACATCTCCTCGCCGACGGAGTACTGGCCGGTGTAGGTGTCCAGGTAGATGTGGCCGCGTGAGTAGAGTTCCGAGAAGAGGCGCTGGACGCCTGCTACGTGGCGGGGTTCGGTGGTGCGGATGTAATCGTTATAAGTGATGCCCATGCGCTTCCAGAGCGATTCGAACTGGGCGGAGACCTGGTCGGTGAACTGCTGGGGGGTGATCCCGGCGGCCTGGGCGGAGCGCTGTACCTTCTGTCCGTGCTCGTCGGTTCCGGTGAGGAACCAGACGTTGGAGTCGCCGAGAAGGGTGCGCTGGCGGCGGGCGATGACGTCGGCTGCGATGGTGGTGTATGCGTGGCCGATGTGGGGGCGCGCGTTGACGTAGTAGATCGGCGTGGTGAGATAGAACTTTTTGTTTGCGTCGGACATGAGAGAAGTAAAGCCCAGTTTATCAGGGCACGATCAGGCACTCTGGCACGCTCGCTTTTTTACAGTGATGAGCGTTTGGGAGAGCTGGGGTAATCACTTCGGGCGGTAAGCGCCTCTCTGCCTGGTAGGACCGCAGATCCTTCGACTGCGGCTTCGCCTTCGCTCAGGATGACATTTTGAGAGAACCGGCAACCTTAACAGAGAGGAATTAGTCGCTGATGAGGCCGACCGGGTCTCCGTCGGGTGGGGGGAGCGGGTTCAGCTGTTCCTTTTCGATCTCGGCGGCCTGTGCGGTGCGGGCGAGGTTGAGGTGTTTTTCCATCGTCAGTCGCGCGAGGGCCGGATTGTGCGACTTGATGGCGCGGAAGATCTCGCGGTGCATCTCGGCGGATTCCTTGAGGTCCTGGGCGTTTTCGACTGTTTTGGAGCGATAGCCATACAGGTTTGCGGTGATGGTTTCCATCAGGGCGCCAAGGATGGGGTTTCCGGCGGCCCGGGCGATGGTGCGGTGGAAGCGCACGTCGTGGATGAGGTACTCCTGCGGGTCGGCGAGGGCGGCGTACATTTCGGCGACCTCTTCGGCCAGCTCGGCTATGTGCTCGTCGGTGGCGCGCTCGGCGGCGAGGGCGGCGATGGAGGATTCGAGGACGAGTCGTGCCTCAAACATCTGCCAGGGCATGAAGCCGTGGAGGGCGCCGAGGACGGAGAGCGAGCTGGAGTCGAGGGCTGGGGGGCCGCTGGAGACGAAGGTTCCGGCGCCGTGGCGGCTTTTTAGAACTCCCATGGCGGAGAGAAAACCAATGCCGGCGCGCAGGCTGGAGCGGCTGATCTTGAGCTTGCGGGCCAGCTCGCGTTCCGGCGGGAGGCGGTCTCCGGGTTTGACCTCGCCGGAGGCGATGAGGGACCGGACGTGGTCGACGACCTGCATGGTGAGCTGGCTGTGCGGGGTGGCGTCGGTGATGGCGGCCTCTTTTTTCACTGCGATGACAGAGTCCTCTTCGGGAAGTGGGAGAAGGGTAACACGGAGGCGGGAGGGACCGCCAAGAGCGCGGTGCATGCGCCGCACGGGCCATGGCGATGGATAACGCGACAGACGGGCAGGCGTCAAAAGAGCCGGGGGTCATGGGCCGGAGCGATGATCTAGACTTGAGTCGTTGCGTGGAGGTTGATGGTGCGCGGGTTGAGGCGGATTCGCACGGCTGTGACATTGGCGGCGGTATGTCTGGGTTATGGTGCGGTCATCCTTGCGGAGAGCTGCACGACGCAATCGGCGATGAGCGAGACGGACCGCAACGCGATTTCGGCGGCGGTACGCGGCATGGCGGAGAAGGTCCAGCACAACGATGCTGCCGGGCTGCAGGCGATCACGATCTCCGAATACGCGAAGAACTTTGGCGCGATCCAGAGCGCGGTCGAGACCGCGTCTGCCGGAGTGAAAGGCGCGACGCTGGTAGTGGAGCAGATCTATCTGCTGGATGCCACGGACCTGAAGCCGGGGGCCGACGGCAAGCCGGGGAATGCACAGTTTCTGTGCACGTTGAATCATTCCATCGCGGAGGCGGACTTTTCGATTCCGTCGCTTCCAGCGGGCAAATATGCGTTCGGTATTGTCGAGGCGCGCGGAATCGCGGCCCCGTATCGGCTCTCGTTCCTGATGGAGCAGGAGCAGGGCGTCTGGCATATGGCGGGTTTTTACCCGAGGCCCATGACGGCCGCGGGGCATGACGGGGTGTGGTATTGGACCGAAGCCCGGAGGCTGGAGAAGAGCGGGGAGCCGTGGAGCGCGTGGCTTTATTACGCACAGGCCGAGGCGCTGCTGAATCCGACACCGATGATCCAGAGCACGCATCTGGAGAAGCTGCGCAATGAGCAGACGGCTGCTGCGCCGCCGGCGCTGTCGGATGGGATCAGCGAGAATGCCCCGCTGGTGGTGAAGGGCGCTGACGGCACGGAGTATCACTTCGTCGGCCTGGGTGTAGACGACTCACTCCAGAAGGACAAAATTGACGTGATCGCGCGGCTGAAGGTGGACCAGCTGGGGGACGCTGCGACGGCGAAGAAGCGCAATACGGATGCGATGAGTGCGCTTGTAGGAGCGTATCCGGAGTTGCGCAAAAACTTTCATGGCGTGTGGATGGTGGCCCAGGCTCCTGGCCAGAATCCCTACGCCATCGAACTGGCGATGAGCGAGATTCATTAGCGTCTGGACTCTGGCAAGGGGACGAAATCGCGGGAGCATGGCTTGAGAAACGGCCAGCGTTTGCCTTGAGCAGAGATACGGGATGCTATCTTGAAGACGCCGTTGTCTTTGTGCCGGGGTCATAGGAACCTCCGCAGGCGAAGATGACATCCAAAGTAAAGAGAACAAGAGGCCCAATGGCAGAGAAAAAGACACTGACCCAGGCAATTGCGGAACGTCGGGCGACGCCAAGCTTCGATGGGGCGCCGATTCCGATCGAGGATTTGAAGCAGATTCTGGATGCCGGCCTGCATGCGCCGAGCGGATACAACATGCAGCCCTGGCGCTTTATTGTTGTGCAGAGTCCTGAGCAGAAGAAGAAGTTGCGTGCGGCAAGCTATAACCAGGCGAAGGTGGAAGAGGCCTCAGCGGTGATCGTCGCGTGTGGTGATGCTGACGGCTGGCGCAAGGACCTGGACCTGATGATTCAGCTTGGCCGCGAAGGTGGCATGCCGGAGAGCTATGCCGCGCAGGCGAGCACGAGCGTCTCGAATTTCCTGTCGGGATTCAGTCGTGAGCAGATGCACGCCTGGCTGAACAAGCATGTGATGATCGGGCTGACCCACATGATGCTGATGGCAGAGGTGATGGGCTACGACACGGCGCCGATGGAAGGGTTCGAGCAGGACAAGGTGCATGAGGTCCTGCGTCTGCCGATGAGCTACTGGGTCGTGGCATTGCTGGCGATCGGGCATCTGAAGGGTCCGGACAAGTATTATGGCGGGCGCTTTGAGATGGCGCATACGGTATTTGGCGAAGAGTTTGGCAAACCCTTGAAGTGAGCGAGAAGCAGGAAGCAGTACGGAGCGGTCGCGAGTATCCGTCGGCCCCGATTGTGGGGGTTGCAGGCGTCGTTCTGCATGGCGGGAAGGTATTGCTTATCCGCCGGGGACGCGAACCCATGCTGGGCGCCTGGTCGTTGCCCGGAGGCGCGCTGGAACTGGGCGAAACGACCGCAGAGGGAATTGCCCGGGAGGTTTTTGAAGAAACCGGGATCCATGCTGTGCCGGTAGAGATCGTAGCTACTCTGGACCGCATCGTTCGGGATGAGCAGCAGCGGGTCCGATTCCATTATGTGTTAATCGAGTGGCTTTGCCTGGCGTTGGACGGGACCTCTGCGCCTGTCTGCGGGGATGATGCAGTGGAGGCTAGGTGGGTTCGGCATGAGGATGCCTCTTCCGCAATCTACGACCTGGGTGAGGTTACGCTCGACGTAATTGCAAAGGCTGTTCGGGCGGCGGAGGCGCCGGGACGATGAAGATGGTTCGGCGAGCGCTGCTGGTCCTGATTCTGCTGCTGGCCGCAGGCGGAATGATCTTCTATTTCAGTCCGCTATGGGTTTTGGATGTGCAGGTGCGCCTTCAACTCTGGCGGGAAGGGATAAAAAGCGAGTATATCGAGGCCGGAGGCTATCGTCTTCACTACTTTGAAGGCGGCCCGGCTGCAGGTCAGCCTTTGTTGCTGATTCACGGGCTGGGGGCGCGTGGGGAGGACTGGTCGCGACTGCTGCCTGCGCTGGCGGCCGATGGATTTCACGTATACGCACCGGACCTGCCGGGATACGGAAGGTCGTCGCGCCCGCAGAACGCGGATTACTCGATCACGATGGAAGAGAACGCGGTCGTCGCGTTCGCCCAGGCGATGCATCTCTCGGGCACCTTTGTTGGAGGATGGTCGATGGGCGGCTGGGTGGCGATGAAGCTGGCGCTGGACCATCCGTCGATGGTGAAGCGGCTGGTCATCTATGACAGCGCCGGAGTTTACTTTCCGGCGAACTTCGGGGCTGATCTATTTGTGCCGTCGGATGCGCGCGGGATCACCCGACTGATGAAGATGCTTTCCCAAAATCCGGAGCCGCTGCCGGGGTTCGTGACGCGCGACATTCTGCGCAAATTTGAGCGGAATGGGTGGGTGATTGAGCGTAGCGTGCGGGCGATGACCAACGGTCGGGACCTGCTCGATTTTCGTCTGCACGATCTTCAGCAGCCTACGCTGATCGTCTGGGGTGCGGACGATCAGTTGATTCCGCTAACGGTGGGACGGCGAATTCATGCGCTGATCCCGAACTCTTCGCTGAGCATTATCGAGGGCTGCGGACACCTGGCCCCGCTGGAGTGCTGGCGGCCGGTAGGCAAGACGACGAAGGAGTTCCTGGAGGCGCAGCCTCCCGTCATCGATCAGGAAGAGACGCTGCAGGCGGCACGCTAATCTTCGGCGTCTCCCCACTGGTACGCTCCTGGCTGCGGGAGACCGATATGTGCGAGGACGCGGTCTACAAACTGGCGGGCCATCTCGGTTGTGCTCTGGGGATGGTTGTAGAGTGTGGGGATGGCGGGGAAGATTGTGGCTCCTGCTTCTGCTGCCAGTTGCATGTTGCGGAGATGGATGCGATTGAAGGGGGTCTCGCGCACGCAGAGAACGAGCGGGCGACGCTCCTTGAGGCAGACGTCCGCGGCGCGATGGATGAGGTTGCCGGCGAGGCCATTGGCGATGGAAGCAAGGGTTCCCATGGAGCAGGGGAGGACGACCATGGCGGTTGTGGGATAGCTTCCACTGGCGATGCTGGCCCCGATATCTGCATCGGTGTGCTGACGGAGCTTCTCGCAGGGTGCGCCGAGTAGTTTTTCCGCAAGACTGTTGCGTCCGCTCAGCCTGAGCTCTTCTGCGAAGACGCGCAGAGAGCTTTCAGAGGCAACGAAGTGAATGCGGGAGACTCGATCGTCTGCGGCGAGTGTACGAAGCATCTCTGCTGCGTAGATGCTGCCGCTGGCTCCGGTAACAGCGAGCGTGATTCGATGCGAGGTGGTGACAGTCTGCTCCACAGGATTGATTATCGCTTAGCATGTGGATCGGGTGGATCTTCGCAGGAACCTTCAGGATTCCGCAGAGCAAAGGCAATAATCGTTTCACCATGGAGAGAGGATGCGGCGTTGAAGGCGTCGTTGCTGGCTGTCTCCATCGCTGGGATGCCCGGGTCCAGCTCGCAGGAGGCAATCTCGTCGGGGGTTGCGGTGATGTAGCAGAGCTCGCAGGTGGCAAGATCGCCGTCGGGAGTTCGCATGGGCGGCCCGAAGGTGCGGCAGACGATGGGCCGATGCTGGTAGAGATCGCAGGTTCCCGTGGAGGGGTCGAGCGCGGGGCAGGGCTCGTTATCGCCGAGGGCGTGCTCGTGTTCATCGGCGAAGAGGATGGAGTTTTCATATCCCTCGTCGAGGATGCCCGTGGCGGGATTGCCGGGAAACAGCGGGGTGAGGCGGGCAAGAGAGGTTGCGACACGTGCGGAGATGCGCACAGCTCGTTGGGGGTCCTGATCCTGCAGGATGCGGAGTCCGTCGCGTAACTGTGCGCCGTCCTGCTGCGAGATGGGAAAGACGCCGTGACAGCATTGCGTACAACCTGGACGGCAGACGAGATGGCTGCCGCTACGCTGGACAGCGGAGGCGAGGGCAGCATCGACGACCTGTACAAGGCTGGTGCTATGGCAGCCCGGGTTTGCCTGCTGCATGGGAAAGCGGTCCTCAAGACTACTTTACTGGAAATGATGGGGAGGCTCGACGGTTACAGTTTGCGGCGATAAGATTCGTGGTCTAGAGAATTTTGGATGCGGCTGTAACCGCGGAAGCATCAGCCGGGGAAAAATGAGGAGAGTCTGGATGTCTGGATCGATTTCGCGACGAGAGTTTCTTGCTTCTACGACGCTGGCGGCTGCGGCGGTTCTTGCAGACCCGCGGCAGGCGAGAGCCATGATGGAGCAGCCGAAGACGCAGCCCTATTCGGATTGGAAGATGAAGCCGGTGCTGGACTTCTCAAAGTCTCCGCATGCAAAGCTGCGGCAGGTTCCCGTGGGTGCAGTTACCGTGACGGGATACTGGGCGGCGCGCCGCAAGACGAATGTTGCGAGCAGCATTCCCAGCATGCGTAACGAACTGGTGCAGCATGGGCGTATGACGAACTTTGAGCGGCTGCAGGGGAAGTCTACAGAGCCGCAGAAGGGGCCGGTGTATTCGGATTCGGACATGTACAAGTGGACGGAGGCAGTAGCTTACGTGCTGCAGTCGCAGGATGCGCCCGAGTTGAAGAAGATGACGGATGCGCAGATCCGCGACATTGTAGCGGTGCAGGAGCCGAGCGGGTATCTGAACACGTACTACGTGGAAGATCGCAAGGGGTTGCGTATGCAGCAGCACACGCAGGAGGTCGGCCACGAACTGTATTGCATGGGCCATTACCTGCAGGGCGCCATCGCTTACTATCGTGCCACCGGCGACCCGAAGATGCTGGATGCGGGGATCCGGTTTGTCGATGATTTTCTGTTGCCGAACTATGGGCCGGGCGTGAATCAGACGCCCATCGTCTCCGGGCATCCGGAGATTGAGATGTCGCTGATTGAGCTGTATCGCACGACGGGCAACCGGAAGTATGTCGATCTGGCCGGATACATTCTTCATGGCGACAAGCGCTGGACCATTAAGCCGAGCGCGATTGTCTATATGTACTGCGGGATTCCGTTTCCTGAACGCACCAAGCTGGAAGGACACGCCGTGCGGTGCATGTATGCCTGCTGCGGGGCGACGGACTACTACCTGGAGACGGGTGATCCGGCGTACTGGAAGACACTCGAAGCATTGTGGCAGGACCTGGTCTCGCATCAGCTTTATGTGACCGGCGGGGTTGGGGCGCGTGCAGAGGGTGAGGCGTTTGGGGATGCGTACGAGCTTCCGAATGCGCGCGCTTACGGTGAGAGCTGCGCGGCGATCGGCAACATGATGTGGAACGCCCGCATGCTGGCCGCGACAGGCGAGGCGCGTTTTACCGATGTGATGGAGCGGGCGCTGTATAACGGCATCAACTCCGGGATGTCGCTCGACGGGAAGCTCTATTGCTATCGCAATCCTCTGGCCTTTGAGCCCGCTACGGGAGATGTGATTCGCAACCCGTGGTATGACACAACGTGCTGCCCGCCGAACATTGAGCGGACATTCTCCTCACTTCCTGGCTACTTCTACAGCACCAGCAAGGAGGGCATCTACGTGCATCTGTATGACGCCTCGGAGATGAAGTGGCACCTGGAAGACGGTACCGGATTGAGGATCGCGCAGAAGACGCAGTATCCGTGGAATGGTGATGTGGAGCTGACGGTATCGCCGGAGAAGGCACACGAGTTTACGGTCTTTCTACGTATCCCGGGGTGGTCTGGAAAGAACACTGTTCGAGTGAACGGGAATGTGGTGGAGGGGGCGAAGGCGGGCGAGTATCTTGCGATTCGGAGGACGTGGAATGCCGGAGACAGGATTGAACTTGCGATGGATATGACGCCTCGCGTTCTGCAGGCGAATCCTGCCGTGATGGAGGATGTCGGCAAGGTCGCGATGCAGCGAGGGCCGGTGGTCTTCTGCATGGAAGGTCTGGACCAGGCAGCACAGGATCACGGGCTGAATCTGTCCAAGCTGCGCGCCGATCTGAAGGGGGAGACGAAGGTTCGTTTTGAGCCCGAGATGCTGGGAGGAGTGACGGTGCTGGAGCATCCGGGAACTCTTGTGGCGGAGGCGTCGCCTGATCTTTACAGCGCGGCGGTAGAAGACACCGCTCAGAAGAAGGGGACGATGCTTACGCTGATTCCATACTATGCATGGGCGAACCGTAAGCCGTCGCCCATGCAGGTCTGGATTCCTTACAACGAAGCCTGACGCGAGCCGAGCACACGCTCGAAGATAGCGTCGACGTTGGCGAGCTGACGGTTGTAATCGAAGGCGTGAGCCAGCTTTTCGGGCGTGAGACGCGCGGTAATCTCGGGCACTTTGGCGATCTCGTCGCGGAAGACGAGGTCGTTCTTCCAGGAGTGCATGGCGTGGCCCTGCACGAGACGGTAGGCATCTTCGCGGCTCATTCCGGATTCTGCGAGGTCGAGCAGAAGCTGGCCGGAGAAGACCAGGCCACCGGTCGATTCGAGGTTCTTGAGCATACGCGCGGGGTAGACCAGGAGCTTGTCGATCAGGTTGGTGGTTTTAGCCAGCAGGTAATCGGCAAGGATGGTGGAATCCGGGAAGATGACGCGCTCGGCAGAGGAGTGCGAGATATCGCGCTCGTGCCATAAGGCAACGTTCTCGAGCGCAGTCTGGGCGTTGGACCGCATGACTCGAGCCAGGCCGGAGATCTGCTCGCTGGTGATGGGGTTGCGCTTGTGCGGCATGGCGCTTGAGCCCTTCTGCTTTTCGGAGAAGAATTCCTCGGCCTCGCGCACCTCGGTGCGCTGGAGGTGACGGATCTCGGTGGCGATCTTGTCGAGGGTGCTGGCGAGGACGGCGAGGGTGGAGATGTAGGCGGCGTGACGGTCGCGCTGCAGGACCTGCGTGGCGATGTCAGCGGGCTTGAGGCCAAGTTCCGCGCAGATGGCTTCCTCGTGCTCGGGTTTGAGGTGGCCGAAGGTCCCGACAGCTCCGGAGAGCTTGCCGACGCGAAGGTCTTCGGCGGCGGCATCGAAGCGCCTGAGGTTGCGCTGCATCTCCGAGTACCAGAGCAGGAGCTTGAGCCCGAAGGTGGAAGGCTCGGCGTGGATGCCGTGCGTGCGGCCTATGATCGGGGTGTTCTTGAACTCGAGAGCGCGGCGCTTCAGGACCTCGGAGAGCGAGACGATTCCTTCGCGGATGATGGCCGAAGCCTCGCGGATCTGGAGGGCCTGTGCGGTATCGACGACGTCGGTCGAGGTGAGCCCGTAGTGCAGCCAGCGGGAGTGCTCCGGGTTGCCGATGTGCTCGGCTACGGTGGTGGTGAAGGCGATGACGTCGTGCTTGACCTCGGCCTCGATGGCGTTGATGCGATCAACGGTGAAGTCGCCCTTGTCACGGATGGCGTCGGCAGCTTCCTGCGGGACCAGGCCGAAGCGGGCGAGCGCCTGCGAGGCGGCGGCTTCAACGGTGAGCCAGCAGCGGTACTTGTTATCGTCGGACCAGATGCGGCCCATTGCAGGCCGTGTATAACGGGGAATCATATGAGCTTCCTGAACTCGTAGACGGACCTGAGATGCGCATACCGGTAAAGAGGCGGATCGAGCCCAAGCTCTTCGAGTTGTAAGAGATGGATTTCCTCTTCATTTTACTGTGTGGGCCGAGGATCGGAGTGCGATACAGTCAGGGGCAACGAGCTTAGCGCCTGACGACACCAAACAGCTCAGCCATCTCGTCGTGGAGAAATCCACGTCCGGGCCTGTACGGCTGAATCCACTTGCCGTCCAGGACGAACTGGGGAATGGCGCGTTTTCCGACGTTCTCAAGAACCAGATCGGCGGCTCCCGGGGTGACCTCGATATCGACTTCTTTGTAGGGGATGTTGTGCTGATCCAGAAAGCGCTTTGCTTCCCGGCAGTCGCGGCACCATGCCGCGGTGTAGACGGTCAGATCCATAGGCCTATTTTACTAAAACCTTTTTACTGCTCGTGATAATTGACGGTCAGACCGCCATCGATGAGGTAGGTGCTGCCGGTAATGTAGGCTGCGTCGTCAGAGGCGAGAAAGGCGGCGAGTGTGGCTACGTCCTCGGGGCTGCCCATGCGGCCGAGGGGGATATTTTTGAGCAGGGCATTGAGCTTTGGCTTGTCCTCCAGCAGCTTCCTGTTGATGGGAGTCATGATGGCGCCCGGCGCGATGTTGTTTATGGTAATTCCGAGCGGGCCAAGTTCTACGGCCAGATCGCGCGTGAGCATTCTGAGGCCGCCCTTGGAGAGGCAGTAGGTGGAGAAGTGCGGGAACGCCATGTTCTCGTGAACAGAGCTGATGTTGATGACGCGGCCTGGACGCCTGGCGTCGCGCAGGCGGCGAACGAAGGCCTGGGTCAGGAAGAAGGGGCCTTTCAGGTTTACGTCGAGGACAGCGTCGTAGTCCTGTTCAGTGACGTCCCAGAAGTCCGCAGATTTTTCAATTCCGGCGTTATTGACGAGAATGTCGCATGAGCCTAATTGTTGCCATGCTTCGTCGACGAGGCGTTGCACATCGGCCAGTTTGGAGACATCCGCCTGAACAATGATGGCTTTGCCTCCTGCGGCCCCGACCTGCTTCCTGGTTTCCTCGGCTCCGTCCTGGTGACTGCGGTAATCGATAACGACCTGTGCACCTTCGCTGCCGAGGCGGACGGCGATGGCCTGCCCGATTCCTGTTGCAGATCCGGTGACGATGGCGACTTTGCCGGAGAGACGACCTGCCATGAAAGCTCCTTTAGGGGTGTTGCAGTTATGCTGCTGTGCGAGAAGCTCTCTGATGGAAGCAGAAAGGTTAGTCTCCTGATAAAGACGTCCTTTTTCCTCTTAACGTTGGCGGACCATTGTCTCTTCGTCGCCGTCGCTGCCTCCGAGGAGAGTTTCCTCCGTATCCATAGGATGCGGATCAACCCGCTTCTTTCCTCGACGGGCGAGGAAAAAATCACTCAGCATGCGGCTGCATTGTTCAGTGAGAACGCCGGTCTGCACCTGGGTGCGGTGATTGAGCCGAGGGTGGTTGAGTACCTCGAGAACACTGCCGCAGGCCCCCGCCTTGGGATCGTCGGCTGCGTAGACCAGGCGCACGATGCGCGCGTGCAGGATGGCGCTGGCGCACATGGCACAGGGTTCGAGCGTGACGTAGAGCGTGCAGCCTCCGTCGGGAGAGAGGAGCCGATAATTGGAGAGAGCGCGCCCGGCCTCGCGCATGGCGACGATCTCGGCGTGTGCCGTGGGGTCGCTGTCGCGGAGGACGCGATTCTGACCGCGACCGAGGATGGTTTTGTTATCTGGACCGAGAACGATAGCGCCGACGGGGACCTCCCCTGCGGCCTCGGCAGAGCGCGCCTCGGCGATGGCGAGGAGCATCATGCGCTCGTCGAGGTCGAACTGAGAAAGCTGCTGCATGGGTTCAGTGTAGTCGGCGGCGTGGGTGGGAACGGCCTAGTTCTGAGGGGGAGGGTTGGGGACCAGTACGCCGTGATGATAGACCGCGACGATCCTGCGGGTATTGCGGACATCCATCGAGGGATCGGCGGCGAGAACAATGAGGTCGGCGGAATAACCGTCTCTGATGAGGCCTACGCTCAACTTTGAGTTGATCTCGTGGAGCAGACGTCCGTTCTCTCCGGTTGCGAGTGTGATGGCCTGCAGGGGCGTGAGTCCTGCGGCGACGAGATCTTCCAGTTCACGATGTTCGCTGAAGCCGGGGATGCGGCCGGGTACGGCGCCTGAATCCGTACCGAAGCCGATGTTGACCCCAGCGTCGTAGAGGGTCTTGAGATTCTTCATGGCGATCTCGTGATCCTTCTTCGCCTGACGGGTCTGTTCGGAGGCCAGGGTCTTCTCTGCGTACTCGGGAGCCTGCAGCCTGGTGAGAAGTGCGGGGCCGGCGGCCTGCTGGAAGAAGGCTGAGTGCATGACGTCCGGTTCCTGCGCGTAGAGGTAAAAAGCTTCGTCGAGTGCTAGGGTCGGGATGTACCAGATCTTGTGATCGATGAGGGTCCGGGCGAAGCCGGGATCGATGGCCTGGTCGCGGACGGAATGCGCGAAGATATCGATGTTGGCGTTGACGAGGCTCCTGGCATCGGAGAGGTTGTAGACGTGGGCCGCGACCTTGAGGTGGTGCTTGTGTGCCTGTTCGATGACTGCGGTGTAGATTTCAGGCTTCATCGGCGGGACCTTGCCGTGGCCGCTGTCGAGCCACATTTTCACGAGATCGACTTTGTGGGAGGCCATCTCATCGACGTCCTTGCGGGCCTCGTCAGGGGTGGCCGGACGATAGATTTGGTCGGCGGGTACGTTCAGTCCAGGTGCGCCGTTGGGAACCCCGATGCCGCGGCCTGCCGTGAGGATCGTTGCGCCGCCGAGCTTGCCGTCGCGCTGCTGATCGCGGAGCTGGTAGATGAGATCGCGGTTGACCCCGAGCGAGACGATCGTAGTGACGCCGTAGCGCTCGAACTGGTCGAGAGCTTTTGTCACGTTCTCGGTCGTGTAGGCATCCGGCGAAGGCGTGGCGTTGTCGAGGAGGATGCCGAGGTGGGAGTGCGCGCTGATGAGGCCGGGGATGATGGTCCTGCCGGTGCAGTCGACAATTTCGGCGTCTTTCGGAGCTTCTTTGAACGCAGGCTTGATGCTGTCGATGTAGCCCTTATGGATGGTGATGTCGACGTGAGGGCGGACCTGGGCTCCGGTTCCATCCACGAGCGCCGCATCGTGCAGGATGATGGGCTTCTGTTGAGCGGATGCTGCGATTGCTGCTGAGAAGATGACGGCGCAGGCGAAGGTTCGCATCGAGTCTCCGTAAGTTTTCTTTCAGAACGAACGGTAAAACATGTTGGATCCCTCTCGTCTCGACGACGAGTTTATGCAGGCTCCTGTTGCGTCATGCAGTGTAGCGCGCCCAGTCCCCAGATGAAGTCGGTGCAGTGAATTCCGGTGACGCGCCTGTTGGGGAAGCAGTCGGCGATGATGTTGAGCGCGATGCGATCGTTGGGGTCGTTGAAGGTGGGGACCAGGACGAGATCGTTGGCTATGTAGAAGTTGGCGTAGCTGGCCGGCAGGCGCTGGTTGTCGAAGATAACCGGCGCGGGCATGGGGAGCTCGATGATCCGGAACGGCTTGCCATCGAGGTTACGGGCGGAGCGCAGGCGATCGAGGTTTTCGGCCAGCGGGAGGTGGTTCTCGTCGTGGGTGCTGGGTTCGATGCAGGTGAGGATGGTGTCTTCGGCGACGAAGCGGGTGATGTCGTCGACGTGGCCGTGGGTGTCGTCGCCGGCGGTGCCGCGGTTGAGCCAGATGACCTGGTCGATGCCGAGGTAGTCGTGGAAGGCGCGCTCGATCTGTTGCTTCGAGACGCCGGGGTTACGCTGCTGGACTTCGGAGAGAAGACACTCTTCGGTGGTGAGGAGGACACCGGCGCCATTGGTGTCGATGGAGCCGCCTTCGAGCACGAGGCGGTGTTCTTTGCCGTCCACCCCGGGGATCGTTGGCTTGAACTCTTCCATGCCGTAGAGCTTGGCGATATGGTGCGGGATCTGGTCGTCGCGTCGCCAGTTGTCGTACTTGGCCCAGGCGTTGAAGTGCCAGTTGGTGAGGGCGAGCTCTCCTTGTGGATTCTTCAGGAAGATGGGGCCGGAGTCGCGCAACCAGACGCGATCGGTCTGCCAGGGGTGGAAGTGCAGGCGGGCCATGTTGGCTCCGCCGCGAAGAAGAATGCGGCGGGCACGTTTTTCAGAAGCGTCGTCGTTTACGAGGATGTGGACGTCTTCGCAGCAGGAGAGGTGACGAACGATCTCGGCATAGACCCAGGGGATCGGCTGGAATTTTCCAGGCCAGTCTTCGGCATTGTGAGGCCAGGCGATCCAGGTCGCGGTGTGTGGGGCCCATTCGGCCGGCATGCGGAAGTTGCGTTCGCGTGGTGTCGTCATCGGGCCCTCTCGGGATGGGATCGAGGAGCCTTCCAGCTCCCCGCTTTGTGGATACAAGCTGTTGTAATAGTGGAACTTGGGTGTGACCCAGGAGTTCGGTGAAGTCGCCCCGGCGCCGTTGCCTGTGATGCTTCGTTAAGTATAGCGAGGCCCAAGAACTGGTCGGTGGTGCTGATATGGCTGACCTTTTGACATGAGCGGAAAGCAGGGTTACGCCTTGAGGCGCCGCGGCGCCAGCGGGCACATGTTCCTGATGAAGCAATCGCTATTTTCCTGTCACATCTGGAGCGGCTGCTCTGTCACCCAAGAGGATATGCGGATCGACGCTTAATGCCGAGTGCCGATGCCGGAGGATGAGCATGACAAAGGGGCGAGTCGAGGCGTTCAGCGATGGAGTGATCGCGATCATCATCACGATTATGGTGCTGGAGATGAAGGCGCCGCAAGGGACAGGCTGGTCCGATCTGAGACCGTTGCTGCCAGTGTTTCTGAGCTATCTATTGAGCTTCATTTATGTTGGTATTTACTGGAACAATCACCATCACATGCTGCATACATGCACGGTGGTGACTGGAGCAGTTCTGTGGGCCAATCTGCACCTGCTGTTCTGGCTCTCTCTCGTTCCGTTCGCTGCGGGATGGATGGGAGAAAACCACTACACAGCCGTGCCCACCACGCTCTACGGAATCGTGCTGTTGATGGCTGCGGTCGCCTATGTCCTGTTGCAACGGGCCATTATAAGTGCGCAAGGACAGGACTCGGTGCTGCAGAAGGCGATTGGAAGCGACTGGAAAGGCAGACTGTCTCCGGTGCTCTATATCGCAGCAATCGTAGCGACGCTATGTTCGCCGTCCATGGCACAAGCGATCCTGGGATGCGCCGCACTGATATGGCTGATTCCAGACCGGCGCATTGAAAAACAGCTCCTCGGTGTCACAGAGACTGAAGGTATACGGTCTTAACGGGCAGGCGCGGCAGATGTAGAGCAGCCGTTCGCAGATGGAGGAAGGATCATGAAGATTGTAGTGATTGGTGGTACGGGTCTTATTGGATCGAAGCTGGTGAAGAAGCTGCGGGAGCACGGACACGATGCGGTTCCGGCTTCTCCGAACACGGGCGTTAATACATTGACGGGGGAAGGACTGGCGGAGGTGCTGAAAGGCGCCTCGGTGGTCGTTGATGTCTCGAATTCGCCATCGTTTGAGGAGACGGCAGCGATGGACTTTTTCAAGACAGCAACACCGAACCTGCTCCGCTACGAAAAAGAAGCTGGCGTGAAGCATCACGTGGCGCTTTCGGTCGTGGGTACGGATCGCCTGGCGAAGCCGAGGCCGTCGGATGGGGAGAAGACAATCCGCGGGTACTTCCGTGCGAAGCTTGCGCAGGAGAGATTGATTGCGGAGGGTCCGATACCATACTCGATTGTTCATGCGACGCAGTTTTTCGAATTCGTCAAAAGCATTGCTGATGCCGCGACGGAAGGCACGACGGTGCGAGTTGCACCGGTTGCGATTCAACCCATGGCAGGCGACGATGTTGCCGCAGCGGTCGCGCGCGTTGCCGTTGGAGAACCGGCGAACGGAATCGTTGAAGTGGGTGGGCCGGAGCAGTTCCGCCTGGATGAGTTCGTGCGCGAAGGGCTGCGCGCGTACCACGATTCGCGCACGGTGATTGCAGACGCCAGGAGCGGCTACTTCGGGGTCGAGGTCGACGAAAGAACGCTGGTGCCGGGAAAGGACGCGCGGTTGGGAGAGACGCGTTTTGCAGCATGGCTACAGCAGTCGACAGAGCCGGCTACGGTCGGCGCGCGCTAAAGAGGGGGAGCCGGAGTTCTGCGGATTCCGGCTCATCACCGTCGGACCACGTTTTGATTGGAGGTCAATCTATGAAGGTTGCGAGACTCGTTTTGCATCTGGTGATTCTCACCTCGGGAACGCTGCTGGCCCAGCAGGCCAAGGTGACGGAGGTGTTCTCCAAAGACCTGCCGGATCTTCCCGGGAAGGAAGGCCTGATGATTACGGTAGAGTACCCGCCCGGAAGCTCAGATCCTATTCATCGGCACAATGCGCATGCATTTGTGTATGTGCTGGAAGGGACGATCGTCATGCAGGTGAAGGGTGGCAGGCAGGTGACTTTGAAGCCCGGCGACACCTTCTATGAGGGACCCAACGATGTGCATGTCGTCGGTAAAAATGCGAGTCAGACCGAGCCGGCAAAGTTCGTCGTTTTTCTAGTGAAAGAGAAGGGCGCCCCGGTACTTGTTCCCACCGAGTGACCGGCCCGATTGACGTATTCTCGCAGACCTGAACAGAAGTGAGTCCACGAGGCGATTTCGTGGCCTCACTTCCAAGGATTACGAACTTACGATCAACACCGGACAACGCGCATTGCGCAGGACCTCAGTAAGCACGCTCCAGGAGGCATGGTCGTCCATGAGATGCGGTTTGCGCGCTCCGAGGACGATCAGATCGGCACGCCGAAGGTCGGCGGCGGCAAGAATCTCCTGCGCCGGCTTACCGTAGGCGATGAGGGCACGGTGATTACATTCTCCGAGAACCTCGGGAGCGACGAGGGCATTGAGCTTACGCGTCTGGTTATCTTCGACCCACTCGCGCATCCTTCCCTCCGCGTGAGGTTTCTCGCTGATGACGTGGAGCAGAAGAAGATCTCCGCAGAATCGCACGGCCAGCTGCGCAGCATACTGTGCGGAAGCGCGTCCGGTGCTATCGAGGTCGCTCGCGAACAGGATGGTCTGAAAAAGATTGGACCGCGGCTCGAACTGCGGACCGAGAACCAGTACGGGACAGTCGACTCGGCCCACCACAGATTGCGATACCGAGCCAAGGAGGAACTGATCTAATCCGTAACGGCCATGGGTCCCGACGAGCAGAAGATCGGCTTTGTATTTTCTGGTTGTCGTTACGAGCGCATTTGCCGGCGAGTCGCGATCGACAAGAACCTTGAAGGGGACAGTCACGCCGCGCCGGCGCAGGTCGGTTTCCAAGGAGGCCCGCAACTCTTCCATGCGAGCACTGATCGATTCAGGCGTTTGACCCACTACTCCCAGCATCGATGGAACAGGAGAAAGCGCATTGACGATAAGAAGTTCCGAGCAGAATTCACTTGCAAGCAGGTCCGCAACTGCGATGATGTTTTGTCGATCTGCGGGATCGTAGCCTACGACAACGCGGAGGAGTGAGATGGGATCAGAGGCCAGTGGCAAGGGTTCGCCGGCGTTCGATGGTTCCTGAAGATGAGGGTCCATGGGGGTATCTCCTGAGAAGAAGAGTGGAGGGTATGCTGATGAGAGCGTCGTATTGGGAAGGTATGTGTCTTCCTACAGGTGACCTCTCACTCCGAGCACGGGACAATTGGCTTCCCGGATGACATGCGACAGGGTTGACCAGGTCGCGTGATCTGCCAGTGGGCGATCCTTCAAGCCGACGATGATAAGACTGGCGGCGAGGGATTTGGCTGCGGCGAGGATTTCGTCAGCGGGCTTGCCGGCGGCGATGCGAAGCTCAGTTTTGCAGTATTGGCTGATGTCCTGGGGAAGGAGTTGCTCGAGTTCCCGGTGCGCTCGCTCGGCTGCGGCAGTGCCCGCTTCGAATCCCGTGGGATGGATAGCGTGCAGAAGCGTCAGCCGGCCGTGAAAGCGCTCGGCCAGACCGGCGGCGTACTGGGCTGCACGGAAGCCTGTTGAGGTAAGGTCGGTCGTGAACAGGATTGAACGAAATGGATGCTCGACAAGCAGGCAGTTTGGGCCGACGATCATTACAGGGCATGTGGAGCGGTGCAGAACGCTCTCTGCGACGGACCCAAGCGCAAGGCGCTCGAAGCCGCTGGCGCCGTGAGAACCGATTACGACGAGATCGACCTTCTGATCGTGGGCAGCAGTATTGACCAGGTCAACGACTTCCCCTAAGGAAACGACCCGGGTCGGATTGATCTCATTGAGACCAGCTTCATTGGCGACCAGGTTTTGCATCTCCTTTTTGTCGGCTTCAAGGCTGGCGTTCAGAAGTTCTTCAGGGATGGGGCCGCTCTCCACATCGAAGACCATAGGGATGGTTGCGTGGACCAGTAGAAGACGCGCATGGAATGCCTTTCCGACCGACATTGCTACTTTGAGAGCCTGATGGGCCTGCCGTGAAAAGTCTGTTGCGACCAGAATGGAGTTGAACAGAATCTCTGTTGTTGCAAGATGCGGTGATGAGACCTGGGGTGTTGTCACATTCGCGGGCATGGCGGTCCTCGTAAGCGAAATAACTATGAGTACAGGTATAAGGCGCACGGGGAAGTTCGACAGTGATGACTGTCACATGACGGGAGATGCGGGCCCAGAATGGAAGATCGAGTGTGGCCGGAGGCGTAGCGCGTGCCGCTTTGCAATCTCCACGATAAAGAGATATGTGGCAGTCGCCAGGAACAGAAACAGGAAGTATCTTGCATTGAGGTGCGAGAAGCCCAGGTCCGAGGAGAATGGGGAGAAGGGCAGCCAGAGCGCGACGGCGACGATGGCCAGAATCGTCGAGAGGAGGGCCGTGCTGGGCCTGCTGCGGAACGGAGATTGCGGCGTTCGAATGATAAAGAGCACCAGAGTTTGCGTTGCAAGCGACTCTACGAACCAGCCTGTATGGAATTCCATCGGACCGGCGCGAAAGACCTTGAGGAGCACGTAGAAGGTCAGGAAGTCGTACAAGGAGCTGATTGGTCCGATCCACAACATGAAGCGTCGGACGAGGCCGATGTCCCAGTGCTGCGGATTGCGGATGTAGCTGGGGTCTACGTGATCGGTCGGGATGGTCAGCTGCGATAGATCGTAGAGGAAGTTATTGAGCAGGATCTGGGTAGGGAGCATGGGGATAAACGGCAACACAACAGAGGCGGCGGCCATGCTGATGACGTTTCCGAAGTTGGAGCTGGTGCCCATGAGGAGGTACTTCATCAGATTTCCGAAGGCTCTGCGTCCTTCGACGATACCCTGATGGATTACTTTGAGACCGGGCTGGAGTATGACGACATCGGCTGCATCCTGTGCGACTTCCACGGCAGAAGGAGCGGCGATGCCGATATCGGCGAAGTGGAGACAGAGAGCATCGTTGATTCCATCGCCGATGAATCCGACCCTGTGACCTCTCATTTTCAAGGCGTTCAGGACGCGGAGTTTTTGTGCCGGTGAAAGGCGCGCGAAGACGGCTTCGGTCTCTACAACGTGATTGAGCGCAGGGTCGCTCATGCCGTCGATCTCCTGGCCCAGAACGACCCGGGAGAATTGGACGCCAGCCTCGGTGCAGATGTGTGCCGTCACCTGATCGTTATCCCCGGAGAGGATCTTTACGGCGACGCCATCTTCGCGCAACGTGGCGATGGTCTCGGCTGTATCAGGCAGAATGGGGTCGGCAAAGGAGAGATACCCTGCGAGAGTGAGGCAGGATTCATCCTGCTCGCTGTAAATCTTTGCGATGGGAACTTCGCGGAGGGCCACGGCAAGAACTCGAAGCCCCTGCGCGCTTAATCGAGAACATGATTCAGAGAGAGCCTGGAGCTTCTTCAGCGTGACGGGCTCCGTGCTGCCTGTGCGTGTCTCAATGGCGGAGACGAGGGGAAGAATGCCCTCGGGGGAGCCTTTGCAGATGAGGATTCGCCGATCGTCTTGCTGCAGAATGACAGACAATCGACGGCGCTGAAAGTCAAACGGAATCTCATCGCACCTTTCGCCGCTTACCTCTTGCGAGGCGGCGGCCAGAATCGCTGCATCGAGAGGGCTTCGAATTCCGGTCTGGAGAGCGCTGTTGATACATGCAAGATCGAGAGGGCGGGCGGATGGCTGCCCGTCAGGAGCAAGGCTGTCTTTGAGGCCCATCATTCCCGAGGTGAGCGTTCCGGTCTTGTCGCTGCAGAGAATGTCGATGCTCCCCAGATTTTCGATTGCGGGGAGATGTTTCACCACAACGTGTCTGCGGGCCATCGCGAGTGCACCGCGAGAGAGCGTGACGGAGGTGATCATCGGCAGAAACTCAGGCGTAAGGCCAACCGCAAGAGCGACAGCGAAGAGGAGGGAATCCAGGGGATTGCGATGCAGGATAATGCTGACCGTGAGCACGAACAGGACGAGAAGGAACACAACCTGAGTGATCAGATATCCGAATTGCCTTAACCCTCTGTCGAATGCTGTCTCCGGCGGGTGTGCGGTGATGCGCGCCGTAATGAAGCCGAAGGCTGACCGGGATCCAGTGGCGGTGACGACGGCAATGGCGGTTCCACTGACAACCGAGGTGCCGAGAAACACCATGTTGGGTGCATCTGCGGATCTGGAAGCAGAGTCGGAGGTTGCGGACTTCTCGGTTGGTGCGGATTCGCCGGTCAGCGATGCCTGCTGGACGTAGAGATCGTGCGCTTCCACAAGCTGGGCATCGGCGGGGATAAGATCGCCCGCCGCAAGCCGGATCAGGTCTCCCGGAACGAGGGTTTTACGAGGGATGTCCTGCCATGAGCCGTCCCGCTTTGCCGTGGCGAGAGTAGCGACGGTCGCGCGCAGGTGCTCAATGATCCTGCGAGAGCGATAGGTCTGGGAGAAATCGATGCCGGTGCCGATGAGGACGATCCCGATGATAAGGATAGCGTTGGCCCGCTCTCCGGCGACGGCCGATACGATGGCCGCGATAAGAAGAATAAGTGTAAGAGGGTTCGCTAACAAATCCGTCAGATCGGCCCATGGAGATCGCACCCTGAGCGACAAAGGGTCGTTCCAACCAAACTGGCTGAGTCGTTCTGCAGCTTCGGATGACGTCAGGCCGTGGACCTCTTTGGTCCTCTCCGCATGGTGCCGGGCGGGTTCAAACAGGGTTGCCATGGATGCCTAATGAAGCGAACACTTTTGTGCGTGGGAGTGAGGCCAGTCAGGTGCGAGTTGTGGGTGCGAACTGGCGGACGCGGTTGCGATCAGCGTAAAGCATGCGGGCTGCGGTAAGACATTCCGCAAGGCCGAAGGCAAGAAGATATCCATAAATGAGCCATGCTATTTCGCGCGGCGTAAGACCATGGGCGAGGAGTGTAGCTGCCAATGCATATGCGACGAAGAAGAAGATGGCAACACCTGCAGCTGCGAAGTTCCACGAAGACGCGCCTGAGTTAAATCCATGACGCGCCACGGTGAACTCAGCTGCGGCGGTAAAGAGGGCCTGAAAGGCGATGAGATATAGGAACCAGTGCAGGCGAACCTGGTCGTAGATGACCGCGAAGAGCAGCACGCCTACCAGAACCCCAAGACTACCCTGCAGGCGAAGGGCTACCCTTGCGGGTGTGGAACTGAGCATAAAACTGGTGACAAAGACGATGGCGCTGTCCAGCACTCCATAAGCAGCGAGACAAAGGATGGACAAGGCAACGGCAAACGGCAGCAAGAGAATGGTCCTAGCCATATCGGGAATGACGAGAACAGCACTACCGGCCAGGAGCGCAAGAGCACCGCGAATCATGGTCGCAATCCAGAAGTGGACGTCGTCCTTCATGGAAATCCTCCAGGTAACAGCTTGGTTGGGCATATGCCGGCAGGGCAGTGATGCCGGTCACAACTCCTGTCGGTCCAAGATCTGTCTCGATGAGTGCCTTCGAGGCGTCCAGAGATGGAGGACTGCAAGCTCGTTAATCAGAAGAACGCTGCTCGCGATCAGAGTGCATTGGAGCCATCCGGTCCAGGAAAGCGTGCTCAGCTGAAAGGCATGACGAAGAGCTGGAATGCCGGTGATCATGATCTGCGCACCGATAGAGAACAGAATGGCGATCCAGAGCCAATGGTTCTGCAGTGGCTTTCGGAATGCAGTGCGCGAGAAGGACCGCGCACTGAGGGCGTTGAAGAGCTGGCACAGAATGAGCGTTGTAAAGATCATTGTTCTTCGTTGCGCAAGCGGTTGATCCGGTGCAAGAAGAAAAAATACAGCCAAGGATGCGATCGTCATTGTGATCGCGGATGGGAACAGGCTTCGCAGCATCTGAGCGTCAAGGATGTGTGCACCGGAAGGCCTGGGAGGGCGCCGTAGAACATCTGACGACGGCGGATCCACGCCCAGCGCCAATGCAGGGCCGCTGTCGGTAATCAGATTGATCCAAAGGACCTGTGCGGCGGTGAGGGGCAGAAAGAGCGGGTGATCTGGGCCGCCACTGATCGAGAGGACAAGTGCGCTCAGAAAGAGCGTGGACATCTCGCCAAGATTCGTGGTGAGCAGGTAACGCACGACTTTCTGGATATTGTCGAAGATGACGCGTCCCTGCTCGATAGCCAAGACAATCGTTGAGAAGTTGTCATCGGTGAGTACCAGGTCCGCAGCCTGCCTGGATACTTCAGTTCCTGCGATCCCCATCGCGACGCCGATATGAGCGGCTTTCAGAGCCGGTGCGTCATTGACACCATCGCCCGTCATGGCGACTATCTCGTTGTTGCTCTGAAGCGCCCGTACGATGCGTAGCTTGTGCTCTGGCCTTACACGCGCATACACCTGAGTGTGGCGCACGATGCACGAGAGATCGTGGTCGGAGAGGGTGTCCAGTTGATGCCCCGAAAGGCAGCTTTCATCAGAGGCAATCCCAAGCTCGGTGGCGACAGCGATGGCCGTTAATGGCTGATCACCGGTGACAAGGATCGTACGGACGCCGGCTCCGCGCGCCCTCTCGACAGCAGCTTTCGCTTCGGGGCGGGGCGGATCGATCATGCCGACAAGACCCAGAAATGTGAGATCTGTCTCAAGCGTTGTTGCCTGGATATCGTTGAGTGGATCGGCAGTTGACAACTTCAGGGGCCGTGAAGCGACGGCGAGAACCCTCATTGCGGATTGGGCGAGCTGCGCGTTGTCCCGCAGAATCCTGGCTCGGTGTTGCGACGTGAGAGGAACGCTTTGAGTCCCGACCCGAACCCGAGTGCAGAGGTCAAGCAGAATATCGGGAGCTCCTTTTGTAATGGAGAACGCATCCTCCGATTTTTCGCCGGAGCGATGGACCGTGGTCATCCGCTTTCGTTCGGAAGAGAAGGGTATTTCCGTCACCCGGGGATAGCGAATGCGAATCTCATCGGTTGACAAGTGCTCCTTCTGTGCGGCTATCAGGAGGGCTGCTTCCGTCGGATCGCCCTGGATTTGCCAGGCGGCTGAACCAGGCGAGATATGCGCATTATTCGCAAGTACGAGGGCAACCAAGAGTTCGTGTACTTCCTGCTTCTGAGCAGCCGTTGGAAGAGCGGTTGCATGATAGGACAACGATCCATCTTTGGCATATCCGGCTCCGGACACATCGATTTGCGATCCAGATGCTGTAATGATCGATCGGACGGTGATCTCGTTTCGCGTCATCGTCCCTGTCTTGTCAGACGCGATCACGGTTGTGGATCCTAGTGTTTCAACTGCAGACAACGTCTTGACGATCGCGCCCTGCTTCGCCATCCGCTGGACTCCGATTGCAAGAACGAGTGTCGTTATCGCGGCGAGGCCCTCTGGAGCGGCGGCGACGGCGAGTGCGACAGCGAACAGAAGTACGTCGACAATGGCATCGGCGCGACGGCTTCCGCCAGCTGCCACGAGGACAACGCTTGTGACGGTTGCGATAAGAAGAACAGCAACGCCGAGTTGCTGGCTCAGTGTCTTTAACTGGCGCTGAAGTGGAGTCGCGGGAGCTTCAGCGGTTGCGAGAAGGTCCGCGATCTTTCCGACCTCCGTGCGAACTCCTGTAGCCGTCACGATTGCTGTAGCGGTGCCTGCCGTGACTACGGTACCGGAGAACGCCATATTCGATCGGTCTGCGAGATTGGTGGAAGGAGGCAGGGGAGCGGGTTGCTTGCGGACGGGAAGACTCTCTCCTGTAAGAGAGGCCTCGTTGGATAGGAATGAACTCGCCTGTGCGAGCCGCGCATCGGCAGGCACCATGTCGCCTTCGCTCAAGAGAATGACATCTCCGGGAACGAGATCTTCGGCATCCATCTGCTGTGTTACGCCGTCGCGAATGACCGCCGATCGGAGCGGCATCAGTTCTGCGAGGGCCGTCAATGCGCGCTCTGCCCGGTCTTCCTGAAGAAAGCTGAGGATGGCGTTCATCAACACAATGGCCAGGATGATATAGGTCTCGTATGCGACCTCTGTGGATCGCTCTAGCGCCTTGACGACCCAGGTTATAGCCGCAGCACCCATCAGAAGGTAGATCTGGGGATCGTGAAACTGCGCCAGGAATCGCCGCCATGCGGCTGGCCGGGTGATTCGGGACGTGAGGTTTGGTCCAAAGAACTGCCGGCGTCGTGACGCGCTGGCAGTAGACAGGCCGGTCATCAGGTTGGTGTGAAGCGCAGCCGCGAGCTGCTGTATGGAAAGCGAATGAGGTTCACCTGGAAGCGAGGCCAGGGTGTCGTCAGGGTTATCCATGGTTATCCATTGACATGAGACATTTCCAGCTTAGACCCATGGGGTGGGGCGTCGGGTGATTCTTATCACAGCGAAGGCGTCGCGCGGGACATAACCTGCTGGAATACATACGGTGTTACAGGACCTACCTCGAGGTGTTTGATGGCCGTGATAGGGAATGACGCAGGATTGACGATCGACAGAATTCTGCTGGCGACGGACCTTACTCCGGCATCGGAGATGGTCGCCCGCTATGCAGAGATGCTGGCCAGAAGATATGAGTCTAAGTTGACGCTGGTGCATGTAGTGGATCTCTCTGCGGTTATCAAATCCGAAGATGCCGGGGCCGGTTTTGCCTTGGAGCATGCGCGCCAGACGAGCACCAGCGAGATGACGAATCTGCTGGAACGCATTGTGCATAACGGCGTACCAGCTATAGGGCATTCCCTTGAGTCTCGCAATCCCGCAGCGGCAATCGTCAGGTTCGCAGATGAGATCGATGCCGATCTGATCGTTGCAGGAACGCACAGCCGGCGAGGTCTGAGCCGTATCGTTCTGGGCTCGTGCGCTGAGGGCATTATTCGTCACGCGACATGCCCAGTTATCACGCTGGGCACAAACACAAAGCCCGTTCGCGATGGACAGCACTCGTTTGGCAATATCGTATTCGCGACTGACTTCGGGTCGAACGCGGAGGCCAAAGTTCATATCGCGCTTGCATTCGCGCAGGATGCTGCTTCAAAGATCTACCTCTGTCACGTACTGGAGCACGCTCGGAAGGAGATTCCGGATGGACTGGAGATACGTTTAAAAGTAGAGGAGATGATGGGAAAGATGATTCCCCGATCGGCGTATGACTGGTGCGATCCTGAGTGTGTCGTTGAGGAAGGCGACGCTGCCGACCACATCCTGGAGCTTGCCAGGAGTAAGGAGGCCGATCTGATTATTCTGGGGGCGCGGCACAGTTCTTCATGGCTTGTCCATCTGAATGACGGCGTGGTTGGCAGGATCTTACGAGAAGCTGAATGTCCGGTCATGACGATCGGTTCAAAGTAAATGTCGTCTTATCTCCGTTTCCGCAGTTTTTGGGGTGTTTCCCTGCGACCGGAGCCTCAGATGTCGAATCTGTAGGTCATTACCGGAACTTCGGCCTTGCGAATAACCTTTGCGGCAACGTTATCGGAGGTCCTTGAGGACAGATAGCGGCGCGTGTCGAGCGGTATGATGATCAATGAGTTGCCGAGTTCTCTGCTGCGCGCGGTGATGGCGTCGGGAGGATTGCCAAAGAGCAGAGACGCAGATACTTGAGCCTTCCCGCCTTCCAGATGTCGGCCAATCTCTTCGCAAGCGAACTGGGCATCCTGGTAGGCATGGGGAAACGACATGGTACGACTTGTATCGACCACATGCAGCACCTCCAACCGTGCGCCAAAGAGGTGAGCAATATCGACGGCGAACTCGAGGTGGACCGGGTTGAAAGGGAGCTCGACTGCGAGGAGAATCGATATCTCGCCCTTGGCCTCAGCGAGGGACCTGGATACATGCGGCCCATAGATCAGGACGGGACATGGAATGGAACGCAGAAGGCGTTCTGCCGTGGAGCCAAGCGTCTCCCTGATCTGCGAGCCATGGCCGTAGGCACCGAGCAGAAGGAGATCGGGCGCTTCTTCTGCGACGATTTCTGCGATGGATGCAGCATCGCTTTCCGTCCGAACCGATGCCCTTAAGCGATGGCCGCGATCTTTAAGCGCTGTCGTTAGCTTTTGGATCTTGAGATGAGACGGGCCGGACTCGGGCGGCGCCCCGGGTTCCGGGGACTGGATGTGTGCGACGACCAGGTCAGCGCTGAACCGGTCTGCGAGAAACTGTGCTTCGGTCAACGCACGGTTCGCTGCATCTGACAGATCATGCGCGACCAGAAGCTTCTTTATCGAGTAAGGCTTTTCTCTGGCTTCATGGGGGCGTGGGCTCAATTCGCTCGGCATAGGTGTCCTGTTCTCTCAAAGGGAGATGGTTGAAGGAGCCGTCTCCCTGGAGTGACTGACCAGGAGAGATGCTATAGCACATGATGCCATGCGTGCATCTGTCGAGTCGGCCCTGCTGGTCAGTACGATTGGAACGGTTGCCCCGAGTACGATCCCGGCGAGCCGTGCCGCGCCCAGATACTCCAGCTGTTTCGCAAGCATGTTACCTGCTTCGAGGTCGGGCACGAGCAGAACATCTGCCTGGCCTGCAACGGAGGACCTGAGCTGCTTCAGGTTCGCGGCTTCGCGGCTGACGGCGGTGTCAAAGGCCAGGGGGCCGTCTACCTCTGCACCGTGTATCTGCCCGCGGTCGGCCATCTTGCACAGGGCCGCAGCGTCGAGTGTCGAGGTGATTGCCGCGCACACCGTTTCCACCGCAGACAGCACGGCGACCTTCGGTCTGGAGATTCCCATCAGATGAGCAAGATCGATTGCGTTCTGCAAGATTCCGGCTTTTTCCATCAGTGTGGGGTAGATGTTGATCGCCGCATCGGTGATGAGGAGCGGGCGATCGTAGAGCGGGGCTTCCATGACGAACACGTGACTTACACGCTTCAATGTTTGCAACCCCCGCTCTTTGTTCAGAATGGCATGCATCATGACGTCTGTATGAAGACTGCCTTTCATCAGAGCATCTGCATCTCCGCTCCGGCAGAGCTGGACGGCGGCTGCAGCGGCCTCCTCTTCGCTCCGCGCATCGACGATGCGGTAAGAGCTCATATCTCTGTCCTGCGAAGCTGCAATCTGTTGGATCGTCAAGAGCGGACCAACCAGGATAGGGTCGATGATTCCAGCCTCATACGCTTCCATGGCGCCTGAAAGCGACACCGCATTGCACGGCCAACAGATCGCCGTCCGTACTGGCGGGACTGACGTGCAGCGGTGAAGCAGGGAGCGGAAGAGCTGATTGTCCCGGTGATCAATTGCTGAAATAAGCTCATGCAGCATTCCGCAACTCCTTCTTCATCGTGGTCTCTCCCGTTACCCTGTATCGCTGCCTGGGTGCTGAATTCATGCTGTCGCCAATAGCGCTCCTGCCGATGTGATAACGATCACAACAACCGGTACGGCTGATTGCATGTGAGCAGCGTCACTGAAGTGGCACTCCACAATGATGATTCTTGTAACGACGGCTTTCAAAGGGAGGGACGACGATGGCCCAGGTAGATCAGAGGCAGGCAGCAGCGACTCTGGAAGGTAGCGAAACAACGACGATGAGAGCTCTGGTGTATCACATCGCGGCCGATGGTTCCACCAGTTATGCATGGTCCGAGAGACCTCGCCCCAGGATTCAGCAAGCTGACGATGCGATTGTTCGAATTGTGACCTCGACTATCTGCGGAACGGACCTTCATATTCTTAAAGGAGATGTGCCCAGCGTCGCGGACGGACGCATCCTGGGCCATGAAGGTGTTGGCGTGGTGGAGGATGTTGGCGCAGGCGTGACGGAGTTTCGGCCAGGCGACAAGGTGATCATCTCCTGCATTACATCCTGCAGCAAATGTGATTTCTGCAAGAGAGGGATGCTCTCGCACTGCAAACACGGCGGATGGATTTTAGGAAACCTTATCGACGGCACCCAGGCGGAGTATGTCCGGATTCCCTATGCGGATGGAAGCCTGTATCGCGTGCCGGAAGGAAGAGATGAAGACGCTCTGGTGATGCTGAGCGACACTCTGCCGACGGCCTTTGAGTGCGGTGTGCTGAATGGTCAGATCAGGCCGGGGGATACGGTGGCGATTGTAGGTGCAGGTCCTATCGGTGTCGCTGCGCTGTTAACGGCCCAGCTGTTTTCGCCTTCCCGGATTTTCGTTATCGATATGGATGAGAATCGCCTCGCAACCGCCGGGCGATTAGGGGCAACCGACGTCGTGAACAGTGCAGGCGGCAATGCGGGAGAGCGCATTTTGCAGCTTACCGATGGTCGCGGTGTGGATGTCGCGATAGAGGCAGTCGGGGTTCCGGCCTCTGTTGAGCTTTGTCAGGCGATCATTGGTGCGGGTGGCCGGATCGCCAACATCGGCGTCCATGGCAAGCCGGTAACGCTGCACCTTGAGAGTCTCTGGGACCGGAATATCACACTGACGACTCGCCTGGTCGACACGGTCACCCTACCAACCCTGCTGAAGCTCGTTGATGCGGAAAGCTGGAGGTGGAGACACTCATCACGCACCGCTTTGATCTCAGCGATATAGAGAGTGCCTATGACACTTTCAAGAACGCTGCGAGGGAAAAGGCGCTGAAGGTTGTCCTGCGAGATGGGAAACAGCAATGAGCAAGAGGGAGAGCGCCGTCAGGGGCTGGTGAGATCACGTCTTGTGACGCCAAGCTTCTTCAGTTTGGAGTTCAAGGTTGTGCGCTTGATCCCCAGCTTTTCTGCCGCACCTCCCGGGCCGCCGATCATTCCATGGGTCTCGCGGAGCACGCGGATGATGTGCTCGCGCTCCGCGGTGCGGAGGTCGGAGTTGGCCTCTGCGAAGTCTTCCTGCTGAACGAATTCGAGTTCGCCTAACGGAGCTTGCAGTATATGGCCCCTGGTCAGGATGACCGCACGCTCGATGAAGTTCTCCAACTCGCGGATATTCCCGGGCCAAGTCCATCTCTGCAATGCCGTCATTGTCTCCGCCGGGATGGTGTCGATGGGCTTGTTCATCCGTCGGGCGTGCTTCGTTACGAAGTAATTCACCAGCAGAGGGATGTCGCTGCTGCGCTGCCGAAGCGAAGGAATCTGAATAGGAAAGACGCGCAGGCGGTAGTAGAGGTCGCTGCGAAACTCCCCCTCTTTGATCATCTTTGTGAGATCACGGTTGGTTGCCGCGATCAGCCGCACGTCCACAGGGATTGTTCTCCGGCCGCCGAGCCGCTCGATCTCCTTCTCCTGCAGGGCCCGCAGGAGTTTGGGCTGAAGCTCCAGGGGAAGATCTCCGATCTCATCCAGAAACAGTGTTCCCTGGTGGGCAAGCTCCAGTCGGCCGATTCTCTGTGTAATTGCTCCTGTGAATGCGCCCTTCTCGTGGCCGAACAGCTCGCTTTCCAGCAGCCCGAGGGGGATGGCAGAGCAATTGAGTTTTACAAAGGTGTGATCGCGCCTCGAGCTGAGATCGTGGATGGCGCGGGCGATCAACTCTTTCCCGGTGCCGGTTTCCCCGAGGATCAGGGTGGTAGCATCTGTCGGGGCGACGGTTTCAACCTGCTTCAAAATTCGCTTCAGTCCATCGCTCTGGCCAACAATCTCCTCGAAGCTGTATTCCGTGCGGAGTTCCTCTTCGAGATAACGCTTCTCCTCTTTAAGGCGATCGCTGAGTTCGGCGATCTGCTGGAGGACCGAAGTATTGTCCAGAGTGGCCGCCACTGTGCTGGCGATCTGAAGGAGGCTTTCAGTGTTCTCTGTAGCGAAAGCGGAATCTTGCAGGCTGCCAAGTGAGATGGTGCCGATCACATTTCCACGGCTGTTGAGAGGCAGCCAGCAGGCCGACCGTACGCCCGCGGCGTGGTAATGGCGGAGGCCCTCCGGAGAGAAGGCTGAGGAATCCAGATGCGGTAGAAAGAGCGGCTGCCGACTGCTGAAGACCAATCCATCCGGAGTGTTCTCGATGGGAAGAGTGATATCTCCCGGCTGCCGCTCCTGGTTGCCCGCAGGCAGTACATGCAGGTGAAGCTTATCCGATGCACGGTCGATCAGAGCAATTGTGGCAAGGTCATGGGGTGCGAGGTGCTGAAAGCACGCGGCAATAGCGGCGAACGTTTGCTGAATATCGAGGCGGGAGAGGATGGCTGTACTGAGTTCCAGAAGGAGGGACTCCTCCGCTGTTTTGCGGCTCGTGAAGTCTCTCGTCACTTTGCAGAATCCGGCCAGTTGTCCGCTCTTGTCATGCATAGCCGTGATGATGACGTTGGCCCAGAAACGTGAGCCGTCCTTGCGGAGCCTCCAGCCCTCGTCTTCGCAACGGCCGGTTGTCCGCGCTGTTCGAAGCTCGAAGTCAGGTTTGCCCCGTTCGATATCCTCCTGCGGGTAGAACGTCGAGAAGTGCCTGCCAAGGATCTCATCGCCACGGTAGCCTTTGATTCTCTCCGCGCCGGAGTTCCAGGTGGCTACGTTGCCTTCGGGATCGAGCATGAAGATGGCATAGTCGCGGGCGCCATCGACCAGCATTCGGAAGCGCTCCTCGCTTTTGCGCAGGGCCTCTTCGATCTGCCGTCGTTTCGTGATGTCTCTGACGACGGCAAGCGTAACGGAATGCCCATCGAGTTTGATCGGGCTAAGCATGATGTCGACGGGAAACTCCCGTCCGCCCTTTCTCAGAGCGAATAGGTTAATTTCGCCTCCCATGGGTCGAACGCGGGGTTCAGCGACATACCCCTGACGATGATGGGGATGGGTTGCGCGGTATTTCTCAGGGACCAGATCTTCGACACTTAATTGGAGCAACTCGTCTCGCGAGTAGCCGAAGATCTCCTCTGCGCGTGCATTTGCTTCAAGAATGCCGCCGTCAGCACTCGCTACGAGGATTGCATCCGGGGAGCAGGTGAAGAGCTTCTGAAAGAGTGTCGCATCACTCCCAATGACCCGACGTTCAGTCATCGGCTCTTCCATGCAGTATCAACCTCACGAAATTCCAGCCTTGAAGGATCGGCTCAAGTGATCATGCGGAGCCGATTCATGCCGGAAGATGGATGAAGCATACTGCGGCTCCCGCACAAAGGGAAGCCCGACGAATTCGAGCGGTGCCAGAGAGGCTGCCGGATGAGCTGGAACTACTGAATAAGCAGGGTTTAAACGCTTAGGCTCCGCAGACGGCCTTCAGGGCCTCTCGAGAGGGAATCATCATGGTAGCTCCCCTGATCGAGACCAGGTGCCTGCTCTTGAACTCGCTGAGAGTCCGGGTAATCGTCTCGCGGGTCGTCCCGATGCACTCCGCAATCTGTTCATGGGTCAGTGAGACCTTGGTCTGAGTGCCCTCAGGAGTCTCTTTGCCCTCAGACGACCATTGGAGCAGCAATCTTGCCAGCTTCTCGTGAGCCGATGAGGCGAGTCCGACGGTGCGAAGCTGTTCGCATGCGTGATTGTACTGGGCATTCAGCTGGCGAATCACGGCCCCGTAGACTTCCGGATGCCTGCCAAGGAACCTGGTGAAGTCATCGCGCCGGATGAAGGAGATCTGGCACGGATGGAGTGTCTCGGCGCTGGCCTCGTAGACGGTGTCGGACATGGAGGCGGTCAGACCAAGCACCTCTCCCGGCTTCGCGATTCTCAGGGTCAGCGTCTTGCCGACACTGGAGCTGACGGAGAGCTTGATTTGTCCGGAGCATAGCAGGAAGATTCCGCGCGCAGGCTCATTTTCCTGGAAGACGAGGGAACCAGCTGGGTAGTTGGAGGCGTAGCGGATTGACTCCAACTCCGGGTTTGCTGAAGGATTCAGATTGCAGAAGAACCCGTCGCCTTTTAAAGTGCAATCTTTGCAGCTTTTCTGTAAAGCGGCATTCTTCATTTTGTCCATTGAACTCTCTCCTTCGCGGAAGGCCGAACTATTTAGTTGCCTGATCGGCGAATTGTTTTGTGAGCGGGGAATCGGCAAGAATGATGGCCCCGGTAGCCCGGAAGATTTCCTTGAGCAGTTGCAGACCCTGGTCATCGAGGTAGGTGACCCCGCAGATGTCGATACAAAGCTTTCTCGGCCCGAGTGAAGGGTGCAGCGAAGCCCACACCCTCTGCAACTCAGTTGTCCAGGCACCAATTACCTTGCCCTCAACTTTGAGTATCAGGACGTCGTGGCCGCTTTCATGTTTTGAGATCCGTATCATGTTGGCTACCTTGAACTCGTGAAACCTTGTATCCATAGCAAAAGCATTTGGCTTGCCAAAGGGAAGGACCGAAGCAGCATTCTTGAATCGTTCAGAAACGATGAGACTTACGGGAGATTCTGGCAGGAGAAGGCAAAGCGGGATGCGTCTGGAGACGAAGGCTGCGTGACGATATTTCGCCGCGACGATGAAACCTCGTCTCGGGAATGATGTAGGCATCTTACGTTGGGTATCGGGAGAAAGGATGCTTGGCTATTTCAGGCTGCCCGATACGAGAGATAACACGGGGCAGGTAGCCACACGAATGACATCGCAGATAACGCCATGCAGACGCGTTCCATCTTCCAGATCGCCTGGGCGTACGCTCATGACGATCAGCCCGATCCGGCGATCCTTCGCGCAGGAGACGATGGACGCGGGGACGGGGCCCTCCAGGATCAACCCTTCCACCCGGGGCCACAGCTCTTTGGCGATTTGAACCGCCTTCTCCATGCTGCTCTTGCAGTCGCAGCGGTTTCCGAGGGTGAGGTGCTTCGATGCATGCAGAAGGAGAAGATCAGCCGAGAGTCTGCGGCTGAGCGCAGCAGCGGCTGAGATGGAAGCCATGGAGGAACTGGAGTCAAAATCGACGGGAAATAGGATCGACTCGATCTGCCGCATGCAGTTGCTGGATCTCACATTTGGTCCTATGGCGATCACGCTGCATGGGATAGAGCGGAAGATTGCTTCCGCAGTCGAACCCAGCGCTTGGCGTTGGCCACCCCTTTCTCCGCTCGATCCAACGATCACGAGATCGGCAGAATACTGCCTTCTGATCTCGAAGATCACGTCCCTGATCTCGCCCTGGCGCACCACGATCTCGCTTTGGATGTGCTTTGCCGCGAGGAGACTTTGGCTGATCCTCTCCAATTCCTTTCGGGCAAACTCTGCCTGCTCGCGGAGCTCGGAAGATGCATACTCCATCACGTTAGCTTCCTGCGGGGTGAGCACGTGGGCCAGGATCAGCTTCGCAGAAAGGGAAGATGCAACTTCAACGGCACAGTTCAAAGGCCGCGCCGTGTTCTCTGTAAGATCGGTAGCGAAGAGGACTGTTTTTACATTGATACCAGCAGGATTCGACATAGGATTTTCCCAGGGACTTCAGCCGAAGCGTCATGCATTTCTTTGAAAACGGTCGATGGTGAGCCGTTCTCGCCTTGAGTATTTCTCTACGCACTGAGGGAGCATAGAGCAGCGTGCCCCTGGATTCAGTGATATCGGGCACGATAGCTGAGTGATCAGGATCACAAAGGTTCTGGCATTCCTAAAAATTGGCTCCGTCTCAAGTAAAGAACATATGTAGACTCTGTAGATCAGTCTTACGTCATTGCCTTATCGAGCAGACTGAGAATGAATTAAGCAAAGATTCCGCTGAGAAACTCGCAGGGAAAGGGTGCAGCTGTGACGATTGGAGAGATTCTTTTGGCGACGGATTTTTCGCCTGCCTCCTCTGCCGCTCTTCTGGTGGCGGCACGACTGGCTCGCATTTTTTCGGCCAGAGTTGTGGTGATTTACGTCTTTGAATATTCGAGGCGGCCCCACCTGATGAAGGTCGATTGGATGATCGAGGGCATCCGGGCCGATCTCCAGGACCGGATGAAGGAGACGTTGGCGGAATTACGCAAACTGGGCGTTGAGGCCCAGGAGAGGTGGGTTGAGGATGGCGCAGCCGCTCTCGACATCCCCCGGCTGGTCGGTTCGTCGACCGATTCGATGCTGGTGCTGGGTACGCATGCTGCCGCCGGTGTAGACCGTTTTGTCCTTGGGTCGACTGCAGAGGAGATCTTGAGAAATATAGCGTGCCCGGTCGTAACGGTTGGACCACATGTGGCTCATGGCGCTGATGCGGAGCCTGATCTGCGCAGGATTCTGTACGCGACCGATTTTACGGAATCCTCTCTTGGGGCTCTGAAGTTTGCCGCTCTTTTCAGCCAGAGTAAGGATGCAGTGCTGCGTGTGCTCCACGTCGCGGACCGGTCTGGAGAGAATGCACCGGCCGAGCCGGAGCGATTTGCTGCGATCCGCGCCGACCTGGAAGCTCTCGACTCTTTGTGGAAGGACCGACCGGTGGAATATCTCACGGTGCTTGGCAGAAGCGTAAGCCAGGCAATCACCAAAGAGGCGGAACGCTATGGCGCAGACCTGATTGTGCTGGGTATTCGCCGGGCACCTGCGTACGCCACCCGCCTGCGGACCTCGATTGCATTTCAGGTGATTGCGGCTGCTCCATGCGCGGTTCTCACGGTCTCTGCCTAGTATTTCGCCGGTATCTGGAGGAAGTGCTGAAGGAAAAGAGAAGCCCCCGGTTATTTCGGGGGCTTCTGGCGAATTGAGACTGCTTTGAGCAGCAGTGATCAGATGGTATAGCCTGCACGCTTGAAGGGCATGGTCCGTACGCGCTCGCCAGTAGCTGCAAAGATTGCGTTGCCGAGCGCCGCAGCGAGAGGCGGAACACAGGGCTCGCCTAATCCAGACGGACGGAAGTCCGATTGGATGAAGTGGACATCGACCGGGGGAGCGCTTGGCATCCTGAGGATGGGATAATCGCCGAAATTGGATTGCTGGATGCGGCCGTTTTCTGCGGCTACCTCCAACCCCATGGCCGTTGATAGAGCATCGATGGCGCCGCCCTGTGCCTGGTTTTCTGCGCCGCTCAGGTTGATGATGGGCCCGATGTCGGCCACGACAGTGATCCTGTGCACGGTGACATGCTTTTTGGCATCGACGCTCAGATCCACGGCTTCAGCGACGTGTCCTCCATACGAGCAGGCAAAGGCGATCCCCAGACCCCGGCCGGCCGGCAGCTTCTTGCCCCAGCCAGACTTCTCCGCGGCAAGTTTGACTACGCCGGCAGCGCGTGTGGGGTTGAAGGTCCGGGAGGGGTCGGGCGCCTGTCCTGGGCGAACCTCGGGTTTTGCCAAAGGCCGTCCGAGCCAGTCGAGGAGAAATTCGACGTGGTCGCATCCAGCGGCTACGGAAAGCTCATGCAGGAAGCTGCCGATCACAAACATCTGTACGTTGTCTGTGGGGGCGCGCCACGGTCCGCAAGGAATCTGGAGCGGCATCATGCTGACGGCATAGCGTACGTTGGGTGCGGCATCCACAGGGAAGCTGTTATTGCTGCGCACGCCTCCGGTCACAGGGCGCTTACCGTCGGCGGAGAAGGTTACCAGGTGATTTTGAAAGGCGACCAGCTTGCCGTTCTTGTCGACGGCACCCTTCAGGTTGTGGTAACCGCCCACACGATAAAAGTCATGTGCGAAGTCGTCCTCGCGTTTCCATTGGAGCTTTACCGGGGCCTTGACCTTCATGGCGATGGCAGCTGCCTCGCACATATAGTCGTTGGCCAGTCTGCGGCCGAAACCGCCTCCGGCGCGTGTCTGGTGTACGACAACCTTCTCTTCAGGCAGATTGAGCATCTTCGCAACGAGTGTCATGCCGCGATCGGCCATCTGGCTTGGCGCCCAAACCTCCATGGTGCCGTCGTGCCACCATGCGGTGCTGTTCTGCGGCTCCAACTGCTGATGCGAGACCATGGCGTAGTCGTAAGAGGCTTCGACCACCTTGGCTGCAGAACCGAAGGCCGCGTCGACGTCCCCCGTATTAACCTCAGGGGCGGGCATCTGGCCGGAAAGTTCTCTGGCTTTTGCGGCTGCTTGGGTCAGTGAATCTTTCGAGGCGGTGCTTTCGTCCCAAACAACCTTGAGGGCTCCCTTCGCCTTGAAGGCTTCCCAAGTGGTCCTGGCGATGATTGCTACTCCAGGCATTACTTCGGCAGGGGTGCCTGTGCCGTCGAGGACAAAGGCATCAACTACGCCGGGCATCTTCTTAATTTCGTCGAGATTGGCGCTCTTCACCTTGCCGCCGACTGCGGGGCACTTGACGTAGTTGGCGTACAGCATCCCCGGAAGCTGTACGTCGATTCCGAAGAGCGGTTGGCCGGTAACGACCTTGACGTTATCGACACCTGTAAAGCGGTTGCCAAGCAGCTTGTATTCAGATCGACGCTTCAACGGCACACTGGCTGCGTCGGGTATCGGCTGCGAGGCAGCCGCGTTCGCCAGAGCGCCATAGGTGAGTTTTTTGCCGGATCCCCTGTGAGTAACGCAGCTATCTGAGGCTGTGCATTCGCTGGCGGGCACCTTCCACTGCTGGGCCGCGGCTGCGATTAGCATCGCGCGTGCCGTGGCGCCGGCCTGCCGCAGCTGGTCCCATCCGCGCGGGATCGAGGTGGACCCGCCTGCACCCTGATATCCATAGACCTTCGGATCGATCGGCGCCTGGTCGACCTTCACGGTCTTCCAGTCCGCATCCAGCTCTTCGGCGATAATCAGCCCAAAGGCTGTCTTAATGCCCTGGCCTATCTCGGGACCCTTGGAAAAGATCGTGACTGTGTTGTCAGGCGCGATACGAACGAACGCATTGAGCCTGGTCGGCTCGGTTGTGCCTTCGGCTTCGGCCTTTCTTGTATCCAAATAGAAGGCCAACACCAGCCCGCCGCCGGTAAGGCCTGCAAGCTTCAGGAAAGAGCGACGACCCATGGTCGTGACTGGAGGCGTAATCGTTTGGACCTCTGCAATCAGGGCCTGCATCTCAGCGTCGAATTGCGCAATCATTTCTGCTGGCGGCATGGTCTCTCCTTTCTCTCGGGTCTAGCCCTGGGACTCGGCGGCGCGATGAATTGCCGCCCGGATGCGGTTGTAGGTTGCGCAGCGGCAGATATTGCCCGACATCGCGCTGTCGATCTCGGCATCAGTTGGCTTGGGATGTTCGGCCAGAAGGGCCGCGGCGCTCATGATCTGGCCACCCTGGCAATACCCACACTGCGCTACATCCAGGTCCACCCAGGCCTGCTGCAGTACATGTAGTTTGTCGCCTTCAGCCAAGCCCTCGATGGTCGTGATGTGTCCGGTTGCGGCGGAGACCGGAGTGAGGCACGAGCGAACTGGTCGCCCATCAATGAGTACGGTGCAGGCTCCGCACATTCCGATACCGCAGCCGTATTTTGTGCCTTTAAGATCGAGAGTGTCGCGAAGCACCCACAGCAATGGCGTGTCGCCTGCGGCGTCGACTGTCCGTGACTTTCGATTGATGTTGAGCTGGAATGGCATTGATCTCACCTCAAGAGGGCATGGAGAAGACAGGTCAGAAGAGAGCCGGTTTCGGGTCTAGCAGATAAGTTAGCATCTGGTCTGACATTTGTGCCAGTGGGTACCTGCCGAACCGTGCTTTGTGTGCATCGTGCGTTGGTCTTTAGACAACGATATTGGGATCTTGTCACCAGCGCATGCGGCAGGGTGCACCCTGCAAAATGGAAAGTACTCCTGCTGGGTTTTGTGGTCTGCTTTTCCTCTACCTGGTTGGTTAGGATGGAGAGGTATGCCCGAAGCAACTCCCCTTGACCCAAAGACCCTCGCCCACATTGCTGAAATTCTCAATCTGCCGGTACCGGCTACACAATCCGTTGTTGGGCTTTTGAATGAAGGAGCAACCGTTCCATTCATCGCGCGCTATCGAAAGGAAGCTACCGGCAATCTCGATGAGGTCCAAATCCGCGAGATTGCAGAGAAGGCTGCTTACTTCCGTGATCTGCTCGATCGTCGCGAGACTGTTCTCTCCTCGATTGCGGAGCAAGGTAAGCTTACCGATGAGTTGAAGCAGAAAATACTGGCAACGTTGGATCGCAGCGAGCTTGAGGATCTGTATCTTCCTTACAAACCGAAGCGCCGCACGAAGGCGATTATTGCGCGGGAGAAGGGTCTGGAGCCACTGGCTGACTACATTTGGCGGCAGGAGACGGGACCGGTCGATCTGACGCAACTGGCGGCCTCGCTTGTCGACCCCGCAAAGGAGGTGACGACGATTGATGATGCGCTCGAGGGCGCCTGCCATATCGTCGCCGAGCGGATCAGCGAAGATGCCGAGGTGAGAAAAGCCGCAAGGCAGCTGATGTTTGAGGAAGGCCTGATCTCCAGCCGCAAGGCGATGGATGCAGTCGACGAGCAGGAAAAGTTCAAGATGTATTACGAGTACCGTGAGCCGGTGAAGACGATTCCTTCGCACCGTATGCTGGCGATCCGACGCGGTGAGGCTGAAAACGTTCTTTACTGGTTGATTGAACTCGATGAGCCCAGAGTGCTTGCTCTGCTTCGTTCACGAGTGGTGAGGGCGCAGGGCGATTGGACTCCTTATCTTGACCGGGCCATTGAGGACTGCTGGAAACGGCTGCTGAATACATCGATTCAAGGCGAGATTCGTCTGGAGTTGAAGCGCCGCTCTGATGCGGCCGCCATCGAGGTCTTTCGAGAGAACCTGGAGCACCTGTTGCTGGCAGCCCCGGCTGGTCCGATCGGCGTGCTGGGCATCGATCCCGGCCTGAGGACCGGCTGCAAGATCGCGGTGGTCGATGAGACAGGCAAATTCCTAGCAGATGATGTGATCTACCCGCACACAGGCAAGACGAGAGAGGCAACGGAGAAACTTTCCGCTCTGGTGTCCAGATATAACGTGCGCGCCATCGCAATCGGCAACGGTACGGCTTCCCGCGAGACGGATGCCTTCATTCGGGACTTTCTGCAGGATAAGGGGCTCGCGAACATCTTTCGAGTGACGGTTTCTGAGGCCGGAGCAAGCGTCTACTCCGCATCCGACGTGGCCCGGCAGGAGTTTCCGCAGCTCGATCTGACGGTGCGGGGCGCAATTTCCATCGCTCGTCGCTTGCAGGATCCTCTTTCAGAGCTGGTGAAGGTCGATCCCAAGTCTATTGGGGTCGGCCAGTATCAGCACGATGTGGACCAGAGGCAACTGCAGCAGTCACTGGCTGCGACCATCGAGAGCTGCGTCAACAGAGTGGGCGTTGATCTTAATACGGCATCCTGGACGCTTCTTCGTTACGTGGCAGGGGTTAGCGAGCGGATTGCGCTGAACATCGTCAGCTTCCGCGATCAGAACGGACGCTTTCGTTCGCGCGAGCAGCTGAGGGAGGTCTCCGGCGTAGGACCGAAGACCTTTGAGCAGGCGGCCGGCTTTCTGCGGGTGCGTGATGGTGATCAGCCCCTCGACAACACTGCGGTCCATCCGGAATCCTACGGCGTGGTGGAGGAGATCGCGAAATCCCTTTCGACACCGATCTCAGAGCTGATTCGCAATCCTCATCTGCTCGGCAACGTAAAGAAAGAATCACTCTCGGCAGGCATGTTCACTCTCAATGACATTCTTGAAGAGTTGAAAAAGCCCGGACGCGATCCCCGCGACAGGTTTGTGGCTCCGTCCTTTAATGAAGCGGTACGCGAGATTGCCGATGTCGAGTCCGGCATGGTGCTGGAAGGCGTTGTGACCAACGTGACGAAGTTCGGAGCATTCATCGATATCGGCGTTCATCAGGACGGCCTGGTCCACATCTCCGAGATCTCGAGCCGATTCATCCGTGAACCAGCAGAGGTCTTGAAGGCTGGTCAGATCGTAAAAGTAAAGGTGCTGTCAGCGGACGCCAAGACGAAGCGAATCTCGCTTTCGATCAAAGCATTGGAGACGCCATCTGCTGCGAAGCCGAAGAGCCGCCCCGCAGCCAATCCGTCCGTTCTGTCGATTGAGGACAAACTGGCGAATCTGTCTTCCAAGTGGCGCACACGCTGAAGGACGGTTTACAGATCAGCTTAGCCGTTGATCGCGGCACGCGCTAGGATGATGGTAGAGACAGGGAAAGGATCGCTCCCTGCACCTCTTTGCAGGGATGCGGCTTCCTTGCTCGCGGGTGTGCAGAGGGTCTTCTTCGACTACACCTGACTCTCGAATCCACCGGCCAAATGAGTGAGTCACCGCACAAAGTCTCAAGAGGACCAGAAGCGAGCCGCAGGCACGATAAGCGTCTGTCGTTGCCGCTCTATCTCACAATGCTTCTGTTCTGTATCCCGCTGCTTGGGATCGATCGCGACCGGGCCCTAGACCAGCTGTATCACACCGGCTGGACATATATAGAAGGAGCGCCGGGCCAGGTACATGCACTCGCTCAAACCATCGATGGCTATCTTTGGCTGGGTACTGCAACCGGGCTATTTCGTTACGATGGAATCCGGTTTGAACCCTACAGGCCGCCATCCGGCCGGAAATTTCAACAACGGAATATCCTCTCTTTGTTTGCCGCGCCAAATGGTGGCCTATGGGTCAGTTATTGGTACGGCGGTGTCAGTCTTATCCAGAACGGAAGAGTTACTGATTACGGCGAGCAGCAGGGGCTGCCTTCGAGTGCAGTTCAGGCATTTGCACGCGATCCCCGAGGCACGATCTGGATAGCAGCCGGAAAGGACGGGCTGGCCCGATTGGAAGGTTCCCATTGGAAGAAGGTGGGGCCCGAACGGGATTTTAGCGGTGCGGCCAATACCGTATACGTGGATCACGCAGGGACGGTCTGGGTGGGAACGCCGATCAGCGTTCTCTACCTTCCGGAAGGAACGAGCAGATTCCAAATTGCTGCAACCGGGCTTCTGCGGGTCAAGAGCTTTGCAGAATCAGCAAATGGAACCATGTGGATGGCAGAGACGGGCTATGGGGTGCGTCCCGTTCCGTTATCCGGGAAGAATAGCAGTGGGCAGGGACGCGCCATCCTTGTCGGCTCCCAGGCGATCACATTCGACAGGCAGGGGAGTCTTTGGATCACAACCCTGGGCAACGGCATTCGGCGGGTTCCTTTTCCGGAGCGTCTCCCTTTGCCCAAGGTAAAAGGTCCTTCCGCATGGCGGTTTCGTACCCCAGATGTGCAGGCGTTCACCCCACAGGATGGTCTGACAAGCGATTACATCTATTGCGTGCTGGAAGATCGCGAGGGCAATGTATGGATCGGGAGCAGCGGCGGCCTCGACCGTTTCCGGCAAAGTCCTGTAGTCTCAGTCTCGATCGAACCAGTCTCAATACCTGGTGCTCCGCCAATTCCATCTCTGCACTCGTTTACGACAAGTGCACTGGTGGCGGGGGACAACAGGGCAATTTGGGCAGCGGGAATTGGTCCCCAACTTCTGGCACATATTCAGAATGGTCGAATTGTTTCGCAGCTGCGCGATCGGTACGTGGACTGTGCCTATCGTGATCCCAGCGGAGTTATCTGGATTGCGACACCGTGGTCGATCTTCCGCCTTGCCGACGAGCGCATGCATCCGATCCAACCATCCTCCCGCTCCACCATCTACAGCTTTTCTGGCGCTGTGCCTGCAGGGCAGGGCCAAACGATGCGACGACTCAGTTTGCCGAAGGGAGGAGATGTTGCTGTTAGCCTGCAGTCGCGGGTTAAGGCCATCACCCAGGACGGGAACGGCAGGCTATGGATATCGATGGACGCGGGCACCTTTCGATTGGAGGGAGATCGCTGGATCAGCCTGGAGAGTCTGGGGGGTCCCCCGGGACCTGCAACCTCTGAGTTCACCGATTCGCAGAGACGCGTCTGGTTCGGATTCACAAACAAGATCGCAATGCTGGATGGAGAGAAGGTCAGAACCTTTTCCGCAGGCGATGGCGTGCAGGTGGGGACAGTCACGTCCATTCAGGGGCAGGGTGCAAGCATCTGGGCCGGTGGCGAGTTTGGTCTTGAGCGATTCGAAGGTAATCGCTTTCAGCTGATGAGCGCAACTGATGGAACTGCATTCGCGGGTGTCTCAGGATTGATCGTGGATCAGGAAGGAGGGTTGTGGTTCTCTGCAAATAGTGGAGTGATCCATATACCTGCATCCCAACTCCACCAGGCTAACTCAGGCAAGGTGAAGTTTGAGAACTTCGGACAGCAGGATGGATTCAATGCGCCTCTGAGAGGATCGCTCGCGTCGCCATCCACGGCACAGACAGCAGACGGTCGTATCTGGTTCGCAACATCCAAGGGCATCGCCTGGATTCAGCCCCGGCGTATTCTGCGAAACACCGTGCCTCCGCCGGTCATCGTCGAATCCATAACTGCGAACGGTCGCAGATACGATGCCTCGGCCCCGGTGACGCTGCCACCCAGAACGAAAGACCTGCAGATAACATACGCGGCTACAAGTCTCACGATTCCTGAACGAGTACGCTTTCGCTACAAGCTCGAAGGACAGGACAAGGACTGGCAGGAAGCAGGAACGCGCCGGGAAGCCTTCTATACAAATCTGGACCCAGGCACCTACTGGTTTCGAATTACAGCCTGTAATAACGACGGAGTCTGGAATGAGGCCGGATCTACGCTGCAGTTTGTCGTATTGCCGGCATTCGAGCAGACGGTCTGGTTCAAAATCATCTGCATCATCGCGATCGCGGGGCTTCTGTGGTTGCTCTACCTGATCCGCATACGACAGACTACAGCTCAGGTTCGTGAGCGCCTGGGCGCGCGCCTTGAGGAGCGCGTAAGGATAGCTCGTGAGCTTCACGATACGCTGCTTCAGGGATTTCAGGGGCTCCTGCTGCGGTTTGAAGGTGTGAGAAAGGCAATTCCGGAAGACCATCCTGCACGCGCTCTTATGGAGAAGGCACTCGACCGTGCGGACGAAGTTTTGCTCGAGGGGCGGGAACGTGTGAGCGACCTTCGGCAGGATGAGACTGGTGCAAACGAACTGCCGGACAGGATGATTGCCTGTGGAGAAGAACTTAGCCAGAATCACCCAGGCTCCTTCAGCCTCAGTCTTGTCGGCAACCCATGCGCACTCGATCCAACGGTTGGAAATGAGATATGCAAGATCGGGCAGGAAGCCTTGACCAACGCCTTCAGGCACTCTCGCGCTTCCACCATCGAGGTTGAGATTACCTATGACCATGATCGAGTTCGGCTCAGGGTTCGAGATAATGGCATCGGAATCGGTCAGAACGTTCTGCTTCACGGTCGAGATGGGCACTGGGGTCTTCTCGGCATGCGAGAACGTGCGCAGAAGATCGGCGCTCACGTGAAAATCTGGAGTCAGGAGAGCGCGGGCACCGAGATCGAACTCGCAGTGCCAGGCTCGGTGGCCTATCCCCTAAACACCGCAGGAGCACAGGCCAAAGGTGGAAGACACTTTTAATGTTCAGAGATGAAATGAATTTAGCGTGATCCCCATCGGCCCATAGACCGAACTGCTCCGGGTTGCAGCCCCGGACCGCCTACCAAGCCATGCAGCACGCCGGGTTCCTCGACTGGCTGCGATTCTCCTTCGTCGAGGACAAGCCGGAGAAATCGCGAAAACCCGACTCCCCAGCGTGTGCATCCTGCTGCGCCGCCAGGAACTTCGCGCCGCAATCTTCGGGAAGATATCTTGTTCTTATTCGCAAACCAGCTGTCTTGTGCGTGCACTCTGAGCCGATGCGAGAAGACCGACATCGCGAAACACACGGTCCTGATCTGCGTCAGGATGAGGAACTCTGAGGCTTTCCGAGGCGAACTCTTCGTCCTTTATTGTCCGATGATGCCGGCTCTTGTGACCTGCTTTCGATTGTTTTCTCTCGATTGGATGCCACAGGATTGTGAGGTTTTCCGTTGTTCTCGCACCTTTGTCCAACGTTTTCACCTCCGCTATAAGCAGATCTTCCAGGCGAGTGAAGTTGCCGTGTTCGCTGGCCTCGGAGAAGGCCTGGAACAACTGACCTCCACTTAGGAAGCTGTTTGATGGATCACGCCTGTTCAGGATGTGTTTGCGCGCGCGCCGAAGAATCTGCCGCACGTTTGGTTCCTTGAGGTTCAGAAGCTCGGCGATCCGACTGTAGGAGTAATCGAAGGCTTCACGAAGAATATAGGCTGCCCGTTCTGTAGGACGCAGTCTTGCCGCTACGATGCCCAAGGCAGACTTCAATGCCTCCATCCGTTCCACGCCCATTTCTGGACTGTCGCCTTCATCCAGGGGCTCAGTGAGCTGGCTTTCGATAGACGCCTCCCGACGCGCGCGCGCAGATCGATAGAGGTTGATACACAGGCGTGCCGTCGTTGTAGCGAGGAAGGCTGCTGGATCGAGAACTGCGCTCTGGTCCGTGGCTTGCCATCTCAGCCAGACATTCTGGACGATATCCTCCGCCTCAGCCACACTCCCCAGCATGCGATAGGCAATTCCGAAGAGGTTACGCCGAACATCAAGGAAGATGGACAGCGAGCCTTCGTACGATGTCAGTACTCCTGATTTCTTCACACAGGTCATTGCATTCTCCTTATAGGCTTGTCGACAAATTCCGTTCGACGGACGCAGGCCGGCCATCTCCGCGCTCAATGCAAGGCAGGAAAGTTCAGAGATTCTCAGATCGCATTTACCCGCGAACGCAGTTAGAGCAACTCCCGGACAGGATCTGCCGGTGTGCACCCGAATCAATTTTTGTGGTGTTCGGGATCTGCTCGCCGAAGAGTTTTATTCTTGCCTGCGCGAGATGCTCGAAGTAGCTCTCGTGTAGCCTGCTAGACCCGCGTCGATGTCTTTCCTGATCGTCATCATCGTCTCTCCTCTGTGCTTGGAGTATGCGGTTTCGGCCTCTCCGTTCAAACCCACTTTGGTCTGTGAAATTGTTCTCTTTTGGGTAGTGTGCACGTCATCTTGAATGGAGAGGAGAATGCCTGGGAAAACGGCCAGTTGACACAGATGTTCGGTACCTTCCGATTACTTCTTTGATGGAAGTTTCAGCACCTTCCTTCCGAAGAGCCGGGAGTCGATCGAGTAGGCTCCCGGTCCGAGCACGGAAACGACTCCGCTGCCGATTATGGATGTGAGCAACTGGAAGCGGTTGCCGCTGGTGGTGAAGAATACTCCCGTCTGAAGCAGCAGGCCAAGGACTGCCGCATAGGGGGTCAAAGCTCCCACTATCAGCATGCAAGCTGCAAGCATAAGCCCAGCGGCGAGCCACCCCGACGAAAGAGGCGCCAGGCATCCATTGAAGATGATCGCGGCGGCTAGAGAAATCCTGAGGACCAGCAGCGCAGCTCCTACCAGACCAGCAGGAAACATAGAGAAAAGTCTCTGCACATTCGAACCCTATTCGAGGTGTTTCCGCGAAACAATCTCGAAAGGATTACTGCAGACCTACACTTTCAGCGCGTCGGTCTTTTGAGCAGTATGTCGAGCGAGCGGCCAGAGAGCGGTCCAGCATCCTGCCCCGCCCAGATTGGGATCACCAGGCAGTTCTGGAGCAACTTCCGGATCTGGTGGTATACGTATTCCCGACATAGATTTCAGGCAGATCGTGCAGCGAGATCCACGCAGGGTTTCGCTTCTTCAGAATGCGCCAAAGAGAACTCTTCACTACAGATTGGATGAGAATGAAAACCAGATTTGATTTTGTACGAATTTTCTCGCTCCTCGCTATCGTGATCGGCGCCAGCTCCATGACGGCTCAACCTGTTTCCAGCGAACGTGGCGGAGTTGCACACAGGCCGCAGGGTTCGTGCGATATTTACGCCGCTTCAGACACTCCCTGTGTCGCGGCGCACAGCACGACGCGCGCACTATACGCTGCCTATAATGGCCCTCTCTACCAGGTCCTCCGCCAATCGGATGGCAAGACCCTGGACATTGGTGTTGTGCAGCCTTCGTCCACGCCAGTGCCTGACTCGGGCGGGTACGCGGATGCCGCGGCACAGGACAGGTTTTGCGCGAACACCTACTGCTGGATCAGCATCATCTACGACCAATCGCCCAAGCATAACGATCTCAGGCAGGCCCCACGCGGAGGATTCGCCGGCCCGGCCCTTGGAGGCTTCAACAATCTTCCCATCGCTGACATGGCGCCCGTCACTGTCATGGGGCACAAGGTCTATGGGGTGTTCATCGAACCAGGCATGGGACTCCGCCAGAACGATGCGAAGGGCACTGCGGTGGACGATCAGGCGGAGGGACAATACTGGGTTGTCAACGGCAAGCACTTCAACTCCGGTTGCTGTTTCGACTACGGCAATGCGGAGATCGACAGCCGCGACGATGACAACGGCACCATGGAGACGCTTTACTTCGGTAATGCGACACCCTGGTACAGCGGACAGGGTAATGGTCCATGGATTATGACGGATCAGGAGAACAACCTTGTTGGCTGTGTCAATGAGGATGGGTCCAAGGGCTGCCCAAAACTACCCAGCATCTCATGGCGTTTTGTAACTGCCATTGGTAAGGGGAAGCCGCACCATTGGGCATCCATGGGCGGCGACGCCCAAAAGGGCGCTCTGTCTGTCATGTTCGATGGACCGCGCGTGAACGCTACCTACGATCCGATGCGCAAGCAGGGAGCGATTCTGCTGGGCAACGGAGGTGATAACAGCGACGGTTCGCAGGGAACCTTTTATGAAGGAGCGATGACGGCCGGAGGAACCTACCCATCGGAGGCTACAGACCAGCTGGTCCAAGCCAATATTGTGGCGGCCCGGTATGACGTCAGCCCGCTCACCGTGACTTCCGCGACGGCGCCAACTTCTGTAGGGCCGCAGACGTTCACTTTTGGCTCTTCGCGAGAGTTCAAGGTGACCTTTACGAATACGACAGGAACGACTCTACCCGGCGTTGCTTTGAGTATTGATCCTCCAGGCAAACAATGGGCCTCGGTAGTTTCAGGCTCGAGCCAGAAATCCAAGATCTTCAGCCAGCAGATCGCGCCGGGTGCAAGCGTCAACGCGATATTTAAGATCACATCCGACGCAACAGCATTCAATGGCGATCTGGTCGCCAAAGCGTCGTGGAGTGAACCTGCCAATGGCCGGAAGCGCGTTGAAACCGCGGTCCAGAAGGTGCGCAATGCCAGTCCGGTCAAGGTTAACGAGTTTCGCGTGACGTCAGGAACTCCGGCCAATCCGACCAATTCCTTCATCGAACTAGTCAATGCGGGCTCACAAGACGTCGATATCTCCAACTGGACGGTGACGGCGCACCCTTCACATCAGGCGATTTTTTCGACCATAAAGATTCCCGCTGGAACAAAGCTCGCCTCTCACGGTTTCTATCTGCTGGGCCTCTCGAACTCAGGACTTGCCGTGCCAGCACACAAGGGTGAAAGCATTATTCATGTCAGGAGCACGGAAGGAATGGCGGTCGGTGATACGGTCACAATCGGGACCGGGTCAGGCGCGGAGACGCGTAAGATTGCAAGCCTCGGGAGCCCTGCTGCTCACCACACCACCCTATGGCAGTCCCTGCCCGAAGAGCCGGTCATCACGGTCCCGCCGGGGTCGACCAACGTGCCTGTCGAGAGCGTATCCGGCTTCGTTGTTGGCCAGAAGATCGCGCTGGGCTACGGCACGACCTATCCGGTTATCGCGAACACCATCGAACAGTACGAAGTAGCGACGGTGACAACGGTCGGAAAACCAGGAACGCAGGCCTACCTGGCCATGGATGTGCCTGCTGGAGCTACGAACATCCAGGTGACTTCGGTTTCTAATGTATCCGTCGGCGACAAGATCAGGCTGGATATCGATAGCATGGGCCACGGGATTGAGACTGTTACGGTAGCGCATATTGGCACAGCCGCAAGCCAGACCAATCTCTCAGCTCCTGCGAGCGCTGGCGCCACTGAGATCCGTGTGCGGCGGGCCGATGGTTTTACTACAGGGGACAAGATCACAGTCGGCACGCCTGCAACCCAGGAATCTGTAACGGTCACGTCTGTAGGGAGACCGGGTACAGAGGGCACTGCCATCGAATTCACTCCTGCCCTCTCCAAATCACATGAGATTAGCGAGTGGGTCGTCTCCCCGGGCACGGGACTGGATCTCGCAGCTCCGCTCCGTTTCAGTCATGCGGCCAACCTGCCGTTCAGCGATCGTGGAACTGGAATTTCCTTTCAGCCAGCGACTGCTTTTGCTCATTCCAGTAACGAGCCTGTCCAGGCGGTTGGCACCGGCATCACGCTCGATAGAGCGCTTGCAAAGGATCATGCTATTCACGCGGCGCTACGTGATACCGCCGTAAAAACTGCCGGGTACCAAGGCACGGTAGAGCCCAACCAATGGTTCGGAGGGCCGGAATTTACCACCAGCACCCCGCAGTTTGGCAGGGACCTGACGGTGGAGGAGGGCAGCATTACGCTGCGGGATGCTTCGGGTGTGGTCGCCGATAGTCTTAACTATGGCGGTCTGGTGGATCCATGGGTGGCAGAGGGTGATCAGTCGGCTTCGGGAGCACGTCTGAGCGGGTGCTACGCCCCTGCACCTGGATCCACCTTTACCGCATGGTCAACGGTAATGAGGCCGGTCGCCGTCGATGCGAGTTCCGGGAGATTTCCGGACGGCAATGACAGCGATAGCAACTGCAACGATTTCCTGACGCAATCCGCCGCTACGCTCTCAGCCGCTTCTGCCGCGGGTGCGACCAATATCAAAGTCGCAAGCACGGAGGGCTTCTTCCCAGGACAGACGGTTCATGTCGATGCGGGCGCAAATGCCGAAACTGCCGTGATCGCTACTGTGGGCACGGCGGGAGCCAGCACGATACGTATTGCGACTGACGCAGGAGCAACGGTTCTTCCTGCAAGGGATATTGCGGGCTTCAGCAGAGGGCAAACTATCACAATCGACGATGGAGCCAACTCCGAAACGGCAGTTGTTATGGCAGTCAGAACTCATGGCGAGCCGACCATCACTGTTTCTGCACCGCTGGCTCACGAACACGCTGTCGGCGCACCCATCTCAGGAAGCGGGATCACCCTGGCGACTCCAATGACCCGGGCACATGCCAGCGGAGCACAGGTCTTCGATGACCTACCGACGCCCGGCGCGCCCAACCAATTCCATGCCAAGACTCACTAAGGGGGCAGGGTGGGCCTGGTCTGACGTGACCACCCACCCTATCTACCCCTAAGATTTCGTCTTTGTCTGCAGCAGGAACTTAAATTCCCGACCTCCTTATTCAGCCGGATCTCCGGCAATGTGCCGTGAGTATGTCACAGAACATCGCTTCCTGTGGTCATACCTAGTGCGATCTACCGATCCGATATCAACCTGCAGACGAGGCAAGCAGCTGGTGAAGCAGTACAGCGCTGCGGAAATTGAAAGGAGACGATCCACATGAGCACGATCACGGTGCAAGATGGCACTACGATCTTCTACAAGGACTGGGGGACCGGTCCGGTTGTCACCCTGTCCCATGGCTGGCCGCTTACTGCGGACGCATGGGACGCACAGATGCAGTTCCTTGCCGAGAATGGCTTCCGAGTGGTGGCCCACGACCGGCGTGGTCACGGGCGCTCCGGCCAGACCTGGGGCGGGAACGATATGAACACCTATGCCGACGATCTTGCTGCCCTGATCCAGCAACTCGATCTCAAAGAGATAACCATGATTGGCCATTCTACCGGCGGAGGCGAGGTTGCTCGCTACATCGGACGTCATGGCGCCGCAAGAGTCTCAGCAGCTGTGCTGATTGCGGCTGTGCCGCCCATCATTGTCAAGTCGGCGGCGAATGCGGACGGTGTTCCGATGGAGGCCTTCGATAGGATTCGAACCAGCCTCTTAAAAGATCGATCGCAGTTCTACAAGGATTTCGCAATTCCGTTCTACGGTGCGAATCGGCCTGGCGCAGCGGTGTCACAGGGGCTGCTGGATCAGTTCTGGTTGTGGAGCATGCACGGCGGGCTGAAGAACATTTATGACTGCGTCGAGGCATTTTCGGAGACGGACTTCACCGACGACCTGAAGAAATTTGGTGTTCCAACATTGATTCTGCATGGAGAGGACGACCAGATTGTGCCGGTTGACGCCACGGGCCGGAAATCCGCGAGGCTGATTAAAGACGCCAGAGAGATCTATTATCCCGGTCTGCCGCATGGTCTCACGGCGACCCATCCTGATCGGATCAATCGCGATCTGCTGGAGTTTCTCAAATCTGTCTACAAAGAAGTGAAACCATCTCGATCTCCGCAGATGGAAGGGGTATTGTCGTCTGTTTCCGGATGAAAACCGGGCTGGCTGAGATAGCCCCCATGTCAATGATAGAGAAAGAATTCCATGTACAATTTCGACGGTAAGGTTGTCATCGTCACCGGCGGCAGCACGGGAATTGGAAGCGCTGCCGCACAGAATTCTCAGCCGGGGCGAATGTCCTGATCACTGGCCGACGGTCACATAGACTTCAAGGGGGCTGCGAAAGGCTCTACGAAGATCTGCGGTATTGCTGCCGACGTCTCGCACCGAGAAGATGCGGTGCGCACCGGCGTTCGCGTTATTGCGTTTGCCGACGGGCCAGCCGCATGAAGGAACAGGGAAAAGGGATGGAACCCTCTGGGGCGGGCCGAAGAAGTGGGAACCTGGATCGTCTCACTTGCGGACAGCAGACATACCTGGGTCTCAGGACAGGTATGTGGAGTGGATGGAGGCCTGGCCTCACTTAGCAGCAATATGGGAGAGATCTCCACTTTTCCGAAGCGCGAGCCATTTCTATGAAGAAATGCCTGAACGCCATGCGGTACCTTTGCACATGCACATGCACAATCAAGTTTGGATTAAGATACGATCCGCGAGGAAGGGAAGATCGGAGAAGAATTCGTGAGTCGGAGTCCGATGAAGGAGGCGCATGACTGTGAGTAAGACCATCAGGATTATGGCAGTCGACGATCATCCACTACTACGCGAAGGAATCGCGGCCGTAATTGACGGAGAGGCTGACATCGAGTTGGTTGCACAGGCAGCCGATGGGCAGGAAGCGCTCGAGCTGTTTCGCAAACATCAACCCGACGTAACGCTGATGGACCTGCAGATGCCCGGCATCAACGGCATCGATACGATTGCGGCGATTCGCTCTGAGTTTCCGGGAGCTCGATTCATAGTGCTCACGACGTATCAGGGAGATGTCCAGGCGTTCCGCGCGCTGAAAGCAGGCGCCATGGGTTACCTGCTGAAGAGTATGCTACGCAGAGAACTGCTGGATACAGTACGTGCAGTGCACAGCGGGAAGCGAAGAATTCCGCCGGAGGTTGCAGCTGAGTTGGCGGACCATTTGACCGAAGATGCGCTGAGCGATCGCGAGATAGAAGTACTACGCAAAGTTGCCAACGGCAATTCGAACAAGATGATCGGCGACCAATTGTCAGTATCGGAGGCGACGGTAAAGGCGCACATGAAAAGCATCATGTCGAAGCTCGGCGCCAACGATCGCACTCATGCTGTAACCATCGCTCTCAAACGTGGATTCATCGACGGCTAGCACGACGGCTCAAACCATGACCGACCGCGGTGTATCGCTGCCGTCCTCCTTATCCGATTGCGATTGGTTGATGGGAGCGAATGCATCCACCTTCGCGCATCCCGCGTTCCACATTGTGGGCTGAGTATTTGCTCTGCTCGCGGCAGACAGTCCCATCCGTAGAGTCTCGTTCTTCTGCAGCAAAACGCATACGAGCCTCCGCAGATCTTCCACCTGGGTCTTCAGGTCGGCAATGCATTCCGAAGGACCTTCGCTCCATGGAGTAGATGCTCCTGTGGGTCGCCACGAATTGGGTTGGAAGACTTCCATCGATATCGCCACTCGCCGCCAGATTCTTCAGGCCGCTTGAAGATAGGACACCGCGGAGTAAGACTTTGTGACACCCAGCGCAGCGCGACAATGAAGGGCGCAGCAGAGCTCTTAGAACTCTGCCGATATCGTGCCGCGAACGAACATGCAGGCTCAAAAGCCTCCGATGCTCCACGGCGTAATAGAGAGGGACGGAGGCCGTTCGAGAAAACTCGCGTTTTGCTCGCAACGCCACGAACATCTCTACGCTACGCCCACCTCGCGCTCGGCCCTTCGTCCGCCAAGGTAGCCGAACGCAGCGATGTAGATGTAGCAGATTGCCGGAATCACGAACGCATGCTGCACTCCGATCAGGTCAGCCAGATGGCCCTCGGCCAGCGGAATCAGCGCACCACCCACAATCGCCGCCACCATTAAACTTGATCCCTTCGAAGTCAGCGGCCCCAGTCCAGTCAGCCCGACCGTGAAGATGCTCGGGAACATCACCGAGTTGAACAACCCCACCGCAAGAATGGTCCACATGGCCGTATGGCCATGCGTCAAGATCGATGTCACGACCAACAGGAACGCCAGCACCGCTGCCGTACCCAGCACCAGGCTGGTGCGTACCTTGGTCAGCAGCCACGAGCCGATAAACCGCCCTACCATCGCTCCGCCCCAGTACAACGACACATACTTGGCAGCAGTTTTCTCTGTAAATGCTGCGATATCTGGCAGCCCGAAGTAGTTGACCAGGAAACTTCCAATCGAGACCTCCGCCCCCACATACACGAAGATGCCAATCGCTCCCGCCAGCAGCACCGGATGCCTCCAGATGCTGTCACCGGCTGTGGTGTCCAGTTCGCCCGGACGGATGTCCTTCGTAAAGTCCATCGCCGGCATCTTGAGCACAGCGAACGAGATCGCCAGCAGCACCAGCATCAGGCCGATGCCCAGGTACGGGAGCCGTACTGACGACGCCTGCTCTGTCCTGTAAGCCTGGAGGGCCGTTGCCGACAACATTCGCAGCTTCTCCGGAGCCATGGGGGCCGCCGCCAGAATAAACATGCTGCCAAAGAACGGGGCCACAAAGGTGCCGAATGAGTTGAATGCCTGCGAAAGATTCAGGCGCGCCGCGCTTGTCTCCGCCGGTCCCAGGTTGGCTACATAAGGATTCGCCGCCACCTGCAGCGTAGTAATACCCGCAGCCAGAATGACGAGAGCCGAAAGGAACAACCCAAAGGATGCCGCCGCCGAAGCCGGAAGAAAAAGGAACGCGCCCGCCGCCATCACCAGCAGGCCGATGACCATAGTGCCCTTGTAACCGCGCCACTCCACCAGTTTTCCCGCCGGGACCGCGAAGACAAAGTAGGAGGAGAAAAAGCAGAACTGCACCAACATCGCCTGCGCATAATTGAGCTCGAAGATGCCCTTCAGGTGCGGGATCAGGATGTCATTCAGGCAGGTCAGAAACCCCCACATGAAAAAGAGCATCGTTGCGATGCTCATGGCCCTGATGTCGGTCTTCTCCGCTCCGGAATACTGCGTGGTCGTGCCTGCCGCTCCTGCTCCAATGGCCATCTTCTCGGTAACCTCTGCTGCGTGGCTAAATGCCTAAACTCTATTGCCGCCATCCCATCCTAATACGCCCCGCTGGGCAATCACTGTCCTTTGAGCAGCAACTGCAATTAAAGTCATAGGTTTGTTAGACAAAAGAAACGTTTGGATCGTCGTCCTGTGACGTATGCCAACTTCAAGCGACAAAGGCCAATCCAGAAGGACGCCTATTCAGATGTACCTCTCATTAGGGACCAGTGGATGTCATACCCTCCGCGGCTCAAGATGTGGCGTCGTTTCTCTGTGACGTCTGCGCTGCGGTAATCACATTCAGTAGCTTCAACGAGGTTGAGCGAGTCAGGCGAGCCCCCGCCATTGCTTCCAGCTGCGTCAATGCCTGCTTATGCTCTTTCGCATTGCGCGCACAGGAACAGTCTCGAGGAATGTAAATGTCGAAGCCGCGCATGTTTGCATCATGTGCGGTAACAGTAATGCAGCTGTTGGATGTTAGCCCTGCCAAAATCAACGTCTCCACCTGGAGATGCTCAAGCAGCACTTCCAAAGGTGTCATATAAAATGCAGAGTGCATCGGCTTTAAGACGAAATAGTCTTCGCTGTCGGGCAGGAGTGGTCTCGCGAACTCGGCGCCTTTCGCTTCCAGACAGCGTCCCATCAGTACTTCTTTTTCGCTCCTCCAGTCGCCAAAATTATCATTCACATACAACACCGGGATATCCACCTGCCGTGCACGCGCTTTCAGGTTGACCAGCGCGTCACGCATGGCGAGTGCGCCTTGGAGAATTGCATCGCCATCTGGATACTGAAACGTAGTGAGCACGTCGATCAATAGCAACGCGACGGGAACTGGTGAAGGACGCGTCTGAGCGTGTTTGCGCGATCTCATGCAATTTCTGATGCTGAAAGCGCTTTAGGGAATTGCCCGCAGCTCCCTTGCAATGGATCAGTCTTAATTGGGGTACTGCTAAAAATCAGGATTGAGTTCTTCCGCCTGAACTCTGTCTTCTCCGATTCATGAGAGATGCACGCTGCTACGAGGGCCTCCGGGCGGCAACGCAACGTCCGCTAGTTGAAGGATCGCAAGCCTGACGTGGACGGAACAATCGTTCCCTGTCTTTCTCTTTCATTCGGAGGAAATGATTGCCTCTCCAAGCGGCCCGCGATCAACGCCATGAATATCGACGACATGGATCGACACGCGATGGGTATCTACCGGAGCGTTGAGCGTACTGTTGAGTCTCAAAGGCGCGAGGGGATTGATATCAAGAAACTTCACTGTCCCTAGTGATTCGCCGCCTTCGCCATAGAAGTGCGCCATTAACGTTCCAGGATAGAAGACGCCAAATACGCCTGTGACGACCAGACCCTTCTCACTTTTGGATGCTTCCAAAGGAGTTTCGATAGTGCCGGAGTAGGTCACGGACTTCAAAACGCCGGTATTTCGCGTCGGGTACCATCGGGTGTCCATTGCATAGCTCTCGTCGGGAGCGAGATCCACAATCGGGCTGTTGACCTCTGCTTCCATGTAGTGAATTGGTGAAGGAGGTAAGGATGGAGCGATGTTCGGACGGTGACGCGGGGACCCGGTGGTAAAGAAGATCATTGTCGCTTTGTCGGGATAGTTCGCTCCCGCCTGATAACGGATTCTCTCGACCATCGTGTAGTGGCTCGTTGTGTCGGCGACAGCAAGCCAGCCTGCAGGAGAATCGATCCACACTTCGCCTCCGCTGTCGAACGGGTGAACTTTGAAGAGGCCGTCGGAGACGGTATATGCCGCCTCACTCGACATTCCGGTGCGCACGTGGAAGCTGTTGAGATAGGCACTTGCGGGATTGGTTGGTGTCAGACCCCAGATTCCTGGATTGATCCTGGAAGAATCGCCGGCATCAGCGGTGTTGTACTGCGAGACCGACTGCTGCGACCAGCTTCGGGGGTATCCGCTCTTGTTCTTCATCACGGAATGAAATGAAATGACGGGAGAGTCACTGCCGATGCTGATATCGCGAATGTACTGCTGGCCTGTGAAGGAATCAACCGGGCCTGTGAGGCGCACGGAGCAGGTCGGATCGCGCGAAAGCACTTTGAAGGCATAAGGCATGTCATCGAGGAGGGAACCACCTGCGCCGGGCCAGTGTTGCTCGTCTTTCGATCCTTCGGGCATGGGCCAGACCTTATCACCGCCGTAGTTGTACCAGCGATGGTTTGTTTCGTCCGGAGGAAAGTATTTGCCCTTAAGCTCATCGTTGATAAAGAGGTAGTCGTGCTCTCCGAAGGTGACCTGCATGAGCCGGCCACCGAGCTGAGGAACGATAGTCAGCTCAACCCATTCGTTCGAGAGCTTCTCGGCCTTCCAGCCGAAGTATTCACCGGATTGGACGGAGCAGTGTTGCGGGGGTGACGCATCTGCCCTCGACAAAGCTGAAAGCGTGAGAGTGAGAAAAAATGCTGAAAGGACCGACTTCCGTCGTCCCACGGTGTTACGTCGTATGGATGCAACCACGCGATATCTCCGCTTCTGGTGGATGGAAGAAGGGCGCGCCAAAGGGAGGTTCCCCTCTGACGCGTTCAGGTGAAAGATTCAATGTCTTCTAAAAGCGATATTTGGCCGCAAACTGGTAAACACGAGGGTTGACAGCAGCCGTCACCCTTCCAAAGGACGAGCTGTTGATATTGCCGTTGGGGTTGCTGAACTGTGCATGGTTGAAAGCGTTGAATGACTCCGCACGCAACTGAATAACATGTGATTCAGAGAGGTGGATATCGCGGAGAATCGCCAAATCGGTGCTGTTCAATCCGGGGCCGTGGAAGAAACGGCGATGGGAATTTCCGTAGACCCCGAGCGTCTCCTTGGTGAATGCCGCAGTATTGAAATACTTATTACCATGCCGCGGGTTGTGATCGCCGATGATGCTCGCTCCCGTGTAGTTGGGGACATCGCCTCCGAAGCCGATCAGAGAACGATCGTCCGACTCAGATACGGTAATGGGTAGGCCCGAGGCGAAGCGGGTGATTCCTGAGAGGGACCATCCACCAACGACTGCCTTGGCCCACCGCTCTTCGACGAGGCGGTCGAAGGGAAGGCGGATGTTATAGCTTCCAACGAAGTTGTGGGTGACGTCGAACTTCGAGAGACCGTAACTGAGAGCTGGGTTATAGGGGTTGGTGCGGTCCGTCATGGCCGACGAATTATCGAAGGAGCGGCTGAAGGTGTAGCCCAGCAGCACATCCCACAGCGGCGTCGTATGCTTGAAGTTCGTCTGCAGTGAGTTGTAGTTGGCTGTGGCGGTGGTGAGGAGGTAGGGGTTGCTGCCAAAGGCGATACCCAGTGTCGGGCGAGTTCCCTGCACGGTGGTTCCATTCTTCAGCGTGTAGACGTTGGTCTCGAGGTTCGGACCGCACGGAGTCTCGCCCGGAGCCAGTACATCCGCCCTGAGCGACAGGCAGAGCGCGGGATCGCCCGGATTGGCCTCAACGGAGTTCGCCAGGTGGCGACCGACGCTGCCCACGTAATTAATAGTCAGGACGGTAGCGCCCCCCAACTCCTGCTGGATGCCGAGGAAGTAGTTCTGGTTATAGGGAACAGTATTATTCACCCCGACCGCATCGCTGGAGCTGATGGGAAGATAGCTATCCCATGGAACATCGTTGTCCGGATTGGACGCCGAGACGTTCGTCGGGGGAAAGGTGAAGGGAAACTTTGGAAGCTGTATGTTCTGCGTCGCACGGTCCACGTATGGCCTTTCCGCTAGGACCGGTACAGCGGACTGATAGTAAAGGCCATAAGGAGCATCGCCGATTTCGACGAAGCCGGACTGATCCTGAAAATTGGTGTAGAAGATACCGTAGCCGCCGCGGATGCTCATCTTCTGATCCATCCATGAAGGCACATAGGAGAAGCCGAAGCGGGGAGCGAACTTGTTCCACTTGATGGGAGCGAGGGTGCGGGGAATACCCGGATCACCAGGGAAGACCCAGCCTTTTGGAGCCCCGGGGAAGACGACGGATTGTAGTCCCGGAACAATGGTTTCAATCTTGTTCTGGGTGTCATACCAGGGAGTGCTAACCTCGTAGCGCACACCGTAGTTCAGGGTCAGACTGGAGCGCACGCGCCAAGAATCTTCAGCATAGGCTCCGAGATAATGACTGCGCGAATCAAGGAGTTGTGGAGTGGCCTGAGTAAAGGTGTTCACGGCTCCGAGCAGGAAGTCGGCGGTGTCTAGGCCCGTTTCGTTACCGCCAGAGTAGTCGAACTGTCCATTGACGGCGTAGAAGTTGCGGCCATTGATCTGATCGTAGTGGTAGTTGACGCCGTACTGGAGGGTATGGGGGCCGACTACCATCATGTAGTTATCGAGCCACTGAAAACTATTGTTGACCCGGATGTTCGTCGAGTTCGGGGTGCCGAAGCTGAAGGTGGTAAAGCTGGTATTTGGAACTCCCTGCAGATCCGGATTGACCACATCGACCCCGCCGCCGGGTCCCCACGGAGTTACAAAGCCGAGATCGGAGAGAGAGGGGCCCTTGCTAAGGGGATTGTTGGTGTGCAGCGCGCTTCGCATGTAGGTGAAGCGGAAGGTGTTGACAGCGTTGTTCTTGAAAGTAGTAGTTAGGCCGACGTTGCCCATCTGTGCACGGCCCGAGGTTGCCCCGGCGAATCCGGGAACGGTTCCACCTGCGTACGGATTGACGACCGTGTCATCGTCGAGGAAGTAATAGCCGAAGAGAGTGCCGTATCGCGTGTTGTCATCCACGCGAATGGCACCCTTATAGTCCGTGAGCGAGGAAGGAAATGCCGCCGTAGAGTAGTATGGCTGACCTCCCTGGGAAGAGTTCGGGGCGGGGATGTACTTCGCCATCGGAGCTGCGGTGGGTGACCACGCAGACTTGGGAATCTGCGCATTCGGGAAGACGCACTGTGCCGTCGTGGTGCAGCCCGGAGTGTAGTAGTGCTCTCCGGCTGCCACGTTGTAGCCCAGGCGACTCGTCAGCACATTGGCCCAACCCGTTCCCTGAACCGTGCCGGTCAGGCTGTCCGCCTGGTCAGAGAGATTGCCGTTGAGATTGGCCGCGGTCGGAACCTGGAAGTTTTGTGTGACACCCTGAGTTTGCTTGGTGCCCTGGAAGTCACCGAAGAAGAAGATCTTGTCGCGTTTGATGGGGCCGCCAAACATGCCACCGAAGATGTTCTGGTTGAACTCGCCACGGGTGGGCGAGAAGTAGTTGCGCGCGTTCAATACCGTGTTACGAAAGAACTCGAAGGCTTCGCCGTGAAACCGGTTGGTTCCGGATTTCGTGACGACGTTGACCTGCCCGCCGCTGTAGTTGCCATACTCCGCGTCGAAGTTGCTGGTGATAATTCGGAACTCGGAGATCGAATCAAGGGTCGGAATTATCGCAGCGCCGTTCTGATAGCCATCGTTCACGTTGCCGCCGTTGACCATGAAGCCGTTGGAAGCTTCACGGCCGCCATTGACCGATTGGTTGCCGGGGTTCAGATTGCCGGAGGTGGAGGACTTCGTTCCTTCGCTAGTCGCCGTGTAGGGTGAGACTCCGGGCTGCAGCGCCAGAAGATCCGTGTAGGAACGGCCATTGAGGGGAACGGCAGTAATCTTCTGACTCTCGATGACCTCGCCAAGCTGCGTGTTCTGCGTTTCGATCTGTACCTGATCGCTGGTGACCTGCTCGGTCTGAGTGACGTTGCCTATCTTCAGCGTTACATCGGTTCGGACCGACGAGTTGGCATCTACCTTGATGTGATTGATTTGTTCAGTCTGGAAGCCACCTAAGGTGGCAGTAAGGGTGTACGAGCCTACGTCCAGGGCCGGAAAGGTATAGTACCCTTTGCTGTCGGTCTGGATTTTGAAGCTGATTCCGGTCGCTTCATTGACGACTACGACCTCAACGCCCGGTACAACAGCTCCCGAAATATCGGTGATCGTCCCCGAGATGAGTCCCGTAATTGCAGCGAAAGCTGCGGGAACGATGCACAGAAGTATGGCGACGAATGCAGTGAGTCGAATGCCTCTCATCACTCCTCCAATCGTGGTTCGCAGAAATGTTGAAATTGTTATTAATTGGTGCGGAACGGAAGATTAGCGGATGGCCAATCCGAGCGTCTACGGACATATGCCTTATCTCCGCATGGGACGATGGCGCTGATCCAATAGGACGACGCCCTGCGGCAACGGTTCGAGCTACTGGCCAGCATGCCGAGAATTGCCCAGTGCAGTGCGATTTAGTTGTTGGGCGAACTGGCTTAGCTGCCGGAGCAAATATCGGTACGGCAGTAGGTGGCCCATAGCAGACTTGATCCGGTGCATGCGGTCTCGGGCAGCTTAGTGCGCAGGCTGTCGCCGATCAGTCGGCCCGGCAATTGTCACCCGCGCCGGGCGCGGGACATGCTTGCTCTGGTGGCCGCCGCACAACACGATTCCCACCCCACAGCCTTCTACCGGCTTCTGCAAAGTCGTAATAAAGCCAACTGCAGGTACTGCTTGCCATTGCCCGCAAGCTGCTCCACGCCATCTTCCGTACGCTCAGCCCTATAAAGAGCGAAAAGTTTTCCCTACGCTCATCCCAGGATGAAAATAGAACTATCCACTCCGGACAGCCCTAAAAAGAAAGAAATGCTTGCACAAAAAGAAAGATCTTAGCTGCCGTGCCGAAAATAGGTCACCCGCTTTGTGGGATCATGGGCTGCAGATACTTCGACTTCAGCTGCGCCTTCGCTCAGGATGGCACGATAGCGAAGGCGGGCCTGAACGTGGGCCAGGTGACACAACGAAAGAGGCTCCGCTTGGGAGAGTGCCTGAGCTGAGCCTCTCTTCAGATCTGGATAAACTGCGATTCCGCTGGAGCCTGATACCGAATATTGAGGTGAGGGGTTTCGATCCGCTCACCGAAGTGCTGGCGGGATTTGAAGCAGGCTTCGAGCATGCCTGTGGCCAGCAGAGCGCGATGGACCGGTGATGGAGCCGTGCGGGTTTCATAAAGGTCCTCCAGCTTGGAGACCAGGCAGCAGGAGGAAGCTTCGTTTGGCGGAAAGGGCAGCAGGAACTGTGTGGAGACCAGCTTCTGATCGCAGAGCCGTACGGAGATATTGAAGTCCTGTACGGCGCCATCAAGCATCAGCAGAGTGGCACGGGTGCCATCCGTGTACTCGATGCAGTAGGCCGCGGGGTCTTTGACGAGCTGCTCGAGCAGGTGGTCCTGGACGAGGTCCTGGTTGCGTCCGTCGAGCACGGTTAGGCCCATGGTGGTGTCGCTGCGTGACAGAGCGGAGCTTAGAAGGTCCTTCGACCAGCGCCCTGCTCGGCTGGCAGCCCAGACATCGTCGCCTTCGAGCATCTGGACGGCTTTGACCCCGGTCTCACCGCCTTTGCGCCGCTCCAGCATCGACTGCATGGCTTCGAGCGCGTCGAAGTCGGTATCGTCGCGATGGCCTACTCCGACCATTACTGCTTCACTGACAGCAGCACCATGCGGGATGTCCACGGCTGGGAGACGCCAGGTCACAGGGAGAGAAGATCCGGACATGAGCGGCATCTTGAGCCGTTCCGCGGTCTCAACCATTGTCCGGCCTTCAGCAAAGCTGTAGGAGAGCTGCTTGTGGTTGAAGTAAGGCACCGCCTTCTTCTCCGTCTCGAAGACCTGCGTGCACTGCTCAAAGAAGTCAAAGCGCGGCAGGAGGAGCTGGCCTCGATCGTTGGTCTGGTATGGGTATGGATCGCATTGCTCGATGATGGTCAGCACAGCATCGACGGCGAGGCGATCGTCGCCAACGCGCAGTGCTTCGGGGAAATCGTTGCAGAGACGGAAGCCAAACTGCTTCGCACGGGCCTGGCTGAGGTCGCCTTCGGGCCACGCCGCGGCGGGGTTGGAGCGGCGCTGTCCTGACATCGAGAGCAGGAACGGGTTAGGGCCGGCATCGACCCGTCGGGCGTGCTCGTCCACGTACATGGAGACGACTTTGATGTTGGGTATGTGCCAGTCGCCGTCAAACGGATAACCGATGAGGAAGCGATCGGCGATGGTCTGCATGTGCGAGCCGAGGCGATAGGTGCTGCCGAGGATCGCGAGGCGTAGGGGATTCGAGGATACCTTACGCTGCTGGCTCAAGGCGGAGCGAGCCCATTCGGGCACGACTAGGAGGGAGGACGACAGTGCGGAATTCCGCATAAAAAGACGACGTGTCAGCATCAGCTCCTCCAGTAAGTCGAGTCGGGATACGGTTGATATTGGACGGCGGCGAGATTCGGAGTTTCGATGCGCGCGTTGTTTTTGTCGCTCTGAACGCCGGCAATGAGCAGGCCGCTGGTCAGCAGGGTTCGCTCTACCGGGTATTGAGCCTTGCCGGTGAGAAACATCTTCTCCGCGTTGTTGACGAGTGGGCTGAAGAAGCTGGCGAGCGTGGTGCGGCCGTCGGGCATCGGTAGGTACATCTGGGTGGAGAAGGGCTTGGATTGGCCTTCGATGTGAGCGGCGAAGGTGAAGTCGTAGACCATGCCGTAGAGCAGGATCATCGTGCTGAGGAGACCGTCGCGGTGGCGATAGTGGTACGCAACGGGATCGGGAACCATGGCCTTCATATGCTCCACTGTGGGAAGGTCGTTGGTGAAGGACTTGTCTCCGGGCCGGATGGTGAAGCTGCGGCTGAGTGCGGCGCGCATCAGTTCATGCGACCAGACCTTATCTTCGTAGGCCTTCCAGAAGGCGTCTTTGCGGAAGGTCTGAACCCATTCGACGCCGCTCTCGCCGCCTTTGCGCCGCTCGACCATGCACTGAATGGTCTCGAGACCGTGAAAGTCGTAGCTCGCCATGGGGCCGTATCCGACGGAGAGCGCTTCTTTGACGACGACGCCGGTGGGAAACTCGACCGAGGGGATGCGCCAAGTTACGGCGAGGCTGGAGCCGCCCTGGAAGGGAAAGTTGAGCTCGTGCGTGACGTCGACCATCTTCTTCGACCAGTCCCAGTTCCAGGAGAGTTCCTTGTCGTTGAAGTAAGGAACGGAGCGGCCGCTGGAGCGAAAGACGTTAGTGATCTTCTCGAAGAACTCGTAGTGGGGGCGCATCATGATTCCGTCGGGACTGAGAGGATAGACGCCGTGCTCGGCGACCACGACGACTCCGTCGACGGCGAGCTTGCTGGTGCCGAGGGTCACGGCTTCCTCGATGGTGGGGCAGATCTTAAGGCTGGGGTGGCGAGCGGCGCGCTCGTGCGTGAGGTCACCTTCCCCATGCTGGTCCACGTAGAGCGAGACGAGGTCCATCTGTGGATGGTGATAGACACCGTTCCAGCCATACCCGTCGAGGAAGCGATCGACGATGTGTTGCGGGTGGAGATGCCGCTTGATGGCTGTGACGACGGCCGCGAGCCGGGGGCGCTTTGCGGGTGTTGCATTGGGAGCCATGGCAATCCTTGACGGTAAGTCTTTCGTGACGATTCGCGCTGGCGGAATGTTATCTACGCATGCGAATTCTCTTCTAGGTCAAATGTCCTTAGCCGCATTTCTTTATAGGATTGACGCTGGTTGAGAGGTTTCGGTGATCGTATAAGATTCCCGAGACAAGTGAGATAGGGAGGCGCTGCGTGACCGTGTGGAGCAGATGTTTGTTGGGGGAGGCTGGCCGATGCTGAGCAGGCGAAGGTTTCTGGGATACAGTGCGGGGGCTCCGCTGGCGTTGCGGTCGATGATGGCGGCAGCGGAAGATCAGGCTGCTCCGGTTGTTTCGGCACGCGCAAAGGAGATTCATCAGCGCGCCTTTATCTTCGACGGGCATGTGCATGCGCTCGATCGCGAGTTCTACCACGGCGGAAGCATGGGAGAGCAGAAAACCGATGGCCAGTGGGACCTGGTGCGCGCCCGTGAAGGTGGAGAGGGTGCGTTCTTTCTTTCGATCTTTGTTCCGGAGGAGTATTATCCCGGCCGCTTTGAGACGAAGCAGGCGATGCGGCGCATGGACCATGCGCGGCGGCAACTGGAGGAGAACAGGGATAAGGTTGAGCTGGCGCTGAATGCGGACGATGTGGAGCGCATTCGTGCCAAGGGGAAGATGGCTGCGGTGTTGGATATTGAAGGCAGCTATGACCTTGATGGTGATCTTGGCGTGCTTCGCGATATGTATCGGCTGGGTTTGCGCTCGGCGCAGCTTTCGGCACATAACTGGGATCAGAACTATGCCGGCTCGTGCTGCTCGGCGCCAAAGTTGAATGGGCTCAGCGAGCATGGCCGCGCGGTGATCAAGGAGATGAACCGCCTGGGTATGATGATCAATGTGTCGCATGCCTCGGATGAGGCGATCTTGCAGGCGATCGACGCGAGCGAGGTGCCGGTGATTGCGACACATCATGGCTTGCGACAGGTGAACAACATCCCGCGCAACATGCCTGACAAGCTGCTGGAGAAGCTGGCGGCGAAGGGTGGCGTGATCGGGTTTCAGATTGGAAGCGAGTTCAACTATCTGCCCGAGTACAAGTGGATTACCGCAGAGCGAGGAAAAACCTTCTTCGACACGACGAGCATTCCTGACAGGGTGAAGGGCAAGACGATCTACGAGATCGATGCGCTGGTGGCATCAGGGTATCCGATGAAGGGAGCGACGGTCCCGGATTCGGTGGCCATGGCGGTCGATGACTGGGTGGGCGTGGTCGATAAAGCGATCAAGCTGGTAGGAGAGGATCATGTGGCGATTGGCACGGACTTCGATGGCGGCCCTACGCTGGCAAGGGGGATGCGCGATGTGCGGGATCTGCCGATGGTGACGGACGCAATGCTGCGGCGGGGCTACAGCGAGGAGCGCATCGATAAGTTCTGGGGTGGGAATCTGCAGCGATTCTTCAGGAAGGTGAGCGAAGGCAAAGCCTGATTTACCGATTCGATCGAGGCGAAACCGCAGATCCTTCGACTGCGGCTTCGCCTTCGCTCAGGATGACACTTCCCTCTCTTTGGGTCGTTATCTTGTCGACCACGAGACACCTCACCTTGTCGATGCGCAGTTGCAGAGTTAGCGGAGGACGAAGGAGTAGAGGGTGTCACCGGCAGCTGCGACCACGTACTGCAGGCCATCGAGCTCGAAGGTGATGGGTCCGTTCGTGACGATGTTGCCGAGCCCGGCGTGCCACAGGATGTTTCCGGTGGTGGCGTCAAAGGCAATGAGGTTAGTGGAAGTGTCGCCGGTGAAGAGCACGTTTCCGGCAGTGGTGAGGATTCCCGAGCGGCCGCCGGATGTTGGCCACTTGTGGTTCCAGCGGACCTTGCCGGTCTTGTAGTCGAGCGCGCGGAGCGAGGCGCTGGACCAGCCACCGCGATCGTTCCCGGCCCAGCCTTCGGGCTTTTTGTTGTTGTCGTAGATGTAATAGACGCTGTAGGCGTCGTATGCGGGCACGTAGAACAGGCCCGTCAGGGGGCTGAAGCTGGGTGGATACCAGTTGGCCGCGCCTGCCTGGTTGGGTGCAACCAGCGAGCCATTGGTGTGAGCCATCTTCTCGGGGTTGGGAATCGGCGAACCTTTGTCGTCGACGCCGAGGGTCCAGTTCTGCTTGGCGAAGGGCTTGGTCAGCAGATTCTTGCCGTTCGTGCGATCAAGTACGAAAAACCATCCGTTGCGGCTGGCCTGCGCGAGGAGCTTGCGCTTCTGGCCCTTGATGATGCCATTGAAGAGCACGGGCGTCTGTACGGCGTCCCAGTCGTGCGTGTCATGCGGGTTGGGCTGAAAGTACCAGACGAGCTTACCCGTGTCGGGATTGAGCGCGCAGATGGTCGAGGTGAAGAGGTTTGCTCCGGGCCGTGCGAGTCCGTTGATGACGGGCTGCGCGTTACCAGTTCCAAAGTAGTAGAGGTTGAGTTCGGGATCGTAGGTTCCGGCGACCCAGGTCATGCCGCCGCCATGTGTCATGGCTTCGTCGTTCGGCCAGGTCTTGGCTTCCGGGGTGCCGGGTTCGGGGTGCGTGTACCACCGCCACTGAAGGGCGCCGGTCTCCGGGTCGTGAGCCTCGATATAGCCGGGAATGTCGAAGTCGTCGCCGCTCACGCCCACCATGACGTGATTTTTGACGATTACGGGAGCGACGCTGCCGAAGTAGAACTGGTCGGGATTGCCGATGGATGCGTGCCACTTCTCCTTGCCGGTGTTGCGATCGATGGCGACGAGGTTGCAGTCTTCGGTCTCGAAGTAGACGGTGTCGCCCTTCACAGCGGCGCCGCGATTGCCGATGGCTTCGCCGCCCTTGCTGGCCCAGTCGAACTGCCACAGCTTGCGCCCGGTGCGTGCATCGACGGCCCAGACGTGGCTGGGAACGGTGAAATAGAGGACGCCGTCAACCTCGAGCGGTGTTGCGGAGATGCGCTTGCCGCCGGCGGTGGTCGCTTCAATGCGATAGGTCCAGGCGAGTGAGAGTTGCTTGACGGTGGTCGTGTTGATCTTCGTGAGCGGGCTGTAGCGTCGGCCCGAGTAGTCGCCGTTGTACGTGGGCCAGCTGTCGGTGAGCTTGGAGAGGGCGGCGGTCGAAGTACTGGCGGATTCCTCCTGGGCGTGCGACAGCGTCGGCAGGAGCAGAAGAGCGAGGAGCGAAGCAGAGAAGATCTTTTTCATTTGAGCGTGGCCAGATAGGTCGTCAGATTGTGGATGTCGGCGTCGGTGTACTTGTCGAGCAGCGCGATGTGCCCGGCGTAGGGATCTTCTTCTGTCACCTTGATGCGTGCGGTGCGGTTGAAGGAACGAGTCTCACCGGACTTTTCGCGCAGGGTGACGGTGAAGTCGTCCAGGAGGACGAGATCGCCCGTATAGCTCTTGCCTGTAGGGAGCTGAACGGTCACCTGGACCTTTTTCCGTAGGAAGAGACCAAAGTTGGGGAAGAGGAACTTCTGCTGCAGAGCTGCTGGCGTGTATCGTGTGCCGACGTGTGCCAGGTCTCCTGTCGCTGAGTGACATTTGTTGCAGCCGCCAGCGCCGTTGAAGTAGGCTTCCCCGGCATTTACGTCTCCGCTCAGCAGATTGGTGGGCTGCGCGTTGTAGCCGCTCCTCAGGATTTTATTGATCGACTGGGTAAGAAACTGCGAAAGATCGGCGAGCTGCTTTTCGTCGAAGTTGAAGTTGTGGTTCGGCCCTTTCGCGAGCAGTGGCCCGAGCTCCTTACCGTAGAGCATCTCGCGGCGATCATGGAGCACGGGGAGCGAGCGCAGAAGGTCAGGTGCGCTGGCGGTTCCGCGTGCGTCTTCGCCGTGGCAGCGGGCACAGCTGGAGGCGTAGATTTTGGCTCCAGCTTCGGCGGCTTCGGGCTTTACGGGTGAACGGGGGAACTGGGCACGAGATGGGAGCGCCCCCATCGCTAAGAGAAAGGTGGCTGGTGCAAGGTGCCGGAATAACTTCTTCAAGTGGATCGACTCCGCTTCCTCGACTCCGCATACGGTAAGTCGTGTGTTCGTTGGACAAGATACCGCGAATCCATTTTCAATGCGGGATGGAGCACGGCACTTGTTGCGCTACCTTTATACTTGTTTGCCAGCACCTGGAGACCGAATGAATCGTCGAGAGTTTCAAAAAATGTCTGTAGCCGCCTCGCTTGCGTCATTGCTGCCAGGCAAGAACATTCTGGGTTCAGCTATGGCCGCCGCGCCCGCAGACAATAGTGGCCATAAGTTTTCGATCATGCTGTGGACTCTCCCGAAAGGTCTGACGTTTGAGCAGCAGCTGGAACTGGCTGCAGGAGCCGGCTTTAACGGGGTCGAGGTAGGGAAAGAGTACGAGACATGGACCCCGGAGGAGTGGAAGAAGAACCTCGCCAAGCAGCATGCATTGGGAATTGCGGTGGATAGCGCCGTGCCAGGACGGAATCCGTTGGCGGACCACACGAAGCGGCAGGCGCTTCACGATGATCTGCTGAAGGCGGTCCCGGGAGCGAAGGAGCTAGGCTGCAAGCAGTTTATCTATACGGCGTATACGCGTGTTCCGGGGCAGAGCCCGGAGGAGAAGAAGGCGGCGATTGTGGATTCGCTGAAGTACGCCGCCGACCTGCTGGAGAAGGAGCAGATCGAGATCGTGCTGGAGCCGATCGACCTGCTGGAGTATCCGAAGGAGGCGGTGCCGAGCGTGGCAGAGGCCTTCGAGATCACCCGCGCCGTAGGGAGCCCGCGAGTGAAGGTGCTGTACGACTTCTACCATGAGCAGAAACAGGCTGGAAACCTGATCGAAAAGCTGGAGAAGAACATCGACCAGGTTGGCCTGGTGCACATTGCGGATGTTCCTGGACGGCATCAGCCGGGGACGGGCGAGGTCAATTTCAACAACATCTATCGCAAGCTGGCGGAGCTTCATTACGACCGCTATATCTGCATGGAGTTCATGTCGACGGGCGATCCGCAGACGACGCTGAAGAATGCTCGGCTGGAAGCGATCAAGGCGATGCAGTCGGTTTAGCAATGAATATGTGGATTTCTGTGTCTTGCCCGTGGCGTCTCTGGCACTGCGGGCGAAAGACGGGGATTCTTCGGCTTCGCATCAGAATGACGATCCGGGGAGAGTAAGAATCTAGTCTCTCCAGGGCTGGCAGTCCGGGCACCAGTAGGTGGAGCGTGCCCCCGTTCCCTGACGTCGCATGACAATGGTTGCGCCGCAGCGGCGGCACTCCTGGTGCTGCCTGCCATAGACCCAAAGGCGCTCACGGCGATCGGTGGCGTGGGTGGTGCGACGATTTCCGGAGTAGGTAACGATGCCGTCTCCTTTGCCGTCGACGACGTTGGCCTTCATGTAGCGGTTTGCAAACTCTACGAGTCGCTCGATCTCTGCGGGGGTAAGCGTGCCGATGGCTCGAAAAGGATGGACACCGGCAGAGAAGGCGACCTCGCTCTTGTAGACGTTGCCGAGTCCGGCGAGTACCCGCTGGTTCAGCAGTGTGGTTCCTACTTCGGTGGTGGGTGATTTGAGCGCGAACTGCTTCAGGCGTTCTACACCTTGCTGGAGAGTGAAGTCCGGGGAAAGGATGTCGGGGCCAAGCTGTGGAATTTGTGAGCTGCGTTCGAGCGAACGTGCCGTGTAGAACTCAGCAACGGGAACGTTGAAGGCGACGGCCTGCCAGTCGGAGGTCGTGATGACGATCCGCATGCGGGAACGAGGCATCCGCCAGCGCTCACCGGTTCGATAAAGATGCCAGCTTCCGCTCATCAGCATGTGAGTGGCGAGGATGAGGTCGCCGCTGAAGTGGATGAGGAGCCACTTGCCTCTCGACTCGACGCTGGTGATGGTGCGGCCAGCGAGGGGGGTGTTGTCGTCGACGCTCGCGATTTTCGCCAGTGCAGTTTCGAAGCCGATGACGATTTTGCCCTCGATGGTGCGCTGCAGCGCACGGGCCGATCGATAGATCGTATCTCCCTCAGGCATGTGGCCTCGACTCGTCCTTGAAGCCGGGCAAAGCGGGCAGGCGGCGGCGCACGTTGAAGCCCATGGCTCCGGCGGTGAAGCCTGCATCGAGAAGGAAACGGGCCATCCAGTGCTCAGCGACCGGAGTTCCGTTGATGGTTGCGATCAGGATTCCACCGCGTGCCTCGGTGTCTTCGTCAGGCTGCTGCGCGTGGTTGAAGAGGAAGTCTGCGAGCGCACGGGCGAGGTTTGAGCGTTGTGGCTCGTCCTCAGGGAGGAAGACTTGAAACGCGGAGTTTCCGCGGCGAAGATAGGCGGTGAGAGAGCCGTTGCACAGAATCACGCGCGCTCCTACGCTCCGCGTGAGCGATGAGGCTGCGTCCCCGCCGGCGGGCCAGCGCAGCAGGGCACCGTAGGGATTTGCGGGATCGGTCGCGGCGAGCTGGATGGTCTCGATGCGGTCGGGGTCGGCCTGTGCTCCGGCTCCGGTGCGCAGGGAGCGAAGGAGATCCACAGCGGCGGGGAGTGCGAACTGCGTGGCGCCGAGGTCGGCGGCGAAGTAACCGCGGCGGATCTTTCCGCTCTCCTCCATGGCTTTCAGGACATCGTAGACAGCGGAGAATCCTCCGGAGATGTTTTCGGCGTGAGCGGTTTCGCGGAAGACCACACCATAGCGGTTGAGCAGTTGCTGTGCGAGTGCGTGCCGCCATGCAGTTGCTCGCTGCTGCTGATCAGCGAAGGCAGCGGGCTGAAGCGCCCATCGGCCCTGGCCTGTCGGCGGAGTCGTTCTGCGGGAACGGAAGCCGAGCTTATTGTGTACGCGGCGTACTCCGCGCTTGGAGGTCGACGGCTTCTCGCAGTATGCGCGCAGCGCAGAGAGGCCATCGTTGGTGACGAGGCCCTTCCAGACGAGCGACCAGAGGGCGTCCAGAGTCTCGCCGGGGTAGCCCCCTCCCAGACCGTCGTGCAGGTCCTGAAAAAACGAGGCGCCACGCGCACGCAGGTACTCTACGATCTGCTGCTCGCGGTCGTTGAGGGGGGTAGAGCTCTCCTGCGTCGCAGGCCACAGTGAGGAGAGCTTTTCTGAGAGATAGAGAGCGATTCTGCCATCGCGCTCGCCAAGAGGTTCAAGGCCGACCCAGACGACTTCGCCAGCGGCGATGAGTGTATCGAGGTCGGAGGATCGATAGCTGTGGATGCGGGCCGGAAGAATCTCGGATTCCAGAATGGATGCGGGCAGTGGCGCGCCTTGAAGATTTTCAATGACATCGAGCAGGGCATCGAGCCCGCGGCGTGGCTGGACAACCCCCTGCCATCGGGTGGTGAGTCGGGCAAGGGTAGCCTGTTCGACCGGCTCCACTTCCTTGCGGAGGCGTGCGAGGCTCTTGCGGCGAATGGAGCGGAGTACTTCTGCGTCGCACCACTCACGGTGAATGCCTCCGGGGCGGAAGCCACCTTCGACGACCCGGCCCGAGTGTACGAGTGAGCGGAGGACTCCCTCCACCGCTTCCGGAGAGAGACCGAAGCGGGCAGCTGCTTCGTGCGTGGTGAACGGGCCGTGGGTTCGTGCGTAGCGACGAACCAGATCTACGCTTGGGTCGGGCACTTCGGTGAGAAAGACAACTGGAAGTCCTGGGGGCAGAGGAATACCGAGGGCGTCGCGGTAGCGTGCAGCGTCTTCGACAGCGATAAGGCGCTTTTGTCCGGCGATCTGTGCCTCGAGCACGCGACGGGCACGTTGCAGACGCTGCACGCTCATAGCGACCTCGGCATTTACGCTGCGATGAAGAAGCTCCTCGCGATTGAGATCGCCGATGCGGAGCAGAAGATCGTGGACTCCGTCCATGTTCCGTGCCTGGTAGCCGTCGGCGAGCGCCTGCAGCTGCTCTTCGGTCTGTTCGATGGCGGAGAGATCAAGAAGCTCCCGCAGGTCGGCGTCGCCCATCAGCTCGCGAAGCTGATCCTGATCAATGGAAAGGGCCTGAGCGCGCCGTTCGGCCAGAGGAGCATCGCCGTCGTAGATGTAGTTGGCGACGTAGCTGAAGAGCAGGGCAGAGGCGAAGGGTGAAGGGGTGCGGGATTCGACCGTGTGCACGCGGAGGGTGCGGTTGGAGATGAGGCGCAGGGTCTCCATCAATGCGGGCATGTCGAACACATCGCGCATGCACTCGCGATAGGCCTCAAGCAGGATAGGGAAGGATGCGTAACGGCTGGCAACGCTGAGCAGGTCGTAGGCGCGTTTGCGCTGCTGCCAGAGCGGGCTGCGTCCGTCAGCTCTGCGTCTGGGGAGGAGAAGAGCTCGCGCTGCGCTTTCGCGGAACTTGGCAGCGAAGAGAGCGGTTGAGCCGAGCTGACGCAGGACCATATCGGCGGCTTCTTCGGGCTCGGGAAGAAGGGCATCGATATCGGGCGCCTGATCGGTCTCGGGGAAGCGCAGGACGAATCCATCGTCGCTCCACATGGTTTCGACTTCGGGGCCGTTGGCGGCGCGCAGCTTGGCGGTTACCGCCATCGCCCACGGGGCGTGGATGCGACTGCCAAAGGGGGTGAGGACGCAGACGCGCCAGTCGCCGAGTTCATCCCGGATTTTTTCAATGACGATGTTGCGGTCGTCGGGAACGACGGTGGTTGCGATCTCCTGATCGGCAAGATAGCGAAGGACGTTTTCTGCGGCGGTAGGCTCAAGGTCGTGCTCGGAGGTGAGCTTCGCCATAGCGACGGCTCTAGGCAGTTCGCGAAGCTCGCGGATGAGCGCGCCAATGTTTCTTCCGAACTCCAGCGGACGCCCAGCCTGATCACCGTGCCAGAATGGCATCTTCCCGGGTTCTCCGGGGGCGGGGGAGACGAGCACGCGATCGTGCGTGATCTCTTCGATGCGCCAGGCGGAGGCCCCGAGGATGAAGGTCTCGCCGGTGCGGCTCTCGAAAACCATCTCTTCATCGAGCTCGCCCACGCGCACCGGTTTGGAGCGTTCGCCTGCAAGGAAGACGCCGTATGTTCCGCGATCAGGGATGGTGCCAGCGTTGAGAATGGCAATGCGTTTGACGCCTGCGCGAGGGGTGAGCCAGTTGCGCGTGCGGTCCCAGGTAATTCGTGGGCGAAGCTCGGCGAACTCGTCTGAAGGGTAGCGGCCTGCCAGCATATCGAGGACGCCATCGAAGACGACCTGGCTAAGTCCGGAGAAGGGCGCGGCGCTGCGGATGATCTCGAAGAGCGCAGCGTAGCTGATGCCTGGGCTCTCCTCTTCGTCAGTGCGAGCGGAGCGGCGGCGCTCCGCGTCGGCGATGCTGAGCGGCGGATGGGAGATGATGGCGGCGATCTGCTGCGCAAGCACGTCGAGCGGATTGCGCAGAAAGCGGGTCGATTCGACGTGGCCTTCGTGCATGGCGCGGGTAACTGCGGCGCAGGCGATGAGGTCGGCGCGATATTTGGGAAAGATAATTCCTGAGGACGGTGCGCCGATCTGGTGGCCGGCACGGCCAATGCGCTGGAGGCCGCTGGCGACGGAGGGCGGCGCTTCGATCTGGATGACGAGATCAATCGCGCCCATGTCAATACCGAGTTCGAGTGAAGAGGTGGCGACGAGCGCCTTGATTCTGCCTGCTTTGAGGAGCTCTTCGATCTCGCTGCGCTGCAGCGCGGCGAGGGAGCCATGATGGGCGCGGGCAACGTTTTCGCCGGCAAGCTCGTTGAGCGATCCCGCCAGCCGCTCTGCGACTCTTCGGGCGTTGACGAAGATGAGGGTGGAGGTGTGCTCCTTGATCAGTTCCAACAGGCGAGGATAGATGGACTGCCAGATGGAGGTCCGCTTTGGTCCCTGCGACGCTGGACCGCTGGGTTGGTCTTGGATCTGGCCGAGGCGCGCCATGTCTTCGACCGGGACCTCTACTTTCAGTTCGAGCGGTTTTCTCGCTCCCGCGTTGACGATGCTGACCGGGCGGTAGAGTGGAGCAGCGGGGCTTCCGGCCTCGGATTCGCCCTCGATCTCAGCGAGCACCGTCGCAGTCTCGGCTTCGACCTCATGCTGGTGGGTCGTCTTCTTTGGGGAGCGGGTTTTTGCCGGAGCCTGGGCGCCTCCGAGGAAGCGGGCGACCTCTTCCAAAGGTCGCTGGGTGGCGGAGAGTCCGATGCGCTGAAGTTTTCGGCCGGTGAGTGCTTCCAGGCGTTCGAGTGAGAGGGCAAGGTGTGCTCCCCGCTTGGTGGGTACGAGCGCGTGGATCTCGTCGATGATGATGCTCTCGACCGAACGTAGAGCTTCGCCGGCCTCAGAGGTCAGCATAAGGTAGAGGCTCTCGGGAGTCGTGATGAGGATGTCGCCGGGATTCCTACGGAAGCGAGCCCGGTCCTTCTGCGAGGTATCGCCGGTGCGAACGCTAATCTCCGGAATGCGTACCGGGGTGCCAAGCTGCTTCGCCATATTCGCGATGCCAACAAGAGGAGAGCGGAGGTTGCGCTCGACATCGACAGCAAGCGCCTTGAGCGGGGATATGTAGACGGTCTTGCAGCCAGCGGGAGCTTGAGCAGGGGAGTGCAGCATCAGCCGGTCCAGGCACCAGAGAAAGGCTGTCAGGGTCTTGCCGGTTCCGGTGGGGGCAAGGATGAGGGTCGAATCGCCGCGCGCAATGGCGGGCCAGCCCTGAATCTGCGGTGGCGTTGGCTTTTCGAAGACCGTTGCGAACCATCGCGCGCTGACCGGGTGAAAGAGTTCAAGTACCTGGCCCGTGTCGGGGGCGTTTGACGCCGAGAAGGGTTCCATCGGCGCCTTTTCGCGCTTGCGTGTTGGGTTCTTACGGGCGGAAGGCATTCGGATCGAGAGGGTACCTTATCTTCTTGTATACGATGCGCGTGCCCGCTTGTGCGATGTGGCTGCCGGAGCTTAGCGTTCCGGCACCTGCCATCCGGCCAGCGTCTGGGCCAGGCTGATCTTGTCAGCACCGCCCTTGGTTGTGGCTTCCGCCATTTTGGGGAATGCCTCTGCTATATCGGAGGACTGCGCCCATACGGGGACGTCCTTGAGTGTGTAATGAAAATTGACAACAGTCTCGGGGAATCCGCTGGGCCCGGTTGCAGGCGGCGTGGAGCTGTCGATGGAGGAGACCTCCCGATGCCCGTAGCAGAATCGTGGAGCGAAGCGCTGCCCGGTTCTGCTGACAGTATAGCGAGTGGTTTTAACCGCCGACTCGTAGCTGGATTCGAGCAGGCGCGCCCGAACCAGAGCATTCATCTGTTTGGTCTCTTCGGGATTCGAGGTCGCGAATGGAAATCGCATGTTGGGGAAGAGGCACTCCGAGCGCTCGATGTAGTAGGCGTTGATCGCCTTGGTGAAGTTTTCGGGCGTCGGCTTGTTCTTTGTATTGCAACCTGCAAGGCTGCCCAGAGAGGCCGTGAGCAGCGCAAGTGTTCCGGTTATGCGAAGCAGTCCTGAATTCTTCTGCAGGTAAAGTCGTTCCATTCGATCTCCTAAAGTAGGCCTCTATTCCGCCAGAAGCTGCGGAGGGTTTTGTACCTGTGATGTGATGCCGCCGGTGGGAAGAATGACTGCATGCAGGCAGCCCTGCAAGTCCGTTATTGTTGAGCAAAGGCATTGCAGGGTTTCCTGCCGACAGTATAGAAATTGCTCGACGGTGACCCTTCCCGCTGCATTCTATAGTTTCGACAGAGATGCTCCAGCGCAGATTTCCTCCAGCAAAATCGATTCTTCTTGCAAGCCTGGCAGCCTTGCTGGCGACCGCGATCGTGCTATGGGGTCGCCTTTATCTGGAGAGCCATTCCCAGTTGAAGCCCCCTGCGGACCGCAGGCCTATGACTGCAGTTCGCCTCCAACTGCTGTCTGGAGAAAGCTGGAACCTGAACGATTATCGCGGGACGGTTGTCGTGATCAATTATTGGGCGACCTGGTGCGTCCCGTGCTGGAAGGAGACGCCAATGCTTGTGCGGCTGAGCCGTGAATTTGGCGAACAAGGTCTTGTAGTTGTCGGTGTGGCCACCGATGAACGCAATACGGCTGAGGTTCCGACGGCTGTACTTCGCTTTGTTGAGAGATTTCATGTGGATTATCCGATCGCAATCACCCCGCCGATGTCCCAACTGGGCTATGCGATGGAAGGTTTGCCCACGACGATCCTGATCGATCGAAAGGGCAGGGTAGCGCAGACCTATGTGGGGGCGCTGCGAGAAGGGCGGTTCCGTACAGACGTAAAGGCACTGCTCAAGGAGGCGCGCTGACGAGTGCTACTACTTAATTGCGGTAACTAGATCTTCGTGTCCTGAAAGTAGAAGTGCTCGACCGCGAGGCAGAAGATGTGTTCGAGAGCGAGATGGCACTCCTGGATGTTCATGGTCACATGCGATGGGATGATGACGTTGTAGTCACAAAGAGATTTCATCTGACCTCCGCCGTTGCCGGTGAAGCCGATAGTGGTGATGTTCATCTGCTTTGCCTGATGCAGCGCCTGGAGGATGTTTTTGGAGTTTCCTGATGTCGAAATGCCAAGGAAGACATCGCCTGGGGCACCGAGCGCTTCGATTTGGCGTGCGAAGACGCAGTCGAAGCCGAAGTCATTTCCGGCCGCCGTCATGATGGAGCTGTCGGTGGTGAGCGCGACAGCGCGCATGGCGGGGCGATTGTGGACTAACCGTACAACAAACTCAGCGACAAGATGCTGTGCGTCAGCAGCGGAACCACCATTGCCGGCGACCAGAAGCTTGCCGCCTGCCGTCATTGACTTCGCTGTCAGTTCCGCAATCGTGACGATGGTTTCGGCTATTGCCGGGTCCGCGAGGGTGGCCTGCATCGTGGAGATTGACTGCGCAAGCTGCTTCTGGACAAGTTGTTTCATGAATTCTCCGGGAGATCGGGTAACGTTTGCTAACAGGGTACGGGATTGATCAAGAAAAAATCCATCTTAGCCGAGGGGAAGACGCGGCATAACTTGTTACAGTGGAGCAAATTAATTCTGAGGAGTTCTTCGAACGTGCGATCAATCCTGATGTTTTTTTTGACTGTTGCTGCCGTGTCAGGTTTCGCCGTTGCACAGCAACGACCCACCCCTGTGCAGTCGAAAAGCGAGGTATTGCTATGGCCAGAGGGTGCTCCTGGAGCGTTAGGTATGGACGATACGGACAAACCGGAGTTGACGGTTTTTCTGCCCGCGGTCGCGAATGAGACGAGAACAGGAGTCGTGGTGGCGCCCGGGGGAGGGTATCAGCATCTTGCGGTGGATAAGGAAGGGTTCGCCATTGCGCATTGGTTGAATGACCGTGGCGTGGCGGCATTTGTATTGCGCTATCGTCTGGGGCCACGTTACCACCATCCGGTGGAACTGGGAGACGCCCAGAGGGCGATCCGGATGGTCCGCGCTCACGCGGCAGAATATGGAATCGCGGAAGATCATGTCGGAATGTGGGGATTTTCCGCGGGAGGTCATCTCACCGCGACAGCTGGAACACACTTTGATGGAGGCGACCCAGGAGCGGCTGACCCGATCCAGCAGAAAAGCAGCCGGCCTGACTTTCTGATCCTGGCGTATCCGGTTATCACGATGATGGATCCTTCTGTGCATCTTGGATCAAAGCGAAACCTGTTGGGAGATAATCCTGACCCAACGCTGGTGTCTTCCATGTCGGATGAGATGCAGGTGACACCGCAGACGCCCCCGACGTTTTTGTTTGCCACGACCGATGACAAGACAGTTCCGGTGGCAAACAGCGTGATGTTCTACGAGGCCCTGGTGCGCGCGGGTGTTCCGGTGGAGATGCATCTGTTCCAGCATGGAGCGCATGGTGCTGGGCTGGCGCCGGGAAATCCGCAGTTGAGCGTGTGGCCGGACCTGCTGGTGAAGTGGATGAGGGAGCGCGGATACGCTGCGCCCAATCCATAAGGAGTGATGATGAAGTTTGCGGAGTTTATGGCGACCGATCCAGATACATTGAATGGCGTTCTGCTAGCCCTCTGGTGGGACGCACAGGGCGATTGGAATCGCGCGCACGAAATCGCCCAGGAAATCGAAGATGCTGATGGTTCCTGGGTGCATGCCTATCTTCATCGCAAAGAGGGAGACCTCGGGAACGCGGGCTATTGGTATCGCCGCGCAGGCCGGCGGCCGGCGGACGGGAGTCTCGGCGCAGAATGGGAAGAGATGGTGAAGGTCCTGCTGGAGAGCCGCACCGTCTAGCGGCGGCTTCAAGGGCACAGAATTTTCCATGAGAAAATTTCGTGCTTGGTGCAGCGGCGCCGTTTGTGTAGATTAGAAGAATCAGACAAATTGCCTTTGCTCCCACGCTGCAGCGAAGGCCACGTGCAGGCCCTAGCGCTCTCTCCGGGTGAATGCCCCTGCTCGTCTCCTCTTCCGAATAAAAATTTTGATCATGCAGGTGAGCGAATCCATGCGTGTTGCCATATTTAGAGTATTTTTGGCATTGCTTCTGATGTTGGGAGTAGGCGGCCCCATGCTGGCCCGTCAACAAGTATTTGCCCAGACGTCACCGGCTGCCTCTGTTTCGCAGTCGGACCGCCTTGCCGCCCTCGAGAAACAGACGGCCACGAACGCGACCGCGATTGCCGCGGCGCAGTCCTCGGGAGACAACGCCTGGATGCTGGTCTCGGCGGCGCTTGTGCTGATGATGAGCGGGCCGGGGCTGGCGCTGTTCTACGGCGGGCTGGTGAGGAAAAAGAATGTTCTGGGGACGATGATGCAGACCTTTGCCATGATGGCGCTGGTTACGGTTCTATGGGCACTCGTGAGCTATTCACTGGCATTCGGGGAAGGCAACGCTTTCATTGGCGGATTCCATAACATGTTCCTACACGGTGTCGAGCTAGCTCCTGACCCGGCCTATGCGGCCACGATACCGCTCCAGACCTTCATGATCTACCAGCTAATGTTTGCGATTATCACGCCGGCCCTCATTACGGGAGCTTTTGCAGAACGCATGAAATTTTCGTCCATGTTGGTCTTTATGACCCTATGGACGTTGGTGATCTATAGCCCGATGGCTCACATGGTGTGGGGCAAGGGCGGTCTGCTGAATGCGGCGCAGGGCGGACGTATTCCATGTCTGGATTTCGCGGGTGGAACGGTGGTGCATGTCACCTCGGGCGTGTCTGCGCTTGTGACGGCGATATTCCTTGGAAAGCGTCTCGGATACCCGCGTGAGCCGATGCCTCCGCACTCCGTGGTATTGAGCTTTGTGGGCGCTTGCATGCTTTGGGTTGGTTGGTTCGGCTTCAATGCCGGTTCGGCGCTTTCGGCTGGAACACTGGCAACCTCAGCGTTTGTGACCACGCACTTCGCTGCTGCTGCTGCTGCTATTGGCTGGATTGCAGCAGAATGGATACGCCAAGGCAAGCCTTCGGCTCTGGGCGCAATCTCGGGCGCCGTTGCCGGGTTGGTTGCGATTACTCCGGCGGCGGGCTTCGTGACGCCCATATCAGCTCTCTGGATCGGGCTGATCGCGGGATGCTTCTGCTACTTCATGGTCGTGAAAATCAAGGTGTGGTTCGGATACGACGACTCGCTGGACGCCTTTGGAGTGCATGGCGCGGGAGGTACGCTCGGCGCGATTCTTACGGGAGTCTTTGCGAACAGCGCGATCAACCCTATTCTGGGCGCCGGTAAGGCGATAGGGCTCCTGGAAGGAAATTGGCGCCAGCTGATCCATCAGATCGGTGGTGTAGCAATCGCGTGGAGTATTTCGATCGTGGGTACGCTCATTATTTTGTTCGTAGTGGACAAGACGATGGGCCTTAGGGTGAGTGAGGAAGAGGAGCGCGATGGTCTGGACCTCTCCCAGCACGGCGAAGAAGGTTACGATTGGGCGCACTAACGTTGAGGGGCAAGGGATCGGGAGGACGATATTCATATGCAGAAGATTGAAGCGGTGATCCAGCCGTCGAAGCTGGATGCGGTCAAGGATGCCCTGGTGGAGATCGGCGTGGACGGCATGACAATCCTGGAGGCTCGCGGACATGGCCGCCAGAAGGGTCATACTGAGGTGTACCGCGGCCGCGAATACTCTGTGGATCTGCTTCCGAAGATTAAGGTGGAGATCGTTGTGACAGACGAGATGGTGGACGATGCGGTAAATGCCATCATTTCGGCGGCACGCACCGGAACCATTGGTGACGGTAAGATCTTCATCTCGAAGATCGATGAGGCGATCCGAATTCGCAATGATGAGCGTGGCGAGATCGCGCTCTGAACCTGCTGTCGAAGGGGTGAGCATCGTTCATCGTTTACGAGCAGGTTCAAAACCCTGGGCCAGAGTTCTGGCATAACCAAAGTGAAGCCTCAGGGAGATGGCATGCAGACGAGCGAGCCCATCACCGCCGCCGACCGGCGGAGCGTTTACCATCGGCGAATGCTCGAGATTCGCGGGTCCTTCGAGGCCGGCAGCTCGGGCACCGCGGCTATCGTGGCGCGCACATCCGCGATGGATGAGCTCATCCTCGATCTTTGGCAGGACGCTCTCTCGAGCAGCAGTATTCTTGGATCCGGCGTCTCGCTGGTGGCAATCGGCGGCTATGGCCGCAGGGAACTCTTTCCTTATTCTGATGTCGACCTGCTCTTTCTTCTGGACGCGAAGGTCAGCGAGAAGGACCTCAAGGAGCCCATCCGGCGCCTCTGTCAGCAGCTGTGGGACTACGGGATCCGGGTTGCACAGGCGGTGCGCCGTCTAGAGGAGTGTGAGCGGTTCTCAGAAGAGAACGCCGAGTTTACGTTTGCGATCATGGATCACCGTCAGCTGGCTGGCGACATGGTCCTCTATTCGAGGCTGGCGAACGAGGTGGTGCCAAAGCTGATCGAGAGAGATCGCATCGCGATTGTCGATCGCCTTATGGCCCTCACCCATGAGCGGCATGCCAAGTACGGCAGTACGCTCTTCCATCTTGAGCCCAACATCAAGGACTGTCCTGGGGGATTGCGCGATGTGCACGTCTGCGGTTGGCTCGCAATGTTGAACGGGCGCGCGCATGAGAGTGCACATACCGCTTCCGAAGCCCTGGGCTTTGGTCAGGGAGTAGAGTTTCTCCGCCTGGTCCGCTGTTTCCTGCATTATCGCCACGAGCGCGATGACAACACGCTGGACTGGCAGGCTCAGGATGCGGCGGCCGCCATTTCTGTCGGGGTAAGTGATGATCGCACCCAGAGTGTGGATGCAGCTTACTGGATGCGGTTCTACTTCCGCCATGCGCGCAGTATTGAGCGGATGTTGAAGCGCGAGTTTGAAGATTTGACGGCACGAAAGCAGCCCAGGAGATTCAGTCTTAGACGTGATAGAGCTGCTGAGATCCGGGGAGGTTTCCGACTGGAGCGGGGCAAAGCAATCCTCGGGCAGGCTCCGGTCGCCGGCTCCGGACAGGAAGATCCGGCGCACGATCCTGATGTGGTGCTTGAGATCTTCGCTGCGATCGCGCAAACGGACTTCACGCTCGAGCGGAAGTCGGAGGAGCGCCTTTCGCAGGCCTTGGGTGCGATCTCGGCCCGGCTTGAAGAAGGCCCGGCGCTCTGGACGCGCCTCAAGGAGATTTTGCTGGGACCCCATGCGGGCAATGCTCTGCGTGCGATGCATGCTCTTGGGCTGCTCGAGCTCCTGATCCCCGAGTTCCACGGCATCGACGCTCTTGTGATTCGTGATGCCTATCACCGCTATACAGTGGATGAGCACACCTTCGTCTTGATCGATACGCTGCATGAGCTTGAGGGTACGGACCCGAAGCTCCTCCATGACAAGGGGTCCAAGGCGGAGTGGGCGACGCGCTTCGGGCCATTGGTGCGTGAACTCCCGCATCGAGAACTGCTCTACCTGATGGCCCTGCTGCATGACGCGGGCAAAGGCCGTAGCACGGGAGAACATGCAGAAGAGAGTGCGCGCATGGCAAGAGGGCTGCTGGCGCGTCTGGAGCTGGACACTTACGAGAGCGACCTTGTATTGAGCCTGATTGAGAATCACCTGGAGATGTCGTCGACGCTTCGTCGCGACATCTTTGACGCGGAGACGGTGCGGGCCTTCGCCGGTAAGGTTCATACTCCGGAGTTGCTTCGGATGCTGACGCTGTTCACCTATGCTGATATCGATGCAGTTCATCCCGATGCATTAACACCGTGGAAGGCGGAGAACCTGTGGCGTTTGTATATCGCGACGGCGAATTATCTGGATCGCAGCGTGGACGACGAGCGCGTGGGCGCCCAGGAAGCCAGGGAACTGGTGGACCGCGTCTCAGCGCTGGTGCCAGACCAACGCGCTGCTGTAACAGATTTTCTGGAGGGTCTGCCGGAGCGGTACGTGCTGACGCGCTCTCCGGAGCAGATTCGCACGCACATTCGCATGTCGGAGAAGCTTTCACAGGACCGTGTGCAGCTGGCTTTCCGCTACGCTCCCGCTGTGAGCGAGCTGACGGTCGTCACCCCGGACCGTGCATTGCTCTTTGCCAATATGACAGGCGCTCTTGCTGCGTGGGGTATGAACATTGTGACCGCCGATGCCTTTTCCAATCGCAAGGGAATCGTCGTCGACAGCTTTCGATTTACCGATGCTTTTCGGACCCTCGAAATGAATCACTCCGAGCACGAGCGGTTCGTGAAAAGTATCTACGATGTGCTGACAGGGGTGGTACCGGTAGAGAAACTCTTGAGCGGTCGCCGCCGTTCCCGCCGGAAGATGCCCAAGATCATCGTCGAGCCCCGGGTGGAGTTCTACGACGAGGCATCTTCGCACAGCACGTTGGTAGAGGTGGTGGCGCAGGATCTTCCTGGCCTGCTGCGGGTTTTGAGCCTCACCATTGCAGGCAAGGGGCACAATATCGAAGTTGCGCTGATCGATACGGAGGGCGAAACTGCGATTGACGTCTTTTACCTGACTCATGCCGGGGCGAAGCTCGAAAAAAAACAGCAGCAGGAGCTGCGAAGCGCGCTTTTGACGGCGATGGAAGAGAACGCTCGCTGAGGGGGCTTGGTTGATTCCGAAAACCGGGACGACGGACCAAAATGCGCAAATATCGGCTTCGTGGGCGTCTTACGGCTTTATTATTAAGGGCATGAGCACAGGATCCCAGGAAAATACCAGCAGCGGGCGTCCCACAGAGTTTCCTCAAAAGGGAGACCGCTACCTCTTCGGAAGTCTCGACAGTCTGGCCAAGAACCAGGAAAAGCTGCGTGAGGTGAGCTGGGGTTATGACCAGCCGGAGGGTATTGTTCTCGCGTCGCTGGATTCGGCCATCAACTGGGTCCGCAAAAACTCGGTCTGGCCGATGACCTTCGGTCTGGCTTGTTGCGCCATAGAGATGATGTCCATGGGTGGCTCGCGGTATGACATAGCCCGATTCGGCGCAGAGGTCTTTCGGCCTTCGCCGCGCCAGAGCGATCTGATGATCATCGCTGGCAGGGTCTCACAAAAGATGGCGCCCGTTATTCGGCGGCTCTATGAGCAGATGCCGGAACCGAAGTGGGTGATCTCCATGGGAGCATGCGCTACGTCGGGAGGGGTTTTTAATAACTATGCGCTCCTTCAGGGAGTCAATCAGGTGATCCCGGTTGATATATATGTTCCAGGATGTCCCCCTCGACCAGAACAGTTGCTGTACGCTATCACTTTGCTGCAGGAGAAGATACAGCGGGAGCAGGGCACTGTGCGTAAGACCCTGAACCTATCGTAGAAGCCGGCATTTTGCTGGTAACTGCGAAGATTCTCCCTGAGATGTTGGCACCCACTCTGGATGTAAAGTATTGAAAATATAGTCGCCGAAGAGTAACTTTTACCGGTAGGACTAGCAACCTGCGGTAAGTGTTACTGAATCGAAGCACACATATCAACAAGATTGAGCCAGGAAGTGGCTCCTGACATTGGAAGAATTTGAGCGGAGGACGTCGAATGGTTTATAGCCCCTTACGTAGTATTGGCCGGTTCGTACTGGCTGCATGCGCAGTCAGCCTTGGAGTCGCGAGTCTGGGTGCGCAGACTCCCAGCACAACCGCCCCCACGGGCCCCAACCCTTCCCGCTTTGATCTCTTCACCGGATACTCCTACTTTGGAGCTCATGGCCAGCTGAAGCCTCTTGGCGTGAACTACAGCTCGATCGATCTGGGCGCAATTGGAAGCGGAGCATACTACTTCAACAAGTACTTCGGTGGTGAGATCAATTTTGTCGCACATCCGGACGGCAAGAACGACGGTTTGTACAGCGCTTCGGCCGGTCCGATCTTCCGCGCGCCAATGCAGAACTTCACGTTGTTTGCGCACGGCTTGGCGGGTGGCAGCAAGCTGGTAGGACCAAGCTCCTATCACTCGTACCAGTACCACAACCCCTGGACCTGGGGCACGACCCTGACGGCTGGCGGCGGTATGGACTACGATCTTCCCTTTTGGAACAACCGTTTCTCGTTCCGTCTGTTTGAGGCTGATTATCGCTATGTTCACACCAACTTCGGCCCATACACTCCTCCTCCGAGCGGCCCTACAGGCGGACGCGCTAACCTGAACGGAATCGACCTGAGCACGGGTATCGTGACGCATTTTGGTCACATCATTCCTCCGCCTCCGGTCACTTTCACCTGCTCGGCGTCGCCCGCGACGGCCTATCCGGGTGATCCGATCACTGTGACCGGAACGGCTGCCAATCTGAATCCGAAGAAGACAGCCACCTACAATTGGACCAGCGACGGTGGTACGGTCTCCGGGACTGAGAGCACGGCGAACGTCAATACGGCGAACCTGAACCCGGGTACCTACACTGTCAAGGGCCACATCTCCGAAGGCAACAAGCCTGGCGAGATGGCGGATTGCTCAGCTCCGTTCACAATCCAGCAATTCCAGCCGCCCACGGTTACATGCTCGGCGAACCCCTCGACAGTCTCTCCTGGAGATTCCGCGACGATTACCGCTAATGGCGTAAGCCCGCAGAACCGTCCTTTGACCTATAGCTATAGCTCAACCGCAGGTTCTGTCACCGGCAACACTTCGACGGCAACCCTCAACACCACCGGTGCGGCTCCGGGAACGATTACGGTGACAGCAAACGTTGTGGATGACAAGGGCCAGTCGGCCTCCTGCACCGCGACGGTAACGGTCAATGCACCTCCTCCGCCGCCTGCACCTACGACCCAGGCACTCTGCTCGATCAACTTCGATCGTGACAAGCGCCGCCCGACCCGCGTAGACAACGAAGCGAAGGCCTGCCTCGACGATGTTGCTTTGACAATGCAGCGCTCTTCTGATGCGAAGCTCGCGGTGGTTGGTAACCATGCCAGCAATGAGCGGGCAGGAGCCAAGGCTGCCTCCGCTCGTGCGGTCAACGCCAAGGACTACCTGGTGAAGGAGAAGGGAATCGACGCAAGCCGCATCTCGGTCTATACCGGATCGCAGGATGGCAAGTCGGTCTCCTCCACCCTGATCCCGACGGGTGCAAACTTTGATCAATCCGGACTTACCGCGGTTGACGAAAGCATGACGAAGGCGACTCCCCGCGCTCGTCACGCAGCCCGACGCCACAAGAAGTAATCAAAAGCAGCAATAAAGAAAAGCTGGCTGGGGATTCCCAGCCAGCTTTTTCGTTGTCTAAAGAATCAATAGAAGAGGAACCATCATCCCGTTTTCGTTAGACTGGTAACTGGAACAATGCGACATAAATATAGACGGACCGTGTTTCTGGCCCTCCTGATTGCTCTAATAATCGCCTCGGCCTCCTCCTCCCTGGCTCTCCCTTCTTCGACCTGGTTACCTTACGGCCCAGATGGGGGGGATGCGCGCGCCTTTGCTGCCGATCCACATGACAATCAGCATCTCTATCTGGGGTCGGCGAACGGCTGGATTTATGAGTCGCACGACGGGGGAGCGCAGTGGAAGCGGCTTGCGCGCATAGGCAGCCGCGATAACTTTGTTATTGACAACATCGTTCTTGATTCGACGGCCAAAGGAAGGCTCTTGGTTGGCGCATGGGCGCTTGGCAGCTCAGACGGAGGTCTTTATGTGAGCGATGATGCCGGTGTCTCGTGGAAGGAGATTCCTGATCTTAAGGATCAGGCTGTGCTCGCTCTTGTGGGCGCACCGTCCGACCCAAAGACCTTTGTGGCGGGCACCCTGAAGGGAGTCTATAAAACGACCGATAGTGGAGCTCACTGGAGATTGATCAGTCCTGAAGGCAGCACAGAGATTCACGAGGTGGAGTCGATTGCGATCGATCCGAAGGACCCCAAGATCATCTACGCCGGAACCTGGCATCTTCCGTGGAAGACCACAGATGACGGTGCTCACTGGTCAAACATCAAGGAAGGCGTGATCGACGATTCGGACGTTTTCTCGATCATCATCGATCCCAAGGATCCGAGTGTTGTTTATGCCAGCGCCTGCTCAGGAATCTACAAGAGCGATAGTGCTGGAATGCGCTTCCAGAAGATCCAGGGGATTCCCTCGACCGCACGGAGAACCCGCGTCCTGATGCAGGACCCGCAGCACCAGAACATAGTCTTCGCCGGAACGACCGAAGGTCTTTATCGCACAACCGATTCGGGCAAGACTTGGGCTCGCACGACCGGTCCTGAGCTGATCGTGAATGATGTGTACATCGATCCGATGAATACCAACCGTATCCTGCTTGCCACGGATCGCGGGGGAGTTCTGCTTTCCAACGACGGCGGTGCAAGTTTCAGGCCGACGAACAGCGGCTACTCGGCCCGGCAGGTCACGGCATTTGTGCAGGACCTGCGTTCGCCGGAGACGATCTATGTCGGCGTGGTGAACGATAAGGCATGGGGCGGTGTCTTTATGAGCTCGAACGGTGGTCTGACCTGGACGCAGAAGAACTCGGGGCTTGAAGCACATGACGTGCTCAGCCTTGGACAGGCTTCCGACGGATCGCTTCTAGCTGGTACTCGACATGGAATCTATCGCCTCAATGGCGATGTATGGAGCAAGGTGGAGCGTGTCTCGCTCGAGTTGCCGGAGATTGAGGTACCCGCGCCGAAACGCGCTGTGAGCAGGAAGAAGGGAGCTCGCAGGACACCTGTGAAGACCGCAGCGAAGAAGAAGAGCCCTCCGAAGGTATTTGACGGGGCAGTATTTGCCTTTACGCGCGACGGCGATCAAGTCTTCGCCGCGACAGCTGACGGTATCGTCCGCAGCCTCGATGGCGGGCAGAGCTGGAATATCGTCACCGACCCGCAAGGGCATGTCTGGTATACCATCGCGTCTTCGCGGTCTACGCTTCTTGCTTCGTCTCTGACGAAGGCTCTTATCTCGACCGATGACGGGCATAGCTGGAAGCCGCTTACGACACCCTCCGAATTGACCCAGATTACGGCCGTGGCCGCGGATAGTTTTGGCGGCCTATGGATCGGAGGCCGAGAAGGCATCTATCACTCGGCCGATCAGGGGGCAAGCTGGCAAGTGCTGAAGAACCTCTTTGTTCGGGACGTGAACAGCATCTACTACGATGAGAAAGGCCAGCGTATTCTAGTGACCGGAAACAGTTCGACGACGTTTGCCTTTTCGGCTCATCTGCCGGACCAGAAGGTGTCTTACTGGAATACGGGCTGGAATCTGCGCCTTCTGCGCCCGGTGAGCGATCACCTGGTGGCTGCGACACTATTCGATGGCGTGGTCATTCAGCCTGAGATGGTCAATTCAGCAGCGGTCTCAACCCACTAATATGGAAGAGGCAGAGGGATTAGAATCGTTCTATGAGTTCTAATCCCACCGCCTCATTCTCGCGCAGCGCAAGAGCAGGTTTCAACTGGCCGTCTGACCTCTCGCGACACTCTTTCCAGACGGACGATCGCGCGCTGGAGGCAATTGCAGAGAAGGTCCTGGCTGGCGAACGCCTGAGCTTCGACGATGGTGTAACGCTTTATCGCAGCGGCGATATCCTGGCTCTAGGCTGGCTGGCGAATTGGGTCCGCGAAAAGCTGCACGGAAACATTGCGTACTTCAATGTAAACCGCCATATCAATCCGACCAATGTGTGCGTCGCATCTTGCAGACTATGTGCCTTTGGGAGAAAGAAAGGCGAAGCGGGTACGTACACGATGGCTTTGGAAGAGGCGTGGGAGATCGCCGGCGCAGGTTATACGGATGCGGTTACAGAGTTCCACATGGTTGGTGGCCTCCATCCCGATCTTCCGTTTGAATATTTTATGGATTTGGTTCGAGGTCTGAAGGAGCGGTTCCCAAAGGTCCATATCAAGGCATTCACAATGGTTGAGGTCGCTTTTCTGGCGAAGCGCGGAAAGATGACCATCGAGGAGACTCTGAAGCGGATGAAGGAGGCGGGTGTGGATTCCATGCCTGGAGGCGGAGCGGAGATCTTTGCCGATCGGGTCCGTCACATTATCTGCGATCACAAGATTGATGGCGCGGAGTGGCTGGAGACCGCGCGTCTGGCTCATAAGCTCGGCTTGCGCTCGAATGCAACAATGCTCTACGGACACGTCGAGAACGATGAAGACCGCGTGGATCATCTCGTTCGTCTGCGCGAAGTGCAAGACGATACTGGCGGGTTTCAGACTTTCATTCCGCTCTCGTTTCATCCGGACAACACGGCTCTGGCGCACATCCCGCGCACGACTGGGATGCTGGACATCAAACAGATCGCGGTAGGACGCCTGATGCTGGACAATTTCCCGCACATCAAGAGCTACTGGCAGATGGTATCGCCCAAGATGGCGCAGATCTCATTACGATTCGGCGCCGATGACATTGATGGTACTGTCATCGAGGAGAAGATTTATCACGATGCAGGCGCGACCACCCCGCAGGGTTTGCGCCGAAAGGATCTGGTTCGGCTGATTAGAGAGGCAGGCCGCGAGCCATTCGAGCGCGATACGATGTATCGTGCAGTCACTCGGACCGAGGATACATTCACAATCGCGGTTTGAGATAGTCCCGATATTGCTCCTCATGCAAATGGCCTTAGTAACACTCTAAGGCCATTTGCTTTGTGACGAGCCGATTGGGTCGATTTACTTCTGCGCCGAAGTAAGGTCCTTCCAATACATGGCGGCATCCAGATCTGGTCCGTAAAAGCTCTTTTGTAACCCGACTCGCCGATATCGGAGCCGCTCGTAGAAACGCAGCGCGCGCTCGTTGCGAACAAAGACGTGAAGCATCATGCCGACGCATTTCCAGCTTCGAACCCAGGCCTCTGCGTCCGACAGCATACGTTCGCCGATGCCCTGGTTTCGCCATCGCTGTGCTACATCGATTGTGACCACATAACCGATTGGAGGTCCGACCGATTGCTCACGATGCACAATGCAAAAACCAGCGAGCCCCTGCCCATCTTCGGCCAGAATGACCCAGGCATTTTCAGCCTCTGCGAACCTGCACATCGCTTCCCGGCTGAATCGGAAAGGAACATCAAAGCACGAGGCATCGAGAGCGACCATCGCATCCAGGTCATCGCGCCGATAATTTCTGTAGCGAAATCGTTTTCGTGTCACTGCGCCGCTCGTCGTCCCCATTCCGCCTCGCATGCGACTTAGTTGCGCGTTTCCGCTTTGCTGATGTTCCATAGTTCAATGTCGGCAGTGTAAAACTGTTGCATTCTCTCTATTCGTTCTCCCGGAGCTTCATGGTTGCAAGAAGGAAACAACTCCCTGACACGGCAAAACCGGTGACCCTCAAGGTGCTTGCCGAATACCTGGATCTCTCTCCAGCCACGGTGTCGATCGTTCTCAACGAATCTCCCGTTGCCAAGTCCATCTCTCCGGCGACCCGTCAGCGAGTCATTGATGCCGCCAAGATGCTTCGTTATCGGCCCAATGTTCACGCACGGATGCTGCGCACGCGCCTCACGAACACTATCGGCGTGCTCGTTCCTGAACTCAGCGAAGGCTATTTCACCGGCCTTATGCTTGGAGTGGAGGAGTACCTTCTGCAGGCTGGTTATCTCTACTTCACCGTCAGTCATCTCTGCCATCCTGACCTCATTGAAGAGTATCCCGATCTGCTGATCAGCCGCTCTGTTGACGGACTTCTGCTGGTCAATACGGAACTGCGCAAGCAGGTTCCGCTACCAGCCGTTGGAGTCTCCTCTCACCTCAACGTCCCTGGAGTCACCAACGTCATTCTCGATCACGACCATGCCACGCGCCTCGCTCTGCAACACCTCCATTATCTTGGTCACCGTCGCATCGCTTTCATGAAGGGACAGACCTTCTCGCTGGATTCCGCATCCCGTTGGCAGGCGATCAGCACTGTCGCGCAGCAGCTTGGAATCACAATAGCGCCTGACTTATCCATTTATCTCGAGAAAAACTCCTGGTCTCCCGACCTCGGTTATCCTCCTGTTCGCGACCTTCTCAAGCGTACCCGCGACTTCACTGCCATCTTTTGCTTCAATGACACTGCTGCGATCGGAGCTATCAGGGCCATTGAAGATGCCGGACTCTCCTGTCCGCGAGACATCTCCGTTATCGGTTTCGACGATATTCTCGTTGCTGCATATACCAATCCTCGTCTCACAACCGTCAGGCAGCCGCTGCACAAGATGGGTAGAAGCGCCGCCGAAATTCTCATTAAGCGCATTCAGTATCCTGAGCATACATTTCCGGAAACAGTGTGGTTTCCTCCGGAACTTGTGGTCCGTGAATCCACCGGCCCCGCGCGCAGTCTCAGCAATACTTTCCGTTCCCGGAAACGAAAGTGATCCGCGACCTCCATTCTCGAATGCACATAGACCGGGACAATCTTTATCAAAATACAACGGTTTTCTCTGGCTGGTGTCGGCTATTGCCGCTCTTTGCATGCACGGCGGTATGGGGTCTGGTAACTGTAATGCTCGGCCCTCTGCTTCCTGGTCTCATGGCACGCTGGAAGGTCGGGGATGCGCAGGCCGGCACACTCTTCGCCGCTTCGTTTATGGGGCAGTTCATAGGCGCATGGGTTGCCACACGCCATCTTCGGGGCAGTCTGCTTGCAGGAGCGGGTCTTACCATATTTGGCGTAACCGCACTGGTGTGGACAGGGTTTCCGTCAGCCCACCTAGCGTTTTTCGTCATCGGATTGGGCATCTCCGCTGGCCTGACCGCAGGCAATGTGCTCGCCGGGCTTTCCTCGCCTCATCGGGCTCGCACCTTGGCAGTCTTCAACGTCAGCTGGAGCGTCGGTGCGATCATCTGTCCCGTGCTCGTGCGTCTTTCCGGTTCTTCGAATCCTCGGCTCTTTTATGTTGTCATAGCTTTGATGATGGCCGTAGGTGGATTGCTGCTAGCGACTCATCCGCGATCTCTGAGTCACGCGGCGGGAAAAACCTCCCTTGGCATGAGTGATCGAGCAAATACTCCTCCGGTTCCGCTGTTTTTCTTTGCCGTGTGCATGCTGCTTTATATCGGCAATGAAAATGCGCTTGGCGGCTGGTTGCCGACTTTCGCCGTCCGCAGCAATTCTCATGCGGTCGCCTCCACGATCGCTTTGCTTTACTGGCTCTCTGAACTTATTAGTCGATTGGCGATGGCATCACTCCCATATCGAGTGTCTGAAGTTGTTCTTTACCGGATTTCACTGACGCTACTGCTCCTCACGGCGGTCTTCCTCGTCCTGTTCCCAAATCCTTCTGTTCCGATCCTCATCGGGACAGCTATTCTTGCGGGCGCTGCGATCGGTCCGGTCTATCCTCTCCTCATCGCTTTCCTGCTTACCCGATTCTCAAATCACCCATGGATAGGCCGACTCTTCGCATCAGCTTCGCTGGGAGGAGCAGCATTGCCGTGGCTCACCGGCGTCGTCTCCACCCATTTTGGCGGGCTTCGAGCGGGGTTCGTTGTTCCTGCAACCGGAATCTTTTTGATGCTGGTACTCTCTGCCAACATCATTCAGACACCCTCGTCAGGCTCTCTGCAGGCGTAGAAGGAGACCGCCTGCAAATGTCCGGATTAAGCGGAAAGGGTCAGGCATATTTCGCCTGACCCTAAGACTGCTTTATAGAGGAAGGGAAGCTACTGTTGCACTTTGAACTGGAACTGATCCTTTAGCGTAATGCAGCCAATGACGATAAGACCAACGAGCGAGGGAAGGAAAAAGAGATACATAAAGCCTCCAAGACAGATTTCGGTAAAGACGGGCCCAGTCAACTCCGCAGAATCTTCAGCACACTGAAGCTTCCACAGGGCGCCCACAACGTTCGGGGAAAGACCTTGGCCTGCTCTTCGCTATCTGCTCCCGCACCTCCCCGGAAGAGAGTACGAATCAGGCAGGCCCATCGTGGGTCCGTTTGCAATGCACTACAGGTTGCAAATTGGTTGCCATATCTCCCAAAAAAAGTAGCGCGAAGAAATGGCCTATATTTCTATAAATTTTGGGGACAATTGGGCAAACAATTCCCTTTGAAAGAAAATGTTTCCCCACTTTGAGTGCAAATATTTTCATGTTACCGGGTATCGTCGCTATGACGCTCTGCGTGGCATGCTGTCCTCTGCATAGCCGAATACGCCGGCTTTGTGCGAGCAAAAAGCCGGCCTTCGAAAGGAAGTGACAGAGTACGAAGGCGCAGTGGAGTCTCCACTGCGCCCTATTTGAGAAAGGAGTTGCTGGTGTGGAAGGCGTTATTTTTTGCCGAAAACGTCTCCCATGCGGCGAATCTGAGCGCCCACTCCCCTCAGCTTCTCTTCGATGCGTTCGTACCCGCGATCGATGTGATAAACGCGGTCTAGGATAGTTTCCCCATCGGCAACAAGCGCGGCGAGGACCAACGATGCTGAGGCCCGCAGGTCTGAGCACATCACCGCAGCTGACTGCAGCGGTGATGCTCCGCGAACGGTGGCATTACGACCCTGCACGGTTATGTTGGCGCCCATGCGGTTGAGTTCGCCGACGTGCATAAAGCGGTTTTCAAAGATGTTCTCGATAATGACCGAGGTGCCTTCGGTCTGGGTGGCCAAAGCCATGTACTGCGCTTGCATGTCAGTAGGGAACCCGGGGTACTCCTCAGTGGTGATATCGGCGGCTCTAAGTGGGTGATCGCCGGAGCGGACACGAATGCAATCTCTATTAATGTCGAGGCGCACCCCGCACTCCTCGAGTTTGGCGATGAGAGCGCCAAGGTGCGCGGGATCGCAGGAGTCGACATTGAGGTCGCCGCCGGTGATGGCGCCGGCGATAAGAAAGGTTCCGGCCTCGATGCGATCGGGATTGATGCGGTGGCGCGCCCCGTGGAGTCTGGTGACGCCCTGCACCTTAATAGTGGAGCTTCCGGCACCTTCAATCTTTGCTCCCATAGCGGTGAGAAGTGCGGCGAGATCCGTGACCTCCGGCTCTCTGGCGCAGTTCTCAAAGACAGTCTCACCCTCAGCAAGAACCGCAGCCATGAGGAGGTCTTCCGTCCCGGTCACCGTGATCTTGTCGAAGAGGATGTGTGCTCCCCTGAGGCGACCTTGTCCATTGTTAGGGCTTCGTGCCTCCAGGTAGCCATGATCGTAGGTAATCTCGGCACCCATGGCTTCCAGCCCCTTGATATGAAGGTCGATGGGGCGGCCACCAATGGCGCAGCCTCCGGGCATGGCGACCCGGGCCATGCCAGTGCGGGCGATGAGCGGACCTAACACAAGCGAGCTGGCACGCATGGTCTTGACGATCTCGTACTTGGCGACAGGATCGGAAAGAATGCCGCACTTGATACGGGTGCGATGCTGGGCCCGACCATAGCCGAGCTCAACTTCAGCGCCCATGGATGAGAGCAGCTTGCGCTCGGTCTCGATGTCGCGAACCTGAGGGATGTTCTCGAGGATAACCTCATCTTCGGTGAGGATGGCTGCGGCCATGCAGGGGAGGGCGGAGTTCTTGGCCCCGGAGACCTTGATGGTTCCGAGGAGAGGGTTCCCGCCGCGTACAACGAACTTGTCCATTTCTTCAGTGTACTTTGCGTTAGAGCGGCGGCAAGCGCCACCCGCATGGAGCGGGGAGTATCTAGTTTGAGGCTTTATAGCAGGCGAACGGCCATGAGACCGATCTTGAGCTCGAATGCCAGCTCCTGTACGAGTTGTTACGACGTGGTAAGGGTGATTCCGGGCGGCAATTCCTTGCTTTTCTTGTATTCCCGGAGTCTGGTGGTCGGTGGCCCGTGGAGTGAAAGTTGGGCCGATCCGATACCATTGCTCCGCTGTCCGTATTGAATACCAATATTTGAGCGATGATCAATTGCAGGCAAGCCCGTCTTTAGCTTATCGAATGGTATTCCTTAGATAGACTTCAAATTTGCCGACAATTTTCATCTATGATTCGACTCGCCATAGTTGGCGAGGATGAGCTGTTTGCAATGTCGCCGCATTTGTTGGTTACCTGGTCCGTGGCGATGCGAGGGAAGTTGGTCGTGAGAGCCGGAAGGATAAAGGCGATTAATGCACTGCCAGTCAAAAGAAATTCGATATTACATCGTCGCTGACGACCTGACAGGCGCCTGTGATTCGGCCATAGCCTTTACCGGCCGTGGCATGGTGGTAGAGGTTCCGCTAGGAGTGGACGCTAAAGCACTGTCGGCAGGAGTATGCGCGATCAGCACAGATAGCCGGAATATCCGGCCAGAAGCCGCCAGCGAGCGGGTGCAAAAGGCGCTAATCGGTGCTCAAGCTGCTGAGGAGGTTTTCAAGAAGATCGATTCGGTTCTTCGTGGAAACACGTTCGCGGAGATTCGCACGGCGGTCGAGTGTTTTTCTTGTGAGCTGGTGGTGATGAGCCCGGCTTATCCGGCATTGGGCAGGGTTGTGAGGGATGGCTTCCTCCATGTCGAGGACGGGACGTCGAGCCCTGCGATCGATCTTTGCGAGGGTCTCCGTCGCGCCGGAATTGCCGGCGTTGTTAAATTGCGTGCAGGGGGAACCGAGGAGTGCCTGATCAACAGATTGCGTGATGCGATGAGAGCAGTAGATCGGCTGGTAGTTTGCGACGCTGAAAAAGATGAAGACCTGCGCGTGATGGTAAGTGCAGCTCGCATGTTGAAGAAGAGAATTCTATGGGTGGGTTCCGGCGGCCTCGCCCATGCACTGGCGCACGTGCTTCCGCTGAGTGTAGAGGACCGAATAGAAGAAGAGGAACTGAGCGGGTGCATGCTGCTGTTTGTGGGAAGCGATCATGTTGTAACAGCAAAGCAGCTTGCGGCTTTAGAGCAGCGTTCCGATGTAAGTGAGATTGCGGTGGAGGATTGCCTGCGGAGTCGGCCTGAGTCGCAGGTGATGGTTCTTAAGGTTTCGATGGGCAGCACGACAGAGGAGCAGATACAGCAGGCAGTGAAGAGCGTGGGTGCGAAGGGCATCCGGGGCTGTGTGCTGACTGGCGGAGATACGGCGGCATTTGTCTTTCGTTCTTTAGGAGTTCGATTGCTCCGGCTAACCGGTGAGTTTGCTCCGGGGGTACCAGAGGGAATTGCGCATGGCGGCGATTTGGATGGGGTCAGGGTGATTGTGAAGTCGGGAGGCTTCGGCCAGCAGGATGTACTTTGTCGCATTGTGGATCGATTTGCGGGTGGAAGGGAGCTGGTGTGAGTATGCGTCTTCCTAAAATAGCTGTGACGTTGGGTGATCCTGCGGGAGTAGGCGGCGAAGTGATCCTGAAAGCGATTGCGGACCCTGAGATATCCTCATCGGCGGAGCTCATTGTTCTGGGCGACCGGGTTGCGATTGAGGCGGCGGAGAGCAGCACAGGTGTCAAATTCGAGGGGCTAAATGCCACGCTGCGCGAGTGCGGATTACTGTCCGCTGCCGAGCCACTGACCTTCGGCGCCTTGCGCGAGGAGTACGGAAAGGCAGCGGTAGGATACGTTCATGACGCTACGATGATGTGCTTGAACGATGAGGTAGACGCGATGGTGACTGCACCTCTGAACAAAGAGGCTGTCACCCTGACTGGAATGCGTTTTTCAGGGCACACGGAGTACATCGCTGAGCTGTGCGGAGTAAAGGGTTCGCGCATGCTGCTGGCTGGGACGAACCTTAGCGTGATTCACGTTTCGACGCATGTAAGCCTGAGGGACGCATGCAATCTGAATACAGATCGGATTGTAGATACGATCGAACTCGGCAATAAGGCGATGAAGCTGCTTGGAAAGGCGAAGCCCCGGATTGCAGTGTGTGGGTTGAACCCTCATGCGGGAGAGCACGGCCTGTTTGGTACTGAGGACGAAGAGTTCATTCGGCCAGCCGTTGAGGTGTGCAGAGGACGCGGAATCGGCTGTGAGGGCCCAGTCGCTCCGGATACTATTTTTTTCAAAGCAATACGAGGGTCGCATGATCTGGTAGTTGCGATGTACCATGATCAGGGTCACATTCCGATGAAGCTGCTCGATTTCGAAGCGACCGTGAATGTGTCGCTTGGAATACCGATCATTCGCACGTCTGTGGATCACGGGACGGCATTCGATATCGCAGGAAAGAACTTGGCGAGCGAAGCGAATATGAAGGCAGCGATCCGCATGGCAGTGACGATGGCACGCCATCGACTCGACCAGGCAGAGAAAGCGTAAGAGTGACGATGAATGCGAAATGTGGATTTTAGTAGCCCTTGCAGGGTATTACACATACCTTATTGGAGCCGTAATCCGCTTGCCCTAACACAAAGACCAATGTAAGGTTATTTCCTTGCGAACGGCTTCATTCCACTGGGTGATGTGGCTGTCTCTGAATCTGTTCGAACGAAGTGCCGGCACAGTGTAGAGTTCTAAGCGAGGCAGGCGAATGGAATTTTCGTGCCTACCAAGTGTTTGCTGAAGTTCCGCTGGTTGATACAAGATGTGGAAGAGGGTTACCTGCCTGAATCCTTGTAGACCGGCCAGAACGAAAAGCAGGAGCAGAGGATTGCGACAAATCAGCAAGGAATGTTTGACGGGGCGCGAACAAGGAGCCGGAGAGACCAGGGGAAGAGGACGCCATAGAAGCGTCGAGGCTGAAGATGCCATCTTGAAGGCGGCGCTTTGTCTTCTTGAGAAGAAGTCATTGCGGAAGGTTACTGCAGACGAGATTGCACGCGAGGCAGGCGTTAGCAAGGCAACCATCTATAAATGGTGGCCAAACAAAAGCCTGGTTGCCCTCGATGCCTTTCTGGCGCGCATGACGAAAGAAGTTCTCATTCCGGACACCGGTTCGGCAGAGCAGGATTTCAAGCAGCAGCTACACTCTGTAGTGGCCTTTTACAACTCTTCGTTAGGGAAGCTCTTCGGTCAGTTTATTGCGGAGGGACAAAGCGACCCTCAGTTTCTCGTCCGATTCCACGAACGCTTTCTGTACCCCAGAAGGAAAGCAGCGTTGGTCATGTGGCGTCGCGGGGTAGAGCGCGGAGAGATTCGCCGCGAGATCGACCCGGAAATGGTTCTTGATTTGATGTACGGACCGATGATTTTTCGGCTTCTGGCCGGACATGGCTCCTTGAGCAATGAGGAGTCAGTCGTTATGGTAGAGACTATATTCAGAGGGCTCCGGCCCGCCGATCGAGAGCGTTCGTAAGGCTCCAAGCCAGCTTAATCCTTTTTGCGAAGATCATCCTGCGTCTTAGTTCCTGTCAGCTTCGTCCAAATATTAAACTAAAAGTCTAGTATTCCTTTATCTGAACAGAGAGATACACACCCAGGCAGTACGCTGCTGAGCGGGAGCTGTCAGCGGGTGCAGCATTTGAGATGGAGTTCCGATGTGGATTGTCCGGCTTGCGCTTCGAAGGCCCTATACGTTTGTTGTATTGTCGTTGCTTCTCTTCATCGTTGGACCACTTGTTGTATTGCGTACGCCAGTCGACATTTTCCCGAATATTGATATCCCCGTGGTCTCCATCGTCTGGAACTATGGCGGCCTCTCTCCTGAGCAACTGAGCAATCGCATCGTTCTTCCGTTTGAGCGCGGGCTGACGACCACTGTCAATGATATTGAGCATACCGAATCGCAGACGCTGAACGGTGTCTCTGTGGTCAAGGTTTACTTCCAGCCCTCGGTAAATATCTCGCAGGCAGTTGCCCAGGTTACCGCTATTGCACAGACGGCCCTGCGGCAGTATCCGCAGGGCACAACTGCACCGCTGGTCATCCAGTACAGTGCCTCCAGCGTTCCGGTATTACAACTCGGGTTATCCGGGAATGGGTTGACAGAACAGCAGTTGAACGACTTCGGACAGAATTTCATCCGGACGCAGCTGGCAACAGTTCAGGGCGCTTCTATTCCATACCCGTATGGAGGTAAGCAGCGGCAGATCCAGGTCGACCTCAATATTCAAAAATTGCAGGCTTTCGGGCTTTCCGCTTCTGATGTGGTCAATGCGATCGGAACGCAGAACATTATTCTTCCTGCCGGGAATGTGAAGATCGGCCATGTCGACTACCCGGTTGAGACGAATAGTGCTCCCACATCAATTGCCGAGCTGAATGACCTTCCCATAAAGAGTACCAACGGCGCGACAATTTACGTCCACGATATCGGTAACGTGCGTGACGGATTTCCCCCGCAGACCAATATTGTCCGCGTGGATGGTCAACGGGCCTCTTTGCTGACGATTAACAAGACCGGCAACTTTTCCACGCTTGACATTATCGCGAAGGTACGCGAGCAACTGCCTCAAATTTCGGCACAGCTGCCCCAATCGCTGCGTATCGCTCCCATTGCGGACCAATCTGTATTCGTGAAGGGAGCGGTTACAGGTGTCGTTCGCGAAGCGCTCATTGCGGCATGCCTGACGGCAGCCATGATCCTGGTGTTTCTTGGCAGCTGGCGTTCTACTTTGATCATCGCGGTCTCGATCCCCCTCTCCGTGATTTGTTCGCTGCTAATGCTTTCCGCACTTGGCGAGACAATCAATATCATGACGCTTGGAGGCCTGGCATTGGCGGTGGGCATCCTGGTGGATGACGCAACCGTCGAGATTGAAAATATCAACCGCAACTTGGAGGAGGGAAAGGAGGTCGAGCAGGCGATCCTGGACGGGGCAGCGCAGATCGCAATTCCGGCGTTTGTCTCGACCCTTTCCATCTGTATTGTTTTCGTCCCGATGTTCTTCCTGGGAGGCGTGGCGCGATACCTGTTCGTCCCACTGGCGGAAGCCGTGGTATTTGCGATGCTTGCATCGTACTTCCTCTCTAGAACCATTGTTCCCACGATGGCCAAGTATCTTCTGAAGCCGCACGAGCCGGATGCGGCTGTGACTGCGTCAACTAGCAGAAATCCTCTAGTCCGATTCCAGCGCATATTCGAGCATTACTTCGAGCGCCTGCGAGACTGGTACCACGGGCTGTTGCAGCTATGCCTGGAACATCGTGCTGCGTTCCTGCTGTCCATCGTAGGTTTTTGGGTCCTGTCGATTTTGATTCTGTATCCCTGGTTGGGGCAGGACTTCTTCCCCTCGGTAGATGGAGGGCAGTTCAAGCTTCACGTGCGCGCCCATACGGGAACCCGTATCGAGGATACGGCTAAGATCTGCGATCAGGTCGAAGATGTTATCCGACAGGTTGTTCCGCCAGCGGAACTGAGAACGATCATCGACAACGTGGGGGTTCCATACTCAGGTCTGAACCTCTCCTATTCTAATTCTGCAACGGTTGGGACGGCCGATGCGGATATTCTCGTTTCTCTTTCGGAGAAGCATAAGCCAACGGTGGAATACACCCGTCGGCTACGTGAGCTGCTGGCTGAGCAATTTCCAGGAACATCGTTTTATTATTTGCCCACCGACATGGTCAGTCAGATCCTAAACTTCGGACTCCCTGCCCAAATCGATATCCAATTCGTAGGTGCCGAACTGGAAAGGGATCGTGCTCTCGCCGAGAAGGTAATGCAGCAAATCAGCCATATTCCAGGCACGACGGATCTGCGAATCCAACAGCCATTCAATCTGCCAAAGTGGACGATCGACGTCGACCGTACGCGGGCCCAGCAGGTGGGGTACAGCCAGAGAGACGTGGCAACCAATGTGCTGATCGCCTTGAGCGGCAGCTTCCAGACCTCCCCGACCTTTTATCTCAATCCGCAGAATCACGTAAGCTACAACATCGCGGTCCAGGCGCCGCAGTATGAGGTGAAGAGCCTCCAGGATCTGGAGAATTTTCCGATTGCGTCCACCAATTCGGCTGCTCCGCAGATCCTGGGAAACCTTGCCACCATCCAGAGGGGTGCAGAGCAGGGTACGGTGAGCCATTACAACGCGCGCCCGCTAATCGATATCTACGGTGCTGTTGATGGGACGGATCTGGCGAGCGTCGCGAAGAAGATAGACAAAATCGTCTTAGATAACAAGAAAAATCTTCCGCGCGGTTCGCAGATCTTCGTCCGCGGGCAGATTGAGACAATGCGGCGATCGTTTGTGGGGCTGATCTCCGGCCTCCTGTTCTCGATTGTGCTGGTCTATGCACTGATAGTAGTTAACTTTCAGAGCTGGCTGGATCCATTCATCATCATTGCAGCACTTCCTGGAGCATTGGCAGGCATCGTTTGGTTCTTGTTTTTGACGGGAACGCACATCAGCGTGCCCGCCCTTACGGGATCAATCATGTGCGTTGGCGTGGCAACCGCGAACTCCATCCTGGTTGTCAGCTTCGCCAAAGAACAGATGGAGGCCGGGATGAATTCGACAGAGGCAGCCCTGTCTGCAGGATTCACGCGCTTCCGTCCCGTTGTGATGACAGCGTTGGCGATGATCATTGGCATGGTCCCTATGGCGTTGGGATTGGGCGATGGAGGAGAGCAGAATGCCCCGCTGGGAAGGGCGGTGATTGGGGGGCTTCTACTAGCGACCTTTGGGACTCTCACTTTCGTGCCCACGTTCTTCGCCTTCATGCACCGCAATGATTGTCCACTCCACCAGGAGAAGGTGACCGGTGCTGAGGAAGACTACCTTTGAATAAGCGACAGGCCAGGAGCTGCATCGGAGAACAGGAGAGGCAAATGAGCAGGGGAGACCATAACGGCCACGCAGATCAGGCTTCCGGCGAACACCGGGCTGACAGGAAGACACATGACCCTAGTGCGGTCTCGCGCGGATCTGTGCTGGTGATGATTGTTGTTGTCCTGCTTATTGCCGTGGTCCTCGCGGCTGTGGGAATCGTTGGGCGGAAACACAGAAGCCAGGAGCTTGTCACGTATACGGGTAAGAATGCCGCACCTACTGTATCGCTTCAGAGACCGCAGCTGCAGCACAACGCGACAGAGATCGTGCTGCCGGGCAATATCCAGGCCTTCACCATGGCCCCGATTTACGCTCGCACTACAGGCTACGTCAAGGCGTGGTACCACGACATTGGTTCAAGAGTACGAAAAGGCGAACTGCTGGCCGTCATTGAGACTCCGGAACTGGATCAGCAACTGGCGTCCGCTAAGGCGAATCTGGCTACAGCGATCAGCAATGCTGGCCTGGCGAAGACCACAGCCGAACGTTACACGGATCTTATCGGAAGCAATGCCGTATCGCAGCAGGACACAGATAACGCAGTGAGTCAGTTGCAGGCTCGCAATGCCGAAGTGGCTGCGGCACAGGCGAATGTCAGGAGACTGGAGGAGCTAGTCTCATTCGAGCGTATTGTGGCTCCGTTTGATGGTGTGATTACGGCTCGGAATCTAGATATCGGTCAGCTGATAAGCTCAGACGGAAGCACGAACACGGCAGGTGCCGGTACAGTGCGGATCAATCGGGAGATATTTGATGTTTCAGCGATAGACACGCTGCGCGTTTTCATCAATGTTCCCCAGATCTACGCTCCGGATGCGCGTAAAGGTGTGATCGCGAGTCTGACCTTACCGCAATATCCGGGCCGTAGTTTCAAAGGCAAGCTGGTGCGAACCTCAGATGCAGTGGACCCCGGAACTAGGACTCTGTTGGCGGAAGTTGACGTCGAAAATAAATCAGGCGATCTGCTGCCGGGCAGTTACACGCAGGTACACCTGAGTGTTTCCCGGGCGGCGCCAGCGTTGATTGTGCCAGTGAGTGCGCTGATACTTGAGGCAGATGGGCTTCATGTTGCAACCGTGGATGACAATCAGCGTGCTCACATCCTGAAGGTTACGAGTGGACGCGACTTCGGTGCTACGGTCGAGATATTGAGCGGGCTCGCAGAGGGCCAGCAGGTCATTGCGAATCCTCCCGACTCCCTCACAGAAGGTGAGACGGTCAGAGTGGTAACACCTGCAAATCATCTAGAAGCGGGTTCGGAGGAGGCCCGGCGATGAAGGCTGGCGATATCAGGAAGCTGGCCACCCTGCTGGGCGTTGTTGCTATTGCTGGTTGCAAGGTGGGGCCGAACTATAAGACTCCTGCAGTGCCCTCGCCCCCAGCGTACAGCGACAATGGCCGCAACGGTGCCTGGACCAGTGCGAAACCTGCGGATACCGCCGACAGGGGGAGTTGGTGGGCTGTTTACGGCGATCCAGAGCTGAATGATCTGGAGCAACGCTGCGCAAGTGCCAACCAGAATATTGCAGCGTCCATGCAGGTCTACCAGCAGGCACATGACCTGGTAAGAGAAAGCCGGTCGTTTCTGTATCCTGCGATAGCAATTGGTGCAGCGGCGAACCGTAATCGGATTTCCAGCACCCGACCGCTGCGGCCCGCCAATGCTGCGCAGGACTACTGGGACTTTCTGATTCCGCTTAACATCTCGTGGGAGCCAGACCTATGGGGCAGGGTGCGGCGGCAGATTGAGTCAAATGCTGCAGAGGCGCAGGCGACCGCTGCAGATGCAGCTAATACGCGCCTGAGTCTGCAGGGCATGCTTGCGATAAGCTTCTTTGAAATGCGCGGTATCGATCTGCAAGCGCGGCTGATTCGCAGTACTTTGGGCGCTTATGAACAAGCGTTGAAGCTGACGCAGGACCGCTTCCGCGGTGGACTGAGCACAGAGAGCGATGTTGACCAGGCGAAGACCCAGCTGGAACAGACGAGAGCGCAGCTGATTGACCTCGGAGTTGGACGGGCACAACTGGAGCATGCGATCGCCGTGCTGGTGGGTGCGCCAGCGACAGGATTTCACATCGCGGTGAACCCCCTTAGCGGGTCCCCGCCAGGTATTCCGACAGGCATCCCCTCTGAGATATTGCAACGAAGGCCTGATATTGCTGCCGCAGAAAGGCGTGTGGCTGCGGCGAATGCTGTGATCGGTGTGGCCAAGGCTGCTTACTATCCTGCAATCATTTTGGGAGCAAATGGAACGCTTGAGAGTAGTCAGATCACCAGCCTGTTCAGCCAGGGAAGTGCAGGATGGAATGGCGGACCAAATGCGAGCGAGTTGTTGTTCGATGCGGGCAGGCGGCGGGCGCGAGTGGACTACGCCATTGCTCAACGCGAACAAGCGACGTCGCTCTACCGCGAACAGGTCTTGTCCGCATTTCGAGATGTAGAAGACCAGCTTTCGGCGTTGCGTATTCTGGAAGAGGAGGCATCCGTCCAAAATGCCGCGGTTCAGGCTGCTAAGCGCAGCACGGAACTTTCGACTCTGCGCTACAAACGCGGGCTGGCTCCATATCTTGAGGTGCTGACGAACCAGACCATTGAATTAACCAATGAGCGGACGGCCGCTGCCCTGGTTACCCAGAGAATTCTTGCCAGCACCCGTCTTCAGATTGCCCTCGGCGGTGGATGGAACACGACACAGCTTCCAGCGGATTAGGTTGATCCCTTAGAGGATCGCCCGATTTGACGACCAGATTTGTCTACAAGCCAGGTGCAGGCTCTTGGCCTTGCGCAGGTGGTTTGTTCAGAGATGTTCGTGCGGCGAAAAAGGTATTGATGGGCGAAGCAGGAAAAGGGGAGCCATCACCTTAGGATCATGGCTCCCCTTCTCTGTTGGCTTGTGTTTAGCCGTTCTGCTCTGCAGGGTGGATCGTACGGTAACTGGAATTTCCCTTCGACCAGACGAGCAGGAGGATGTCCTTACCGTCCGGTGCCTGGTGGATCTGGTCGACGAACTGGCTTGCAGATGCCACAGGATGGCGATTCACCTCGAGAACGACGTCTCCCGGCTGCAGTCCGGCGTCTTCCGCAGGGCTGCCGGGACGCACGTTTTGCACGATGGCCCCATTGAGTTGATCCGGAGCATCGATCTGCTGCTTCAGATCGGAGGTCAAATCGCTTACGCTGAGGCCCAGCTTCCCCCGATTTTGAGGGCTATTGTCGTCATTGCCGGCCAGGTAGGTGCTCTTCTGAAAACGCCCAACGGTGATACTGAGAGTCGTTGGCTTACCGTCGCGCAGGACGCCTAGCGAGATGCTGGTTCCGGGCGTGATCTGGCTAACGGCAACTTGAAGAGCGCTACCGTTGACGACCTTCTGTCCATTGATTGAGGTGATGACGTCTCCCCTGTGGACTCCTCCCTTGCTTGCAGGCGAGTTGGGGGTAACCTGTGAGACGATAGCGCCGGTCGCCTCCTGCAGGTTGAAGAAGTGGGCGTTGGCAGGCGTGACATCGTTGAGGCTAATGCCGAGATAACCATGATCGACATGGCCTTTCTTCATCAGCTGCTCTGCTGTCGATCGGACGATCTGCGACGGGATGGCGAATCCTGCACCGGCGAAGGAACCGCTGTTGGAGATGATGAAGGTGTTGATTCCGACCAGTTCCCCATGCGAGTTGACGAGTGCGCCTCCTGAGTTACCCGGATTGATCGCTGCATCGGTCTGAATGAAGCCGCCAGGTTTGCGCGGATCGTCCGAGTAGGGATTGGGTCTATCGATCGCACTGACGATTCCGCGGGTTACGGAAAACTGGAAGTAGCCGAAGGGGCTGCCAAAGGCTAATACCGTCTGGCCTGGATGCAGCTTGCTCGAGTCGCCCCAGGCGATGCTGTGAAGGTTATTCGCGTTGACCTTAACGACAGCAAGATCGGTCAACTTGTCGGTTCCGACTACCTTGCCGGAGAGAACCCGACGATCGTTGAGAGTAACCTTAATTTCGGTAGCGCCGTCGACAACATGATTGTTCGTCACGATGTAACCGTCGGGTGAAATGATTACTCCGCTACCGATCCCGTGCTCGATCTGTGGCTGCTGAGGAACTCCCTGGCCAAAGAACTGGGCGAATCCGGGTGGGAGTCCCTGCAACTGGTTGGTAGTGTCATCTGCTGCATTGTGTCCTCCTTTGCTGGTGACCGCAATATTGACCACTGCAGGTGTGACGCGAGCGGCAACTGTCTCCATCGCATTGTCGAGCGCGCTGAGGGCGGAGACGCTATTGTCGTCAATGGGAGATGCAGTGAACGCCGAGGCTGCATGCACGCCACCACTGCCTACAAAGAGGGCAGCGCCGAGGGCAAAGCTCCCCGCCAGAGCTAAAGGAATCGCGAATCTTTTGACCTTTTCTACTAATTGATTAGTTGTTAGTGACATATTGTGTGGCTCCTGTGCGCAAGTGAGTGGTTATAGTTGAACGATCAGCCAGACATTCCCGACAGGAACGGCGGCGTATGAACTTCCGGTGGTTTCAGAGACGGCAAGTATCGGCCTTTGTGGAACACGACTCTCCTGCCAGCGCGTAAGCATGACCCACTGCTGGATCTGAGGCCTGGGTTCCCGGTGAATAGTCTTAAGCGTTTGAGGGCGTGGTCCGGTTGTTGCGCGATGTGTCTTTGCGTTCTCTCGCTCATCAGGAACAACTTCTTTGACGAGCGTATGAGGAATATGGGGAGAGGATGTTGCCAGGTCATGGGCTCTTGCCGAAGTCGCAACGGTTAATTGGGACATCGAAGTCGCAGCTGGTAAGGGGGTAAAACTGACAAGCGTTGGGCTATGGCCGAGGATAGCTGCAGCGCCCGCCAACCCGACTATTACGATTCCGGTGACAACGTTTGCAGCCAGGGGCTTCATGCGAACTTCTGGCTTCCCCAGAATGCGATGTATCCGGCGCGAGAGTTCAGACTGTTTGTCCCAGGCACCCAGGGCGAGGGTGAGGCGACGTCGTAAGAGAGAGTGCTCGGCGAGGCTGGTCAGGCAAGTCGCGTATGTCTTGCGTGCCGCGGTGAAGTTGAGTACACAATCGTCGCACGCAAGCTCGCGTTCTCTGCAAAGGCGTCGCTCGACCCAGAGAAGGATGGGATTGAGGGGGAAGAGCACGAGCACTATCTTCTGCAAAAGATTGGTCCAATCGTCGAAGCGTCGAAGATGTTCCATCTCGTGCAGGAGAATATGCTCAAGTTCTTGAGAAGAAAGTCTCTGGAGCAGGTCTTCGGGCAGCAGAATTCTCGGATGGAAGAAGCCGGCAACACTGGGACGATCTATCTGTGTCGAGATGCACAGCTGTGCTGAGCGAAACCGAATCTTGAGAAGATGCTGAAACTGAGTACAAAAGGCGTTCGGAGATGCTTCTCTGGCGATGCGGCGTAGTTCGAGAGCACTCCTGAAGAGTGCTACCGCCCGCGTTACAGAGATTATGAGCCACCCTATAACGACAGGGATGCTCCACCGCGGATCGAGATGGAAGGATGGGACGCTAGTCGCGAGTGCCGGATCCGTGGGTCCGGCAAAGATTGGCTGCAAATTCAGGCAGAGGACTGTAAACAGAACGGCCAGCCAAATGACGAAGCGTGCTGACGGTTTGATTCCTGGAAAGAGGCGGAGGCATAAGCCGACTGCGGCGGTCAGGCAAAGACCCTGCGCAACAGCGTTTAAAAGCGAGCCGGAAGCGACGGCAGAGACCAGGAGGATTGTGTCGTTGACGTGTTCCAACATCGATCAGATCTCCTCTTCGGGAGCATTGGCGATAGCGATTTTTAGCTGCCTGAGTTCTTCGGGCGAGAGATCGTCGTCGCCGAGGACGGAAAGAAGCAGCTTTTCGCGCGAGTTGCCAAAAAAGCGCTGAAGAAGCTGCCGTACCTCGCTGCGGCCTGCATCGTGTTCTGCCACGGTGGGGTTGTAAAGGAAGGCGCGCCCTTCCTGCCTGTGTGTCACATATCCTTTCTTTTCAAGAATTCGGATGGTAGTCAGAACCGAAGTATAGGCAAGCGGTGTTTGATCGGATAATCCAGCTACAAGGTCAGAGACGGTAGATTCCCCGCGTTCCCAGAGAATCCTCATCAGCCGTAGCTCGGCTTCCGTTAGCGTATTTGATCGTCTCGGCGGCATTCGGCTCCTATCCTGATCGACGTGTAACTAATCAATTAGTTAGCAAACTTCCATAATGCCGATTTTGGTTCATTGCGAAGCGCATTGCCTGATATATTTTCTGAGCCGAAAAAACATCCTTCAGGATGAGTTGCAAAAGATCCTGAGAGGGATGATTCGGGGTGGATAAATTCAAGGCGAAGGGGGTCGATCTGTATGCCGGAAAGATACTCCTATGCCACCACAGGCGGGGGATGGAAAAGATAAAAATGCGAAGTTCAGTGCTGCTGTGGGGAACGTTGGCAGGCGTGCTCTGGCTTGGGAGGGGTTTCTTTTCTCCCTATACGGCAGAGGGGCAGGCTGCGAACTCACAAAAGACAGAGATGACGGCTCATATCGAAGCCGGTAATACTCTGTTCCAACAGAAGTGTGCGTTTTGCCATGGTCGGGACGCCAGTGGTGGAGAGAGCGGCCCAGACCTGACACGGTCGAAGCTGGTTCAGGATGATGTGAATGGAAGCAAGATTGGCGACGTGGTCCGCAATGGACGGCCTGGGAAGATGCCTCCGTTTGATGTCTCGGACGCGGAGCTGAACGAACTGGCAGCATTTATCCATGCGCAGCAGGCGAAGGCTGCGTCAGCTGGGAAGCGTAAGGGTGTGGACGTTGCTGATTTGCAGACCGGAGACGTTGCCGCGGGCAAGAAGTACTTCGAGGGTGCAGGGACGTGCTCAAAATGCCATTCGGCGACCGGAGACCTGGCCCACATTGCAACGAAGTATCAAGGGCTCCAATTAGAGCAGCACATGCTTTATCCACGCGACGCGAAGAGCACGGCCGCGGTGACCTTGTCGGACGGTAAGGTTCTGCAAGGCCGGGTGGAATATCACGACGAGTTCACGCTTGGGATTGCGCTGGCGGATGGAACCTATCGCTCGTGGCCGGTGGACAAGATCAAGTACAAGATCGACGCCCCGCAGGAAGCCCATGCCGAGCTTTTCAGCAAATATACGGATGACGACATCCACAACCTGATGGCGTATCTGCAGACGCTGCGCTGATCGCGTTAAAAGAGGAAGAGTGCTATGAGTCGATGGATGGATGCGAGTGTATGTGCCGGATCGTTGCTCGCGCTCGTGCTGGGAGCCGGAGGAGCTGCCGTCGCCCAGGGGCCCGATCACGCAACGTTGCTAAAGCCGGGGCCAGACAGCTGGCCGCTGTATCACGGTGACTACACCGGACAGCGGCACAGCAAGCTGACCCAGATAACACCGCAGAATGTAGGAAACCTGAGCCTCGCCTGGGCATTCCAGACAGGCTCGCAGGCGGGACTGAAGTCTTCGCCACTGTTGATCGATGGGATTCTGTATTTCACGCTCCCCGATAACGTGTGGGCAGTGGATGCGCGGTCCGGTCACATGGTGTGGCACTACACCTACCCCCCGAACAAGGGTCTGCACATCGGGCAGCGTGGTGTGGGCGCGTACAAAGGATGGATTTATTTCCTTTCACCAGATGGTCACCTCGTATCGCTGGACGCTAAAACAGGCGCACTGCGATGGAATGTGGAGGTGGCCGACGTTGCCAAAGGCTACTGGACCACGATGTCGCCGTTTGTTGTCGGCAATCACGTGATCGTCGGTGTCTCTGGAGACTTCGACAATCTGCATGGATATTTGAAGTCGCTGGATCCCCAGACGGGCCAACTGCAATGGCAGTGGGACAGTACTCCCAAAGAGCTGACCGGCGGCATGACATGGATGACGGGAACCTACGATCCTGACCTGAATCTGATCTACTGGGGCACGGGCAACCCCACGCCGGTGTTGAACGGAACAACACGGCCGGGCGATGATCCAAACACCTGCAGCATCGTGGCATTGAACCCGGATACGGGCAAGCTGGCGTGGGCCTTCCAGGCTTCTCCGCACGACACCCATGACTGGGATGCAGCGGAGACACCGATGCTGGTAGACGGCGTGTTCAAGGGACAACAGCGAAAAATGCTGATGCAGGCTTCGCGTAACGGCTACTTCTTCGTGCTGGATCGCACGAATGGCAAGAACCTGCTGACCGTGCCCTACAGCCCGGTGAACTGGTCGCTTGGCATTGATAAGGACGGTCGGCCTATCCCGAATCCCGCAAAGGAGCCCGCGCCAGACGGTCGTCTCATTGCTCCTGACGAAGCCGGAGCAGCAAACTATCGCTCTCCGAGTTTTGATCCGAAGACCGGGCTGTTTGTCATTACGGCGAGGGATGCTTACAGCATCTACTTCTCGAAACCTGCTGACGGTACTTACGGTTGGGCGGGCGCAGACTATGGCGTCTGGGCGAAGGGAGCCGTCAAAGCAATCGATTATCAGACGGGTAAGATTCGTTGGACCCACGATATCGGTAACAGTGCCAGCGCGGGTGTCCTGACCACGGATTCAGGTGTGACGTTCACGGGAGACTTCCACGGCAATGCGCTCGCCCTGGATACCTCCAACGGGAAGACCCTTTGGCACGCCAACACGGGGTCGATCATCTCGAGCTCGCCCATCAGCTATGAGTTGGATGGAAAGCAGTATGTACTGATTGGAAGCGGCGGTGTCATGTTCGCGTGGGCGCTTCCTGACCAGATCGCAGCAAAGTAGTAGGAATGGTCAGTAGCAAATGATAGGCGGGGATTCTTCCCCGCCTATCTTATTTCACAGGGGCAGGTGACTGGCGGGGCACCGGCACCGGGCCATTCACTCCGTTCTTGTATGCGGGATCCATGGCGGCGAGATCAGTACGGAAGCTGACAGTATTTGCCGTGGGGAATGTAGAAGGGACCTTCTGGGTAACTTTACCGGTTGCGGCCCATTCTGTGCCTCGCTGAAAAGTTGTCATAAAGCCCACGCAGCTTATGGCGGCAACGTCATGTCCCATGACGGTGTGGAAGATGCGACCCTTGCCATACCGAAGGACCATCAGCATGGGTTCGTCGTGTCCCGTTCCGTGGTTTGAGGGATCGGAGTAAGCTGTGGCGAGCACGGTCATATGCTCACCAGGTCCCCGCAGACGTGCGTAAAGCTCATCGGCATAGTGCATCCACGCGGATGGTAAGCCCTTCATGATCGGGTGCTCGGAATCCCGTGTGTCGACACGAAATGGAACGCGAAGACCGTGCGATCCCGCATTGCCCTGAGAGCGATCTGGTACGAGTTGGCCGTTCTGGAAATACCACATGGGGCCTGCCTGCTCGTTGCGCCTGCGCCAGCCGCCTATGCCGGCCATCTGGTTGAACGCAGTCCAACCAGGAAAAGCATTATTGGCTGCGTGCACAATGACGAGTCCGCCGCCGTTCTGCATGTAATGCTCAAATGCGGTTTTCAGATCATTTGGCCAGTCGGGAGAATCCAGATTGGAGACGACGACTTGATAACTGCTGAAGTCAGGATGGAACTGACTGAAGTCACCTGATGGAGACTCCGGGGCAGTAGCGACGGTCACCTGGAAGAGACCGGTTTCCTCAAGCTCCTTTTTGAGCACCGGTGTGGTGAGCTTCCACTGGTGGTAGGGGCCGGCTGACTGCCCATCGATCAGAAGGACCTTGATGGGAGAAGCTGCAAACGATATTGCGGATGCAAGAAAAAGCATCAGGGGAAGGGCAAGAGAGTACCGTTTCATCAGAGACTCCAAATCTAAGGAAAAATCTGCAGCTGGGTAAGTCTATACAAAATTTCCACGCGGGGGAGTTGCCTATAACGGCAGCTCGAAGGGTATTCTTTTGTAGCGCAAAAAAAGGTTCGTTCAACACCTGAAAACTATAGGAGAGAACATGAAGGTTGGAGTCTTCACGCCGTTGCTGTCGCAGTTGCCTCTGGATGCGGTTTTGAAAAAGCTGAAATCCTACGACATTCAGACTGTCGAACTTGGTACAGGCAATTACCCCGGCGATGCGCACTGCAAGCTCTCCATGTTGCAGAACGCGAGCAAACTGGCGGAGTTCCAGAAGAAGCTGAACGATCAGGGCGTAGCCATTAGCGCGCTAAGCTGCCATGGGAATCCACTTCATCCTGACAAGGTGGTGCGGGATGCCATGGTCAAGACCAGCAGGGAGACAATTCTTCTCGCCGAGAAGCTTGGGATTAGGACGATGGTGGACTTCTCTGGATGTCCGGGGGATTCACCTTCTGCCACTTTTCCAAATTGGATCACATGCCCGTGGCCTCCCGACTTCCTCAAGGTGCTGGATTGGCAGTGGAACGAAGTCGTCGCACCATTTTGGGTTGAACATGCAAAGTTTGCAGCAGACCACGGTGTGCGCATCGCGATCGAGATGCATCCGGGATTCGTGGTGTACAGCCCGGAGACCTTGCTGAAGCTGCGTTCGATCGCGGGACCGAATGTGGGATGCAATTACGATCCCAGCCATATGTTCTGGCAGAACATTGACCCGATCGGAGCAATTCGAATCCTTGGAGATGCAATCTTCCATGTGCATGCCAAGGACACTCAGCTCTACTCAGCAAATCTTGTGAAGACGGGCGTTCTGGATACGAAGCCGTACACGGATGAGCGTAATCGCAGCTGGATCTTCCGCACCTGCGGCTATGGGCATGGCGCTGAGTGGTGGAAGGAGTTCGTCTCCACCCTGCGGATGTTTGGCTATGATGATGTGCTGTCCATTGAGCATGAAGACAGCCTGCTGTCCCCGGAGGAAGGATTGACGAAGGCCGCGCGGTTCCTGCAGGAGATTGTGATCCAGGAGCAGCCCGCAGCAGCGTGGTGGGTCTAAACCACCGGCAGGGAATCACTGACAAGAGGAGTGAATGTGAAGCGGTTGAAGACTGCAGTCATCGGTACTGGATTTATGGGGCGCGTGCATCTGGAGGCGCTCCGTCGTGTGGAGCATGTGGATGTAATTGCCGTAGTGGGTAGACAGCTGGAATCGGCAAAGAAGCTCGCGGAAGTCTACGACGTCCCCGGCGTGCTGACCGATTACAAGGAGTTGCTTGCGAAGACGGAGCTGGATGCGGTGCACATCTGCACCCCGAACGTGCTGCACTATCCAATCGCGAAGGCTGCGATTCAGGCCGGCAAAAACGTGCTCTGCGAGAAGCCCGTCGCTGTCTCGACGGAGGAAGCAGAAGAGCTTGCGAGACTCGCCGAGCAGGCAGGTGTGCGGAACTGTGTGTGCCACAACCTGCGCTACTACCCCATGGTGCAGCAGATGCGCCGGATGCGTGAGGCGGGGGAGCTTGGCGAGATTCTGGTTGCGCAGGGAACCTACTCGCAGGACTGGATGCTATACGAGACTGACTGGAACTGGCGCGTTGACGCGACCGCTTCCGGACCTTCGAGAGTGATGGCCGACATCGGATCGCACTGGTTCGACACCGTGGAGCATGTGACTGGTCTGCGTGTTTCGTCACTGTGCGCTGATCTGCAGATCTTTCACCCGACACGCAAGAAGCCCAGGCGCAGCGTGGAGAGCTTTACCGGAAAGATTCCAACTGCCGAGGACGCGGACGACTTCCCGGTAACCACGGAGGACTTCGGCGCCGTGATCTTCCGTCTCGGCGACTCTGCGCGCGGCGCGATGACGGCGAGCCAGGTTTCGGCAGGGCGAAAGAACGGTCTCAGCGTAGAGATCTTTGGAACGAAGTCGTCGGTCTCGTGGAACCAGGAACGACCAGATGAACTGTGGATAGGGAATCGAAACACGCCGAACCAGATCATCATCAAAGATCCCGCGCTGCTTCTGCCGCAGGCCGGCAAGTATGCTGATCTTCCGGGAGGCCACAGCGAGGGCTATGACGATACCTTCAAACAGGTCTTCCGCAGGTTCTACGCTGCTATCGCCGACCCCTCGATCTCTGTGGAATATCCGCAGATCATCGATGGGCTCCGCCAGATGAGAATTCTGGATGCGGAGATGGCCAGTTCGAAGTCTCGCTCTTGGATCGACTTGAAGTAAAGAATCAATCGCCCTTAGCAGAAAAGACTCGCCATCTGGCGAGTCTTTTCCGTTCTGCTCGGAATAATAGTTATCGCATCTTGCCTGACTCATCCGACATGGAGGGCGGAGCATCTCCGGTATCCCAATGCGCGGGTTTGCTGGTCATGGTCAGCCTCAACTCTCCGCCGGCCATCATTTGTTCATGAGTAAACCACGAACGACGGTATGGTTTGCCGTTCCATGTGACTTTTTCGATGTAGACGTTCTGTCGCGAGGTGTTCTCAGCTACCACCGAGAAGGTCTTTCCGTTGTCCAGACGGATAGACGCTTTGGGAAATGTGGGCGAGCCGATCAGGTAGAAGTCCTGCGCAGCGACCGGGAAGAATCCCATCTGGTTAAAGACGAGGAACGACCCCATCGCTCCAGAATCGTCGTTGCCGGGTAGTCCAGCGGTTCCGGTGTGATAACTCGCGGGCAGGATGGCGCGGATGTGTTTGGCCGTGCTGCTTTGCTCCCCAATCCAGTTGTAGAGATAGGGCGATAGGAAGCCCGGCTCGTTGCCGACGTCATAGCGATAACGTCCCACGACATTGGGCGCAAAGAAGAGATCAAGCCGTTTCTTGAATGCAGAGGCACCGCCTGACATCTTGATGAGCCCGCGTACGTCCTGCGGGACATAAAGGGAGTAGGTCCATGTGGATGCCTCGTAGAAGTTGTCCTGATACCACGTGCCTACCAGATGAGGGTTGAAGTTTTCCTTCCAGCGACCATCGGCGTGGCGCATCCAGATGAAGCCCTTTACGTCGCCACCTTCCGTGTGATCGACTGCCTCCGGATACCACAGCTTCTTCCAGTTCTGAGCACGTTCGGAGAACTTCTTGGCGTCGGCTTCGTGATGGAGTCCCTTTGCCATAAGGGCAACGGCATAGTCATTGGCGGCGTACTCCATGGAACGCGAGCCCGGACGGTCTGGTCCGCCTGCCGGATCGGAGTGTTCAATGGAGAGGTAGCCAAGCTTCTTCCAGTCGTCCATATCGCCGCGTCCGAACCGGACTGGCTCCGGGGAGTTGACATCAGCGTCATGCACCATGGCCGCGTAGACCTTGTTCCAGTTGAGCCCGGGCAGGTGCTTGACGAAGGCGTCGGTGAACATCATCTCTGCGTCGGAGCCGCCCTGTGTCCTTCCGGAGAAGTTGCCGGACCGGCCGTCCAGGAAGAAGTGATCGTGCTCCTGGATCTCGAGCAGGGATTGCAGAATGGCAGTCACGCGCTGCGGCGCCAGCAGCGTTAGCAGGGGAGTGGATGAACGGAACGTGTCCCAGATACAGTAGAAATCGTCGTAGTAAGGCGTTGAACTCTTCCAGAGCGGATTTTCCCCGGTCCGGTCTACCGGCATAAGCATGGAATGATAGAGGCCAGTCGCAAATTGCTGGCGCTCATCCCGGGTTCCGCCGCCGATCTGGACGGTCGAGAGGGCCTTATTCCATGCATCGACCACGGCTCGTCGCGTTCCGTCGAAGTCAAAACCTGCGATCTCACTTGTAGCGTTCTGTTTCGCTTGCTCTATCGAAACGAACGAGACTCCCACCTTTACCATCACTGGCTGGGCGCCTGGAGCAAACGTCAGGTAGGCGCCTGTGCTCACGATCGGTGCCGGAGGCTGGGGAAGTGCAGCCATTGTGAAGGGCATCTTGTAGTACGCCGCTTTCGAGCCCGGCTGGACCGGCTTGCCGTCATCCCAAGTTCCGCTTGTGACCGCCGGAGTATCGGTGACGAGATAGAAGTAAACCTTCATTGGTGTCGTCTGGATGTTCCACCCCATGACGGAGGCTTGCATTCCGGCAATTTCAGTTGGGGAGAGGACCTCGACCTCCGTGGAGTAGACGACCTGGCCCTCCGGATACCGGTGGGGAGAGTCGTGAAGCTTCATCAGGAGATGCCCAACATCGACGAGCAATGTTCGCTTGCCTGTAGCCGGGTAGGTGAAGCGGTAGATCGGGGTGCGGCGCGCCGTGGTGATCTCGGCGTGAATGCCTGAGTTCGCCAGCTGGACGGAGTAATAGCCGACTTCCGCGTGTTCATCCTGCCGTGGCGCTGAGCTGCGTTTCGGATCAGCATCACCCATCATCGGCTGAATTGAAATGTTGCCGTACTTCGCGCCTCCCCCGGTCCCGGAGACATGGAGCTGGGAAAAGCCATTCAGGTTCCCGGTCGCCTGCCAACCCGAGTTAGCTTGATCGTCCCCGTAATCGGGACCCGGTTTAGCCATGCCGAAGGGGAGAGTGGGGCCGACAAACACGTTTCCTCCTTTGTCGGCGCCCAGCATCGGATCGATCTCTGATGCGTTCTGGGCGTGGATGAATGGTGCTGTCGCAAGGAGCAGGGATGCGAGACAGGCGAGGCGATTTGCTTTGAATGTGCGAACCATAAATGCTTAAGAGTTCCTAAATGAAAACAGATCCCGCAGTCTATAGAAAACTGCGGGATCTGCTTTGTTGTTGGGTTGTGAATTTTCGTTTAGAACGCGTAGCGCAGGCTGAACTGGAACTGGCGTTCTGACGAGTAAGTGTTGCCCTTTCCGTTGACGCGCCCGAAGGTTCCGCTGGTTGGGTTCATATCGGGGTTGTCAAGGTTCGGATGGTTGAGGTAGTTGAAGGCCTCAGCCTTGAAGACCACAGCGTGATTTTCGTGGCTGGGGATGATGTGGAACTCCTTCTGCAGGGCAGCAGAGAAGCTGTTGAAGCCAGGTCCGCGGATCAGGCCACGCATACCGCGGGGAGCGAAGGTGCCGATCGCCGCAGGTTGATAGACGCTGGGATCAAACCACTGGTCCTTGGTCTTTCCGCCAGCAAACTGGTGGAAGAGACGGGGCTGTGAGGTTGCGACCCAGAGTTGGTTACCCGATCCCGGGCCAACACCAGCACGATCGTTGTTCTGCGAGACCGTTTGCGGACGACCTGACTGCGCCTGGATGGTTCCGGAGAACTGCCAGTCGCCGAGGAAGGTCCGACCTACGGGGTTGGAGAGATGGTTGCCGTACTTCAGATCCCAAACATAGTTGAGTACCAGCACATGGCGGGTATCAAAGTCGCTGGGGCCGTAGAAGTTGCTGTGGTCGTAAGCATTCGGCTGGCTGGTTCCGGTAGACGAACCAAAGTCGAGGCTGTGGGACCAGGTATAGGCAGCACCGAAGAGGAAGCCCTTGGTGAGGCGGCGCTTCAGGTTTGCCTGCAACGAGTGGTAGTTGGAGCTGCCATCATTGCGAGCCTCGTTGATGATGGAGAAGCCCCTGTAGGGACGCAGAGCGTCAGGATTTACGCCCGGGTTGGCCTGGATGGTTCCCGGCCGGAGCTGGTTGCGATTGATCAACTGCTCCAGGTGATAGCCACGACGGCCAACGTAGCTGAGAGTGAAGACAGCCACATTGGGGAATTCATGCTCGAACGTCATATTCCATCCCCATGCCTCAGGGCTGGGATAGTCATAGGCGTGTGAGTAGAAGGCCAGCGGAGCCTGATTGACTCCGATACCGCCTGGATTGTCGACGCTGCCGCGGGTGACGGTGGCAGCAGGCTGGAAGGGAGCGTTGCCGCCCACGTGCACGGTATCGCTGATTCCGAGGCGCTGGATGTACCGTCCGAAGCCGGCGCGGATGACAGTGCCGTTCTGGATCTGATAGGCAAAGCCGATGCGTGGCTGGATGCCGGTCTTCACAGTGGGCGAGTAGTTAGCGTCAAAGCCGCGGAAGAGACGAGCGTATCCGTTGCTCAGGATGGCGTCAGGAACATGTCCCTTAGCCGAGTCGGGGAAGCCGTTTCCGGGGATGACGACGCCATTGTAAGGATCGCCACCAGTGATGAAGCCGGTCGTCGGGTTGACGGTGGGCGCGAGCGAAGCCTGCCACACACTGGGATTGAAGAACGCCTGGTTGCGCCAGAGGGCGTGGTAGTTCTCCATGAACGAGTAGCGGGCGCCGAGCTCAAGGACGAGCTTGGAATTGACGCGCCACTGGTCCTGCAGGAAGCCCTCGAACATGTTGCCGCGGAACAAGGTGTAGGAACGGGTGCCAATTTCGCCATAGGTATCGAAGAGACCCAGTGCGACGTTTGCGACGGCAGCGTTGGATGTAGGAACCGGAGCCGCTGAGTTACCGCCACGTGCATCGGTAAAGACGAAGAGCCCATTCTGGTTATTGGTGGTACCAGGGCGGGTGTTATCTACGCTGATCTGGTCGTAGTTGTTTTCACCGGCGTACTCCCAGAGACCGCCGAACTTGAGAGTGTGGTTGCCCCAGACCTTGGTGACTGTATCGCCGTAATCGTAGACGATACCGCCCGAACGCGAGGGATAAGGACCGCCGTCCAGTGTGCCGAAGTTCTGCAGCTGGATGGTTGGGATCTTGTTCGGGATCACCTTGCCGCCCGGATAGAGGTAAGGATAGTTGATGCCGTACTTCGTGCGGTCGTAAAGACCGGATTTGGTGTCGATGTTGATGTCGACGTGGTCGGCAGCGCCGGATGCGTAAGCATCATTGACCCAGGTGGGGCTGATGGTCCATGTCCAGTGCAGCACGCCAATCTGGTTCGGGCGGTTGAAGATACGCGGGTTGGTGTTGAAGTTCCCGAAGTGGGGCTCGTAGTCGTTGTAGTTGTAGTTCAGAAGGCTGAAGCGGAAGTGATGTTTGTCGGTCGGAACGAAGTCGACAACAACCGAATCCTTACGCTGACTTTCGGTATACGGCGCCGAGTCAATCCAGTTGTAGTTCGAAGCACTGGTGTTCGCAACCGGGTAGGCATTGAGCAAGCCGATGCCGTTGGAGCTGAGCTGGCTCTGCGGGATGATGTTGTTGGCGTAAGGGAGCTTGGTGACCGGATCGATCAGCTGTACAGGCTTGCTATAGAAGATGTTGGGGCCAAGCAGTTCGCTGAAGTTGCCCTGACGCATGAGTGCGGTAGGAGTCTTCTGGGTGGACAGGTCGTCGTGGTTGTACTTGATCCACTCCTGGCCAACGAGGAAGAAGAGCTTGTCGTGGTTCTTGTTGAAGCCCGGAAAGAAGACGGGGCCGTTGAGATTCCAGCCGAACTGGTTGAAGCGGAATGCCTGGCGCTTCAAACCGCTGAAGTTGCGCTGCCACGTGTTCGCGTTGAGAGCAGTGTTGCGGAAGTATTCGAACGCACTTCCGTGGAACTCGGTGGTACCGCTCTTGGGAACCATACGAATCTGGCCACCCGAGGTGCGACCGTATTCCGCCGGATAGCTGGTGGTGAGCACCTGTACCTGCGAGGTGGAGTCAACGTCGGCAACACCGACGCTGGTGCCGTTGGAACGCGTACGCACCATGGGGGCACCGTCGAAGGTCAGCAGGCTCTCCTGAGAACGGGCGCCGTTGACGTTGATGCCATTGTCCAGGCCGAAGGAGAAGGCCGCCATGGACTGGCCGCGGACAACGCCAGGCTCGAGTTGAGAGAGATAGATCGGATTACGTCCGTTGAGCTGGATGTTTTTGACCTGCTCCTGGGTGATGAGCTGACCTACAGAGCCGCTTTCAGTTTGGACGGTATTAGCGTTGGCTTCGACCGTAATGGAGGTCGTGGTGTCACCAACCTTCATCGTCACGTCAACGCGTCGGCCGATGTTCGGATCGATGCGAACATCGCTCAGGCTCGTGGTTTGGAATCCCGGTGCTTCGACACGCATGGTATACGCGCCTGTGGGCAGGTTGGTGATGGTGTAGTTTCCGCCGTCATTCGACGTCGCATGGATTTCGGCACGGGTTGCCTGATTGCTCAGGGTGATATTCGCGTTGGGAACGACTGCACCGCTCGCGTCTGTTACGGTTCCTGACAGAGAGGACGTATCAGATTGAGCGTGCAGAGGTAACCCAGTGAAAAACAAGCACAACAACGCTAAAGCCAGCGTGCATGCACGATGCCTGTAGGTATTCACTTCTGCCTCCTCGAAGTACAACAACACTGTGGGTTTTTATGATTGCGCTATCACAGCGATCCCATGATTACGCGCTCGAATATAGGGTTGTCAATATAAAGTCGCTGAAAATATCGTGAAATGTGACCACGAACAGCATAGCTATTATATGATAGCCCTCTCATACTGGAATCCAGGTGACCGACTCCCTACCTAAGAAACGAGCGACGCTGCAGGACGTGGCACGGGCCGCCGGTGTCGGCCCCATGACGGTCTCCCGCACAATAAACGGCCATCCGTATGTTGCCGAAGAAACGGCGCGGAAGGTCCACGACGCTATCCGGCTCCTGGGTTACCGCCCCAATCACGCAGCGCGTATGCTGACCGGCAAGCTTTCACGCTCGCTAGGGTTGATTGTCCCCGATCTATCGGACAGCTTTTTCTCTGTTGTGAGCCACGCCGTCCAGGAGGCGGCGCGGGAACATGGATACCTGATCTGGCTGGCTGCCTCCGATGAGGATCCCTCGATCGAAGAAGCCCAGGTCGAGATGATGATGCATCATCCTGTCGACGGTATTCTGTTAGTCCCTTGTGATAGCCACGCGAAATACCTCAAGGCTGTTGCAACCGGCACCATCCCGGTAGTCACCATCGACCGGCCCATGGAGGTAGCCACCACCGATTCGGTCGGAGTCGAGAACAGGGCCGGTGCAAGTATGGCCGTCGATCATCTGATTGAACACGGTTTCTCGAAGATCGTCTGCGTCGCCGCGAACTCTCATCTAATCACCATTAAGGAACGGATTACGGGCTATCGCGAAGCGATGCGGCGAGCTGGCCATTCGATATTCTGGGAAGAAAACCTTCCGTCGCGCACGGCGGCCCATCAGATTCTCTCAGAGATGTTGTCTGGCCCCTACCGGCCGGATGCGATCTTCGCGGCGAATAATGCCTCTACTATCTGGGTAATCGAGTGCCTGAAGGAGATGAATATTGAGCTGGGCCGCGAAGTTGCCTTGGTCGGTTTCGATGATGTGGACTTCTTCACCCTGATGACTCCTGGGATCACCGCCGTTAGACAGCCCGCTGCCGAGTTGGGCAATGTGTCGGCGCGACTTCTGTTGCAGAGGATCAATGGTGAGTTCAAGACCTCCAGCGTTCGGACAGTCCTTCCTGTGACTTTGACGGTTCGTGAGTCATGCGGCTGCGGGGTTAGGCGAAGGTCAAATTCAGGGTGAAAGTCCGACCCGCACATCTTTCCTGAGTATGAGGAGGGATAAGCCATGAGTGCAAGAACACGCCGTACTTTCCTCAAGCTCTCCGTAGCAGCATGTCTCGGGGCGGTCGGGATGGAATCTTTCGGTGCGCCAGAGGGACTTGAACCGATCGTCGACCGACTTGCATCGGACCCTCGGCGCCCGCAGTATCACCTCTTACCGGCGCGTAACTGGATGAACGATCCGAATGGCCCCATTTATTTTTCAGGGAAGTATCACATGTTTTTCCAGTACAACCCTGCCGGGCCGCTGTGGGGAAATATGAGCTGGAATCATGCAATCTCGAATGACATGATTCATTGGAGACATGAGCCGGTCGCCTTCACCATGACGCCGGGCGGCCCGGACGCCGCTGGCTGCTTCTCCGGGACGACTATTCTGGGTTCTCACAATGGAAAGCCCCGGGTCTATGCGATCTATACAGGGGTGATAAAAGACGAACTGCATGAGACGATTCGGAATGAAGGCCTTCGCGAATCCCAGTGCCTTGCCTGGTCTGAAGATTCCCAGCTGCGCTCCTGGAACAAGTGTCAGCAGCCGGTTATTCCAAATCCCCCGTCCGGGATGCAGATCACCGGCTTTCGTGATCCTTCAGTGTGGAAGCAAGGGGAGGATTATCTGATGGTCGTCGGATCGGGAATCCAAGAGACCGGCGGCTGTGTCCTGCTCTATCGCTCAAAGAACCTGAAGGATTGGGAGTACCTGCATCCACTTGTTCAGGGAACCTGGAGCGGGATCGCCGGCTCCAATCCTGTCGGAACAGGTGAGATGTGGGAGTGCCCGGATTTGTTCGCGCTCGATGGAAAGCACGTCCTTATCTACTCGACCATGGGTAAAGTCTTTTGGCAGTCGGGATCGTTCGATCTGGTAACGCTGAAGTTTCGCCCGGAAAAGAGCGGGGTGATTGATCTCGATGCCTTTTATGCCCCGAAGACGCAGCTGGATTCGCAGGGAAGGAGGATCTTGTGGGGATGGATACCGGAGCGGCGGTCGCAGCAGGAGATCGTTAAGGCTGGATGGTCCGGCATGATGAGCCTGCCCAGGGTCCTGCACCTCGACAAGGACGGCATGCTGCGGATGGAGATGCTGCCCGAGATATCTGCGCTGAGACGGAACCCTCTGCAACGGGAAGCCTCACAAAACCAGTTCGTTCAAACTCTCCCTCGCGCAACTGGTGAGTTACTATGTGCAGCAGATGGAGCCTCTGACCTGAAGCTCCGTATCTCGGTCGGAGATCATACGCTGATGGACCTCAGCTATCTCGCAGCCACTCAGTCCTGGATGGCGGATGGCAAACCTGTCGCTCTGCCCTCGGTCGACTTGCCGAAGGCTCATGCCTTCTTCGATGGGTCGGTGGTCGAGTTGGTTCTCAATGAGCGCATCAGCTACACCAAACGTTTCTATTACCCAGGCGGTGTGGCGCCAGATATATCGGTACACCTTACGGGAGCGGGCGCCAGACTTGATGCGTGGGAGATCTCTCCAATCAGCGAGGACAGGCTGACCTCGATAGCCTCTGCCTGAGAGTCGCCATGGGCTTACGTTAGCCGGAGTGCGATGGATGCTGGCGCAGCCGATGCAGATGGCTGTAAAACTCCGCTGCGGCCGCTTCTGTCTGGCGGGTGATGCGACGACTGCGCGCGAGCTCTCGATGCTGGTCGGCGCTGAAGTCGAACCAGGCAGAGCTGATGAGGTTCTGCATCTGTGCCATGTCGGAGGAGACCTCCGCTCGCATTGCGCTCAGCGTCTCCCTGGAGAGGGACTGTGTGGACAGGAGCTTCAGATTGTTCTGTACGCGACTGCGGATGCTTTCCAGAGCATCCGAGGGCCGCGTAGGCCAGATTTGGTCGAAGACAAACCACATGACCAATACTCCCAAGGCGATGCCGATGACACGATCTCGCGCCGGGGCAATCTGGCTGGCGGGACCGAAACCGGGTAGATCTGTGAGGAAGAAGGCAAATGCGATCTGTACGCCGACGTAGCCGATGCCCGGACTACGCGAGATCCAGGCGGAGGCCATGCAGACAGCGGCGGCCACGAGCACGAGCGAGGTGACGGAGTCCATATTGGGAAACAGTAGCGACTCAACCAGGATTGCGAGCGCGCCTCCAATGGCTGCACCCGCCAACCGATAGAGCTGTTTCTGCTTCATAGCCCCGGTGGAGGAGAGCCCCGTGAACAGAACCGTGACGACACAGGTAAGAATTCCGGGCCACGCAATCGCGTTGTAAAGGATGTAGCAGATTACGCAGGACAGCGTCAGCTTTAGCGAGTAGAGCACAGCATCCGGCGATGTGAAGGCATCGGAATGGAAGATCCGCCATGAAGTCGGTGGCACCACAGGCGCATCTTCGCTGCTTCGCGCGTCATCGGTGGCTTCCTCGTATCGGCTGAGTTCTGCAAAGATCTCGCGAAGTTGTGTGGATGTATGCTTGTTTGGCTGTGGCGGGCGAGGCTTCCCGGGATTGAGGATGTGTTCGCAGAGTTCGGCGATCCGAAGATGTCCGGAGCACTCTGTAGTGGAGACAAATCCAAGGACGCTGCTGCGCTCGAGCACGCGGGTCAGCAGGCTTATACGGAAGCGCATGCCGAGAGGAAGTCTGTCGGGACTGCTGCTCCGAAGCTCCTCGTAAAGCTGGTTGAGGCGAATGTCTCCGGCATGCGCGTACTGCACAACCCGCTGATGCAGGCGGCTGACATTGCTGGTTCGCGTAGTGCTGCTTAGTTCTCTGTGAAAAGCGGCCAGAAGTTCAAGCCGCCTGTTCATCTCGCTTTGCAGTTCTTCGGCAGGATGTCGGCTACCGAACAGAAAATTCACCGCGCCAGCTGTTCCTAAAGCAATTGCGAGAGAAGCCATGTTGAAGAGAGTCGCGGTGACAACAGCGTTGGCAGAACGATGGGTGTCCCACCCGGCGAGATTAACAAAGCTATAAAAGCCGAAGAGGGTGAAGAAAAGGGGATAACGCGTACCTGCCATGCAAAAGCCGGCAGTAAAGACAACCAGCACAAAACCTATAAAGCGAAAGACCTCTGTGCCATCGGTCAGTTGGACCCAGAAAAGAGCCACGGCACAGGCTGCTGCCGCACCCGCAAAGATTTGAAGGACATTCCGGAATGTCGTGCCCGGGCTCTCTCGCTGAAGCAGCAAAATCAGCGCGAGCGCAAGTGCGATACCTGGCACGCGCAGAGTCTCTGCGATGACCAGGGCGAGCACCATGCTCAATGTGTCAATCATGGTGCCGCTCATCCTGCCGGGATAAGGTTCCAGCTCAGCTCGAAGACTGCTACGAAGGCGTTCAAAGCGCGTCATGATTGTTCCTCAGCGAATGACTGTGATTGCCGTCGCTCCGATGCGGAAGACCTCAGGATCAGGATTGACGATTCGAATACGCACAGGGAATCGGGAGGAGAGGTGAACCCAGTTGAGCGTGCGGTCGACGTTAGGTAGACCATTGAGAGTTGCCCCGTCCTCGGGGAACACACCGCGTCCTACGCTGTCCACGACGCCATCGAACCGGCGGTTCGGCTGGTCCATCAGGTACACCTGCACGTGTTGTCCCGGACGGATATGCTTCAGCTTGGATTCGCGATAGTTGGCAAGCACCCACCAGCGGCTGGTATCGATCAGTGTGAACATTGGAGTGCCGACGTGAGCGTACGCACCCGGCGAGATATTTAAGTTAGCAACGTAGCCATCGAAGGGAGCCCGGACTGAGGTCCACTTGAGATTGAGATCAGCTTGCTGCGCCTTTGCTGCTCGCGAGGCGCGTTGTGCTTCAAGGGTGTCAAGCGTATCGACAGTGTGCTGAGCCTGACCAAGTTTCGATTGCGACGCTTCGAGATTCGCTCCTGCAGCCTGTTTTGCTGCGAGGGCCATCTGCTCCTGTGCGTGTGCCTGCAACAGCTGTGAAGCTGCTTGGTGGCTAGCCTCCTGCGCAACTCGCACTGCGGTCTGTGCCTGATCGATTTGCTGAACCGTCACATAGTGCTTAGCCAATAGCGGCGCGATACGGTCATAGTCATTCTGTGTAAACCTGAGTTGCGCTTGGGCAGAGACTTGCGCGGCGTTGGCTCGCTCCACGGCGGCCTTAGCGGCAAGATAAGCACCTTGTGCGGCAGAGATGTTGCTCTGCGAACCGCTTACACCAGCACGCGCTGCTCCCACGGCGGCGCGCTCTGCTGCGATGCTGCGTCGCTGGTCTTCGATCTGGCTCTCTAAAATTGCTTGTTCAGCATGGGCCTGCTGTACGGCATATTCATACGGTCTGGGATCTATCTGGAAGAGCAGGTCTCCTTTGTGCACAAATTGATTATCTTGAACGTTCAACTGGATCAGGCGTCCTTCCACCTCAGGCGCGAAGGCGATGGTGTTAGCGCGGACAGTGGCATCGTCCGTTCGTGGATGACGGTCCACAACCAGCACTGCGAGGACAAGCACGACCAGGGCAGCGGCAACAATGGCAAATCCGAAGCGGCGATTGTAGATGGTAGGTTTTGACATGGTGGTGTCCTTATGCAAAGAGCAGAAGCCAGAGCAGGCACGTAAAGAACGTAAGCATGGCAGGATAGATTAATGCTGGATGCCCGATGCTGTGGTTTGCATGCCGATGGCGGAGCCAGCCATGCATGAGCGCGGTGAGAACGACTCCCAGAGTGAGACTGATCATCCACCCCGGGAAGTAGGAGCCGACGATCTCGACATTCGGATTGCGATTGCAGCCGCCGAGAAGGACGACGGCGAGGCTGAGGATGCATTTCATTGCTGCGCTCCGATGGCAAAGGTGAGCGCAGTGGCGCTCAAAGCAAGTTGTGCGTTGGCATCGACTGCAGCGAGGCGTGCCTGCGCGAGTTGACGCTCGGCCTGGACAACATCGACAAGGGACCGAACGCCATATTTGAAGGCATCGAGAGAGGAGTCGTATGAAGTCTGTGAGGATGCCAGATAACTCTGTGCAGCGTGCTGCTGCTCGACGGCGGTCTGGTAATCAACATAAGCCTGCCAAACTTCACGCGTGACCCGTTCTTTTAGGGCTCGTTGCTCTTCGGCTGCAGCTCTTTCTTCTGCTAATGCTGTTCGAATTTCATGACGACGCGCTCCGTTGAAGACCTCCCATTTCAGGGTTACGCGAGCGGACCAGGTCGAAACATTAGCGTATCCGAGCGTCCCGAAATCTGCCGTGGGCCAGGTAGCTGACTGGCCTCCTGCAGCAGCTAGCGCCGCTTTCGGCAGATACGCTGTGTGGGCGACGTGGGCCTCTTGCTGTGCGCGCTTCAGGTCCTGTGCTCGCGCCAGCAGGTCAGGACGTGATTTCCAAGCCTCTTGTATCAAGGCCTCAACTTCCGGGGAAAGCGATTCGGGGGGCGCCCAGTCTGGCTGGGGAGGGAGATCGATCTCGGTCGTTGGTTCGACGCCCAGCGACTCCGTTAGGGTGAGCTTGGCTTTCTTTACTGCGCCTTCAGCTGCTGCCAAGGAGAACCGTGCTTCGGCAAGGCCGGCCTTCGCGTTTTGCAGGTCGGGAAGGGTAGCGCGACCATTATCGAACTGCATCTGCGCATTCCTTAGCAAGGTCTCAGCTGTGTTCACGATCGTCTGTGCCGCCACCAACCTGCCGGCTTCCATTTGCTCTCGGTAATAGAGGGTGGACACGGTATAGGCAATTTGCTGGTGAGTGCGGCCGAGCCGCAGGGCGCCTGCAAGCTGTGTGGCCCGAGATGCTTCCAGTTTTGGGCGACGACCGAAGTCAAGCAAGGTGTACTCAAGCTCGAGCTGCGCGTTAGCAAAGGGCTGTTCCACAGTCACGTATCCACGCGGAGCAAGCGGCTTGGGGAAGGGGACAATGGCGCGAACATCGCTTGCTTGCGCAGCAAAGGCGATGACAGGAAGGTAAGCAGCACGCGCAACGCCTGCCTTTTCCATGCTCGCCTTGGCCTGTGCCCAGGCGACGCGACCCTCGGGATTGTTGGATTCAGCCAGATCTACCAATTCAGTCAAGGTATAGGTGTGTGCAGGGGCTAGTGGCTTGAGATCCTCCGGTGGGGCTATGCTCACGCATTGTTCGGCTTGGTGCGTGCTGATGATTGTGTCGCATGGTGACTGGGGGTAACCGCTCGTTGTAAGCAGGGCGAGGAGGACCGTCGGAAGAAGTCGATTCATATTTACGCCGTAAACCACACAAGTAAAGTATACACCGTAAGCAGAAAAAGTGTACAGCGTACACATGGATTGGATATTATGGCGTCATGACGCACCTTGTTAGCGCTCCCAAAAAGACTCCTTCCCTGAAGGAGCAGATTATCCAGGCAGCCAGCCGTATTTTCGAAACTCAAGGAAACGAGGGACTTTCGATGCGCAGGGTTGCGCAGGAGGTCGGCTGCTCACAGATGGCCATGTATCGCCACTTCGCAAATAAAGAGGCACTGGTGCAGCACATCTGTGGGGACATCTACACGCATTTCGCAGCTCGTATTCAGGAGGAAATCGCAGGAGAGGTGGACCCTCGCAGAAAGCTGCGGCGGTTTATTCGAGCTGTTCTGCAGTTTGCGGAGCAATATCCCGATCACTACTCTCTGATCTTTCTCGTTCGCCATTCCGATCCGAAGGTCGTTGCAACCCGAGAGGACCTTGGGCGGAAGTTTCTTAAGGGAATTGCGAAAATGGTGCGGAGCGCATTACCAGAGGGAAGTTCAACTCTGGTAGTTAACACCACCTTACGCCGAATGATGGAGGTGCTTCATGGTACGGCGGCTCTCCGAATCGCTCATCCCGCCGCCTACGGACTTACACGGCAACGAGCCTTGGATGATGTCAGCGCTATTTGGAGCTCTTTGCTTGGCTTAGATAACTAGGAGCACCTCGGCATACCTTCTCTGCGCGAAATCATGAAGTGAAAAAGCCAAGGTTAGATTTATCCCCAAACCTCGAAGGAAGTCTACTTAACTTCCAGGCCATAGTAGGGTGACCAATATGCGACAGCTTTGTGGGTGGATGAGTCTACATACTCAATCAGATTGACTGAGTCATCTCCCGTCCCGTGGGTCAGAACGCAGCGGATCAGACGGTTGAGCTCTTCCTTGTCCTGTTGGGACGAGGAAAGGTAAGTCTCATCGACGACAACTGTGCCAAAGTTCTGGTCTGCATCGTAAGAGCGCAAGGGCCCGCGCCTCTTCTGAATTGTTTGAAGGGTAGTACGGCAATCATCCGCTCGCGAATCCACTTTCACCGTCGCTGGTTGCGTTCTCTGGGAAGTGGCAGAGGCGGAGCGGAGTCTGAGAACAAAAAATGCTAACAGGAAGAGTGCGATGAGCGTAGCAGCCCGAACAATGTTCACGCCAACCTCAGAAGATGTGCTTTCTGTGATTATCTTCAATTTCCCCGCGAAGAAGAATACCTCCCATGGGGTATTCGGGCAGATGCGCAACTACGATCCGCTTGAGAAGTTCTCTGGAGAATCGTTATGCCGGGAAAGCCACCAGTATGCGATCGGACTTCAAAAGATGATGGAGGCGCGGGTCGGGATCGAACCGACGCATAAAGGTTTTGCAGACCTCTCCCTTACCACTTGGGTACCGCGCCTCGGTGGGCTGCACACTCTCTTCAGCCCTGCAGATTGTATTGGAAGTGTAACTCAGGCAGGGATTATTTGGAGCGGGAGACCGGGGTCGAACCGGCGACATCTTCCTTGGCAAGGAAGCACTCTACCACTGAGCTACTCCCGCTCTCACAACCTCAGTATAACGATCTCCTGCAATACGGTCAAACGCCCGCAGTCTTTGCAACTGGCTGAATTCTAGAGCTGTTTTACTCGGGAAGCCGCTGCTCAAACGCTATGCGTGGGCTGGCTGAATTGTCCTTGCGATGGCGCACGATGTGCGGAGTAATCAGCAGGACCAGTTGGCTGGTGTCCAGTTCTGAGACCTTGTCTGCCGTCGCGGTCTGAAATCCCGGGAGTTCTCCAAGTCCAGGAAGCCCGCTTACGGCTGCGGCCTCACTCCGCGAGAGAGAACTGGCGAGAAGTGCGCTTTCGCCATCCTTTACAGTTATCGTGGAAACGTACTGCCTATTAGCAAGGATTGGAATATTGTTCAGCGATGAGTTGCCCAGCGCCTCGATCTTCAGGTCGAGCTGCATGCTTACCTCACCCGATTTCTGCACTGTAGGAGTGGCCTTCATCGTTAGACCCAGATCTTCGAACTGAATCTGAGGAATTGTCACGCTCGTGGCCTGACTAACCAGCGACTGGGCGCTGACGCCGTTGACCGTAACTCCCGCAAGTGAGCCCGGGAGTCCCGTCAGACCGCTGCTGTACGTTGACGTGATGATGGGATAACGAGTGCCTGAGCGGAAAGTGCCGGTCTCACGATCGCTTAATCGTAGTCTGATTGTGTCGAGCACCCGGGTATCGCTGGAATTCAGAGCTAACTGAAACGTGCTAGCTGCATTGGTCGTAACACCGGAAAGCGTAAGCCCGCCTCCGAAGAATCCAAGTGTGTTGGCGAGTAGTGAACTCTGTACGAGGCCAGAGGAGATCAGCGCGAGCGCGATGGTGACATCGTTTGCATCCGCTGGTACCAGGCCCTCAGAGATAGCCTGATCGACGAGAGACTGGTTAGCCCTGACAATATCGTGGGCCGCGCTTTCTGCGTTATACACCCCGATCTGCTGCGGGAGTTGTGCGCCAATCTTGCGTTGCCGAGTGCGGTCCACTGAATACAGATTGATATCCAGGACGACCTCGGAACCTCCATCCACCAGATCGTTCAGGGTCTGGTTAATGGCAAAGAGCGTATCTTGGGGAGCACGTACGGCAATAGTTCCTCCGTTGCTCTGAATGCTCGCCTTCCTGACATCAAAAACGTTCTGTACGACGGTTCCCAATTCCTTCATCTGCGCAGAGTTGAATCCGGGAACGTAGATCGTCTCTTCCAGCAGCGGTTCCAGCCGGTCACGATTCGCCCGCGTGTCTCTCGCCACGATCACGGTGTGCTCATCTAACGCAACCGCAAATGCATGGGCCATACTCAGGACGACATTCGAGGCTCGTTCATAACCAACCTTCTCGAGCTCAACTCGGAGACTTTGGTCTTCGATGGAATCATCGATGACTGTCCCAATGCCGAAAAACGAAAACGCCTGCTCAATTACCTGCCGGGTTCTTCCACGAAGATGAAGATTCTTTGTCTCCGTGGAAGGCGACAGTACGATCGGTCCAGCCAGCTTGTTTGTTTGCCTACCCGGTCTCGTATCCTTGACCTGCATATTCAGGCGGGACTGGAGTTGGGTTGAGTTCATATGCTGGCTGACAAAATTATTTTCAGGATCCAGCCTGTGGGCCTGTGAGAGCAGAGCATCCGCCTGTGCGGGATGCCCCAGGAGTCGCGCTCTCCCAGCCTGCTGCACAAGCTCAGTGACGCGATGCTCGTGTGCCAGTGTTGCTGCCTGGATGTATTCAGCCTTGCCTGGAACAATCTTTGAAGCCCTTAAAAAAGCGTTCTCCGCATCAGCAAGCTGTCCACGGTCAAGAAGCCGCGCGCCTTCCAGGTAAACGTCCTCAGCCTGCCGAAGCTCACGTTCCGTTGACTTCCGAGAGGAATCTGTAGGTGTTAGCGGAATGGCCTGAGCACTCGCAATCCCAGTGTTCAGAGATTTCTGCCCATAACAAAATCCCGTTAGCGCAAGCGACAATGCGACTGCTCTTACACAGAAACACGAAACGTTATTGTGCGAAGGCCTTGCCATAAACCGCTACAGCTTAGAAGCGAAGAAACAGTCTACCGCGTACCCGTGGCACTGCGATTGAATGCCGACGCGATGTTCTGAAGACGTGGGCGCTCGCTTGCAGGGGGGCGGCGCATCCCATAACGAATTTGGGTGGAGTCCATCTCCAGTTCCGCCAGGGTGCGGCTGAGGGTATTGCGATGCATGCCGAGTTCTTCGGCCGCCTTGCACTGATTACCTCTATGATGTGCAAGTACTTCGAGAATGTAGCGTCGCTTGAACTGGCGAACCGCCTCAGAGTAGGAAACTCCTGAACTGTACATCTGAATGACGAGACCGTCCAATTCGCGCTTCAAAGGTTTACTCCTCGATGGGTCGTCTCACTGCGACACTTCCTCATTGTGAACTTAAGGACGCGATTTGATCCAATCGTCTGCATTGTGCTTGAGATCGAATCCACCGGCCTGAATAAGCTGCTGGAGGTCGTGAGGTACAACGAAGGATACCGCATGTGAACCGGCAAGGAAATAGGGTGCAAGGCGTGAATTTTTGAGAAAGCCCGCGGAAGGAAGGAAAGCAGTTACGGCCATCAGGATGGCAACTCCAATCAGGCATCCACGAATCGCGCCGAAGACTGCCCCTCCCAGGCGGTTGAAAAAACCGAGACCGATAGCATGCGCCGAAGTATGGATGATCCGACCCAGTACGGCCGCGATCACCATTGCTCCGACAGCGATCAGCATAAATGCGACTGAATTTGCAACGGCCGGACTCGATATCACACCGGACAGCTTCTCCGCAAAATGCGCGTAATTCCATGCAGCGAGAAGTAGCCCGCAGATCAGTCCCGCAAGCAAAAACAACTCTCGCACAAGGCCTCGAAGAAACGCGTGAATGGCTGAGAAAGCAAGAATTACGATCAGCAGCCAATCCAGGAAATTCATAGTTCCTTACGGCCGCTGATGAGCCGGAAGGCTTCCAGATACTTCTCCCTCGTCTTCGCAATGACCTCTTCCGGCAACGCAGGGGCAGGTGCTTGCTTGTTCCAGCGGATTGATTCCAGGTAATCGCGGACATACTGCTTATCAAACGAAGGCTGCGGCCCCCCGGGAGCGTAGGACTCCGCAGGCCAGTAACGTGAGGAATCTGGTGTCAGGACCTCATCTGCCAGGACAATCCCGCCATCGATTACGCCGAACTCGAACTTCGTATCTGCAAGAATCAGACCGCGGCTCTCTGCATGCTTCGACGCCTTCTCAAAAATCGCAAGTGTCAGCCTGCGCAACTCGTTAGCGTTGTCCAGCCCTACCGTAGCTATGACTTCATCAAACGAGATGTTTTCATCATGGCCGCCTGTGTTGATCTTAGCTGCTGGCGTAAAGATCGGCTCTGGAAGCCGATCGGACTCCTGCAGTCCGGCCGGCAGGGCAATTCCGCAGACAGCTCCCGTTGCCTGGTAGTCCTTCCATCCGGAGCCAGAGAGGTAAGCACGCACTACGCACTCGACGGGGAACATCTTTGCGCGGCGAACGATCATACTGCGGCCCTCCAACTGGTTGAGATAGGGCTCCAGAACCGTTGGGAATTTTGCCGTCTCAGCAGTGATGAGATGGTTCTTAACGAGATCACTCAGGAAGTCGAACCAGAACAACGACAGCTGCGTAAGGATGCGGCCCTTATCTGGAATACCGCTGCCGAGCACGTGATCGAACGCAGATATGCGATCGGTTGCGACAAACAGCAACTCGTTTTCATTGAGTGAATAGATATCCCGGACCTTGCCGCGGGCGGTGAGCGGGAGCGATCCAAGGCGGGTTTCCAGAAGTGCAGTCTGCATACACTTTGACGGTATCACTTTCCAGCTGCGCAGAACGGGTTTTATCGCAACGGGAGAATCACATCAATTGCTGACGTCTTATCGCCTCGCGCAGGACAGTGAAAGTGAACCATCTGGCTCTGGGGATCCGCCTCGACTGTAGCTTCTCTGGGATTGCACTCATCATCTCCGAAGGAGGCCCGCTGTGAGATGTGGCGCAAAAAGGGAACCACGCGCGGCCGGTAGAAGACAATCAGGTCGATCCCTGAATTCCCGCTGGCATCCGTATCCCAAGGGCTTCTTTCAAGGATATAGGGGCCACTCAGTTGCGATATATCGGCAGCAGTCCAGTCAAAGATGCGCGTAAGAGGAAGAAGCAGCGTGGATCCAATCAGGGGTGTCAAAAGAATGGCTGCGCTGGTGGCAGTGAGCCACTGCGGCCGCATCAGGCTGAATCTTGCAAGAAGGACCTCATAGCCAGCTACTGCCAGCCAGCAGATCACTGCGTTCATTCTGGTCGAAGTCATGCTCCATTGCGTGGCGATAAAGCCAACCCGAAGAACAACGAAGGCGAAGGCGATCGCGAGGATTCCCCGTCGAACCCAAATAGGTAGCTTCCACCATAGCAAGCGAAGCAATAGGACTGCTCCGGTAAGCAGTCCAAGCAACACGAAGGTTAAGGGAAGATGCATTCTGACGTAGGGACTCAGTATCGTTCTCCTGCCGGGATACGAAAACCCGGCAGGGAACTCATTCGAATTTCAGGCTACCGCACGCCGCGTACTGTTGTCGTCACGTCGGTTTAGATTGACGCTGACCACCTTCGATACGCCGGGCTCTTGCATCGTGACGCCGTAGATAACGTCGGCTTGCGCCATGGTGCGCTTGCTGTGGGTGATCACGACAAATTGTGTGGTTGCGCTCATGTCGGCAATCAGCTTTGCAAAACGGCCTACGTTCGTCTCGTCCAGCGGAGCATCAACTTCATCGAGAATACAGAAGGGTGCCGGTTGGAACTGGAAGATGCCAACCAGCAGTGATAAGGCCGTGAGTGCCTTCTCTCCGCCAGAGAGCAGGAGGACGTTCTGGAGCTTCTTGCCTGGAGGCGAAGCCACAATATCGATTCCGCTCTCTGCAGAGTTCTCCGCATCCGTCAGTCTCATGAAAGCCTGACCGCCGCCAAACAGCTTTGAGAAGGTAACGGAGAAATTGTCGTTGATCACCTGAAATGCTTCATCGAATTTCTGATGCGAAATCTCATCAATTTCCTTGATCGATGCTTGCGTATTCTCGATTGAATCCAACAGGTCTTTCCGCTGAGTCTCAAGGAACGCGTGCCGCTGTGCCGTCTCGTTGTACTCGTCGAGAGCCATCATATTGACGGGACCCATGGCTTCAAGCTTTTGCTTCAGGCCGCGCGAAGCCTCTTCCTCCTCGTGCAGGGCACTACCTTCGATGCGAGCGATCGTGTCATCTGCACGCAGGTTCGCCGCTTCAATGCCGAGATCGTTCATGCAGGTAGCATCAATATGCTCAATGTCGGAGGCCAGCTTGGCCGCCCGTGCAGTATGGTTCGAGCGCTGCTCTCGCAAAGACTCGTTCTCGTGACGCAGAGTGCGCAACCGCTGGTCCAGGTCAGCCATCGCTGCCCGTAGCTCATTCGCTTGCGCCGTTAGCTGCTCGCCTTCGGCAAGGGCATTCTGGCGAATCTCAGCAAGCTCAGACTGTTGGGCAGCAAGACTTTCCGTTTCTTCTTCACGGCGCAATTTTTCGCTGTTCGCTGCTGAAAGCTGCTGTTCCAGCTGCTGAATCCGCTGGTTCTGGCCGTTGTACACCCGCTGGGTCTGATCGAAGTTTGCCTGAGCGTTCCGCCTCCTCTCTTCCAGCCCGGCTAGGGCCGCAGAGGCTTCGGCAGCCGAATGCTGCAGCTGCTCGCGACGCCCACGCAACTCATCCAATTGCACCTGCAACTCTGCCAGGGTGCTCTCAAGTCGGGCGCGCTCCGCCTCGAGTCCCTCGGATTCCTGCTCTTTGCGCTCGATCAACTCGTGTTTTTGTCGCTGGGCATCTCGATTGCGCTCAGTCGCCAGCGTCCACTCCTGGAGCCTGCGCTCAATGCGTGCCGCTTCTGATTCCATCTGGCGAAGCGCTGCCCCGGAATTTGCTGCCTCGCTTTCGGCTTCCCGGCGCTCCTGAGTTTTTGTGTCGATGGCAGAGTTGAGTTCCGCCATTTGACGCTGCAAATCCGCTGTATGCAGGTCTGCCTGTGCAAGTGCAGCCTGTGCCTGCTCGATCTTCTGCTGCACCTCGGCCAGTTCACGCTTTAATGCCAGCGGACCCTGGGTACGTGGGCGTCCTCCCGTCACCGTAACGTTATGGAAGGTCTCGCCCGTGGGAGAGAGAAAAAAGGCTTGAGGATTTGACAGCGCCAGAGTCCTCGCTATGTACGAATCCGGAGCGACATAGCCCTCGCGCAGCTTAGGAAGAATCACCTCGAGCGACTTGCCGAAACCGTCCAGCACGCGTATACAGTCGCGGAGCGGCACCACCCCGTCAATCTGGCCAGGATTCGTGGGAGCTTCGCTCTCCATGCCCTCCGCGAAAGAGAAGTTCGCCTGTGCATCGTTGGGATGCACAAGAAACGTGGCGCGCCCCTCCACATCCTTTTGCAGAAGCTCCATACCCGCATCGGCCGAGTCCCAGCTCTTGACGACCACGTAATTCAACTCGTCACGTAGAAACTCGTCGACGACACTCTCATACTTTCCATCGACTTCAAGGAAATCCGCCAGTGTGCCCACAGGAGCTACTCGGCCCGATGCCGCAGCTTCACCCGACTTGAAGATGTTTCGCACCGTCTCGGTGGAGTAGCTATGGTCCCGAATCAGCCCCTCGATGGAGTTCCTGCGGCCGTTAAGAGTAGCAAGCTCCCCGCGAAGCTGATCGCCTCGTCGCTTGCTCTCGCTCTCTTCCTGGCGATGGACCTCAATCTGCTGTCGCATCTCGGCAATTTCGGCCTCTAGCCGCTTAAGGCGTTCCGTCACGGACTCAAACGACAACTTCACCTGTCCACGCTGCATCCCCAGCGTCTCCAGTTCCTGCCGCGCGACATCACTTTCGCGCTCCAGGCGCTGTGCTTCCTGCTCTAATCCAGCTAACGCGGCGGATGCTTGCGCTTCTTCATTGCGTGTCTGCGAAATCCGCTGCACCAACTGCAGAATCTGGCGACGGTTCTGTTCCGCCTGCTGTTCAGCGCTCTGTAGCGACCGCACAGCATTCTGTGCCTCATTCTGCTGCTGCTGCACCGACTGACGCGAGTTACTCGCCTCGTGCGTGGCGTTTGATAGAAAACTTCGATGCTCTTCAAGCTCTGCAGCAAGCGCTTGCAGTTGCTCGCGTGCCTGCGCTAGTTCTCCATCCCCGGTGGCCAGTCGCTCTGTCAGCTCCGCAATCCGATCTGCATTGGAAGCGGATCGAGCCGTGATCCGCTCCAACTCCACGGCTGACTGGTTTGCCTTTCCAGCCGCCTCGCGGATCTGCTGGTCAAGGGTGTAACCTCGGCTGATGCCATCGCTGTGCTGGGCGTCCATCTGCTCGATACAAGCTGCCTGCTCGTCAATCTGCGTACCCAGCAATGCAATCTTCTCGTCAGTTTCCGCGGCTTCTGCATCCAGCTGCGCCATGCGACTGGCCAGAACAACACGAAGTCGTGTGCGGAGCTCGTCGCGCAAAGCGCCATAACGTTCCGCCTTCGCCGCCTGACGCTTCAGGGTTCCCATCTGGCGGGTAACCTCTTCAAAGATGTCGTTCACGCGTGCAAGGTTCTGCTTCGCAGATTCCAGGCGAAGCTCAGCAAGTCGCTTCTTCGTCTTGAAACGCGTAATTCCAGCGGCCTCTTCGATAATGCTTCGCCGATCGAGTGGTTTGGAGCTCAGGAGTTGCCCTATACGCTCCTGCCCGATGATCGCGTAGGACTCGCCTCCAAGTCCGGTGCCCATGAAAATGTCCTGAATATCCCGCAGTCGGCAAATCTTCCCATTCAGCAGATACTCCGACTCACCGGAGCGAAACAGGCGCCTGGTAATCGTTAGCTCGCCCGCACGGACAGGAGCCCGATTAAACTTTCTGCGGCGAATCTTCAGGACTACATTGTTTGCACCTTCAGGACCTTCAGGAGTTACTGTCTCTGCACCTTCTTCTTCGATCACCGTTCCCGGCTGTGCTTCGGCTACGGCCTCCTCTGTCTCCTGAGCACGTTGCTGACGCAATGCAGCTTCGTCCCAGTCAGTAACCTCCGCCGAAAGATCTTCCGGGTGCGCATCGGTGACTATGATCTCCGGACCTTCTGGCGAAAGAGTTGCGCCATCGTAAACCTCGGGATCGACGAGCGTAAGAGAGACCTCGGCCATGCCCGTCGGTTTGCGATCCCGAGTGCCTGCAAAGATGACGTCTTCCATCTTGATACCACGAAGGCTCTTGGCCGACTGCTCACCGAGGACCCATGTAATCGCGTCAGAGATGTTTGATTTGCCGCAGCCGTTTGGGCCAACGATAGCGGCAATACCCTCTCCGGAGAGCTGGACCTCTGTTCTGTCGCAGAACGATTTGAATCCGAGAATCTGGACTTTCTTGAGCTTGAGCAAAAGTCACCTCGCTGCTGTGCGGTCATTTTCCACCGGGGAGGAGAGCACAGGAGTTAAGACTGTGCTAACTCTAGCGTCATGGGGGGCTGGAATCAACGCTTTCAACACCACCCATTGTGGATAATAAGTACCAAATACTACAAATAGGTGATCCTCGCAGGATAGCCGCTTCAAATTGAGAGCTTTAGCAGGACATCCCCTCGCAGGTTCTCGGTTGTTCCTGAGAACGGCAATCGGTGCCGTGAGAGCAGACCATTCCACCTCCTGGATGTAGGGCTGGCCCGCCATCTTCCTTACAGACTGTCCTGAGTGGGAGTCTCTCCGCCTATCGCACATCGCTTGCCACGGAGCAACTGGGTTTCTATAATCCGCATCATCATGCCGTGATGGATCATGCAGTCTGAACTCTCTTGATCAACAAGCTGAGGGCAGGTGGGTTAACTGCTGGTATGTGCATCATAGTTGTTGTGGTGCACCCAAAGTGTGATATATCGGTCTGACCCTCTGGCAACAGCCGGGTGGAAGATTAGTAGAAGAAGATTTATCTGAGGAGTGTGGGAATGAAGAAGGCAGTCGTTGCGTCTCTCCTGGCGGTCGCTAGCGTTGCATCGTGTGCGCGTGCGGTTGCACAAGAACAGGCTCCGGCCAATCCCGGAGCAAACGCACAGCAAGCGGGAGGCGGAGTACAACTTGCGCCGGCCGAATACAACGCGTATACCGCGGCTATCGGTCAGAGCTCGCCCCAGGCGCAGGCTCCGGCGTTGGAATCGTTCCTGCAGACCTATCCAAATTCCAAGGTGAAGAACGATGTTCTTCAGCGTCTGATGGTGGCCTATAGCGCGTTTGATCCTGCTAAAACGCTGGATGCCGCAAACCGCCTCCTTCAGGTCGAGCCGAACAACATTCGCGCGCTCACGATGGAGAGCTATTTCAATCTCCAGACTGCGGAGCAAACCCAGGACCCGACGGCGAAGCAGGCAGCCTTGGACAAGGCGGCAGAAGCTGGACAGAAGGGGCTCGCCGCTCCGAAGCCAGAGAATATCAGCGATGCCGATTTCACAAAGCTAAAGGAAGCTGCCGATCCGGTCTTCCATCGCGCGATTGCGACGGACGCTCTTGCAAAGAAGGACGCCGCTACCGCCGTTACCCAGCTGAAGCAGAGCCTCTCCAGCGTTCCTGTTGAGCAGACCAAGACCCCCGGACCCCTGCTGACGGATACCTACCTGTTGGCTCAGGCTTATTACCAGTCCACCCCGCCAGATGCTTTGAACTGCGCCTGGTACGCCAGCCGCGCCGCCACCTTCGCTCCTGAGCCGTACAAGTCGCAAATGATGCCACTGGCCAAATATTGCTATAAGAAGTATCACGGCGCTGACGATGGTTTCGACAACCTGATAGCTGCTTCACAGCAGAGCCTTGATCCGCCGGCGAACCTTAGCACCACCATCACCCCCGCTCCCAAGCCGGCTGACATCGTCAGACAGGTGATTGCCAGCACGCCTGATCTCGCAACCCTGGCTGTCAGCGACAAGGAGTTCATCCTCCAGAACGGCAGCCCTGAAGATGCGGCCAAGGTCTGGGACACGGTCAAGGGCAAGTCGGTTCAGTTCCCGGACGCGACTGTAGTTTCGGCCACCGATACGGCCCTGCAGCTTTCCGTTTCTGATGATGCTGTTCAGTCCAAGACTCCCGACTTCACCTTCAATCTGAAGGAGCCCTTGAAGACTCTTCCCGCTCCGGGTGACAAGATCACTGTGACCGGAACGTATGATTCCTACACGCAGAACCCGATCATGATCACCATGAGTGACGGCGCGGTCGTCCAACCAAAGAAGGCTCCTGCAAAGCCGGCTGCGTCACATCACCGCGCTCCCGCTGCTCGCAGGCACAAGTAAAACCGTCGGATAGGAACTTCGATCTGACGCAAATGCAAAGAGGCAGCCCTGGCGGCTGCCTCTTTTGCTTCCAAAAATATCGCACACATCTCTGCCGTTTCCTTAGGCGGACAGAAGTCGCGAAAGAGGTTCATTCGATGAGAGTACCTCATTCGCCCAGCATCATGTGTTGAATCGAGTGCGCTCTTCCCGTCATTCCATCGCAACAAATCAGCACAGCGGCCATCTTCGGATTGCCTTTCGCTGCCTCGAACTTGCCCGGCATTCCCGTGAGGAAGCGTTTCAGAACCAGCTCCGTTTCAACTCCAATGACTGAGTCGTAAGGGCCTGACATGCCTACGTCTGTAATGTATGCAGTTCCCCCCGGAAGCACGCGTGCGTCCGCAGTGGGAATATGAGTGTGTGTCCCAAGAACGGCCGTCACGCGGCCATCCAGATACCAACCCAGGGCGACCTTCTCGCTGGTAGTCTCGGCATGAATGTCCAGCAGAATGACCTTCGCAGTCACTTTGCTGATGAGTTCGTCTGCCTTGCGGAAGGGGTCGTCGCAGGACGACATAAAGACCCGTCCCTGCAGGTTGAGCACAGCGTAACTCTGACCCGAGGGTAGCTCGCCCTCATAGAGGCCGAACCCCGGCGTTCCAACGGCGTAATTCGCAGGGCGCAGAACGCGGCGGCCACGCTCATGCGAATTGGCAGGGACCGTCATGTATTCGAAAATTTCGCGCTTATCCCAAATGTGGTTGCCGGTAGTGATGACGTGGGCGCCCATGTCGAAGATCTCTTCGGCGATGGAGGGGGTGATGCCAAACCCCCCGGCGGCGTTCTCGCCATTGATAACGATCAGATCGACAGCGTTGGTTTCGACAACATGCGGAAGGTGCTCATGGACGATATGGCGGCCGGCGGAGCCAAAGATATCGCCGACAAAGAGGATATTCACCTGAAAATTTTACATGTTGCTCAAACTCCATGCTGGAGTCCCTGTGCGGCTCAATCCCTCTTCCTCCCTCGGCATGAATCTCGATATTTGGAAATCCACTTATGTTAGCTTCCATTGCATGGCACAAAGTGAACGATTTCAATTGGGCCTCCGGGTGCTTGCGGTGCTGGCCGCCGAGCCGGACAGGATGAAGACCTCGGCGGAGATCGCCGAAACCCTGAACGAGAGCGCTGTGATGGTCCGCAGGACGTTTCTGCTGCTGCATAAAGGCGGTCTGATCGAGCAGCGCAAGGGGCCAAACGGAGGAGCAAAGCTGAATCTCACCGCCAAGCAGATCGGGCTGGGAGACATCTTCGCCGCAACTTCAGGTGATTGGCTGCCGGTCGAAGACAAGGCTTTGGCTGGATTGATGAAGAAAGTCCGTCAGGATGCGGTAGACGCGATGAACGAGCACTCGCTTGCGGGAGTGGTGAAGCGGCTGAAGAAAGCCAAGTGAGGTCATGCGGCCTTCTCGTATAAAAATCGTCGTTCTTTAGATCTTCTCTGCAGCGGCATCGCTGAGGATAAACGCTCCTCCCAATCCATCGTTGTTATAGGAACCCGTCATTCTGAGCAAAGCGAAGCATCCCTGTATTTCGTCCAAAGTGCCCATGGTGCGGGCCGGACCAAATACAGGGATTCTTCCGTTCGATCTCATTCTCAGGATGAAATGACTCACCCGGTCAGTGGAGCTACTCCCCCGATTCTCCATGAGGCTGCTCTTCCTTCTGGGCAACATGCTCGGCGGTCTTCTGTCGTGGGCGCATGAGAGGGAACAGGATGACGTCGCGGATGGACGAGGAGTTGGTCAGCAGCATGGTGAGGCGGTCGATGCCGATGCCTTCGCCTGCAGTAGGCGGAAGGCCGTAGCCAAGGGCGCGCACGTAATCATCGTCGACGGCGGACATCGCCTCTTCATCCCCGCGTTCCTTCTGCTCAATCTGCTGCTGGAAGCGCCTGTCCTGGTCAACGGGATCGTTGAGCTCGGAGAAGGCGTTGCCGACCTCGAAGCCGCCGATATAGAACTCAAAGCGCTCGACCCAGTCGGGCTCTTCGGGCTTGATCTTGGAGAGGGGCGAGACGGCGAGGGGGAAGTCGTAGATGATGGTGGGCTGGATGAGGTGAGATTCCGCGACAGCCTCGAACACTCCGGCAATTGCTTTTCCGAGTTCTCCGGGCGAAAACTGCAACTGCTCTGCCGGTATAGAAATTCCAAATGTTTTCGTAATGATTTCGGCGAAGGCCGTGAAGTTACCTCTAAGTAAAAGCAACTGCCCATTAATCTGGACAAGGAGACTGCGTAAATAACGGTGTCTCTCGAGGTCGACTCCAGCTAGGTCGTTGCTAGGTGTTTCGATCTGCGGATAATTGACGCGCAGTTGTTTTAGTGATTCCGAAAGGAATCGCCCAAACGAATCGGCGGATTCGAACACCTCCAAAGAGGGCGAAGAACCAAACTCTTCAGGCCAGAACTTGATAATGGCTTCCCGCATGGACAGCTTCGTCCAGTTACCGAGATTGATCTCATTCCCATTGAAGTGAGTGATCAGCGAACCGTTGACCTCCTGCGCGACGAACTTGATGAGCTCTTCGGTGAGGTTCATCAGGTCGTGGTAGTTGGCGTAGGCCTGGTAAAACTCGAGCATGGTGAACTCGGGGTTGTGCCGGGTGCTTACGCCTTCGTTGCGGAAGTTGCGGTTGATCTCGTAGACGCGGTCGAGGCCACCGACGACGAGGCGTTTGAGGTAGAGCTCGGGCGCGATGCGTAGGAAGAGCGGCAGGTCTAGCTCATTGTGGTGCGTGATGAAGGGTCGCGCGGCGGCTCCGCCGGCGATCTGCTGCATCATCGGGGTCTCGACTTCGAGATAGCCGCGTGAGTCGAAGAACTTGCGGAGCGCACGGAGGACCTGGGCGCGCTTGACGAAGACCTCGCGAACATTGCGCGGGGCTTCTTCGGCGGGTTCAACCGCAGATCCTTCGACTGCGGCTGCGCCTTCGCTCAGGATGACACTTCCATTGGGGGCGGCGACGGTTGATGCGGGTTTATCGGTCTTGGCGCTGTGGCCGGTGTTCATGAAGAGGTCGACGTAGCGCTGGCGATATCGGAGTTCGGTATCTTCCAGGCCGTGATACTTGTCCGGCAAAGCGAGCATGGCCTTAGCCAGAAAGGTGATTCCGGACGCGGCGGGGGCGTCTTGCGAGGCTGGTGTTGAGGTTACGTGAACCGTCAGCTCGCCGGTGCGGGTGCGCATGAGGTAGCCGCGGACGCCGATGTGATCGCCGAGGTCGAGCAGCCTGTAGAGCGCGAAGGCGTTCTCGCCGACGTCGTCCTTTCGGACGTAGATCTGCAGGCGCTGGCCGCCCTGCTGGAGCTGTGCAAATCCCGCCTTGCCCTGGAGCCGGATGGCCATGATGCGGCCCGCGATAGCGACCTGCCTTCGGTCCGCTTCGAGCTGTTCGCCAGTTACAGGCGATTCCGGTGAGTCGAACTGGCGCTTGACCCAAGGGATCAGGTCGCCCTGCGTCTCATCCCAGCCGGGCGCGCTGACCGTGAAGGAGTTGGGATAAGTCGCCTGCGCGGGGTTCAGGCCGATCTCGGCGCCGAGCGTGGCGATCTGCTGGAGCTTCTCCTGGCGCTGCTGATAGAGCTTCTGCTCGAATTCGGAGTCGAAGTACAAGGTGTTTCCTTTTGTGTGGATAGTCGTTGTCCAGTATAGCGGCGCGCCGGAGTTCGTTTAGAGAAGCTGGTCCGTGATGTAATGGTGATCGCGATGGCAGAGAACGGGAAAAAAGGCGGAGCGCTTGGCGAGCTGGTCAAAGCTGAATCGATGATCCAGCTGGCGATTGCGCTGCCGGCCGGATGCGTTGTCGGCTGGCTGCTGGGAACCTGGCTCGATCACCGCTTTCACCAGAACTGGATCGGGATCGTCGGCATCGTTCTGGGTGCGATCGGCGGATTTCTGCAGATCTTCATGACGGCCTCCCGTTACCTCAGGCGGGACAAGTGAGGACGCGGCAGAGCAAATGAAAGCGTTAGAGTCTTTTTCCGACGAGGACTTCCGCCAGACGATGCTGCGGGCGCTGCGGCTGCTCGCGATTGTTTCGGTCGTCGCCGCGCTGCTGCTTTGGTGGAAGCTGGGCTGGCAGTCGGCGGCTCTGCTGGTGGTCGGCGCGGTCATCTCGGCGTCCGGGTTGTGGGAGTGGATGCGC
>Ga0164242_10000022_pt1 | contig 185368 bp, 139 predicted proteins | sample OricomgcompostMG_FD_108783 | JGI IMG/M metagenome (GOLD analysis project Ga0164242, IMG submission 108783) | Miracle-Growth compost microbial communities from Emeryville, California, USA - Original compost - Miracle growth compost (MG) ...
AGGTCGTGACCGCCGCCCCGGCGGAGGACCGGGATGAGACCGGTGACGGCACCGGAACCGGTGCCTCCGCGCCTGTCGCGGAGCCGGAGCCGGAGCCGGCGGCTCGGCCGGCGCGGTCGCCCGGCGGCGGGCGCGGCGCGGCGGAGCCGCCGGCTCCGGCTCCGGCTCCGCGACAGGCGCGGAGGCACCGGTTCCGGTGCCGTCACCGGTCTCATCCCGGTCCTCCGCCGGGGCGGCGGTCACGACCTCGGCGGCCTCGCCGCCGGTGGGCGCGCCGACCGGCGCGGTGGCACGGCGCCGGGCACGCCGCGGCGCGGGCGCGGGCTCGGGCGCCGGCGCGGCAGCGGCCTCCGCGGCGGCTTCCTCGGCCGCCTCCTCGTCGGCGGCCTCGGCGTCCCCGGCGTCCTCCGCCGGGGCGACCTCGGCCGGGGGCAGCACGATCTCCTGCGGCTCTGCCGCCGGTGGCGATCCGGCGGGGCGCGACGCCGCGCGCCGGCGGCGGCGCGGCGCGGCAGCGGGGGCGTCCCCGCTCCCGGTGGATGCGGCTGCGGCGGCGCTGTCCTGCGCCGCCGCCTCGTTGGGCTCGTTGATCTCGAGCATGCGGGCGGTTCTCCCGTCACGCCCCCGGGCGCCGGGCCGCGGATCGCGGGAGCGGCCTTGCCGTGAAAGGAATCGGCCGGCGGCTCCGCCGTCCGGGCGCGGGCGCCGCACGGGGGCTTGTCGTATCGCTCGACCCGGCCGCCGTGGCGGCCGGCCCGATAAGTCTTCTGGTCGAGCCAGTCTGTTGGGTGCCCTCAGCGGCTCTGGGTGGCTCCCGGAGCCCCGCAGGGCCGACGCCCCCTGTCGCTACGGGGCGGCGGGACCGGCCGACGCGGCCTCGGCGGGCTGCGGTGCGGCCGTCGCGGGTGGCGAGGCCTGCGCCGCGCCGCGGTCCGGCGCGAACGGGTCGGTCACCGCACCGGTCTCCTCGCCGAGCGGCCCCTGCGCCAGCCTGGTCACCTCTGCGGGGACCGGCGGCACGAGGTCGGCCGCGGCACGGAGGCCGGACAGGACGTCGTCGGGTCGCACGGCGGGTGTGGCATGCCGAACAACCAGGCGCAGTATCGCACAGCCACGGCCCGCAGGGGTATCGGCACCAGCAGTGACGCCCGCGCCGTCTCCCTCCGCCGCGCCCGAGGAGACCTCCAGCGCGACCACCGCGGCGCGCGCGTCGAAGGTCCGCACGCCGTTCTTGGTCATCCGCTCGACCTCGACGGACTCCCGGGCGAGGAAGGCCTCGACGGCGCGCCGCGCCTCCGCCTCCTCCACGCCCGGCAGCGCCAGCTGCCACACCGAGGCCTCCAGCCGCTCGACGAAGTTCGGGGTCAGCGCCTCCACGGCGTCGACCACGTCCAGGCCGGGCGGCAGCGAGGAGTCGAGCGCGGCGCGCAGCTCCTCCGGGTCGCGGCGCGCGGCGAGCGCGAGCTCCACGTACTCCGCCTCGCTCGCGGTGCCGGTCGGCGCCGCGTTGGCGTAACTGACCTTCGGATGCGGGGTGAAACCGGCGGAGTACGCCATCGGGACGGCCGAGCGGCGCAGCGCGCGCTCCAGGGCCCGCTGGAAATCGCGGTGGCTGGTGAAGCGGAGGCGTCCGCGCTTGGTGTAGCGCAGGCGGACGCGCTGCACCGCCGGGGCGGGCGGTGGTCCGTCGGGGGTACGGCGTGCCAGGGTCGCTCAGTCCTTCGTGAGGGCGCCTTCGTCGGGGCGGCGTTCGGTCCTCCTTCCAGGTTACGCGGTCGGACGGATCACGGACGCTGTGTGTCCACAGGCCGCGCCGCGGGTAGGGCTCGCAGGGCGTGTCTCGCTCGGATACCCGGGAACTCGGATACCCAGGAAGGTGACCGTCCATGATCGCTGAGCTGCGCGCCGTCGCGCTCGACTGCCCGGACCCCCGCGCCCTCGCGGAGTTCTACGCCGCCGTCACCGGCGGCCGGGTGATGGTGGACCCGGAGGACTCCGACTGGGTCGAGGTGCGCGACCACAAGGGCACCGTCCTCGCCTGCCAGAAGGCCGAGGGGCACGTCCCCCCGCGCTGGCCGGACCCGGCCCACTCGCAGCAGCTCCACCTGGACTTCCGCGTGGACTCCTTCGAGGAGGCCGAGCCCCAGGTGCTCGCCCTGGGCGCCACCCTCCTGGAGCGCACGGACGAGAAGCGCCCCGACGCCAACTGGCGCGTCTACGCCGACCCCGCCGGCCACCCCTTCTGCCTCGTCGTCGCCCCGCACTGACGTCCGCCACGACAAGAGCCGCGGCGGGCAGCGGCCCACCGCGGCTCGGGAGTCCCGATGGACTTCCTGCTACTCGTTCGAGCTCCCGGGCGCGTTGGGCGCAGACGCTGCCTCACTCCGCGCCTGTTGGAGCGTTTCCGCGATCGCGGCGAACTCCTCCAGGGCGGCCTGGAGGTCCTCGACGATCTCGGCGGCCAGGACCTCCGGCGCGGGGAGGTTGTCGGCGTCGTCCAGGCTCGGGTCGCGGAGCCAGGTGATGTCGAGGTTCGCCTTGTCGCGGGCAACCAGTTCCTCGTACGTGAACGCCTTGAAGCGTTCCGTCTCCACCCGCTTGGAGCGGTCCTCGTCGGGGCGGAAGCACTGGACGAAGTCTTCGAGGTGGGCCCGGGTGAGCGGGTTCTGCTTGAGCGTGAAGTGCTGGGCTGTACGGAAGTCGTAGACCCACAGCTTCTCGGTCCACGGCTGGTTGGGGCGGGCCGGCTTGCGCTCGAAGAACAGCACATTGGCCTTGACGCCGCCCGCGTAGAAGATGCCGGTGGGCAGACGGAGCAGCGTGTGGACGTCGTACTCCTTCAGCAGGCGCCGGCGGATGGTCTCGCCCGCGCCTCCCTCGAAGAGCACGTTGTCGGGGACGACGACCGCCGCCCGGCCGTGGATCTCCAGCAGCGAGGCGATGTGCTGGACGAAGTTGAGCTGCTTGTTGGTCGTGGTGACCCAGAAGTCCCGGCGCTCGTAGGCGATCGCCTCGCGGGCTGCGGAGCCGTCGTCGCCGTAGACGGTGATGGAGGACTTCTTGCCGAAGGGCGGGTTGGCCAGGACCAGGCTCGCGCGCTGGTCCGGCGGCGCGGCGAGAGCGTCGCGGGTGTGGACCAGCGCGGTGCCGGTGGGGTGGCCGATGCCGTGAAGGAAGAGGTTCATCGCCGCGAGGCGCGCGGTGTTGCGGACTAGCTCGGTGCCCCAGATGCCACCCTCGCTGAGGTGCTTACGCTGCTCAGGGGTGAGCTCGTTTCCACACTCGTGGAGGATGTGCTCAGCGGCGGCCAGCAGGAAGCCGCCCGTGCCGCAGGCGGGGTCGGTGATCGTGTCGTCCGGGGTCGGACGGACGCAGTCGATGATGGCCTGGATCAGCGCGCGCGGGGTGAAGTACTGTCCCGCGCCCGACTTGACGTCCTCCGCGCCACGGGAGAGCAGTTCCTCGTAGGCGTCGCCCTTGATGTCCGTCTTCTGACCCGACCAGCTCTCCTTGTCGATCAGGTCCTTGACCAGACGCTTGAGCTTGGCGGGGTCGTGGATGCGGTTGCGAGCCCCGTTGAAGATCAGGTGGAAGGTGGTGTCCTTGCGCTGGTTACCGAGGTCTTCGAGGAGTTCGGCGTAGGCGGTTTCGAGCGCGGCACCGTCGTTCTTCAACAGTTCGGGCCAGCCACGGCCCTCCCAGACCGGCCCCTCCGGCATGATCTGCTCGCGGAACATCGGGGGGCGGGACTGCGCCTCGTGCGCCATCTTGAGGAACACGAGAAGCGTCAGTTGCTCGACGTAGTCGATGGTGGAGACGCCATCGTCACGCAGGACATGGCAATAGCTCCAGAGCTTGTCGACGAGCCGACGGGCCTCGGTCGTGGTCACGAGGAGATCTCCAGGTCAAGGTTGGTCTGCGTGGCGGAAGCGTGGGAGGGGGTGCCAGCCGGGAGCGGCGGAGGTGCGTCCGGTACCGGTGCGGCGTCCGGTGTGCGCTGGGCGGGTGCCCGGCGGGAGTTCCGACGCCGGGACTTGGTCGCCCTGGCCACCTCACGCTCGGCGCGGATGCGGTCGAGCAGGGCCTCAACGGGCTCGTCGGCGGGGTCCTGGGGGACAAGGTGGCCAGCGAAGGCCTTGGCGAGGAGGGAGCGGCGGAGCGTGGCGCTTCGCCGCTTGCTGATGGACACGGTATGCCCGAGATGCCTGACCTGTTGCTCGATGTTGGACCACTGAGCGCACAGCGCTTGTTGAGTCGGCAGGTCCGGCAACGGAAACTCGATTGCTTCCAGAATCTTCTGGTTCACCTTGTAAATGCCTGCGGTAGTACGTGCCTGGCTCTCAATCTGATGCCTCACCGCGAGGGACGACCAGATTATAGGCAGATATTCCGGCAGTATTTTACTGGCGTCAGGGCGTGCTCGAATCATGGTGTCCGGATATGCGACCGGGTTCGGGGAATCGACGACAAGCGAACCTCGACCGACCAAAGAAAGGGAACCGTTCCCACGAGCGATGAGGAAGTCTCCTTGCTGGATAAGGAACGGCGTTGCCTCACTCTCTTCCCAGTCACCTTCTTTATGTTGCGCTAGGTCGACATAAGTATCGGATAGGGCAGTAAGACGGAGTACAGGGAAGCCACCCGCACGGGTCGGGACAGATCGCCCATTCGAGAGACCGCAAGCCAAAACTTCACGTAGTTGAACCGGAGCGTGCGTAGACATCATCCTGTGGAGCATTGACTGGAGGTACCTGTCAATACGATTACCACTAACCTGCAGAGTCAGGTCAGCCGCATCGAGCCGAGACATCTGCTCTTCAAGCATGACGACAATCCGCCACTGTTCCTCCAACGGAGGTACCGGAAGCCTGATGCGCTTGAGCTCACCTCCGGCGATCCCCGCCTGCCCCGCAGTAGTCTTCACATGCTCACGCACTTGCGCGCGAGTTTCCTTCCACGAGAATGCGTATGCCACGAATTCCGGAACCACTAGCCGTCGATCCACCCGAACGCGAATGAGTTTGTCCGGATACGTCAGGGCCGGCACGGCACCAGGAACAGCAACACATGCGCCGACCAGTTCCGGATTGCCGTTGTACCGGGTGAAGAGTAGGTCGCCGGGCAGGACCAAGCGGTCCCCCGCCTGAAGCTCTTCGACGGACTGACCGCTGTAACGCAGATCGCTCAGGTCCAGGCGAAGCGGCCGGACCGCCCCAATACGCAAAATGGGCACGCCAGCAGGCTCAGTTCCGGGACGGGAGACGAAGATCCCATTGCGAACAGACTCAGAGACCTCGTCAAGCGTCGCCCAAGCCCACCCCTTCGGCAGTTCCGAAGGAATACCGCCCTCGCTCACGCGCCCAGCTCCCGTCCCAGCTCGTTCAGAATTTCAGCCCCCCGGTCGGCCCCGAAGTCCCTCAAGAACCCGTCCACTCCTCCGCGCTCGATGAAGGGTACGTCCCTCAGGTGCTCCGGCTCGATCGCCGCATCCGTCGCTATCACGTCGACGATCCGGTCGAACCACCACACCTGGTTCGGCGTGAATGCCGCACCCGCCTGCTCCTGCCGGCTCCGCCAGGCCGCGTACCGCTCCTCCACCAGCGCCCGGTACGGTCGCACTTCCTGGTCCAGCCCCAGCTCGAAGCGGAGCAGGCCGATCAGGTCCACCACGCCGGCCGCGCCCCGCGGATGCTGGGATGCCTTGCCCAACTGCACGTACGCGTCGTACAGCCGGGCCGGCGTCCACTGGAACGGAGGACGCTCGATCTTACGCGCCAGATCACGCAGGCGTCGGTAGACCTCCGGCGGGTCGCGCCGCTCACTGAAAGCGAGGCTGAGCGCGGCGATCTCGTCCTGGTGGTCCTTCAGGTACTGCCGCCAGGAGGAGACACGGCGAATGGCCAGCTCCTCCGCCGTGATGCCGCGCGCCTCCTTCACCTCGTCCACGCTCACCTCGTCGATGACGATGTCGTGGGCGCGGCGCATGGACATCAGGCGGTCGCGCAGCTCGCCGTTGGAGGCGATCGGCTTCAGCGCGTCGAGCATGTCCTGCCGGACCTGCTTTTCGCCTCCGATGCGGCGGGCCCGCTCCTGCTGGTCGGGGTCCACGGACCGGACCAGCTCACCGACGATCTTATGCAGCGGCTGGCCGGCGAGTTCCTCGATCTCCTCGCGTTCCTCTTCGGTGAGCTGCCGGTCGAGTCGGGCCAGGCGGCCCGCGAGCGTGGCGACCTCGTCCTCCGTCATCGCCAGACCCGCCGTCTTGGCCATCAGCCTCTCCAACGGGATCTTCCGCTCGGGGACGCGGTTGAGCGGACGCGCGTCCACGCGCGGCGAGTCCGTGACGCCGACCGCGTCGACGATCACGAACCGCTCCTTGACCTCGGCGTCCGGCGTCACCGCCTGGAACTCCGCCGGATCCACGGTGCGCGACCCACGCCCCTTCATCTGCTCGAAGTAAGCCCAGCTCTTGACATCCCGCAGGAAGAACACGCACTCCAGCGGCGGGATGTCGGTCCCGGTGGCGATCATGTCCACCGTGACCGCGATCCGCAGCTCCGGGCTGTTGCGGAAGGCCTTGATCAGTTCGGCCGGCCGCTTCGCCGCGTGCGTGATCTTCATGCAGAAGTCATCGCCCTCGCCGAAGACCTGCCGGACCGTCTGGACGATCTCGTCGGCGTGGTTGTCATCCACGGCGAAGATCAGCGTCTTCGGCACGTGCGTGCGCGCCCGCTGGACGTCTCCCTCCCCCACCGGCGGGAAGATGTCGGTGAACAGGTGCTTGCGGAACGTCTCGACGACCAGCTTCAACTGCCCCTTGCTGATGACCTGCCGCCCCAGCTGGGAGGCCTGCCACTCCAGGTCCTCCTCCAGCTCCTGGTAACGCTCCCGCCGGGTCTTCCGCTCCCGCATCGGCACGACCGTCTCGGCGGGGATCGTTCCGCCGTTCTCCCCCAGTTCCGTGCGGATGCGGAAGACGTCGAAGTCGACGTTCACGCCGTCGGCGACGGCCTGCTCGTAGGGGTACTCGCTGACCAGGTTCTGGAAGAAGAAACCGAAGGTCTGCTTGACCGGCGTGGCGGTGAGGCCGACCAGGTGGGCGTCGAAGTACTCCAACACCGCGCGCCACTTGCCGTAGATGGAGCGGTGGCACTCGTCGACGACGATCAGGTCGAAGGTTTCCGGCGGCAGGGCGGGGTTGTAGCCAACCGTCACAGGCTCGTCGACGAAGTCGTAGCGGTCCAGGGCCTCGTTGTCGTCGTCCGCGCTCGGTACCGCCTGGCCGGTCAGGGCCAGCCAGAGCCGCTGCACCGTGGATACCACGACGTGCGCGGAGCCGAGGACGGCGTCGCCCGCGAGGCGCTGCACGACGTACAGCTCGGTGAACTTGCGGCCGTCGTCCGGGGTGTCGAAGTTCTCGAACTCGGTGGCGGCCTGGCTGCCGAGGTTGTTGCGGTCGACGAGGAAGAGGATGCGCTTGGCGCCGGCGTGCTTGAGCAGCCGGTAGCTCTCGCTGACCACCGTGTAGGTCTTGCCGGCGCCGGTCGCCATCTGGATCAGGGCGCGCGGATCGTCCTTCGCCAGGGACCGTTCCAGGCCGTTGATCGCCGTCACCTGGGCCGGGCGCAGGTCCTCCGGGTCGAGGAAAATCTGCGGCAGACGGCGCATCCGGGCCCGCAGGGTGGGTGCGGCGGGATCGGCGTCGGCCTCCTCGACCCAGCGCGCGATGGTCTCCGGGCGATGCACGGCGAAGACGTCACGCGTGCGCGGGGACGGGTCCAGACCGTTGTGGAAGCGGACGGTGTTGCCATCGGCGACGTACCGGAAGGGCAGGCTGGCGCGCCACGCGCTGAGCTGCTGGCTGCGGGTGAGCCCGGTGGCGTAGCGGGCGGCCTGCTGCATGGCGGCCTCCAGATCGGCCCCCTCCCGCTTGGCCTCTATGACACCGACCAGGCGCTGGTCGACGTAGAGGAGGTAGTCGGCGCGGCCGACTGCGGTGGAGACCTCGCGGACGGCTACGCCGCGACCCGCGAAGAGGTTCTTCGCCTTCTCGTCCTGGAGCACCCAGCCGGCCTTCTCCAGGATCCGGTCGAGTTCGGCACGCACCTGCGCCTCGCTCATGGGAGGGCTGGCAGCCTTCTGGGCGTAGGCGATGAACTCGTCACGCTGGGAAGCCCCGTCCAACGGGCGGGCGGCCGTACGGGACTCCAAGGCCGAAGCCGTCAGTTCCGTGATCTTGCCGCTCAGCTCGGCGACCAGGTCGTGCAGCGCGGCCCGCTCGGCCTCCGCGCGTGCCAGTTCCGCCTCGGCCTGCTCGCGGGCTGCCTGCTCACGCTCCAGGCGGCTCTGCTTGCCGTCGTAACGGAGCCGGGCCTCCTCCAGCCGGCGGCGGTAGGCGTCGAGCTCGGTCCGCAGCTGGTCCAGCTCGTGCTGGTCGGCAACCGTTGCGGGTGCGGGTGCCGCGGAGGGCGGGGCGGGCGCCAGGAAGACCCGGTGGGTGGTGTCGGACTGGTCGAGGGAGCGATGCAGCCAGTCGCCGAGCCGGAAGCACAACTCCACGGACTGGAGTGCTTCACGGACGTTGGCGTAGTACTCGTGGGCGGCCCGGTTGCCCGTGGTGCGGACGGCCTCGAACCAGGACCGCACCTGCGGGACGAGGACACCCGCCTTGGTAAGCGCGTTGATCCGGTCAACCTGCCGGGGACCGGGAACCGTGAGGCCGAGGAGGGTGACCAGATGCCGCGTCATGACCTCGCCGAACAGGCGGGCCTTCACCATCGCCGCATGCGGATCGGTGTGAACGTACGTCTCCGCCGCACAGCCGAGGGTGACCAGCAAGGGCTCGTGCCCGATCAAGTGGCCGAAGTTGGGCGAACGCCCTGCCAGCCAGGCAACTTGCTTCTCTTCGTCAGCCTGCCCGGAGTTGTCGGGAAGCGGCAGCACTGATCCCCCCAGTACCTCATTCGGTCACCAAAGCTTTTCAGGATGACACCATCTTGGTTCCCGCGCAAGGAAGTTCGCACGCCCGCCCGGTGGGCGCCTCCCGGGACGACTCCAGCGGTGGCCGGTGGCAGGGTTCGGAAGCGCCGTCCGCAGCCGGCGCAGCCTCCGCTTCCTCATTGCCACGGGTTCGCCCTCGGCAGTGGCTTCTTGGCGGCAGGTCGACCCGGATTGGTGTATCTATCCGGAATACACGGACACACAAGCAAAACCAGCCCTACTCTCCCGCCATGGGGAGGAAGACCAGAGCACAGACGAGTGCGCAGAGAGCTGCGTACTCCGTTCAGTCCGAGTGGACCGAGGCCGACATGGCACTCCTGACAGAGCTGAGGGAGGCCGAGGCGAGGCTGCCGGAGAACGCTCCGCGCGCGTTGCTGTCCGTCCGGCTGTCGGTGCTCACGCACGACACGACCTCGCCCGTCCGGCAGGAACTCGATCTCCGGATGCTGGCCCGGGAACGCGGGTGCCGGGTCGTGGGTGTGGCCAGCGACCTGCAGGTGAGCGCCACCAAGGTCCCGCCGTGGAAGCGCAAGGAGCTCGGCCTCTGGCTCAACGACCGCGTTCCCGAGTTCGACGAGCTCCTCTTCTGGAAGCTGGATCGCTTCGTACGACGGCTGTCCGACCTGTCGACCATGATCGACTGGTGTCTGAGGTACGGCAAGAACCTCGTGTCCAGGAACGAGAGCATCGATCTGACCAGCACGGCCGGTAAGACCATGGTCTCGATCATCGGAGGCATCGCGGAGATCGAGGCCGCCAACACCGGCACCCGCGTGGCAAACCTCTGGGACTACGCCAGGAAGCAGACGGACTGGGTGGTCGGGAAGCCGCCGTTCGGCTACGTAACGAGCGACAACGGATCCGGCAGGCCTGTTCTGGCGATCGATCCCGAGGCCAACCGCGCGCTGCATTGGTGTCTGCGTGCAGCCACACGGGAGAAGCCCGCATCAGCCCGCCGGATGGCCAAGGTTCTCGTCCGCGCCGGCATCTGCGGTCCGGGGCTCACCACCACCACACTCCTTCGAAGACTCAGGAACCCCGGGCTCATGGGCTACCGCGTCGAGGAGGACAAGAACGGCGGAGTGCGCCGGTCGAAGCTCGTGCTCGGCGCGGACGGCAATCCGATCAGGGTGGCGGAGCCGATCCTCTCGGAGGAAGAGTTCAACACCCTGCAAGCCGCGCTCGATCGACGAAGCAAGAAGCAACCGACGCGGCAGCCGGGCGGCGCGACGATGTTCCTCGGCGTTCTCCGGTGCGCGGACTGCGACACCACGATGACCGTCCACAAGACCACCAACGAGTTCGGGAGCTACCAGTACCTCCGCTGCCGCAACTGCCGCAGCGGCGGAGTCGGCGCCCCGAACCCCGCAGAGGTCTACGAGCAACTCGTGTCGGACGTCCTGTCCGTTCTCGGTGACGAGCCCGTACAGGTCCGCGAGTATGCCCGAGGAACCGAAGCGAGGTCGATCGGCCCTGGGACCGCCCAGGACCGCTGGATGAATGTCCACATGGGGAAGACGTTCCGGGAACGCTGGGAGGAGGGCGGCATGGAAGCGATGGCCGCCGACCTCCTACGGGCGGGCGTCAGGTGCGAGGTGACACGCACCAAGGTGCCCAAGGTGCGCGCGCCGCTCGTTCACCTCCGACTGCTCGTTCCGAAGGACGTCCGATCCCGCCTGGTCATCAAAGAGGATGCCTTCGCTGCGGCAGCTGGGCGCTGAGCGCCGCACGGTCACTCCCACCCGGCGTACAACGAGCGTCGGCGACGTCCACCTATCCGGCTTCCGCCGGCTTCAGACCCACTCGATCCGGCTGTGGATGTGCGGGTGCCTGCGCGGCCTCGGCAAGGGGGTGGCAGGCGTATCGGGCTGCGGAGGTCGGCCGGTGGCGGTCCCGATCCCGAGCGCGGCAAGGAGCGCGCTCGCTTCGGCGTCGGTTGCCTCAGCGAGCGCGTCCAGGACCTGCCGGATGGGGTCCGTCACGAACTGGGCTTCTCGCTCACCGGCCCGCCGTTGACGACGGCGAGCGGCAGCAGCTTCTTACCCGTGGGCCCGATCTGCGGCCAGGAGTCGAACTGCGGACACACCCCGCAATCAAAGCAAGGCGTCCAGCGGCAGTCGTCGACCTCTACCTCTTCCAGGGAGTCCTGCCAGTCCTCCCAGAGCCAGTCCTTGTCGAGGCCGGAGTCGAGGTGGTCCCAGGGCAGGACCTCCTCGTACTGGCGCTCGCGGGTGGTGTACCAGTCGACGTCGACGCCGGTGCCGGCGAGGCCCTTCTCGGCGGCGGCCATCCAGCGGTCGTAGGAGAAGTACTCGCGCCAGCCGTCGAAGCGGCCGCCGTCCTCGTAGACCGCGCGGATGACGGCGCCGACCCGGCGGTCGCCGCGGGAGAGCAGGCCCTCGACGATACCGGGCTTGCCGTCGTGGTAGCGGTAGCCGATGTTGCGGCCGTAGCGCTTGTCGGCGCGGATCGCGTCGCGCAGCTTGATCAGCCGGGCGTCGGTCTCCTCGGCGGAGAGCTGCGGGGCCCACTGGAACGGCGTGTGCGGCTTGGGCACGAAGCCGCCGATGGAGACCGTGCAGCGGATGTCGTTGGAGCCGGAGACCTCGCGGCCCTTGGCGATCACATGCTTGGCCATCTCGGCGATCTGCAGCACGTCCTCGTCGGTCTCGGTCGGCAGGCCGGCCATGAAGTACAGCTTGACCTGCCGCCAGCCGTTTCCGTACGCCGCGGCGACGGTGCGGATGAGGTCCTCCTCCGACACCATCTTGTTGATCACCTTGCGGATCCGCTCGCTGCCGCCCTCGGGGGCGAAGGTGAGACCGGAGCGGCGTCCGTTGCGGGTGAGCTCGTTGGCCAGGTCGATGTTGAAGGCGTCGACGCGGGTGGACGGCAGGGAGAGGCCGACCTTGTCCTCCTCGTACCGGTCGGCCAGGCCCTTGGCGATGTCGGCGATCTCGGTGTGGTCCGCGGAGGACAGCGAGAGCAGGCCGACCTCCTCGAAGCCGGTCGCCTTCAGCCCGCGGTCGACCATCTCGCCGATGCCGGTGATGGAGCGCTCGCGCACCGGCCGGGTGATCATGCCGGCCTGGCAGAAGCGGCAGCCGCGGGTGCAGCCGCGGAAGATCTCCACCGACATCCGCTCGTGCACCGTCTCGGCCAGCGGGACCAGCGGCTGCTTGGGGTAGGGCCACTCGTCGAGGTCCATGACGGTGTGCTTGGAGACCCGCCAGGGCACGCCCGGCCGGTTGGGCACGACGCGGGCGATCCGGCCGTCCGGCAGGTACTCGACGTCGTAGAAGCGCGGGATGTAGACGCCGCCGGTCTTCGCCAGGCGCAGCAGCACCTCGTCGCGTCCGCCGGGGCGGCCCTCGGCCTTCCAGGCGCGGATGATGTCGGTCATGTCGAGCACGGCCTGCTCGCCGTCGCCGATCACCGCGGCGTCGATGAAGTCCGCGATCGGCTCGGGGTTGAACGCGGCGTGGCCGCCGGCCAGCACGATCGGGTGGTCCACCGTGCGGTCGGCGGACTCCAGCGGGATGCCGGCCAGGTCGAGCGCGGTGAGCAGGTTGGTGTAGCCGAGCTCGGTGGAGAAGGAGACGCCGAAGACGTCGAACTCCTTGACCGGGCGGTGGGCGTCCACGGTGAACTGCGGGACGCCGTGCTCGCGCATCAGCGCTTCGAGGTCGGGCCAGACGCTGTAGGTGCGCTCGGCGAGGACGCCCTCGCGCTCGTTGAGCACCTCGTAGAGGATCATGACGCCCTGGTTGGGCAGGCCCACCTCGTAGGCGTCGGGGTACATCAGGCACCAGCGCACGTCACAGGAGTCCCAGTCCTTGACCGTGGAGTTGAGCTCGCCACCGACGTACTGGATCGGCTTCTGGACGTGCGGGAGGAGGGCCTCCAGGCGCGGGAAGACCGATTCGACAGGCATGGGAGTGGTCTTTCGTGACGGAACCGGGCGGACCACTCAGGATACTGCGTTCCGCGCCGCCTTCCCGACCCGAGCCATCGCCTCCGGCAGCTCGTGCTCGGCGCGTGCGGCGCGGGCCGCCTCGGCGGCGTGCAGCAGGCCGTAGCTGAAGCCGTTCTCGCCGGCCAGGTGCGCCTGCACGCCGAGGGTGCGCAGGGTCCGGCGGGCGGTGACGGTGTCGTGCTGCTCGCCGAGGAGCTGCTGCACGCCCTTCATCGCCTTGCGGTAGCGGCGGGCGGGTTTGCCGAGCACCGGTTCGGCGGCCTCGGCGGCGTAGCGGGCGCGCTTGGCGGCCTTGCGGACGTCGTGCAGCGCCGCGTCGCGTGCGGCGGGGGCGGCGGCCAGGGCCTTCCGGTAGCGGGCGCCGACGCGGCGGTGCTCGCGTTCCAGCGCGGAGCGCAGCACCTTGGCGGCGGGCTTGCCTGCCGTTCCGGTGAGCGGCGGGCGGACCAGCAGGGCGTCGAGGCGGTCGAGCATGGCGAGGTAGCGGGGGCTGTCGAGCAGGTCGAGGGTGCGGCGGCGGCCGTCCTCGGCCTGTGCGACCTCCCATGCGCGCAGCCGGGCGCGTACCGGGCCGAGCAGGAGGTCGGTGGGGAGCCCGGCGGCGCCCTTGCGGAGCCGGGCGGCCAGCACCTCCTGGTCGCGTTCGGCCCCGAGTTCGGCGCCGAGCAGGCGGAGGTCGGCGACGAGCGCGTCGGTGGCGGCGGGGTCGAGGACCTTGCGGTAGGCGCGCAGGGTGCTGCGCAGCCGGCGGGCGGCGACGCGCATGCGGTGCACGGCGTCCGGGCGTCCGCGGCGGACTTCGGGGTCGAGGGCGAGCAGTCGCTCGGTGTGTGCGGCGAGGTGGGCGAGTACGGCGTCGGCTGCGGTGGGCTTGGCGGGCTTCCGCGGTCCCTTCGTCGATCCCTTCTTCCCGTCGGCGGTCGGGGCCGCGCCGGGGCGGCCGCCGAGGGTGCGGGCGAGTTTGGACGGGGCGTCGCTGCGGCGCAGCCCGGCGGCGGTGAGCCGCTGTTCGACGGCGTCCAGCAGGCGGACGCCGTCCCGGGCCGGGGTGCGTTCGGCGAGTTCGACCTCGATCTCGGTCCAGGTCAGCGGTTCGGTGGCGGTGCCGGAGAGGGTGGTGGGGTCGGAGGGGCCGAGGGGGCGGCCGCTGACCCGGTCCAGGGCGATCTCGGCGAGCGGGCGGCCGGCGCGGTCCAGCAGCCGGGTGCGGCTGCGCGCGGTCCGGATCCGGGCGACCGGCAGCAGGGCCTGGTCGCGGACGCGGGCCCGCACCAGCCGGGCGAGTTCCTCCGGGGGCAGCGGCGGCAGCGGGGGCGCGGCGCCGGCCTCGGCGGCGAAGGCCAGTTCCCCGGGGGCGGCGGCGGCGCGGATCTCGTCCCGGCCGTCGGTCTCGGCGCCCGGCAGTTTCAGCTGCCAGCCGTCCTCGTCCGGCCCGTGCCCGGTGCGCAGGCGGAGCGTCACGCCGGCTGCGGCCAGCCGGAGTCCGGGGGTGTCGAAGTAGACGGCGTCGAGGGCGACCGGGGGGACCGGTTCGACGGACGCCACCCCCGGCAGCCCGGCGAGGTCCGGCAGGGCGACCGGGTCGGCGGCGACCCGGCCGGCCGGGGCCGGAGCCGCGGGCGGGGCGTCCGGTACGGCGCGCAGCTTCCCGCGCGGGGAGGCACCCGCCTTCGCACCGGACGTGGGTTCGTACTTGCGCTCGATCTCACGTGCGACGGTGACCATGATGTGTCGCCTGCCCGGCCGCGCTGACCCTACGACAGCCGCGGAGGGAGTTTTCGGATCCGCCCGCCGGCGCAGCTCCCCGCTCCCCGCTCCCTGGGGCGGCCGAGAGCGGCTAGGCGGAGACCGGGCGTTGGGTGCGGACGGACTGGAGGAGGCCGACGCCGACCCAGACCGCGAACATCGACGAGCCTCCGTAGCTGACGAAGGGCAGCGGGATGCCGGCGACCGGCATGATGCCGAGCGTCATGCCGATGTTCTCGAAGGCCTGGAAGGCGAACCAGGAGACCACGCCGGAGGCCACCAGCGTGCCGTAGAGGTCCGCGGACTGCCGGGCGATCCGGCAGGCCCGCCACAGCACCACGCCGAGCAGCACCAGGATCAGCCCGGCGCCGAGGAAGCCGAGCTCCTCGCCGGCGACCGTGAAGACGAAGTCCGTCTGCTGCTCGGGCACGAACTGGCCGGTGGTCTGGGAGCCGTGGAAGAGGCCCTTGCCGAGCAGGCCGCCGGAGCCGATCGCGATCCGCGCCTGCGCGGTGTTGTAGCCGACGCCGGAGGGGTCGAGGTTCGGGTCGGCGAAGGCCGCGAAGCGGTCGATCTGGTACTGGTGCAGGATGTGCAGCTTGACGACGGCGGTCGCGCCGACGGCGCCCACCAGCGCGAGTCCGGCGAGCCACTTCTTCGGCGCGCCGGAGACCGCGAGGATGCCCAGCACCAGGACGACCATCACCATGGTCGAGCCGAGGTCGGGCATCATCAGGATGATCGCCATCGGGATCGCCGCGAGGCCCAGCGACTGCAGCACCGCGCGGTCGTCCGGGATCTCCCGCTCGCCGGCGTCGACGCGGGCGGAGAGCACGCTGGCCATGCCCAGCGTGATGGCGATCTTGCAGAACTCGGACGGCTGGATCGAGAAGCCGCCGCCCAGCACGATCCACGAGTGCGCACCGTTGACGGTGGAGCCCAGCGGGCTGAGCACCGCCAGCACGCCGAGGATGGCGAAGGCGTAGATGAACGGGACGGCGGTGCGCAGCCGGCGCACGCCGAAGGCCATCACCACCCCGCACAGCCCGATCCCGATCGCCATGTTGATCACGTGGCGGACCAGGAAGTACGTCGAGTCGCCGTGGTTGATCGAGGTGCGGTCGCGGGTTGCGGACCACACCAGCAGCGAGCCGAGCAGGGAGAGCGCCAGGCAGCCGCCGGTGAGGATCCAGTCCATCCGCCACAGCACGGAGCCGCGGCTGAGCAGCCGGCCGACCGCGCCCCGGCGCGGCGCGAACCGGGGGTCGCGGTAACTGGTCGTCAGGCCGGTGCCGGCGGTCATGTCGCGGCCCCGGAGCCGGTCAGGGTGGACCAGGTGTAGCCGGCGAGTGCCCGGCGGTCTGGCGGCAGGGCGTCGACGGCGGCGGGCGTTCCGGCGCCGGGCAGGCCGGGGGCCGGGGAGTTGAGGTAGGTGGCGGTGGCCGCGCCGGTCACCACCGCGTTGTAGGAGGCCTGCTGGGCGGTGGTGGTGCCGTCCGCGTTGAAGGTCGGCAGGGTCCGCTTCGGGGTGGGCAGCAGGGCCTTCTTGGAGTCGATCGAGCCGTCCGGCTGGATGCCGTAGAGCGCGTTGTAGATGTTGCGGACGGCCGGGCCGGAACCGCCGGAGCCGGTGCCGCCCTGGGAGATCATCATGACGATCGCGTAGTCCTTGGTGTACGTGTCGAACCAGGACGTGGTCTGCTTGCCGTAGACCTCGGCGGTACCGGTCTTGGCGTGCAGCGGGATCTTGTTCTCCGGCCAGCCGGAGAACTTCCACGCGGCGGTACCGCTGGTGACCACGCCTTCCAGGGCGTTGTCGATGTAGTTGATCTCCGACTTGGAGTCGGGCAGCTTGCCCTGGACGACCGGCTTGATCGCCTTGACCAGCTTGCCGGTCGGCGAGACGACGGCCTTGGCGAGCGAGGGCTCGTAGAGCGTGCCGCCGTTGGCCAGCGCGGAGTACGCCCGGGCCATCTGGATCGGCGTGACCAGCGTGTCTCCCTGGCCGATCGCGTAGTTGACCTCGTCACCGGCGCGCAGCGTGGCGAAGTCGGTGCAGTCCTGGCGGGCGATCCGGTCCGCGTAGCTGTTGCCGGACTTGCCCTGCTTGCACCAGGCGTCCTTCATGGCGTTCCACTGCTGGACGTGCCAGGCGCGGTCGGGGACCAGCCCGGAGCTCTCGGAGGGGAGGTCGATGCCGGTGGACTTGCCCAGCCCGAACTGGTGCGCCGTCTTGTAGAGGTAGTCCTTGGGGTGCTTCGGGTTGTTGCCGCCGTCCTTCAGCCACTGCTGGTAGGCGATGTTGTAGAAGACGGTGTCGCAGGAGACCTCGAGGGCGCGGGCGAGGTTGATGTCGCCGTAGCTCTCGCCCTCGTCGTTGTGGAAGACCGTCCCGCCGATGGTCATGCTGGAGGTGCAGGGGAAGGTCTGGTGGCCGTTGTAGCCGGCGTTCAGCGCCGCGGTGGTGCTGATGACCTTGAAGGTCGAGCCGGGGGCGGCCTGCGCCTGGATCGCCCGGTTCAGCAGCGGGTAGTCCGACTTGTCGCTGGTGAGCGCGGCGTAGTCCTTCTCCGAGATGCCGCCGGTCCACTCGTTGGGGTCGTAGGTGGGCGAGCTGGCCATCGCGATGACCTGGCCGGTGTGCACGTCCATCACCACGACGGTGCCGGAGTCGGCCTTGAAGTTCTCGTGGGTGACCGGGTCGTACTGCTTGCGCAGGGTCACCAGCGCCTGCTGGAGCTGCTTCTCGGCGATGGCCTGGACCCGGGAGTCGATGGAGGTGACCAGGTCGTCGCCGGGCTGGGCGGCCTGGCCGCCGGCGTCGCCGATGACCCGGCCGAGGTTGTCCACCTCGAGGTCGTCGGTGCCGGTGGTGCCGCGCAGGTCCTGGTCGTAGACGGACTCCAGGCCGGCCTGGCCGATCTCGTCGGTGGCGGCGAGCTTGGCCTTGCCGGTCTTGTTCGCGGTCGCCTGGACCTGGTCCTGCGTCACCGGGGAGAGGTAGCCGAGGACCTGGGCGGCGTTGGCGCCGTTCGGCCCGGGGTAGGTCCGCACGGCGGTGGGCTCGGCGGTGACGCCGGGGAACTCCTCCTTGCGCTCCATGATCTGCATCGCCTGCTGGGTGGTCGCCTTGTCGCTGACCGGAATCGGCTCGTAGGGCGAACCGTTCCAGCAGGGCTGCGGGGTGGTGGCGTCGCAGAGCCGGACCTTGTCCTCGACGTCCTTCGGCTTCATGCCGAGGACCTGGGCGAGGCGGGTGAGCACCGCGGTGCCGCCGTCCTTCTGGGTCAGCAGGGAGGTCCGGCTGACCGAGACCACCAGCTTGGTCTCGTTGGTGGCGAGGGGCTCGCCGTTCGCGTCCAGTATCTGGCCGCGCACCGCGGGGACGGTGACCTGGCGGATCTGGTTGGAGGCCGCCTCCTGCTGGTACTGCTGGCCGTTGCGGATCTGCAGGTACCACAGCCGCCCGCCGAGCGTCGCCAGCAGCGACAGCACCACGACCTGGAGCACGACCAGCCGCAGGGTGACCCGGCGCGTGCGGCCGGTCTGCGGGATGTTGCTCACTTCTCTCCTCCCCTGCTCACTGGACCCTGCTCACTCGAACCCGCCTCGTGCGCCGCGCTCATCCTGGCCGCTTCACGGCCGCTTGCCGAGCTTGACCAGGCGCTTGCCGGTGGTGCTGCGGCGCGGGCCGGCCTTGGGGCCGAAGCCCGGGACGGTGCCCAGGCCGCTGGCGCCGCCGGTGCGCCGCCCCTGGCCGCCGAACATGTCCCGCTGCCGGCGGAAGATGCTGCCGGTGCGGCCGGATCCGCCGACCGCGGCGGGGGCCGCGGCGCCCGCGCCGGGGGCGGAGGCCGCCTGCAGCACCGGGTCCGGGTCGAACCGGCGGGCCAGCGCCATCACCCCGGGCACCACGAACGGCGCCAGCACCACGTCGTAGAGCACTGCCGTGCCGATCAGCCCGAACAGCCCGACGTGCGCCGCGGCGGTGTCGCCGACCAGCGCGCCGACGCCCGCGTAGAGCAGCGTGGAGACCACGGCCGCCCCGGCCACCAGCAGCAGCGGGCGCAGCACCGAGCGCAGCCGGCCGTGCTCCGGCCGCAGCAGCCCGGCGGCGTAGCCGACCAGGCAGAGCACCAGGGCGTAGCGGCCGACCGCGTGGTCGGAGGGCGGGGCGAGGTCGGCGAGCAGGCCGGCGCAGAAGCCGGTGAGGCAGCCGCCGACCGGCCCCCACACCAGGGCGATGCCGAGCACGACGAGCAGCAGCAGGTCCGGGACGGCGCCCGGGAGCTGGAGCCGGGCCAGCACGGTGACCTGGACGACCAGGGCCACCACCACCAGGACGGCGGCGAGCAGGATGCGGGAGATCCGCACGATCGACCTTCCTTCTACCGGGTGGCGGTGGCGGTGGGCGTGGCGCCCGATCCGGCCTTGGCCGTGGCGCCCGTCTTCGGGCGCGTGCTCGCGCTCGCGGAGGGGCTCGGCGACGCGGTGGGCGTGGGCTTCGGCTTGGGGGGCAGCACGGCGTCGCGCGGGTTGGTACGCGGCGGCACGACCACGACCCCGACCAGGTCGAGGGCGTTGAAGTTGACGAAGGGCCGGACCAGCACGGTGCGGGTCAGCGAGCCGGGGGTGTCGTCGACCTTCACGACCGTGCCGACCGGGACGCCGGGCACGAACGGCCGGTCGTTCTCGGACCCGAAGCTGACCAGCCGCTGACCGACCTTCACATGGGCCTGGCCGTCGAGCAGTTCGACCTTCATCGGGCGCTCGCCCTGCCCGGTGGCGAAGCCGATCTCGTTGCCGCCCTCCATCCGGGTGCCCACGGTGAACTCGGGGTCGCTGGCGAGCAGCACGGTGGAGGTGGAGGAGCCGACCGTGGTCACCCGGCCGACCAGCCCGTCGCCGTTGATCACCGTCTCGTCGCGCTGGATGCCGTCGGCGCTGCCGAGGTCGATGGTGACCGTCCAGGAGAAGCCCTGGGCGGCGCCCACCGCCACCACCTGCGCGGCCTTGATGGTGTACTGGCCGGCTCCGGCGGCGCCGAGCATCTTCGTCAGCTCGGCACTGCGGGTGCGGTCGAGTTCGGCGGTGGCCAGCCGCTGCTTGAGGTCGGCGTTCTGACGCTCCAGCGACTGGAGCTTGGCGTTGTGGTCGCCGGAGTCGCGGATCGCGCGGATGGTGTCGGCGGCGGGATTCACCGCTCCGGCGACGGCCCGCTCCGCGGGGCCGAAGACACTGGCGGCGGCGTTGCGCGCCCCGTTCAGCGGGGAGGCGTCGCCGCCGCGGATGTCCACGGTGATCAGCGCGAAGGCAACCGCCACCAGCAGAACGAGCAGGAGCCTGCTCTCTCGTGTGTCCCTCACGGCGCTTCGCTGGGCCCTTCTCGTGGTGCTCGCGGGATCTGGTGCTGGTGCGGGTGGTGCGGTGTGCTGTGCTGCCGTTCTCCCGGTGTGAACGAGGCGGGCCCCGGCCGGGGTTGCGCGGTTGCGCCGAACGGGTGCCCGGGCGCCCTCCGCCGGCGGGTGGTGCCGGCGGCGGGGCCGGGCGCGGGGCCCGGCCCTCCGTCAGCGGCGCGGCTGGGCGTCCAGCACCTGCTGGAGCGCCTCGAACTCCTCGACGCACTTGCCGGCGCCGAGCGCGACCGAGTCCAGCGGGTCCTCGGCGATGTGCACCGGCATGCCGGTCTCGCGGCGCAGCCGCTCGTCCAGGCCGCGCAGCAGGGCGCCGCCGCCGGTGAGCACGATGCCGCGGTCCATGATGTCGCCGGCCAGCTCCGGAGGGCACTGGTCGAGGGTGGTCTTCACCGCGTCGATGATGGTGTTGACCGGCTCCTCGATCGCGGTGCGGACCTCGGCGGCGGAGATCACCACGGTCTTCGGCAGGCCGGAGACCAGGTCGCGGCCGCGGATCTCGCTGTGCACGTCGGCGTCGCCGTCGGTGGCGTAGGCGGAGCCGATGCTCATCTTGATCGACTCGGCCGTGCGCTCGCCGAGCAGCAGCGAGTACTCCTTCTTGATGTGCTGGATGATCGCGTTGTCGAGTTCGTCGCCGGCCACCCGGATGGACTGCGCGGTGACGATGCCGCCGAGCGAGATCACGGCGACCTCGGTGGTGCCGCCGCCGATGTCGACCACCATGTTGCCGGTGGCCTCGTGGACCGGCAGGCCGGCGCCGATCGCCGCCGCCATCGGCTCCTCGATGATGTGCACCTGGCGCGCGCCGGCCTGCGAGCAGGCCTCGATGACGGCGCGGCGCTCGACGCCGGTGATGCCGGAGGGGACGCAGACGACCACGCGGGGGCGGGCCAGGTAGCGGCGCCGGTGGATCTTGAGGATGAAGTACCGCAGCATCCGCTCGGTGATCTCGAAGTCGGCGATCACGCCGTCCTTCATCGGGCGGATGGCGATGATGTTGCCGGGCGTGCGGCCGATCATGCGCTTGGCCTCGGCGCCCACCGCCAGGATCCCGCCCGTCGTGGTGTTGACCGCGACCACCGACGGTTCGTTCAGTACGATCCCGCGACCCCTGACGTACACCAGCGTGTTGGCGGTGCCGAGGTCGACAGCCATGTCACGACCGATGAACGACATGTTGTTCGCCATGGGATGAGGAGGCCTTCCCGAGTTCGTGGATTGGAAGACGCGGCGGTGCCGGGTGGAGGCCGCTCCGGAGCGCCGGTACGAGGATCTGCCGGGCCGTCAGGATTCGCGCACGCGGCCGTGCCGAACGGCCCGGCCGAGCGGCCGGTGGGAGCGGTGCGGACCGCCTCCATGGTAGCCGCGCCGGTTGGCGGAACGCCCGCGCACCCCCGGCCATTGTCGGCGCGCGCGATGCGATCTCCACACATTTGGACGCTCGTGTCGGGGCACGGGTTCCCTGGTGAGGAGCCCGCGCCCGACGGGATTCCGCGGGGCTCCCGCGGCGAACTGCTGCCGGTTGACGAACCGTTCCCGGAGCGCCGCTCGCCAAACCGTTCGTATGTACGGAACACGTGTGTGTTCGGTGAGAGCTCCCGCTCCCGCGCGCGGCGCCGGGGCTCGGCGCGGCGCGAGCGGCGCGGGCCGACGCGGTTCGGGCCGACGCGGCGTCAGGCGTGCGCGGGGAAGAAGACCTTGATCTCGCGCTCGGCGGACTCCACCGAGTCCGAGGCGTGCACGAGGTTCTCGCGGGTGATGGTCGCGAAGTCGCCGCGGATGGTGCCCGGCCCGGCCTCCAGCGGGTTGGTCTTGCCCGCCAGCGCCCGCACGCCCGCGACGACCTCCTCGCCCTCCACGATCAGCGCGGCGCTCGGGCCGGAGGACATGAACTCCACCAGCGGCTCGTAGAAGGGCTTACCGACGTGCTCGGCGTAGTGCTGCTCCAGCACCTCGCGGCCGAGGGTGCGCAGCTCCAGCGCGGTGATCCGCCACCCGGCCTTGCGCTCGAACCGGCTGATGATCTCGCCCATGAGGCCGCGGCGGACGGCGTCGGGCTTGAGCAGGACGAGAGTGCGCTCGGTCGGCATGGTGGGGCTCCCGGAGGCAAGTGGCGGCGCGTGTGATGATCGGCACGAGCCTATCCCGTCCGGTACGCGCCCGTACCACGCCCCACCCCGTTCGGCGGCCCCGGCACGCCGGGGAGCGCGGGCCCGGCCGGCCCGGCTCGTGTGGTGCCGCGCGCGACCCTTACCTACGGTCGACCGTATGAGCGACCCGGCCGAGGAGTGGGTCCGGCAGCGCGCCGCCGTGCTCGCCCACGAGCTGCGCACCCCGCTGGCGATCGTGCGCAGCTACTGCGAGTTGCTGCGCACCGATCCGGCGCACCCGCCCACCGAGGAGCAGGACCGGCAGCTCGCGGTGATCGAGAGCGCCGCGCTCCGGATGCAGCGGATCATCGACGACCAGTGGCAGGCCTGGCCGCTCGCGCCCGGGCTGCGGATGGGGCCGGTGGACCTGCCGGCGCTGTGCGCGGCGGCGGTCGGCGAGCTGACGCCCCGGGCGCGCCGCGCGGGGATCGGGTTGCGGATGGCCGATCCTCCCCCGCCGGGCGCCGTCTCCCGCCCGCTGCTGCGCGGAGACGCGGACCGGCTCCGGCAGGTGCTGGACAACCTGCTCGGCAACGCGCTGAAGTTCACCCCCGCCGGCGGCGAGGTCGTCCTGACGGCGGAGCACGAGGCCGAGGCGGGCGGGCCCGAGGGCGGGAGCTGGACGGTACGGGTGCGGGACACCGGCATCGGCATCCCCCGGGACTTCCTGCCGCACGTCTTCGAGCCGTTCCGGCGCGCCCCGAACGCCGAAGGCGCCCCCGGGACCGGCCTCGGGCTGCCGATGTCCCGCCGGCTGGTCTCCCTGCACGGCGGCACGATCCGGGTCGAGAGCACCGCCGCCCCCGGCTCTCCCACCGGCACCACCGTCACGCTCACCCTCCCGGTCGCGAGCCCCTGGGCGGGAGCGGCGCCGGGAGGAGGCGGGCCGGGCGGCTCAGGAGGGTGAACCGGAGGCGGCGGCCTTCTCCGCGACGGCGGCCTCGTAGGCGGCGACCCGGGCCGCCTTGATCCGGTCGGCCTCGCGCCCGAAGTGCACCGAGCACCACCACAGCAGCGCGAAGACGATCCCCAGCGCGTACATCATGTGGACCACCACGCCGGAGGCGATCAGCGCCAGCTGCAGCGCCCAGCCCACCGGCACCGCCCCGCGCCGACTCAGCGCCCCGCACAGCAGGACGCACACCGCCATCGCCGCGCCGGACACCCCCCACAGCGCGCCGGTGGAGACGTTCGACAGATGCATCGCGACCAGCGCCGCGAAGCCGATCACGAAGACCTCGCTGATCAGCGTGGTCGAGCAGAGAGTACGCACGGCTTGCCTCAGTCCTTCCCGCCGAGCAGGACGCGGGCCTCGCCCACGGTGACGATCGATCCGGTGACCAGCACGCCCGCCCCGCCGAGGTCGCCCTCCTCCTCGGCCAGCGCGACCGCGGAGTCGATGGCGTCGTCCAGGCGCGGTTCGACCAGCACCCGATCGGCGCCGAAGACCTCGACCGCGACCTCGGCCAGCTGGTCGGCCGGGATGGCCCGGTGGCCGGAGTTCTGGGTGATCACGACCTCGGCCAGCACCGGCTCGAAGGCCTCCAGCACGCCCTGCGCGTCCTTGCCCGCGGTCGCGCCGATCACGCCGACCAGCCGGTTGAAGCCGAAGGCCTCCCGGATCGCGTCGGCGGTGGCCTGCGCGCCGCCCGGGTTGTGCGCGGCGTCCAGCAGGATCGTCGGCGAGCGGCGCACGACCTCCAGCCGGCCCGGGGAGCTGACCGAGGCGAAGGCCGCGCGGACCTTGTCCTCGTCCAGCCGGCGGCCCTCCGCCGAGCCCACCCCGAAGAACGCCTCGACGGCGGCCAGCGCCAGCGACGCGTTCTGCGCCTGGTGGGCGCCGTGCAGGGGGACGAAGACGTCCTCGTAGACGTGGCCGGAGAGCCCGCGCAGGGAGACCAGCTGGCCGCCGACCGCGACGTCCCGGCGCAGCACGCCGAACTCCATGCCCTCGCGCGCGACCACCGCGTCCACCTCGACCGCGCGCCGCAGGATCGTCTGCGCGGCGTCGACCGGCTGCTGGGCGACCACGGCGATCCCGCCGGGCTTGATGATCCCGGACTTCTCCACCGCGATCTCGCCCGGCGTCTTCCCCAGCCGGTCGGTGTGGTCCAGGGAGATCGGGGTGATCACCGAGACCTGGGCGTCGATCACGTTGGTGGCGTCCCAGGAGCCGCCCATGCCGACCTCGACCACCGCGACGTCCACCGGCGCGTCGGCGAAGGCCGCGTAGGCCATGCCGGCGAGGACCTCGAAGTAGGACATCCGCAGCGGCTGCGCGGCGTCGACCATCTCCACGTAGGGGGCGATGTCGCGGTAGGTGTCGACGAAGCCGCGCGCCGAGATCGGCTCGCCGTCCAGCGAGATCCGCTCGGTCACCGACTCCACGTGCGGGGAGGTGACCCGGCCGGTGCGCAGGTCGAAGGCGAGCAGCAGCCGCTCGATCATGCGGGCGGTGGTGGTCTTGCCGTTGGTGCCGGTGATGTGGATCGAGGGGTAGGAGCGCTGCGGCTGGCCGAGGATGTCCATCAGCGCGGAGATCCGGTCGAGCGACGGCTCGATCCTGTCCTCCGGCCAGCGGGCGGCCAGCTCGGCCTCCACCGCGCGCAGGGCCTGACCGGGGTCGTCCGCGGCCGGGTCGTCGGCGGGGGTCGGGCCGGGCGGGGTGGTGTTCCGTCGTGCGTCGCTCACGCGCCACAGTCTAAGAGCACGGCCTCGCGCACAGTGCGGGCCACTACGATGCACGGGACCGCCGGGAAGGCCCGGGGCCCCGAACCTCGCAGCGGTGCAGCGGTACCCGCGGCCGGCCGCCGGGGGCGGGGTGGGGGCAGTGGAGCAGATTCAGGAGCTGGGATGACGGTTGCCGCGAACTCCGCCGGAACCACGGGCACCGCGGGCCCCCCGGGCACGGCGGCACCCGAGGGCCCCGGCGGCGCCGAGACGCTGCACGGCGGACCGGACCGTCCCGGCCTCGGCCCCCGCCTGGACGCGCTGACCGCCGCCGCCCGCCGCAACCCGCTCGTCGCCTGGGCGATCCGCTACGCGGCCTGGGTCGGCCCGGTCGCCATCGCGCTCTTCGCCGGCGTGCTGCGCTTCACCGCGCTCGGCCACCCGCACGACTTCGTCTTCGACGAGACCTACTACCCCAAGGACGCCTGGTCGCTGCTCCAGCAGAGCTACGAGGGCACCTGGCCGGACAACGCCAACGCGAAGATCCTCGCCACCCCGCAGCAGATCCCGCTGAGCCCGGCGGCCGAGTTCATCGCTCACCCGCAGCTCGGCAAGTGGATCATCTCGATCGGCGAGGCCCTGTACGGGCTGAACCCGTTCGGCTGGCGGTTCATGACCGCGCTGCTCGGCACCGTGGTGGTGCTGATCACCTGCCGGATCGGGCGGCGGCTGTTCCGCTCCACGCTGATCGGCTGCACGGCCGGGCTGCTGCTGGCCGTGGACGGGCTGTCGGTGGTGCTCAGCCGGGTCGCGCTGCTCGACGGCGTGCTCACCTTCTTCGTGCTGTGCGCCTTCGGCTGCCTGCTGGTGGACCGGGACAAGGCGCGCGAGCGGCTCGCCGCCGGTCTGGGCCGCGGCTGGCGGCCGTGGCGGATCGCGGCCGGCGTGGCGCTCGGCTGCGCCTGCGGCACCAAGTGGAACGGCGCGTACTTCATCGTCGGTTTCGGGCTGCTGACGGTGCTGTGGGACGCCGGGGCGCGCCGCCGGTACGGCGCGAAGTCCCCCTATCCGAACATGCTGCTGCGGGACGCGCCGACCGCCTTCGCCTCGCTGGTGATCCTGCCGGCGGTGCTCTACGTGTCCTCCTGGGCCGGCTGGTTCATGAGCGACGGCGGCTGGGACCGGCACTGGGCCCCGGGCAGCGGCTTCGGCCCGACGATGCGCTCCTGGCTGCACTACCAGTGGCAGATGTGGCAGTTCAACACCACGCTGACCAGCCCGCACACCTACCAGTCCAACCCGTGGAGCTGGCTGGTGATGGCCCGGCCGGTGTCCATGTACTGGCACACCGTCAACACCGGCGCCAACGGCTGCACGGCGAACGGCGGTTGCACGCAGGACATCCTGGCGCTGGGCACCCCGCTGCTGTGGTGGGCGGCCTGCGCGGCGCTGGTGTACGCGGTCTACCGGTGGGGGTTCCGGCGGGACTGGCGGTTCGGCGCGGTGCTGTGCGCGGTGGCCAGCGGCTGGCTGCCGTGGCTGCTCTACCAGGACCGCACGGTGTTCTCGTTCTACATGGTGGTGATCGCGCCCTACATGTGCCTGGCGCTGGCCGGGATGCTGGGGGCGGTCCTCGGGCCGGTGGGCTGCTCGCCGCAGCGGCGGGTGACCGGGGGGATCGCGGCGGGCGCCCTGGTGCTGGCGATCATGGCCTGCTTCGCGTACTTCTATCCCATCTACACCGCCGAGCAGATCAGCATGTCGGCCTGGCGGGCGCGGATGTGGTGGACGAGCTGGATCTGAGCGCGGCCCGCTCGACGCGTGAACGGCCGGAGGCCGGGACCCTCGCGAGGGTCCCGGCCTCCGGCCGTAGCACTCGGGGTTGCGTCACGCCTGCGGGAGGCGGTCCAGCTGGGCGGTGATGCGGGCGATGTCGGCCTCGGCGGTCGCCAGCTTGCCGCGGACCTTCTCGATCTCCGCCTCCGGCGCCTTGGCGAGGAAGCCCTCGTTGCCGAGCTTCCGCTCCGCCTGGGCCTTCTCCTTCTCCGCGGCGGCCAGGTCCTTGGCGAGGCGCTTGCGCTCGGCGGCGACGTCGATCGCGCCGGACAGGTCCAGCGCGACCGTCGCGCCCGCGACCGGCAGCGAGGCGGTGGCCTGGAAGGCCTCGCCCTCCGGCTGCAGGCGCAGCAGCGAGCGCAGCGCGGCCTCGTGCGCGACCAGCGCGGTGCCGTCCAGCTCCAGCCGGGCGGGGACCTTCTGGCCGGGCTTGAGACCCTGGTCGGCGCGGAACCGGCGGACCTCGGTGACGACCTGCTGCACCAGCGCGATCTCCCGCTCGGCGGCCTGGTCGCGGAAGCCGCTGTCGGACGGCCACTCGGCGACCACGACCGACTCGCGGCCGGTCAGCGTGGTCCACAGGGCGTCGGTGACGAAGGGCACGATCGGGTGCAGCAGCCGCAGCGTCACGTCCAGCACCTCGCCGAGGACCCGCGGCGAGAGGGTGGTCTTGGACAGCTCGACGTACCAGTCGAAGACCTCGTCCCAGGCGAAGTGGAAGAGGGCGTCGCTGAGCTTGGCGAACTGGTAGTCGTCGTAGAGCGCGTCCACCTCGGCGACGACCGCGTTGAGGCGGGAGAGGATCCAGCGGTCCGCGGCCGAGAGCTCCTCGGCGGGCGGCAGCGGGCCCTCCACCGTGGCGCCGTTCATCAGCGCGAAGCGGGTGGCGTTCCAGATCTTGTTGCAGAAGTTGCGCGAGCCCTGGACCCAGTCCTCGCCGATCGGCACGTCCGCGCCGGGGTTGGCGCCCTTGGCGAGGGTGAAGCGGACGGCGTCGGCGCCGTAGCGGTCCATCCACACCAGCGGGTCGACCGCGTTGGGGTTGGACTTCGACATCTTCTTGCCGAACTCGTCGCGGACCAGGCCGGTGAGCGCGATGGTGTGGAAGGGCTCCTGGCCGTCCATCGCGTACAGGCCGAACATCATCATCCGGGCGACCCAGAAGAAGATGATGTCGTGGCCGGTCAGCAGGACGTCGGTGCTGTAGAACTTCTCCAGGTCCGGGGTCCGCTCCGGCCAGCCGAGGGTGGAGAACGGCCACAGGCCGGAGGAGAACCAGGTGTCGAGGACGTCCTCCTCCTGGCTCCAGCCCTCGGCCTCGGTGCCGGGCGGCCGCTCGTCCGGGCCGACGCAGACGACCTGGCCCTCGGGGCCGTACCAGACCGGGATCCGGTGGCCCCACCACAGCTGGCGCGAGATGCACCAGTCGTGCATGTTGTCGACCCAGTCGAAGTAGCGCTTCGACATCTCCTTGGGGTGGATCGCCACCCGGCCGTCGCGCACGGCGTCGCCGGCCGCCTTCGCCAGCGGGCCGACCTTGACCCACCACTGCATGGACAGCCGCGGCTCGACCACCGTGTGGCAGCGCGAGCAGTGGCCGACGGAGTGCACGTAGGGGCGCTTCTCGGCGACGATCCTGCCCTGCTCGCGCAGCGTGCCGACGACCGCCGAGCGGGCCTCGAAGCGGTCCAGGCCCTCGAAGGGGCCGGGGACGGTGATGTTCCCGCGCTCGTCCATCACGGTCAGCGACGGCAGGTCGTGCCGCTGGCCGATCTCGAAGTCGTTGGGGTCGTGCGCCGGCGTCACCTTGACCGCGCCGGTGCCGAACTCGGGGTCGACGTGGGCGTCGGCGACCACCGGGATGGTGCGGTCGGTCAGCGGCAGCTTGATCTGCCGGCCGATCAGGTGCGCGTAGCGGGCGTCCTCCGGGTGGACGGCGACGGCGGTGTCGCCGAGCATCGTCTCGGCCCGGGTGGTGGCGACGACGACGGTGTCCTCGCCCTCGCCGTAGCGGATCGAGACCAGCTCGCCGTCGCGGTCCTCGTGCTCGACCTCGATGTCGGAGAGCGCGGTGAGGCAGCGCGGGCACCAGTTGATGATGCGCTCGGCGCGGTAGATCAGGCCGTCGTCGAAGAGCTTCTTGAAGATGGTCTGGACGGCGCGGGACAGGCCCTCGTCCATGGTGAACCGCTCGCGCGACCAGTCGACGCCGTCGCCGAGCCGGCGCATCTGGCCGAGGATCCGGCCGCCGTACTCCTGCTTCCACTGCCACACGCGCTCGACGAAGGCCTCGCGGCCGAGGTCGTGCCGGGACTTGCCCTCCTCGGCGAGCTGCTGCTCGACCTTGTTCTGGGTGGCGATGCCGGCGTGGTCCATGCCGGGCAGCCACAGCGCCTCGAAGCCCTGCATGCGCTTGCGGCGGACGAGGGCGTCCATCAGCGTGTGCTGGAAGGCGTGGCCGAGGTGGAGGCTGCCGGTGACGTTCGGCGGCGGGATGACGATGGTGTACGGCTGCTTCTCGGACTTGGCGTCCGCCTCGAAGTAGCCGCGCTCGACCCAGCGCTCGTACAGCGGACCTTCTACCTCCGCCGGGGTGTACTGGGTCGGCAGATGGTCGGTCGCGCTGGGAGTCCCCGTGCTGCCGGGGCGCTGAGTCATGTCGGTCACGACGCAGAGTGTACTGACCCTCCGTGCATGGTCACGAACCGCTTTCCACAGCCCTGCGGCGGCCTCCGGGCGGCGTCCGGACGGCCCCCGGTCGGTGTTCGGGCCGGTGGGCGGGGAGGCCCCCGCGGCGGGTGGTGAAGGAAGGGCGGCGCCGGGGTGGAGGCGGGATCGAGGTTTCTTGTTGACAGCGGGTCCCGGCGGCCTATCTGATAATCGGTCATGTCAACCTATCCGCCGCCACCCGGGGGCCAGAACGACCCCTACGGCGGCCAGCAGCCCTACGGGCAACCCGGCTACGGCGCGCCTCAGCAGCCGCAGCAGCCGCAGACGTACGGCGGTCAGCCCGCGTACGGCTCGCCCTACGGGCCGCCGCAGTCCCAGCCGCAGCAGCAGCCGTACGGGGGTCAGCCGCAGGCCGCGCCGCAGCAGCAGCCGTACGGGCAGGCGCCGGGGCAGGCGCCGGCGCAGACCGGCGCCGGGCACCCCCCGCTGCCCCCGGACGCCCCGTACAACCCCTACCAGCGGCCCGCTAACGACCCGTACCAGGCGCTCGGCAGCCTGGGCGGCAACGACGGCCCGCCCGGACCGAACATGGCGGCCCCGCCGCCGACCGCCCCGGGCGGCACGCCCGAGGCGGCGTGGGGGCAGCCGCCGGCCGCGCCGCGCAAGTCGCGCCGCAAGCTCTGGGGCTGCCTGGGCGTGGTCGGGGTGCTGGTGCTCGCCGCCGTCGGCACGGGCGCGTACTTCGTCGTCGGGCAGGCGAAGAAGATGGACGCCTACAAGCTGTCCATGCCCGCGAGCTTCCAGGGCATGAAGTCCGACCCGAGCAGCGACGTCGCCAAGCAGATGAGCAGCGGCTTCGGCTCCGCCGGCTCCTCGGTCCACATGGTCTCGGCCGTGTACGACAAGAAGGCCGGCGCCGACCTGCCGGAGGTCGCCTTCACCGGCGGCTACGGCGGCGTGCTCGCCCCGGGGACCCAGGTCAAGGAGGCGTGGAAGGAGCTGGCCGACACGTCGGGCCCGCAGGACGTCACCGACGAGCCGGCCGGCCCGCTCGGCGGCACCCTGCAGTGCGGCGTCCTCAACGAGGAGGGCGTCGGGATGCCGGTGTGCATCTGGGCCGACGACAGCACCTTCGGCATCGTCATCTTCGAGAGCCAGGCCAAGGAGGGCACGATCAAGCCCGACCTGTCGGCGCTGGGCAAGGAGATGCTCGCGCTGCGCACGGCCTCCGAGGTCAAAAACAACTGAGCCCCGCACCGGGCCTGACGGCCCGTCAACACGCGACGGCGACGGCCGGCGCCCCTCGCGGGGGACGCCGGCCGTCGCCGTCGTGCGTGCGTGAGCGCTCCGGGCGTTACGCGCTCTTCTCGCGGCGCTCGCGCTTGAGCATGTCGCGCGGGACCAGCGTCGGGTTGACGTGCTCCAGCACGACGTCCTCGGTGATCACGACACGGGCGACGTCCGTGCGCGAGGGCACCTCGTACATCACGGACATCAGCACCTCCTCCATGATCGCGCGCAGGCCGCGGGCGCCGGTGGTGCGGCGGATCGCCTGGTCGGCGATGGCCTCCAGCGCGCCGCGCGAGAACTCCAGTTCCACACCGTCGAGTTCGAACAGCCGGCGGTACTGCTTCACCAGCGCGTTCTTCGGCTCGGTGAGGATCTGCAGCAGGGCCTCGCGGTCGAGGTTGTGCACCGAGGTGATCACCGGGAGGCGGCCGATGAACTCCGGGATCATCCCGAACTTCACCAGGTCCTCCGGCATGACCTCGCGGAACAGGTCGCTGGAGTCGATGTCGTGCTTGGAGCGGATGTTGGCGCCGAAGCCGATGCCCTTCTTGCCCGCCCGGGACTCGATGATCCGTTCCAGACCGGCGAACGCGCCGCCCACGATGAACAGCACGTTCGTCGTGTCGATCTGGATGAACTCCTGGTGCGGGTGCTTGCGGCCGCCCTGCGGCGGCACGGAAGCGGTGGTCCCCTCCAGGATCTTCAGCAGGGCCTGCTGCACGCCCTCGCCGGAGACGTCGCGCGTGATCGACGGGTTCTCGCTCTTGCGGGCGACCTTGTCGATCTCGTCGATGTAGATGATCCCGGTCTCGGCCTTCTTGACGTCGTAGTCGGCCGCCTGGATCAGCTTGAGCAGGATGTTCTCGACGTCCTCGCCGACGTAGCCGGCCTCGGTGAGGGCCGTGGCGTCCGCGATCGCGAAGGGGACGTTGAGCATCCGGGCCAGGGTCTGCGCGAGCAGCGTCTTGCCGGAGCCGGTCGGGCCCAGCAGCAGGATGTTCGACTTGGCGAGCTCGATGCCCTCCTCGCCGCGGCCGGCGCCGTGCCGCGCGCCGGCCTCGCCGGCCTGCACACGCTTGTAGTGGTTGTAGACGGCGACGGAGAGCGCCTTCTTGGCGACCTCCTGGCCGACCACGTAGCCGTCGAGGAACTCGTAGATCTCGCGCGGCTTCGGGAGCTCCTCGAAGCGGACCTCGTGGCTCTCCTGGAGCTCCTCTTCGATGATCTCGTTGCACAGGTCGATGCACTCGTCGCAGATGTACACGCCTGGGCCGGCGATGAGCTTCTTCACCTGCTTCTGGCTCTTACCGCAGAACGAGCACTTGAGCAGGTCGCCGCCGTCACCGATGCGTGCCACGAGGTGCTTCCCCTTCGCCGACGGCTCCGCAGGGCAGGAGCCATGTGTGTTTTCCGACGGTACTCCGTCGGGGACGGCGATCCGCCGTCTTCGGACGCTTGGGCGTCCGCCCCGGGCGAACACGTCCGCCGTCCCGATTACTCGTGCTGATCCCCCGCCCCGTCCGACGCGCGGTCCGATGCCCCCGGGGCGGTCGCGCCCGGAGCCGGAGCCGTTCCGAGGACGTGTCCGGGATCCGATGGTGCCAGGCGCGCGGCCCGAACGGGAGACCGGGGGCGGCTCCGCCCGAAGCCGCGGGCTGCCGGGGCGGTGCGCGGCGCGGACCCCGGGCCGGTCCGAGGGCCGGGCCGCCGCGCGTTGCGCGGCCCCGGGTCGCAGTCGCCGGGGGCGCGCCGGGCTGCTCGCACGCCCCCTGCTCGGCGCCGGACGGCCGCCGGGGCACGGCCCTCGGGCCGCGCCCCGGCACGCGCCGTCCGCGCGTGGTGAGCGCGCGGGCGCGTGGTGAGCGCGCGGGCGCTCAGCCGCCGAGCGTGTTCTTGCGGGTCGAGATGATCTGGTCGACCAGGCCGTACTGGAGCGCCTCCTCGGCCGTGAGGATCTTGTCGCGCTCGATGTCGTCGCTGATCTGCTGCACGTCCCGGTTGGAGTGCTTGGCCAGCATCTCCTCCAGCTGCGAGCGCATCCGCAGGATCTCGCGGGCCTGGATCTCCAGGTCCGACACCTGGCCGCGGCCGGTCTCGGTGTACGGCTGGTGGATCAGGATGCGGGCGTTCGGCAGCGCCATGCGCTTGCCGGGGGTGCCCGCGGCGAGGATCACCGCGGCGGCGGAGGCCGCCTGGCCCATGCACACCGTCGCCACGTCGCACTTCACGTACTGCATGGTGTCGTAGATCGCGGTGAGCGCGGTGAAGGAGCCGCCGGGCGAGTTGATGTAGATCTGGATGTCGCGGTCCGGGTCCATCGACTCCAGGCACAGCAGCTGCGCCATGATGTCGTTCGCCGAGACGTCGTCGATCTGCGAGCCGAGGAAGATCACGCGCTCTTCGAAGAGCTTCGCGTACGGGTCGTACTCGCGCACGCCCTGCGAGGTGCGCTCGACGAAGCGCGGGACGATGTAGCGGCCCTCGGCGCGGAGGCGCTGGTCGGCCTCGAGCCGGGCGCTGCTCATGCTGTTCATCTGGTGTGGCCTCTCCTGCTGCGCACGCCCCGGGGCGTGCGGGTGGCGGTGTCGCGGGTGGTGGTCGGAACTGCTGCTGCGGGACCGGGCGGCGGGAGCCGCTCAGGCACCCGTGCCGCCGCCACCGGGGACGTCCGCGGCGCTCGCCATGATGTCGTCGATGAGGCCGTACTCCTTGGCCTCCTGCGGGGTGAACCAGCGGTCGCGGTCGGAGTCTGCGGTGATCTTCTCGACCGACTGGCCGCTGTGGAAGGAGATCAGCTCCGCCATCCGGCGCTTGTTGCGGATCAGCTGCTCCGCCTGGATGCGGATGTCGGTGGCGGAACCACCGAGGCCGGCGGAGGGCTGGTGCATCAGGATCTCGGCGTTCGGCAGCGCGAAGCGCTTGCCCTTCGCGCCGGCGGTGAGCAGGAACTGGCCCATCGACGCCGCGAGACCCATCGCGATGGTGACCACGTCGTTCTTCACGTACTGCATGGTGTCGTAGATCGCCATGCCGGCCGTGACCGAGCCGCCGGGGGAGTTGATGTAGAGGTAGATGTCCTTGTCCGGGTCCGCGGCGAGCAGCAGGAGCTGCGCGGTGATCCGGTTGGCGATGTCGTCGTCGACCATCTGGCCGAGGAAGATGATCCGCTCGTTCAGCAGACGGTTGTAGACCTGGTCGCCCAGACCCACGCCGGCCAGGTCGCCACCGGCGGCGCGGGGAGTCGCAAGCGCGGGAGTCTCGAACTGCGGAGTGGTCACGTATCCACCTGCTTGTGTGTTGGACGGCTTCCGCGCGAGGCGCGGCACTTCCGTCACGGCGTCTTTGCGTTGCGGCGTCACTTCGAAGGCCGTCGGGGCACGGGGATGCGCCGGCGGAGCGCCGCACACGGCCTGCGCGGCCCCTACGGGGAGTCACCCTGCCCTCGTTGCCACCGACCCTAACGCGCGGCCCTGGCCCGACCATCCCCCACGCAGAACTGTTCGCTGTGAGCGCAGGGTGACGGGCGCGGGGGCACCCTCGGCAGGGGGCGGGCGCGGGGCCGGCGGCGCGGGCGGGCGGCGGGGGCGGGCGTGGGGCCGGCGGCGCGGGCGGGCGGCGGGGGCGGGCGGCGGGGGCCGCGGACGGCGGGCGGCGCGGGCGGCGCGGGCGGCGCCGGAGGCGGGCGGCGCCGGAGGCGGTCGGCTTTGCCGGGGGTCGGCGGCGGGCACACCCATCGCCGACGCGCCGCGGGGCGCTCGGTGCCGCGGCGTGCGGCCGGGGACGCGTGCCCGGCGCTACCGCCGAGCGGCAGCGGCAGTCGGCGGGCAGACGGATCGGGAACCTGTCCCGTTTTCCCGGACAGGTTCCGGCCCGCCCCCGGCCCGCGCCTCGCGCACCCGGTGCGGCAGCCAGGCCCCCGGGCTCCGAGCAGGAAGCGCGGAGGCCGTTGGTGTCCCGATTTCCGGGACAGGTCCGCCCTCGGGGCACCGGCGCACCTCAGCGCACCGACGCGCCCCAGGCCGACGGTTTTCCGCGCGCCCCGGAGAACACATGGAGCGCGGTGGTGTCCCGATTTCCGGGACAGGTCCGCCCTCGGGGCACCGGCGCACCTCAGCGCACCGACGCGCCCCAGGCCGACGGCGTCCCACGCGACGCGGAGAGCGTATGGAGCGCGGTGGTGTCCCAGAAAACGGGACATGACCGCCCTCCGGCGCGTCCGGCCCCTCCGGCCGCGCCTCGGAACGCCGCGGACCCAGGCGCGCGGGCACTCCGCGGCGCCCGGGTCCGGGGCGTCGATCAGACGATCGGGGCACCGCGACGGCCTGCGGCCGTCTGCGTGGCCCCGGGGCCAGGGCCGGGGCCGTCGATCAGACCTCGGTGCTCTCGCCCTCGGCGGCGGCCTCGCCGCCCTCCGCGGCCTCGACGACGGTCTCGGCCGCGGCCTCCGCCACGTCCTCGTCGTCGTCCTCGAAGCTGACCTCGTTGCCCTCGGTGTCGGTCACCTTCGCCGACTCGACGACCAGCGCCAGCGCCTTGCCGCGGACGACCTCACCCACGAGCAGCGGCACCTGGCCGCCCTGCACGATCTGCTGGGCGAACTGGTCCGGGGTCATGCCGGAGGTGGCGGCGCGGCGCAGCAGGTGCTCGGTGAGCTCCTCCTGGCTGACCGACAGCTCCTCCTTGGACGCGATCGCGTCCAGCACGAACTGGGTCTTGATGCCCTTCTTCGCCTGCTCCTCGAGCTCGGCGGCGAACTCCTCCTCGGTCTTCTCCTCGGACTTGAGGTAGGCCTCGAGGTCCATGCCGGCCTGCGGGAGCTGGTGGTGCTCCAGGTTGTGGCGGCGGGTCTCGACCTCGTCCTTGAGGAGCTTCTCCGGGTACGGCATCTCGACCTTGGCGAGCAGCGCCTCCAGGACCTTCTCCTGAGCCTGGGTCGCCTGGTCGAACTCCTTCATGCGGGCGAGCCGCGTGCGGGAGTCCTCGCGGAGCTCCTCCAGGGTGTCGAACTCCGAGGCGAGCTGCGCGAACTCGTCGTCCAGCGCGGGGAGTTCCTTCTCCTGGACGGCGGTGACCTTGACCGTGACCTCGGCCTCCTTGCCCGCCTGCGAGCCGCCCTTGAGGGTGGTGGTGAAGGTGGCGGTGCCGTCGGCCTCCAGGCCGATGACGGCGTCGTCGACGCCGTCGATCAGGGTGCCGGAGCCGATCTCGTAGGAGACGCCGGTCGCGGTGCCGTCCTCCGGGACCTCGCCGTCGACCTTGGCCTCGAGGTCGAGGACCACGAGGTCGCCCGCCTTGGCGGCGCGCTCGACGGACTTGGTGGTGGCGAAGCGGTCGCGGAGCTGCTCCAGGCTCTTCTCCACGTCCTCGTCCGTGACGGCGACCGGGTCGACGACGACCTCGATCTCCTCGAAGTCGGGGAGCGTGACCTCGGGGCGGACGTCCACCTCGGCGGTGAACTTCAGCCCGGCGTCCTTGCCCTCGGCGAGCTGCTCGACGCCCTCCAGGCCCTCGATCTCGGGCTGGCCCAGCACGTCGATCTCGCCCTCTTCGACGGCCTGCTGGTAGAAGCGCGGCAGCGCGTCGTTGACGGCCTCCTCCAGCACCGCGGCACGGCCGAAGCGCTGGTCGATGACGCGGGCCGGCACCTTGCCCTTACGGAAGCCCGGAACCGTGATCTGCTGGTTGATCTTCTTGTACGCCGCGTCGAGGCTGGGCTTGAGCTCCTCGAAGGGCACCTCGACGGTGAGTCGAACCCGGGTCGGGTTCAGAGTCTCCACGGCGCTCTTCACGGTTGGGTCTCCTTGGGGGCTTGCGGTCGGGTGGGGGCGGGGGCGGGCGGTGAGAGCGCACTCGAGGTGGTCCTTGTGCCGGCCCGGACGCCCGGGAGGCGGGATCGGTGTCGGTGCACGCCCGGCGCGTACCGCGGAGTGTCGCGTCCGCAGGACCACGTCGGATGTACCCGGTGCCGCCGCTGGTGGTGGTGAAGTGGCCGGACGGCGCGTCGGAACGCGCCCACCGGATGCCGCCACGCGCAGCGCCCGCCAGCGAACCATCCTACCGGTACCACACGGCGCGCCCATGAGGAGCCGCCACGGCCGCTCCCACCGCCCTCGAACGCCCGTGACCTGCGAACTGCCCGCGAACAACCCTCCGCGGGCCTGACTGTGGTCGGGGTGACCGGATTTGAACCGACGACCTTCCGCTCCCAAAGCGGACGCGCTACCAACCTGCGCCACACCCCGCGGCCCCGCGGACCGAAAGTTCGGAGCGCCCGCAGACCGAGACGTAGCGTACATGCTCCGTTGCGCGCGTCCCGGCAATTTCCGCGCCTCCCGCGGCAGCCCCCGCGCCCCTCCCCCGACCGCCCCTGCGTGCAAGCAGACGACGGAACCCGCTACGCTGTCCCCCGTCACACCTGATCGGCGCTGTCTCCGCCGATCACGCGTGCGCGCGGGCGTAGCTCAATGGTAGAGCCCCAGTCTTCCAAACTGGCTACGCGGGTTCGATTCCCGTCGCCCGCTCCAGACACTTCGGCCCCAGGTCAAGGGCGCTTTCCCTGACCTGGGGCCGAAGCCGTTCCACCGTCCGGAACCCTCCGCGTGCCACACGCGTGCCACACCCCTCTCCACCGCCCTCACCCCGGCGCGAGCCCAAAGAGAGGCAGACCGCCGGGCCCCTCCGGGGAAGCGGTGGTCAAGGTTGGGCGCAGAAGCCCGATCGTTCTCGATCAGCTGCGCCGTCCAGGACTCCCCCATTTGGCTTGCGCACCGTCCTGCCGGCCACGCCGTAGCGGGCGGGCCATCAGCTCGTTTTCGCTCGGCATCGGCGCAACCAGCCCCAGCCGACCCGCCCGAATCCGAGCTCCGGTGTCGTCCGCGATCTGCAGATACTCCGCGGCCTACTCTCCTGTGCATGAGTACCGCGCCGGTCGGACCCGCGAGCACGCCCCGACACTCGGTCTCGGTCGCGGGTGCCGTCGTCCGCGAGGACGGCCGCATCCTGGCGATCCGCCGGGCAGACAACGGCACCTGGGAGCGCCCCGGAGGAGTCCTCGAACTCAACGAGACCCCCGAGGACGGCGTGTGCCGCGACGTGTGGTAGGAAACCGGCATCAGGGTCGGCGTCGACGGGCTCACCGGGGTGTACAAGAACATGACCCGCGGCGTCATCGCCCTGGTCTACCGCTGCCACCCCGAAGGCGGCCACGAGCAGGTCTCCGACGAGACCACCGCCGTGGACTGGCTCACCCCCGACCAGATCCGCGACAAGATGAGCGAGGTCTACGCCATCCGCCTCCTGGACGCCATCCGCGACGACGGACCACACACCAGGTCCCACGACGGCCGAGGCCTACTCCCAGCCGGGCAGTAGCCAGCGATCGGCAGCGAAATGCCTAGTCAGCACGTAGCTCTTTTCTCTGCTTAATCAAGGCGCTCGCCTGCGCTCCAGTCCCCGCCCCGCTCCGCCGCGCCGTCCCGCCCGCGCCGCGAGGACAGTGGACCCAGAACAAGAAGATGCCTCCGGCGGGGGCGCTCCGGCTCCAGGATGGCCCCGACTTCGCCTGCAGGTCTGTCGTGGGAGGAAGTGGGGTCCGCCATCCCGCCTACCGTCGCCCCGGGCCAAGCCGTGTCAGCCGTGGCCGGCCGGGTCCGGGTCGTTCGTCCAGCCGGCCGCTCCACCTGGGCGCGGCCGGCCACGCCCGATACCACTACCTGTGGGCCGACGGCAGACGGGGCAAGATACGCAAGCTGCTAAAGAAATGAGCGTACGTGCTCGTTCACTGAGCCCTTACGCATTCATGTGAAGGACTTTACGAGGGCCGCAACTCGCTTCATATCTTTGACTTCTTCCGTCGAAGACCCTTTGCGGATGAAGACGCGATCAGCGCAGTATGAAATATCCTCCTGTCCGGGAATCAATACCCTAATGACTGAGCATCCCTTGTATTCGATGGTGTCGACACCTGAAATGATCTGGGTGGCCAAGGGTTCACTAAAAGGCTGCTGGGAGAGTCTTGCGATAAACCTCTGCACGTAGCTCTCTAGGGAGATTCCCTTAGACTTTGCCTCTCGATCGATTCCCACGACGTTGTGGGGGCCCACCTTAATGGGAGCAACTCCGTCTAGCGACCGGATTCGGTCTGCGTCTGACTCCTTGTCGGCCACGCCAATGAATAGGTAGCCTTCGACGCCAGGGCTCATGTTGGCGATAGCACAAATTGTCTCGGCCAATCGACCGTAGAGTGAATCATCCCAAGCCCGCTGATTATCGAGACGAAGCATCCCTTGCTTAAACTCGTATCGTCCAGTCTCAATTCGAGACCTTCGGAGAGAATTCTCGAAGTCAAGGGCGAGGCCGGGGCCATGGCCAAACACCGGCGGCACCTTGGCGACAAAGTGCCGTTGAATAAGTCCAGTGATCACATCGATATTGGAGACGCGATCCTCTGCTGATGTGTAATGACGAGCACTCTTGAGGCGCGACCCAATCCCTCTGAGCGCAGATACGATAGCAGCATAGTCATCAGGGGATTTTTGCTGCCGGACGATCAATTCAAAAAAAGACATGAAAATAGCATAGAACGGTGTCCGGATAGGATTGCCGCTACTGCCGGGGCGCACAAGATTCCTTAGGCCGTTTGGCGTGGGAAGTTGGTCATCTACTACTTCCGACAAAACTGAGAACGTGGACTGAATCTCCTCTTCCAGGCGACGCACACCGTAGGCGGCTAGGCTTCGCTCAATGCGCTTGTGCTTTTCCGACTGGTCCTCATAAATTTCATCAAACTCCTCCTTGCTTGCAGGAAATGGGCTTCCAAGAAGGATTGACGCTGCGATGTCTGCTACCATCTGCTCATCGTCGCCCTCGCGGAGTTGCTTTACATTGAGAATTCCGTGGCGAATCCAAACGGTATCATCTGCCCGCACTCCATACTTTTGCTTCTCGCGGGCAGACTCAATCGAGATGCTGGGCATGTCATGGAGAAGAAGAACGTCAGCTGAAACATCTCCCCTTAGCGAACTGGCAACCCTTCTAACAAGCTCTGAAAATGGGTTAACCATTCCAGCCTGACGCTTCTCTTGGACGCTCAGCTGGCGCCCGTTGGAGTTGATTCTACTGAAGACGTCCGTGATCTGCTGCTCTGTCTGAGTTGGGAAAATCGTGACAGCAAGTTGATAATCAAGAAGATTGGCGCACTTGCTGGCCGGAAGAAGGCTCAAAGTACCGGCTGGCTCGAAGGCGCCAGCGTCCGCAGCTTGTCGGGCTCGCGCACTCTGGCTCAAGTCAAAGTACATCCCTCCATAGTCGTATTTTTGCTCAATAAATGAGAAGATGGCGTCAAGCCTTTGCATTCCGTCGATGATCTCATATTTTCCGCTTCCGTGTATTTCTGGCCGTTCCGCCAATAGGATGAGCGGAATGGGATATCCATCCAAGATGCTGTCGATCAGCAGTTGCTTTTCACTTACGGACCATACGAGCTTACGCTGATAGCGTCGATTTACCAGCAGAGAGTCGTCTCTAAACAGGCGGTATGCCTCCTGAACACTCATGCCACGAGGTGTAATGGAGACGTGCATCTCGTTTGCCACGGTTACTCCAAGGGGATCCGTAGGAATACTAGACCTAGCTTGCCATGGGTGAAGTTGCTGCGCAGGGATTGGAGGAGATTGACTGATGGGGCGTGCCGGAGACTTGGCTCCCTGGTCTGAATCGGGAGGAGTACAGGGCTGTGGGCTCCCTACTCATGGTCAGTCTCCCCCATCGCAGCGCCGTCCGGTACCGGCGCCGTTCAAGCTGGCGCCTCACCTCCCCAACGGCAGGCATTGGAATCACGCGAGGCCGGTAGCTCTCATCGAGGGAGTCGGTCGCCCGTGCCCGATGCGTGCCCGATGGGGCGGAAGCGTGCGGGGACTCACGGGGAGCCGCGGAGTGATCGGCGTTCCGGTGCTGGTCAGGGGTCATGGGCGGCTGGAGTCTTCCAAACTGGCTACGCGCGTTCGATTCCCGTCGCCCGCTCCATCCACTTCGGCTCCAGGTCAGGGGCGTGTTCCCCTGACCTGGGGCCGAAGCTTCTCGGGTGCTCGGCCCCGGTGGCCGCGGCCACCGTGTTGCCGCTGCGCCGAAGGCGAAGCGGTCCAGGGGAACCGACGCCCCCGCAGGATCCCCATCAGGATCGCCGCTGTCCGCACGCCGGCCCGCACTTTGGTCCAAGATGATCAGGGTGCTGGTTCGCTCACGGCCCTTGTGGCAGGTCTTCGCCCTCTGCTCTGCAGCAGGCATCATCAGCAAGGCTGCGGCGACGCTCGCTTTCGCAGCCGTCCTCGGATGGACGGAGATGATTCCTGACGACCCACTCGTCCTTCTCGGCCAGGGACTGGCGATGGGCGCGGGTTGCACGATCGCTGTCCGGCTGCGCCGGAAAGGCTGCATCTGATCCGAGCGCTGCGACGGGTCCTTATTCAGACAGGGCGGCCTCACAGCTGAGGGACTCAACCGGGCGTGTTGACTGAAGGCCTGTTGAAGCTCCGAGCCCGTGCGAGTAAGTGGTCGCGCCCGGTTCGCGCCCTTCGGGGGAGGCAGCGGGGGGCCTCGGAGCATCACGGCCTTGGAGGCTCATCGCAGCACCGGTCAGCGAAGCGTCCCTCAGGCTCGAATCTCCCCGTGGCCGGACCAGACGGCGAGTCTGCCGCCGGGTACGGACACGAAGAGCCAGCCGCTCGGGCCGCAGACTTCCCAGGCCTCGTATGCGGGATTGCTTCGGCAGACCAGGCGCAGGCCGTTGTCGAACACGATGCGCAGCGTGCCGTTCTTGAAGGCAGCAGCCGAGAGGATCTTCGCGTTGAACAGAACCAGCGCCGACGCCACGTCCTGCGCCTCGGGGACCAATCGGAAGCCGGAGTCGCTCTCAGTCCGCTCAGGACCTTGCGACAGGTCGGCCGGCGCCCCGATCATCACCTTCCAGTCAGGATGCATCGCAAGGGTCAGACGGAAGTCCACCGCAATCTGACTGACCGACAGGCCCCCTAGGTTCAAAATCCAGCGATCGTCAAGCTCTGACGCGAGGGAAGTGCTCACCTGCGCACCTTGGTCCACTTCGCTCTGCGGCGCCAGCCCCCCAGCCAGGACCGTACTCTTCCAGCCGGCCATACGGGTTCGCTTCCCATCCCCTGCACTGGTCTCCGCGTCAGCCCAGCTCAGGAGCCTCCCTGAGTTGCGGCCGAGGCGTTTCCCCGACCTCCTGGCATGCCAGAATGCGCGGACTACGGCAGCCACCGCGTGAAGCCGGGATGGGGATCGACATGTCCAGATCAGGACACCACGACCCGGGCACTCATGCGCTCAGGCGCGAGCAGCGAGTCTTCCGCAGCGCGATCACCGTCTACGGCAGCGGGTTTCTCTTCTATGCCGGCATGGCCGCAACGCGACTGCGTCACCACGCCTCGTTCCGGGATGTCGCATTTCCGCTGCTCGTGAGCCTCTGTGCCGCGTGGGCGTGCATCGACCGGGTACGGGCTGCCCGGCGCTCCTGCACCAGGTCCCGCCGCGCCATGAACGCCAACCTGCACGCCGGGCTCGTCGAACTGCTCGCGAGGAGCACCTACGAAGCCCCGGCCGACCGTATCCCGGACCAGACGGACGAGCGCAGCGCTCGACACCGCCCCGAAGGCCAGCAGACAGGAATGATAGATACTGCCAGTCCCCCGGGCACGGCCCAGGAACTCGCGCGGTGGCCGCGCCCGGGAGCTGCCGTCCGTCTGTGCCGTGTTCAAGCGGCGACTGTTGCTCCCGGCTGGGCGGTTCGGGGGGCGGCCTTGGTACTGCCTGCGCTCGACAAGGCGAACGCGCAGCCTGGGTTGGCCGCCATGAGGTCCATCCAGTCCCGCATCGTGGCGTCGAGGGGGACGTTCACAAGCTTCGTCGGGCGAGAGCCGATGCTGGTGGACATGACCGTGGCGACGATCCGGTCGGTGCGGGTGATCAGCACGACGTCATGGCCGGGCTGGGCCATGCGCTCCATGACAAGCGCCGCCGGCTCCTCGGGGGCGGCGACCACGACGACGTGGCGGCCGCTCTCGTCTTTTGTCGTCGCGGAACCCGCCAGATGCAGGAGCAGTTCCAGCGAGAACGCCTCAACGGCTTGGTCACGGATCTCGGCGCGGCGTCCCGCCCACTCGTCAGTGGGTAGTTCGCTCACGAGCGGGATGTGCAGCATGCGGTGGCCCGACATGAGGAAGTGGTCGATCGCAGCCATCTCGGCCCGGGTGGGGTAGGTGAATCCGTCGTCGAGGCCCAGGGGCTTGAGCCATTGGTTGACCTCGGACCACAGCCAGACTCGCGCCCGGCCCGCCGTTCCTTCCGGGGCCGGGAAGGGGCCGTGGGAGCCCTGCCGCTCGCCACTGACCCACTGGGTGACGTTCTGCCGAGTGCGCTCGGTGCGTTGGGCGATTTCCGGTACTCCGACGAGGCCTCGGTCGATCCGCTCGAAGCGGAGACCCGGAACCGCGCCGGCGATCGCGTGGACGATCTCGATCGCCGCGGTGACAGCGTCGACGCCGGTCGACGCAACGGTGAGGAGATCCTGCCCCCCACCCCGGAAGAGCATCGCGTCGAATTGCTCGTCGAGCGTCTCGACGATGTGCTCGTCGTCCACGGTCGCACCGGAGACGACGAACGTGAACTCGTAATCCGTAGTGCGCCCCATGGCGGTCATGCTCGCATCCGTGTTGTCCATAGTCAACGGAACATACGGACGAAAAAGGGCAAGCCGCCAGGATGGCATGTGCCGCTTCCTGCGCATCACGTCCGCTCCGCAGCCCGCCTCAGCCGGTCAGGTCTCCGCGGCGCCCGGGCGTGTCATGCCCCGGAGCGTGCGGCGCGGGTCGCCGTCCGGCAGGGGGCATCGGGTCGCTTCGCGCTTGATGCGCTTCGCCCGGTTGCCCGCGTTCCGAGGAGTCCCGGGGACATCGAAGCTGGAACAGCCGCAAGGGCAGAGCAGTCGCCCCTTGTGCCCCTCCTTGAGGAGGATCCAGCCTCCATCGAGCAGAGGGGCGATGACCTCGCGCAGCTCCCTCGGGAGCTCGCTGAGCCGCAGTTCCTTGCCTACCAACCCAGGCCTCCCGGCGGATGGTGTACGTGCGGGCCGACGATTGCGAAGTCGCTCGGGGCCGCAGGCAGGGCGGGTGGATCGGATGCCCCGTCCACCTGGCCGATGCCACAGGCGGCAGCTCCCTTGCAGCCCGAGATGGCTGGATGTGCCGATATTACGCTCCATCAGTGACAGTCCACACACGATCGAACCCTCGCGCTAACTGCGTGCGCGGCAGGCGAGTTGGGCTCGGCGGTCCGGGGTCGGCGCCTCGGTCCGCCCATTAAGGTGCCGGGACAGGCGTACAGAGGCGGCAGGGGTGGATGAAGGTGGCGGGGTTCGATGAGGTGCAGCGAGGGGCCTGGGCCGGGCGGGCCGGGGCGTTCGCGGGGAGTTTCGCGAAGCTCTGCGCTTACACCGCACCGGAGTTGCTGGACGCGGCCGGGGTCGGGCGCGGGACGCGGGTGCTGGATGTCGGGACCGGGCCGGGGACGGTCGCCGGGGTGGCGGCGCGGCGCGGCGCGGTGGTGACCGCGGTGGACGCGGAGCCGGGGATGGTGGAGTTGGCGCGGCGGGCCGTCCCGGGGGCGGAGACGCTGACCGCCGTGCTGCCTGAACTGCCCTTTGAGGATGGCGCCTTCGACGCGGTGGTCGCCAACTTCGTGGTCAACCACGTGGGCCGGCCGCGTGAGGCCGTCGCCGAGCTGAGAAGGGTGGTGCGGCCGGGCGGGCGGGTCGCGGTGACGATCTGGGCGGCCCCGCCCGCCGCCGGGCAGGCGCTGGTGGGGCGGGCCGTGGAGGCGGCGGGCGCGACGCGGCCGTCGGCGCTCCCCCGGCTCGCCGCCGAGGACGACTTCCCCCGCACCCCGGAGGGCTTCGCCGGCCTGCTGGCCGGGGCCGGGCTCCGCGAGGTCGGCTGCCGGTCCGTGGCGTGGGACCATCGGGCGGGCGCCGAGGAGTGGTGGAGCGGGCCGGCGGCCGGGGTGGGCGCGATCGGGCAGCTGGTGGTGAGCCAGGACGAGCGGACGCTGGCCGAGATCAAGCGGCACTTCGACGTGCTGGCGCGGGAGTTCCTCGGTGAGGACGGGCTGCTGGTGCTTCCGCACGAAGCGCTGCTGGCGAGCGCCCTGCGCTGAGTCCCTCCGGGGGGCGGCACGGTTCCCCCGCGCGGCACGGCTCCTCCGCCCGGCGCGGCTCCCCCGCGCGGCACGGCTCCTCCCGCGCCGGAGGCAACGTGGCGTCGGACACGTCGGCAGGCGTCGGCAGGCGTCGGCAACCGACACGAATCGACCCGAAGCGCCATCATTGCTCGACGGTAAGCACACGACCGCGCCAATTCTGCACAGCTTGTCCCCAACTCCCTGAAGTTATGCGCGGATGTGGTCACTAGGGTCCTTGGGCACCCCCCCGGGAGGGACACACCTTGACCACGATTCAACCCAGCCGGGCGTCCCGGCGGTTGGCCACCGGCCGCGCACGCCGCCGGCGCAGCCCCGCCGCGCTGCTCCTCCTGCTGGCCGCGGCCGGTGCCGCCGCGGTCGTCGGACTGTGGTGGCGGGACACGCCGGCCGTGACCGGCAACGCCGACCGCCTGGTGAACGCCGGCCGGATCACCGGGCTGCTCGCCGGCTACGCCATCGCCCTCGTCGTCGTGCAGATGGCCCGGATCCCCGCGCTGGAGCGGCGGGTCGGATCCGACCGGGTGGCGCGCTGGCACGCGATGAGCGGCCGCTACGCGCTCTCCCTCACCGTCGCCCACGTGGTGCTGATCGTCACCGGCAACGCGATGCAGACCCACGCCTCGCTGACCGCCGAGGCCGTCTCCGTCGTCACCGGCTACCCGGACATGGAGAAGGCCGCGATCGGCACCGCCCTGCTGGTGGTGGTCGGCCTGATCTCCGCGGCCCCGGTGCGCCGGCGGATCCCCTACGAGCTCTGGTACTACCTGCACCTCACCACCTACGCCGGGGTCTACCTCGCCTTCTGGCACCAGCTGTCCACCGGGAACGACTTCGCGGCCGGCGGCCGGATCGCGCGCTGGGCCTGGTACGCGATGTACGGCGGGGTCTGGCTGCTGCTGGTCTGGTACCGGTTCGTGGTGCCGGTGCGGATGAACTTCCGGCACCGGCTGCGGGTGCTGGAGACGGTCGAGGAGGCGCCGGGCGTCGTCTCGGTGCTCATCAGCGGGCACCGGCTGCACCGGCTGGGCGCGCAGGCCGGGCAGTTCTTCCGGTGGCGCTTCATGTCCCGGGGCCTGTGGTGGAGCGCCAACCCCTACTCGATCTCCGCGCCGCCGCGGCCGGACCTGCTGCGGATCACTGTGAAGGCTTCCGGCGGGCACAGCGCGGCGCTGGCGCGGCTCCGCCCGGGGACCAGGGTGTGGGCCGAGGGCCCGTACGGCGCGCTGACCGCGGCGCGGCGCCGGCGGCGGAGCGGGAAGGTGCTGATGATCGCGGGTGGCGCCGGGATTACACCGCTGCGGGCACTGTTCGAGACACTGCCGGCGGCGAGCGGCGACCTCACGCTGATCTACCGCGCGCGCCGGACCGAGGACCTCGCGCTGTGGGACGAACTGCAGGCCATCGCCGAGGAACGCGGCGCGCGGCTGCGGTACGCGGTGAACGGGCCCGACGGGGCGCGACCGCAGATCACCGCGCGGGGGCTGCGGAAACTGCTGCCCGACATCGCGCGCCACGACGTGTTCCTGTGCGGGCCGCCCGGCCTGGCCGAGGAGATGTACGCGGTGCTGCGCGAGGCCGGGGTGCCGGACCGGCGGATCCACCACGAGTCCTTCGAGTTCTAGGCGGGAGTGAGGGTCGATGAAGAGAAGGCATCCCGTTCGCCGTGTCGTGCTCAGTACGGCCGCCACGGTCTCCGGCATCGTCGTGCTGATCGGGCTGAAGCCCACGGCCTCGACGGGCGGCGGCGCGCAGGCGGGCGGCGCGGCGGCCACCGGCGCCGGGCAGCGGTCCGGGGCGGCCGCTCCGGCATCCGCGTCCGGGGCGTCGCCCAAGGGCGTCACCGTCACCGTCACCGTCACCGGGAAGACGGTGCAGACCAAGTACGGCCCCGTGCAGGTGCGGCTGACCTTCACCGGCGGACGCATCACCGCCGCCACCGCCCTCCAGCACCCCACCGGCAACAAGATCAGCGACAAGATCAACGCACACGCCGTCCCCGCACTCGACCAGGAAACCCTCACCGCCCAATCCGCCACCATCGCCGCCGTCTCCGGCGCCAGCTACACCAGCGCCGGCTACAAGCAGTCCCTGCAAAGCGCGATCGACGAGACCCGTGCCTGACTCCAGACGCCGTACGCATCACGTCGAGGAGGCGATGGGGACCGTCTTCTCCTTCGACGTCCGCGGCGGCGGGCCCGCGGTGCGGGAGGCGCTCGGCGCCGCCGTCGCCTCGCTGCACCAGGCCGACGAGGTCTTCTCCACCTACCGGCCGGAGAGCCAGATCAGCCGGCTCGCCCGCGGTGAGCTCGCGCTCGCGGACTGCGACCCCGAGGTCCGCGAGCTGCGGCGGCGCTGCGAGGAGGCCGAGCGGCGCAGTGGCGGCTGGTTCAGCGCCTCGTACGCGGGTGCGGGCTCCTTCGACCCGACCGGGCTGGTGAAGGGCTGGGCCGTGGAGCGCGCCGCCCGCGTGCTGGCCGACGCGGGCGCGGACGGGGTCTGCCTCAACGGCGGCGGGGACGTCCAACTCCTCGGCGGTGATTGGAAGGTGGGGATTGCCGATCCGCTGCGGCCCGGGCAGCTCGCCGCGCTCGTCGCGGCGGGCGCGGGGACGGACCTCGCGGTGGCCACCTCCGGGCCGGCCGAGCGCGGCTGCCATATCCGCGACCCGCGCACCGGGGAGCCGCCCGCCACCTCGCTGGCCTCCTTCACCGTGCTCTGCCCCCGCCTCACCGACGCCGACGCCTGGGCCACCGCCGGCTACGCCATGGGCGACGCGGCCCGCGACTGGATCGAGGCACTGCCCGACGCCGAGGCCTTCGCCGTCACCACCACCGGCGCCCTCTGGTACACCACCGGCTTCCCCCGCTACGCCGTCGGCGTCCGCGCCTGACCGGGGCGCGCGCGACCGCGGGGCACCCGGGTACGGTCGTCGCGGGCACGCGGCGGGCTGCGGCGTGTGCGGAGGCTACGGGAGCGGGAGGCGGCCGGGATGCTGGTCCACCCTTGGGACGCGGGGCTCGATGAGGAGGAGTGGCGGGGGTGGCTCGACGAGGGCCACGACTTCGGGCAGCTGTGCGTGAACGGGTTGCCGGGGCATCCGCCGGTCGTGGTGCCGACGCATTTCGTGCGCGACGGGACGCGGCTGCTGGTCCACCTCGCGCGGCCGAATCCGGTGTGGGAGGCGATCGAGCGCGATCCGCAGGTGGTGCTGACCGTGGTCGGGGACTACGCGTTCGTACCCGGGACCTGGCGGGCCGCGCCCGGGGTACCGCCGGAGGACGGCGTGCCGACCAGCTACTACGCGGCTCTGCAGTTCGCCGGCCGGGCGACCGTCGTGGACGAGCCGGAGGCGAAGGCGGAGCTGCTGCGCCGCCAGCTCGCGCACTTCCAGCCGGACGGCGACCACGCCGCGGTGGCGGTGGGCGAGCCTCCCTACGGGCGGCTGCTGGCGGGCATCCGCGGCCTGGTGATCGACGTCGCCGAGGTGCGGGCCAAGTTCAAGTACGACGACAACAAGCCGGTGGAGCACCGCACGGCGGTCGCCGGACGGCTCGGCGAGCGCGGCGAGGGCCTGGACGCGGCCGCCGCGCGCCAGCAGCTCCGCCGGCTGGACCGGCTCGGCACCTGGAAGTCCTGACCACGGAAGAAGGAGAGCGGGAGCGATGAGTGGCGAGAGCGCCGATGTGATCGTCGTGGGGGCCGGCCTCGCCGGCCTGGTGGCGACGTACGAGCTGACCCGGGCCGGCAGACGCGTGGCGCTGGTCGACCAGGAGAGCGCGGCGAACCTCGGCGGGCAGGCGTACTGGTCGCTCGGCGGCCTCTTCCTCGTGGACAGCCCCGAGCAGCGCCGGATGGGCATCCGGGACAGCCACGAGCTGGCGCTCGCCGACTGGTTGGGCTCGGCCGGCTTCGACCGCGAGGACCAGGACCGCTGGCCGCGCCGCTGGGCCGAGGCCTATGTCGCCTTCGCCGCCGGCGAGAAGCGCGCCTACCTGCACGGCCTCGGGCTCCGGGTGATGCCCAACGTCGGCTGGGCGGAACGGGGTTCGGGGACGGCGGGCGGACACGGCAACTCGGTGCCTCGCTTCCATCTCACCTGGGGCACCGGCCCCGAGGTGGTGCGGGTGTTCGCCGAGCCGGTGCTGGAGGCCACCGCGCGCGGGTTGGTCACCTTCCACCATCGGCACCGCGTCGACGAGTTGGTGGTCGAGGGCGGCGCGGCGGTGGGCGTGCGCGGGGCGCTGCTGGAGCCGTCGGACGAGCCGCGCGGGGTGGCGTCCTCGCGCACCGAGGTCGGGGAGTTCGAACTGCGCGCCCAGGCCGTGGTGGTGACCTCCGGCGGGATCGGCGCCAACCACGAACTGATCCGGAAGAACTGGCCGGTGGAGCGGATGGGCCCGGCGCCGCGCTCGATGGTGACCGGCGTGCCCGCGCACGTCGACGGCCGGATGCTGGAGATCAGCGAGCGCGCCGGGGCCTCGGTGGTCAACCGCGACCGGATGTGGCACTACACCGAGGGCCTGCGCAACTGGGACCCGATCTGGCCCGGCCACGGCATCCGGATCATCCCGGGGCCGTCCTCGCTCTGGCTGGACGCCACCGGGCGGCGGCTGCCGGCGCCGCTCTTCCCCGGTCACGACACCCTCGCCACGCTCAAGCACATCACCGGCACCGGGCACGACCACACCTGGTTCCTGCTGACCCGGTCGATCGTGGAGAAGGAGTTCGCGCTCTCCGGCTCCGAGCAGAACCCGGACATCACCGGGAAGGACCTGAAGCTGGTGCTGCAGCGGGTACGCCGCGGCGCGCCGGGGCCGGTGCAGGCGTTCCTGGACCACGGCGAGGACTTCGTCGTCCGGCCGGACCTGCCCTCCCTGGTGGAGGGCATGAACCGGCTCACGCCCTCGGCGCCGGTGGCGTACGAGCAGGTGGAGCGGGAGGTCGTGGCCCGGGACCGGGAGGTCGGCAACGCCTACTCCAAGGACTTCCAGCTGATGTCCGTGCGCAACGCCCGCGCGTACTGGGCGGACCGCCTGGTGCGGGTGGCCGCGCCGCACCGGCTGCTCGACCCGGCGCACGGGCCGCTGATCGCGGTGCGGCTGAACGTGTTGACCCGCAAGACGCTGGGCGGGCTGGAGACCACGCTGGACTCACAGGTGGTGCGGCCGGACGGCTCGGTATTCGACGGCCTCTACGCGGCCGGGGAGGTCGCCGGGTTCGGCGGCGGCGGCGTGCACGGCTACAACGCGCTGGAGGGCACCTTCCTGGGCGGGTGCATCTTCTCGGGGCGGGCGGCGGGGCTGGCGCTGGCCCGCGACCTGGGCTGAGCCCGGGCCCGCCCGGGGCGGGCAGGACGCCGGCGAGCTGAGACGCCTGCGGTTGGGGACGCGGGCGGCCGAGGGCGCGGCAGCGGAAGGACACGGCGACCGAGGACGCGATGGCCGGGGGGATACGGCGGCCGGCAGCGCGGCGGCATCGGACGCGGCGGCATCGGACGCGGCGGCGCGGCGGCGCGCGGATGGCCGCCGCACGGCGTGCCTCCGGCCGCGCGCCCCTGGCGGGTGCGAGTGCGGACGGGTGAGGGGCCCGGGCAGGCGCGTGACCTCGGCGTTCCGCCGCGGCACGCGGTTTCGAGCGATCGTTCGCGATCGCTCGACCGGGTGACGGGTCGTAACCGGACCGGATCCGGCGAGTTTGAGTCGTCGGAAGTGGTCGCCGATCCCAGGAGGCATCGTGTCCAGGACACTCACCACCGCCGCACTGCTCGTTGCCGCCTCGGCACTCGGGACGGGGGCCGCGAGCGCCGACAGCGGCGCGACCGGGGCCGCCGCCGGCAGCCCGGGCCTGCTCTCCGGAAACCTGCTGCAGGCGCCGGTGCATCTGCCGGTCAACCTGTGCGGGAACAGCATCGACGTGGTCGGGCTGCTCAACCCGGCCTCGGGGACCTGCGCCAACGCCACCCACCCGGCGACCCCGCCGGCGCCGGTGTCCGGTCACACGCCGTGCCCGCCGCGGCATCACCGCCACCACCACTGCCCGTGCCCCACCCCGAGCTCGACCTCCTCGCAGTCCTCGCCGACGGAGTCGCAGTCGGCGCCGACGCAGGCGCAGTCGCAGGTCCAGTCCTCCGGGACCGCCGCGCCGGCGGCGAGCCTCGCCGAGACCGGCGCGGACAGCGGCACGCTCGGCCTGGAGGGCGCCACCGCGATCGCGCTGGTCGGGGCCGGCGCGCTGGTCGCGCGGCGGGGGCGTCGCCGGAGCTGACGGCCCCGAGTGCGAGGATCGCCGGATGAGCGATGGCGATCTTCGGGTGTGCTGGGTCGGTGACTCCTACGTGGCCGGGGCCGGGGACCCTCTGTGCCTGGGCTGGGCCGGGCGGCTGGCCGCTCGCGCGTTCAGCGCCGGGCGGCCGCTGACGTCGTACAACCTCGGCGTGCGGCGGGAGACCTCGGCCCGGATCCGGGACCGCTGGCTCGCCGAGTGCGCGCCGCGGCTGCGCGAGGGCGACGACCGGCGGGTGGTGTTCTCCCTCGGCGTCAACGACACCACGTGGGCGCCGGGTTCGGCCGGCACGCGGGTGGCCGAGGACGACTCGGTGGCCAACCTCCGCGCCGTGCTCGACGGCGCGGCCGAACAGCGGTGGCCGGCCCTGGTCGTGGGCCCGCCCGCGGTCGACGACGACGCGCAGAACGCGCGCAGCGCCCGCCTGGACGCGCGGTTCGCGGAGGTCTGCCGGGCGGCCGGGGCTCCGTACGTCCCGGTGCACGACGCGCTGCGGGCCAGCGCGGTGTGGATGCGCGAGGTGCGGGCGGGCGACGGCGCCCACCCGGGCGTGAACGGCTACGACGAACTGGCCGCCCTGGTCGAACCGGCCTGGTGGCGCTGGCTCGGCGAGCCCAACGGCTGACGCGGTGGCTCGCGGCGCGGGGCACCCGAGCCGGCCGCGCCGCGCCTCGCCCTCAGTCGCAGGGTTCGGGGGAACAGGGTTCGGCGGGCGCGGTCGGCGCCGACTCGGCGTTGAGGGCGTCGAGTTGGGAGAGCACGGCGGCGGATTCGGGAACGCCCCGCTCCGAGAAGATCGCGTAGGCCTCCTCCAGGCAGTGCCGGCCGCGCTGGATCCCGCCGGTGCGGATCGAGGCGAAGCCCAGGGCCGCCTGCGCGAGGCCCTGGCAGTAGGCGCCGGTCGTCTCCGGCCCCAGCGCCAGGGCCTCCTCCGCGCACTCCACGGCGCCGCCGAGGGCCCCGGTGTCGAGATGGCACTCGGCGAGCCGGGCCAGCGCCAAGCCCTCCCAACTCGCCCGCTGCTGCGTGCGGAAGAGGACGAGGGCCTCCTCCAGCAACTCGGCGGCCTCGGCCGGGTTCCCGGTGCGGCGCAGCACGATGGCGTTCTGGTAGAGCGTGTTGGCGGTGGAGACCGGGCTGCCCGAGGCACGGGCGATCAGCAGGGCGCGGGCGGCGACCTCACGCGCCTGCTCGGTGCACCCGGCGCCGAGGTGGGCTCGGGCGAGGTTGCCCAGGATGCGTGCCTCGGTCGGCGGGTTGCCGAAATCGTGGCTGAGGGTCGCGGCCTGGTCGAGCAGCGGGATCGCCTCGGCCGGGCGGTTGGTGGCGCTGAGCATCACGCCGAGGGTGTTGACGGTGCCGTAGCGGGTGAGCGGGTCGTCGACGGCGGGGGCGGCGGGGGCGTCCGCCGCCGAGCCGTCGGCGGGGCCGCCGTCCAGGAGGGCGAGGGTGGCCCGGAGTTCCTGCTCGGCGTCGGCGTAGTCGCCGCACCAGTAGGAGAGCGAGCCGAGGAGGTAGCGGGCCCGGGCCCGGACCGCGGCCGAGGCGCCCGCCGAGGTGCCGGCCGAGGTGGCCGCCGCGCCGCCGGCCGCGCCCGCCGCTTCGCAGGCGAGCAGCAGCACGCGGCGCAGGTCGTGGCGGTGGATCCGGGCCTCGATCAGCCAGATCCAGGCGAACAGCAGGTCCACGGCCTCCGCCGGTCGCGCGGGAACGCCGCCGCGGGCCTGCGTGACGGCTCCGTCCGCGCCGGTTCCTCCCGCCCCGGCTCCCCCCGCGCCGGCGCCCACGGCCTCGGTTCCCCGGGCGGCCTGTTCGGCCGCCGCCAGCAGGTGGGCGTGCTCGGCCGCCAGCCACGCCCGGGCCTCCTCGGCCGAGGCGAGCGGCAGGCCCGGCGCGCCGATCGGCGGGAGGAGGTCGGCGAGCGCGTCGCCCGGCTCCAGCAGCCGCGAGGCGCGCCGGACGGTCGCGCGCAGGTGGTCGAGGAGCCGGCCGGCCGCCGCGGCCCGCTCGGCCGGGCTCTCCCGGCGCTCGGACTCACGGCGCGCGTAGAGGCGGACGAGGTCGTGGTAGCGGTAGCGGCCGGGGGCGGGCGCGTCCAGCAGCCCGCAGTCGACCAGGGATTCGGCGAGGTCCTCGGCGGTGAACTCGTCGCAGTCCAGCAGCGCGGCGGCGCTCGCACGCGGGAGGTCGGGGCCGTCCGCGAGCGCGAGCAGCCGGAAGGCCCGCGCCTGCTCGGGGGTGAGCTGGTCGTAGCCGAGCTGGAAGGTGGCCTCCACGGCCAGGTCGGCCACGTGCAGTTCGTCGAGCCGGCGGCGGTGGTCGGCGAGCCGGTCGGCGAGCGCGGCGACGGTCCAGCCGGGGCGGGCGGCGAGCCGCGAGGCGGTGATCCGGACCGCGAGCGGGAGCCGCGAACAGGCGGCCAGCACGGCCCGCGCCGCGTCCGGTTCGGCCGCCACCCGGTCCCGTCCGGCGATGGCGGCGAACAGCTCCAGGGCCTCGTCCTCCTCCAGGACGTCCACGTCGAAGCAGCGCGCGCCGGGGAGCACCGACATCCGCCCGCGTGAGGTGATCAGCACCGAGCAGTCGGCGGTGCCCGGGAGCAGCGCGCGGACCTGCGCGGCGTCGCGCGCGTCGTCGAGCAGGACGAGCAGGCGGCGGTCGGCGAGCAGCGTGCGGTAGAGGGCGGCGCGGCGGTCGGTGCCGTCCGGGATCTCGGCGGCGGGGACGCCGAGGGTGCGCAGGAAGTCGCCGAGCACGGTGGCCGGTTCGACCGGTGAGGGGCCGAAGCCGGCGAGGTCGGCGTAGAGCTGGCCGTCGGGGAACTCCGGGCGCAGCCGGTGCGCGGTGTGGACGGCGAGGGTGGTCTTGCCCACGCCGCCGATCCCGGCGAGGGCGCCGATCACGACCGTGCCGGTGCGCCGGTCGCACAGCTCCTGGGAGAGCTCCTCGACCAGCCCGGCACGGCCGGTGAAGTCGGGTATGTCGGCGGGGAGTTGGGCGGGGACCAGGGGGACGGCGGGAGCGGCGGGAGGCTCTCCGGCGGCAGGGCTCCCGGCGTCGGCCGGCGCGGCGCCCGCGCTTCCGGCGCCCGGGTCGGCTGCCGCCGCGGCCGGGGTCGCCGTGGGCACCAGGGTGGGGTCGCCGTCGAGTATCCGGGCGTGCAGCGCGGCGAGTTCGGGGCCGGGCTCGATGCCGAGCTGGTCGATGAGGATGCGGCGGGTGTCGGCGTAGACGGCGAGCGCCTCCGCCTGCCGGCCGGTGGCGTAGAGCGCGCGCATGAGCAGCCCGCGGGGGTGCTCGCGCAGCGGGTGGTCGGCGCAGAGCGCGGTCAGCCCGGCGATCGCGGCGGCCGCCCTGCCCGCCGCCAACTCGCCCTCCAGACTGGCCTCCTGGGCACCGAGCCGGAGGTCGGCGAGGCGGCGGCGCTCGCCGTCGGCGTAGGGGCCGACAGCGCCGCCGAGCGGCTCGCCGTCCCACAGCGCGAGGGCGCCGGCGAGCGCGCGGCGGCCCTCCTCGGTCCGGGGGTCGGCCGCGGCGACGGCGCGCTGGAACCTCAGCGCGTCCACCGCCTCGCCGGGGACGCGCAGTTGGTAGCCGTCGCCGACCGAGACCAGGAGCCGGCCGGGGCTGCGGGCCGGGCGGCCGGGTTCGAGCAGCAGGCGGAGCCGGGAGATGTAGGTGCGCAGGGCGCCGAGGGCGCGCGGCGGCGGGTCCTCGCCCCACAGCGCGGCGATCATGCGCTCGGTGCTGATCAGCCGGCCGGCCTCCAGCAGCAGCAGGCAGGCCACGGTGCGCTGCTGCGGCGAGCCGAGGTCCAGCACGGCGCCGCCGCGGCGGGCCTGGACCGGGCCGAGCAGGCGGAATTCGAGCTCCCCGGCCGGCGCGCCCGCGCCGGCGGTCGTGCCCGCGCTCGCGCTCGCTCCCGCATCCGCGGGAGGGACACGGCCGGGCCCCGGCGGGGCGGCAGGGCGCGGGGAGCCCGCGCGGCCGGTCGGCCGCGCGCCGGCTTCGCTGCCGTCCGGCATCGCTTCGCATCTCCTCGTGCACCGACGCGCCCGGATCGCGGGGCTGCGGCGAACCTATCACCCGGGTGGCGGGCGTTGATTGGCTGTTGATCCGACTCTGCCAGGATCTACCTGTATCGCCTACCGGTCCCGGGGGCCGAGTCGAGGAGAACACGCGCATGGGTGCCACCGAGGAGCAGGCCGGCGGAGCCGTCGCCGGCCCGGAGAACGTCGTCTCGCAGGAGACGGTGACTCCGGACAACGTGGTGTCGCAGGAGACCGTGACGCCGCAGAACGTCGTCTCGCAGGAGACGGCGAAGCCGCACAACGTGGTGTCGCAGGAGACCGCGAAGCCGCACAACGTCGTCTCGCAGGAGGCGGAGCCCGCGGCCGCCGCGGAGTGATCCGCTGACACCTGGTCGTCCGCCGGGAGAACGACGACCACACCGAAGCCGCCACGGGGGAGCGGCCGGGACCTCACGGGGGTGGGTCCCGGCTGCGGCGACCGCGAACACCGCCGCGCGCTGGGGAGCGCCGCGGCGGTGTTCGCATGCCCGCATACGGAACGGCCGGCTCCGGCCTCCGTCGCCACGCACCACGCCGCCGACGGCCGGCACTAGTGCGTCAGGCTGTTGATGGTGTTGCCGATCGAGTTGAGGAACTCGTTGATCGGCCCGGCGGCGGAACTTCGCGCCAGGAAGAAGCCGAAGGCCGCGGCGAGCAGCGCCCAGCCCAGGTGGAGTTTCTTGTTCCGGATCACGATGATCAGGATGATCCCGAGCAGGACCACGGCTGAGATGGAGAAGACCACCCGGATTCACTTCCTCGGTCGCGGTTGCACTGACCCCGGGCCATCCGGAAGATCCGCCCGCCCTGCGCCCGCGCGGCACCGCACGTCCTCCCCGGTCGCCGCGGCGGCCGGTACGAACGGTGCAGCGCGTCGAGCACGACGCGTCCGTCTCCTCCCTCGCCCTTGAACAGTGTTCCCGCCGCAACCGCCCCCGTAAAGCGCTTCGCCGACAGCTGAGTCCCTTGTGGTGGGTTTCCGCCACGGTTGACCGGTTATGGCGGTACCGAATTGACGATTTGTTGCCGGTAAGGGCATCTGCACGCCACCACCTGTGCTGCGGCGGCGCGCGCCGGCGGCGCCCGGGGTCAGCCGCGCCAGAGCAGCAGCACGGCCCGGTCGTCGTGGGCATCGCGCGCCACCGCGTCGATGAGGCGGTTGGCGGCGCCGCGAAAGGGCGTGCCCAGCATCCGGTCGGTGGCGCCCATCAGGCGGTCCATGCCCTCGTCGAGGTCGCGGCCGGGCACCTCCACCACGCCGTCGGTGCAGAGCATCAGCACGTCGCCGCGGCGCATCCGGCCCCGCGCGCCCTCGAACTTGGCCGCGTCGAAGATGCCCAGCAGCGGCCCCTCGGCCTCGCAGGTGCTCCAGGTGCCGTTGCCGCCGGTGCGCTGCATGCCCGGCAGGTGGCCGGCCGAGAGCAGCTCGAACTCGCCGGTGTCCAGGTCGAGGACGAGGTGCACGGCGGAGGCGAAGCCCTCCTGCCACTCCTGGCGCAGCAGGTAGCCGTTGGCGGCCGGCAGGAAGTCGTGCGGCGGCAGCGAGCCCAGCAGGCCGCCGAAGGCGCCGGAGAGCAGCAGCGCGCGCGAGCCGGCGTCCATGCCCTTGCCGGAGACGTCGGCGAGCACGACCTCCAGCACGCGCTTGCCGTCGCCGGTGCGCGCGGCGACGACGAAGTCGCCGGAGAAGGACTGGCCGCCGGCCGGGCGCAGCGCCATGTCCGCGTGCCAGCCGTCGGGCAGCGGCGGGATCCTGCTCTGCACGGACAGCCGCTCGCGCAGGTCGAACAGCATCGACCCGCCGCGCCGCCAGGGCACGCCGACCCGGTTGCGGAACTGCGCCAGCATCGTTCCGACCAGCCCGACCGCGGCGATCACCAGCACCGAGCCGGGGGTGACCCGGCCCGCGCCCTCCTGGTAGGGGCCGAGCACCCGCGCCTCGGCGGCCAGCGCGACCGCGGCGGCGGCGTAGAGGATGACCAGGCTGCCCGGGCGCAGCGTGAGCGCGCCGACCAGCATCGGCAGCAGCAGCGCGCCCGGCGGCACCCACACGGACGACACGGCCGTGCTGAGCAGGGCCAGCGCCGGCACCGTCACGATCAGTGCGCCGAAGGCGATCCAGTCCGAGGCGTCGCCGCGGAAGTAGTCCACGGCGGTCCGGCGCAGGCGGCGGTGGAGCCGGTAGAGCGCCCGGCGCACGCGGGCGGCGGGTGTCTCCCGGGGCGGTCCTCCCGGACGGGTTCGGCTGGTCATGCCGGCCGACCATACCGGCTGCGGCGGGAACCGCCGGTGGGCGAGCCGCGGCGCGGTCCGTGCGGGACGCCGGCCGGCAGCCCGACCGTCACGCCGCCCGGCGCAAGGCCCGCCGTCCGGCCCGGAAATGGGTCGCCGGACGCCTCCGGGCCTGCTAGGCACGTGTCATGGACGACCGAGACCAGGTACTGCGTACCCACCCCACTCCCCCTGCTCCTCCGGCTGCTCCTGACGATGCTTCCGGGTCGGCGGCCCGGGCGGCCGGTGGCGGCCCCGTGCTCGCCTCCCTCGCCCCCGCGTGGTGGGACGCCTGGTACGGCGTCCTGGAGCACGCGTTCGGCGGGGTCGCGGAGTCCCCGGAGGAGCGGGCGCTCTGGCACGACCTTACCGAGTTCGACCGGTCCATCGCCGTCCTCGACGGCGATTCGGACACCGAAACAGCCGATGAGTCGACAAAGCGCTTCATCGGCGGTTCGGGGGCGTTCAGCTTCCGCGTCGCGGTGCCCGGCGCGGAAAAGACTGACGCCCCGACCTCCGGCGCGCAAGACCACGAGGCGCGCCCACTACTCGTTCCGGCCGCCGGGATCACCATGGTCGGGGTGGTCCCCACGCACCGCCGCCGGGGCGTGCTCACCGCGATGATGCGCCGCCTGCTGGAGGACGCGCGCGAGCGCGGCGAGCCGCTGGCCGTGCTCACGGCCTCCGAGCCGGCGATCTACGGCCGCTTCGGCTTCGGTGTCGCGACCCGGCAGCTGCGGATGCGGATCCCGCGCCACCGGGTGCGGATCGCCCCGCCGGCGCCGGGCGAGGTCCCGCCGCGCCTGCGCCCGGCCGACCCGGCGGCGGCCCTGCCCGCCTGCGAGGAGCTCCACCGGCGGATCAGCTCGCGGCGCCCCGGCTGGATCGCCCGCCCCGACGGCTGGGAGCGCCAGGCGCTGCTCGACCCGGTGTCCCTGCGCGACGGCGCCTCGCCGCTGCTGTGCGTGCTCGCCGAGGACCCGGACGGCGGCACGCTGCGCGGCTACGCCCGCTACGCGGTCCGGCCGCGCTGGGAGTGGTCCGGGCCGCAGGGCGAGGTGGCGGTGCGCGAGGTCCAGGCGGCCGACCCGGCGGCGTACGCGGCGCTGTGGCGCTTCCTGCTGGACATCGACCTCACCGACACCGTCGAGGCGCGGAACCTGCCGGTGGACGATCCGCTGCTGCACCTCGTCGACGACGAGCGGCGCTGCGAACCCGCGCTGCGGGACAGCCTGCACGTGCGGCTGGTGGACGTGCCCGCGGCGCTGGCCGCGCGGCGCTACAACGGGCCGCTGGACGTCGTGCTGGAGGTCGCCGACTCCTTCTGCCCGCAGAACGCGGGCCGTTGGCGGCTCACCGCGGACCCGGACGGCACCGCGGTCTGCGAGCGCAGTACCGAGCCGGCCGAACTCGCGCTCTCGGTGCGGGAGCTGGGCTCTGTCTACCTCGGCGGCAACTCCCTCGCGGCGCTGGCCGCAGCGGGCCGGGTGACCGAACTCGCTCCGGGCTCAGGCGCGTTGGCACGCGCCGCGGTCGCCTTCGCCGCGCCGGGCGGGCTCGCGCCCTGGCTACCGCGCGGGTTCTGAGCGGCGCGCGCGGGTTCCGGCCGGCCGTCGCGGGCTCCCGCGCGCCCTCCGCGCGCGCCGACGGCTCCGGCCGGGCAACGATCCGGCACGACGGCAGCGAGTTCGGCGCCGGCTCGCAGCGGTGCCGGAGCGCCGCCGACTCGGGCAACCGATCCGAGCGGTGCGGTGGCTCGCAGCGGCACACGCAGGCGGCGGCCAGCCCTCCACGCGCGCCGACCGGCTGCGGCCGGACAGCGGTCCGGCACGACGGCAGCGAGTTCGGCGCCGCCTCGCGGCGGCCCCGGAGCGCCGCCGACTCGGGCAACCGATCCGAGCGGTGCGGTGGCTCGCAGCGGCACACGCAGGCGGCGGCCAGCCCTCCGCGCGCGCCGACGGCTCCGGCCGGGCAGCGAGTTCGGCGCCGGCTCGCAGCGGTGCCGGAGCGCCGCCCGCTCCGGCAACCGCTCCGAGCGGTGCCGGGGCGCGCGGCGGAACACGCGAGCGGCGGTCGGCCGGCAGCCGGAGTTCCGGTGCCGGCCGACCGCCGGATGTGCGCGAGGCGCCGGGCGCGGAGCCCGCGCCGCCTCAGGGCTGCTGGGGGTGGTTCTCCGGGATCGGAGGGAGTTCGCGGGTGGTCTCGTACTCGCTGAGCATCGCGATCCGGCGGCTGTGCCGCTCGGCCTCGGAGTACGCGGTGCCGAGGAAGACCTCGACGAACCGGGTGGCCTCCTCGACGCTGTGCATCCGCGCGCCGACCGAGATCACGTTGGCGTTGTTGTGCTCGCGGCCGAGGGAGGCGGTCTCCTCGCTCCACGCGAGCGCCGCCCGGACGCCCTTGACCTTGTTCGCCGCGATGGCCTCGCCGTTGCCGGAGCCGCCGATGACGACGCCCAGCGCGTCCGGGTCGGCGGCGGTGCGCTCGGCGGCCCGGAGCACGAACGGCGGGTAGTCGTCCTCCGCGTCGTAGATGTGCGGGCCGCAGTCGACCGGCTCGTGGCCGGCCTTGGCCAGCCATGCGACGAGATGCTGCTTCAGTTCGAATCCGGCGTGGTCGGATCCCAGGTACACGCGCATGGCGCATAGTCTGGCATGCCGCGCGCGCGGCGCCCGCGCAGGCCCGGGCTCGTATCCCGGCCGCGCGGGCGCCGTCCGCGACCCGCGGGCTCAGCGCTCGCGGCAGAGTGCTCGCGGGCTCAGTGCTTGCGCGCGACGAGCTTCCACGCGGTCGGCAGCACGCCCATCGCCAGCGCGATCTTGACGGCGTCGCCGATCAGGAACGGCACGAAGCCCAGCGCCAGCGCCTTGCCCAGGCCGACGTGCAGCGCGAGGGCCAGGTAGGGGACGCCGATCGCGTAGAGCGAGAGGTCGCCCAGCGCCATCACCCCGGCGGTGCGCAGCGGCGTGCGGTCGCCGCCCCGGCGGGCCAGCGCGCCGACGATCGGCGCGGCGACGGCGAAGCCGAGGATGTAGCCGAAGGAGGCGCCGGCGGCACCCGAGGTCCCGCCCACGAACCACGGCACGCCGGCGACGCCCGCGAGGGCGTAGAGCGCCATCGCCGCGAAGCCGCGGCGCGCGCCGAGGACCGTGCCGACCAGCAGCACGGCGAAGGTCTGGCCGGTCACCGGGACGGGCGTGCCGGGGATCGGCACGGAGAGCTGCGAGGCGAGGCCGGTCAGCGCGGCGCCCCCGAGGACCAGGACCGCGTCGCGCAGGTGCGCCCGCGCGGCGCTGCCGGCCTGCGGCAGCAGATCGGCGAGGACGGCGCCGGACCGTATCGGGGCGGCGGAGGCCGCGGCGGTGCTGCTCATCGTCAATCCTCCGGGTGTCGGGTGATCTCAGGTGATCGGCGCGGCGCACGGCCGGCCGACGGATACACGTGAACGCTCGTCAACCTAGCCGACCGGCGGCTCCGGCCCCATGAGGCCTTGTTCACAAAGGAAGGGCGCCCCGGGTTGTCGGAAGCGGTGGGCGGCCTTCCGTGCGGCGGCCTGTGCGTGACGGACCGGTGGACGGAGCGTCGCGGAGTCTTCCGGATTCCGGGCGGTGCCGTTCGGAGACCGGGCATCCAGGCAGTATGTCCGGAGCCCGAACGCCTCCCACCGGAATCCGAACACCTCTGCACGCCCCCGAATCACGTCTGGACTCCCTCCTGATGCCCCCGACCCCGACCGGTCACACCCGGACGACCACCGAGCGGACCACCCCCGAGCGGACCGACCTCCGGACCGGCGAGCCGCACGCCGCGCCTGCCGCCGGCGGCCCGCCGGGGCGGTTCGGGGCCTCCGGGGCCTCCGGGCCGCAGCTCGCCCACGCCCTGAAGCGGCGTCACCTGTCGATGATCGCGCTGGGCGGTGTGATCGGCGCCGGGCTGTTCGTCGGCTCCGGCGCCGGCATCGCCGCCGCCGGGCCGTCGATCGTGGTGGCCTTCGCGCTCAGCGGCCTGCTGGTGATGCTGGTCATGCGGATGCTCGGCGAGATGTCGGCGGCCCGGCCGGACTCCGGCTCGTTCTCGGTGCACGCCGAGCGCGAGATCGGGCCCTGGGCCGGGCTCACCGCCGGCTGGATGTACTGGGCGATGCTGACGCTCGGCGTCGCCGCCGAGGCCACCGCCGCCGGAAAGATCATGCACGGCTGGGTGCCCGCGCTCCCGGCGTGGTCGTGGGTCGCCGTCTTCATGGCCTTCTTCTGCTTCACCAACTGCACGGCGGTGAAGAACTTCGGCGAGTTCGAGTTCTGGTTCGCCGCCGTCAAGATCCTGGCGATCTCGGCCTTCCTGGTGGTCGGCGTGCTGGCGATCTGCGGGGTGATCGGCGACCCGCCGGGCGCCTCCCATCTCACCGGCGACGGCGGCTTCCTGCCGCACGGCGTGAGCGGGCTGGTCTCCGGACTGCTCGCCTCGGTCTTCGCCTACGGCGGCCTGGAGACGGTCACCATCGCATCGGCCGAGTCCGACGACCCGGTCCGCAACACGGCCTCCGCCGTGCGCACCGCGATGTGGCGGATCGCCCTGTTCTACGTCGGCTCGATGGCGGTGATCGTCACCCTCGTGCCGTGGAGCGACCCGCGGGTGGCCGCGAACGGGCCCTACGTCGCCGTGCTGGAGCACCTGCGGATACCGGCGGCCGGGCAGGTCATGAACGCCGTGGTGCTGATCGCGCTGCTCTCCGCGGTCAACGCGAACGTCTACGGCGCCTCGCGGATGGGCTTCTCGCTGGTCAGGCGCGGGCAGGGACCCCGGGCGCTGGCGCGGGTCAGCGGCGGGGTGCCGCGGCTCGCCGTGATCGCCTCCTGCGGCTTCGGCTTCCTCGCCGTCGTCGCCGGGGTGCTCTGGCCGACGACGGTCTTCACCTGGCTGATGAACATGGTCGGCGCGGCCGTGCTGGTGGTGTGGGCCTTCATCGCGGTCGCGCAGCTGCGGATGCGCCGGCGCCTCGACCGGGAGGCGCCCGAGCGCCTGGTGGTGCGGATGTGGGCGTTCCCGTGGCTGACCTGGCTGGCGCTGGCGGGGGTGGCGGCGGTACTGGCACTGATGACCCTGCACGCCGACACCCGCACCCAGCTGTACTTCACCGGCGGCCTGACGGCGGTGCTCGCCGCCACCGGCGCCGTCGTCCAGCGCCGCCGCGGAGGCGGGGGCGGGGGGCGGGGCGCCTCGCTGAGCGGCGGGGGCGGCGAGGCCTGAGCGGCAGGAGCAGACGGCAGGGCGCCGAGGCGCAAACGGCAGGGGCAGGGGCAGGGGCTCCGGGGCCTGAGCCAGGCAGCGTCCCCGGCCGGTGTGACCGGCGGCGCCGACCCCGGCGGGCGCGGGCCTCAGCGCCGGCCCCGTGCGTGAGGGCCGGCCCCGGCCCCACGGGTGGCGGCGGGCCCGGGCGCAGCCCAGCTCGCCGACCTGGCACGGCCGGGGGCGGCCCCCACCCCGCCGGCCCCGGCCCCACGGGTGGCAGCCGGCCCGGGCCCGGCGTAGGCGCAGCCCAGCCTGCCGGCACGGCCTGGCACTGCCCGGCACGGCACGGCCCGGGCCCGGCCCGAGCTTCGACCCCGCCCGGCGTGGCCTGGGCGGGACACGCCGGCAGACCGGCGGCCGGGCACGCGGACGGAGGCCGGTGGTGTCCCGTTTTCCGGGACAGCACCGGCCTCCGCGTCGCGCCGAACGGGGGCCGGCCGCGCGCACCCGGCCGCCGCGCCCGCGGCAACGCTCAGTCGAAGATCGGGCCGACCGTCCGGGTGCGCTTGATCTCGTAGAAGCCAGGCGTGGAGGCGACCAGCAGCGTCCCGTCCCACAGCCGGGCTGCGGCCTCGCCGCGCGGCGCCGGGGTGACCACCGGGCCGAAGAACGCCACCCGCTCGCCGTCCGGACCCGGCACCGCGATCACCGGGGTGCCGACGTCCTCGCCCACCAGGGAGATGCCCTCCTTGTGGGAGGCGCGCAGGGCCTCGTCGTATGCGTCGCTCTCACCGGCGTCCGCCAGCGAGACCGGCAGGCCGGCCTCCTGCAGCGCCGCCTCGATCACCTCGCGGCCGCGGCCCTCGCCGCGGTTGTGGAAGCGGGTGCCGAGCGCGGTGTAGAGCGGGCCCAGCACGTCGTCGCCGTGCTCCTGAGCAGCGGCGATGCACACCCGGACGGGCGCCCAGGCCTCGTCCATCAGCGCGCGGTAGTTCTCCGGCAGGTCGCGGCCCTCGTTGAGCACGGCCAGGCTCATCACGTGCCAGCGGACCTTCACCGGGCGGACCTTCTCGACCTCCAGCATCCAGCGGGAGGTCATCCAGGCCCAGGGGCACAGCGGATCGAACCAGAAGTCCGCGACCTTCGCGGTGCCGTCCGCGGTGGCGGTGCCGTCTGCGGTGCTGCTGCTGTCGGACATCTCTCTCCTCGACCATCCTCGAACACGATCGCGGCGCGGGCCGGACCGGACGAACCCCCGGACCATGCTCCCCCGCACTTCTCCACCAGCGCGAACGCTGACCGCCCCGGCCCGATTCCCGGCGCGCCCGGCCGGAGGGCGTGAAAAGATGCTCGGGATCGATCCGAGCCACAGGGAGCTGCGTCGTGCCTGGAGCGAACCTCAGCCGTGAGGAGGCCCGTGAGCGGGCCCGCCTTCTCAGCATCGACGGCTACGAGGTCCATCTGGACGTCACCTCGGCCACCCGGCCGGTCGAAGCCGGTCAGGGCACCGGGACCTTCCGCTCCCGCACGGTGCTGCGCTTCCGCTGCGCCGAGCCCGGCGCGTCGAGCTTCGCCGACCTGCTGGCGCCCGCGGTGCGCGCCGTGCTGCTCAACGGCAGGGCGCTGGACCCGGCGGAGGTCTTCGACGGCACCCGGATCACCCTGCCGGACCTGGCCGAGCAGAACGAGCTGGTGGTCGAGGCCGACTGCGCCTACAGCCGCACCGGCGAGGGCCTGCACCGCTTCACCGATCCGGTCGACGGCGAGACCTACCTCTACACGCAGTACGAGCCGGCCGACGCCCGCCGGGTCTTCGCCACCTTCGAGCAGCCCGACCTGAAGGCGCCGTTCACCTTCTCGGTGACCGCCCCGGCGCACTGGGAGGTCTTCTCCAACTCCGCCACCAGCGGCGACCCCGAGCCGGTCGAGGACGCCGGGGACGGCCCGGCGCAGGTGTGGCGGTTCGGGCCGACCCCGCGGATCTCCACCTACATCACCGCCGTCGTCGCCGGCCCCTACCACGTGGTCCGCGACAGCTGGTCGCGGACGCTGGAGGACGGCCGCCGGCTGGAGGTACCTCTCGGCGCGATGTGCCGGCGCTCGCTCGCCCGCTACTTCGACGCGGACGAGATCTTCGCGGTCACCAAGCAGGGCCTGGACTTCTTCCACGACGCCTTCGACTACCCGTACCCGTTCGGCAAGTACGACCAGGCCTTCGTGCCCGAGTACAACATCGGCGCGATGGAGAACCCCGGGCTGGTCACCTTCCGCGAGGAGTTCGTCTTCCGCTCGAAGGTCACCGAGGCCGCCTACGAGGGCCGGGCGTGCGTGGTGCTGCACGAGATGACCCACATGTGGTTCGGCGACCTGGTCACCCCGCAGTGGTGGGACGACCTGTGGCTCAAGGAGTCCTTCGCCGACTTCATGGGCAGCTACGCGCTGGTCGACGCCACCCGCTACCAGGCGGGCTGGATCACCTTCGCCAACCGCCGCAAGGCCTGGGCCTACCGGCAGGACCAGTTCCCCACGACGCACCCGATCGTCGCCGACATCGCCGACCTGGAGGCCGCGAAGCTCAACTTCGACGGCATCACCTACGCCAAGGGCGCGTCGGTGCTCAAGCAGCTCGTCGCCTACGCCGGGCCGGAGGCCTTCTTCGAGGGCGCCCGCCGCTACTTCAAGCGCCACGCGTTCGGCAACACCCGTCTGGCGGACCTGCTCTCCGTACTCGCCGAGACCTCCGGCCGGGGCGCGGAGGCGATGGCCGAGTGGTCCCGGGCCTGGCTGGAGACCGCCGGGGTCAACGCCCTCACCCCCCGCCCCACCACCGACGCCAGCGGCCGGATCACCGCCTTCGAGGTGCTGCAGGACGCGCCGGCGGACCACCCGGTGCTGCGGCCGCACCGGATCGCGATCGGGCTGTACGACGTCGCCGAGCCGGCGGACGCCGCCGGCGGCTCGCGCGGCGGGCGGCTGGTGCGGGTGAAGCAGGTGGAGGTCGACGTCGCCGGCGCCGTGACCGAGATCCCCGAGCTGGTCGGCGAGCGCCGGCCGGCGCTGATCCTGCTCAACGACGGCGACCTGACGTACTGCAAGATCCGCTTCGACGACACCTCGCTGGCGTCCGTGCGCGAGCGGCTGGGCGACGTCGAGGACCCGCTGGCCCGCGCCCTGGTCTGGTCCGCGGTGTGGAACCTGACCCGGGACGCGCTGATGCCCGCGCGCGACTACCTCGACCTGGTGCTGCGCTTCGCCGGCCGGGAGTCCGACATCGGCGTGCTGCAGTCCGTGCACGCCAACGCCGAGCAGGCGCTCAACTCCTATGCCGCGCCCGAGTGGCGGGCCGAGGGCGCGAAGGCGCTCGCCGCCTGCGCGCAGCGTGAACTGCGCGCGGCGGCACCCGGCAGCGACCACCAGCTGGCCTGGGCCCGGTTCTTCGCCCAGGTCGCCGAGGGCGAGGAGGACCTGCGGCTGGCCCGGGCCCTGCTCGACGGCACGGCCAGGATCGACGGGCTGGAGGTCGACCAGGAGCTGCGCTGGGCGCTGTGGCTGCCGCAGGTCACGGCGGGCGTGGCGGGCAACGCCGAGCTGGACGCCGAGCTGGAGCGCGACAACACCGCCGGCGGACGCCGCCTGTACACCCAGGCGCTGTCCTCCCGGCCGACCGCCGAGGCCAAGGCGGCGGCCTGGAAGCAGTCGGTGGAGTCCGACGAACTGCCGAACGCGCTGGTCGAGGCGAACGTCGCCGGATTCCAGGCGGGTGCGGGGGACGAGCGCACGCGCGAACTCCTGGAGCCTTACATCGCACGGTACTTCGAGTCGCTGGAGCAGGTCTGGTCGGAGCGCTCGATCGAGATCGCGATGCGGATCGTGCGCGGCCTCTACCCGCACCGGGCCGTCAGCGAGGAGACGTTGAGCCGGACCGACGCCTGGCTCGCCGATCACGAGGGGGCCGCCCCCGCGCTGCGCCGGCTGGTCGTGGAGTGCCGCGACGACCTCGCCCGCACGCTGCGCGCCCGCGCCTGCGACACGCGCGCGGCGGGGAGTTGACGCCGCCCGCCGGGAGTTGACCCGACCGCCCGCTACGATGGCGCCCGCTCGACGCCTCCCGGCCCCGCCCCGCGCGTGGACCGGGAGGCGTCGCATGTGCGGTGCGACGAGCGGGGGTTGGCGTGGCGTCAGAGGAGCATCCCGAGCAGGAGCGGCAGCAGGCTCAGCAGCCCGAGGGGTTCGGGCCGCCGATCGGCTACGGGCCTCCGGTGCAGGTACCCCGGCAGGTACCCCAGCCGTCGCCACCACCGCCCCTTCCCTACGGAGTTCAGCAGCCCTACGGCCAAGCGCCCTACCCGCCGCCGCCCTTCGCCGCCGTCCAGTCGGGCGGAGCGGCGGCAGGCGGGGCGGGAGCTCCGTCCGGCGGCGCAGTGCCGTCACAGCTCCCCTATAGCGCTGGGGCCGTGGGCTTCCCTCGGCCCTCGCCTGCAAGCGCCCCGTACCCGGGGGCTCACGCTCCCACGGCTCCACGCAGGAGCCGTACCGGGCCGATCGTCGCCGGGGTGGTGGCCGCGGTCGTGGTCGTCGGCCTGGTGCTGGGCGGCGTGCTGCTCTTCAACGCCGGCGGCGGCCACGGCGCATCCAGCGGCGGCGGAAACGGCGGCACCCTGTCCAAGGCGTGGTCGGTTCCGCCGAGCGGCAAGCTCGCGGTGACCGGCGGGGACGCCGACGTCATCGCCACCTGGGTCACGCCCACGACGGTGCTGCGGATCGCCGGCCGGCACGCCACCGCCGTCGCGACGGCGACGGGCGCGGTGAAGGGCTCCCTGGAGCCCCCGGAGCCCGGACTCGTCCCGTGCGGGGCCTCGCAGTCCGCGAACGCCCAGGGAGTGGGGGTGGTCCTGTGGGGCAAGCCCGACGGCGACTGCACCTGGGTCACGGCGATGAACGGCGCCGACGGCAAGGGGCTGTGGCAGGCGTCCGTCACCCCCACCGTGCCGCCCATCCACCCGGCCGCGTTCCTGGACGGCGGCGTGGCCGTCGTCGCACTCGGCGACGCGGCGGCCGGGTGGGACCTGACCAGCGGGAGACGGCTGTGGCAGCTCGACTCCGCACCCACCGCCGGCTGCGATCCGATGGACACCAGCGGCTCCGGCGATCTGCTCGTCGTCGAGGAGCTCTGCGACTCCGGCGCGCACCTGGTCGACGTCGGCCTCGACGCCGCCACCGGCAAGCAGCGCTGGCGCAGCCCGTCACTGCCCCACGACGAGTACCTCGACGGCGTCCTCTCGGCCTCCCCCGTGGTCCTCTCCCTCCAGGCCGGCAAGGGCAGCGAGCTCGTCGAACTCACCCCCGGCGCCGACGGCACGGCCAGGCCCGGCCCCGGCGTCCCGCTGGACACCGGCGTCGAGCACCAGCCGCTCAGCGGGCCGTACCGCACGGACGCCGTCCTCGGCGGCGTCGTCCTCACCGACCAGCCCCCGCCGCCCGGCCAGGGCGGCTACGGCCAGGTGGCGGCGTACAGCCTCAGCACCGGCCGCAGGCTGTGGACGGCCGACGGCGGCGCCGACGGGGCGGACGCCGCGAGCGTGGTGGGCACCCGGGACGGCCGCTTCCTGGTCGCCCTCCAGGTCGGGCAGACCGCGCTGCTGGCCGAACTCGACCCGGCGACCGGCAGACGTCTCGCCACCCTGTACAGCGTGCCCGAGGCGCCCGAGGCCGCCGCCTCCCAGATCTTCCTCGACGCCCCGAACGGCACCTTGGTGACCCTCCCCGCCTCCTACCTCGACGGCCCCGTGATCACGGCCTACCGCAAGCCGGCGGGCCGCCCCTGACCCCGGCGGTCGGCGCTCGCCCCGGCGGGGATCCCACGGAGGCCGATGGTGTCCCGATTTTCGGGACGCCACCATCGGCCTGTACCGGCGGCGGCGGCTACCGGAGCCCACCGCTACGCGAACATGTCCCGATTTTCGGGACAGGTTCGGCCCGCGCGGCCGGGTCCTGACGGAGGATCGCGCGGGGAGGGCCTAGGCTCGGGCGTATGGCCACCGCACTTGTGACCGGCGCGACCGCCGGGATCGGCGCCGCCTTCGCGCGCCGCCTCGCCGCCGACGGATTCGACTTCGTCCTCGTCGCCCGCGACAAGGAGCGCCTCGAGCGGGCTGCGGACGGGTACCGGGAGCAGCGCGGCGTACGCGCGGAGGTGCTGCCCGCCGACCTCGCCACCGATGACGGCATCGCCCGCGTCGAGGAGCGGGCGGCGGCCGGGGACGTCGACCTGCTGGTCAACAACGCCGGCTTCGGGCAGCAGCGCAGCCTGCTGGAGTCCGACCTCGCCGACGAGTTGGCGATGCTGCGGGTGCACTGCGAGGCGGTGCTGCGGCTGACGCGCGCGGCGCTGCCCGCGATGATCGAGCGCGGCGGCGGGCGAGGCGTGATCAACGTCGCCTCGGTGGCCGCGTTCTATCCGCGCGGGACGTACAGCGCGTCCAAGGCGTGGGTGGTGAACTTCAGCGAGAGCGCCCGGCAGTCGGCGCGGCGGGACGGCGCGCAGGTCAACGTCATGGCGCTGTGCCCGGGTTGGGTGCGCACCGAGTTCCACCAGCGCGCCGACCAGGACGTTTCGGCGATCCCCGGCGGGCTGTGGCTGGACGCGGACGCCCTCGTGGACGCCGCCGTCGCGGACTTCCGGCGCGGCGCGGTGATCAGCGTGCCGGACGCGCGCTACAAGGCGACGGTCGCGGCGAGCCGCCTGATCCCGCGCGGGCTGTCGGCCTACCTCGCCGCGCGGGCGGGCAGCCGCCACAAGTCCTGACGGATCCGGGTCCACGCTCGGGAGCGCGCCCGAGGGTCAGAAGATCCCCGCCGCCACCGCCACCACCCCGCACAACACGGTGAGCGCTCCGGCCACCACCGCGCCCAGGCATCCCGCGCGGCCCCACGGCCCGCTGTCGGTCCGCCGCCCCGCTCCCGTCCGGGCGACCAGGGAGAAGAAGCCGATGGCGGCCAGGCAGCTGCCGAAGGCCGAGCCGGTGAGCGCGGTGACCGTGGGGGCGAACCCGTAGCTGCCGTAGCTGTGGCCGCTCTGCTGCACGCGCAGCCGCTCACCCGTCTCGTCGCGGCTTTCGGCCGTCCGGGCGCGGGTGTCGGTGGTCCCGGCGGATCCGGGGTCGGGGCGGAAGGTCCCCTCGCAGTCCCAGTGCGTGTCCTTGCCGGAGTGGTACTTCGTGCAGGAGGACACCGAGAACGTCCCCCGGTTCGAGCCGTACCCCATGCTGTGCATGGCGGACGTGCCGGTCACCCAGCAGATCGCGATCCCGCCGAGCAGGAACACCACCGCCCCGGCCGTCGTCACCCAGCGCGGGTAGCGGGCATCGCCCGCCCGTCGGCGCGCCTGTGCCCGCCGCTGCGCCTGTGCCCGCCGCTGCGCCTGCCGCTGCGCCGTCTCCCGCCGATCCGGCGCGGACGGATCGTACGGGAGGAGGCGGGGGTCCACGCCGTCTGCGGCCCCGCGCCGCTCGGCACCCGCCCCGGCCGGCGGTCCGGCTTCTTCCGGCACGCGGGCGTGGTGAGCCGGGCGAGGAGAATCCTTCGGGTAGAAGACCCAGTAGCCGTGTCGCTTCGAAGCCGGGGACGAGGCGGACGCGCCGCCCGCAGGTGCCTCGGAGTCGTCCACGGCGTAGCCGGACTCGTCCGCGATCTCCATCACGCGCCGCTGGGAGAGCCCGAACCGGTCCTGTTCCAGGACCAGTCGGCGTTCGACCGCGCCCTCCTTCGCGAACTGCTTGCGGAACAGCTCGCGCAGCTCCTCCGCTTGGACGCGCGTCGGGCGCTCCCGCCGCTGCCGCGCCACCACCGTCCCCCGCACGCCCAGGACGACGATCACCAGCGCGACCCCCGCCAGGACCAACAGCCCGACCATCCCCCGGCCCCCTCACCGCCGCACTCGGGGGCCTCGCCCGGCACCCCCGAACCGGGCGCAAGATACTCCAACTCCCGGAGCCTCATGGGTTGTTGGCGAAGAGGTCTCACATACCGGCGCCGGCTCGGCGGCGACGGCGACACCTCCGGCTCCGGCTCCCATGCGCCTGCGTCGACCGCTATGGGGGACGGCGCCGCCCGACCACGTGCCGTCCCGCGCTATCCCGCGATCCAGCCCGCCAGCGCGACGACTCCGCACACCGCCGCCCATCCGAAGCCCGCGGCGACTCCGGCTCCGCCCACCCGCTCCATCCGCTGCCCCCAACGGCGTCCTCCGCCGCGCAGGGCGGTGGCCAGCATCGCCAGGCCCAGGCAGGCGACGCCGAACCCGATCCCCAGCATGGCCAGCGACCCCAGTGCCCGCATGAAGCCGCCGCCCAGTTCGAGGCTCTGCGCCGCGTCCGAGGCGAACGCCCAGCAGAGCGCGGCGCCGACCGCGAGGATCAGGCCGCCCATCAACCGCGTCATCACGCCGGTGCCGCGCCCGTTCGCCTCGCGCTCGCGCTGTTCCGCGGCGGCGCGCTGCCAGGGGTCGGACGGCGGCGCGAGCTTCGCGGCGCCTCCCCCGCCCACCTTCGCGGGGCGCTCGACGAAGGCGCTGGGCCGGAACTCCCAGGCATAGGTGGCCCGGGCGACGGCGGTGACGCCCGTGTAGGAGTAGCCGCACTCCTCGGCGATCTCCACGATCTGCTGGAGCGGCAGTCCGCACCGGGACTGCTCCACGAGCTTGGCCTCGTCCTTGGGCCCCCACACCTTGGTGCGGAACATCGTCCGCAACTCCTCGGCCTGCACCTCTGCGGGCCGCTTGCGCATCTTGCGGTCGCCCGCGGCGCTCCACGCGGCGAGACCGGCCGCCAAGACGAGGCACACGCCGAATCCGATAGGCCAACTCATCGTGCTGCCCTGTCCCTTGAACCTCAGCCCAGCGCCTGGGCTATCCGCGAGTCGGCGTGGTGCTGCGCGGACGTGCCGTCCGGCCGGTCCTCGGTGAAGGCGACCGTGTGGGCGATGCCGTCGAGGATGCCGGCGTAGTAGGGGGCCTCCGTCGGGTTGGGCGTGCTGAGGTCGATGACGACGACCTTCCTACCCTGCGGGAAGGGGATCACCGCCTGCGCCTGCCACGCGGCAGGCGAGACCGCGGCGACGTCGTCCGGCGCGAGCGTCATCCGGATGACGAACGCGGCCGGCCCGCAGGGAAGTTCGAGCGCGGTGGCCGAAACCCCCGGCCCGTGCTGCGGACCGCCCTCGGCGTGCGCGTTCACCGTCTGCTGGACGATCAGGTAGGGGTTCGCCTCCCGAACGTCCTTCACGAACACGTTCAGCGCCGCCATCGACACTCGGCCGTCATCGGCCCGGAAGTAACCGAACCCGACGTAGACGGCACCCTGCGCGATCAGCGCGCCGAATGCGGTTCGATACAACCCCAGGAGTTCGTCGCGCGCCTCCGGCCCTGCCGCTTCGGCGAGCATTTCCCCGACATCCTGGAGCTTTTCGCTCAGCAGGTGAGGATCGTCGATTCCTGGCAGCTCGACAAATCCGTGAGGAATTCTCAGGCCGACCTGGCCGGCAGACTTCATGATGCACCCTTCAGCCGGAACTCAGCGGCCCTACCCATCCGGTCATGCTTGGTGCGCACGAACTCGTAGCCGTTCTCCCGCGCGACCTCGATCGTGTGCTCCAGCGTCGCATGGTGGCGCTCGTAATACACGCGCACCGTACGTGAGCGCCCTCCGAAATCGGCCATGTGGAAGGCCCCGACGAGTTCCTCCTCCTGCTCCTGGGCCAACTCTGCCGGATCCTTGGGCTTGCGCCGCCACCATGCCATGGTGTTCACCTCGCCTTGTCGCTCAACGCCGGAAAACGCTTCGGGCCACTTCCGCCAGGTCGGTTGCGGCACCTCGCCCCGCCAACGCGTCCGCGCCTCCGGTGACGACCGTGTTGGTGTTCAGGAAGGAATCGTCTCCGGCCGCACTCGGGAACAGGTTCGCTGTGGCGAACGCCGCCCCTGTCGCATTGACGTTGAACTGGATCGCCTTGCCTGCGAACACGGCCGCGTCGGACAGGTCCTTGCCCTGCCCGTCGATCAACCGACCGAGTTTCGACTGCATCCACGGATTCACAGCCGCGTCGCCACCGGCTCGTTCCCTGGCCGCATCGCCCCATCGCTGGAAGAAGTTGGCCGCCTTCTCACCCTCGGATTCCGCCGCATCACCAGCCTCCGACGCCCCTTCGGCGGCGCCTTCGCCGGCTTTGACCGCAGCCTCCGCACCATCGGTCGCGCGGGCGGCGTCTCCAGCAAGTTCTCCGGCCTCGGCGGCGTCCTTCATCAACCCGGCTGCTTTCGCCGTCACACCGATCCCGGGAATCGCTCCCAGCGCGTCACAGCCGAGCGTGGCCCAGTTACCCAGGGCCTCCATGCTCGTGGGGGGCCAGAGCTTCGCCCCGTCACTGGCCATCTTCCATGCGTGCATGCCCAGCGCGCCAGCGCTCAGCAGGATGGCCGGGATGGCGAAGACGGGGCAGAAGAGGGCGAGGACGCCGCAGACGGCGGCGGCCGCGGAGAGGATGTCGCCGCCGTGCTCCTTGAGCCAGTTGACGATCGGGTTCGGCTTGTGGGGCGCGATGTCGGAGGCGTCGCTGCGCAGGGACTTGGCGACCGACGAGGCGTCGTCGTGGTGGGTGTCCGCGAGCGACTTGGCCTGCCGGATCGCGGTCTGGAGCGCGCTGAAGGCGCTGTCCACCGTCGAGACCGCGTCCTCGATGGACGAAAGCGCCGTCTGGATGCGGGTGTTGGCCTGCTGCAGCTCCGCGTCGGTGTCGAAGTGCTTTCCCTGGAGCTGGAGATCGGCCTGGTGCGATCGGGCCACCTCGATCGCGCTCGTCCAGGCCGTGCCGAAGGTGCCGCGCGCGGTCGACGCGTCGGCCTCGCAGGCCTGCGCCTTTGTGCGGTAGCCGTCGAGCCGGGTGCCCCAGCCGCGCAGGTCGTTCGCCGCCTTGTGCAGCGACTTGCTGCCGTCCTCCAGGTACTTGGGGAGCTCGTCCTTGAGCTTGGCGTGGAAGGCCTCCGCCGCCTCGCCCTGCCAGGAGTCCTTGTCGTCGGCCATCCGCTGGATCAGCGACTGCGCCGTGCCGAGCCTGTCCGCCGCCTTGGACAGCGCGCTGACCAGCCGTTCGATCTCGCCCGGGTCGCCGGGCGCCGGGTCGAGGCCGAGCGCGGGGTACTTCGACCCGGGCGCGGGCGGCGCCGACAGCTTCGCGTAGCGGTCGGCGCCGCCGAACATCGAGTAGGACGCGACAGGCAGGTCGAGGCCCTGCGAGACGCCGGCGGCGGACATCACGTCCGCGGCGGCCGGCGCGGGCCAGTCGAGGAAGTCCAGTGGCGAGCCGGCCCCCGCCGTGCCGAGGATCTCGTAGTCGCCTTCCCAGTCCGCCATCAGTGCGCTCCCCCGCCCTGAGCCGGCGCACCCTGAGCCGGCGTGCTCGAACCCGAGGCCGCCGGGAGGTTGACGCCGAGCTTCTTCATCTCGCCCTCGAGGGCCTTCTCCACCTGCTGGTAGTTCTTCGTCGTGGCGTCGAGGCCGTCGAGCAGGTCCTTGGAGGTCTTCTTCATCTGGTCCAGGCCGTAGGACCAGGTCTTCTGGAAGTCGGCGCAGGCCTGGTCGAGTTCGGGCGTGCCGACGCGGCCGGAGGTGTCCTCCTTCATGGCCGTCAGCGCGGAGTCCATGCAGTCCTCCGCGTCGCGCAGCATCCCGGTCAAGCGCTGCAGCACGTCCAGCTCGGTCTTGAAGTACCCCGATCCCCCGGACACCGTCCGCCTCCCCGTCCTGCCATCCGCCGAAGTCGACGACGACCCTAGCAACCGGCGCGGACACCTCAAGGCGACTTGGCACCGGCGTGACCACCCGTGTGCGACGCATCACGACTTACCCATGAGTAGGAAATTCCGCCGCAGCCCCTTCCGGGCGCCCCGATCCGCGCCTACCATCCGGGCATGCCGCACCTCCCCGACGCCGTGACCTGGTCCATACCGGCCTTCATCCTGCTGACCGTGATCGAGATCGTGTCCTACCGGTTGCACCCGGACGAGGACGAAATCGGCTACACCGTCCGCGATGCCGCCACCAGCATCTCCATGGGCCTGGGGAGCCTCGGGACCAACCTGCTGTGGAAGATCCCGACCCTCGCCCTCGCCAACGTGGTGTACGCGCTCACCCCGCTGCGCGTCCCGGTGCACTGGTGGACGACGGTTCCGCTGATGCTGCTCGCGCAGGACTTCTGCTACTACTGGCAGCACCGCGGCTCGCACCGGATCCGCATCCTGTGGGCGCAGCACGTGGTGCACCACTCCAGCCAGGCCTTCAACCTCTCCACCGCGCTGCGCCAGCCCTGGACGGACCTCACCTTCGGCGTCTTCTACCTGCCGATGACGTTCCTCGGCGTGAGCCCGGCGGCGGTCGCGTTCTGCTCCTCGGTCAGCCTGGTGTACCAGTTCTGGATCCACACCGAGCGCATCGACCGGCTGCCGGCGCCGATCGAGCTGCTCTTCAACACGCCCTCCCACCACCGCGTGCACCACGCCTCGCAGGGCGGCTACCTGGACCGCAACTTCGGCGGGATCCTGATCGTCTGGGACCGCCTGTTCGGCACCTTCACCGCGGAGCAGGCCCGGCCGGTGTACGGGCTGACCAAGAACATCTCGACCTACAACCCGCTGCGGGTGGCCACCCACGAGTACGCGGCGATCGGCCGGGACCTCCGGGAGGCGCGCGGGCTGCGCGCCCGCGCCGGGTACCTCTTCCGCCCGCCGGGCTGGACGCCGACGGGACGGCAGCCCGCGGCGTCCACCGTGCCCGCGACGACCGCTCCGGCGGCTGCGACCGCCGGGGCCGCGGCGCTGGGCGCCGTCGGGGAGGAGACGGCGGCCTGACGTCCCGGCACCCCCGGGCGGCGTACCGCGCCGCTCACCGCTCGCCGGGCGCCCGCGCGCCGCGTCGGGGGACCTCGGCAGTGTCGGTGGGCCGTGAAAGGATTCGGGCACACAGCCCGACGAACGGAGTCATGCGACGTGCCTGGCACCAACCTGACGCGCGAGGAGGCCCGGACCCGGGCGGAACTCCTGCGCGTGGACGCCTACCAGATCGAGCTCGACCTGAGCACGGCGCCCGGAGGCGGCGGTTTCCGGTCCACCACCGTGGTCCGGTTCGACTCCCGCACCCCCGGCGCCTCGACCTTCATCGACCTCATCGCGCCGACCGTGCACGAGGTCGTCCTGAACGGCGAGGCGCTCGACCCGGCGGAGGTCTTCGCCGACAGCCGCATCGCCCTGCGCTCCCTGGCCGAGCACAACGAGCTGCGCGTGGTGGCCGAGTGCGCCTACAGCTCCACGGGCGAGGGCCTGCACCGCTTCGTCGACCCGGTGGACGGCGAGACCTACCTCTACACCCAGTTCGAGGTGCCGGACGCCCGCCGCGTCTTCGCCTGCTTCGAACAGCCGGACCTCAAGGCCGAGTTCGACTTCGCGATCACCGCCCCGGCCGGCTGGCGGGTGATCTCCAACTCGCCGGAGACCGCGGCGGAGGAGGCCCGGGGGGCGGCAGGCGAGGGCGCGGTGCGGCACGTCTTCGCCCGCACTCCGCGCATCTCCACCTACATCACCGCGATCATCGCCGGCCCCTACGACGCCGTCTTCGACTCCTACGCCGACGAGAAGAACGGCCGCGAGGTGCCGCTGGGCGTGTTCTGCCGCCCGTCGCTGCGCGAGTTCCTGGACGCCGAGGCGATCTTCGAGGTCACCAAGCAGGGCTTCGCCTACTTCGAGGAGCGCTTCGGCCTCCCGTACCCGTTCGAGAAGTACGACCAGCTGTTCGTGCCGGAGTTCAACGCCGGCGCGATGGAGAACGCCGGCGCCGTCACCATCCGCGACCAGTACGTCTTCCGCTCGAAGGTGACCGACGCCGCCTACGAGGGCCGCGCCGAGACCGTCCTGCACGAACTGGCGCACATGTGGTTCGGCGACCTGGTCACCATGGAATGGTGGAACGACCTGTGGCTGAACGAGTCGTTCGCCACCTTCACCTCGATCCTGTGCCAGGCGGAGGCGCCCGGCTCGCGCTGGCCGCAGGCCTGGACGACGTTCGCCAACACCATGAAGACCTGGGCCTACCGCCAGGACCAGCTGCCCTCCACGCACCCGATCATGGCGGAGATCAACGACCTGGAGGACGTCCAGGTCAACTTCGACGGCATCACCTACGCCAAGGGCGCCTCGGTCCTCAAGCAGCTCGTCGCCTACGTCGGCCAGGACGCCTTCTTCCAGGGCGTGCGGGCCTACTTCAAGCGCCACGCCTGGTCCAACACCCGCCTGTCGGACCTGCTCGGCGCGCTGGAGGAGACCTCCGGGCGCGATCTCAAGGCATGGTCCAAGGCCTGGCTGGAGACCGCCGGCATCAACGTGCTGCGCCCCGAGCTGACCGTGGACGAGGAGGGCGTGGTCACCGCCTTCGCCGTCCGCCAGGAGGCCCCGGCGCTGCCCGCCGGCGCCAAGGGCGAGGCCGTGCTGCGCCCGCACCGCATCGCCATCGGCCTCTACGAGGAGGGCGCGGACGGCGCACTGGTCCGCACCGACCGCGTCGAGCTCGACGTCGACGGCGCCGTCACCGAGGTCCCGCAGCTGGCCGGCCGCCGCCGCCCGGCCGTGGTGCTGCTCAACGACGACGACCTCTCCTACGCCAAGGTGCGCCTCGACGCGGCCTCGCTGTCCGTGGTCACCGAGCGGATCGGCGACTTCGCCGAGTCCCTGCCGCGCGCCCTGTGCTGGGCCTCCGCCTGGGACATGACGCGGGACGGCGAGCTGGCCACCCGCGACTACCTCACTCTGGTGCTCTCCGGCATCGGCAAGGAGTCCGACATCGGCGTGGTGCAGTCGCTGCACCGCCAGGTCAAGCTCGCCCTCGACCTCTACGCCGACCCGGAGTGGGCGCCCGAGGGCCGGGCCCGCTGGGCGCGGGCCGCGCTGGAGCACCTGCGCGCCGCCGCCCCCGGCAGCGACCACCAGCTCGCCTGGGCGCGCGCCTTCGCCGCCTCCGCCGCCGGCGAGGAGCAGCTCGCGGTGCTCTCCGGCCTGCTCGACGGCTCGCAGACGGTCGACGGCCTGGCCGTGGACACGGAGCTGCGCTGGGCGTTCCTGACCCGGCTCGCCGCCACGGGTGTGGCCGGCGAGGCCGAGATCGCCGCCGAGCTGGACCGCGACCGCACCGCCGCCGGCGAGCGCTACGCGGCGACCTGCCGGGCCGCCCGCCCGACGGCCGAGGCCAAGGCGGAGGCCTGGCGGCAGGTGGTGGAGGAGGGCTCGCTCTCCAACACCCTCCAGGAGGCGGTGATCGGCGGCTTCGTCCAGACCGACCAGGCCGAGCTGCTCGCGCCGTGGACCGCCCGGTACTTCGAGGCGGTCAAGCGGGTGTGGGAGGAGCGCAGCCACGAGATGGGCATGCAGGTCGTCGTCGGCCTCTACCCGGCGGTGCAGGTGGCGCAGGAGACCCTGGACACCACCGACGCCTGGCTGGAGCAGGCCGAGCCTGCGCCGGCGCTGCGCCGGATGGTGACCGAGTGCCGCGCCGGCGTGGAGCGCGCCCTGCGCGCCCGCGCGGCGGACCGGTCGGCCGCCGGCCGCTGACACCCGAACCACCGACGCGGCCCGCGGGCCCGGCAGCACCGCCGGGGCCCGCGGGCCGCGGCGCGTCCTCGGCGCGCTCATACACGGGCGCTCGCACGCGCCCGCCCGCGCGCGGCGGAGAAATCTCGGCGTCCGTGTCATCCGGCAGCCGGGCGGAGGGGGTTCTTGAGTGCGGAGAAGCGTTCTCCCCTGTGATCCCGACCTTCCCGAGGAGCTTCCGGCCCATGACACCGACGACGACACCACCCGACGCCACTCCAGGAGTTGACGTCTCGTGAGGGACGCCCCGGGGGACGGCTTCGACGACTACGCCGCCGCGGCCTGGCCGCGGCTGGTCCGCACCGCGCACCTGCTCACCGGTGACTTCCACGAGGCCGAGGACCTGGTGCAGACGACCCTGGCGAAGCTCTACACCCGCTGGTGGCGCCTGCCGCGCGCCGAGGTCGACACCTACGTGCGCAAGGCCCTCGTCAACAACAACCTCAGCCGCTTCCGCAGGCGGCGGGTGACGCAGCTGCTCACACCGTCCCTGCCGGAGCGCACGCACCGGGTGGACGGCGGGCACGCCGACGGCGTCGCGGAGCATTCCGCGCTCGCGCAGGCGCTGGCGTCCCTGCCCGCCCGCCAACGCGCCGTGCTGGTGCTGCGGTTCCTCGATGACATGAGCGAGTCCGAGATCGCCGCGGTCCTCAACTGCTCGGCGGGCACGGTCAAGACGCACACCCGGCGGGCTCTCGCCGCGCTGCGCTCGCACCCCGCGTTCGCTCCCCACTCCCTCGTCGGAGGCCACCGATGACGCCCGGCACCGAAACCGAACCCCTCACCGACACCGACACCGAACGACTGCGGGGGTACTTCGCCGACGTGGCCCGGGACGTCACGCCCTCCCCCGTGCCGCTGGCCGCGATCCGCCGCGCCGGGCGGGCCCGGCGGCGGCGCGGCGCCGGCCTGGCCGTCTGCTGCGGCCTCGCCCTCGCCGCGCTGACGTTCACCGCGGTCCAGCTCGTCTCGCCCGCCCGGCCGCGCTTCGTCACCGTTCCCGCCGACCGCCCGGCCGGACCGGCCGAAGTGGTGCCGGGCGGCACCAGTCTGCTCCTCCCGTCGGGGGTCAAGGTCGAACTGGACGGCACCGGAGGTCTGGGCATGATCGGGTCGACCTCGGAGATGGAAGACCGGACGGGAGAGAGCACAGCCATCGGGCCCCCGGGTTTCTCCGTCCAGTTCAACAGCACCTCGGTGGCCGGCAAGCGCTACCTCACCGGCTTCTACTTCGACGGCACCCGGTCCGCCGCCCGCATCGAGATCACCACGACCCAGGGCACGTTCGCCGGACAGCTCCTGCACGTGGCCGGCAAACCCCAGGGGCTGTGGTACGCCCAGGCGGGAACGGGCCCCCTGGACACCACTCCCTGGAGCAGCCTGAAGGAGATCACCGTCTACGACGCCGCCGGTCATGTCACCGACCGGCTGACCGCCTTCCGCATGGATCCGGCGAGCGCAAGCATCAAGGACGGTCCGCGCCCCACCTCCTCGAAGTAGCGGCGGGGGGATCCGGCGGCGGCCGAACGGGTGGTGAAGGAGGCGACCAGGGGGCGTTCCGCGCCGCACGGCGGTAGGAGTGGGCCATGCGCTTCTCTGTGGCTCCGCTGCGGCGCGGGATCCTCCTGTTGCCGCTGCTCCTGCTCGCCGGCTCCGCCGGGCTGAGCGGGTCCGCGTTCGCGTCCGCGGCCGTGATCGGCTCCGCCGGGCCGGTCCCGCGCCCCGGGGCGCACGGGCCGCTGTTCGTCCCCGCCTGGCCAGGCACCCGCCCGGGCGGATGGGCGTGGGACGGATCCCCGTGGGGCGGGCGGCCGTGGCGCGGAGGCCTGTGGGACATGTCGGCCGGGCGGCGGCTGCCGGCGCCGGTCAGCGTCCCGGTCCGCGGCTACGCCCCGCTGTCGGTGGTCCGGCTGCCGGTGCCCGTCCCCGCCCTCGCCGGGGCGGAGCTGCGACTGGAGGTCGCGGGCCGCCCGCCGGGCCCGGGAAACCCGGGGCCCGCGCCGGCCCCGAGCCGCGCGGTGCTGACCTGCTTCCCGCCCGACGGCTCGCACCCCTACCCGGAGGCGGCCTGCGAGGTCCTGCAGCGGGTCGGCGGCGATCCCGGCCGGCTGCGGCCCCGCGGCGGGCGGATGTGCGCGATGATCTACGACCCGGTGGTGCTCAGCGCCTCCGGCAGGTGGCTCGGGCACCGGATCGACTACCGGCGGGAGTTCCCGAACCGCTGCCTCGCGCTGCGCGCCACCGGCCCGGTCTTCGCCTTCGGCACCGCCACCGGCGCCCACGCCGCCTGAGCCGGCGCGGGACGCCGGTGCGCGGCAGCTCGGAGCGTCGGCGCGCGGCGTCGGCGCGGCCGTCAGCGCGGGCCGTCAGCGCGCGGGCGCCGCCGTGGAGCTGCGCTCGACCAGCTTGGTGGCCAGGTCGACCCGGGTGGCGGCGCCGTCCGCGCGCCCTCGCGAGAGCTCGATCACCAGCCGCGCCGCCGCCTCGGCCATCTCGTGCAGCGGCTGGCGGACGGTGGTGAGCGGCGGGCCGATCCAGCGCGCCACCGGCAGGTCGTCGAAGCCGACCACGCTCAGCTGCTCCGGGATGCGCAGGCCGAGCTCGCGCGCCGCCTCGTAGAGGCCGAGGGCGTGCATGTCGCTGCCGGCGAAGATCGCGGTGGGCGGGTCGGGCAGGGACAGCAGCTCGCGACCGGCCGCGTAGCCGCCCTCGTGGTGGAAGTCGCCCTCGCGGATCAGCCCGGGGTCGAAGGGGATGCCCGCGGCCTCCAGGGCGGCGCGGTAGCCGTCGAGGCGGGCGCGGCTGCACATCATCCGGGCCGGGCCGTTGATCACGCCGATCCGGCGGTGTCCGATCTCCAGCAGGTGCCGGGTCGCGGCCAGGCCGCCGTGCCAGTTGGTGGCCCCTATCGCCGGGACGTCGTCGCCGGGGTCGCCCGCCGCGTCGACCACCACGAACGGGATGTTGCGGCTGGTCAGCTGGGAGCGCTGGTCCGGGGTGAGGTCGGTGAGGACGAGGATGACGCCGACCGGGCGGCGGGCCAGCACCGAGTCCACCCAGGTCTGACCAGGGGTCAGGCCGCCGCCGGACTCGGACAGCACCAGGCTGAGCCGCTCCTCCCGGGCGACGCTCTCCACACCGCGGATGACCTCGATCGCCCAGGGGCTGTCCAGCTGGTGGAAGACCAGGTCCAGCAGGGGCGCGGGCTGGGCGGCGGTGCCGCGGCGGCGCTGGTAGCCGTGTTCGCGCAGCAGCGCCTCGACGCGTGCGCGGGTCGCGGAGGCGACGTCGGCGCGGCCGTTGAGCACCTTCGAAACAGTCGGAGGCGAGACGCCCGCCGCGCGGGCGATCTCGGCGAGAGTCGCTCTCGCGGCACCGGCGGCCGGTTGCCCCTCGCGCTCGGCGGAGCGCCCCCCGGTCCTCCGGGCATCTGCTGGACTCATGCCCGGGATGGTAGCCCCGAGGTGGGGTGCGAATACACTACCTGGACGCATTATCTGGGCACTTTGCTTCGCAAAAGTGTGCGCAACATTCGGCCCGGGGGCCCGGCTCGGGATGAAGCGGACATGACGACGCGGCGGCGGCCGGACACCGCTCAGGGTGTCCGGCCGCCGTGGGTGCGCGTCCGGAGCGGAGCCGACTCCGCTGGGGCTCCCGTGGGCCACCGAGTGTTCGACTCAGCCTTCGAACCGCCGGACCGACCGGGGGCCTGAGGGCCACGGGCCACGCGGCCGTCGGCCACGAGCCCCAGGCGGCCGCTGACCGCGGGTCTCCGCGCGAGCCGGCCGCCGCGCCGGGGAGCCTCCGGGCTCAGCCGTTCTTCTTGCTGCGGATCTTGGAGCGGTCCAGCAGCGTCACCAGTCCCGCGATCACGAGGAAGGCGACCAGCGGGATTCCGACGTAGAGGCCGAGGGTCTGGCCGACGGTCAGGCCCTTGCCCGGGTCGTCCCCGTCGACACTGGTGATCGCGAACCCCGGCGAGGTCATCAGCAGCAGCGTGAGTGCGGTGCCGGCCGAGAGGGCACCCGCGCGCATGGCAGTCCTAGTGAGCACGGGGGCAACGCTAGCCAACCGTCCACACGCGCCGCGCGCCGGGGTGCGCCCTTTGGGAGTGCCTTTACCCTTTCCCACTCTTCTCCCGCGCGGAGCGTCCCGGCGGGCGCTCCCCCGGGCGCTCCCCTGGGCGCCGCGTGGGGCCGCGCGTGGGGGCCGCTCCCGCGCGGGACCGCTCGCGGGGCCGCTCCCGCGCAGGGCCGCGCAGAGCCGCTCGTCAGTGGCTGTCCTGGCGGGCGAGGGGCGGGTGCGGGCCGTCGCCGCCCAGTCCGTCGGGGTACGGCCCCGACCCCAGGTACGGCCCGGGCCCCGGGCCTGACCCCGAGGGCGGGGCCGGCTCCGGGGGCGGGCCGGACGGCGCCCCGTCGTCCTGGCCGGCGGCCAGCCCGTCGCGCATGAGCTCGGCCAGCGCGCGGGTGCTCGGCGCGGCGGCGATCTCCTCCAGCGCCAACGGCCTGCCGGCGCCGTCCGCGACGGGCAGCCGCCAGTTCGGGTACTCCGCGAACGTGCCCGGCAGGTTCTGCGGCCGCGGGTCGCCCACCGAGTCCGGCAGCCAGACCCCCACCAGCGCGGCGGGGGTGCGCAGCAGATAGCGGTGCAGCGCGGCGACCTCGGGCGGCAGCTCACCGGCCTCTCGGCCGCCGTGGCCGAGCCGGCCGAGCTCGCCGGCCTGGCCGCCGACCGGCGCCGTCCATCCGCCGTCGGCGGCCGGTCCCTCGCCGTAGGGGGTGCGCGAGAGCAAGCCCTCACGGGCCAGTTCGCCCAGCCACTCCTCGCGTTCCTCGTCCGCCTCGGCCTGCGCCTCCTCCAGCGGGCGGGTCAGCAGACCGAGGCGGTGCCGGAGTTCGACGTGCTCGCCGCTGAGCCGGGCGGCGGTGCTCGGCAGGTCGTGGGTGGTGAGGGTGGCCAGGCACTGCGCGCGCCAGCGATCCGGCGGCAGCGGCCGCGCCGCCTCCCCGACGGCGTCGGGCCGGCGAGGCGCTGGCTGGTCCGCGACCTCTCCGCGGCTCGGCTGCCCCGACCCGACCTGCCCCGACCCGACCTGGTCGGGCGCGGCCTGGTCGGGCGCGGCCTGGTCGGGCGCGGTCAAGCCCGCCCCGCCCCGCCCCGAGCCCGCCTGGTCCGACACGGCCCGGTGCGACGCGGCCTGGTCCAACGGATCCTGGGCCGGTGCAGCATGCTCGGGCGCAGCCCGGTCCGACTCGGCTCGATCCCGCACGGCCTGGTCGGGCGCCGCCTGGTCGGGCGCGGCCAGGCCCGCCCCGCCCCGCCCCGAGCCTGCCCGGTCCGACTCGGCCCGATCTGGCGCGGCCTGATCGGGCCCAGGCAGGTCCGCCACGACCCGCCCCGAGCCTGCCCGGTCCGGTGCGGCCCGCTCGGGCGCAGCCCGGTCCGACGCGGCCTGATCAGGACCTGCCTGATCAGGACCTGTCGCGGGCTCCGCCGCCCAGTCGCGCTCGAACCAGAGCACGGAGGTGCCGAGGATCCCGCGTCCCGCCAGCGCCTCGCGCACGCCGGGTTCCACCGTGCCGAGGTCCTCGCCGATCACCACCGCCCCCGCGCGCTCGGCCTCCAGCGCCAGCACGCCGAGCATCGCCTCCGAGTCGTAGCGGACGTAGGTGCCCTCGGTCGGCGGCCGGCCCTCGGGGATCCACCACAGCCGGAACAGCCCCATCACGTGGTCCACCCTCAGCCCGCCGGCCCGGCTGAGCGCGCCGCGCAGCAGGTCCGCGAAGGGGGCGTAGCCGGAGGCGGCGAGGGTGTCGGGCCGCCAGGGCGGCAGCCCCCAGTCCTGCCCGCGCGCGTTGAACGCGTCCGGCGGCGCGCCGACGGAGATGCCGGAGGCGAGGAAGCGCTGCTGCGCCCACGCGTCAGCGCCCTCCGGGTGCGCGCCGACGGCGAGGTCGTGCACGATCCCGACCGGCATCCCGGCGTCCCGGGCCGCCCGCTGCGCCTGCGCCAGCTGCTCGTCCAGGCACCACTGCAGCCAGCAGTGGAACTCCACCTCCTCGGCGAGCTCCTCGCGCGCGGCGGCGACGGCCGCGCTTCCCGGGTCGCGCAGCGGCGCCGGCCAGGCCCGCCACGCGGTGCCGTGCCGCTCGGCGAGGGCGCACCAGGTGGCGTGATCGGTGAGCCGGGCGCCCTCGCGCGCGCGGTAGGCGCGGTAGGCGGCCTCCCGCCCGGGCCCGCGCGGGACGGCGTGCACGGCGCGCAGGGCCTCGCGCTTGAGCGCCCACGCCGCCTCGCGGTCGATCAGCCCGTCGTGGCGCAGGACGTCCTCGCGCAGCCCGCCCGCGCGGGCGGCGGCCTCCTCGACGCGGCGCAGCTCGGCACCGGTCAGGTAGGCGGCCTCGGGCACGGCCTCGACCCGCAGGTGGACGGGGTCGGGGAAGCGGCGGGAGGAGGGCCGGTAAGGGGAGGGGTCGCCGGGCATCGCCGCGTGCAGCGGGTTGACCTGAAGGAAGCCCGCGCCGTGGGCGTGGCCGGACCAGCGGGCGAGTTCGGCCAGGTCCCCGAGGTCGCCGATGCCCCAGGAGCGCTGCGAGAGCACGGAGTAGAGCTGCACGAGGTAGCCCCAGGAGCGTCCGGGCGGGCCCGGTACCCGGTCCGGTGCCACGATCAGCGGGGCCGCGGCGGCCCGGGACGCGGTGCGCGCGCACAGCGTGTGCCGGCCGGCCGGCAGGTCGGCGGGCAGCCGGCTGAACGCGAACTCCCGGACCGAGCCGTCCTCCAGCTCCAGCCAGGCCTCGGCGTCGAAGGGCAGCCGCAGCTCGCGCTCGCGTCCGCGCCGCATCACCACGCAGGGCGGCAGCAGGCGTTCCTCGGCGCGCTCGCGCAGCCGCCGCGCCGCCGCCGCGACCGCCTCCGGGTCCACCGCCTCCCCGCCTCCGGCTCCGGGGGCTCCCGCCCCGGGTGCCTCGGGGTCCATCGCCGCCGGGTCCCCGACCTCGACGCCGAGCGAGGCGAGGACCGCGACCAGGGTGCGGGCCGACACGGGCACCGGCTCGGCGCCGGTTCCAGGGTCGTAGGCGGTGTCGATGCCGTGGGCACGGGCGAGGTCGAGCAGCTCGGGCGGGACGGGTGCGGCCACGTGGGCGGCTCCTTCCGAGGGGGCGGCACAGGCTGAGTGCCAGTCAGACACGTACCCGCATCCGGGTGGTGGTGACACGCCGAGCGCGTCGCGCGCCGGAGTCCCCCGCCGGCCGCCCAGCCGCGTTTTCATCCGCATTCTGAGACATTCTGTCTCGCATCAGGAGACGCCGTTATGATCCACCCATGAGTGAAGCCGAATCCGGAGCGGCGGCCGGCGCACCCGCCGCCGTCTACACGCACGGTCACCACGCCTCCGTCCTGCGCTCCCACCGCTGGCGGACCGCCGCCAACTCCGCGGCGTACCTGCTGCCGCACCTCCGCCCCGGACAGCACCTGCTGGACGTCGGCTGCGGACCGGGGACCATCACCGCCGACCTCGCCGAGGCCGTCTCGCCGGGCGGCCGGGTGACGGCGGTGGACAGTTCGGCGGACATCCTGGAGTCGACCCGCGCCGAGCTGGCCGCGCGCGGCATCGCCGGCGCCGTCGTCGAGACCGCGGACGTGCACGAACTCCCGTACGAGGACGGCTCCTTCGACGTCGTCCACGCCCACCAGGTGCTGCAGCACGTCGCCGACCCGGTGCGGGCTCTGCGCGAGATGCGGCGGGTCTGCCGGCCGGGCGGCGTGGTCGCGGTGCGTGACGCCGACTACGCCGGGATGACCTGGTACCCGGAGGTGCCCGGGCTGGGCGAATGGCAGTCGCTCTACCGCCGGGTGGCGCGCGCCAACGGCGGCGAACCGGACGCGGCGCGGCGCCTGCTCGCCTGGTCGCGGGCGGCCGGCTTCCCGGACGACGCGCTCACCGCCACCGCCACCACCTGGGTCTATGCGACCCCGGAGGACCGCGCCTGGTGGAGCGAGTCCTGGGCGCAGCGCACCCGCGACTCGGCGCTCGGGCGGCAGGCGGTCGCCCTCGGCTTCGCCGAGCCGGCGGACCTGGAGCGGATCGCCGCCTCCTGGCACGAGTGGGCGGCGGACCCCGACGCCTGGTTCGCCGTCACCAACGGCGAGATCCTCGCCCGCGTCTGACCTTCCCGCCGGCGATGCGGCGCGGGTCGGGCCGGCGCGTCGACGCGCGAGCGCCGCGCAGACCCGCGGCGGGATGCAGGCGCGGCGCGGATGCGGGCGCGGCGCAGACCCGCAGCGCGAATGCGGGGCCCGCAGCTCGGACGCGCGGCACGGGCGCGGGGACGCAGCTCGGAGGCGCGGCGCAGACGCGCGGCACGGCGCGGGCGCGGCACGGCGCGGGGCCGCAGCTCGGTGCGGCGCGGCGCAGGCGCGCGGCGCGCGGGGGTTCCGCCCTGCCTGGTCAACGACTCGACGGAACCGCTGAGATGACCGCCCCGCCGCCGACCGCGCCCTGCCAGGCGTGGCCGGCGGCGAATTGACGCGTCGCCGAACTCGGCCGCTCTGACCGGCCGGCGCCACAGCCCGGCCGGCGCCACAGCCCTGTCGGCAGCACAGCCCAGCCGGTGGCGGGAGCCGCCGCGGTCGGCCGCCCCACGCCGCCGGATCGCCGTGGGGGAGGCCCCGATCCCGGGGCGCAGGCGCACCGTTGTGGCCCGCGCGCCGCGTGGGAGCGGCACGTGCCCGCGTGCGCCGCTCGCGGCCGCGCGCCCGCGCTGACCGGCGGCAACGCGAACCGGCGTACGCCTGCCCTTGCTTGACGCCGCACCAGCGGAACTGTTGCATTGCCTTCCATGAGGTGGCGTGCTACCCGCCGTTCTGCCGGCGGCCCCCAGGACCGAGGACGCCAGGACCGAGGACTGGAGCCGTCGTGGACCCGGTGATCGTCGTCGGCGCCGGACCGGTGGGACTCGCCACCGCGCTCGCCCTGGCCCGCCAGGAGGTGCCGACCGTCGTCCTCGACGACGGCACCGGTCTCTCCCCCGAGGGCTCCCGCTCGACCGTGCTGCGCGCCGACACCGCCGCCTTCCTGGCCAGGATCGGCTACCCGCGCGTCGCCGCCGACTCCTGCGCCTGGTCCGGCTGGCGCACCTACCGGCGCCGCGCCGAGCTGCTGTACCTCCCGGTCGAGGAGCCCGGCGCCGTCCTGCACCTGGCGCAGCACCGGCTGCAGCGCGGGCTGCGCGACGCCGTCGCCGCCTCGCCCTTCATCGATCTGGTCACCGAATCACGGGCGACCGAGGTGGAGCAGGACGAGAAGGGCGTCGCCGTGCTCGCCGGGGGCACCTGGTGGCGCGGCAGCTACCTGGTCGCCTGCGACGGGCGCCGTTCCACGATCCGCAAAGGGCTGGGCGTCCGCTTCCCCGGCCGCACGCTCGCCGACCGCTACGCGGTCGCGACCGTCAGGGTCGACCTGGGCGGCGTGGGCGGCCTGGTGAGTGGCCTCGGTGACCCGGCGCCTGCCGGCGGCACCCCGGGAGGCGGACGGCCGGCCCTCCCGGCCGCGCGTCCGGGCCCCTCGGAAGCGGTCGCCGGGCCGGCCCTCGGCGCGCGCGCGGGCGACGCCGAGAGCGCCGCCGCCGCGCGCGAGAACGCCGCCCGGCAGTCCGCCCGGCTGCAGGAGGCGCGCCTGTACCGGGATCCGCCGTTCGACCCCGAGATGCGGGAGCTCGCGCTGCGCCCGCTGCCCGACCACGTCTGGCGGCTGGACTGGCGGCTGCCGCGCACCGCGCCCGCCGGGCCGCTCCCCGGCGAGGCGCTGGTGCACCACGTCCGGGCGGCGCTCGCCGGGCTCTCCGGCCTGGGCGACGGCGAGGTCCCGCCCTACGAGTTGATCGCCTCGGCGGACCACCCGGTGCCGCAGCGCCTGGCCGTCCGGTTCCGGGTCGGCCGCGCGCTGCTCGCCGGGGACGCCGCCCATGTGCTGGGCTCACTCGGCATGCAGAACCTGGACGAGGGCTTACGGGACGCCGAGAACCTCGCCTGGAAGCTCGGCATGGTCTGGCACCGGGTCTCCCCCGACTCACTGCTCGACACCTACCACCACGAGCGGCGCGGCGCGGTGATCGCCCGGCTGCGCGCGGTGGACCAGGCGCTGCCGCTGATGGCCCCCGGCAACCGGCTGCGTGAGGCCCGACGCTCGGTGCTCTCCGGCTCACTGCGGCGCAACGCGATGCTGCTCTCGGACGGCTCGCTCGGCACCGGCCCGCTCGGCGGCCCGCCGGCCTACCCCGCCACGGGCGGCAACGGCTCCGCGGACGGCCGCAGGCCTGTCCGGGCGGCGAAGCCGGCACTCACCGAGGACCTGCCGCCGATCGCGCCGGGCGTGCTCGTGCCGGACCTGCCGGTGGTGGCGACCGACGGTGCACGCGACCGTCTGCGCGCGCGGCTGGGCCGCGGCCTGCTGGTCGTGCTGGTCGCGCCGGGCACGGACGTCTGGGCGAGCGAGCACTGGCTGGGCGCCGGGCTGATGCCCGGTCTGATCGAGGCGACCCGCTCCCTGCCGGTTCCGGCGGAACTGCTGGTCACCGGCGCCTATCCGCAGGCCGCCCCGCACACGGTGCTGCTGGTCCGCCCGGACGGCCATCTGGCCGCCGTGTTCCACGGCTGCCGCCCGCAGGACCTCTGGCGGGCGGCCGACCTGCTCCGCGGCGGCCCGGGAATCCTCCCCGGTCCCCCCGTCCCCCGCGATCCCGCCGATGCGACCGGCCCCGCCCGCGTCTGACATCGCCCGCCTCCGACCCGCCCGCGTCTGGCGTCGCCCGCGCGCCGACGCGGTGGGCCGGAGGCGGCACGCAGGCCGGAGCCGGCCGACCGCGAGCATCGCACGTCGGCCGCTCAGGCTCGGCAACTCGGATTCGCGAGCGGCGAGTCAAGCCGGCCCGGCTCGTCGGGCCGACGCGGCTCGTCGGGCGGATTCGGCACGTCGGGTGTCGTGGCGCGGCAGGCCGGTCGGGACCTCGGGCCCGTCCGCTGGATGCACTTCGGCCGCCTGCCGGACCGGGCCTCGCTTCCCGAGCCCGCCCCTCCGCGTTCAGTCCGCGGGGTCAAAGGGGCCGAAGGCGTCCGAGTCGTCCTGCGGATCGTCGAGGTCGGGCTCGGCGTCGAGGGCGGCGCGGACGACGCGGAAGGCCATGCCCTCCGGGTAGCCGCGCCGGGCAAGCATCCCGACCAGCCGGCGGATCCGGGTGTCGCGCGCCAGCCCGCGGGAGGCCGGCAGCTTCCGCTCGACCAGCGCGCGGGCGCGTTCCTCCTCCTGCTCCGGCTCGACGCGGGCGACCGCCTCCGCCACCACCGCGTCCGCCACCCCGCGCGTGCGCAGCTCGCGGGCGAGTGCGCGGCGCGCGAGTCCGCGGTCGCGGTGGCGGGAGTCGACCCACGCCTCGGCGAAGGCCGCGTCGTCGATCAGCCCCACGTCGGCGAGCCGGGAGAGCACCCGCTCGGCGACCTCCTCCGGGACCTCGCGCTTGGCCAGGGCCTCGGCGAGCTGGCCGCGCGTGCGCGGCGCCCCGGTGAGCAGCCGCAGGCAGATGTTGCGCGCCGCGTCCACGGGGTCGCGGTCGGCGTCCCGGCCGGCGGCGGCTCCCCCGCGTCCGCCGCCCGGCCGGAGCCCACCGCTCTCCTCGGCCGCCTCGTCGTCCCCGGCCGAGCCGGGGCCGCCCCGCGAACCGGATCCGGCGCGCGAGCCGAACCCTCCGCGTGATCCGGAGCCGCGACGCCCGCCGAGCGGCCGTCCTGTGCGCGGTCGCTCGGCAGGCCGGCCACCGGCAGGGGCGGAAGGCGCGACGGGAGAAGCGGACAGCCGGTCGCCCTCGGTCCCGGCCGCCGCCTCGGCCACCTGTCGGGCATCGCGGGCCTCGCCCCAGGGCGCGGCCTCTCCGCGCTCGACGGCACGGACCGCCGCGCGCAGCTCGGCCAAGGTCGGGGGCCGGCCCCCGCCAGCGGGCCGGTCTTCCTCGGCTCCGGGCGGCCGTCCGGCGGCTCCGGGCGAGCCGCCGCGGACCGCGCCCGAGTCCGCGGCCGACTCCGCCCCCCGGCCGTCGCAGCCCTGGCCACCGCCGCCCGCGCCGGGGCGGCCCGGAACACCCGGAGCCGCATCCGGACGGCCGACCGGTTCCCCGCCCGCTCCCTGCTGCCGCTCGCCGTGACGCACCGTCGGATCAGGCACCCTTCGCGGCGGCCTTCTTCGCCGCGGCCTTGGTCGGGGCCGTCGCGGCCAGCGGCTTGGCGTCGGCGTCCGACGCGCCCGCGACCACCGCGGGGTCGGCAGCGGCACCCGCGCCGGCCGCGGCCGCCGCCTCGGCCTCCCCGCCCGCCGGCTTGGGGCCGACGCCCAGCTTCTCCTTGATCTTCTTCTCGATCTCGTCGGCGAGGTCCGGGTTGTCGCGCAGGAAGTTCCGCGCGTTCTCCTTGCCCTGGCCCAGCTGGTCGCCCTCGTAGGTGTACCAGGCGCCGGACTTGCGGATGAAGCCGTGCTCGACGCCCATGTCGATCAGGCCGCCCTCGCGGCTGATGCCGACGCCGTAGAGGATGTCGAACTCGGCCTGCTTGAACGGCGAGGCGACCTTGTTCTTGACCACCTTGACGCGGGTGCGGTTGCCGACCGCCTCCGTGCCGTCCTTCAGGGTCTCGATCCGGCGGATGTCCAGCCGCACCGAGGCGTAGAACTTCAGGGCCCGGCCACCGGTCGTCGTCTCCGGCGAGCCGAACATGACGCCGACCTTCTCGCGGAGCTGGTTGATGAAGATCGCGGTGGTCTTGGACTGGTTCAGTGCGCCGGTGATCTTCCGGAGGGCCTGGCTCATCAGGCGGGCCTGGAGGCCGACGTGCGAGTCGCCCATCTCGCCCTCGATCTCGGCGCGCGGCACGAGCGCGGCCACCGAGTCGATGACGATGAGGTCGATCGCGCCGGAGCGGATCAGCATGTCGGTGATCTCGAGGGCCTGCTCGCCGGTGTCCGGCTGGGAGACCAGCAGGGCGTCGGTGTCCACCCCGAGCTTCTGGGCGTAGTCGGGGTCGAGGGCGTGCTCGGCGTCGACGAAGGCGACGATGCCGCCGGCCTTCTGGGCGTTCGCCACCGCGTGCAGCGCGATGGTGGTCTTGCCGGAGGACTCCGGTCCGTAGATCTCCACGACCCGGCCGCGGGGCAGGCCGCCGACGCCGAGGGCCACGTCCAGGGCGATCGAGCCGGTCGGGATGACCTCGATCGGGGCCCGGGCCTCGTCACCGAGGCGCATCACCGAGCCCTTGCCGAACTGCCGTTCAATCTGGGCGAGCGCGGTCTCGAGAGCCCGCTCGCGGTCGGTCGTTGCCATGGATTCCACCCTTGTGGGTTGTGCTGAGCGCTTCATCGCCACTGACGCTAGCCGGTCCCACTGACAATCGGCCCCACTCCGGCCCTCACCTGTGGACAACCCGCCTGCCGGACAGTATAGGGAACGCGCGTTCGATTATTTCGAACCGACCCCGGACCTGCTGTCCGGCCCGTCGTCCGGCCCGCCCCCAGGCCTGCCGCCCGACCCGGTCGGGCGGCCCTGGCCGGGGCGCCGGGCCTGTCGTCGGCGGCGCCGGCCGCGCCCGGTCATCTCGTCCACCCGCGGGTCGGCCACCTCGTACCGGCGGATGTAGGTGCCGAGGAAGGTCTGCAGGGTCGCGGTGACCGGGATCGCGATCAGCGCGCCGATCGCCCCCAGCAGCGCCGCCCCCACCAGCACCGAGCCGAAGGCGATGGCCGGGTGGATGTCCACGGTGAACGCCGTGACGCGCGGATGGATGAGGTAGTTCTCCACCTGCTGGTACCCGACCTCGAAGATCAGCACCCAGACCGCCGTCCCGGGGCTGACCGTCAGCGCCAGCAGCACCGGCAGCGCCCCGCCGATGTAGGTGCCGATGGTCGGGATGAACTGCGACACCACCCCCGCGAAGATCGCCAGCAGCACGGCGTAGGGCACGTCGAGGAAGTACAGGATCAGGAAGTGCGCGATCCCGGAGATCACCGCCTGCACCAGCCGGGAGTAGAGGTACCCGCCGGTCTTGGCCACCGCGATCTCCCACGCCCGCAGCACCGCGTCCTGGCGGGAGGGCGGCAGCGTCGAGCAGACCGCGCGCCGCAGCCGCGGCCCGTCGGCGGCGAAGTAGAAGGTGAACAGCGCGATGGTGAACATCTTGAACACCCCGCCGATCACCGTGCTGGAGATGCCCCAGGCGTTGTTCGCGATCTGCGAGACGTAGTTGCTGATCGCGCCGGAGTCGCTGAGCAGCCTCCGCTGCAGGTCCGACAGCCGCACACTGCGGTGGAAGGTGTGGTTGTACCAGCGCAGCAGCGACTCCGCGTAGTGCGGCAGCTGGTCGGCGAGCTGGCTGATCTCCTCCACGACCAGCGCCCCGAACGCGGTGAGCAGGCCCGCGACCAGGATCACCGCCAGCAGGAAGACGACGCCCGTGGCGAGCCCGCGCCGGAGGTGGCGCCGGGTCAGCCAGTCCACCGCCGGCTCGATCGCCAGCGCGAGGACGAAGGCCACCAGGATCTCCACCAGCAGGCCCACCAGCTGGATGAACGCCCAGTGGGCCAGCTGGAAGCAGGCGATCAGGGCGAGCGCGAGCAGCATCGCGCGCGGGATCCAGCGGGGCATGGCGGGGCGCGCGGTCGGCGGCGGGCCCTCCGGCGGCCCGCCGAAGGTCCCCGGCGCGCTGGGTCCTGCGGCTGCGACGGGGGCGCCGGGGGCGCCGGCGGCTGTGCCCGGGCCGGGCGCGGAGGCGGCCGCACCCGCTCCGGCAGCGGCCGGGACGGCGACGGGCAGCGCTTCGCCGCCGGAGGGCCCTGCGGTCCCGCCACCTGTGTCGGCACCCGCGCCCGCGCCCGCAGCGGAGGCGTGCCCCGGCCCGGCGACCCGTGCGGCCACGGAGTGGGCGGAGTCCTCGGGCGGAGCCGTCACGGCCGCGCGCAGCGCCGCCGCGGCGCGCGAGGCCACCGTTCCCACCGGCGTCCCCTCCGTCGCGGAGCGGATCGCGGCGGCGGCGCGGGCGAGCAGCGAAGGCGCCGGGGCGGGCCCGGCTTCGGCCGCCTCGGCGCCGCCGCCTCCGGCACAGGCCTCGCCGGAACGAGCGGGTTCGGTCCGCGCCTCCCCGGCCCCAGCGGCCTCGCCGCGGGACTCCCCGGGTCGATCCGCCTCATCTCCGGCGTCTTCCGGACGGACGCCCTCGGTGGAGCCCGGCTGAGCGGAGGCATCGTCAGGACGAGCAGCCTTGCTACGCGTCTCTCCGGGGTGCGTTTCCCCGGCGGCGGCATCCCCACCGGCCACGCCGGCGGCACGGCCCGGCCGGGCGGAGGCACCGCTGCCCCGAACCTCGCCGCTACGCGCCTCGCCGGCACGAGCGCCCTCGGCGGGTACGTCCCGCGGGCCGGCGCCGGCACGGCCCGGCTCACCAGGGGCGTCGGCGGCGGCCTCGCCGCGGGTCTCCCCGTCACGGGCCTTCACAGCCGGCGGTTCGCCGTCGGAGGGCGATTCGTGCCGGGAGGGCATCGCACGGCCCCCCTCCCCGCCGTCGCCGTCGCCGTCGGCCTCGCCCTCGCCCGTGGCACCGGGCCGAGGCGAGCCGTCCCCTGGCTCGGCGGGGCGGGGGCCCGCCGAGGGGCCCGGGGAGCCGGGCGAGCCGGACGGCGATCCTGCGGGGCCGGACGGCCTTTCCGCCGGGCCGGACGGCCCGCGGCGGCTGTCGTCATCTGCTGCGGTCACCCGCCCAGTCTCCCCGATCGCAGACTCGACGCCCCGTCAGGTCTGCGATCGGGCATCAGCGGTGCTCGGGCGGGACGTCGACCGAGGCGCAGACGCCGCGCCAGACGTCCTTGGCCTCCCAGCCCTCGTCGAGGGCCTGGCGGACCGTCCGGCCGCCGAGCTCGGCCAGGACGTAGTCGGAGGCGAACGAGGAGGCGTAGGCCTCGCCGAAGTGGTCGCCCATCCGCTGCCAGAAATCCGTCAGACGCATGTCCCCAGTATCCGGCATCCCGCGGTGACCACGATCGCGATGAGGACCACCACCAGGAAGGGCGCCCGCCGCCACACCGCGATCCCGGCCGCCGCCAGGCCGGCCGCCCGGGCGTCCAGGACCAGGGCGTGGCCGCTGCCGCCGAAGGTCTGCTGGGCGGTGAGCGCCGCCAGCAGCGCGACCGGCGCCAGCAGCGCGAACCGCTGCACCACCGGCCGGTCCAGCACGGACGCCGGGACGCTCAGCCCCAGCAGCTTGAGCAGGTAACTGCCGACCGCGGTTCCCAGCACCGCGAGCCACACCGCGCTCATCGGGCCGCTCCCCTCTCGTCCGCGCCTTCGCCCGGCCTCGGTACGGCGTCCTGCTCCACGACGTGCCGCGCCACGGCGTCCGGGCGGTCCGCGCCGGCGGCGGGCTTCGCCGCGCGGGCGTCGCGCAGCCGGGCCACCAGCGGCGCGGCCGCCACCGCGGCGACCGCGAGCAGTACCGGAACCCCCGCGGGCAGGAAGAGCGTCCCGGCCAGCACCAGCAGCACCCCGCCGGCGGCGACCGCGCGCTGCTCCGCCCCTTCCGCGCCGGCCGCCCGCAGCCGCGGGGCGAGCAGGGCGAGGAAGACGGCCGGACCGGCGGCGTCCAGGCCGTAGCGCCCGGGGTCGCCCAGCGCGCCGGCGCCGAGCACGCCGAGCAGCGTCGTCGCGTTCCACAGCACGTAGAGGGTGATCCCGGTCACCCAGAAGCCGATCCGCGTGGAGCGGCGGTCGGGCTGGACCATCGAGACGGCCGTGGTCTCGTCGATCACGAACTGCGCGCTGAGCGGGCGCAGCGCGCGGGGCAGTTCCAGCCGTCGGCCCAGCCGCAGCCCGTAGAGGCAGTTGCGCACCCCGAGGAACAGCGCCCCGGCCACGGCCGCGATCGGGGCCGCGCCGGCGGCGAGTGCTCCGATCAGCGCGAACTGGCTGGCGCCGGTGAACACCAGCAGGCTCAGTGCGCAGGTCTGCGGGGCCGTCAGGTGGGCCGCGGCGGCCGCCACGCCGAAGGCGGTGCCGGAGACCCCGACGGAGACCCCCACGCCGAGGGCGTCGCGCACCACGGCGCGGTCCGGCCGCGCCCGCGGCCCGGCGGGAACGGTTGTGCGAATGACGGTCATGCCTCCCAGTATGGCCGTTGGCGATCACCCCCTTCTTGTACGTTCCTGCACGTCATCCCACCCCGTCGCCCCTGCCGTCCCGTTCCGCGCCGCCGCTCAGCCGCGCACCCGGCCGCGGAGGTAGGCGCCCGGCGGGACGCCGACGATCCGCCGGAAGTGCCGGGTCAGATGCGACTGGTCGACGAAACCCACCGCGACCGCCGCCTCCGCGGGCGCCGAGCCGCCGTCCAGCAGCCGGCGGGCCGCCCGGACCCGCTCCTGGGTGACCCAGGCGTGCGGCGGCAGGCCGTAGGCCGCACGGAAGGCGCGCAGCAGCGGGAAGGGGCGCGCGCCGACCGCCTCCGCGAGCTCCGCCAGTACCGGCGGGTCGGCCAGCCGGGAGGCGAGCAGCTCGCGGGCGCGCTCGGCGGCGGTGCGCCCGGCACCTGCCGGGGCCACCGGGGCGGGGCCGCTGAGGTAGCCCTCCACCAGCCGGGCCGTGAGCAGCCGCCAGGCGGTGGAGGCGGCCAGCGCGTCGTCCCGCTCCGCCGCCAGGTGCACCCGATGGACCAGCGCGGCCAGCCCCGGGTCGGGCGCGATCGGCCGGGTGAACGACAGCGTCCCCGCCCGGCGGCCGCCCCGGCCTCCGGCGCCCCCGCCGACCCCGAGCTCCGCGGCCACCTCCGCGACCTCGGCGACCTGCGGATAGAGCACGCGGTAGCTCCAGCCCTCGGGCACGCCCGCGTGGCCGGTGGCCACCGCCTCCGGGTCGACCAGCGCCACCTCGCCCGCCCCGGCCCGCAGCATGCTCCCGTCCAGCTGGAACTCCTCCACACCGGAGGTGATCGCGGCGACCACATAGGTCTCGTGCGTGTGCCGCCCGAAGGCGTGGCGTATGTAGCGCGCGGAGAGCAGGTCCATCCGGGGGAGGGCGCGGTGCTGCCAGTAGCGCGCGCTCTCCCGCGCGGCACGCGCCCCGGGCCGCGCTCCCGTCCGCGCTCCCGGCCGTGCCGCGGGAGCGGCCTCCGCGGGCGCGTGGTCGTGTGCGTGCGCGGTGGCACGCGGCGCCGTCGCCGACATGCTCACAGCCCCCTCCCCGGGCCGGTCACCGAGGACCTGCCCTGGCCCTCCCCGTCCCGCACCGGCAGCGTAGCCCCGCGCCGCGAGAGCTCCGGAAAGTTGTCCACAGGCCCCGGAGGCCTCCTCGCCGGTCAGCGCGGCAGCCTCACCTCGCCGGCGCCGTAGTAGGCGGCGCCCGGGCAGAGCCGCTCCGACCTGGCCGGGCAGTCGATCGCGGCCGCGCCCCGCTCCACCAGCGCGCGCAGTACGGAGGAGTCGGCGCGCGGGTGAAGCGCGGCGTAGACCGCCGCGACTCCGCTGACGCCGGCCGCCGCCATGGAGGTGCCGGCCAGCGCGGCGTAGTGGCCGCCCGGCCAGTCGGAGACGACGGCGCCGGCCGCTCCGCTGTCGGGGTCACCGCCGGGGCCGGCGACGCCGATCTGCCGCACACCCCAGTTGGAGTAGGTCGCCAGGCCGCCGGTGCGGTCGACGGCGGAGACGTCGAGGACCCCGGGCAGGCCGCCGGGCAGCCGGATGCAGTCGGGCCCCAGGGTGCGGTTCAGCGGAGCGGAGCCGGCCGGGTGGTCGTTGGGGCTGCGGTCGTCGGTGCGCGGCGCGTCCAGGTCCTGCCCGTCGTTCCCGGCGGAGGCGACGACCAGGGCGCCGCGCCGCTCGGCGTAGCCGACGGCCCGGCCGACGGCGGTGATGATCGCCCGCTGGTCGGGGTCGCCGGGGCAGTTGTACTTCCAGGGGTCGGCGAAGTAGCTGTTGTTGATCACTCGGGCGCCGTGGTCGGCGGCCCAGAGGAAGCCGCAGACCAGGTTCTCCCCGTAGTACTGCCCCTCGGGCCCCAGGAGGCGCACGGCGGCGATCCGCGCGCCTGGTGCGATGCCGACCACGCCGTCGCCGTTCCGGGCTGCGGCGATCATCCCGGCCACATGGGTGCCGTGGCCGCTCTCCGGGATCGCGGGGTCGGGGCGCCAGGCGCCGGGGGACGCGTCGGGGACTCCCCCGGCGCAGGAGGCGGAGCGCGCGGGGTCGACGGCGGCCCGCAGATCGGGGTCGGTGTCGTCGACGCCGGCGTCCAGGACCGCGACCACCACATGGGAGAGCGCGGAGGGCGGGGCGGGCGGCGCCGGCCGGGCGCCGACCATGGCCAGGTTCCAGGAGGGCCGCTCGTGCGGGTCCGGAACGAGCGGGATGCCGGTGTCGTCGACGCCCTCGGCCCGCGTCGGAGCCGCGGCGTCCGCGGCGTGCGCGGCCGGTTCGGCCGCCACCGCCGCGGTGCGGTCGGCTCCGGCCGCCGCGATGCCCCGCGCGCCCCTCAGCCTCGCACCGAAGTCCGGGGCCCCGGAGTAGGCGAGCACCACGCCGATCTCCCGGTACTCCTCGACCACGCGGCCGCCGGCGGCCCGCACCGCCCGCGCTGCCAGCTCCGCGCCCTCTGGCCCGGTGTCCTCGGCCGAGACCAGGTAGCCGAGGTAGGGGCCGTCCGGCCCGGCGCCGATCGGTACCGCCCCGCAGAGCAGAGCACCGGCGAAGGCGATGACGACCAGGCAGCGAACGGCTCCTGCGCGGCGCAAGCTTCCTCCACGGGCCGGGGTCAGGGGGAATAAATCTGACCATATGTCCGCAATGCCCGCCTCGCATGACCGGATCGGGCGACGCCGCTGCGCCGGCCCCGGGGCTGTCCACAGCCCGCGGCCGCCACCACGGCCGGCTCCCCCGCCGTCCACAGCCCTCCGCCCCGCTGTCAGTGCGGAGGGGCACTATGGGCGCATGGACCAGGCACCTCCCCCTTCCGGATCCACCGGATCCGCGGGGCCCCCCGCAGGCTCCGGAGCCGACCCGCTGGACGGCTTCGGCGAGGCCGCGCGCGCCTGGTTCCGCGGCGCCTTCCAGGCACCGACCGAGGCCCAGGCCGGGGCCTGGCGGGCGCTGCGCGGCGGGGCGGACACCCTGGTCGTGGCGCCGACGGGCTCCGGGAAGACCCTGGCCGCGTTCTTCTCCGCGCTCGACCGGCTGGCCTCCGCCCCGCCCCCGGCCGAGCCCCGCCGCCGCTGCCGCGTCCTCTACGTCTCCCCGCTCAAGGCCCTCGCGGTGGACGTCGAGCGCAACCTCCGCTCCCCGCTGGCCGGGATCCGGCAGGCCGCCGTGCGGCTCGGCCTGCCCGAGCCGGAGGTGGAGGTCGGCATCCGCTCCGGCGACACCCCCGCCGCCGAGCGCCGCCGCTTCGCCTCCAAGCCGCCGGACATCCTGATCACCACCCCCGAGTCGCTGTTCCTGCTGCTGACCTCCGCCGCCCGGGAGTCCCTGCGCGGGGTGGAGACCGTGATCCTGGACGAGGTGCACGCCGTCGCCGGGACCAAGCGCGGCGCCCACCTCGCCCTCACCCTGGAGCGGCTGGACCACCTGCTGCCCGCGCCCGCCCGGCGGATCGGCCTGTCGGCGACGGTCCGCCCGGTGGAGGAGGTCGCCCGCTTCCTCTCCCCGCAGCGCCGGGTCGAGGTGGTCCAGCCGCGGTCGGAGAAGCGGTTCGACCTGTCCGTCGTCGTCCCGGTGGAGGACCTGGGCGAGCTCACCGGCGGCCGGCCCACGGACGACAACCCCGACCAGGGCAAGCCCTCCATCTGGCCGCACGTCGAGGAGCGGATCGCCGACCTGGTCGAGGAGCACCGCTCGACCATCGTCTTCGCCAACTCCCGGCGGCTCGCCGAGCGGCTCTGCAACCGGCTGAACGAGGTCTCCCACGAGCGCCGCTTCGGCGAGCCGCTGCCCGAGGACTCCTCCCCGGCGGAGCTGATGGCCCAGGCCGGCTCGTCCCGCGGCGCGCCGCCGGTGCTGGCCCGGGCGCACCACGGCTCGGTCTCCAAGGAGCAGCGCGCCGCGGTGGAGGAGCAGCTCAAGGCCGGCCTGCTGCCGGCGGTGGTCGCCACCTCCTCGCTGGAGCTGGGCATCGACATGGGCGCGGTCGACCTGGTGGTGCAGGTCGAGTCGCCGCCGTCGGTGGCCTCCGGGCTCCAGCGGGTCGGCCGGGCCGGCCACCAGGTGGGCGCGGTCTCGCGCGGCGTGGTCTTCCCCAAGTACCGGGGCGACCTGGTGCAGGCCGCGGTGGTGACCGAGCGGATGCGTGCGGGGGCGATCGAGGCGCTGCGCGTCCCGGCCAACCCGCTGGACGTCCTGGCCCAGCAGATCGTGGCGATGACCTCGATGGACTCCTGGGACACCGACGAGCTGCTCGCACTCGTCCGGCGGGCGGCGCCCTTCGCCCGGCTGCCGCAGTCGGCCTTCGACGCGGTGCTGGACATGCTCGCCGGGCGCTACCCGTCGGACGCCTTCGCCGAGTTGCGCCCGCGCATCGTCTGGGACCGGGTGGCGCACACCGTCAGCGCGCGCCCCGGCGCGCAGCGCCTCGCCGTCACCTCCGGCGGCACGATCCCGGACCGCGGCCTGTTCGGCGTCTTCCTCGCCGGCACGGACCCGAAAAAGGGCGGCGGCCGGGTCGGCGAGCTCGATGAGGAGATGGTCTACGAGTCCCGCGTCGGCGACGTCTTCACCCTCGGCACCTCCTCCTGGCGGATCGAGGACATCACCCACGACCGGGTGGTGGTCTCGCCCGCGCCGGGCGTGCCGGGCAAGCTGCCGTTCTGGCACGGAGACGCCCTCGGCCGCCCCCTGGAGCTGGGCCGCGCGGTCGGCTCCTTTCTGCGCGAGCTCGGTTCCCTGACGCCGGACGAGGCGCGGGAGCGGCTGTCCGCGGCGGGCCTGGACGCCTGGGCCGCCGGCAACCTGCTCTCCTATCTGGAGGAGCAGCGCCAGGCCTGCGGCCACGTCCCGGACGACCGCACCATCGTCGTCGAGCGGTTCCGGGACGAGCTGGGCGACTGGCGGATCGTGGTGCACTCCCCGTTCGGGGCGCAGGTGCACGCGCCGTGGGCGCTGGCCCTGGGCGCCCGGCTCTCCGAGCAGCACGGCCTGGACGCGCAGGTGATGCACGCCGACGACGGCATCGTGCTCCGGCTGCCGGACGCCGACCTGATGGACTTCCCCCCGGACACCCCGGATCCGGCCGGCGGTGCCGCTCCCGGCGCCGCCCCCGGCCCCGCTCCCGACCAAGCGCCGCTCGGCGCGGACGCCGTCGTCTACGACCCCGCCGAGATCGAGCAGATCGTCACCGACCAGGTCGGCGGCTCGGCGCTGTTCGCCTCCCGCTTCCGCGAGTGCGCCGCCCGCGCGCTGCTGCTGCCGCGCCGCCGCCCGGGGCAGCGCACGCCGCTGTGGCAGCAGCGCCAGCGGGCAGCCCAACTCCTCCAGGTGGCCTCGGAGTTCGGCTCCTTCCCGATCCTGCTGGAGACGGTCCGGGAGTGCCTGCAGGACGTCTTCGACGTGCCGGGGCTGGTCGAGTTGATGCGGGACGTGGAGTCCCGGCGGGTGCGGATCGTCGAGGTGACCACCCCGGAGCCGTCCCCCTTCGCCCGCTCGCTGCTGTTCGGCTACGTCGCGCAGTTCCTCTACGAGGGCGACTCGCCGCTGGCCGAGCGCCGGGCCGCCGCGCTGGCCCTGGACTCCCGGCTGCTCTCCGAGCTGCTGGGCCAGGCCGAGCTGCGCGAGCTGCTCGATCCCGAGGTGCTGACCGAGCTGGAGGCCGAGCTCCAGCGGCTCACCCCGGACCGCCGGATCAAGGACGCCGAGGCGGTGGCCGACGCCCTGCGGCTGCTCGGCCCGCTCACCGCGGAGGAGCTGGCCGCGCGCGGCGCGGAGCCCGGCTGGGTGGAGCAGCTGGGCGCCGCCCGCCGCGCGATCCCGGTCCGGATCGCCGGGCGCGAGCACTGGGCGGCGGTCGAGGACGCCGGCCGGCTCCGCGACGCCCTCGGCACCCCCCTCCCGGTGGGCGTGCCCGAGGCGTTCACCGAGCCGGTGCCCGACCCGCTGGGCGACCTGCTCTCCCGCTACGCCCGCACGCACGGCCCCTTCCACGCCTCCGAGGCCGCCGCCCGCTTCGGGCTGGGCCCGGCGGTGGCCGACGCCGCGCTGCAGCGGCTCGCCGCCAACGGCCGGGTGGTCTCCGGGGAGTTCCGGCCGGGCGGCGCGGGCAGCGAGTGGTGCGACGCCGAGGTGCTGCGCCGGCTGCGCAGGCGGTCGCTGGCCGCCCTGCGGCAGGAGGCCGAGCCGGTCCCGCCGCGCGCGCTGGCCGCGTTCCTGCCCGGCTGGGCGCACGTCGGCGGCGCGCACCGGCTGCGCGGGATCGACGGACTGCTGCGCGCGGCCGAGCAGTTGCAGGGCGCGGCCGTTCCCGCCTCCGCGCTGGAGCGGCTGGTCCTGCCCTCCCGGGTACGCGACTACGCCCCGCCGATGCTGGACGAACTCACCGCCTCGGGCGAGCTGTTGTGGGCCGGCGCCGGAGCGCTGCCGGGGCGGGACGGCTGGGTCGCGCTCTACCCGGCGGAGACGGCCTCCCTGCTGCTGCCGGCCGAGCCGCCGCCGGTCGAGGAGACACCCGTCCACCGGGCCGTGCTGGACGCCCTGGCCCCGGGCTACGGGCTGTTCTTCCGCCAGATCGCGGACGCGGTCGGCCTGGCGCTGAGTTCCCAGGGGCTGGAGCCGCCCTCCGCCGCGACGCTGGCCACGGCCGTGTGGGACCTGGTGTGGGCCGGGCGGCTCACCAACGACACCCTGGCACCGCTGCGCGCCCTGCTCGGCTCGGCCCGGACCGCCGGCGCCACCGCGCATCGGGCGCGCAAGGCCACCCCGCGCGCCCGGTACGGAGGTGTGCGGCGCGCGTCCGCGCCCTCCGACCCCACGATGGCCGGCCGCTGGTCGCTGCTGCCCGCCCCCGCCGAGGAGGCCACCTACCGGGCGCACGCCCAGGCTCAGACCCTGCTGGACCGGCACGGCCTGGTCACCCGGGGCGCGGTGCAGGCCGAGCGGACGCCCGGCGGCTTCGCGGCGGCCTATCGGGTGCTCTCCGCCTTCGAGGAGACCGGCCGGGCGCGCCGCGGCTACTTCGTCGAAGGGCTGGGCGCGGCGCAGTTCGCCACCGACGGCGCCGCCGACCGGCTGCGCGCGGCGAACGGCTCCGGCCGGGACACCGGCGCGACCGTGGTGCTGGCGGCGACCGACCCGGCGAACGCCTACGGCGCGGCCCTCCCCTGGCCCGACCCGCCGGCCGCGCGGAGCCCGCAGGCCGGCCGGGACGCGGGCGCGGCGGGCGCCGCGGCCTCCGCCGCCTCCGCGCACAAACCGGGCCGCAAGGCCGGGGCGCTGGTCGTGCTCACCGACGGGGAGCTGGTGCTCTACGTCGAGCGCGGCGGCAAGACCCTGCTGGCCTGGCGCGACGACGCGGAGATACTCCAGCGCGCGGTGGGCGCGCTGGCGGACGCGGTACGCCGCGGCGCGGTGGAATCGCTCACGGTGGAGCGCACCAACGGGGAGCCGGCCCTCACCTCGGAGCTCGGCCGCGCACTGGAGGCCGCCGGCTTCACCCCCACGCCCCGCGGACTCCGCCTGCGCCCGTGAGGCCCGGCCGCCGAACCCGGTCCTGACGCGCGGCCTGTGACGCGCGCCGCCCGGACAGGCGACCGCCCCGCCCGGAACGGATCCGGGGCGGGGCGATCGGAACGCGCCGGTCGGCGATCAGCGCTCGCGCGCGGGCGCCGTCACCACCGGGTCACCACCGATGACGGGTCACCACCTGTACCAGCGGCCCCTGCCGGAGCCGACCCCCGATCCACCACGGAAGACGAAGCCCAGCAGCCAGAGCACCAGGACGACGATCGCTATCCACCACAGCACGTGGACGGCGAAGCCGAGACCGCCGAGCAGTACGGCGAGCAGCAGTACCAGAAGAAGCGGAACCATCGTGTATCAACCTCCTGACCACCGCCTGCCCCGCTCCGTCCCGCACATGCGATGCGTCCTCGGCGCGGTCGCACCGCCTACGCAGACCGTCTACGCGGGACGGCCCGCGCCGCCGTCCGCGCCGCCCTCACGACGGCCGTCATAACGGTTCGACAACCACCACCGCCACCTGCGTAGGCTTGGAATCGCCATGGGTACCCACTCCACCGCCGCCGACGAGGCCGCTCCCGCACCGCGCCGCAGCCGACGACCCCGCGGCGGTGCCCGCCCGGGCTCCCCCGCGTCCCCGCACCCGCCGCACGGCCCGGTCGCCGAGCTGGCCGCGCGGCTCTCCGGCCTGCCGCTGCGCGACGAGACACGGATCGGCCGCCGGCTGGAGGGCCTGCGCAAGGTCCGCGACGAGGAGAAGCGCGCCCGCCTGCTGGAGGAGCTGGGCGCCGAGGTCGACGCGGCCGAGCTGCGCCTGGAGAACCGCCGCGCCGCCCTGCCGCCGGTGACGTACCCGGAGGCGCTTCCGGTCAGCGCCCGGCGCGAGGAGATCATCGAGGCCATCCGCGACCACCAGGTGGTGATCGTCGCCGGCGAGACCGGCTCCGGGAAGACCACCCAGCTGCCCAAGATGTGCCTGGAGCTGGGCCGCGGCCTGCGCGGCATGATCGGCCACACGCAGCCCCGCCGGATCGCCGCCCGCACGGTCGCCGAGCGCGTCGCCGAGGAGCTCGGCACGGAGGTCGGCGAGACCGTCGGCTGGAAGGTGCGGTTCACCGACCAGGTCGGCGAACGCACCGCGGTCAAGGTGATGACGGACGGCATCCTGCTGGCCGAGATCCAGACCGACCGGATGCTGCGCCAGTACGACACGCTGATCATCGACGAGGCGCACGAGCGCAGCCTGAACATCGACTTCATCCTCGGCTACCTCCGGCAGCTGCTGCCGCGCCGCCCCGACCTCAAACTGGTCATCACCTCGGCGACGATCGACCCCGAGCGCTTCGCCCGCCACTTCGCCGCCCCGGACGGCACCCCGGCGCCGATCACCGAGGTCTCCGGCCGGACCTACCCGGTCGAGGTCCGCTACCGCCCCCTGGTCGAGGAAGCCCTGCGCGACGCCGACGACGAGGACGACGACTTCGACGACGAGCCGGTCCGCGCGCGCGAGACGTCCCGCCGCCCCCGCGGCAGCGGCACCGGCGGCAGCGGCACCGGCGGCAGCGGCACCGGCAGCACCGACCGCGACCGCGACCAGGTGCAGGGCATCTGCGACGCCGTCGAGGAGCTGCGCGCCGAGGGCCCCGGCGACATCCTGGTCTTCCTCTCCGGCGAGCGCGAGATCCGCGACACCGCCGACGCCCTGGAGCGGATGGACCTGCCCGGCACCGAGATCCTGCCGCTCTACGCCCGGCTCTCGGCCGCCGAGCAGCACCGGGTCTTCCAGCGCCACTCGGGCCGCCGGATCGTGCTGGCCACCAACGTGGCCGAGACCTCGCTGACGGTCCCCGGCATCAAGTACGTGATCGACCCCGGCACGGCCCGCATCTCGCGCTACTCGCACCGGACCAAGGTGCAGCGGCTGCCGATCGAGCCGGTCAGCCAGGCCAGCGCCAACCAGCGCAAGGGCCGCTGCGGCCGCACCTCGGACGGCATCTGCATCCGGCTGTACTCGGAGGAGGACTTCCTCGCCCGCCCCGAGTTCACCGACGCCGAGATCCTGCGCACCAACCTGGCCTCCGTGATCCTGCAGATGACCGCGGCGGACCTGGGCGAGATCTCCTCCTTCCCGTTCATCGACCCGCCGGACCGCCGGCAGGTGAAGGACGGCGTGGACCTGCTGCAGGAGCTCGGCGCCTTCGACCCGGCCGAGCGCGACCACCGCAAGCGGCTCACCCCGCTCGGCCGCAAGCTGGCCCAGCTCCCGGTCGACCCCCGGCTGGCCCGCATGGTGCTGGAGGCGGACCGCAACGGCGTGGTGCGCGAGGTGATGGTGATCGCCGCCGCGCTGTCCATCCAGGACCCGCGCGAGCGCCCCGCCGAGAAGCGCCAGGCCGCTGACGAGAAGCACCGCCGCTTCGCCGACGAGACCAGCGACTTCCTGACCTGGCTCAACCTCTGGCGCTACATCCGCAAGCAGCAGAAGGAGCTGAGCGGCAGCCAGTTCCGCCGGATGTGCAAGGCGGAGTTCCTCAACTACCTGCGGATACGCGAGTGGCAGGACATCGACGCGCAACTGCGCCAGGCCGCCAAGCAGTTGGGCGTCACGGTCAACCCCCCGGCCGACGAGGTGGACGGCGATGCGGTCCACCGCTCGCTGCTGGCCGGCCTGCTGTCGCACATCGGCCTCAAGGACCCGGAGAAGAACGACTACCTCGGCGCGCGCGGCGCCCGGTTCGCGGTCTTCCCCGGCTCGGGCCTGTTCCGCAAGCAGCCGCGCTGGGTGGTCGCCGCGGAGCTGGTGGAGACCTCGCGGCTGTGGGCGCGGATCGCCGCCAAGGTCGAGCCGGAGTGGATCGAGGAGCTCGCCCAGCACCTGGTCAAACGCACCTACTCGGAGCCGCACTGGGAGAAGAACCGCGGCCAGGTCGTCGCCTTCGAGCGGGTGACGCTCTACGGCGTGCCGCTGGTGGCGCAGCGCAAGGTGGGCTACGGCCGGATCGACCCGGAGCTGTCCCGCGAGCTGTTCATCCGGCACGCCCTGGTCGAGGGCGACTGGGAGACGCACCACCGCTTCTTCCACGACAACCGCAAGCTCCTCGACGACGTGGAGGAGCTGGAGACCCGCGCCCGGCGCCGCGACATCCTGGTCGACGACCAGACCCTCTTCGACTTCTACGACCAGCGGATCGGCAAGGACGTCGTCTCCGGCGCCCACTTCGACGCCTGGTGGAAGCAGGCCCGGCGGACCCGCCCGCAGCTGCTCACCTTCACCCCCGAGCTGCTGGTCAACGACAGCGCGGAGGCCGTCACCGAGCGGGACTATCCCTCGGTGTGGCGGCAGGGCGAGCTGGAGCTGCCGCTGTCCTACCAGTTCGAGCCGGGCGCGGAGGCCGACGGCGTCACCGTCCACATCCCGCTGACCCTGCTCAACCAGGTCCGGCCGACCGGCTTCGACTGGCAGATCCCGGGCCTGCGGCAGGAGCTGGTGACGGCGCTGCTGCGCTCGCTGCCGAAGGCGCTGCGCCGCAACTTCGTCCCCGCCCCGGACTACGCGCGCCGGCTGATGGCCCGTCTGGACTCCTACCGTCCGGAGCCGGGCGAGCCCCCGGCGGCGATCACCGAGGTGCTGGAGTGGGAGCTGCAGCGGCTGGCCGGCGTGGTCGTACCGCACGAGGCCTGGGGCTGGGAGCGTGTCCCCGACCACCTGCGGATCACCTTCCGCGTGGTCGACGCCCACGGCAAGCGCCTCGCCGGGCCGCGCGAAGACGCGGAGGACAAGGACCTCGACCGCCTCAAGCGCCGTCTCAAGGCCCGCTCCCAGCAGGCGATCGCCAAGGCGGCCGGCGGCCTGGAGCGGTCCGGGCTGACCGCCTGGACGATCGGCGAGCTGCCGCACACCTTCGAGCAGCGCGGCGTCCGGGGCTACCCGGCGCTGGTCGACGACGCCGGCGGCTCCTCCGTCTCGGTCCGGCTGCTGCCGAACCCCGGCGACCAGGCGCAGGCGATGCGGCAGGGCACCCGTCGGCTGCTGCTGCTCGCCACCACCTCGCCGGTCAACGCGATCCAGGCGCGGCTGGGCAACAGCGCCAAGCTTGCCCTGGCGAACAACCCGCACGGCTCGACCGAGGCGCTCTTCGAGGACTGCCTGACCTGCGCCGTGGACAAGCTGATCGACGACGCGGGCGGCCCGGCCTGGGACGAGGAGTCCTTCGCCAAGCTGCGGGACGCCGTGCGCGCGGAGCTGTACGACACGGCCGCGGACACGGTGATGAGGACGGCGAACGTCCTGGTGGTGGCGCATCGCGTACAGCAGCGGCTGAAGGCGGTCACCAAGTCGCTGGCCCTGCTGCCCGCGCTGACCGACCTGGGCGAGCAGTACGCCGAGCTGATCCACCCCGGATTCGTCACCGCGACCGGGCACCGGCGCCTGCCGGATCTGCTGCGCTATCTGAAGGCGATGGAGCGGCGGCTGGTGAAGCTGGCCGAGGACCCGGTGCGGGACCGCGACCGGCTCGCCACCGTGCAGCGGGTCCGCGAGGCCTACCAGGCCCGGCTGGCCGAGCTTCCGCCGGAGCGGCGTGAGGACGAGGACGTCCGGCAGATCCGCTGGATGGTGGAGGAGCTGCGGGTGAGCCTGTGGGCGCAGCCGCTCGGCACGCCGTACCCGGTCTCCGAGCAGCGGATCCTGCGCACGCTCGACCAGATCTGACGCGGCGTCCGGCGCCCCCGCGCACGCACCGGAGGCGCACACACCCCACCATGTCAACTTCGGTTGACATGGTGGGGCTGTCAACCTACATTGACAGCATGAGCGACACCAGAACGCTCGCCGACGCGGCGGGCAGCCGGGATCCCGCCGTCGGGCTCAAGGCGGTCCGCGCGCTGCGCGAACTCGCCGACCGCCTGGAGGGCCTCCAGGTGGACAACGCCCGCGAGCAGGGATGGACCTGGCAGCAGATCGCGGCCTGCCTCGGCGTCAGCCGCCAGGCCGTACACAAGAAGCACGGGACGCGCCGGTTCGGCAGGAACGGGGACTGATCATGCTGGAACGCTTCACCACGGCGGCCCGAGGCGCCGTCACCGCCGCCCAGGACGAGGCGCGGGCCCTGCACGACGCCGCGATCGGCCCCGAGCACCTGCTACTCGGGCTACTGCACGCCCCCGACGACCCGGCCGTGCGGGTCCTGCTGGACTCCGGGATGGAGCTGGCCGCCGCCCGCGCCACCGCCGCCGCGCTCGGCGAGGAGGGGACCGGGCTGGACGCGGACGCCTTGGAAGCCATCGGCATCGACCTGGAGACCGTGCGGGAGACCGTCGAGGCCGCGTTCGGCACCGGCGCGCTCTCCGCCCAGCGCCCCCGCGGCCGCACCTCCGGCAGCGGCCGCGTGCGCTTCGGCCCGGGGGCGAAGAAGGCGCTGGAACTCGCCGTGCGGCAGGCGATCGGCGCCCACTCGCGGCAGATCCGCGCCGGGCACCTGCTGCTCGGGCTGCTCGACCTGCCCGACGGCAGGCCGCTGCGGATCATCCGGGCGCACGGGCTCGACCCGGACGCCCTCCGGCGGCACGTCACGGCCACGCTCAGCGAAGCCGCCTGAGCCGCCTGAGCCGCCATCAGATCGGGCGGCGGCCGGCCGCGCGCGGAGACGCAGATCGGCACATAACCTGACAGAGTGTCCGAGCTGCCCGCCGCCCCGCCGCCGAGCGCCCACCCACCGCACCAGCCGCCGCCCGGCTCGCCCGACGGGCCGACCGAACCGGCCGAGTCGCCCGGCCCCGCGCACCCCACCTTCACCTGGCTGCTCTGGCTGCTGGTCGGCGTCGCCCTGTGGGCGGTCTCGGTGGCCGTGGTGACGGCCACCAAGAACATCTACCTCGTCCCCACGGTGGTGCTGCTCGGCAGCTTCACCGTCCCGGCGGCCTTCACCCTGCGCGCGCACGAGCGCTACGGCAGCACGCTCGGCCAGGAGACGATCATCAGATGCTTCGCCGTGGGCGGAGTGCTCGGCGTGCTGGGCTCCTCGCTGCTGGAGCACTACCTGCTCCGGCCCTCCTTCTGGATCTACGTCGGTGTGGCGCTGATCGAGGAGGCGGTCAAGCTCGGCTGCCTGGTGCTGATCACCCGCCGGCTGCCGGTACGCGGGCGGCTGTACGGGCTGGTGCTCGGCGGCGCGGTGGGGTTCGGCTTCGCGGCCTTCGAGTCCGCCGGCTACGCGCTGGACGCCGTGATCAACGTGGACGGCCTGGACCTCCGCAACCTGGTGGAGACGGAGACCGTGCGCGGGCTGCTCGCGCCGGTCGGCCACGGCCTGTGGACGGGGCTCATGGGCGCCGTCCTCTTCCACCACCGGCGCGGCACCCGCTTCCGGATCACGCCGCCGGTGGTGCTGACCTTCCTCGGGGTGAGCGCGCTGCACGCGTTCTGGGACTCCGCCTCCGGCATCGCGGTCTGGCTGACCGCGCTGGTCACCGCCCACGGCTCGGCCGGGCTCCAGGACTCGCTCAACGACCTCGGCTACCTCCGCGCCGAGGCCACCGACCAGCAGACCCAGCTCTACACGCTCTTCAACACCCTCGGGCTGCTGCTCGCCTCCGCCCTGGGACTGCTGTGGCTGTGGCGGGCGGTGCCGGTGGCGATGCGGCCGCCGCCCGGCTTCACGGACGCCCTCCTGAGCAGCGCCCGCCGGATGCGCCTGCACACCCGCCCCCGCCCCCGGCGTCACTTCAGGGGGTGAAACAATCGCTTCCATGCTGGAGCTCGACGCCATCTCCTCGTACGCCGCCCTGGGGGACAGTTTCACCGAAGGGCTCAACGACCCCGCCCCCGACGGCGGCTTCACCGGCTGGGCCGACCGCCTCGCCGCCCTGCTCGCCGCGCGCCGGCCGGAGGCCGGTTTCCGCTACGCGAACCTCGCCGTGCGCGGCAAGCTGCTGGACGGCATCGTCGCCGAGCAGCTGCCACGCGTCCGGGAGCTGAGGCCCGACCTGGTCTCCTTCACCGCGGGCGGCAACGACATCCTCCGCCCCGGCTGCGACCCGGACTCGGTCGCCGAACGCTTCGAGTCGGCGGTTCTGGAACTCCTCGACGTCACCCCGAACATCCTGGTGTGCACCGGGTTCGACCCGCGCGAGGCGCCCGTGCTGCGCCGGCTGCGCGGCCGGATCGCCACCTACAACTCGCACCTGCGGGCCATCTGCGACCGGTACGATCTGGTCACCGTGGACCTGTGGTCGCTGCGCACCCTGCACGACACCCGGGCGTGGAGCGCCGACCGCCTGCACCTGTCCACCGCCGGCCACGAGAAGGTCGCCCGGCTCGCCGCGCGGTCGCTGGGCTTCGACGCCGGCGACCCGGAGGAGGCCTGGCCGGCGCAGCGGATGCTCAGCGCCGCCGAGCGGCGGCGGGAGAACATCCAGTGGACCCGCGAGCACTTCATCCCGTGGATAGGGCGGCGGCTGCGCGGCGAGTCCTCCGGCGACCTCGTCCAGGCGAAGCGCCCCGACCTGCTCCCGCTCTGACCCCGACGCTCTGACCCCGGCCCGCTGACCCCGGCCCGCTGACCCCGACGCGCTGACCCCGACGCGCTGACCCCGACGCGCTGACCCCGACGCGCTGACCCCGACGCGCCGACCGGGCGCCGGGCCCGCCGTTGACTCCGGCCGGGTGAACGGCGGGGGCGGTGCACGGGTGCGCGCGGATTCCGGCACACCGGTCAGTACTGTCGGCGTCAGGCGGCCCGCCCCCTGCCGGAGGAGCCCTCCGGAATACCCCCAGGGGGTACCGTGGTTACCCTGGAGAGAGCAGTCCCGGGCCGCCCGCACCGACCCGCCCGCATCCCTACCCTGGAGGTCACCATGGCCGAGGCAGCCGTCGCCACCGTCTACACCGTCAGCGGAATGAGCTGCGGCCACTGCGAACAGGCGGTGACCAAGGAGCTCACGCAGCTCGCCGGCGTCCGCGAGGTCTCGGCGGACGCCAAGGCCGGCACGGTCACCGTCGCCTCCGACGCCCCTCTCGACGAGGAGGCCGTGCGCGCCGCCGTGGACGAGGCCGGGTACGAGCTCGTCGGCCGCGCCTGACGAGAGGCGCCCGCCCCTTCACCGCTCTCGCACCCGTTCCCGACCCCACCCGGGAGGACCGCATGAGCACCACCACGGAACCGCTCGACCACCGCGTGGAACTGGCGATCGGCGGGATGACCTGCGCCGCCTGCGCCGCCCGGGTGGAGAAGAAGCTCAACCGGATGGAGGGCGTGCGGGCGAGCGTGAACTTCGCGACGGAGAAGGCGTCCGTGTCCTACGGACCGGACGTCACCGTCGAGGAACTGGTCGCCACGGTCGAGCGCACCGGCTACACCGCCGCGCCTCCCCCGCCCCCGGCGCCCGCTCCCGAACCGGAACCGGATGCGGATGCGGCAACAGCGGCGAAGGCAGCCGAGGCAGCGGCCGAGCCCGAGGCCGACCCGCTGCGGCAGCGCCTGCTGGTGACCGCCGCGCTCGCGATACCCGTGATCGTCCTCTCCATGGTGCCCGCGCTGCAGTTCCGCGACTGGCAGTGGCTCTGCCTGACGCTGGCCTCCCCCGCGGTGATCTGGGGCGGATGGCCTTTCCACCGCGCCGCCTGGACCAACCTGCGGCACGGCGCGGCCACCATGGACACCCTGGTCTCGCTGGGCACGCTCGCCGCCTACGGCTGGTCGCTGTGGGCGCTGTTCCTGGGCGACGCCGGGATGCCCGGGATGCGCCACGGCTTCGATCTCACCCTTGGCTTCGGCGGCGGCCACCACGCCGACCCAGCCTCCTCCCTCTACCTGGAGACGGCCGCGGGCGTCACCGCCTTCCTGCTGCTCGGGCGGCGTCTGGAGGCGCGGGCCCGGCGGAGCGCCGGTTCCGCGCTGCGCGCGCTGCTGGAGCTGGGGGCGAAGGACGCGGCAGTGCTGCGGGACGGCCGCGAGGTGCGCGTCCCGATCGACCGGCTCGCGATCGGCGACCGCTTCGTGGTCCGGCCCGGGGAGAAGATCGCCACCGACGGCCGGGTCGTCGAGGGCACCTCGGCCGTGGACACCGCCCTGCTCACGGGCGAGTCGGTGCCGGTCGAGGTCGGCCCGGGGGACGCCGTCACCGGCGCCACCGTCAACGCGGGCGGCCGGCTCGTCGTCGAGGTGACCCGGGTCGGCGCGGACACCCAGCTGGCGCGGATGGCGGCCCTGGTCGAGCAGGCACAGAGCGGCAAGGCCGCGGCGCAGCGGCTGGCCGACCGGATCTCCGCCGTGTTCGTGCCGGTGGTGGTGCTCGCGGCGCTCGGCACGCTGCTCGGGCGGCTGCTGGCGGGCGGCGGGGCCGCGGCGGCCTTCACCGCCGCCGTGGCGGTGCTGATCATCGCCTGCCCGTGTGCGCTGGGCCTGGCCACGCCGACCGCGCTGCTGGTCGGCACCGGACGGGGTGCCCAGCTGGGCATCCTGATCCGCGGCCCGGAGGTGCTGGAGAGCGTCCGCACCGTGGACACCGTGGTGTTGGACAAGACGGGCACGGTCACCACCGGCAGGATGGCGCTGCTGTCCGCCCGCGTCGCCGACGGCGTGGCGGAGGAGGAGGCGCTCCGGCTGGCCGGGGCGCTGGAGGAGGCCTCCGAGCACCCGATCGCCCGCGCCGTCGCCGAGGCCGCGCGTGCGGCCGGCGGTGGGACGCTGCCGCCGGTGAGCGGCTTCGCGAACCTGCCCGGGCTCGGCGTGCGCGGAGAGGTCGAGGGCCGTGCGGTGATCGCCGGCCGGCCGGCGCTGCTCGCGGAGCACGGCATGCCGCTGCCGGCGGAACTCGCCGCGGCCCTGGCGGAGGCCGAGGCCGCCGGGCGGACGGCGGTGGCGGTCGGCTGGGACGGCGCGGCCCGCGCGGTGCTGCTGGTGGCCGACGCGGTCAAGCCGACCAGCGCCGAGGCCGTGGCCGGCCTGCGCGCCCTGGGCCTGCGGCCGGTGCTGCTGACCGGCGACGGCCGGGCGGTGGCGGAGGCGGTCGCGGCCGAGGTGGGCATCGCGCCGGAGGACGTGATCGCCGAGGTCCTGCCGGAGGACAAGGTCGCGGAGGTCGCCCGGCTGCGGGCGGAGGGCCGGTCGGTGGCGATGGTCGGCGACGGCGTGAACGACGCCGCCGCGCTGGCCACCGCCGACCTCGGGCTGGCCATGGGCACCGGCACCGACGCGGCGATCGAGGCGGCGGACATCACCCTGGTCCGCGGCGACCTGCGGGTGGCGGCGGACGCCGTCCGGCTCTCCCGTCGCACGCTGCGGACCATCCACGGCAATCTGTTCTGGGCTTTCGGCTACAACGTGGCGGCGATCCCGCTGGCCGCGCTGGGGCTGCTCAACCCGATGATCGCCGGAGCCGCGATGGCCTTCTCCTCGGTCTTCGTGGTCACCAACTCGCTGCGGCTGCGCCGCTTCCGCTGAAGTCAGGCGGTCACGAAGCGCACCGGCGTGCCCGGGGCCGCCTGCGCCGCCGCCGAGAGGGCGGACTCGTCCACCACTCCGACGACCGGGTAGCCGCCGGTGGTCGGATGGTCGGCCAGGAACAGCACCGGCCGCCCGTCCGAGGGGACCTGGACCGCGCCCAGCACCATGCCCTCGCTGGGCAGTTCGCCCTCACGGGCCCGGCCGAGCGGCGGCCCGTCCAGCCGCAGGCCGATGCGGTTGCTCTGCGCCGAGACGGTGTAGCGGGCGCGGAGCAGCAGTCCGCGCGCCTGCGGGGCGAACCAGTCCTGGCGGGGTCCCCAGCGCAACGGCAGCACCAGCTCGCGCGGCGGCGCGGCCCAGGGCAGCGCGTCCGCGAGCGGCGGCGGATCCGACGGCGCGGGGCCGCAGGGCAGGACGTCGCCCGCGACGGCCTGCCGGGGGCCGAGTCCGGAGAGGAGGTCGGTGGAGCGGCTGCCGAGCACCGCCGGCACGGCGATCCCGCCCGCCACCGCGACGGCGCAGCGCACCCCGGCGGTCACCGGGCCGACCTCCAGCACGGCACCGTCCGGGACGGTCACCGGCTCACCCCAGGCGGCCGGCCGTCCGTCCACTGCCACCGGGCACGGCGCGCCGCCCACCACCACCCGCATCGCGCCGCCCCGGGCGCGCACCGCGCAGCCGTCGAGCGTGGTCTCCAGCGCCGCCGCGTCCGCCGGGTTGCCCAGCAGCCGGTTCGCGAGCCGGTGCGCGGCCTGGTCCAGCGCGCCCGCGCGCGGCACCCCGAGATGCGCGTGGCCGAGCCGCCCGAGATCCTGAACCGTCGTCAGCGCCCCCGCTCGTACCACGACCAGCTCCCGCCCGGCGCCGCCTTCCGCCTCGCTCACCGCTCCTCCCCCTCCGGGCCGACGGGCACGAACCGGACCCGGGTACCCGGGGCGAGCAGCGCGGCGGGGTCGCGCTCCGGGTCCCACAGCCGCAGGTCGGTGCGGCCGACGAGCTGCCAGCCGCCCGGGGATGAGCGCGGGTAGATGCCGGTGTAGGGGCCGGCGAGGGCCACCGCGCCGGCCGGCACCCGGGTGCGCGGAGTGTCCCGGCGCGGAACGTGCCGCTCGGGCGGAAGGCCCGTCAGATAGCCGAAGCCGGGCGCGAATCCGCAGAACGCCACCCGGTACTCGACGGCCGCGTGCGCCGGGCCGACCGCCGACTCGGGTACGCCCCACATCCGGGCCACCTCGGCCAGGTCCGGGCCGTCGTAGTGCACGGGGATCCGCAGCAGCGGGCCGTCGGCGGCCGGGCGTGGCGGCACCTCCCAGCGGGAGAGCCGCTCCGCGAGCCGCGCCGGGTCAGGGACGCCGTCGAGCAGCACGGTCCGCGCGCCCGGGACGATCTCGGCGGCGTCCAGCTCCTCGCGCCGGCGCAGCAGTTCGGCGTGGAAGGCCTCGGCGGCCGGGCCGTCGGGGAACTCCAGCAGCAGCCCGTGCCGTCCGGCGGGCAGCGTCTCCATGACCGGCTCCTCCGTGGGTTCGGGCCGCCTGCTCAGTGGGTTCGGACCGCGTCTGCTCAGGCGAAGGGGCGGATCTCGACGCCCGCCGCCTCCAGCGCCGCGCGCACCCGCCGGGCCGTTCCGGCCGCGCCGGGCGTGTCGCCGTGCAGGCAGAGCGACCGCGCGCGGACGGCGATCCGGCTGCCGTCGGAGGCGGTCACCGCGCCGTCGCGGGCGAGTTCGACCGCGCGGGCGGCCACCCGCTCCGGCTCGTGCAGCACCGCGCCGGGCTCGCGGCGCGGGACCAGCGTGCCCCGCGGGGTGTAGGCGCGGTCGGCGAAGGACTCCGCGACCGGCGTGAGCCCCGCGTCCTGCGCCGCCGCCAGCAGCCGCGATCCGGGCAGGCCCAGCACCGGCAGCCCGCCGTCCGGCTCGGCCAGCAGGACGCCGGCCACCACTGCGGCGGCCTGCTCGGCGTCGTGCACCGTGCGGTTGTAGAGGGCGCCGTGCGGTTTGACGTAGGCGACCCGCGAGCCGGCCGCGCGGGCGAAGGCCGCCAGCGCGCCGATTTGGTAGGCGACCTCGGCCGCCAGCTCCTCGGCCGGCACGTCCATCTCCCGGCGGCCGAAGCCGGCCAGGTCGCGGTAGCTCACCTGGGCGCCGATCCGCACCCCGAGCTCGGCGGCCCGCTCGCACACCCGCCGCATGGTGAGCGGGTCTCCGGCGTGGAAGCCGCAGGCCACGTTGGCGCTGGAGACGACGGCGAGCAGCGCCGCGTCGTCGGTCAGGCTCCACCGCCCGAAGCCCTCGCCCAGATCCGCGTTGAGGTCGATCACGTTCCCAGCCTAGAGGGCCGCGGCCCCCGGGCCTCGCGCCGGCGTCAGCGGCCGAGGAGTTCGCCGCCGTTGCAGTGCAGGATCTCGCCGGTGACGTAGCCGGCCTCCGGGGAGGCGAGGAACCAGACCGCCGCGGCGACGTCCTGCGGCGCGCCGACCCGGCCGACCAGGGTCCGGCTGGCCCGGCGGTTGGACTCGGCCTCGGTGAGCCGGTCGCCGAAGAACTCGGTGCCGCTGATGGTGCCCGGCGCGACCACGTTGGCGGTCACCCCGGAGGAGCCCAGCTGCGCGGCGAGCGTGTGGTTCCAGGCGTGCAGCGCGGCCTTGGAGGCGCCGTAGGAGCCGGCGCCGCGCAGCGCGGCTATCGAGGAGATGGTGACGACCCGCCCGGTGCCCGGCGTCAGCCGGTCCCGTACGGCGTCGGTGAGCAGCACGGCGGTGAGCACGTTCCGCTCGAAATCGCCGCGCCAGCGGGCGTGGACGGCGTGCAGGTCGCTGCCGGGCGCGGTGGTGCGGCTGCCCGCGTTGTTGACCAGGACGTCGATCCGGGCGGGCAGTTCGTCGAGCAGCGCCTCGACGGCGGCGGGATCGGCCAGATCGCAGACCAGCGGGTGGACGCGTGCGCCGAGCTGCTCGGCGGCGGAGAGCAGCACCTCGCGGCGCCGCCCCACGATCACGACCTCGTCGCCGGCTTCGGCGAAGCGGCGGCTGACGGCGAGTCCGATACCGGTGCCGCCGCCGGTGACGACGACATTCCTGGCCATGCGGGCCCTCCCTGCGGTGCGGTGCGGTCCCATGGATTCCTACCACAGCGCCGTGCCGCCCCCGCCGGGCGGGGTGCGGGGTCCGAGCACGTCCGGCGCGGCCGCGCAGCGAGACCGACATCACAGGCCCGGGGCGTAACCTCCGGGGCTCGGGGGGCGTATGTGATGTCGGACCGGGGAGTTCCGGCGGACTCCCCGGCGGGCGCGCGGCGCGGGGCGGAGATGAGCGGCCTCTCCGCGCCGCGCGCCGCACCCCGGCCACGCCCCCGCCGCGCGGACGGCCGCACACGCCGCGCGCCCGGCCCTCGGGGGACCGGGCGCGCGGCGTGTGCGTGGGTGCGTGACGGAGCCGGGCGGGTCAGCGCTCGTCGATGCCGGCGTAGTCGCGGAGCTCGACGCCGGTGTAGATCTGACGCGGGCGGCCGATGCGGCTGCTCGGGTCGGTGATCATCTCCTGCCAGTGGGCGATCCAGCCCGGCAGTCGGCCGAGGGCGAACAGCACGGTGAACATGCTGGTCGGGAAGCCCATGGCGCGGTAGATCAGGCCGGTGTAGAAGTCCACGTTCGGGTAGAGCTTGCGCGAGACGAAGTAGTCGTCGGTCAGCGCGTGCTGCTCCAGCTTGAGCGCGATGTCGAGCAGCTCGTCGGCCTTGCCCAGCTGGGCGAGGACGTCGTGCGCGGCCGCCTTGATGATCTGGGCGCGCGGGTCGAAGGACTTGTACACCCGGTGGCCGAAGCCCATCAGGCGGACGCCGTCCTCCTTGTTCTTGACCTTGCGGATGAAGGCGTCGACGTCGCCGCCGTCCTCCTTGATGCTCTGCAGCATCTCGAGCACCGCCTGGTTGGCGCCGCCGTGCAGGGGGCCCCACAGGGCGTTGATGCCGGCCGAGATGGAGGCGAAGAGGTTGGCCTGCGAGGAGCCGACCAGGCGCACGGTGGAGGTGGAGCAGTTCTGCTCGTGGTCCGCGTGCAGGATGAGCAGCTTCTCCAGGGCCGAGACCACGACCGGGTTGAGCTCGTAGTCCTCGGCCGGGACGGCGAAGGTCATGCGCAGGAAGTTCTCGACGTAGCCGAGGTCGTTGCGCGGGTAGACGAACGGGTGGCCGGAGGCCTTCTTGAAGGCGTAGGCCGCGATCGTCGGAAGCTTGGCGAGGAGTCGCACCGAGGAGAGGTAGCGCTGCTCGGCGTCGAAGGGGTTGTGGCTGTCCTGGTAGAAGGTGGACAGCGCGGAGACCACGGAGGAGAGCATCGCCATCGGGTGGGCGTCGCGCGGGAAGCCCGCGAAGAAGCCCTTGACGTCCTCGTGGAGCAGGGTGTGCTGGGTGATGTCGTGTTTGAACGTGCCCAGCTGGTCGGCGTTCGGCAGCTCGCCGTTGATCAGCAGGTAGGCGGTCTCCAGGAAGTTGCCGCGCTCCGCCAGCTGCTCGATCGGGTAGCCGCGGTACCGCAGGATGCCCTGGTCGCCGTCGATGTACGTGATCGCCGACTTGGTGGCGGCGGTGTTGCCGAAGCCGTTGTCGAAGGTGGTCAGGCCGGTCTGCCCGAGCAGCTTCGAGATGTCGAAGCCCGCGTTGCCCACGGTGGCGTCCACCACCGGGTATTCGTAGTCGCTGCCGTTGTACCGCAGTACGACCGAGTTGTCGCTCACGTCTTCCCTCACACACCGACGAAGTCGAAGTCCTGACCTAGGGGGATGCCCTGACTGCTCCTACCATCCCCCATCCGGGCGACATCGATGTAGCCGGGGTGACCCCAAAAGAGACTCGTCCTACAACGATCGATCAGTCAAGTGGTGCGAGGTGGACAAACGGGGTGATCGATCGTTCATGTGCGTGAAATTCTTCCGGCCAGGGGGACGTGCTAAAGGACAGGACTAGTCATTCCGGATCATGGGTGCCTCAGGGCCAGTCTGAGATCCAGGGCAGTGTGCCTGCGACCTGCGGAAACCGTCCTCACCGCCTGCCCCAGAGCCCGCCGTGAGCCGACCAGCACGACGAGCTTCCGGGCCCTGGTGACGGCCGTGTACAGCAGGTTCCGCTGGAGCATCGTCCAGGCACTGGTGGTGACCGGAATCACGACGGCCGGGTACTCGCTGCCCTGCGAGCGGTGGATGGTCACCGCGTAGGCGTGGGCCAGTTCGTCCAGCTCGTCGAAGTCGTAGCCGACCTCCTCGTCCTCGTCGGTGCGGACGGTCAGGCGCTGCTCCTCCACGTCGAGGCCGGTGACCACCCCACCGGTCCCGTTGAAGACCCCGTTTGTACCCTTTTCATAGTTATTGCGAATCTGGGTCACCTTGTCCCCCAAACGGAAGGTCCGGCCGCCGAACCGGCGCTCGGGGACGTCCGGCCGCGACGGGGTGATCGCGGCCTGGAGCAGCGTGTTCAGCGCCCCGGCGCCGGCCGGGCCGCGGTGCATCGGGGTCAGCACCTGCACGTCCCGCCGCGGGTCCAGGCCGAACCGGCGCGGGATCCGCCGCGCCACCACGTCCACGGTCAGCGCGGCGGCCCGCTCCGCGTCGTCCTCCGCGAAGAGGAAGAAGTCCGCGAGACCCTCGGTGATCGGGGGGCGCCCCTGGTTGATCCGGTGTGCGTTGACCACCACCCCGGAGCGCTGCGCCTGGCGGAAGATCCTGGTCAGCCGGACCGAGGGGATCGGACTGCCGGGCGCCAGCAGGTCGCGCAGCACCTCGCCGGCGCCCACCGACGGCAGCTGGTCCACGTCGCCGACGAAGACCAGGTGGCAGCCGGGCGGCACGGCCTTGGCCAGCTTGTTGGCCAGCAGCAGATCCAGCATCGAGGCCTCGTCCACGACGACCAGGTCGGCCTCCAGGGGGCGGTCGCGGTCGTAGGCGGCGTCCCCGCCGGGCTTGAGCTCCAGCAGCCGGTGCACGGTGGAGGCCTCCGCGCCGGTCAGCTCGGCGAGGCGCTTGGCCGCGCGGCCGGTCGGCGCCGCGAGCACGACGCGGGCCTTCTTCGCCCGCGCCAGCTCGACGATCGAGCGGACCGTGAAGGACTTGCCGCAGCCGGGGCCGCCGGTGAGCACCGCGACCTTGCTGGTCAGCGCCAGCCGGACGGCCTGCTCCTGCTCCGGGGCCAGCTCCGCGCCGGTGCGCGAGCGCAACCAGCCGAGCGCGGCCTCCCAGTCGACCTGCTGGAAGGCCGCCAACCGGTCCTCGGCCGCTCGCAGTTGCCGCAGCAGCTGCGCGGACAGCGCCACCTCGGCCCGATGGAACGGCACCAGGTACACCGCGGCGACCCCGGGCGCGGGGGCGGGCGCGAATCCGGGCGCGGGTCCGGGCGCGGGCACAGACCCAGCGCCCGACGCGGACCCGAAGCCGGGCACGGACCCCGGACCCGACGCGGGCCGGGGGCCGGATGTGAGGCCGGGTGCGGGGCCCGCCAGGGGCTGAGGCCCGGAGGCGGACTGGGCCGGCGCAAGCACCCGGCCCGCCGCGGGCGCGGGCGTCGGCCACGGCGCGGACTCCCCCTCGGCCGCGAGGCCAGGCGCCGCCCCCGGCGCAGGCGAGGCTTCGGGCGCAGGCGCAGCTCCCGGCGCAGACACCCGGCCCGCCGGGGGCGGGGGCGTCGGCCACGGCGCGGGCCGAGCGTCGGCCGCAAGGCCGGGCGCGGGGTTCTGCGCGGGCACGGCCCCCGGCGCCTGCGCCGGCGCAGACGTGGCAGCGGCGGACGGGAGGCGTTCGCGTATCAGCGAGTCGGTGGCGATCAGTTCGGCGAGGCAGTCGATCACCAGGCCGGTGTCGACCTGGAGCAGCTTGACCGCGTCCGCGATCAGCCGCTCCTCCGGCAGGAAGCAGTGCCCCTGGTCGGTGGACTGCGACAGGGCGTACTGGAGTCCGGCCTTGACCCGCTCCGGGCTGTCGTGCGGTATGCCCACCGACTGCGCGATCCGGTCCGCGGTCAGGAAGCCGATCCCCCACACGTCCGCGGCCAGCCGGTAGGGCTGCTCGCGGACCACGGTGATCGACTCGTCCGCGTACTGCTTCCAGATCCGGACGGCGAGCGAGGTGGAGACGCCCACGCCCTGGAGGAAGACCATCACCTCCTTGATCGCCTTCTGCTCCTCCCAGGCGGCGGCGATCAGCTTCGTCCGCTTGGGGCCGAGCTTGGGCACCTCGATCAGGCGCCCCGGCTCGCGCTCGATGACCTCCAGCGTCTCCGTGCCGAAGTGGTCGACGATCCGCTCGGCCAGCCGCGGCCCGATCCCCTTGATCAGCCCCGAGCCGAGGTACCGCCGGATCCCCTGGACCGTCGCGGGCAGCACGGTCGTGTAGTCCTCGACGGTGAACTGCCGGCCGTACTGGGGGTGGCTGCCCCAGCGCCCGCGCATCCGCAGGCTCTCCCCCACCTGCGCTCCGAGCAGCGCACCGACCACGGTCAGCAGCTCGCCACCGCCCCGGCCGGTGTCGACCCGGGCGACCGTCCAGCCGTTCTCCTCGTTGGCGTAGGTGATCCGCTCCAGCACGCCCGTCACCTCGGCCAGCGGGACGCGTCCGTCCATCGCCGTCCCCGGCACCGCGCACCCCTCCCCTCCGAGAGCACCGCTCCCCGTCCGGAAACGCAGCTCCCCGTCCGGAAGCGCCACCGGGACCGCCCCGGTACGTCCGCCTCCGCACGTTACCGCCCGGAACCGACACCGCCGGGCCGCCCGGACGCTCCTGTGGACAACGCCCGTGCACGGCCGGCTTGTCCACAGCCCCGTCCGCGGGAGACACCGCCCCGGGCCTAGGCTGCCCGCATGAGTGAGGAACTGACCATCCGCCGGGCCGCGGCCGAGGACCTGCCCGCCCTCGTCGCCCTGCTCGCGGACGACCCGCTCGGCTCGTCCCGCGAGACGCCGGACGACCCGGCGCCCTACCGCGCGGCTTTCGAGCGGATAACCGCCGACCCGCAGCACTACCTGGCGGTGGCCGAGCGCGCGGGGAGGATCGTGGGCACGCTGCAGCTGACGCTGGTGCCGGGGCTGTCGCGGCGCGGCGCCACGCGCGCGATCGTGGAGGCCGTGCGGGTGCACGCGGACGAGCGCGGCGCCGGGCTGGGCTCGGCGCTGATGACCTGGGCCGTCGAGGAGTCCCGGCGGCTCGGCGCGGAGCTGGTGCAGCTCACCTCCGACGCCTCGCGCACGGACGCGCACCGCTTCTACGAGCGGCTGGGATTCGTGCCCAGCCACATCGGCTTCAAGCTGCCGCTGGGCGGCTGACCGGGCGTCAGTCACCCGGCGCGGAGCGGCGGAACGGGCCGATGCGTCAGTCCTCGGTCCTGCGGTGGACCAGGCCGGGCTCGCCGCCCTCCCGGGTCCAGGTGACGACGAGCTCGTCCTTGCTGCCGAAGCGGACGAGGTGGCGGCCGACCACGTCCTCCAGGCGCTCGATCTCCTCAGCCGGTCCTTCGACCTCGAGGAGCAGGGCGTCCGGAGCGGCCGTCATGGTGCCGGTGGCGCCGTCGGAGAAGGCGAGCCGTCCGACGCCCTCCTCCTCGGACCAGCTGGTCTCGATCCGGCGGCCGAGATGGGAGGCGAGCTGCTTGGCGTAGCGCTGGGGGCGGTCGGTGCTGACACGAGCGGAAGAACGGGACACGGATCCTCCTGGGGACATCCGGACGACGAACGCCCGGTGCCGGGCGCGACGGCGTCACGGTAACATCGATGGTGAGTTTGGCTCACCTAATTTCCTTCGGGCGTGCCACCTCGTCCGCAACGTCGGGCACCCCCGCTAACCTGGGCTTCCCCACTGGTCGCAGCGCCCCAGCCCTGCGGCAGCCCGACCCGCCGCACGCACCCGAGGAGCCCGCCCATGGAGCTGAGTCCGGCCGGCCCCGCGGCCCACCCGGCGGGGCCGCCCTCGGAGGATCCCGCGCCGCCGGAGAGCCCGTCCTCCTCGGAGACCCTGGCCGAATTGGCGGACCTGGTGCAGCGCGCCTCCAAGCGGATCCGGCGGGAGACCTTCCACCGCCTCGCGCCGATCGGCCTGACGCCGGGCCAGGGCCGCGCCCTCTCCGCGCTCGCCCATGTGCTGGAGGCCGAGGGCCGGGAGATGCGCCTCAACGAGCTAGCCGAGAACCTGCGGATCGCGCCGCGCTCGGCCACCACGGTCGTCGACGCCCTGGAGGCGGCCGGGCTGGTCCTCCGGGTGCGCGACCCCGAGGACCGGCGGGCCACCCTGCTGCGCCTCGCGCCGGAGGGCCACCGGGCCGTGGAGCACCTCGGCGAGGTGCGGCGCGAGGTGGCCGCCGAGTACTTCGCACCGGTACCGGAGGAGCAACGCGCCGTGCTGCTTCGCGCGTTGCGTGCGGCCGACGCCTCCTACACCCCGCCTCCGGACGGCCGCGGGCACGGCGGACACGGCGGGCACGGCCACGCCCACCACGGCGGCGCGGATTCCGCGAGCTGACCACGGGCGACCGCGGCTCAGCCGCCCGCCAGCCCGATCGCCAGCCACATGAACCCGGTCCCCGCGACCGTGCACAGCAGCGTGCTGCGCGAGGGATGCGGGCTGTGCGCCTCGGGGAGGATGTCCGAGGTCGCCAGGTAGAGCAGCACGCCGGAGAAGAAGCCCAGGTAGAGGCCGAGGGCGTGCTCGGGGATCCGGAACGCCAGGGTGATCGCCGCGCCCACCACCGGCGCGAGCGCGTCGCAGGCCAGCAGCGCCAGGGCACGCCTGCGGGCGTTCCCGTACAGGCTGGTGATCGTGTAGGTGTTGAAGCCGTCGGCGAAGTCGTGGGCGATGACCGCCACGGCGACCACGGCGCCGATCGACGTGCCGGCCTGGAAGGCCGCGCCGATCGCGAAGCCGTCCATCAGGCTGTGCACGACCAGCCCACCGGCGGCGGCCAGGCCGAGGCCCTGAGTGCGGCCCTCGCCGAATCCGCCGTGCGCGTGCCCGAAGCCGTGGCCGCCGGCGGGGCCGTGGGCGTGGCCGCCGAACCCGGGCCGGGTGCCGACCCCGGCGGCGGCGAGTTCGAGCGGGTCCTCGCGCACCGTCTCGCGCGCGTGCGAGTGGGAGGCGTACTCCTGCTCATGCGCGCGGTGGATCGCGACCGAGCGCTCCGCTATGTGCAGGACCAGGAAGCCGGCCGTGCAGAGCAGTAGCGCGGAGGGCACATGGAAGACCTCGAAGTGCGCGGCGTCGAGGGACTCGGGGACGAGGTCGAAGAAGACGACCCCGAGCATCAGCCCGGCGGCCAGCCCGAGCACCAGGTGCCGGCGGTCCCCCACCCGTCCGGCGACGAGCCCCCCGAGCAGGGTCATCACCAGCGCCCCCACCGCTACAAGAACCGGCATGCGTCCACTCCCACCCGTTGCGCCTCGACCGCGCCGAGGACCGTTATTGAGAATGATAATCAATAAACTCTGGTGCTCGGTCCACGCCCCGGCCCTTCTCCGCCGCGACGGCCGCAACCGCTCCGGCGCTCGGTGCGCCGGGCGGGCGCGCGGAACCGCGTCCGCGCCGGGTGAGGCACAGGCGGGCCGGACGCGCCGCGGCCGGTGCCCGCGCGCCGCCCATGCGCGCGACCACCGGCCGCTCCGGGCCCTGCCCTCATCGGCCCGCGGGCACCCTCGCCGGTGCACCGGCGGAGGACCCTCGTCGCCATCCTGTGCGAATGCCGCCGCGGGCGCCTGTGCTGCTCGGCCGTCCGGGGCCGCGCCCGAGCCGCCCGGCACGCCCCGGCGCCCGTCCAGGGGCGCACTCCGGCATCCGCGCCCCGACCGTGCGGAACCCGGCCGCAGGCCCACACGTCCCATCGATGTGAAGGCAATGACACGTGCTCGCCGCGAGGAGCCTCCGCCGCTCCTCGCGCCCTTCCCGCCCTGCCGCGAGGTCCGCCGGAGCCCGGGACCGCTCGGCGCGCTGCACGCGCTGCGTGCCCCGAGCGGGCGGCTGCTCGTGCTCGCGATAGCGGTGGTGGCGGGCGGGGCCGGCGCGGGGTGCGCCCGCCCCGCCGGCGCCCGGAGGTGACCGTCCGTCAGCCTTCGGCGATCTCGCTGTAGACGGCGGAGAGTTCCGGCACGCCCTCGGCGGCCCAGCTGTGGCCGAGTTCCACCACGTCCACCTCGCGGCCACCGGCGAGCCTGATCACCGGATGCCCGTTCGGCCAGACCTCCCAGGCCGCGCCGGGCACGGTGAGGAGCACGACCGTGCCGAGGTACAGCCCGGCGTCGTTCCCCAGCCAGGAGGCCCGCTCGTCGTCCTCCCGCCAGCGCGGCATCAGCTGGTCCAGGCGGGCGAGGGAGGCGGGGCTGTCGTCGAGCTCGACCCCGGCGGCGGCCGCCTGCTCGCGCAAGAGCTCGCACTCGGACAGCAGTTCGGCCACCCGCGCCGGGTCGGACCCGGTCGTTCCGCCGCCGGACCCCGGGTCCGGCAGCACCGTGATGCCGCGCGCCGGTGCGTGCCGGGCCTGCCATCGGTTCAGGAAGGGGATGTCCATGTCCGCCAGCCTGACAGCTCGCGACCGCCCGCGCACCGAACGTGCGCCCCGACGGGCCGGCGATGTCCCCCGATCCGCCGGGCGCGCGCCGCCTGATCTGCCGTCAGCCGCCGAGCTCCGGGCCGAGTTCGCGGCGGATCAGGGTGCGCAGCTCACGCCCGTCGATCAGCCGCACGCCGGGCCGCTCGGCCGCCAGCGCCAGCGCCTCGGGGTGGAAGGTGCCGGTGGAGACCCAGACGCAGTGCTCGCGCCCCTCCTCCGCCGCGACGTCGAGGGCACTGCGCACGGCCTCGGCGCCGACCACCTCGGGCCATCGGGCGACGCAGACCACCCGGTCGTCCGCGAGCGCCAGCAGGCCGTCCTTGCCCACCAGCTTGGGGGTCCAGCCGGAGACGCCGAGCTTCTCGAACAGCTCCGCGGCCAGGCCGGCGAACTCCCCCGGCGACAGTTCCTGGGGCGTCGGGGCGAGGGCCGACGGGGGCGTCGGGCGGGCCAGCGGGGTGACGGCCTTCTGGGCCGGCAGGTCGGGCGAGTACGCCCCGGTCAGCGACCGCAGCCGTTCGACCGCCTCCGGGTGGGAGGCGGGCAGCAGGGTGTCCGCGATCAGTTCCTCGTAGCGGGCGTCCACCGAGAGCAGACAGGGCACCTCCGGCTCCGGGCTCCCCGCCCGGCCGTTGAGGACGACGCCGTAGAGGATCCCGCCGGTGTCCGCGGCCAGCAGCGCGTACAAGGCGCGCAGCACCAGCCGTGCCACCAGCTGCTCGTAGCGGGCGCGGGTCTCGGCGGGCGGACGCGGCACGCCCTCGATGCCGTCCGGCGTGGGCCGGAAGCTCAGCGCGGGCGGCACCACGCCGGGCGCCGGCAGGGCCAGGTCGACCACCGCGGTGCGGGTCAGCGCGCGGTAGTGCACCCGCGCGCTCCCGTTGCCGGGCAGCCCCGCCGCGCCCGGCAGTTCGGTGAGCCGGCCCGTGGCGGCGGCGAGGGCGCGCTCGAGCACCGACTCGACGGCGTCGGGCTGGGCGTCCTCGTACGCGCGGCGGTACTCGTCCAGCCGGGCGTTGTAATCGGCGATGGCCCGCTCGCGGGCCTTCTCGGCGCGCAGGTGCTCGGCCCGCGCGGCCGCCGCCGCCTCGGCGATCTCGGCCTCGCGCTCGCGGAACTCGCGCAGCGCCCGCTGGTGGGCGAGGCGCGCCTCGGCGCGGGTGCGGAGATCCGCGGTCCGGGTGTCGGGCGAGGCGGACGCGGAGGCGGATGGGGCGGCATCGGCGTCGGAGGCGGGCTCATCGTCCGGCGCGGCGCCGTCCTCGGGAGCCGACCCCGGGGGCTCGGGAGGGACGAAGTCCTCCCAGGCCGGCGGAGTCCCCGGCTCCGGCTCGGGCGGGAGCGGGCGGGGCTCGTAGCGCCGGCGCAGGGCGTCGAAATCGGTGGCCGGCGGCGGCTCAGCGGCGATCGCCAGCAGCTCCTCCAGCCGCTGCTCGGCGTCCTCGGCCTCCTCGGTGGCCCGCTCGGCGAGCAGCGCACGACGGCTCTCCGGGAGGCGCGGGTTCGCGTCCTCGCAGTCCTCGTCCGGGTCGGCCTCGACCTGCTCGTCCTCGGGCTGGTCGTCCTCGGGCTGGTCGTCCTCGGCCGGGAACTCTTCGTCGAAGGCGTCCTCGGTCGAGGCGGCCGGCCGGGGCTCGAACTCGGGCTCCGGCTCAGGCCCGGCGGCGGGCTCGGCGGGCTCGGCCGGCCGGGGGGCGCCGAGCCGGGCGCGCAGAACCGGTTCGGCGTCCCCGGCGAATTCCTCCGCCTGAGCCGGGTCCTCGTCGTGGCCGAGGACCTCCTCGAGATAGCCGCCGTACGACAGGTCGTCGGAGCCGGAGGCGTCGGGATCGCCGAGGCCGCCGTCCGTGGTGGCGATGCCGGAATCGAAGGCGTAGTCGTCGTCGGAACCGAGACCGAAGCGCGACAGCCCACCGCCCCGGACGGCCGCGGCATGGACGAACTCCGGCTCCCCGGCACCGTCCCCGGCCTCGGGCCGATACCCCTCGCGGGCATGGGCGCCGTACCCGGCCTCCTCGCCGTCCACCGCGTACAGGCCGGCGGGGGCGTCCGTGCCGGCGTCGGCGGCGGGACGGGGTGCCGGCACGGACGTGCCGCTCTCCGGCGGCTCCGCGTCCTGCTCAGGCGTCCGCGATCGCCTGCCCCACCAGCTCCGGCCGTGCCTGCTGAGCGCCATGCCCCTCCTCGCGAAATCCCCAGCCCGCCCCATGGTGGCCTATCCGCCGGTGGTGCGCACGCGTCTCCGCCCAGAAGTCACCCGCACCGCGGCCGCCCGGTCCTGCGCCGGATCAGACCGCGGGCGCGAACTCCTCACGCGGGCACGGCAGAAGCGACTCGGCGGTCTCGTCGACCGGCACCACCGGAAGAACCGGGCCCTCCGGGAGCTCCTGCCCGGCCTCCCCGGCCTGCACCGCCGCCGCGGGGACGACCAGTTCCCGCCCCTGCGGAACGGCGACCGCCTCCGCGACGGCCACGGACGCTGCACCGGCCGGCACCCCCCGGGACGCCCTCAGGGCGACCGCGGTGAGCGGGACGGCGATCGCCAGCAACGCGACGGCGAGCACCGCGCCCATCGCCGGGTAGCCGGCGTGCACGGCGAGCAGAGTGCCCAGGATCGGTCCGCCCGCCGTGCCGAGCGAGGACGCCGAGGAGGCCAGGACGGTCCAGCGTCCGCGGGAGTCCAGGGAGGCGGCGAGGCCGATGAGGTAGCTCAGGACCGCCGGGTACACGGCGTTCCAGGCGATTTCGCCGAGCGTGAAGGGGAGGGCGCCCCGGCCGGCCGCGGCGAGCAGGACGCAGACCGCGATCAGGACGGTGCCGCCGCCGATCGGCAGCGCCCGGCCCAGCCGGGAGCCCAGCGCGGCCGCGCCGATCGTCCCCAGCAGTCCGGCCGCGAGCGCCACCGCGAAGACCGCGCCGACCGCCGCCGCGCCGAGGCCGGCGCGCCCGGTGCCGATGCGTCCGCTGACGCCCCAGAGCGCGTTCTGCGACAGCGACCAGCCGAACATGCAGACGGCGAGGGCGATTCCCGAACCGAGCAGCGGCAGCCGGGCACCGCCGGATCGGGCGGCACGCCCGGCGTAGTCGTGCTGCCCGGCGTGCGCTCGCTGCCCGTGCTGCCCGTGCTGCCGGATCGGGGCACTCTCCGGCAGGGGCGACAGGGAGAGTGTCGCGGGCTCGCCCGGGACGCTCTCGGGAGCCGGGGCCGAGGCCGAGGCCGAGGCCGCGTCCAAACGCGGGGCGAGGGCGAAGGCGGCCAGCCCCCAGCCGGCCAGGCAGGCGAAGGCGAGCGCATGGCCGCCGCCGAGGTGCGGCAGCCCCAGGTAGAGCGCGGCCGAGACGGCGGAGGTGGTCAGCAGCCCCAGCACGGAGGCGCGGTGCGGGTCGCGCCGGCCGGCCACGCACGCCCCGGCGACCGCCACGGCGGTGCCGGAGCCGACGCCGCCGATCAGGCAGCCGGCCACCATCAGTCCGCGACCGCCGGTGCCGGTGCCGGAGGCCGACGCCACCAGGGCGTAGCCGCCGATGAGCAGGGCCAGGCCGGTCCTGGCCTGCCGCACGCGGCTGCCGGCGCCGACCCGGGCGGCGAGCAGGAGGCCGGTGCAGGCCGAGGCGAGCAGCAACGCGCTGCCGGTCGCCCCGGACTGAGTGGCCGTCAGTCCGAAGTCCTGCCCCAGGCAGCCGACCAGCGTCGGCAGCAGATAGGGGGCCAGGTAGCCGGCGGAGAACAGCACGGCGAGCGCGGTGAGCGCGGAACGGTCCGCGCGCGCGAGCGCAGAGCCGGCGGGAGTTGCGGGGAGGGTGGCGGCGGATGCGGACGGCAGCCCGCCGCGGACACGCGTGACGACGCGCATCGGCGGTCCTCTCGAACCACGAAGGTCACGTACGGAGGGGGGTGGAGCGACCTTCGAGCGAGAGGTGCGCGCGAGTTTTCTATCAGCTCGGAAGCGGCCCGCGAAACCGGCTACCGGACTCCCAAACCTGCCGTCGCGGATCTGTTACGCAGCAGTGACGACACAGAGACATGGAAAGGCGCCGGGCACCCGCGTACCCGGCGCCTTGCGGCCGTCAGGCGACCCCGGCACCCTCCGCGGGCTCGCCGGTGAAGGCACACCAGAGCCGGGCGTAGGTGCCGTCCTGCTCCAGCAACGCCTCGTGCGGACCGTCCTCGACGATGCGGCCGTGGTCGAGCACGACCACCCGGTCGGCGCGGGCGGCCGTGGAGAGCCGGTGCGCAATGACCAGAGTGGTCCGCCGCCGGCCGTCCCCCTTGCTCGCCAGGCGGTCGGCCGCCCGGTTGACCGCGGCCTCGGTGGCGAGGTCGAGCGCGGCGGTCGCCTCGTCGAGCAGCAGGATGTCCGGGTCGACCAGTTCGGCGCGGGCGAGGGCTATCAGCTGGCGCTGGCCGGCCGAGAGGTTGCGCCCGCGCTCGCTGACGCGGTGCAGGTAGCCGCCGGGCAGGTGGGCGATCATGTCGTGCGCGCCGACGGCGCGGGCCGCTGCCTCCACCTCGGCGTCGGTGGCGTCCGGGCGGCCGTAGGCGATGGCGTCGCGGATCGTCCCGGCGAAGAGGTAGGTCTCCTGCGGGACGACGCCGAGGCGGTGCCGGTACTCGGTCAGGTCGAACGCGCGCACGTCCGTGCCGTCGATCCGCACCGCGCCGCCGGTCACGTCGTAGAACCGGGCGACCAGCTTGACCAGCGTGGACTTGCCGGCGCCGGTCTCCCCGACCAGGGCCACGGTCTGACCGGCGGGGATCCGCAGCTCCACCCCGGCGAGCGCCTCGCCCTTGTGCCCCACGGCGGTGGTGTAGGCGAAGTGCACGTCGTCGAAGTGGATCTCGCCGCGCAGCGGGCCCACCGGGAGCGGGTCGGCCGCCCGCGGGGTGCTGGTGGGCGTGCGCAGCAGCTCGCGGATCCGGGAGAGGCCGACGGCAGCCTGCTGGTAGCCGTCGAAGACCTGGGAGAGCTGCTGGACCGGGGAGAAGAACAGGTCGATGTAGAGGAGGTAGGCGACCAGGGCGCCGGCGGTGAGCGTGCCGGCCGTGACCCGGTGGGCGCCGTCGATCAGCACCAGCGCCGCCGCGGCGCTGGACAGGAACTGCACGAACGGGAAGTACAGCGCGATGTACAGCTGGGAGCGGATGCGGGTGCGGCGGTAGTCGTCGCTGCGGTCGGCGAACCGGCGGGTGTTGTGGTCCTCGCGCAGGAAGGCCTGGAGGACCCGCATACCGGCCACGTTCTCCTGCAGGTCGGCGTTGACCGTGGAGATCTTCTCCCGCGCCAGCTGGTAGTTGCGCGAGGACTTCCGGCGGAAGACCAGCGTCGCGACGATCAGCACCGGCAGGACCGCGAAGACGAACACCGCCAGCTGGGCGTCGATCACCAGCAGGGCGACGAAGATGCCGAAGAAGGTCATCAGCGAGACCACCGCGGTGACCACACCGGTCTGCAGGAAGGACGAGAGCGCGTCCACGTCGGTGGTCATCCGGGTCATGATCCGGCCGGCCAGCTCGCGCTCGTAGTAGTCCAGCCCGAGGCGCTGCAGGTGCGCGAAGATCTTCACGCGCAGGCCGTAGAGGACGCGCTCGCCGGTGCGGCCGGAGACCTGGTTCTCGGCCGTCTCGACCACCCAGTCGGCGAGCACCACGCCCAGCGCGACGGCGGAGACCGCGAGGACCGAGCCGACCGCGTGCTTGGTCACGCCGTAGTCGATGCCGTGCCGGATCAGGATCGGCAGCACCAGGGAGGCGAGCGCGTCCAGGAACACCAGCAGCAGCGCGAGGGCCAGCGGGCGGCGGAACGGCGCGAGCATCCGCCGCAGGTTGAACTCCGGGTCCGGCGCGGCGGCCTGACGCGGGTCGATCCGCGGGGTGTCGGTGGCCGGGGGCAGCGCGGCGACCTTGGCGAGCAGCTCGGGGGTGGCCGGCATGGAGCCCATGGCCGCGGCCATACCGCCGCCACCGCCCCCGCGTCCGCTGCCGCCCATGCCGCCGCGGCCGGGGACCGCGCGCGGGCCGGGCGCGACGCCGGCGCCCGGGCCGGCTCCGGCCCCGGCCACCGCGCGGGCGCGGGCGGCGAGCGCGGCGGCGACCGGGTCGGCCGCCTCCTCGCCGTCGGGGAACCGCTCGCGGTCCCACAACTCGGGGGTGATGCCGTCCACCCGGCCGTCCGGGACCGGGGCGTCACCGTCCGCGGGCGCCTGCTCGTCCGCGTCCGCCCGGAGCCGGGTGGAGGCCTCCAGCTCGGCGGCGGCCGGGTCGGCGGTGCGGACGTCGGCGGCCATCGCGTCGGGGTCGGTGAGCAGCGAGACGTAGAGCGGGCAGCGGGCCTCCAGCTCCTCGTGGGTGCCGCAGTCGACCAGGCTGCCGCGGTCCAGCACGGCGATCCGGTCCGCGAGCTGGAGCGTGGAGCGGCGGTGGGCGATGAGCAGGGTGGTGCGCCCGCGCATGACCTCGCGCAGGGCGTCGTGGATCTCGGCCTCGACCCGCGCGTCGACGGCGGAGGTGGCGTCGTCGAGCAGCAGGATGTGCGGGTCGGTCAGGATGGCCCGGGCGAGGGCCACCCGCTGGCGCTGCCCGCCGGAGAGGGTGAGCCCCTGTTCGCCGACGACCGTGTCGTAGCCCTGCGGGAGCTCGCTGATGAAGCCGTCCGCCTGGGCGGCGCGGGCGGCGGCGCGGATCTCCTCCTCGGTGGCGTCCGGGCGGCCGTAGGCGATGTTGGCGCGGACGGACTCGGAGAACAGGAAGCTGTCCTCGGGGACCATCCCGATGGCCGAGCGCAGTGAGCGCATGGTCAGTTCGCGGACGTCGTGGCCGTGCACGCGGACCGTGCCGGAGGTGGCGTCGTAGAAGCGCGGCACCAGCATGCCGACCGTGGACTTGCCGGAGCCGGAGGCGCCGACCAGGGCGACCGTCTCGCCGTAGCGGACGGCGAGGTCGAGGTCGCGCACCACGGGCTCGGTGCCGTTGCCGTAGCCGAAGCTGACGTGCTCGAAGGCGAGTGCGGGGACCGCCTCGCGCTCGTCGCCGGACTCCGCGGCGACCTCGTCCAGCAGGATCTCGGCGGGGTCGAGCTCGATCGCGTCCGGCCGCTCGGAGATCACCGGGCGGGTGTCGACCAGCTGGAAGACGCGCTCGACGCTGGCCCTGGCCTGCTGGCCGACGGTCAGCAGCATGGTGAGCATCCGCACCGGGGCGGTCATCTGGGCGACGTAGGTGGAGAACGCGACGAAGGTGCCGAGGGTGACCTGGCCGCGGACTGCCAGCCAGCCGCCGAGGGCGAGCACGCCGACCTGCCCGAGCGTGGGGACGGCCTGCATGGCCGGGCCGTAGCGGGCGTTGAGCCGGATGCCGCGCAGCCGCATCGCGAAGAGCTTGCGGCTGACCCGCTCCAGCCGGTCGAGCTCCTGGCCCTCCTGGCCGAAGCCCTTGACCACGCGGACGCCGGTGACCGCGCCGTCCACGACGCCGGCCACGGCGGCGGCCTCCTGCTGCGCAGCCCAGGTCGCCGGGAACAGCTTCTTCCGGCTGAGCTGCGCGAACCACCACAGCACCGGGGCCATCGCGATGGCGATCACCGTGAGCAGCGGCGAGAGGAAGAGCATCACGACGATCGACAGCACGAAGGACAGGAAGTTGCCCAGCATCACCGGGAACATCGACAGCAGGCCGACGATCAGCTGGAGGTCGGAGGTCGCGCGGCCGACCACCTGGCCGGTGTCGAGCGAGTCCTGCCGGGCGCCGTCGAGGCGGGTGAGCGAGGTGAACAGCTCGGTCCGCAGGTCGTGCTGGACGTCGATGGCGAGCTTGCCGCCGAACCAGCGCCGCACGAACGTCAGGCCGAAGACGGCCAGCGCCGCGCCGAGGAGCGTCAGCGCCCAGGGCGTCAGCGGCCGGTTGTGCGCGACGATCACGTCGTCGATGATCAGGCGCGGGATCAGCGGCACGAGCGCGCTGATGGCCATCCCCAGCAGCGAGGCGCCGACGGACAGGACGACGTTGCGGCGGTACCGCCAGCAGAGTCCGGCGAGCCGCCGCACCCAGCCGGGAGCCTCCGGTGACCTTTGAGCCTCAGACATATTTAGAGATGCTAACTGTTCGTGTGGTGAGGACGCCACGAGCTTTCCCCCTGACCCGGAGTTCCTCCCGGCTCCGACCACTCCGAGCGTCGCACGGACCACCGACATTCCGCCTCGGGCCGAGGTCCCGGTCGGGTCCTCGGCCGGAGGGCCGAGGGGAGCGCTCGGCCGGGAGCTCGGGGTGGTGGGTGTGACGGACGCCCCATGTCCGATGCGCGGACGGACCTGAGGCGCGGGTACGGAGGCGGCGACAATGGAGGCATGCCGACGCCCGCTCCCGCCGTGCCCTCCCGCGACGACCTCATGGCCCACCTGGACCGGGCGCTGATCACCGGGCTGGTGGCCACCCCGCGGGAGAACAACCGCGCGCACTACCGGGCGCTCGCCGACGGCGAGCGCTACTACTGGCTCGGCCTGGAGCTCGGCACGCGGTGGACCGACGAGCGCCGGGTGCTCGCGCTGATGGCCGAACGCTGCGGCGTCCACCCCGACCCGGACCGCCTCACCGGGCAGGACACCATCTCGGCGGCGCTCTGCGTCGACGCGCTGGAACGCGTGGCGGACGTGCTCCGCAAGGCGGTCGCCCAGCACCAGCGGGTGCTCTTCGCCACCGGGCACCCGGCCGGGATGCTCCCGGTCTACCAGGACCTCGCGCGATCCCTGGAGGCGGCCGGGTGCGAGGTGGCGCTGCCGCCGGGCGGGATCCGGCTCGCCGGCAACCAGGACATCCGGCGGATCGGGCACGTCGCGGTGCTCCAGGAGCGCGGCCACCTGCCGCACACCCACGCGGTCGAGCCGATGCGGGCGCTGCTGGACCGGCTGGAGACGGACCCGGCCGCGGGCGGGCTGCCCGACCTGGTGATCGCCGACCACGGGTGGGCGGGTCACGCCGCCTCGCGCGTCATTCCGACAGTGGGGTTCGCGGACTGCAACGACCCGGCGCTGTTCGTCGGCGAGGCCGAGGGCAGCCTGCTGGTCGCCGTCCCGCTGGACGACGACGTCGAGCCCCACCTCTACGAGCCGCTCACCGCCTACCTCCTGCACGCGGCGGGCCTGCCCCGGGCCTGAACCCGGCGCGGGCCGAGAGCGGGTGCGCTCCACGCGCTGCCCGACGGCGGCCCAGCGCGAGGCCGGCGGTGCCGGCTCGCCACCTGCGCACCAACGGCCCGGGCTCGGCAGCGCCGCGAACAGGGCGCAGGGCGGAACGCGGGCGCGCGGCGCGGGGCGCCGCCCGGGCGAGGGCGGGCGCCGGGGGTCACGCCGCGGCGAAGGCGCCGAGGGCGAGGCGGTGGAGAAGGGCCGCCATGACGTCGCGGTCCTGCTCCGCGCGGCTGTGCGGGGTGGAGTTGAGCAGGCCGAAGACGGCGTGCACCGCCGCCCGCGCGGTGGGCATGGCCTCCTCGGGGGCGAGCGCGGGGAACGCGCCGCGGGCCGCCGCGACCCACAGCTCCACGTACTGGCGCTGGAGCCGGCGCACCGTGCGGCGCTCCTCGTCCGGCAGGTTCAGCAGCTCCCGGTCGTGCAGGATGATCAGCGCGCTCTCGTCCAGGGCGAAGTCGATGTGGCCCTCGATCAGTGACTCGAGCGCGGCGAGCGGCCCCGGCGCCTCCGCGACGCGTCGGCTGCCCTCGGCGAGCAGCCGCTCGCTGATCCCGACCAGCAGGTCGGCGAGCATCGCGTCCTTCCCCGGGAAGTGGCGGTACAGACCGGGGCCGCTGATGCCGACCGCGCGCCCGATCTCGTCCACTCCCACGCCGAGGAAGCCGCGGGCGGCGAAGAGGCGCGCCGCCTCACGCCGGATCTGCTCGCGCCGCGGAGTGTCGCCTGCTGAAGAGCTCGCCATGGCGGCCATCGTAGACAACGGTGTTAAGCACCGTTAACCTGACAGAAGAAGTTAACGATCATTCACTGGAGCGCGGCGGAGGGCCGGCACCCCGCCGCCGCGAGCCGATCCGTCACCGTCGCCGCCGCCTGGGGGCCGCTCGTGAGCACCGTCGCACCGCCCGTGAACCCGTCCTCCCCGCAGTCGGCCGGCGCCGGCGGGACCCCGCCCGGCCAGGCCGAGCTGGCGGCCGAGCTGCGCGCCAAGCTCGCCGAGGTGCGGCTCGGCGGCGGGGAACGGGCCCGCCGCCGCCACACCGAGCGCGGCAAGCTGCTGCCGCGCGACCGGGTCGACACCCTGCTCGACCCCGGCTCGCCGTTCCTGGAGCTCTCCCCTCTCGCCGCGGACGGCCTCTACGGCGGCGACGCGCCCTCCGCGGGACTGATCACCGGAATCGGCCGGGTCAGCGGGCGCGAGGTGGTGGTGGTCGCCAACGACGCCACCGTCAAGGGCGGCACCTACTACCCGATGACGGTCAAGAAGCACTTGCGGGCACAGGAGATCGCCGAGCAGAACCGGCTGCCCTGCGTCTACCTTGTCGACTCAGGCGGCGCCTTCCTGCCGATGCAGGACGAGGTCTTTCCGGACCGCGAGCACTTCGGCCGGATCTTCTGGAACCAGGCCCGGATGTCCGCCGCCGGGATCCCGCAGATCGCCGCCGTGCTCGGCTCCTGCACGGCCGGCGGCGCGTACGTCCCCGCGATGAGCGACCAGGCCGTGATCGTGCGGAACCAGGGCACGATCTTCCTCGGCGGGCCGCCGCTGGTGAAGGCCGCCACCGGCGAGGTCGTCACCGCGGAGGAGTTGGGCGGCGGCGAGGTGCACGCCCGCGTCTCCGGCGTCACCGACCACCTGGCCGAGGACGACGAGCACGCCCTCGCCCTGGTTCGGACCATCGTCGCCGGCCTGGGCCCGCGCACCCCCTGCCCGTGGGAGCTGGCCCCTGCCGAGCCGCCCGCCGCCGACCCGGCCGAGCTCTACGACGTGGTCCCGACCGACCCCCGCACCCCCTACGACGTGCGCGAGGTGATCACCCGGCTGGTCGACGGCAGCCGGTTCGCCGAGTTCAAGGCCGAGTACGGGCCGACGCTGGTCACCGGGTTCGCCCATCTGCACGGCCACCCGGTCGGCATCGTCGCCAACAACGGCGTGCTGTTCGCCGAATCCGCCCTGAAGGGCGCGCACTTCATCGAGCTCTGCGACCAGCGCGGCATCCCGCTGGTCTTCCTTCAGAACATCTCCGGATTCATGGTCGGCCGCGAGTACGAGGCCGGCGGCATCGCCAAGCACGGCGCCAAGATGGTGACCGCCGTCGCCACCACCCGGGTCCCCAAACTCACCGTGGTCATCGGCGGCTCCTACGGCGCCGGGAACTACTCGATGTGCGGCCGGGCCTACTCCCCCCGCTTCCTGTGGATGTGGCCGGGCGCCAAGATCTCCGTGATGGGCGGGGAGCAGGCCGCCTCGGTGCTGGCCACCGTCCGCCGCGACGGGATCGAGGCCCGCGGCGAGGAATGGTCCGCCGCGGACGAGGAGGAGTTCCGCCGGCCCGTGCGCGAGCAGTACGAGCGGCAGGGCAGCGCCTACTACGCCACCGCGCGGCTCTGGGACGACGGGGTGATCGACCCCGCGCAGACCCGTACCGTGCTCGGCCTCGCGCTCACCGCCTGCGCCAACGCTCCGCTGCCGGAGCGCCGCCCGTTCGGCGTGTTCCGGATGTGAGCCGCCGGCCGCGCGCCTCCTCACCGGCCCGCCCGGCACCGCCCGCCCGGGCACCGCACCCGACCGATCGCCCGTCCTCTGTGGAGTTGTCAATGTTCGAGACCGTACTGGTCGCCAACCGCGGTGAGATCGCGGTCCGGATCATGCGCACCCTGCGGCGGCTCGGGGTGCGGTCCGTCGCCGTGCACACCGAGGCGGACACCGGCGCCCCGCACGTCCGGGCCGCCGACACCGCCGTCCTCGTCGAGGGCTACCTCTCCGTCGAGGCCCTGCTGGAGGCCGCCGCCCGCACCGGGGCACAGGCCGTCCACCCGGGATACGGCTTCCTGGCCGAGAACGCCGCCTTCGCCCGGGCCTGCGCCGCCGCCGGCCTGGTCTTCGTCGGTCCGCCCGCGGACGCCGTCGAGCTGATGGGCGACAAGATCCACGCCAAGGCGGCGGTCTCCGCGGCCGGCGTGCCGGTGGTCCCCGGCAGCTCGGGCGACCACCTCACGGACGCCCAACTCGCCGAGGCGGCGCGGGAGATCGGTATGCCCGTGCTGCTCAAGCCGTCGGCCGGCGGCGGCGGCAAGGGTATGCGCCTGGTCCGCGACCAGGCCGACCTCGCCGAGGAGATCGCCGCCGCCCGGCGCGAGGCCCGCTCCTCCTTCGGCGACGACACGCTGCTGGTCGAGCGCTGGATCGATCGTCCCCGGCACATCGAGATCCAGGTCCTCGCGGACACCCACGGCAACGTCGTGCACCTCGGCGAGCGCGAGTGCAGCCTGCAGCGGCGGCACCAGAAGCTGGTCGAGGAGGCGCCCTCGCCGCTGCTCGACAGCGCCACCCGGGCGGCCATGGGCGAGGCCGCCGTCCGCGCCGCCGCCGCCTGCGCGTACACCGGCGCGGGCACTGTCGAGTTCATCGTTCCCACCGCTGATCCCTCCTCCTACTGCTTCATGGAGATGAACACCCGGCTCCAGGTGGAGCACCCGGTCACCGAACTGGCCGTGACCGTCGACGGGATCGGCCGGCTCGACCTGGTCGAGCAGCAGCTCCGCGTCGCGGCCGGGGAACCGCTGGGCTTCGGCCAGCAGGCCGTCGCCTTCTCCGGGCACGCCGTCGAGGCCCGGATCTGCGCCGAGGACCCGGCCCGCGACTTCCTGCCCACCGGCGGAAGCGTCCTGCTGCTGGAGGAGCCGGCCGGGGACGGCATCCGGGTCGACTCCGGGCTCGCCCCGGGCGTCGAGGTCGGCAGCTCCTACGACCCCATGCTCGCCAAGGTGATCGCCGCAGGCCCGGACCGCGCCACCGCCCTGCGCCGGCTGCGCTCCGCCCTGGCCGCGACCACGATCCTCGGCGTCACCACCAACACCGCCTACCTGCGCCGCCTGCTCGGGCAGGAGGAGGTGGTCTCGGGCGACCTCGACACCGGCCTGGTCGAGCGCCACCCGGAACTGACCGCCGCGCCCGCCGCCGACGCGGAGACCGCGGCCTGCGCCGCCGGCATCGCCCGTCAGCTCGCCCTGACCCCGCGTCAGGACCTCGCGGCGTGGACCGATCCCTTCTCCCTCCCCTCCGGCTGGCGCCTCGGCGCCGAGCCCGCCTGGACCGTGCACCGGCTGCGGACGCCGGGCGGCGGAAACCTCACGGTCCGCGTCCGACCCGATGCACTCCGCACTCTAGACCGGCCCGCCGACAACGCGCCGTGCGCCTTCGAGGTGGCTGTGGACAACTCCGCGCCGCGCCGCGCGACCGCCCGCCGCACGGACGACCGGCTGCTGCTCACCCTCGACGGCAGGACCACCGCCTTCGCCCTGGCCACCGCCCCGGACGGCGCCCTCTGGCTGTCCTGCGCCGAGGGCACCTGGTCCTTCGTGCCCGAGGACCGGCTCGCCGCCCGCGCCCTGGCCGGGGCCGGCGCCGCGCACAGCGACAGCCTCACCGCGCCGATGCCGGGCACGGTCACCCTGGTCAAGGTCGCCCCCGGCGAGCGGGTCACCAAGGGCCAGCCGCTGCTGGTGCTGGAGGCGATGAAGATGGAGCACGTCATCGCGGCCCCGCACGACGGCACGGTCGGCGAGCTGCCCGTCCGGGCCGGCGCCACGGTCGCGATGGACGCGGTGCTCGCGGTGGTCGTACCGGATCCCGAGGCCGACGCCGACCACCAGGAAGGAAGCACCCGATGAGCAGCGTCACCGAACTCGGCCTGCCCGACCGCACCCTCCTGCCCGGCCTGCCCGCGCGCGTCCGGATCCACGAGGTCGGGCCGCGCGACGGCCTGCAGAACGAGCAGAGCACGGTCCCGGTCGAGGTGAAGGCCGAGTTCATCCGCCGCCTGGTCGGCTCCGGGCTGCGCACCGTCGAGGCGACGAGCTTCGTGCACCCCCGCTGGGTGCCCCAACTCGCCGACGCCGAGCAGCTGATGCCGCTGATCGCGGACCTCGCCGAGGAGCACCCCGACCTGCGGACGCCCGTCCTGGTCCCCAACGAGCGCGGGCTGGACCGCGCGCTGGAGCACGGCTGCCGGGACATCGCCGTGTTCGCCAGCGCCACCGAGACCTTCGCGCAGCGCAACCTCAACCGCTCGCTGGAGAGCCAGATGGCGATGTTCACGCCGGTGCTGAGCCGGGCGAAGGCCGAGGGGCTGCGGGTGCGCGGATACCTGTCGATGTGCTTCGGCGACCCCTGGGAGGGGCCGGTGCCGGAGGCCCAGGTCGCTGCCGTGGGCGCCGACCTGCTGGCCATGGGCTGCGCCGAGCTGAGCCTCGGCGACACGATCGGCACCGCGACCCCGGGGCGCGTGGCCGCCGTGTTGCGCGCCCTCGGCGAGCGCGGTGCGCCCCCCGAGTTGCTGGCCGTGCACTTCCACGACACCTACGGGCAGGCGCTCGCCAACACGCTGACGGCGCTCCGGCTCGGGATCACCACCGTCGACTCCTCCGCGGGCGGCCTCGGCGGCTGCCCCTACGCCAAGAGCGCCACCGGCAACCTCGCCACCGAGGACCTGCTGTGGATGCTGGACGGCCTCGGCATCGAGACCGGTGTCGACCTCGGCGCGCTCGCCGCCACCAGCGCCTGGATGGCCGCCGAACTCGGCCGGCCCAGCCCGTCGCGGGCGGTCCGCGCCCTCACCGCCGGCTGACCGCCCGTCCCTCCGCACCTCGCACGCCTGCCACGTCGCACCTCGCACATCTGCACCTCCACACCCCGAACGCACCGGGAGACCGCGATGCTTGACCACCGACTCGCCCCTGAGCACGAGGAACTGCGGCGCACTGTCGCCGAGTTCGCGCGGGACGTGGTCGCCCCGAAGATCGGCGACCACTACGAACGCGGGGAGTTCCCCTACGAGATCGTCCGCGAGATGGGGAAGATGGGCCTGTTCGGACTGCCTTTCCCCGAGGAGTACGGCGGGATGGGAGGCGACTACTTCACGCTCGGCCTCGCGCTGGAGGAGCTCGCCCGGGTCGACTCCTCGGTCGCGATCACGCTGGAGGCCGGGGTCTCGCTGGGCGCGATGCCGGTGTTCCGCTTCGGCACTGAGGAGCAGAAGCGCACCTGGCTGCCGAAGCTGTGCAGCGGCGAGATGCTGGGCGCCTTCGGCCTCACCGAGCCGGGCTGCGGCTCCGACGCAGGCGGGACGCGCACCACCGCCCGCTACGACGCGGCCACCGACGAGTGGGTGATCAACGGCTCCAAGGCCTTCATCACCAACTCCGGCACGGACATCACCGGCCTGGTCACCATCACCGCCGTCACCGAACCGCTCACCGGTTCGAGTGAAAACGGCGGCGCGGTCTCGCCCGGGCGGTCGATCTCGGCCATCATCGTTCCCAGCGGGACACCCGGCTTCACGGTCGCGCCGAAGTACTCCAAGGTCGGGTGGAACGCTTCCGACACCCACGAGCTGTCCTTCGACGACTGCCGCGTCCCGGCCGCCAACCTGCTGGGCGAACGAGGCCGCGGCTACGCGCAGTTCCTCCGCATCCTCGACGAGGGGCGGATCGCCATCGCCGCCCTGGCCACCGGCCTGGCCCAGGGCTGCGTGGACGAGTCGCTGCGCTACTCGGCCGAGCGTGAGGCCTTCGGGCGGCCGATCGGATCCAACCAGTCCATCCAGTTCAAGATCGCCGACATGGAGCTGCGGGCGCACACCTCGCGCCTGGCGTGGTACGACGCCGCCTCGCGGCTGCTGCACGGCGAGCCGTTCAAGAAGGAGGCGGCGATCGCCAAGCTGTACTCGTCCGAGGCGGCGGTGGCCAATGCCCGTGAGGCCACCCAGATCCACGGCGGCTACGGATTCATGAACGAGTACCCGGTGGCCCGCTTCTGGCGGGACTGCAAGATCCTTGAAATCGGAGAGGGCACCTCTGAGGTGCAGCGGATGCTGATCGCGCGCGAGCTGGGGATGCCGGCCGCCCGGGGCTGAACGCCGCGCGCCGCCGGGCGGCGGGCGGCGGGCGGACACCGGCGGCGCGCGCGGTATCCGCCCCAGGGCCGGGCGCGCCCGGAGCGGGCCGGCCTCTGCGGCACCAGTCCGGGGCAGGGGCGGGCCAGCCACGAGGAGCGCGGGGCATCAGCTCCGGCAGCGGGCGGCCGGCGGCTCGCGGCCGGCGGCCGAGCGTCCCGGGCCGGGGCGCGTCCAGGGCGTCCCGGCCCCTGCAGCACCGGGACCGGGCGGGCCCGGCAAGGGTGGGGCGGGTGGCCCGAGTGGTCGCGGCACGAGGACCGCTCGCCGCCGGCGGACCTCACGCGCGACAGCGCGGAGGTCGCGGCCTCACGCGGGAGCGGGCCCTGCGCGCAGAGACGGACGCAGACGCAGGAGCGGGCGCGGACGCGGAAGCGGGAGCCGACGCAGTGCCTGACGCGGGTGCGGGCCTCGCGCGCAGAGGCGGACGCAGACGCAGGAGCGGACGCGGGAGCGGGAGCCGACGCAGTGCCTCACGCGGGTGCGGGCCTCGCGGGCTCAGGGGATGACGATGACCGGCTGGACGGCGCGGCGTGCCAGACGGGCGGAGACGGATCCGAAGAGACGGCCCATCAGCCCGTGCGTCCCGCCGACGACGATCGCGTCGGCGGCGTACTCCCGAGCGACCTCCTCCAGTTCGTGGCAGATGTCGCCGCCGCGCTCCACCAGCACCCACGGGACATCGCTGAGGAAGTCGGAGCAGGCGAGTTCGAGGCCGAGCACCTCGGTGCGGTGGTCCGGTACGTCCACGAAGACGGGGGGCTCGCAGCCGGCCCACACCGTCGAGGGCAACCGGTTGGCGACGTGCACGATGACGAGTCCGGAACCGGAGCGCCGCGCCATGCCCACCGCGTAGGCGAGCGCGCGCTCGCTGGAGAGCGAGCCGTCGAAGCCGATCACCACACCGTGCAGGAAGGCCGGATCGCAGGCGGACGCCCGATTGGGCTGCAGGCCCGTGCCATGCTCCGGCACTCCGGCCTCCGGCAGGAAGTCGGGTGTCAGCGCGTCCGGACTCAGGGATTTCGGCTTCGGCCTGCGGGACGCGGGCTGGCCCACCGGTCTGGCGGGAGGCTTCCGGTCGCTGGGGTCGTGGAGCTCGTAACCGGCCATGTCTATGAGCGTTTCGGCGAGATGGGGTCGGCAGGACGGAGGGCTGGGACGCTGCCCGCACGCAAGGGCCGCCGCGGCCCGGGCGGGCGCGAAGCTGGCCTGTCTGTGGCTCGCGCGACCTCCTCCTTCCAGGGTACGGCGACAATGCGTCCGCGCCCAGATGCGGAGCGCGAAGATCCCATACTTCCCCCTCAGGGGTGGTCCGCCGGCTCCGGCCCCGACGCGTTCCTGGGAGCATGCCGGAGCCCTCGCCGGTGCGCAACGGTGCGCACGCACGATCGCACATCCCCCGCACCGGCCCGGCTCACTCCTCGCGGATCCCTGTGAATTCCATGGATCCGCGAGGGAGACGCCTGCACCGGCAGGTGGCGTTCGCGGCGCGGCACGGCTCGTCCGCCGAGTTTTCTCACTTGCCTCCCGCATATGCCAACGCTCTGCGAGTGTGTAGGCATGCCGCTGCTTCTGCTCGACCTCGACAACACGCTGATCGACCGTGACGGAGCGTTCCTCGGTTGGGCGGACGCCTTCCTCGGCGCCCACCGGCTGCCGCAGAGCGAACTCGCCTGGCTCGCCACCATCGACGGCGGAGGCTACGTCCCGCGCGAGACCGTCTTCCGCGCGGCACACGCCCGCTACCGGCTCCCCGGCCCGGTGGAGGAGCGGGTGGCCGAGTGGGGCGAGGAGTACCGGGCGGCGATGGTCCGGCTCGTGCACTGCCCGGAGGCGAACCGCGAGGCGTTACGCGCGGCCCGGCGTGCCGGATGGACCCTCGGGATCGTCACCAACGGGCTGACGGAGCACCAGTGGCAGAAGATCGAGGCGGTGGGGCTGGCCGACCTCGTCGACGGCTGCGTGGTCTCCGAGGAGGCCGGGCGGGAGAAGCCGGACCCGGAGATCTTCCGCCTCGCCGCGCAGCGGTGCGGCGTGACCACGGGCGCTCCGGGGGGCGCGTCGCCGGGCGATGCCGGAGCATGGAGCGGCCCCGCGGCGGGCGCCGACGGCGCTCACGACGCCGGCGGCGCGCGGGACGCCGGTGGACTGCCCACTGCCTTCCCTTCCGCCCGGGAGCCGGGCCGGGCGGCTGCTCGCCTGGCCGCCCAGCCGTCCGTCCCACCGGGGCCCGGCTGGGACCACCGGCCCGCGAGAGGATCGGCAGGGCCCGTCGCCGCCGCCGAGGCGTGGACCGCTGAGACCTGGATGGTCGGCGACCACGCCTCGGCGGACATCGCCGGTGCGGACGTCGCCGGGCTGCGCTCGGTCTGGCTGCACCACGGCCGCCCCTGGCCGTACCTCCACTACCGGCCGACGCTCACGGCCTCCGACCTCCCGGAGGCGGTGGCCCGCGTGCTCGCCTCCGCCCCGGCCGCCGCCTCCCACCCCGAGGAGGCACCGGCGGCCCCCCGCGCCCTCGCCCACTGCCCCCGCCGCTGACCCGGCAGACGCGCCCGTCGGCGCATCGCCGGGACCGCACGCGGCGGGCGATCGGCGACGGGCGACACGCCACGGGCGACAGGCGACGTGGCGCTCGCCGCAAGCGGCCGTCGGCCTGTCGCGGGGTCAGGCGGGGCCGGTGCGCGGGGCGCTCGGAAAGCGCCACCAGCGGGAGAGGCCGACCTCCTGGAAGCCGAGGCGGCGGTAGAGGGGTTCGCCGGCGAGGGTCGCGGTGAGGGTGATCACGCGGTCGGGGAAGGCCGCCAGCACCGTCTCCAGCAGCGCGCGGCCGACCCCACGCGAGCGGTGCTCGGGCAGCGTCGCCACCCAGTACACCCCGACGGCCCGGTCGCCGACGGCCCGGTCGCCGACGGCCCCGCCGGCCCCACCGCCCACGCGCCGCTCCTCCCCCGCGTCGTAGGTGACGCAGGCGGCCGCAGGGAGTCCGTGGCGGCGCGCCAGCCACAGTCGGACTCCCGCCGACCCGGCGGCGGGCGGCGGGAACAGCACTCCCCGGCGCCACGGCAGCCGGTCCGGCACCGGGAATCCCTCCACCACCGTGCGTTCGAAGGCGTCGAGCGCTGCCGGGTCGCCCGGCTCGACGGCGGTCACCGCGACCTCGTCCCCGGCGGTGACGCCGCGCACCGGCGCTCGCACCTCCGCTCCCGGCAGGCGGGCCATGATCGGCATGTCGAGGCCGTGCTCGCAGCCGAACGGCTCGAGTTCCAGCACCCGGTAAGGGTCCTCGACCTTCAACTCCCTGGTGTCCCAGGCCCGCAGCAGCGGGAGCAGCACCTCCCGCAGGTCGGCCGCGGCGTCGGCCGGCCTGCGGCGTACGAAGATCAGGTCGCGGAAGCCGGCGGGCGTCGGCGTCCGGCAGGCCGCGTACGTCGCGCCGGTGCCGCCCGCCGCACCCCCGGCCGCCGCCGCACCACCGGCCGATGCCGCACCACCGCCCACCGCCGCACCTCCGCCGTCCGCCACACCACCGCCCACCGGACCACCGACCACCGACGCGCCGCCATCCGCCGCCCCTGCGCCTCCGCCCGCCGCCGCATCGGCGCCTCCGGAACCCTCCCAGGTCGGCAGGCCGAGGGTCCGGGACTGGGCGAGCCAGTAACCCGCCGCGTTGTCGTTGGCGAGATGCAGGAGCCGCGGCCCCACCGTCCGCCGTTGCTCACACCCGTCCGTCATGGCCACGGCATGACGATAGCGACGAGGACCGCGCGGCAGTCGGCGGTCGGTCACCGCGCGGCCCCGGCCCTCCCCCCCACTGCCGTCCGCTCCAACCGCCACTCGGCACCCGCTCCGCACCTTGCTCCGCTCCGGCGTTGCCCTCGACAGACAGGGGCTGCCGGTGGCCGGATCCCGGCGGCCGGCGGCCCGGGCGTGACGCTTCGCACAGAAGTGCGCCCACCTCGCGCTCCGGCGCACTACCGTGCGAGTCCCGTGCGCCTCACACACCGCCCCCACTCCGGCGCAACTCCTCCACCGGAGATGATTTTCGGTCAACTTGGTTTTGCCGCCGGGATATTGGGCGGACGCCCGGGCCATGCCCCGGATGCTGAGCGCCGGCGGGCGGCGGGCGGACGGCAGGGGGCCGCCGGGCCGCCCGACAACTGGCCACCACCGGCCAGGCCCCCTTCCCTGACAGGCTGTCGGGTGCCACGCTTCGTGATCGAATGCTTCGCGCCAAATTGCCATGTCGACATAGCGCCGGATGGTGAACTTGCCACAAGCGCATCGCCGGACGCAGTAGATTCGATCTTGACACTTCGGGGGGAATCGCCAGTGCAGACCTGCAGGATCGAACAACCATGACAGCCGCGACCCGTGGGGCGCGAGGGGAGCGCCCGGCCACCACTCCTGGCACCGGTCCCCTGCCGTACGAGTCGCACAACAACCGTGCACGGACGACACGTTCGAGGGGGGCATGAGCGCCTTGACCAGGGTCAGCAGGAGTTCGGCGGTGGAGAGCGCCACCGCCGGCACAGCCGCGGTGCCCCCGGCCCGGACCCCGTCGCACCCCCAACTCCCGTCCCACGCACAGGGACAGCCCTACGCACAGGCGCAGCCTTACGCGCAGGCCTCCGCGCACGGGCAGACGCACGGGCAAGCGCAGACGCACGGGCAGGCACAGGCGCACGCCCAGACGCAGCCTCCGGCGCAGTCGGGAACCGGCGCCGGCAGCCAGGCCGCGTCCCCCGGACAGAACCCCGGCACCGCCCACCATCCGGCGCCCCGCACCCTCTCCGGCCGGCGCCGGCCGGAGACCGTCGCCGTGCTGCTCTTCAGCGGTGGTCCGATCTTCGAAAGTTCGATACCCCTGTCGGTGTTCGGCATCGACCGCCAGGACGCCGGGGTGCCGCGCTACCGGCTGCTGGTGTGCGCGGGCGAGCAGGGTCCGCTGGCCACCACCGGCGGCCTCAGCATGACCGCGCCCTACGGCCTGGACGCGCTCTCCCGCGCGGGCACGATCGTGGTCCCCGCCTGGCGCTCCCCCGGCCAGAACCCGCCCGCCTCCGCCCTCGACGCGCTGCGCCGCGCGCACGCCGAGGGGGCCCGCATCATCGGCCTGTGCACCGGCGCCTTCGTACTGGCCGCAGCCGGGCTGCTGGACGGCCGTCCCGCGACCACCCACTGGATGTTCGCCCCGACGCTCGCCAAGCGCTTCCCGCGCGTCCTGGTCGATCCCCGCGAGCTGTACATCGACGACGGCGACGTCCTCACCAGCGCGGGCACGGCGGCCGGCATCGATCTCTGCCTGCACGTGGTACGCACCGACCACGGCACCGAGGCCGCGAACGCGCTCGCGCGCCGGCTGGTCGTGCCCGCCCGCCGCGCCGGCGGTCAGGCCCAGTACATCGACCGCTCTTTACCCGAGGAGATCGGCAGCGACCCGCTCGCCGAGGTCGTGACCTGGGCACTGGACAACCTCTCCCAGCACTTCGATGTCGAGGCGCTCGCGGCTCGCGCGTACATGAGCCGCCGCACCTTCGACCGCCGGTTCCGCACGCTGACCGGCAGCGCGCCGCTGCAGTGGCTGATCTCGCAACGGGTGCTGCAGGCCCAGCGGTTGCTGGAGACCACCGACCTGTCCGTGGACGAGGTGGCGCGGCACTGCGGCTTCCGCTCGCCGGTGGCCCTGCGCGGCCACTTCCGGCGGCAGTTGGGCGTCTCGCCCGCCGTGTACCGGACCAACTTCCGTTCGCGGCACCCGCTGTCGCCCTCGGGAGGCAGCGGCGGATCCGGGGGCGCCCCGGGAACCGCCGTGCCGGCACAGGGCGGTGGCGCAGCGGCGGCGGGCGCCGGAGGCGGCACGCCCGGGTCCGCGGGTGCGGGTGTCCCCAACCAGGCGGGTGCGGCCGGCGCGACCGGCGCTACGCCCGGTGGGGCGTCCGGCGGCGCGTTCGGCGGCGCGTTCGGCGCCGGGGGGAAGACCTCCGTGCCCGCGGGCTCCTCGGCCGGCTCCCGGGTTCCGCGGCCCGCCGGTGCGCCACCGCGCGGTGGCGCACCCGGGGGAACGGGCGGTGGGGCCGCCGGCGGGGCCGGTGGCAGCTCGTCGGGCAGGCAGCGCACGCCCAGCACGCCCGCGGCGGTCCTGACCGGACGGCAACGGGCCGACCTGCGTGTGGGCCCCGGCCCGCAGTCCTCCTCGCCGGACGGCGGCGAGCCGGGCCGCGGGCAGGGGCGTGAGCCCGGCCGCGGGCAGGGCAGTGAGCCGACCGGTGGGTCCGGGCGCGCCCCCGGCCGAGCCGCCACGGCTGCGACTGCGACTGCGACTGCGACGACGGCCCCGGCTGCGGCCGCAGCCGGGGAACGGGTCCCCGCGCAGGGCCGTGAGCCCGGCGACGGCGCGTCGCCGGGCGAGCCGCACCCGGCGGTCACCCCCGCCTGCCCGGACCACGCGGCGGCCGAGGACGGGCGGGCCGCGCCCGCCGCCGACCTCTCCCCGCAGGCCAAGCAGCACCCCGACGCCCCGCCGGAGCCGGTTCTCGAACCCGGCCGTGAACCGGAACGCGAAGCCGGCCGCGAGTCCGGCGCCTGAGGCCACGCCCGGTCACCACCCTCTGCGCGGGGGGTGCCCCGGCCGCGCGGGGCTCCGGCCGTGCGGCGTGACCAGCTCCGCGGCAAGGCCTGCGCCGCGCGGGCGACCCGACGAGGCGGGCCGCCCCGCCCAGGCGGCATGCCCCCAACCGGGCTCGGGGGCGCCCCACTCCTCCGCACGGCCCACCCCGCGCGGCGTGACCACTCCGCGCGGGGCGACCCGGCCGGGTAGCACGCCCCCAACCGGGGCGGGGGACACCCACTCCGCGGCACGGCCCACCCCGCGCGGTACGGCCCAACGCGCGGCCTGGCCAGCTCCACGCAGGGCGCCCCGCCCAGGCGGCGAGCCCCCCAACCAGCGGGAGCGCCCCGCTCCTCTGCACGGCCCACCCCGCACGGCGTGACCACTCCGCGCGGGGCGACCCGCCCAGGCGGCATGCCCCCCAACCCGGCGGAAGCGCCCCACTCCTCTGCACGGCCCACCCCGCACGGCGTGACCACTCCGCGCGGGGCGACCCGCCCAGGCGGCATGCCCCCCAACCCGGCGGAAGCGCCCCGCTCCTCTGCACGGCCCGCCCTACGGGGCGTGATGCCCACGCCGCGCGGGGCGACCCGGCCGGGCGGCATGCCCCCCAACCCGGCGGAAGCGCCCCACCCGCAGGTTGGCCCACCCGCACGGCGTGACCACTCCGCGCGGGCGTCCCGGCGAGGCGGGGCGACCCGGCCGGGCGACCCGGGTCACGACAGCCAAGCCGCGACGGCCCCCTCGCGACGGCCGCGCCCCAGCAGCCCGAGCCCCAGCACCCCGCGCCCCAGCGCCCCGCGCCCCAGCGCCCCGCGCCCCAACGGCCGGGGCTGTGGCCGCCCGGGGCGGCGGGGCGCAGACTTGACTTGCGTGCGGCGCGACAGATGATCGACGATGCGAGACTTGTCGGTCGCCCGGTCTCCCCCGCGTGGCCGAGCCCCCCGATGTCTGGACGGTGAACCTGTTGAACGACCGCATGGTCTGGATCGACTGCGAGATGACCGGTCTCGACCTGGAGCACGACGCCCTGGTCGAGGTCGCCGCCCTGGTGACCGACTCCGAGCTCAACATCCTGGGCGAGGGCGTCGACGTGGTGATCCGCCCGCCCGCGGAGGCGCTGGCGCACATGCCCGACGTGGTCCGCGCGATGCACACCAGCTCCGGCCTGCTGGAGGAGCTGGAGTCCGGCGTCACGCTGGCCGAGGCGGAGGCGGCGGTGCTCGCCTACGTGCGCGCGCACGTCCCCGAGGCCGGGCGGGCTCCCCTCTGCGGCAACTCGGTCGCGACCGACCGCGGTTTCCTGGCCCGCGACATGGCGGCGCTGGAGCAGCACCTGCACTACCGGATCGTGGACGTGTCCTCGATCAAGGAGCTGGCCCGCCGCTGGTATCCGCGCGCCTACTACAACAGCCCGAAGAAGGCCGGGCACCACCGCGCGCTCACGGACATCCGGGAGTCGATCGCCGAGCTGCGGTACTACCGCGAGGCGGTCTTCGTCCCCGCGCCCGGTCCGGACACCGACACCTCGCGCGCGATCGCCGCGCGCCACACCCAGCCGCCGGCGTGACGGCCTCCGCCGCCGGGCGGATCGGGCGCGAGACGCCGGAAACGCACGGAAGCGCCTGGTCACAAGCACCCCTCGGGATCCTGTAGAGTATTGCTCGTCACCGCGTCGCGCGGGCGACGAATGGTGGGTGTAGCTCAGTTGGTAGAGCACCTGGTTGTGGTCCAGGTGGCCGCGGGTTCAAGTCCCGTCATCCACCCTCGGAAAGAGGCCCTCGATCTGCGGAAGCAGACCGAGGGCCTTCTCCGTTCCCCGTAGCTCCGCGAAGCCGAGCGTGAACCCGAGTCCGAAGCCGAGCCGAACTCGAAACCGGAACGGAAACCGCAACCGGATCCGGACCGAAACCGGCCCGGATCCGGAGAAGCCGCGGGGTCGCGGCGCCGCGCCGGTCAGGCGACGTCGCGGACGGTGTTGCGGAGCGTCCCGAGCCGGCTGACCTCGACCTCGACGACGTCGCCGTCGACGATGAAGCCCTGCGGCTCCATGAAGAGCCCGACGCCCCCCGGCGTGCCGGTGGCGATGACGTCGCCCGGGGAGAGCGGCGTGAACGTGCTGACGTACTCGATGATCGACGGAATGTCGTTGATCAGGTCGGCCAGCTTGCCGTGCTGGCGCACCTCGCCGTTGACCCGGGTGGTCAGTTCGAGTTCGGTGACGTCCCCGACCTCGTCGGCGGTCACCAGGCAGGGGCCGAAGCCGCCGGTGCCCGGCCAGGTCTTGCCGGGCAGCCACTGGCTGGCGGCACGCTGCCAGTCGCGCACCGAGAAGTCGTTGTACACGGCGTAGCCGGCGACGTGGTCGTAGGCCTCGGCCTTGGAGACCCGGTGCGCGGGCTTGGAGATGACGAGGGCCACCTCGCCCTCGTAGTCGAACTGCTGGGACTGCGCCGGCTTGAGGGCGTCCTCGCCGTGCCCCATCTGGCTGTCGGCGTAGCGGGCGAAGACGACCGGGGCCTGCGGAGCCGCCTTGCCGATCTCCTCCTGGTGGCTGCGGTAGTTGACGCCGATGCAGATGATCTTGCGGGGGTCGGGGATGACCGGGGCGAGCCGCACGTCCGCGAGCGCCACCGGGTCGCCGGTGTGGTTCGCCAGGGAGTCGAGTGCGCCGGCCGCGATGGCCTCGGCCAGCGACGGAGCCGTCGAGGTCGCGTCATAGACGGTCTCGCCGTCCAGACGCCCCCAGGCGATGCCGTGGTCGGGGCGGTGGTAGCTGACGAACCTGCTCATCGGATGTTCCTGTTCGTATGGGGTGGTGGGCTGAAAAATGAGGGACGGCCGGAGGAACGGTTTTCCGTGGCGCGGATCAGCCCGCGCGGGCCGCTCCGGGCATCAGGCGGCGACGCCGCGGCGGCGGTCGTCGACGAACGAGCGGAGGTGCTCGACGACCCGCGCCTCCTCCGTGAGGTCGAACACCGCGGCGACGTACCGGTCGGGCCGCACCGCGACGAACACCGGACCGGAACCCGAGCCCGAACCCGGACCCGAGCCCGAACCTGGACCCGAACCCGAGCCGGAGCCGCAGCCGGCGGTGAGCATCGCCGCAACCTCGGTGACCCGGCCCTCGCCCGGCTCCGCGCCCGGCGCGCTCAGCTGCAGGCGCACGGCGCCGACGGCGTCCCAGTAGGGGTCGACCGCCGCGGCGGGCCCGCCGCCGATCTGCAGCAGCGTCCAGCCTCGCCCGAGATGGGCGTCGAGTCCGCGTTCGGCGCCGGTGGCGTCGCGGACGGTCGGCTGGCTCAGGGCCCGGCCGACCGCCACGCCGTCGAGGACGACGCCGCGGGCCGGGACGGCGACGCCGGCGGAGTGGTCGGGCGGTGAGATGAAGCGCATCCCGGCCAGGTACGCGCGCACCCGGGGAACCAGTCCGACCACGCGGACGGTGGCGTCCCGCAGCCGGGTGAGGGCCGGGTGGGTCGCCATGACGACCGCGCCGATGCGGCGCGAGACGGTCACCATCGCGGCTCCGTGGGCGCGGCGTTCCACCTGGTACGAGTCCAGCAGCCGCTCGGTGGCGCGGCCGTGGAGGGCCTCGATCAGCTTCCACACCAGGTTGGCCGCGTCGCGGATGCCCGCGTTCAGGCCCTGGCCCGCGAACGGCGGCATCAGATGCGCGGCGTCGCCGACGAGGAACACGCGCCCCGCGCGGTAGGACCGCGCGACCCGCTGGTGCGCGACGTAGACGACCGCGCGGCGCACGTCGCCCGGCTTCAGCCGGGCCCGGAAGCGGGGGACGATCAGCTCGTGGATCCGCTCCGGGGTGGTCATCTCTTCGGGGTCCTCGTCGTCGAAGAGCATGAACTCGATCCGCAGGCGTCCCTTCACGCCGGGGACGAGCACGTACGGCCGCTTGCCGTCGCCGTGGAACTCGGCGAACGGCTCGCGTCCGGGCGGCTCGTCGAGCAGGTCGACGACGATCCACCGCTGCGGCTGGGTGGTGCCGACCAGATCGATGCCGACCGTGCGGCGGACGAAGCTGCGTCCGCCGTCGGCGCCGACCAGCCAGTCGGCGGTCAGCGTCCGCGACTCGCGCCCGTCGGCGGCGCCGTCCGTGTGCCCGGGCCTGGGCCTGGGTCCGGGCACGGGCACGCGGACGGGCACGGTCACCGTCACGCGGACCCCGTCGGCGTCCTGGTCGATCGCGGTCGCCTCGGCGCCGGGCAGGAACTCGAGCCGCTCGTGCCCGGCCGCCCGCTCCCACAGCAGCCGCTCCAGGATCGGCTGGTCGAACTGCGTCTTGGCGGGGTGCCCCAGCCGCGAGGCGACCGGCTTCGCCTCCAGCAGGAGGCGGTCGCCGAGCCCGAAGTAGCGGCTGCCGGTGTCGAGCAGCGACTCCGCCTTCAACGCGTCCGCCACACCGAGCTGTTCGAGGGTGCGGAACGACTCGTCCTGGAGGCTGATGGCGCGCGGCAGGTCGCCCGGCTCGGTCTCCTTCTCCACGAGCACCGTCCGCACGCCCGCGTCGGCGAGCAGCAGGGCGGTGACGAGCCCGATCGGGCCGGCGCCCACCACGATCACCTCGCGCCGCTCGCCGCTCCCCTCCTCGCGCCCCGCCTCCGGCCCCGCGGTCACGGGGTGTCCTCCGGCCGGGCCCGGAGGCGGAAGTCGGCGTCGAAGTCGGCGCCCCGGGTCAGCTGCCAGTACTCCAGGTGGCTGTAGGGCCACACCTGCGAGACCCGGCCGCGGGAGTTCTTGTACCAGGTGCGGACCTGCGGCTGCCCCCAGGCGCGTTCGGCGTTGCCCTGGTCGACCCAGCGCAGGAAGCGGTCCAGGGTCTCCTGCCTGACCTCGATCGAGGCGTCGCCGCGGCGCAGCAGCTGGTGGATCGCCTCGACGGTGAACTCCACCCCGCACTCGATCATGAAGTGGAACTGCCCGTGCACGACGTAGTTCGTGTTGGGCCCCTGGATCAGGAAGAGGTTCGGGAAGCCGGGCACGGCGATCCCGGCCCAGGCCGTGGCGTCCCCGTTCCAGTGCTCCTTCAAGGTCCGCCCGGAGGGGCCCGTGACCACGATCGGGTCGAGGTAGTCGGAGGCCCGGAACCCGGTCGCGTAGATCACCACGTCGACCGGGTGGTGCTCGCCGTCCGCGGTGACGATGCCGTCGGAGGTGAACCGCTCGATCGGGGTGGTGACGAGGTCCGCGTGCTCCCGGTGCAGCGCCCGCGCCCACACGCCGTTGTCGCGGAGCATGCGCTTTCCGCCGGGCGGATACGCCGGCACGACGACGTCGAGCATCTCGGGGCGGTCCGCCCACTGCTCGCGGAGGATCGCGGTCAGCTCCTCGCGCACCCGCAGGTTGGTCTCCGACACCGAGTCGGTGCGGTTCCACTCCGGGTCGACCTTCACGGTGTGCAGCCGCCCGGTGCGCGCGCCCCAGAACGCCTGGAAGCGGAACCACTGGCCGTAGTGCGGGACGTGCTCGCAGAGCCAGGCCAGGGCCGGCGGCGTCGGGGCGTGGTAGTTCGGGGCGGGGACCGTCCACGGCCCGGACCGCTGGAAGACCTCGAGCCGGGCGACCCGGTCGACGATGCTCGGGACGATCTGGTAGGCGCTGGCGCCGGTGCCGATCACGGCGACGCGCTTGCCGGTCAGGTCGACCTCGTGGTTCCAGCGCGCGGAGTGCATGCGCACGCCGCCGAAGTCCTCCTGTCCCGGGATCGTCGGGATGTTGGGCTTCTCCAGCTGCCCGGTCGCGGCGACGACGGCGTGGAACCGCCGGCGCTGCTCGGCGCCGTCCCGCCGGACCACCAGCTCCCAGCTCGCGGAGGCCTCGTCCCAGGTCATCGAGACGACCTCGGTCTCGAACTCGATGTGCTCGCGCAGGGCGGCGCGGTCGACGATCTCGACGGAGTACGCCTCGATCTCCGCACCCTCGGCGTAGGCGTTGGGCCAGTCGGCCCGCTGCGCGAAGGAGAAGCTGTAGCCGAAGGTCGGGGTGTCCAGGCGCACGCCGGGATAGGTGTTGGCCCACCAGGTGCCGCCGACCTCGGGGTGCTTCTCGAAGGCGGTGAACCGCACGCCCGCCTGCTTGAGCCGGTACATCGCCGCGATGCCGCTCATCCCGGTGCCGATGACCGCGACCTCGAAGTCCCGGCCGGGGGCGACCTCTTCGGCACGCCAGGCCGGCGCGCCCGGGCGCTCGGTGACCAGGTCGAGCTCGTGCATCATCAGGGCGGCGTCCTCGGCGCCGGCCCCGCCGGTGATGAACTCGACGATCGCGCGCGCCTCGTACGGGTCGAGGAGGCGGGGCCGGGTGAGCCCCTCGTCGCGGACCCGCCGGAGCGCGGCGGCGGCGAGCTCGCGCGCACGCGCCTGCGCGGCCTCGCTCATGCCGCCGTGCGGGGGCGGGACGGTGTCGACTGGAGGGTGCGGGGGACGCAGCTCCGCCGGGATCAGCTGGTGATCCCCCGTCAGCGCCGCCAGCGCGGTGAGCAGGGACGGCAGGTCCGCCTCCGCGACGATGCGGTCGAGGAAGGCGTCGTCCTCGGTGATGGGCGTGTACTCGTCGCGCCAGTACACGTCGTCGATGCGGTCGGCCCGGGTCGGAGCGGTCATCGGCCCTCCCGCGCGCCCGCGAACTCCTGGGCGGCGGACGCGACATGGGCCACGGCGAGGACCTTGCCGACCACCTCGTCGAGTTCCTGGGCCAGGCACTCGGCGGCGATCACGTGGTCGGGGCGGACGACGACGGCGCCGACCGGCCGGGCGTCGAACCACGCCTGCAGGCTCGCCTCGCCTCCGAGGTCGCCGACCAGGGTGACGCCGGGCGCGGCCTGCTTGCGCGCCCACGGCAGCTGCGACTTCGGCACCACCTGCACCAGGCGCGCGCCGAGCCGGTCCAGCACGGCGCGCCGCCGCTCGGACAGGAAGGCCGTCGGATCGTTGTTCCAGGTGATGATGCGCCAGCCCTGGCCGGTGGCGTCGTCGAGCAGCATCTCGACGCCGTCGGCGTCGGTGGCCCGCGGCTGGGGGAAGATCGACCCGGCGAGCCGGGGGACGTCGCGGGCCGGCAGCGTCTTGAACACCGGCAGCGGGGTGTGCACGACCACGCCCTGGTCGAACTTCGGCTGCGGCTTGAACGCCTGCCGCTTCTGGGCCTCCCGCTCCTCGGGGGTGCGGTTGGCGGCGATCCGGTCGCGCTCGGCCGCCTTCTCCGGGTCGTGGTCGGTCATCTCCTTGGCCATCCCGAGCGAGACGGCGACCATCTGCCGGACGTGGCCGAGGCGTTCGACCTCGTAGGTGTCCAGCAGGGGGTCGGCCGCCAGTCCCTTGACGACGGCGGCCAGCTTCCAGCCGAGGTTGAAGGCGTCGCGGATCCCCGAGTTCCAGCCCTGGCCGCCGACGACCGGCATGACGTGCGCGGCGTCCCCGGCCAGGAAGATCCGGCCCTGCCGGAACCGGCCGGCGATCCGGGCGTGGTGGCGGTAGACGCGGCGGCGGATGATGTCCAGCTTGGTGGGGTCCGGCACGTGCGGCGCCAGCAGGCCGAAGACGAACGCGTCGTCGTCCGCCTGCTCCTCGGACTCGTCCTCGAAGAGCGTGAACTCCCAGCGCCGGATGCCGTGCGGCAGCGCGATGGAGGCGTAGCTGCGGGCCGGGTCGCCGCCGAAGACGGCGTGCGGGGTGCCGATCGGGTCGTTGGCGACGTCGATGACCAGGCCGTCGGACGGCCGGGTCTCGCCCTCGAAGGAGATGCCGAGGCGTTTGCGGGTGGGCGAGGAGCCGCCCTCGGCGGCGACCACGTACCGCGCCCGGAGCGTCTGGCCGTCCGCGAGGGTGGCGACCACGCCGTCGGTGTCCTCGGCCAGGTCGACCACCTCGGCGCCGAAGCGGGCGATGGCGTTCGGGTACCGGTCCAGACCGGCCAGCAGCACCTGGTCGACCAGCGGCTGCACGAAGCCGTTGCGCCGGGGCCAGCCGAACTCCCGTGTGGTCGGGTTGACTTCGGAGAGGATCAGGCGGTCCCCGTTGACCATGTAGATCTTCTGGTCGGGGATGGTGTGCGGGAGGACCTCGTCGACGAGGCCGGCGGTCTGCATCGCGCGCAGCGCCTCGTCGTCGATGCCCACCGCCCGCGGGTAGTCGATGAGTTCCGGCTCCCGCTCGACGACGAGGACGTCGACGCCCTGCTGCCCGAGCAGGTTGGCCAGGGTCAGGCCGACGGGCCCCGCGCCGATGACGAGAACGTCGCAGGCCGTGCTCATGAGGTGCTCCCGAGGGATCGTGCCGGGCCCAGCGCGGCGACGGTGTCGCCGAACGCCCGGCTCAGCAGGACGAGATCGATGCCGAGGCCCACGTAGTCGACCAGGCCGTCGGCGAACAGCCGGGCGGCGTACTCCGCCCGGCCGGAGTAGATGCCCAGGGTGACGCCGTGCGCGGTGGTCAGTTCGCGCAGGTACACGATCGCCTCGCGCACCGGGCCGTCCTCCCAGTCGCCGCGCCCGGGCAGCCCGTAGGAGACGGCCAGGTCGGCCGGTCCGATGTAGACCGAGTCCAGGCCCGGGGTCGAGACGATCTCCTCGGCCCGGTCGACCCCGGCCTTCGTCTCGATCTGGGCGATCGCGGACACCGCGCGGTTGCCCGCAGCGGTGTACGTGTCGGCGGGGTCCCCGGCGTCGAGGGGGTACAGGGCCGGCCTGGACGGCCCCAGGCTGCGGTTGCCGACCGGGAGGTACTTGACGGCCGCGACCAGGGCCTCGGCCTGGGCCCGGGACTCGACGGTGGGCGCGACCACGCCGCGGGCCCCGCTGTCGAGCAGCCGCAGGATCGGCGCGGGGTCCAGCGAGCCGACGCGCGCGTACGCGTACGCGTTGCCGCGCGGGATCGAGCGCAGGATGCCGCAGGCCGCTTCGAGGCCCAGCTCGCCGTGCTGCAGATCGAGGATGACGCCGTCGTAGCCGGCGGCCGCCGCCCACTCCGGCATGGAGAACGACGGCAGCGACTGGTGGTAGAGGACGGGGTGCCCGCCGCCGGAGGACGCCGCCGCGGCCGCCGGCTTCACTGCGCCGCCCCCTCGCGCCCGGCCAGTCGCGCGGCGTGCGCGGCGGCCGCCTGGCCGCCGAAGATCGGCACGATCTCGCGGCGGGCGAACAGCCACCGGCCGTCGACCTTGCGGTAGCGCTCGCGGAACTCGCCGACCGAGGCGGGCTGGGTCTGCGGCTCACTGCTGTCGCGGAACGTCAGGTACTGCACGGTTCCGGCGACCTCCTCGCCGTCCCGTACCAGCCGGATCCCGCCGATGAAGTGCCGGCCGACGAGGTCGGTCTGCTGCGCGCGCTTGGCGCCCCAGACCTTCATGGCCTCGCGGTCCATGTCGCCCATCGGGCCGGAGGAGACGCCGTCCTCGGTGTACAACTCCCAAGTGGTGTCCGCCTGGTTGTGGTCGAGGCGGTAGAGCATCTCGGAGATGAGCTGCTCGATCTCGACGCGGGTGGTCGCGTCGACGGGGCGGTAGTCGCTCATGGTCAGCCCTTCGAGTCGGCGGTCGCGACCACGCGACCGAGTCCGGTGATGGTGGCGACGCACTCGACGTCGGCGGGCCACGGCTCGATGTAGCCGATGGACCCGGACAGCAGCACCTCGCCGGCGCGCAGCGGCTCGCCGGTGCGGATCGCGGTCTCCGCCAGCCAGATCACGGCGTTGACCGGGTCCCCGAGGACGTTGCTGCCGACGCCGCGGGTGATCTCGGTGCCGCCGCCGGTGATGACCATCTCCACCGCGGTCAGGTCGACCTCGTCGTACGGGTGCTGCTCCTCGCCCAGGACGATGCCGCTGCAGCCGGCGTTGTCGGCGATGGTGTCGACGATCTGCCCGACCGACCCGCCGTAGCGGAAGTCCACGACCTCGAAGGCGGGCGTCACGTGGTCGATGGCGGCCTCGACTGCCTCGCGGGTGGGGTCGAGGATGTCGTCCTTCAGCACGAAGGCGACCTCGGCCTCGATCAGCAGGCGGTTGTACCGGGACAGCGGCAGGCGCGTCCCCGACGCGTGCACCATGTCGTCGTGGATGATCCCGTAGTCGGGCTCGGAGATGCCCACCCGCTGCTGGACGAGCGGGTTGGTCAGGCCGACCTTGCGGCCCACCCGCTTCACGCCCAGTTCGCGCTCGCGCAGGGCGGCGAACGCGGCGGAGATGGCGTAGGCCGCGTCGAGATCGTGCTCGGGGAGCCGGGGGCTCACGTAGGGCACGGTGTACACGTCGCGCTTCGCCTCGAACAGCTCGCGGGCGATCCGCTCGACGGTCTCCTGGGGAACGCTCACCGCTGGTCCTTCCGTCCTGCGTGCTTCTTGAGAAAGGCGACCGCCGCGGCGTTGAACTCCGCGGCGCCCTCCCACTGCGGCCAGTGCGCGGCGTCGCGGACCAGCAGGTACTCGCCGTCCGGGATCAGGGAGCACAGCCGCTCGCCCTCGGCCTCGTCCCCGGTCGGCTCGTGGTCGGTCCACACCATCAGGGCCGGGACCGGGAGCGCGGCGAAGTCCTCGTCCGTGACGCGGTTGCGGAAGCGCCGCTCCGGCTCCCGCAGGGCGGAGACGAACGCCATGCTGAACCCCTCGCGGGCGTAGATCGCCTGGCGGACGCGGACCAGCTCGTCAGTGATCTTCTCCGGGTCGTGGATCACGACCTGGAGGCGCTTCCTGACGTTCTCGAAGGTCGGCTCGCTCACCGCCTGCGTGCTCACCGACTGCGTCCGGTCCAGCCGCGACTCCTCCGTCATCCGGCCGCCAGGGGCGGAGAGGATCACGGTGTGCAGCCGGTCCGGGTGCTTCGGCGCGAACTTCAGCGCCAGCCAGCCGCCGAGCGACTCGCCGGCGAGGTGGACGCGGTCCAGCTCCAGCGCGTCGAGGAGCGCGAGCAGGTGCTCCTCGTAGTCGCAGATCTCCAGCGGGTGGTCCGCGAGCGAGGTGTGGCCGTGGCCCGGGTAGTCGTAGCCGACCACCCGGAAGCCCGCCTGGACGAGGGCGCGGATGTTCCGCGTCCACGCCTCGATGTGGCCGCTGGTGCCGTTGGCGAGGACGACGGTCTCGGCGTCGGGGGCCGCCCCGCGGAGGTCGAGGACCCGGGTGCGGTAGCCGCCCGCGTCCACGTACCGCAGGGTGTGCTCCAGGTCCGCGATCTCCTCCCAGAAGGTCGGGAGGTGCGTCGCCGCCGCGCGGCCCGTGTTCTGCGCGGTGCTCATGCGGTCACCGCCGCCTGGATCGCGAAGCCGGCGCCCCACTTCTCCACCGCCCAGTAGCGGTCGACGGCGAAGCGGTACGGGCCGGCGGTCGACAGCGCCGCGTAGGCGGCGATCCAGCTGCGCATCTCGTGCGCGGCCGAGCCGCCCTCCGCCATGAACCAGCCGTTCTCCCAGCCGTCGACCGGGGCGAGGTCGCCGGAGCGGAGCACGTCGAGGACGAGCGTGTCCCACTCCTCGTTCAGCGGGTCGCTCGGCGCCTTGCCGTCGGCGATCGCCTGGATGCCCTTGACGATCATCTGCTCCCGCTGGTGCCGCTCCTCGGGCGAGGGCGCGTAGGACACCAGGCGCTCGCGCACGGTGCCGGGGGCGCCGTCCCAGCGCGGGATCGGCGGGCTGTGCGAGATCCCGCCCGAAGCCAGGAACAGCACCTTCGCGTCCATCGCGCGGGCGGCCCGGCCGAAGGCCTCGCCCATCAGCCGCACCCGCCGCATCGGGGAGAGCGGCAGACCGATCGCGTTCACGAAGACCGGCACGATCGGCTGCGTGAAGTCCTTGCCGAAGACGAAGTCCAGCGGCTGGACCACGCCGTGGTCGACCGTCATCCGCTCGCTGCGGCCGATGTCGATGCCCTCGGCCAGCACCGCCGCGTGGAAGGCCCGGGCGGCGTCGCCGTCGACCGGGAGCGGGCCCGCGGTGGTGCCGTAGTCGCCGACACCCTCGGCGGCCGCGCCGATGGCCCAGGGGGTCATCATCGAGTACAGCTGGCCGTTGAAGTGATCCGGTCCGAAGACCACGACCAGGTCGGGGCCGTACTCGGCGACGAACCCTCTGACCTCGTCGATGGCGGCGTTGATCTCGGCGAACGTCTCCCCGCCCGGGTCGACGTTGCCGAACGACGGCGCGTGGGAGAGTGCTGCGACGGCCAGCGACATGGGCTGCTGCCCCTTTCTCGGTCTTGCGGTGTGTCAGGAACGGTGGGCCGCGCTCACGCGGCGGCCGCGGCCGGCGCGGGCTGGACCTCCGTCGCCTCGGAGCCGGAGCGGCGCGTGCTCAGGTGCAGGACGACGACGCACACGGCGGCGAGGAGCATCGGCAGCGCGAACACGGTGAAGGCCGCCCCCATGCCCATGCCGCCGTCGAAGGCCCAGCCGCCGACGATCGGCGCGGCGATGCCGCCGAACCGGCCGACACCGATCACCACACCGAAGCCGGTCGAGCGGGCCAGCGTCGGGTACAGCGTCGGGACGATCGCGTAGAAGGAGGCGGTGCCGGCGCAGACGAAGAACGAGGCGAGGAAGAGCATCCACCAGGCGGTCGGCATGCTGGGCCCGGCGAGGCCGAACAGCGACAGCGTGACGGTGGCCAGGACCAGGAAGACCGGGGTGAGCAGCCGGATGTTGAACCTGTCGGCGAGGAAGCCGAACAGGACGTTGCCGAGGATGCCGCCGACGCTGAAGGCGGTGACGAGCTGCGCCGCCAGCGGCGGGTTGTGGTGGGCGTCCGCGACGGTGCTCGGTGCCCAGTTGGTCATGAAGTAGAAGCTGAGCATGTACGCCAGGTATCCGACGATCATGAGCACCGTGTAGAAGCCGACGCGGCCGGTGAACACCGTGCGCAGCGTTCCCTTGGCGCGGACGGTGGTCGAGTCCGTCTCCGGGAGCGCGTCGAGCGCGGGGCGGCCCATCTTGCCCAGTAGCGTGTTGAGCCGCTGCAGGGAGTCGGCGCGGCGGCCCTCGGAGAGCCAGGCCAGGGACTCGGGGAGGAAGGCGAAGGTGGCGACGGCGGCGACCGCGCTCAGCGCGAACCCGGCCCACCAGCCGAGCTGCCAGCCGTGCACGCCGAGCATCGGGCCGATGACGAGCGAGCCGAACAGCCCGCCGATGTTGATCGCGGCCGCGTAGACGGCCATCACCAGCGAGTACACGCGCCTGCCGGTGTACTCGGAGAGGATCACGCCGGCCACCGACACCAGGCAGCCGAGACCAACGCCGGTGACGATACGGCTCAGGACCAGAGGCCAGGTGCCGGTCTGCAGTGTGGCGAACGGGCCGATGAACATGCCCACCGCGATGGTCAGCGCGGACAGCACGCCCATCTTGCGCCTGCCGATCCGGTCGGCGAGCGGGGCGACCACGATCGAGCCGATGAGCATGCCGATCAGGGCGCCGGACATGACGAGTCCGAGTTCGGCCTTGGAGACGCCGAAGCCCTTCTCGAGGTAGGGGGCGGCGAACGACGTGAGTGAGACGTCGTAGCCGTCGAGCACGATCAGGGCGATCGCGACGATGACGGCGCGGATCTGCAGGCCGGTCATCTTCTCTGGAGCGAGGTGAACGGTGGGCCTCATGAGGGGCTCCCTGTCCGGACGGGGCGGGTCCGCGCCGTTGCGGCGGCCCGCCAGGACGAGGTGGAGCGTGCACCGGGGCTGCATCCACCAAGACTGTTCTAGAAGCTGTGTTCTAGAAGTAGGATTACAATGACTATCGCCCCTCGCGGTGTCAAGGGTCGGCGCGAGATTTGGTAGAACTACAGTCCGGCGAGCAGCGAGGGGACCCATGGCGACGAGGCGGAAGACCCACCAGGCGTCCGAGGAGTCGAAGCGGGCGATCCTCGAGGCCGTGCTCTCACTGGCACTGGAGGCCGGCTACGAGGGCACCACCATGGCCGAGGTCGCCCGGGTGTCCGGGTTGCCGATCGGATCGGTCTACTGGCACTTCCAGAACAAGGAGCAGCTCTTCGTCGAGCTGCTCGACTACTGCTTCGAGGTCTGGAAGCAGTCCAACGCCTCCATCGGCGGCATGCGCGACCGGCTGCGGCAGAGCATCAGCGAGTCGGCGGCGGCCTCCGCGAGCCTGGCCGAGCCCGCCGCGGCCTTCTGGAGCATCGGCCTGGTGTTCGCCTTCGAACGGCGCTTGGAGGACAACCTCGCCCGGCAGCGGTACCTCGCCATCCGCGAGGAGATGTTCGAACTCGTCGTCGCGCGGGTGCGGGCCTCCTACCCGGACGCGCCCGAGGCCGTCGCGGACGGACTCGCGGTCGACCTGGCCGTCATGGGACGCGCGCTCACCGACGGCTTCCGCGTGGCCGCGGCCGCCGGCGACGACATCGACTTCCTCCGCTACGCCGAACTCTCCGCCGACGCCCTCGAATCCCTGGTGGCCGCCCGCCTGAAGGAGTACACCCGTGCCTGAGAACCCGTCGTCCACCTCCGGGAAGGTCGCGATCGTCGTCGGCGGCGGATCCGGCATCGGTGCCGCCTGCGTGCGGGAGTTCGCCGCGAACGGCTACCGGGTGGTCGCGATGTCGCCCTCCGGCCGGGCCCGGGAGCTGGCCGAGTCACTCGGCGGCGCCGGGCTGGACGGCTCCAACACCAGCACCGAGGACCTCCGGGCCTGCGTCGACCTCGCGGTGTCGCGGTACGGCCGGATCGACGCGGTCGTCAACAGCAGCGGGCACGCCGCCCGCGGCCCGCTGCTGGAGATCACCGACGAGCAGTGGGCCGAGGGCGCCGACCTCTACCTGCTCAACGTGGTGCGCATGGCCCGGCTGGTGACGCCCCATCTGATCGCCTCCGGCGGCGGGGCGATCGTGAACATCTCCACCGCGGGCGTCTTCGAGCCCAGCGCGCGGTTCCCGGTGTCGGTGACCATGCGGGCGGCCCTCGCCTCCTTCACCAAGCTCTACGCCGACGAGTACGGCCCGCAGGGCGTCCGGATGAACAACCTGCTCACGGGGCTGACCAAGGACGATCCGAGCGCGGTCCCGGCCGAGTGGACGAGCGGCATCCCGCTGCGCCGGGCGCAGAGCACCGCCGAGGCGGCCCGGGTCGTGCGCTTCCTGGCCGGCCCGGAGTCGGCCTACATGACCGGCCAGAACGTCCGCGTGGACGGCGGGGAGACCCGGTCGGTCTGAGGGCCCCGGCGGCTTCTCCGCGCTTCTTTCCGCAGAAAGCTACTCACGAGTACTACTCGGCGGTAACATCCCGGGTATGACCGACATCGACTTCGGCGAGGCCCTGGCCGCCACCGTGCCCATGGTCCGCACGCTCAACCTCGAGTTCCTGGAGACCACGCCCGAGAAGGCCGTGCTCCGGCTCCCCGACCAGCCCGCGTACCACAACCACCTCGGCGGGCCGCACGCCGGAGCGATGTTCACGCTCGCCGAGTCCGCCAGCGGCGCGGTGGTGATCGGCTCCTTCGGGGACCTGCTGGACCGGGCGGTGCCGCTCGCGGTGGACGCGAAGATCGCGTACCGCAAGCTGGCGCTGGGGGCGGTGACCGCCACCGCGCTGCTCGGCCGGCCGCGCGCGGAGGTCGTGGCCGAGCTGGACGCCGGCAAGCGCCCGGAGTTCCCGGTCACCATCACCCTCACCCGCGAGGACGGCGCGACGACCGGCGAGATGACCGTTAACTGGACCCTCCGCCCCCACGTGAGCTGACGCGTGCGCGGGCGCGGCGGCGCGGGCACGGCGCCCGGGCGGGCGGCGCCCGGCGCCGGCGGCGCGAGCCACCGCCCTCGGCGGTCGGCGCCCGACTGCGCGCGCGGCGCCTGCGCCCTGCCGGGCGGGCGCGTACGCGAGTGCCGGAGGCAGCGGGTTGCTCGCGCAGTTCCCCGCGCCCCTGAAACACGCGGCACCCGAGCCCTGCCGGGCGGGCGCCCAGCGGGGTTCAACGCGGCGCGAGGTGCGCGAGTGCGGGACGCAGCATGGTGCTCGCGCAGTTCCCCGCGCCCCTCAAGCGCGCGGCGCGCGAGCCCTGTCGGGCGGGCGCCCAGCGGGGTTCAACACGGCGCGGGATGCGCGAGTGCCGGAGGCAGCGGGTTGCCCGCGCAGTTCCCCGCGCCCCTGAAACACGCGGCACCCGAGCCCTGCCGGGCGGGCGCCCAGCGGGGTTCAACACGGCGCGGGATGCGCGAGTGCCGGAGGCAGCGGGTTGCTCGCGCAGTTCCCCGCGCCCCTCAAGCACGCGGCACCCGAGCCCTGCCGGGCGGGCGCCCAGCGGGGTCCAACGCGGCGCGAGGTGCGCGAGTGCCGGACGCAGCGGGTTGCCCGCGCAGTTCCCCGCGCCCCTGAAGCACGCGGCGCCCTCGCGGGGTCAGGGCTGGTCGGTGGTTGAGGGGGACGGCGGGGCGGGGGCGGGGAGGGTGGCCAGGAGTTCGCGGACGGCGCGTTCGACGCGCTGGATCGCCTGCGCGCCGGTGTCCGCGGGCTCAGACGGGGCGCGGTCGAGGGCCTCGGGGGCGGGTGCGCCGTCCGGAAGGTCCGTGCCGGCGTCAGCTGCGGCGGCCGGCCGCGGGGACGCGGTGCCGGAGGTGATCGCGTTGGTCGCGCCGTCGAGGAAGCGCAGCAGTTCCACCGGGAAGGGCAGCACCAGAGTCGAGTTCTTCTCCGCGGCCACTTCCACCACGGTCTGCAGCAGCCGCAGCTGCAGCGCGGACGGCGTGCTACTCATGATCTCGGCGGCCTCGGACAGCTTCCGGGCGGCCTGGTACTCGCCGTCCGCGGTGATGATCCGGGCCCGGCGCTCCCGGTCGGCCTCCGCCTGGCGGGCCATCGAGCGCTTCATCGACTCCGGCAGCGCGACGTCCTTGATCTCCACCCGGTCGATGTGGATGCCCCAGCCGACCGCCGGGCTGTCCAGCATCAGTTCCAGGCCCTGGTTGAGCGGTTCACGGTTGGAGAGCAGGTCGTCGAGCTCGCTCTTGCCGATGATCGACCGCAGCGAGGTCTGCGCCACCTGCGACATCGCGAAGGTGTAGTTCTGCACGTTCACCGAGGCCAGCACGGGGTCCTCGACCTTGAAGTAGACCACCGCGTCGACGCGGACGGTGACGTTGTCCCGGGTGATGCCCTCCTGCGCGGGGACCGGCATCGTCACGATCTGCATGTTGACCTTGCGCATCCGGTCCGCGACCGGGACCAGCAGGGTCAGCCCCGGTCTGCGGATCTGCCGGTGCACCCGCCCGAAACGGAACACCACGCCGCGCTCGAACTGCTGGACCACCCGCACTCCGGTGGCCACCCACAGCACGCCGACGCCGAGGGCCCCGAGGATTGCGTCCACGACCACCATGTCGCCTCCCGCAGACAGCTCCACGGTACCGCGCACACCCGCTCACGGTCAGTGCCGTGCGCGACCTCGCGGGCCCGCACCGCTCCCTCGGCGCACGCGGCGGCGCGGCGGTTCGCGCGAAGCGCCGCTTCGGGATTCAGCGGACGCACGCCCACGCTGCGGCACCCGGCACCCGGCACCCGGCACCAGCCCACGGCCCCGGCGCCCGCCCACGGCCCCGGCCCCGGCGCCCGACACCCGCCCACGCCTCGGCCCCGGCACCCGCCCACGGCCCCGGCAGTATGCGCCCAGCGCCCGCCATCTCCTCCGAAGACCCGCTCGCGCCGCGCGCGCTCGGCCCGCCGACGCCACAGACCGCGGCACGCGCCGGGGCCGTCTCCCGCACGCCCGCATCCCGCGCGCGGCGGCAAGCCTCACGCGGCAGCGCCCCGCGCCCCGCGCGGCAGCGCCCCCCGCGGCAACGCCCACGCGGCAGCGCCCCACGCGGCAGCGCCCCCGCCTACGCCGAGCCCCGGCGGACGAGTTCCGTGCCCAGGATCAAGTGCCGCCTCGGGCGGCCCGGTTCGGCGATCTCGTCCATCAGGAGGCGGGCCATGGTGCGGCCCATCTCCTCGGTGGGCTGGCGGACGCTGGTGAGCGGCGGGTCGGTGTGCCGGGCGATGAAGGAGTCGTCGAAGCCGACGACCGCGACGTCGTCCGGGACCCGCCGCCCGGATCCGCGCAGCACCCGGATCGCGCCGGCCGCCATCAGGTCGTTGGCGACGAAGACGCCGTCCATGTCCGGTCGGCGGTCCAGGAGTTCGAGGATCGCCCGCTCGCCCTGCTCCTCGCTGAAGTCGGCGGTGGCGACGAGGTCGTCGCCGGCCTCCAGGCCCGCCGCGAGCAGCGTGCGGCGCCAGCCGTCGACGCGGGCCCGCGCGCCCTCCTGGTCGAGGTCGCCGGTGACGGTGCCGATCACCCGGCAGCCGCGGGCGACGAGATGCCGCACGGCCTCCTCCGCCCCGCCGAGGTTGTCGGCGTGCACGCAGCTGAGCGTCTCCTCGTCGTCGCGCCGGCCGCCGAGGACGGTGGGCATCCCTATCTCCTCGAGCATGCCGGGCAGCGGGTCGCCGCCGTGGACCGAGACCAGCAGCACCCCGTCCACCCGCTGCGACGCCAAGTAGTCGGCGAGGCGTACCCGTTCACGCTCGGTGCGGACCAGGATGAGCAGCGCCTGCATGTCCGCGTCCGACAGCTCGGCGACGGCCCCCCGAATGATTTCGGAGAAGTAAGGTTCGGAAAACAAACGGGTCTCGGTCTCGGGGACCACCACCGCGACGGAGTCCGTTCGACTTGTGACGAGAGCCCGGGCCGCCCGATTGGGTACGTAGCCGAGTTCGGCGATGGCCTGCTCGACCGCGGCGCGGGCCTTCTCGCTGACGCTCGGCGAGCCGTTGATCACCCGGGAGACCGTGCCCCGGCCGACCCCGGCGCGCTCGGCGACCGCCTCCAGCGTGGGCCGGGGCACCTCCCTCGGGGCGGGCGGGCGCTTCGTCCGCGAGCGCCGCTCCGCGGGCGAACCGGCCTGCTCGGCACCGCCCCGGGCGGTCCCGGCGCGCGCCGCGCCGCCGCCCCCGCGGCCACTCCTGCCGCCAGTCGTCACGCCGTCCTCCGCCCCTTCGTCGTTCCTGGTCAAGGCCTGTGATGCGAACGAATCGGAACCCCCGGGGGTCACGTCGGCGAACGCCCGTGGGCGAGCTCCCGCCGGCTTCGTCCGCGCCGCGGCCGGCCGGGGTTCCGGCAGCGCGCGGGGGTGCCCCGCACCGGCCGGACCGGCCCCGGCGCCGGACCCGGCTCCCGCTGCGGCACCCGCCGAACCGGGGCCGGCGGTTCCGCCCGCCGTTCCACCCGCGCCTCCGGCCGATGGTACGGACGACCCGCCCTGCGGTCCGCCCCCGGGTGCCGCGCTGCTCGCGGCGCCCGGGTCACCTCCCCTGCGGTTCACTCTTCACCTCTCGGACCGACGCGGTTTCATTGCGTGCTGATAACTGATGCCACTTCAAGTCTTGACAGGACGCTCGCACGGCAGCACCGTTGTCCCCAGCCTCGTGGGAGCGCTCCCACGGGCTTGGGCATCAGCCTACCGAAATCTTCGTGTTACCCCGATGGGAGCGCCTCCTCCATGACTTCGGTCGAATCGCTCGACAACCTCACCGCGCCGCCGCCCGGCTGGCCGGCCTTCCCCCAGGGCTTCCTGTGGGGCACGGCCACGGCCGCCTACCAGATCGAGGGCGCCGTCGCGGAGGACGGGCGCACTCCCTCGATCTGGGACACCTTCAGCCACACCCCCGGCAAGGTCCACAACGGCGACACCGGCGACATCGCCAACGACCACTACCACCGCTGGCGCGAGGACGTCGCCATGATGGCCGACCTCGGCCTCGGCGCCTACCGCTTCTCCATAGCCTGGCCGCGCGTGCAGCCGACCGGGCACGGCCCGGCGGTCGAGCGCGGCCTCGACTTCTACCGCCGGCTGGTCGACGCGCTGCTGGAAGCCGGCATCAAGCCGCTCGCCACGCTCTACCACTGGGACCTCCCGCAGGAGCTGGAGGACGCCGGCGGCTGGCCGGTCCGCGAGACCGCCGAGCGCTTCGGCGAGTACGCGCACCTGGTCGGCGAGGCCCTGGCGGACCGGGTGCACGGCTGGATCACCCTGAACGAGCCCTGGTGCAGCTCGCACCTCGGCTACGGCGCCGGCGTGCACGCCCCCGGCCGCACCGACCCGACCGAGGTCCTGCGCGCCGCCCACCACCTCAACCTGGCGCACGGCCGCGGCGTCGCCGCCCTGCGCGCGGCCGGCGCGCGGCAGGTCGGCATCACCCTGAACCTGCACCAGGTCCGGGCGCTGACCGACTCCCCCGCGGACCTGGACGCTGCGCGCCGGATCGACGCGGTGGGCAACCGGATCTGGCTCGGCCCGATGCTGGACGGTGGCTACCCCGAGGACCTGATCGCCGACACGAGCCACCTGGTCGACTGGTCGACGCTGGTGCAGCCCGGGGACGTCGAGGCCATCGGGGCCCCGATCGACCTGCTCGGCATCAACTACTACACGCCCACCCTGGTGTCGGCGCCGGACCCGGCGACCGCGCCCGCGCACCTGAGCACCGCGCACGGCGTCGGCGCGGGCTCCCCCTGGCCCGGCTCGGAGGACGTGCTGCACCACCAGCCGCCCGGCGAGACCACGGCCATGGACTGGACGATCGATCCCTCCGGTCTCTACGACCTGCTCATGCGGCTGCACCGGGACTACCCCACCCTCCCGCTGATGATCACCGAGAACGGTGCCGCCTTCCACGACTACGTGGACCCGGAGGGCGAGGTCGAGGACCACGAGCGGATCGCCTACCTGCACGGGCACCTCAGCGCCGTGCACCGCGCGATCGCCGACGGCGCCGATGTACGCGGGTATTTCCAGTGGTCCCTGATGGACAACTTCGAATGGGCATACGGTTACAGCCGCCGGTTCGGCGCCGTGTACGTGGACTACGCGACGCAGCGCCGCATCCCCAAGGCCAGTGCCCACTGGTACGCCCAGGCCTCCCGGTTCAACGCGCTGCCGCCGGCCACCACCGCCGGCACCGCACCTACCACGGCCTAGGCCGCGGCCAGCCCGCCCGCCACCCACGATTGGTGTCTCACCGATGACGACGCTGCTCCGCAGGATCGGCTTCTACGTGGTCGCCGCCTTCGCCGCCATCACGGTCAACTTCTTCCTCCCGCGCATGCTGCCAGGCAGCGCGCTGCAAGCGATCCTCACCAAGACCATGCAGACCGGCGCGACGCTCTCGCCGTCCGCCGTCAAGGCGCTGGAGGCGCAGTACGGCGTCTCGCACGCCTCGCTGTTCTCCCAGTACCTCACCTACCTCGGCAACACCCTGTCCGGGAACCTGGGCACCTCGCCGACCCAGTCGGCGTCGGTCAGCTCGCTGCTGGGCAAGACGCTGCCCTGGACGATCGGCCTGGTCGGCTCGGCCACGGTGATCGCGTTCCTGCTCGGCACCTTCCTCGGCGTGATCGCCGGCTGGAAGCGCAACGGGCTGATGGACTTCCTGCTCCCGGTCGCCACCTTCTTCCAGGCCGTCCCCTACTTCGTGCTCGGCATGCTGCTGCTGGTCGTGGGCGGCGTCGAACTCAAGTGGTTCCCGCTGGCCGGCGGTTACACCATCGGCAGCCGCACGGGGGCGCTCGTGCCGGGGTGGAACTGGCCGTTCATCAGCAGCGTGCTGCAGCACGGCGTCCTCCCGGCCGCGACCGTGGTCCTCGCCTCGATCGCCGGCTGGATCATGGGCATGCGCAACATGATGATCACCACGATGGACGAGGACTACGTCCTGGTGGCGGCGGCCAAGGGCCTGCCGCGCAGCAAGGTGGTCTGGGTGGCGGCGCGGAACGCGATCCTGCCCAGCATCTCCAACTTCGCGCTGTCGATCTCGCTGGTGGTCACCGGCTCGATCGTCACCGAGATCATCTTCAGCTACCCCGGCGTCGGCTACCAGATCTACCAGGCGATCACCAGCTCGGACTACCCGCTGATGCAGGGTCTGCTCCTGGTGGTCACCTTCACCGTGCTGGGCGCCAACCTGCTCGCCGACATCGCGTACGTGATCCTCGACCCCCGCGCCCGCAGGGAGGCCTGAACCATGGTCATCCAGACCGCAGCCACCGCGGAGGCCACCGAGGTCACCCCGGTCGCCGCCCGCCGCAAGCGCCGCATACCGCTGCCCAGTTCGCCCAAGGTGATCGTCGGCGCCGCCCTGCTGCTGTTCTTCGTGCTGATCGCGATCTTCGGCCCGATGGTCTCCCCGCACGCGGCCGACTGGCAGGCGAACACCACCACCTCGACCCCGCTGCCGCCCTCCGGCAAGTACTGGTTCGGCACCGACCAGCAGCAGCACGACATCTTCTCCCAGGTGCTCTCCGGCGGCCGGGACACCCTGCTGATCGCGCTCGTCGGCGGCGTCATCGCGAGCCTGCTCTCGGTCGGCATCGGCGTCACCGCCGGCTACATCGGCGGCTGGGTCGACGAGGTGCTCTCCGCGATCACCAACATCTTCCTGGCCCTGCCCGGCCTGCTCATCCTGATGGTGCTGATGCGGCCGCTGCCGCCGGGCGACACCTCCAACCCGCTGCTCATCGGCGCCGTGATCGCGGTCACCGCCTGGGCCTGGGGAGCGCGCGTGATGCGGGCGCAGACCCTCGCGCTGCGCAACCAGGACTACGTCGAGTCCGCGCGGGTCATCGGCGAGCGCAAGTGGCGGATCATGGTCTTCGAGATCCTGCCGAACCTGCTGCCGATCCTCGCCTCCTCCTTCATCTTCACGGTGATCTACGGCATCGGCACCTACGTCGCGCTGGCCTGGCTGGGCGTCATCGACCCCTCCCACGTCACCTGGGGCACCATCCTCAACAACGCGCAGACGTACTCCGCCCTGGTCAGCGGCTACTGGTGGTGGTTCGTCTTCCCGGCGCTGGCCGTCGCGCTGCTCGGCATCGCCCTGGCGCTGCTCAACTTCGGCATCGACGAGGTCATCAACCCGCGGCTGCGCTCCACCCGCCGGACCAAGGGCGGCCCGAACTTCCAGCTCGGCCTGACCCCGGTGGTCCGCCGCGACCGCGCCGGCTCCGCCGCCGGCCACGGCACCGACCGCACCGACACGACCGACCCGACCCCGTCCGGGCCCCAGGCCCACCCGGCGGACGTCACCGACGGAGGGGCCCTCCGATGACCACGATCGAACCCAACGCGGCAGCTCAGGCCGCCGCCCAGGCCGCAGCTCGGGCCGCCGCGACCGCGAGCCCCGCCAAGGCCGTCACGCCGCGGCGCCCGCTGGGCGAGCCGGTGCTGGAGGTCCGCGGACTGTGCGTGGACTACGGCGTGGGCGCCAAGGGCGTACAGGCCGTCTTCGACGCCGACCTCACCCTGCACCGCGGGGAGGTGCTCGGCCTGGCCGGCGAGTCCGGCTCGGGCAAGTCCACCATCGCCTACGCGCTGACCCGGCTGCTGCGCGCGCCCGGCGTCATCACCGGCGGCGAGGTGCTCTTCCACAACCGCCCCAAGGGCAGCACCGGGCCGGCCGAGACCATCGACCTGCTGGAGGCCGACGCCGCGACGCTGCGCCGGATCCGCTGGTCCGAGCTGTCCGTGGTCTTCCAGAGCGCCATGCACGCGCTCAACCCGGTCGCCCGGATCGACTCCCAGCTCACCGACGTGCTCAAGGCCCACCGCAAGGACATGGACGCCCAGGCCCGCCGCGAGCGCGCGATCGAGCTGCTGCGGATGGTGGGCATCAGCGCCGACCGGCTGCGGGCCTACCCGCACGAGCTCTCCGGCGGCATGCGCCAGCGCGTGATGATCGCGATGGCGCTCGCCCTGGAGCCTCAGGTCGTCATCATGGACGAGCCGACCACCGCGCTCGACGTCGTCACCCAGCGGGAGATCCTCGAGGAGCTGATGGAGCTGCGCGAGCGGCTCGGCTTCGCGATCATCTTCATCACGCACGACCTGTCGCTGCTGCTCGAACTCGCCGACTCGATCACCATCATGTACGCCGGCCGGATCGTCGAGCGGGCCGACGCGCGGGACCTCTTCCGCGCCCCGCGGCACCCCTACTCGCTGGGGCTGCTCAACTCCTTCCCCGCGCTGCACGGCGAGAAGGTGCGGATGGAGGGCATCCCCGGATCCCCGCCGTCGCTCACCTCGCTGCCGAAGGGCTGCTCCTTCCACCCGCGGTGCCCGTTCGCGATGGACGTCTGCCGCGAGAAGGTCCCGGCGCTGCGCCCGGCCTTCGCCGGCGAGCCGTACCGCAGCAACGCGTGCTGGCTGCACGACGGAACCGGCCCGGTGCCGGTCGAGCTCGCGGCCGTCTCCCCCTCTGCTTCGGGAAGCAGGGCGGGAACGGCGGCCGCGGACGGGGGCTCCGCCCCCGGAACTCCGTGGGCGGCGGGCGTGGGACCCGCCCCGGAGACGGCCGCGTCCGCGGGGGCTGAGGGGTCCTCCGCGGACGCGGCCGGCCACCCCGCTCACGCGCCGAACCACCAGGCCCCGAACGGAGACCAGGCATGACCACCACCACGCCCGACGTGGTCCACGGCCCTCCGGCCACGGGCACTCCCGCGCTCGAGGCCCGGCACCTGACCAAGCACTTCCCGGTGCACGCGCTCCGCTTCGGCGGGGAGCGCCAGGTCGTGCACGCCGTCGAGGACATCTCGCTGGCGCTGCCGGCCGGCACCGTGACCGCGGTCGTCGGCGAGAGCGGCAGCGGCAAGTCGACCCTGACCCGGATGCTCACCCAGCTGATCACCCCGACCTCGGGCGAACTGTTGCTGGACGGCGAGCCGGTGGGCAAGAGCGCCCGCGAGCGCCGCGCCTACACGGGCCAGGTCCAGATGGTCCTCCAGGACCCCTTCTCCTCGCTCAACGCCGCGCACAGCGTGCGCTACCACCTCGCCCGCCCGCTGCGGCTGCACGGGACGCCGCGCGCGGAGATCGAGCAGCGCTCGCTGGAGCTGCTGGAGCGGGTCTCCCTGCATCCGGCCGAGTCCTACCTGGACAAGTTCCCGCACGAGCTCTCGGGCGGCCAGCGCCAGCGCGTGGCGATCGCCCGCGCGCTCGCGGTCAACCCCCGGGTGCTGCTCGCGGACGAGCCGGTGTCCATGCTGGACGTCTCCATCCGGCTCGGCGTGCTCAATCTGCTGGACGAGCTGCGCGAGCGCGAGCAGATCGCCATCCTGTACGTGACCCACGACATCGCCTCCGCGCGGTACCTCGCGGACTGCGTCGTGGTCATGTACGCCGGCCAGGTCGTCGAGTCGGGTCCGGCCGAGCAGATCACCGACGACCCCAAGCACCCTTACACCCAGCTCCTGTTGAGCGCGGCGCCGGACCCGGCCCGCGAGGAGCCCGTCGAACTGCGCGGCCGGGGCGCACCACCCAGCCTCGTCGCGCCGCCCAGCGGCTGCCGGTTCCACCCGCGCTGCCCGTTCGCCATGGACATCTGCCGGGAGCGGACCCCACCGCCGCTGCCGGTCGGTCCCGCGAACGGCGGGCAGGTGGCGGCCTGCTGGTTGCACAGCACCGAATCCGCGACCGCGGCACCCGCCGCGGGAGCACCGTCCCACCTTTCCACCGACGCAGCCCCTGAGGCGTAGTCACCAATCGAGGAGCGTTACGTCCATGAGTCGCAGAACCACTGTCACGGGGCTGGCGCTGGTCGCCGCCCTGGCCCTGGGGGCTTCGGCCTGTTCCAGCTCGGGCTCGGGCTCGAGCGGCGCGTCCGGCTCGGCCGGCGGGGGCTCGGCCAAGGCGCTGGTCGTCGAGTCGAACCCGGTGCCGTCGTTCACCAATGACTTCAACCCGTTCGACAGCAAGTCCAGCGGGTACGAGCAGAACATCACCGGCCTGGTCTTCGAGCCGCTGATGCAGTTCAACACCCTCAACTCGGCCCAGCCGCCCATCCCGTGGCTGGCCACCAAGTGGGCGTGGAGCAACGGCAACAAGACCCTCACGCTGACCCTGCGCTCGGGCGTGAAGTGGTCCGACGGCAAGCCCCTCACCGCGGACGACGTCAAGTTCTCCTTCGAGCTGCTGGCCAAGAACCCGGCCGGCAACCAGTGGGGCGTCCCGACCGCGACCTCGATCACCGCCTCGGGCAACACCGTGGTGCTGAACTACGCGGCCTCGGAGTCGGCGAGCCTGGCGAACATCGGCGAGCTGCCGATCGTCCCGCAGCACATCTGGTCGAGCATCGCCAACCCGGCCACCGCCGTGATCGACAACACCAAGGCCATCGGCACCGGCCCGTACACGGTGGACAAGTTCACCTCGCAGAACATCACCTTCAAGGCCAACCCGGCGTACTGGGGCGGCGCTCCGGCGGTCAAGGCGGTCTCCGTCCCGGCCTACGCCAACAACGACGCGGCCACCCTCGCCCTCTCCCAGGGTGAGATCGACCTCGCCGGCAACAACATCAACAACGTGCAGAGCACGTTCGTCGCCAAGAACCCGAGCACGAACCACCTGTTCCAGAGCTCGGCCCCGTACTTCCCGGCCACGAACACCGTCACCCTGCTGCTCAACAACAAGTCGACCAACGCCCCGGCGCTGGCCGACAAGGCGGTCCGCCAGGCGATCAGCGCGGGCATCGACCGCCAGTCGCTCGCCACCCAGTGCGAGACCAACTACGAGACCCCGGCGACCTCCTCCGGCGGCCTCACCCTCCCGCCGGACCAGGGGCTGCTGGACAGCAAGGTCGCCAACGACCTGTCCAAGACCAGCGACACCTCCAAGGTCTCCTCGATCCTCACCGCCGACGGCTACACCAAGTCCGGCGGCAAGTGGACCAAGGGCGGCAAGCCGATCAAGTTCACCATCATCGACCCCAACTCCTACGGCGACTACTGGTGCGGCGCTCAGGCGATCGCCAAGCAGCTGACCGCCGAGGGCATGGAGGTCACCGCCAACGGCGCCTTCACCCCCGACACCTGGGGCACGAACGTCAACAACGGCACCTACGACGCCAGCATCCACTGGGGTCAGGGCGGCACCGGCTTCCAGCGCCTGCAGTTCCTCGCCGACTCCACGCTGAGCGCCCCGGTCGGCAAGCCGGCCGGTAACGACCTCGAGCGCTACCAGTCCGCGGCCGCGGACTCCGCGATCAAGGCCTACGAGAACGCGACCAGCGCGTCGGCCCAGCAGGCGGCGCTGAACCAGCTGCAGGAGACCATCTCCTCCGACGTCCCGAGCGTGCCGATCCTGTACGGCGCGGGCTGGTACGAGTACACGGACGCCAACTTCACCGGCTGGCCGACGCAGAGCAACCCCTACGTCAACCCCGGCCCGAACAACGAGGCGTACGAGTACCTGATCCTGCACCTGAAGCCGAAGGGCTGACGGTCCGCGGGGTGAACCCCGCGGGAACCGCCTCCTGACGCACCGCCGTACCGCCGCGCCGCTGCCGCACCTCCGTTCCGCGGCCGGCCGGGTGAGGGGCCCGGCCGGCCGGTGGACCGGAGGGCGGGAGCGGCGGGAGCGGCGGGTGCGGCAATGCGTCGGCGGGCGCGGCAATGCGTCCATGCGGCGGCAGGGACAGCAGCAAGCAACACGCGGGTGGTGCGCTCGGTGGGGAGCGCGCCACCCGCGTGCGTTGTGCGTTCTGCGGGCGCGCGCCGGAGCGCGCGGGCGGCGCGCGTCGGCGGCGCGGGCGGGGCGATCCGCGCTGGTCACCCGCGGTGCGGCAGACGCGTGACCGGGCGCGCTCGCGGATCGTTGAGGCGGACGTGAACCTCCGCCGCGCCTCCGGCACCGCCGGCACCGCCCTCCTGGCCACACTCGCGGCCGTCGCCGGTACCGCCCCGGCCACATGCTCCGCCTCGACCGCGTCCTCGACCGCGCCTGCGCCCGTGGTCGAAGGCGCGGTCGCGCATGCGACGGCCCCCGGTGCGGCGGCGCCCACGACGGCGGTCTCAGGAGCGGCCCCGGCCGGCTTCCGCGTGCCGCCGCCGCGGGTGCCGGTGAACCCGGGCGGCCCGATACTCCCGAGCCGGCCTCCGATCGCGCCTCCGATCGCGCCCCTCCCCCAGCGGCCCGATCCCTGCGACGCCGTCGCCGCCTGCACGCCCGTCGCGGCGGACGGCCGACCGGCGGGCTCAGCAGGGGACTCGGCGGCGCCCGCCGTCGGCTGTACGCCCGAGACCACGCCTTCCCCGGCGAGTTGCGGCGGCATCGCACCCGCGTGCCCCTGCGCGGCCGGCTCGCCCGCCCCTCCGCCCGCTCCGTCGGCTCCGCCGCTCCCCCGGCCGATGACCGAGGCCGTCCCGGCGTCTTCGTTCGGGCGGCTCCCGCTGCCCGCGAGAAGGCTGGGGCCCACCAGGCGCATCCCCCGTGCGATGACGGCACGCCGCAAGGCCGCCGCCTTCCCCCTGCTCGCCCTCACCGAAGCCCGATCCGCCAGCCGGCCGACGCGCCGGCCGCCCACGGGCACCGCTCTCCGCTTCGCTCCCCTCGCCGCCGCTCCGCGCCGTCCGCAGGCGGCAACCACCGCAGGCGGCCAGCCACCGCCCGTGCCCGCGGCGGTCAGCGGCACCGACGCATCGGTCCTCACCCCGATCGCCGCGGGCCTCCTCCTCGCCGCCATCGCCGCCTGGAAACACCGAGGCCTCCCCACCGGCCACTGACCCCGAGCGGCCCCCGCCCTGACAGCCCGCCGGCCCACATGACACCCGAGCGGCGGCCTGGAGCCAAGCTGCGCGCGGTCAGGCGACCCAGCCGAGCCCGCGCAGAGTCAGCCCTCCCCACGCGTGGCAGCCGAAGCCGGCCATCCCGCACCGACCCCAGCCGAGCTGCCCCGCCCAGACCGACCGACCCGAGCCCCGGGGCCGGGGCCGGGCCACGCCTGGCTGCGCCGGGCCGGGCCGCGCCGAGCCGGGACGGACCAAGCCGGGCCCCGCCAGACCGAGACAAGCCAGGCCAAGCCCGACCGACCCTCGCCGAGCCGGGCCGCGCCGGGCCGCGCCGAGCCAGGCCGGGCAGCGCCGCGCCGAGCCGGGCCGAGGCCGGGGCCGGGCCGAGGCCGGGGCCGGGCCGGGGCCGGGGCCAGGGCCGGGGCCGGGCGGAGGTGGCCAGGAGGCCGCCTGCGCGGGGTGGGGACGCGCCAAGCGTCGTGGGGCGCACGATCGTTGGCGGTCCGGTCGGCGCACCGCGAGGGTCAGGCGGGGGTGAAGGTGCCCTCGGGGGGTTCCGGGGAGGGGATGGCGGCGGCGTCGGTGACGACGGCGGCGCCCGCCGTGAAGTCGGCCAGCGCGCGGCCGTGTTCGACGCGCGCGGACTCCGGGTCGGTGGCCGCGCGGCGGGTCAGCTCGGCCAGCGGGAGCTCCCCGCCAGCCGTCGCGACCAGCACGAGATTGCCGAACCGCCGCCCGCGCAGCACCGCCGGGTCGGCGATCAGGCACAGCTCGGGAAAGACCTCCCGCGCCGTCGCCACCTGGGCGCGGGCGAAGCGCAGGTCCTGACCGTCCGTCAGATTGGCCAGGTACCAGCCTTCCGGCCGCAGCGCCTGCGCGGCCAGCCGCAGGAACTCCACGCTGGCGCAGTGCGCGGGCACCCGCGCGCCGCCGAACACGTCGGCGATCACCACGTCGCAGCTGCCCGCCGGAGTCCGCGCGAGCACCTCGCGGGCGTCCGCGCCGCGCACCCGGATCCGCGCGGTGCGCTCCAGCGGCAGCTCGCGCCTGACCAACGCGGTCAGCGCGGTGTCGATCTCGGCGACCTGCTGCACCGACCGCGGCCGGGTCGCCGCCACGTACCGGGGCAGGGTGAGCGCGCCGCCGCCCAGGTGCAGCACGGAGAGGGGGCGCCCGGCCGGCGCGGCCAGGTCCAGGGCGTGCCCCAGCCGCCGCTGGTAGGCGAAGGCCAGCCGGGCCGGGTCGTCCAGGTCGACGTGGGACTGCGGGGCGCCGTCCAGCCGCAGGGTCCAGGCCCGCGGCCGATCGGGGTCCGGCACCAGTTCCGCGGTGCCGGAGTCGACCCGCTCGCTCACCGCCGCGGCGGCCTGCGCCGCCCTCCTGTTCCTCGCCATCGCCCCAGTATCCGTGCTCCGGTGTCCGCGCCCGGCCGCGCTCCCGCAGCGCCCGCAACCACGCCGCGCCCGCAGCCGGACCGTGCCCGCAGCCGCGCCGTGCTCGCGAACCCGTCGCGGGTCTCAGCCCGACAGGTGCCCGGTCTCGTTCCAGCTGCGCACCGCCGTCTCGCCGTACTCCCAGCCGAGCACGCACAGCGACGCCGGGGCCAGCTGGAAGCGCTGGCCGAAGCGCGCGGGCAGGCCGAGCCAGCGGGCGGCCAGGATCCGCAGCAGATGGCCGTGCGCGAACACCACCACGGTGGCGTCCACCGGGTTCATCACCGTGCTGTCCGGCGCCGGGACGCCGTGCCGCGCCCGCACGCCGTCGAGGAAGCGGTCGACGCGGGCGGCGACCTGCTCCAGGGTCTCGCCCTCCGGCACGCCGTCCCGCCAGATCAGCCAGCCGGGCCGCTCGCCGGAGCGGATCTCGTGCCCGGTCAGACCCTCGTAGCGGCCGTAGTCCCACTCCAGCAGATCCGGCTCGTCGACGACGCGGTCGCCGAGCCCGGCCAGCTCGCAGGTCTCGCGGGCGCGCGAGAGCGGGCTGCTGAACACCTCCGCGCCGGGCAGGCCGTCCCACGGCGCGGACTTGAGCGCGCCGCCCAGCCTGACGGCCATCTCGCGGCCCTCGGCGGTGAGCGGGATGTCGGTGCGGCCGGTGTGGCGGCCGGTCGCCGACCAGGCGGTCTCTCCGTGACGGGCGAGCAGCAGGCGGGCGGGCATGGCGGCGGGCCTCCAAGAGTCGAGGGGCGGATCCGGCCCCTCCGTCGCGGCCGCGTACCCCCATGGTCTCAGACGTCCCGCCTCCTACCCGGAGCCCGCCGCAAAACGGTTGCAGAGTACAACGTATGGTACGCGTGACCACGGATCGGCCTCCCGATCGCAGTACGCCCTTCACCCGGAGTTCGTCCGCATGCCCTCCGCCCCGCCGCCGCGGCCCGCTCCGCCGACCCCCTCGGCACCCCCGGCCGCGCCCGCCCAGCCGCGGCGCCGCCGCCGAGCCCTGCGGCCGCACCCGGGCGGCCGGCCACGGTTCTGGCAGCTGGAACTGCTGCTGGTGGCGGTCCTGTACCTCGCCTATGACGGCAGCCGGCTGCTGGTCGGCGGCAGTCTGGGCGACGCCCGCGAGGACGCCGCCGAGCTGCTCGACATCGAGCGCTGGGCGCACCTGTCCCCCGAGCACTGGCTGAACCGGCTGTTCACCTCCAGCAGCCCGCTCGCCGTCCCCGCCGACTACATGTACGCCACGCTGCACTACCTGGTCACCCCGGCGGTGCTGATCTGGCTGTGGAGGCGGCACCACGCGCACTACCGGCGGGCGCGGACCTGGCTGGCGGTGGCGACCGTGCTCGGACTGGTCGGCTTCACGCTGTTCCCGACCGCGCCGCCGCGGCTGCTGGACGCCTCCTACGGCTTCACTGACGTCATGAGCCTGCACGCGTCGATCGGCTGGTGGGGCGCGGACGCCGGGGCGCCGCGCGGACTGGGGTCGATGACCAACCAGTTCGCGGCGATGCCGAGCCTGCATGTGGGCTGGGCGCTGTGGTGCGGCGCGCAGCTGGTGCGGCACGCCCGCCTCGGGCCGCTGCGGGTGGCGGGCGCGCTCTACCCGGTGGTCATCGCCTTGGTGGTGATGGGCACGGGCAACCACTACCTGCTGGACTGCCTGGCCGGAGCCGCGCTGATGACCGTCTGCGGCCACCTCGCCGGCCCGCTGCTGCGCGGCTGGGACCGGCTGACCGCGCGGGCGCTCCGCCGCGCGCGGCCCGACCTGCCTGACCTGCCTGACCGGCCTGACCGGCGCGGGCCGCGCGGGCCGCGCGGGCCGGTCGGGCCGGTCGGGCCACAGGGGGACCACGGAAAGTCCGAACGCCTCGGAGACCACGGCCCGGACCGGGCGGCGGGGCGCGTGACCCGGCTCGCGCGCCCCGGGCAAACCATCACCAAAACGGTCATTCCCTCTCAGCGTGCGGCGGAGCGACCGGTCGGGGATTCCGTTCCGCAGGGCTGATCGCTCGGTTTTGTCAGACCCGGCTGCAAGACTGCCAGCACCATGAACGCAGCACAGTCCGATCGGGCCGACCACGCCGGCCAGGCCTCCGCCGCGTCCGGGCGCACGGCGCTCGAACGGCGGCTGGCCGCCCTGCGCGGCGACGCCCGGCCGCGCGGGCTGGACGCCCGGGCACTCGCCGCGCTGGCCGCCAACCCCGGCTGCCACCGCCGCGCGGTGCTCGACGCCGCCGGGGTGGACAAAGGCGAGGTCGCCGGCCGGCTGGGCGACCGGCCGGCGTTCGGCCGCTCGCCGTTCGCGATCAGCCGCGGCCTCGCCTTCGAGCGCCGCGTGGTGGCGGACGGCGGCGCGGTGCTGGTCGGGCTGCTCGCCCGGGAGCTCGGCCTGCCCGCGCCGGACGACCCACCGGCCTGCCCCGACCTGCTGGCGAAGGAGGGCCCCGCGGTCCGCACCGCCCGCACCCGGGAGGTCCTCGGCGCGGCGGCGGCGAACGGCCCCGGCGGCGGCGGTCGGGACGGCGGCGGGTGGGACGGCGGCGGGTGGACGGTGCTGCTGCACCCCATGCTGCGGCTGGACGTCGCCGGCTCCCCCGCCTACCTGGAGCCCGACGCGATAATCCTGCGCCCGGACGGCGGCTGGACGGTGGCGGAGATCAAGTCCTTCCCGATCCTGGACGGCACGGCCGACCCGGAGAAGGTCGGCGCGGCCGTGCGCCAGGCGGCCGTCTACGTGCTGGCCCTGCGCGAACTGCCGGCCCTCCCAGGCGGCTCGGCGGACGGTGCCGACGCTGCCCGCGCGGTCGGCGCGGCGGCGGACGACCGCGCGATGCTGGTCTGCCCGCGTGACTTCGGGAACGAGCCCACCGCCTCGCTGGTGGAGACCCGCCGCGCCACGGCGGTGACGCGCCGCCAGCTCGACCGGATGACGCGGATCGAGCAGCTTCTCGCCGAACTTCCGGAGCACGCGGTGCTCGATCCCGGCGCCGAGCCCGAACGGCTCGCGGCCTCGGTCGACGCCGTCCCCGCCGCCTACTCCCCGGAGTGCCTGGCCGCCTGCGAACTCGCCTTCCACTGCCGCGCGGAGACCCGCTCGCGGGGCGAGGTCGCCCTCCTCGGCCGGGGAGTGCGGGGCGAACTCGGCGCGCTGCGCACGGTCGGCGAGGTGCTGTCGGCGACGACCGGCGCGGAGGCACGCACGCCCGACGCGGTTCCGCCGGCGACCCGGCCCGCGGCCGGGCTGTCCGCGGCCGACACCTCCGCCGCTCCCGACACCTCCGCCGCGGCCGGCGGCCCCGCCGCCGAGGCCGCCGCGCTGCTCGCGCGGGCGGCCCGGCTGCGCGCCGAGGCGCTGGCCTCGATGCCGACCCGCCGGGCCACGGACGCCGTGCCGGACGCGACCGGACCGGCGCCGGCGCCGACCGGGGCGCCCTCCGGCGACCTGGCGTCCGCCGACGCCGCGGCGGCCGTTCGCGCGTCCGCCGACGCCCCCGACGCGGCCCCCGCCCGCGCGGGATCCGCCGCCGATCCCGTCGGCACCGACGCCGACGCCGACGCCGAAAGGAGCTGCCGATGAGTCTCATCGCCACGCTGGCTCGGCTGCAGGCGCTCGACGCGGGGCGGGCGCAGCCCGCCGCGACGGTGCTGCACCGGCACCTCGGCGACCGGCCCATGGTCCTGATCCCGCTGGCCGCCGCCGGCGGCGGCCCGGACGCGCCGCTGGCCGCGATGTTCGGCACCGACCGCGAGGAGCCGCGGCTGCTGACCATCCCTCAGCCGCTCGACCGCGACGCCCGCTCCGCCTTCCTCGCCGAGCTCGCCGACGCCCTGCTGCCCTTCCTGGAGAGCGCCGCCGACGACGTCGAGGAGGTCCCAGGCAAGGAGAAGGACCCCGAAACCGGCGAACAGCGCGAGACCGTACGCGAGTTGTGCCGGGACGCGCCGCAGCTGATCGTCCCCGGCCCGGCCGCGGTCCGCTTTCTGGGCATGATCGGCCGCGCCACCCGCTTCCGCCGCACCGAGGCCGATCCCGATCCGGGCCCCTACCCGGCGCCGCCCCGCGTCCCGCTGCTGGGCCGCTGGCTGACCCACTACCGGGAGCGGGCCGAGGTCCCCGGATCGTCCCTGCTGCTCCCGATGACGCAGCTGCTCTCCCGGCACTGGGCGACCGGCCAGAGCGCGTTGGAGGACGAGCACCTGGGCGCCCTGCTGGCCTGGATCGACCCGCCGGAGGGCCGCACCGGCGCCGAGGCCGCGCTGCATGCCGAGACCGCGCGGGACTCCTGGGGCCTGCTGCTCTGCCCGCCGGCCGGCCCGGCGACCGACCCGGGCTTCGACCAGCGAGCGCTCGCCCCGGCAGTCGCCCGCTACGACGCCGCCCGGGAGGTGGGCGACGCGCGGGCCGCCGCCGCGCGCGCCGCCGAGATCGCGGAGCTGCTGGAGTCCCGTGTCCTGCGGCCGACCTGGGACGCCGTCTGGCGCGGCCTCGACCTGCTGCGGACGCTGCCGCCCGCCGCGCATCTGCCGGAGCGCTGGGAGTCCGACCGCTGGTCCTACACCGCCCACCGCGACCGGATCCGCGCCGGCGAGGCCCCGCAGCCGATCCGCGACGACGCGGTCGGCGCCGCCCGCCGTCTGGCGCAGCGCGAACGCGACCAGAGCCGGCTGGAGATCCAGGAGGCGCTGGACGACCCGCTGGTCATGGCCGCCCGCCGGCTGGCCGGCGAGGCCCTGGTCGGCGAGGTGACGGCGGTGGAGCAGGCCTGGACCACCGGCCGCGCGCCCAAGCCGCGCCCGCTGGTGACGGTCCGCACGTCCGACCGCCCGCACGCCGAGCCCGGCACCCGGGCGTACCGGCCGCGCCCGGCGGAGCCGGACGAGGCCGGGAACCCCGGGCGGGACCGCGCGCAGAAGGCCGAGGTCGTGGCCGCAGACCACGCCGCCGGCGAGTACACCTTGCGACTGCTGGACGGCATGGGCCGGCGGCGCGATCCGGAGCCGGGCTCCGTTCCCGAGCCGGGCGAGCAGGTCTGCTTCACGCTGTTCGAGCTGTCGGTGCGTCAGTCCGCGCCGCTGCCCGAGCCGGAGGACACGCCGTGGACCCACGGCGGCCCCCCGGTGCCTCCCGCTGCCGCACCCGAGGCGGTGCCCGCCGCACCGATCCCCGCAGCGATCCCCGCTCCGGCCGCCGAGCCGGCCGAGGAGGCGACGACCCGATGACCACCGGCACGACCACCCCCGCCTCGGCACCCTCCGCCGACGCCGGCGCCGGCACCGGCACCGGCCCCAGTGCCGACGCCTGGGATCCCGGCGCCGCCGCGGCCCGGGCCACCGCCGCGATCCTCGACGACGTGCGCCGCGGCCCGGAGCGGGCCACGCTGGTCGACTCCCCGCCCGGGGCCGGAAAGTCGACGCTGGTCGTCCGGGCGGCGCGCGAGCTGGTCGCGGCCGGCGAGCGCCTGATGATCGTCGCGCAGACCAACAGCCAGGTCGACGACCTCGTCGAGCGGCTCGCCGCGGACGCGCCGGACGTCACCGTCGGCCGGCTGCACAGCAAGGAGGCCCGCCCATCCGCGCACGTCCTCCGGCACGGCAACGTCACCGCCTCGACCCAGGTCGCCGAGCTGCTGGAGCACGACGTGGTGCTCTCCACGGCCGCGAAATGGCAGTGGGTCCAGTCGGCCGGCCCCGACGGCGGAAGCGGCGGCGGCAGGGGCGGGAGCAGCGGCGGCGTGCGGCCCTGGCGGCACGCGATCGTCGACGAGGCCTACCAGATGCGCTCCGACGCGCTGCTGGCCGTGGGGCGGCTGTTCGAGCGGGCGCTGTTCGTCGGCGACCCCGGCCAGCTCGATCCGTTCACCATGGTGGACAACGAACGATGGGCCGGGCTGGACCACGACCCCTCCAGCAGCGCGGTGGCCACCCTGCTGGCGCACCATCCGCGGCTGCGCCCGCACCGGCTGCCGGTCTCCTGGCGGCTGCCGGCCTCCGCCGCGCCGCTGGTCTCCCGCGCCTTCTACCCGGAGGTCCCGTTCCGCTCGGGCACGGGCCCCGGCGACCGCCGGCTGGAGCTCTCCGCTCCGACCGGCGGCACGGCCTACGACGAGGTGGTGGAGACCGCCGCGGCGTCCGGTTGGGGGCTGCTGGAGCTTCCCGCGGGCTTCGCGGTGCGCACCGACCCGGAGGCCGTCCGCGCCACCGCCCGCGTGGTGCGCACGCTGCTGGACCGGTCGGCGGTGGCGCACTCCGAGCGCGGCGCCGCGCCGGTCACCGCCGACCGGATCGCGGTCGGCACCGCCCACCGCGACCAGGCCGCCGCGATCCGGGCGGCGCTCGCCGAGCTCGGCGTCCCCACCGAGGGCGGCGCCGCGGCCCCCGACGCCGGCGCCGACGCGGACTCCGGCGGCCCCGAGGGCGTGCCCGCAGCCGCCCCCGGCGTCACCGTCGACACCGCCAACCGCCTGCAGGGGCGCGAGTACGACGTCACCGTCGTGCTGCATCCGCTCTCCGGCCGCTCCGACGCGACCGCCTTCCACCTGGAGGCCGGCCGGCTGTGCGTGCTGACCTCACGGCACCGGCACGCCTGCGTCGTGGTCACCCGCGCCGGGCTGCCCGAGCTGCTGGACGCGCACCCGTCGGCCGAGCCGGTGCGGCTCGGCATACCGGCCACCCCGGTCCCGGACGGCTGGGAGGCCAACCACGCCGTGCTGCAGGCCCTCGCCGCGCACCGGGTGCGCGTCCCCGGCTGACGTCCGCCACCGGGGCGGGGCTCGGCAGGGGTGGGGGAAGGGCGGCGCCCGCACCAGGCGTTCTTCCGGTGCCCGGCCGTCACGCGCGACAATGGGTGGGTCGCGGGGGCGGTCGGGGGGCTACTGCCGTTCCCGCCGCGCCGCGGCGCGCGAAACCCCTCGGAACGTCCCTCGGAGGTCTGCACCATGTCCGACTCCCTGCCCGGCTCCTCCGCCTCCGACGGCGGAGGCCGCGCGCAGCGGCCGTACCACCGGCCGGCGCCGCTGCTGTTCGAGCCGCCCGCGGAGGACGGCAGCGGGCGGGAGCGCTTCTTCGACCTGGAATCGATCGCCGACCCGGCGCAGCTGCTCGGCCGGGCCACCGAGCTGGCGCTGGCCTTCCGCAGCGCCGCCGAGCGGGCCACCGACTACCAGGCGCTGGCGGCGGCCCGCCTCGCCGACCCGCGCCGCTTCGACCGCCTCACCGACGAGCAGATCGCCGACCGGGCCGGTTGGACCCCCGACTACACCCGGCGCATGGTCGCGTACGGCCGCGAACTGGAATCCGGCACCCCCCGCCCCGACCGCGACGAGCACTGACCGCCGACCCGACCCCTGCCCC